>Ga0182739_1000015_pt1 | contig 495730 bp, 452 predicted proteins | sample eDN5th30CBELigBY_FD_128873 | JGI IMG/M metagenome (GOLD analysis project Ga0182739, IMG submission 128873) | Enriched backyard soil microbial communities from Emeryville, California, USA - eDNA 5th pass 30_C BE-Lig BY (version 2) (version 2) | ecosystem: Environmental > Terrestrial > Soil >... | reverse complement strand
CGAGAAGCTCGTCGTCGAGCCTTGCGCCCCGACCAGGTTGCCGCTGATGGTGGTCGAGCCGCTGAAGGTGGTGCTGCCGCCCGTGGAACCCGAGAAGTCACCGCCCACGTTGGTCGTGCCGGTAAAGGTGACCGGGGTGGTGCTGGTGATGAGGACATCGCTGGGCGTGGAGTAGTCCGGCGGCGGAGGGGTGCTTGAGTCGATCTGCTGTGTGGTGCTGTCCACCACCAGACCCGCCCACTGCGCATTGGTGCCCTTGGTGACCTTGACCGTGACCTCATTGGTACCGGTAAGGTCGACCACATTGCCCTGCGCGAACGCACCATCCTGCAGAACGAGATTGACGATGCCATCCTCTCCGTTGCGCGCTACGTTCAGCAGCGTGCCGTTGTTGCTGGCCACATTCGTGCCGCTGCCCAGTGTAATGTTCTGAGACTGACCTGCCCGGGTAAATTCCGAGCTGAACGTTGCCCCCGCCGAGTTCAGCGTCGTGCCGGTGAAGCTGGCCGTAGCTCTATTCTGTAAATATGCCGACGACGAGCTCGCGTCGGTGGTGGTGACACTGCCACCAGCCATGCTGACCGAGCTGACCGAGCTATCTTCGCCATACACGCTGACGCCGTTGGCATTGGCGCCACTGGTCTTGACCGTGGTGTCGGTGGCGACAATAATGCCCCCCGCTTCGGCCGCGTCTCTGTCCGAACGCAAGCCATCGGCCAGCGCCCCGCTGGTCGTGATGGCGACGTTGTTCACGTTTACAGTACTGCCGTTCTTGGACAACACACCGAAACTGCCTATGGTGCCGCTCAGCGCCCCGCCGGTGGTGGTGATGGAACCGCCGTTCAGGGTAATACCCGCACCTTCTTCGGCGAACGCGCCAAAGCCCGCCAACCCGCCGGTCGTGATGTCGGCCGTGCTGGTGATGTTGCCGCTATTCTGCGAATACAAGCCCCACGAATTATCACCGGTGGTTGTAATGGATCCACCATTGATGGTAATGCTAGGCGCTGGCGATGCTCCCGAACTCGACGCATAGGCATGCACAGCATGCGAATTGCTGCCCGTCGTGGAAATGGCGGTGTTTGTCGTGGTGACCGATGAGCCGACCCCCACCAAGATGCCTCGCGAGTATTGCTCTCCAGTCGCCGAGATCGAACCGTCAGTTATCTCAGCGGTGGCTCCGCCAGTGGCATCAAGCGCATAAATCGGGCTGGTAACACCACCGGTTTTACTGCCGCTGGCAGAGGTACTGATGACGCTGTTGGTAGCGACAACCTTGGAGCCGGCGCCATCCGCGGTAATCCCATTACCCCCAGAGGACTTGAGCGTGGCCTTTTCCAGGTTTAGGGCGCTGCCATACAGCACCCTGGCTGCCATTGAGCCTGAACCAGTGGCGGTAATCGTGCCGTTTGTGTATGTGATTTCGCCCGCTGTTCCGGGATTACTGCCATCGGTATCGCCGGCCATCAGGCCAATGGACGATGTTCCATTCACGTTGATGGCTGTGCCGTCCAGAATAACCTTGCCCTGTTTGCTTTTTTCAAGGGAGGTGTCGGGATCGAAGCCCGTGTAGGCGCGCGCGCCAGCGGCAACATCGCCATTCACATCAATTGTGCTGTTGCTGAGATTGACTGTACTGCCCACGGTCGTGCCGCCGCCGGCCTCCACGCCAAAGGTATAGCTGGTTCCACCATCGACAGATATTCCCACGCCGCTTCCGGTAACAGCGCCGCCATCTTCCGCTTGAATGCCGTTGCTGTACGTCCCGTTGGTTGTAATGGTGCCGCCGACAACATTCAAGGTGCTGCCGTCTCCAAAAGCTTCTACGCCATGAGCCCCCCAAGACGAACCGGAATTCGTTGTAACGGTGGCATTGTTCAGCGTAACCGTCGAACCACCCGTGGAAAGGACACCACGCTGATTTTTCCCATGAGTTATTGGCTCAAACGTATCGCCATTAAACGTTTTCGTGCTCCCATCGCTGACCACTTCAGTCCACGCATATGTTTCCGCCGCAGCCGTTCCATAAACCCCCATCAACGCCACCGTCAACGCGGTAGCCCGCAACACCGCCAACCGCTTGCCTACTGTCTTCATACTGTCCCCTTTTACACATGTGCTGTTTTTCTGCAAAATCGTTTCGTCCCCGCAGGGCCACGCCAGTCGCGGCAAATCGCGGTCGAACAATGAAAATTCATACATATATTTACGAATTTCTTTGCATTTGATCACAATGTTGATACGTTTTGACGTAGATGTATCTTTATATTGCTAATGGTTATCCCTGATTGAATCTTGAGGACACTGAAGAACAATAAAAATACTTTTATATTTCAAGGATCAAGAAAGTTTCAAGGCTCAAGAAGCCGGACGCGGCAATCGAAGCCGCTCTTGGAGGATGAGCCGCGGCCGCCACACCGCCTATGTCGCGGCCCGCATCATGAAAGACGCACCCACGGCTTTTCAGAATAATGCTGACAACCATGCCAGCCGCCGCAGCTATGATTATGGTTCTGGCTGCGGCTGGCCGGGCTTTGGCCGACTGCGCCGCGGGCTCCCGTTGCCCCGAGGCGCTTGCCTGACAGGCCGGCCTAGCGCCCTGCCTGCTTGGCGGTAATACCGTTGGCCATGCCCATATTGGTATTGGGAAAATCGGTGATGCGGGCGCGGACTTCGGCCACCGGCACGCCGGTCACTTCATGCGCGGCAGGCCCCAGCGCGGCGATCAGCGCGGCTTTTTGCTCTTCGGTGCGCCCGGCGATCATGTCGACTTCGTACATAATGGTAGGCGAGCCGAATTCGCCGCCATTCAAATAATGCCCTTCGGGCAGTTCATGCAAAACGACGCGCACACTGTGCTGAGGAGCGCTCAACGCTTGCACGACGGTCTCGCTCGAGCGCAGCAGCAACTGCTTTTTTTGATCGGCCGAAAGTCCCGGAGTGGCCGTAATGGTGACGAATGGCATCAAGGTTCCTTGAAGTGAATAAGAAAAAGGGGTCTGGCTGAAAAAACATAGTCTGGCTTGAATACGGCCCATTATCGCTGTAGCCGGCCGCCCCGCACAAGTTGCCCAGGCGCCAACGGCCCGGAACAGACGCGGCAAGCCCGGCAACACCGGCGCCGCCCCCGCCCATTCGATCCAATGCAGCCGGGCGTCAACTTTACGCGTTGAACCATTTCACCCAAAATACGTCCCTTATCAGGAGCACGGCAGCGCGACCGCCTTGCACGCCCGCCTTTAATCTTTCGGAATACCCATGAACTGGAATCACGAATTGGCCAGCAGCGGCATATGGATACTCAAGGCCTATGTCATTACCGGAGTTCTGTTTGGCCTTGCCGCCTGGGGGCTGGCGCGGTTTACGGTGTGGGGCGGCCACTTCTGGAAAATCACCGGCGGCTACTTCTCGCCCCGGCGCAGCTGGCGGCCCATTCTGGCCCTGGCGTTCATCCTGTTCCTGACCCTGTGCGCGGTGCGCCTGGATGTGCTGTTTTCCAATTGGTACAACAGCATGTACACCGCCCTGCAAAAACTGGACGTCGCCGCCTTCTGGGCCGCCATGTGGCTGTTCGCCATTCTGGCAACCATCCACGTCGTCCGCTCTTTGTTCGACTTCTATGTGCAGCAGGCCTTCACCATCCACTGGCGGGTGTGGCTGAACGAGCAAATGCTGGCAAGCTGGCTGGACAACCGCGCCTACTACCGCAGCCAGTTTCTGGAACAGCCCATCGACAACCCCGACCAGCGGATCCAGCAGGACGTGGCCACCTTCGTCCAGTCGTCGCTTGCCCTGTCCATGGGCGTCGTCAATGCCCTGGTTTCGACCATTGCCTTTACCGTCATACTATGGGGGCTTTCGGGGCCGCTGGCCGTTTTCGGCGTGGACGTTCCGCGCGCCATGGTGTTCCTGGTGTTCGTATACGTGGTCGTGGCCACGGTCTTCGCGATTGGAATCGGGCGGCCGCTGATTGCGCTGAACTTTCTTAACGAACGGTTCAACGCCAACTACCGTTATGCCCTGGTGCGCGTGCGCGAATATGCCGAAAGCATTGCGTTCTATGCCGGTGAAAAAGTCGAAGGGGCCTTGCTGCGCGGCAGGTTCGGCCAGGTCATCGGCAACGCCTGGGCCATTGTGTACCGGTCGTTGAAATTCCTGGGCTTCAACTTCGTCGTGACCCAGGCCGCCGTGGTCTTTCCCTTCATCATCCAGGCGCAGCGCTTTTTTTCCAAGCAGATAAGCCTGGGAGACCTGATGCAGACCGCGCAGGCCTTCGGCCGCCTGCAGGACAATCTGTCGTTCTTTCGCAATGCCTACGACCAATTCGCTTCGTACCGCGCCACGCTGGACCGGCTTACCGGCTTTACCAAGGCCCTCGAGCACGCCAAACACCTGCCCGAACCCAAGGTCAGCGAGCAGGGCCAGCGCCTGGCCCTGGAAAACCTGACGGTGCGCACCCCCGGCGGCCAAACGCTTATCGCCGGCCTGAACCTGGAAGTCGGCGAAACCGAGCCCGTGCTGGTGCGGGGCCCTTCGGGCGCCGGGAAAACCACCTTGCTGCGCGCCATCGCCGGCCTATGGCCGTACTGCGAAGGGCAAATCATAAGGCCGGGTTCCGGCGCGCTATTCCTTTCGCAAAAACCGTACATCCCGCTCGGCAGCCTGCGTGATGCGCTGTACTACCCGCAGCCATTGCCGGACGACACCGACTACGTGCGGCTGGCAACCAAAGCCACGCCGCAGGCCGGCCTTGGCGCCCCCACCAACCTTGACAGCATGCTGCACATCGCCGACTTCGCGCCGGGTTCCGAGAACGCCCCCGACGACCAGCGCGCGCGCGACGTCCTGCGGCAAGTGCAACTGAGGCATCTGGCGGATCGCCTGGACGAGGTGGCCGACTGGGGCCGCATACTCTCGCTGGGCGAACAGCAAAGGCTGGCCTTCGGGCGCCTGCTGCTGGCCGCCCCCGCGGCCGCCTTCCTGGACGAAGCCACCTCGGCCATGGACGAAGGCCTGGAAGACGCCATGTACAGACTGGTGCGCGAACACCTGCCCCGCACCCGGCTGGTCAGCGTGGGGCACCGCAGCACGCTGCTGGCGCACCACCCCTGCCTGCTTACCCTGAAGCTGGAAGGCGCGTGGGAATTGTCCAGGCCATGAGCACGCGGCGCCATCCGCCTACCGCACAAGCCGGCGCGCCCCGCCGTTTCAACGTGCCGCCGCTTATCAGTTACTCTTATCGTTGCGGGCCATTGTCCGGCTGCGGCGGCACGGCGCCTGCGCGACAACGGCCTCGCCCGGCCTTGCCCGCTCATCCATTTCATTCATCCATTCATCGCCCACTTCGGAAACCATGAACTACCTCGCCATCAAACACCTGCACATCACCGCGGCCGTATTGAGCATTCTCTTCTTCGTGCTGCGCGCCTATTGGTCCGTGGCGGGGTCGCCCAAGCTGCAGGCCAGGTTCGTGCGCATCGCGCCGCATGTCATCGACACCGTGCTGCTGGTATGCGGCATCATCCTTGCCGTCATGATCGGCCCCGAGCAGCCGTGGATACTGGCCAAGCTGATCGGCGTCGTTCTGTACATCGTCATCGGCACCATCGCCATCAAGCGCGGCAAGACACCCGGCGCGCGGGCCGTGGCCGCCGTGGCCGCCGTGCTGGTGTTCTTCTACATCGTGGGCATCGCCATCAACCACAACTGGCTGTCGTGGTTCGCATGAAAGGCAAGCCCACCCTTCCCGACTACGAAACCATCGCCCTGGTGCTGCAGGGCGGCGGCGCCCTGGGCGCTTATCAGGCGGGCGTATTCCAGGGCCTGCACGAAGCCGGCATCGTCCCCACTTGGCTGGCCGGCATTTCCATCGGCGCCCTGAACACCGCCATTCTTGCCGGCAACCCTCCCGAAAAGCGCGTCGAGCGGCTGCGCGAGTTCTGGGACACCATCTGCCAGCCGAATATCGGCATGGGCGTGCCACCGATGTTCGACAACGACATCTTCGGCGTCACCGATTTCGTGCGCGGCGCCATGAACTCATTCAGCGCGGGAAACACCATGGTGGGCGGGCAGGCAGGATTTTTTCATCCGCGTTTTCCGCCCCCCATGTGGAGCCACTCGGGCTCTCCGAATACAGCCAGCTACTACACCACGCATCCGTTGAAGGAAACCCTGGAACGGCTGTGCGACTTCGACCGCATCAACTCCGGCGAGTTGCGCGTTTCCGTCGGCGCCGTCAATATCCGCACCGGCAACCTTACGTACTTCGACAACCGCGAGATCGAATTGCGGGCCGAACACTTCATGGCCTCGGGCGCGCTGCCCCCGGCCTTCCCCGCCATTGAAATCGACGGCGAGCACTATTGGGACGGCGGCCTGGTGTCGAACACGCCGCTGGCCTATGTGCTGGAATCGCGGCCTCTGGAAGACACCCTGGCCTTCCAGGTCGACTTATGGAGCGCCAAGGGCCTTGCGCCCACCAACCTCGAAGAAGTCGCCGACCGCGAAAAGGAAATCCGCTATTCAAGCCGCACACGGCTGGTAACCGACCAACTGCGCCGGGCGCAGAACTTCAGGCGCCTGCTGCAGCGCATGCTGGACGACATTCCCGAAGACGTGCGCAACAAGGCGCCGTATTGCAAGACCGCCCGCGAACTGGCATGCAGCAAGCGCTACAACGTCATCCACCTCATTTACCAGAACAAGCCCTACGAAAGCCATTACAAGGACTTCGAATTCAGCCAGGCCAGCATGCAGGACCACTGGCACAGCGGGCTGGAAGACATTCAAAGAACGCTTAAAACCCCGCACTACCTGGCCATGCCCGACAACGAATCGGGCTTCGTCACGCACGACGTGCACAACAAGGAAAAAGGGTAGCGGATCATCCAGCCCGCGCGCCACGCAAGGCCGGCGCAGAACGAGCGCGCGATTCGGTCAATGGAGGAAGCCGCGCCTTAGGGCCTCAGGCCCTAGCGCCGACCCAGCACCACAGCCCCCGCCAGCACGAATACCGTGCCCAGCAGTTGTACAGCGGTAATGGGCTCATCCAGCAGCCACGCCGCCAGAAACAGCACCGACACCGGGCCGATCAGACCCAGTTGCGCCGTCATGGGAGCGCCGATGCGCGCCACCGCCCACATGATCATGAAGGTGGGCGCCACGGTATTGACGGTGGCGTGGATGAAAGAAAGCCCGTATACCGGCCACGCCTGGTACAGGCCGCGCCAGGCATGCACCCAGAAAAACTGGATCAAGGTAAAAACCGCCGACACCGTCATGGCGTACGCCACCAGCCGGGTCGCCCCGACACGCTTGATGAGCTCGCCCGAGCCGATCAGATAGAACGCGTACGTAAACGCCGAGGCCAGTACAAAGCCCGCCCCGCGCAGCACGCCCTCGCCGCTGAACGACAGATCCTGCAAAAAGACCAACACGACGCCGGCATACGACAGGCCAAGCGCCAGCCATTGCTTGCCGGCGATCGCGCGCTTGAAATACAGCGCGGAAATCAGCAGCACGAACGTGGGCGATAAAAACAGAATAAGGCGCTCCAGGCCCGCCGTAATCGTCTGCAAGCCCAGGAAGTCCAGGAAACTGGACAGGTAGTACCCGATGAACCCAAGCAGGACGAGCTGGCAGCGCTCTTTTACCGTGAGGCGCGGGATCAGCCCGCGCGCTGCCTTGCGCGCCTGGAACACGCCGATTGCCAGAAAGAACGGCAAGGACAGCAGCATGCGAAAGCCAATGATGGTCACCGCGTCCACGCCGTAGCGGTAGGTAAGCTTGACCACGACGGCCTTGGCGGAAAACAGCACGGCGCCCAGCCCCGCCAGCAAAAACCCGGCCCAGAACTCTTTGGGACGCGACGCGGCAACGGAACGGGACAACAAGGACATGGGAAACGCAGTCAGAAAAGTCAACAATTTGTCAGGAGATACTGTCGGGACTGTAATTGCATAGACAAATAAATACGCATAAAATACAGGACATGGAATATTACCAGCCCAACCCCGATTCCCTCAGCGCGGAAAACAACGTCGGACACCTGCTGAAGCTTGCCGCAGGGTCCGTCGTGCGCATGGCCGACCAGGCCGTGGCGCCGCTTGGGCTGACCGCCATACAATGGCGGCCGCTGGTTATCCTGCGCTATACCGAAATCAACACCCCGGCCGAGCTGGCGCGCGTCGTCACCGTGGACACCGGAGCCATGACCCGCACGCTCGACCGCCTGGAAGCCAAAGGCTTTCTTACCCGCCAACGCTGCCAGGAAGACCGGCGCGTGGTTCTGCTGGAACTTACGCCGCTTGGGCACGACGTCGTCGCGAAAATCCTGCCGGCCGTCGCCGCCACCTTGAACTCGCACCTGGAGGGGTTTTCAAAAGCCGAAACCACTCAGCTCATCGGGCTGTTGCGGCGTGTCATCATCAACGGCGGCCACAACCCCGATTGCTGTAAACCGAAGGAACATTAGCTTCTCATTGCCAAGCATTCATGAATGCGCGCCGGGCTCCGTTTTTTACGCCCCATCGCGCCATCCGCCGGTTGCCGCTAAATAATTGCCTAGTCAGATACTACTTAATCAATCATATTCAGCTTATTGTCAGCAATGAAATCTCTTTTGCCTCTTGCGCTTGCCCTATCCCTGGCGGGTTGCGCCGCCATCGACCCGGGCAACGCCTCGTTGAATCAAATCCCGGCAAGCCAGCTCGGCCTTGCCGCAGGCTCTGTAACCTGGCCGCAGACCCAGTGGTGGACGCGCTACGGCTCTCCCCAGCTCGACCGCATCATGGAGCAGGCTCTGGCCAACAATCCCTCGCTGGCCGCCGCCCAGGCGCGCCTCGACCTGGCCAATGCCGCCGTGCGCGGCGCCCGCGCCGTGCAATTGCCGCAACTGGACATTGCCTACAAGCAGTCGCGCCAGCGGTTCTCGGAAAACTACATCTACCCGCCGCCTTATGCCGGTTCCATGTACACCGACAGCTCCCTGAACCTGAATGCCGGCATCGACCTCGACCTGTGGGGCAAGAACCGCAGCAAATACGCCGCCGCCGTTTCCCGGGCGGAAGCCAACCAGGCCGACCTGGCCGTGGCGCGCAATATGCTGGCCGGCAACGTCGTGCAAAGCTACTTCAACCTGCAAAACGCCTTGGCGGAGCAAAAGGTTCTGGGCGACATCGCCAGGCAGCAAGCCAATGTCCTGTCCATTACCCGTGATCGCGTCAAGGCCGGCCTGGATACCGAGATCGAAGTGAATCAGGCGGACTCGGCGCTGTCCGCCGTGAAGGTGCAACTGAACCAGGCCGGCGTCAATGCCCAGTTGCTGCGGCACCAGTTGGCGGCCCTGATGGGCCAGGGCCCCGATGCCGGCAACAGTATCGCCGCCGTCCCCCTGGCTCAGGCGCCGCACGCCGTGCCCGCCACCCTGCCGCTGAACCTGCTTGGCCGACGGCCCGACATCGTGGCGGCGCGTCGCCAGGTCGAAGCCGCATCCAGCGAGGTCTCGGCAGCCAAGGCCGAGTTCTACCCCAATGTGAACCTGTCGGCCTTCGCCGGTTTCCTGTCGCTGGGCCTGGGCAATCTACTTAAGGACGAAAGCCTGGTCTACGGCGCGGGGCCGGCGGTTACCCTGCCCGTCTTCCACGGCGGCGCGCTGAACGCCCAACTCAAGGGCAAGAAAGCCGAACGCGACCTGGCCATCGCCAACTACAACCAGACACTGCTGGACGCGGTGCGCGAGGTGGCCGATGCCGTGACCTCGATACGCGCCCTGCAGCAGCAGATTGTGGACCAGCACGCCAGCTACGTCGCCATCAACTCGGCGTACGACATCGCCGTCAAGCGCTACAAGTCGGGCCTGGGCAATTTCGTGCAGGTCTTGCAGGCCCAAAGCGAAATGCAGCGGCAGGTGCTGCTGGACGTCGGCCTGCAGACCCGCGCCTACAAGCTGGATGCCCAGTTGGCCGTGGCGCTGGGCGGCGGTTATGGCTCCCAGGCCGAGCCCGCCGCCGTGCCGGCAGCGGCGCCAGCCGCCATGCCCGCGGCAGCCCCCGCCAACGCCGAATAAGTCAACGACCTTCCTCGAATACTCAACGCGAAATTCCTATGTCATCAGCTCAACCAAAGTCCTCACAACGCAAACGCCTGCTCACCACGGCGGCCCTGGCCTTCATCGTCCTCGGCATCGCCTACGCAATCTGGTGGTTCATCTTCGCCGCGCACTACGAAAGCACCGACGACGCCTACGTCCATGGCAATATCGTGCAAGTGACCCCGCAAATCGCGGGCACCATCATCGGCATCGACGCCGACGACACGCAGATCGTCGCCAAGGGCGCGCCCCTGGTCAAGCTCGACTCGGTGGACACCGACGTGGCGCTGGCGCAGGCCGAAGCCGAGCTGGCCCAGACCGTGCGCAAGACCCGCACGCTGTTCGTGCAGAACGACGCGCTGGAAGCCGACATCGCCATGCGCCAGGCCAATCTGGACAAAGCCCGCGCCGACCTGTCGCGCGCCGAAAGCGATCTGAAGCGGCGCAAGACCCTGGCTCAATCCGGCGGCGTCAGCGGAGAAGAAATCCTGCACGCGCAAGCCGCGCTGAAAGCCGCGCAGGCCGGCGTGGCCCAGGCGCAGGCCACCCTGGCATCGGCCAAGGCCAACCTGCTTACGAATCAATCGCTGACCGCCAACACCACCGTGGCCAAGCACCCGGACGTGCTGCGGGCCGCCGCCCAGGTGCGCCAGGCGTGGCTGGCCAAGGCCCGCACGCAATTGCTGGCGCCGGTATCGGGCATGATCGCGGAACGTTCGGCGCAAGTGGGCCAGCACGTTGCCCCCGGCACGCCGCTGATGACCATCGTGCCCATGCATCAACTGTGGGTCGAGGCCAACTTCAAGGAAGTCCAGCTGCGCAAGATGAAACCCGGCCAGAGCGTCACCATGACGGCCGACCTGTACGGCGGCAGCGTTGAATACCACGGCACGGTCGAAGGCATTACCGCCGGCACCGGCAGCGCGTTCGCCCTGCTTCCCGCGCAGAACGCCACGGGCAACTGGATCAAGGTGGTGCAGCGCGTGCCGGTGCGCATTGCGCTGGATCCCAAAGACGTGGATGCCCATCCGCTGCGCATCGGCCTGTCGATGCAGGTGGAGGTCGACCTGAACAGCGGCGGCGACAAAGCCGAAAAAGCCGAGCCTCCCACCACGCTTGAAACCGATGTCTATGCAGAAAGCGCAAAAGGCGCCGATGCGCTGATCAACAAAATCATCCAGGACAATCTGGGCTCATGAGTTCCCACGACGCAACCCCCTCGCCGGCGCCTGAAAAAAATCAGCAGCGCCCCGGCGTCTACGCGCCGCTCGAAGGCAATGCGCGTGCATTCGGCACCATCGCGCTTTCGACGGCCGTGTTCATGACCGTGCTGGACTCGTCGATCGCCAACGTGTCGATCCCCACCATCGCGGGCGACCTGGGCGTCAGCTCCACCCAGGGCACCTGGGTCATTACCTCGTTCGCGGTGGCCAACGCCATCACCGTGCCGCTGACCGGCTGGCTGACCCAGCGGTTCGGCCAGGTCCGCCTGTTCACCTTGTCGATCCTGCTGTTCTCCCTGTCGTCATGGCTGTGCGGCTTTTCGTGGTCGCTGGAATCGCTGGTGTTCTTCCGCATCATCCAGGGCGCCGTGGCCGGCCCGCTGATTCCGCTGTCGCAGTCCCTGATGCTGGCCAGCTACCCCAAGGAGAAAGCCGGCATGGCCCTTGCCCTATGGTCCATGACGGTGCTGGTGGGCCCCGTCGTCGGACCATTGCTGGGCGGCTGGATTTCCGACAACATGACCTGGTCGTGGATTTTCTACATCAACGTGCCGGTTGGACTGATATCGGGCTGGGCCACCTGGCAAATCTACAAGAAGCGGGAGTCGCCGCGCGTCAAGCTGCCCATCGACCGCATCGGGCTGGGCCTGCTGGTTCTGTGGGTGGGCGCGCTGCAGCTCATGCTGGACAAAGGCAAGGAGCTGGACTGGTTCGCCAGTTCCGCCATCGTCACCATGGCCATCGTCGTGGTGATTGCCCTGGTCTTCTTCATCATTTGGGAGCTCACCGAAAAACATCCCATCGTCGACCTGACCCTGTTCACGGTGCGCAACTTCAACGCCGGCGTGATTACCGTTTCCATCGTGTACGGCGTGTTCTTCGGCACCGTGGTTCTGCTGCCGCTGTGGATGCAGGGCACCCTGGGCTACACCGCCACCGATGCCGGCATCGCCTCGGCGCCGGTGGGCATACTGGCCATCATCCTGTCGCCGCTTATCGGCAAGATGCTGCAAAAGCACGACCCACGCTACATCGTGACGGGCGCCTGCCTGCTGTTCTCGCTGATCAGCTTCATGCGCGCCGACTTCAACACCGAAGTTTCCATCTGGGTGATCATGTGGCCCACCTTCATCCAGGGCGCGGCCATGGCCATGCTGTTCATTCCGCTGACCACCATCAGCCTGTCGGGCCTGGATCCGCACCGCATTCCGGCGGCGGCGGGGTTGTCGAACTTCGTCAGGCTGCTGTTCGGCGCTTTCGGGACGTCCATTACCACCACCCTCTGGGAAAATCGCGCCACCCTGCACCACGCCCAGTTGACCGAGGTGGTTCGTCCCGGCGAGCCGGCATTCGATGCCGCCATGCATGGCCTGCAGCACAAGGGCTTCAGCCTTGAACAGGCCGCCGGAATCGTCAACAACCTGATCAACCAGCAGGCCTTCACCATGTCGGCCGTGGATATTTTCTACGGATCCGCCGTGCTGTTCCTGTTCCTGATCGGCCTGGTGTGGTTTGCCCGCCCCGCGCGCAACAAGGCCGTCAGCGCAGAAGCCGCCGGTGTGCATTAGGGCCTGTTAACCCTTATTAAGGAGATCCGTTGGGGCTGGAACGGGTCGGGCACAAGGCGTCCCCCGCAGCAAGGCTCAATGCCTTGCGAGGAGGGACAACGCCGCGAACGGCCGGTTCAAGCCCCAACCCTGCGGGAAGCCATGATCAGGCCAGGCAGGCCTTGATGCGCTCGGCCATGGCCTTCAGGGTTTCTTCGGGCGCGCGAATGGCCGCATGCATGCGCAGCACCGTGCCGGTGGCATGGGGGATGACGTGGAAATGGCAATGCGGCACCGTTTGCCCCGCCGCCGCGCCGTTCAGTTGCGCCACATGTATGCCTTCCACGCCCAACGCCTTCTTGACCGCGATGGCGACGCGGCGCGTGGTGCGGATGCAAGCCTGTGCGCCCGCTTCGGAAAGATCCAGCAAGTTCTCGGCGGCTTCCTTGGGAATGATGAGAACGTGGCCGTCGGCCTGAGGCATCAGGTCCATGAAGGCCAGCGTATGGTCGTCTTCGTAGACAGAGATGCAGGACGCCTCGCCCCGCAGGATTTTGGCGAATATATTGTTGCTGTCGTAAGCCATTCTTTGTCCTTTTGCATTGTCGCGTTGTAGCCTTGCCGCCGCCTTGCCCGGCCGGCGGGCCGGCGCTGCCGCTTCGCCCGGCTGATTCGAATACCTCAGCCGGCCAAACGGCACGCCATCGCCATGCATATTAAAGCATCGGCACGCCATGAACACACGCGTCACGGCTCAACAGCCTTTTCCTTGGGACTTCTTCACGAGCGCGGTGACATAATCGAGAAAAGCGCCTATTTTGGGAGGCTGGTAGCGGCGGTACGGGTAGACGGCGTACAAGGTGATTCCCTCGCCCTCGAATTCGGGCAGGCATTCTTCGAGCCTGCCCGAATCCAGATCCTCCTGGATATCCCACTGGAATTTCTGGCCGATGCCGTAGCCGCCCAATATCCAGTTGTAAAGCACTTCGCCGCTGTTGCACACCAGCCTGGGAGTCACCTGCACATCGCGCGCAACGCCGTTTTCCACCACACCCCACCGTTTGTGCACATGGCTGCCGCGCTTCAGGCACAAGCAATCGTGCTCCAGGAGATCGTCGGGTTTTTGCGGGCGGCCGCGCCGGTTCAGATAGTCGGGCGTCGCGCACAGCACCAGTCGGCTCGTGGCCATCTTGCGGGCCACGACATACGACGAAGGCTGGACGTCGATCTTGAAAAGGATGTCCAGATCGTCCTCGACGATGTCCATGGGCGCGTCGGACAACACGAATTCGATCTGAAGATCGGGGTGCATTTCTGAAAAATGGGCGACATCCGGCGCCAGGCGCCTGCGCCCCAATTGCAGCATGGCCCCGATGCGCAAGCGCCCGGTCAAACGATCGGTATGGCGGGCCGCTTCCTCCTCGGCCTCCTGGATTTCGGCAAGAATGCGCTGGGCGCGCTCGAACAGCAAGCCGCCCGCTTCGGTCAGCTGGAAATGCCGCGCATTGCGCTCGATCAGCTTCACGCCCAGTCTGGCCTCCATGGCCGCCAGCCGGCGGCTTACCGCCGGCGGAGAGCTGTCCAGATTCATGGCCGCCTTGGTCAGCGAGCCCGCCGACACGATCTGGGTGAACAGATGAAAGTCGTTGATGTTGTCGGCCATGCCTTGATTCCACTTATAGGAACTTAAATTTGTATTCTACAGGCTATCTGAGGGAAAACCCTAGTATTAGAATTTCTCTCATGGGAAGTAAGACGCCGTACCCCTAGCAGGAAACACCCGCCTTACCAGCCCGGCCAAAAGCCAGGCTTGTCCCTTTTAAACCACCTTACCCACAGTTAAAAGGAAAGCATCATGAAAGCAACTCTCTCCGCATACGCCCTGGCTCTTGGTCTTTTAGCCGCCGGCCCCATGGCCGCCCAAGCCCAAGGCACCGCGCCAACCGTCAGCTCGCAAGCACAAAGCGACCTGGCAGACTGGAGGGCCGCGGGCTTCGACGAGCAAACCTACGCCGCGCTATCGCAAGACGTCTACGGCGCCGCCTACCAACAGCGTATCGCAAAATACGAAGAACTTCGCAAACTGCATTCGCAAGGCGCTCAATACTAAGCCATTGGTTTTGGCTTAAATAGGTAATGTGCTCTTAGCCTCAAGCCGGGTTGCATCCCGGTGATCGATGAAACGCCGAACAGGCCGCTGAACTATGCTCAGCTACTTGTTTGGCGTTGCTGTTTTTGAGGGCGGTTGCTTTGTGCCGGCAGCGGGCAACGCTATCATTTGCGCTATCAAACCATCTGAAATCCAGGGTTTGAACGGATAAAAAAATAACGCCTCTGGAAAGAGGCGTTATTTTTCAAGCAAGTGCGCTTGTAATTCTGTGGCTCCCCGAACTGGGTTCGAACCAGTGACCTGCGGATTAACAGTCCGTCGCTCTACCGACTGAGCTATCGGGGAATTAAAGAAGCGAAACTATAGCATGGATTTTTTGGTTTGCGCAAATCAGGCCAGCAGTGGCTTGGCACTGTAATCCGCCGGGCTGTTTTGCGCTTTCTAGGCTCTTGGCGCAGCGCGAAAAAACCTTTCATCCAACACCTGCCTTGACCTTGGCCCCAGGCCTGCAAACAGGTATGCTCGTAGCCAATGAAAACAACGCCTTCCACGACCTCATCACCTCCGCCGCCGCCCGCTTTCCGGCTAAGCACACTGTTCAAATTGCGGCCGGCGGGGCGGCGTTGGCCGTTTGCGGCGCGGGCGGCGCTTTGCATGGGCGTGCCGGTCCTGGCCGGCTGGCTTGCCGGCGACATGGCAGCGGGGCTCATGGCCACCATCGGGGCTTTCACGACGCTCTACGGCAACGACCGCCCGTACCTGAACCGGGCGATCCACCTGGCGGTGATCGCACTTTGCTTCAGCCTGGCGGTCATGCTTGGCGTCTGGGCCGCCGAGATACCGTTGATGGTGGTTCCCACCATCGTCCTGATCGCCATGGCCTCGACCTTTTTGTGCAACGCGTTGCGGACCGGACCACCGGGGGCCTATATGTTCGCGCTTGCTTGTGCGGCCGGCACAGCCATGCCGGCTGGTCATTTGACCATCCCGCAGATCGGACTTCTGATCTTCCTGGGCGGGGCATTCGCATGGCTGGCCCATATGGCGGGCGCCCTATTCCAGCCCCGAGGGCCGGAAAGAGCGGCTGTCGCGGCGGCGGCGCAAGCGGTTGCCCGTTTCATGGAAGCGGTTGGCACGTCCGCTGAAGACGGCGCCCGCCATGCCGCGGCGCTGGCCCTGCACCATGCCTGGACAGTGCTTGTGGCCTACCAGCCCGCCCGGCCCCGGCCCAACGGCTCCCTAAGCCATCTGCGCGCGCTCAATCGAGAATTGCATCTGCTTTTCGTCGGGGTCATGAATGCACCGGCCCCGGACAGCCACCCGCTTGCCGCGGGCGCCGATCGCGCGCGGCGAATAGCCGTTCAAGCGAAAGAAACCAGAGGGCGGGACGAACGCACCGACCCCAAGCACATTCCGCTAGGCCATCACGGGCCGCTGGAATCGCTGCGCGAAAATCTTCGGCCATGGTCGCCGGCGCTGCTGGCCGCCGCCCGCGTCGGCGCGGCGACAGCCATAGCCGGAACAATAGGCGCCCTGCTGGGCCTGGAACGCGCTTATTGGATCATGGCGGCCGCGGTGCTGATCCTGTATCAGGGGCTCGACTGGATGCGCAGCCTGCAACGCGGCATTGAACGCATGATCGGCACCCTCATCGGCCTGATCCTGGCCGGCGTCATTCTGGCCCTCTACCCCGAAGGCCTATGGCTCGTCGCAACGCTGATGCTGATTCAGTTCATCATCGAAATGCTCGTAATCCGCAACTACGCGCTGGCCGTGGTATTCATTACCGCCGCGGCGCTGACGATCGCCTCGGGCGGGCAGCCGGTGGCGGATATCGGGCATGTGCTGTGGGTGCGCGGCGAAGACACGTTCATCGGCTGTCTGACCGGGCTCGCGATACTGGCCTTGACGTCGCCGCGGTCGGTGGAGATTCGCATTCCGCGCGAGCTGGTCGGCACGCTGGTGGCGCTGAAGCGGGTTCTGGCCCGTGCGGCCAAGGGCGATGCCACCACCAGTGCCGCCCAACGGGCGCGGCGCGACCTCCAGCACCGTACGTTTTTGCTGCTCCAGGCCTATGACGCCAGCGTCGGCGCCACACCGTGGCATCGCGACGCCGCCGAACGGTCGTGGCCCACGGTTTCAGCCACGCAGCGCCTGGCCTACCGCGTGCTTTCCATCTGCTGGCAGTTGGAGAATGCCGGCCCAGACAGCACCAACGTAGCGCATGCCCTGTTCGGCTCCAATGGTGACCGAGAAATCGGCCGCGCCCTGCTGGCCCTATCCAATGCCATTCGAGCAGGAAGCCAGCCCGCGCCGCCGCCCCATTTGCCCGAATTCATCGACACCGAAATGCGTAGCCTGCACGACTCGCTGGTGTATGGCGGCGAAAGCGCCTCATCGTGAGGCAGGCGCCGGCGTTTCAATCTTCAGCAACGCATTCCCGCAGTCTGCAATCCCACCCCGTGCCCGCATTTACGCGGGTTTGTGTTTTTATAAGCCTGAATAAAAGGCAAAAAAAACGCTTTATTAGCGCTTTTTGATTTTCATGAGCAGTTACATTTAAGGGAACCATGCATTTCTTGGTGAAGATCTCCGGCCCAAGGGCCGGAGCTTCTCCGCCACGATGCGGGGGCGCCTTCGGCGCCGTATCGACATCGTCTCGCTTGACCTCGGCCTGACGTCCGAGGCTTGCGCTCTGACATGTGGTCAGTAAACGGAACTACCATGAGCTACGAAACAAACCAAAGCATATTGTCGGCGATCCGGGAAGTCGAACGCTGGGTCGACAGCGAAGGCCTGCCTCCGAAGCCGGTCGCCATTGCTCAGGAAATCGTGCGCATCGGCAAGAACTCGGGCGGCACCAAGCAGCGCGCGCTGTTGGCCGCCTTTGGTTTGCTGGCCGGGGGCCTGGAAATCAACCCCCACAATATTGCCTGGCTGATCCAGGACGGCTATGTCGGCTACCCCAGGACGCCGACATTCGAAATTTGAAACGATTGCCGCCAAAAGCTCACACCTCCAAGCACCGGATCCCGGCCTCTCTCGCGAAGCGCCTTGAAGCGCAATCATCCGCCTCGAAAATGCCCCGTACATCTTCGGCTCGAGCCCTTACCCTCATTGAGGCTCCGCAAGCGCAAATCACGTGCATGCCGTGACAGCGCATCGGCGCTCGAGCCTGTAACCGCGCCGGCGCCGCATGCGTTCAACTCAAGAGTGCGTTAGCGTTTTGCCGCCTTGCACGACGGCCCCGGCGGAATGACCGCCCAATCGATCTCGATGACACGGCTGCCGGGCGACGACCAGGGCAGGCTTGCCTTGCCATGCCACGGCGCGCTTTCGTAGAGTTTGAACAGTGCGGGCGCAGGGTCTCCCCGCGTGGTCCGGCTGTAGGCCACCAGCGCACCGCAATCCAGGGCCGTGGCCGGATCCAGCCAGGGGGATTCGAAATAATCGGCATCGATGAACACCTTCATGCCCGAACCGGCATGGATCGCGATATTGCCGCCCAGCCAGGTATCGGACGCCACAAGCCGCAGCGGCTGCCCCGGGACATGCTGGCGCCACACCTTTTGCATTTGCGCGGAAATCAGCGCGCCCGGAAAGGTGGAGCGGGCCGTGCGCCCCGAATAATAAGCCAGAGGCCCGCGCGCCACCGCATAGCCGACCGCCATCAGCACATGCACGGCGATCACCAGAATGATCGTGCGCCGCAGGTTGAGGCGCTCGCTGCCATACAGCCACCACAACGCGAAATAGCCATACAGAATGAAGAACGTGGTGGCCCACGAGGCCTCCAGCCGCGTACCCAGCAACGCCGACACCAGCACTGTCAGGGCAAAAGGCCCCAGGCCGACCCACAGCAGAAAGGAACGGTCGTAGGCGGAAAGATCGTGGGCATAGACCGCGGCGACGGGCCGGAACGAAAACCCGGGCGTGTTTTGCGCGGCGGCGCTACTACGTGCCAGTGCGGCATGCCCGCCGACGGAAGCCGCACGTACCGTTCCATCCGGCGCCACGACACCCAGCTTGCCCCGCCCCGCTCCGCCCGCGGCTTTGCGGGCCACTTTGGCAGTCCAGCACCACAATGCCAGCCACACCACCACCATGGGACTCAATCGGCCGAACTGATCCAGCACGAAGTCCAGCATGTCTTTCAAGGCACCCTGGGAAGTGGTGGTGTCGATGGACCGGTCGGCATAGACCAGCGGAGCGAAATGATGGTCGGCCAGCCAATAAAGATGAGGAGACAGGACAAGCAGATACGCCACCAGCGCAAAGGCCAGGCCTTTCAGCGTTTGACCCTGGCGCAAATGCCCCTGCCGCAACATGAAGCAAAAGAACACCGCGAACTGGATCATGGCGCTGTATTTGGTCATGGTGGCCAGGGCCCCGACCACACCCAGCCAGATCCAGTATGCGGGCTTCTGGTAACGCAGGGCTTTGTAGAACAGCCAGGTGGCCGCCGCAATGGACCAAAGCTGCGCCGTATTGTGGTTGTAGATGGTGCCGCGCAAGGAAAAATACGCAACGGTGGAGACCATCAGGGTGGCCATCAGGGCCCGCCGCGGTGTCGTGAACTCGCATCCCAGCAACCACACGAACCACAGCGCCAAGACCGAAAAAAGCTGGCCGGCAAAAAAGGTAAGCCAAACCGGCTTGCCGAACACGAAGGTCAGGCTGTACAGCACCCAGGATGGGAACGGCGGATGCTTGTAGTAGCCCAGCTCGAAGCTCGACGCCCAGACCAATTCTTCCATGCCATCCAGATCCGGCGCGCGATGGCTGATGCCGCACAGCACCGTCCATAGCAGCACCATGCCCAGCAACAATAAAAAAAACCGCCATTTCAGAGCAGTATTCGCATTATCTTTACCGGGAATAGCTTGTATGCCCGCCATCTTGTTTATCATGTCAACTGTCTCGTGATTCCGGCTTCGCCGGCCTTGGCGCCAGGCACAATTATCATTTATTGGAAAACTATGGATACCGGCCGACACCAATTTTAAATTACTATTCTGGCGCGGGGCCACCGCAGGCCATTTCCCACCAATAAGAACCTTGCCGCCGCGGCGGCGCGAATCCCCCGGAAATTTACATGAACGATCGTCAAACCACGTACTACCGTAGTTTCGTCACCTTGCTGGTTCTGGTTTCCGTGGCCTTCGCATGGCTGCTGCGGCCTTATTTCGGCGCCATCTTCTGGGGCACCGTCCTCGCCATCAGTTTCGCTCCGCTGCACAGGCGCCTGACCTGCGCCATGAAGATCCGCCCCAATCTGGCCGCCCTGCTCACCTTGCTGCTTTGCCTGTTCATCGTCATTTTGCCCGTGACCGTGCTGACCGGCTCCCTGGTCAAGGAAGGCGCGTCGCTCTATAAGCGCGTGGAAAGCGGGCAATTGAACCTGGGGCTTTATTTCGAGCAAATCGTCGGCGCGCTGCCGCCCTCCGTGCACCAGACCCTCGACCAGTTGGGGCTCGCCGATGTCTTCAGCATCCAGGAAAAACTGTCGGCCGGCGCCATGCAAGGCAGCAAATTCCTGGCCACCCAGGCCGTCAACATCGGCCAGAACACTTTCGAATTCCTCATCAGCTTCGGCATTATGCTGTACTTGCTGTTTTTCCTGCTGCGCGACGGTTCGGCGCTGGGCCGCAAAATCATGGCCACCATACCACTGGGCGCCGAACAAAAGCTGCTGCTGCTGCAGAAGTTCGTGACGGTGGTGCGGGCAACGCTCAAGGGCAACATCGTCGTCGCCGCCACCCAAGGCCTGCTGGGCGGCATCATGTTCTGGTTCCTGGGCATCGACGGCGCATTGCTGTGGGGGGTGCTGATGGCATTTCTGTCACTGCTGCCCGCCATCGGCTCGGCCATCATCTGGCTGCCCGTAGCCATTTATTTCCTGGTTGCAGGCCCGTTGTGGCAAGGGGTGGTGCTGATTCTTTTCGGCGTCCTGGTCATCGGGCTGGTCGACAATATTCTGCGCCCGCTGCTGGTGGGCAAGGACACCAAGATGCCCGACTACGTCGTCCTGATTTCAACGCTGGGCGGCCTGGCCACCTTCGGCCTCAACGGCTTCGTCATCGGCCCGCTGATCGCCGCCCTGTTCATCGCCGTCTGGGATTTGTTTCCGAACGCCCGTTCGCAGACAGAGGAATAGCGCCAGACAAAAAGTCGTCAAAATTGTTCATGAATGGTTCTTTTGCCGACATATTCATGTAACTAGTCAATTATTTTCGATTTGCGCGCCTCATTGGGGCAAAACTCCATGGACGATGCGCGCCATCTTGTATATCATTGTGTAACTTTTTAATCGCACTTGTTTGACCCTTTGTGCCGCTACGCAATATGAATACCGCCATTTCCCAATCCCCGGCCGAAGTCGATGATCCCCACGCCATCACCTCGCCTCTGGAAATCCTGGCCATATTGCGCTCCATCGAAAAAAACAAAACCCTGATCCGCGCGCACGCCCAACGGCCGAACAGCACGTTCATCACCACGCTGCTGGAAATCCTGCCCGATCAAAAAACCATCGTCCTGGACAGCGCCCCTCAAGAAAGCCTGAACCAGCGTCTCATCACCGCAGGTGAAGCCCTGTGCGAGGCCTCGCTCGACAACGTAAACGTCCGCTTCAACATCGCGAATATCCACCAGGAAACCCAAGACGGCAAGCCGGCGCTCGGGGCCGACTTCCCCGCCCAGCTCATTCGCATCCAGCGTCGCAACTCATTCCGCATCCACACGCCCATTGCCAATCCCGTGCAATGCCGCATCCGACACGACAACAAAGACGTTTCCCTTACACTCGACGACATCAGCGCGTCGGGCCTGGGCGCATTCGACGACAGCCAGCAACTGACTCCCGTCCCGGGACAAACGTACAAGAATTGCGCCATCAATCTGCCCAACGTCGGCCAAATCAACATCGATCTTTGTGTCGCCTACACCGAACAATTCGAAACGCCCACGGGGGCGACGCGCCAGCGCATTGGCTTCTCGTTCGTCAACCCTCCCGGCGCGGTGGCCAACGCCGTGCAGCGCTACGTCAGCTCACTCGAGCGCGAGCTTATCGCCAAGCGAAAAGGATTTGCATAAGCCTTGTCGAAAGACGGGGCCATGAAGGTATGGGCGGTGGAAAACCTGCCGCCACGCCGGACTGCGGACCGTCCCGGCCTTGCATAGCATCACCCTGTACACCGTTTTTCTTTACTGTTATTGTTACGAATTTTACATAATTAATTAACGAGCGGGTAATTCATGAAAACGCCTGAGTACCTTCTGGAGCGAGACAATCTGCAACCCTACATCCTGACTTCGCCACCCGATATCCTGGATGTTCTGCAATCGCTTCGAAACCGAGGCACGACACTGCGCTCGTACATAGAGCCCACGTCTCAAACTGCCCACACCTTCCTGCTCGACGTCAGCACCCGCAACAACGCCCTGGTTCTAAGCATGGAGCGAACGGAATCCGAGGTGGCCGGCGAAGACTTCCTCGCCGCGCAAAGCGCACTGACGGAAGCCTCGCTGGGCACTAGCCATGTGCAGTTCCTCGGCCAGCAAGCCGCCCCCTACGACAGCGAAAAATATACCGCCATACGGCTACCCATTCCCTCGCAGCTATTGCATGTGCAACGCCGCGACAACTACCGCATGATGGTGCCCGTGACCAGCCCCGTGCAATGCACGATCTCGCCTGGTTCCAGCAAAAAACCATTTACCATTTCCGTCGAGGACATCAGCGGCGGCGGTGTCTGCCTGGCCGACAACAACCAGGATATCGATCACGTCGTCGGCAAAATCTACCCCGACTGCAGTATCGACCTGCCCGGCGTCGGAACCATTACCGTCACGCTGCAACTGGCTCACGTTACCCCGCAACCGGGCCTGGCCGGCCACCCCCGCTACATGCGTGTCGGCTGCGCCTTCGTTCAAGCCAACGGCTCTACCGTCGCAATGGTCCAGCGCTACATTACGCAATTGGAACGCGAGGAAATCGCCCGCAAGCGAGGCTTTATTTAAGCGGCAAAACTGCCCCCGCTCGTCAGGCGGAGGCGCAGCGACGGCGCGAAAAAGATTCCTGGGCCGCTTTCCGCCACACAGCCGGCCAAGAATATGTATAATAGCTGGCTTAGCTTTTAAGCGGCTTTTTTAAGCTTCCCTTACCCGTCAAGGCGCCGTCGTTGCGATGGCGCTTGGGCAGTAGGCGCGAATCAACCAAAAGCAACCAAAAGGTTGAAGAAGTCAAAAGGCTAAACGCCGATGTAGCTCAGTTGGTAGAGCAGCTCATTCGTAATGAGAAGGTCGAGGGTTCGACTCCTTTCATCGGCACCAATTAAATCAAGCACTTACGCCAGCCTCTCGGGGGCTGGCGTTTTTGTTTTTGGTTTCATGTAGCCGCCATGTAAACTTTTGCGGCCAACGCCAATACACATCCGGTTTTTCGCGCCGCCGGGCTGGATGCTGGCGTAAAACGGTTGCGATCAGGCGGCAGTTAAGTCATGCAACGCCGGCGCTCGCTGAACGTGCAGCGGTGCCGCCTTGATTTTTTGTTCGGCCTGCCACATGTCGTAGGCGGTTTGTTCCGCCAGCCACAAGCGGGCTTCGCCGCCACGCTCAAGCCCAAGCCATGCCTCAATGCGTAGCGCCATTTCTGGCGATATGGCCGCATGGCCGTTCAGGACGCGGGATAACGTGACGCGCGCCACGCCTAATTGCTTTGCTGCATCCGTAATAGAAAGCCCCAACGCTGGCAATACATCATCGCGCAAGGTCAGCCCTGGATGCGGAGGGTTATGCATACGCATGGTGTTCTCCTAGTGATAATCCTGATAATCGACCAGCACGGCGTCGCCATTATCAAACATAAAGGTCATACGCCAGTTGCCACTAATCTGCACTGAAAAATGCCCTTTGAGGTCGCCCTTTAGCGAATGCAAGTTCCAACCAGGCAAGTTCATCCCTTGCGGACCAGTCGTTTCGTTCAGGCGTCGCAGCATGGCGGCCAATCGCGGCGCATGTACGGGCTGAATGCCCGCAACGGTTCCTTGCTCAAAAAACGCTTTCAATCCTTTGTGCCGGAATGTCTTTATCATGACTTATTGTATCGCGTAACGTATCAGCTATCAAACGACAGTTATCGGCCTCGGCTTTTGAGCCTATTCGGTCGGCTGTTCGATGCCAGCCTGTTCCAGTCTCCAATGCTCATACTTGGCATGCCACATCTGCAGCAGCGAGGCAACATAGGGCGTCAATGGAATAGCGGGCCGAGCGGCGTTCTATGAAATAAGCCTGGCAAGCCCTTTCTGACGTTCGACGATCAAGGCGGCCAACGCCGACAGATAATCCATGACGGCGGGCTCGAATCCCGCGAATACCTCCATGCTCCTGGTGGACCGGACGATGCTCATGGTCTGTGTCACGCAAGGATCCACTATCCTGCGGGCGGTCAGCCTGCCATCGCCGAGTTCGCCGGCAACGGCACCATAAGGCATGACCGAGGCCGCCATGCCACGCAGTACGATCTCGCGGATTCCGGCGATGGATCTCATCTCATAGACAATGTTCAAGGCTCGCCCGCGTTCGTGGGCGAGCCGCTCCATCAGGCATCGGCCAACATCCCGGCGCCCGCCAAACACAAAATTGAAACCCAGAGCCTCGTCGAGAGAAATTGCATCCTGCCCGCATTGCATGCTGGGATGAGTGACAAACAGAACGTCTTCCTGCACCATCGGGGTCAGGCATACGCCAGGCCGCTCGCTCGCGCCATAAGCCAGCGCGACATCGAGCTCACGGTTCTCGACCGCGTCAACCAGAACGAAGCTCGGATCCTCTCTGAGGGAAAACGAAAAACGGGGAAGATTCTTCTTGGCCGAAACGACGGCCTCGGTGCCCACGAGCAGCACCAGACTGGACGGCATGCCAAGCGAAAAAAATCTTTCGGAATGGCCCAGGCTGGAAACATCCTTGATGGTGATGTCGAGCAGCTCGAACAAGGAGCTTATTCTGGAATACAGAAGCTCTCCGGCCGGCGTAACGTCCACCCCGCGCGCATGGCGAGTCAACAGCGCCACGCCCAGGCAGTCTTCCAGCTGCTTTATATTGAGGCTCAAGGCCGGTTGCGCAATGCATAAGGATTCCGCCGCCTGCGTGATGCTGCCCAGCTCGACAGTCTTCACAAAGCACTGAAGCTTTCTTAGCGTCAAATTATGCGAGTTCATAAAGCTCTCGATGGCGGGCAGCGTCCGCGGCGCATCAGGACGGGTAGGCCCGAAGGGTCTTCAGGTAATCCAGCGCTTCAGCCAATGTCACCACATCGCAGTATTTCGCCTGCAGGTCGAACAAGCTCTGTTTGTGCGCGGCTTCCGAGCGGTCGCCGACCGCTTCCGCAACGACGACGGGCCGGAACCCGTTCTGCACCGCATCGACCGCCGTACCGCGCACGCAACCACTGGTAGTGCATCCCGCGATCAGCAGCGTATCGCAGCCATTGGAAACCAGACGGGACAGCAGATCGGTGCCGAAAAAGCACGAGGCGTATTTCTTGACCAGTATCGAATCTCCCGGCAGATGGCGCAGGCGCGGGTCGAGCTCGACCGCGGCAGTGCCGCTGCGCAGCGTGGCGGCGCCCTTCTGCTTCAGCACCCATACGCCGCCATCCTTCAACGAGGCATCATCGTAAGCGGTCGTGGTGAAGAAGATCGGCACGCTCGCCTCCCGGCTGGCATCGATGAGCCGGTTCGTGGCAACGATCTCGTCGTCCATATTCGAACCCAGCGGCATGTCGGGGTTGGTAAATGCCCGGATGATGTCCACAACGATCAAACCCGGGCGAACGCCAAATCCGAGTTTCAATCCGAATCCTCGCTCGCGGAAAAACTCTGTGTCGGCATGAACCATTTCACTCATTTGCTTGCTCCTTGACCAGCAATGCGGAAGCTGAAAACACTCTGCTCGTTGTACAGGACTCCGGCCTGAAGACCGGATTTCTGCGGCCCGGCGCGCTCGGCATGGCCTCAGCGATGGCGCGACACCCGCTGTTCCAGCCACCTCAGGCACAGGCCGGGAATGACAGCAAGAATGATGATGAATATGACTTGGCCGGTGATCCGCGCGAGCCGCGCATTCGCGATGTTGTTCACCAGCTCGTGGCCGAGTCCGCTCGTCGCCGACACCATGCCCGCCAGAATGAGACCGATCATCGTCAGGCCCAAGGCAATCCGCGCACCGCTGACCAGAGCCGGGACAAGCGCCGGAATAATGATCTTCGCAAGTTTTGCGTGCCACGGCAAAGTCAGCGCATCCGCCAGCCTGAGCAGGTTTTTATCCATGTCGACGGTCGCGCCCATAACCAGCAGCGCCATCGGAGGCAGCGCATGAGCAATGGCAAAGATCACTCGAACCTGTTCGCCGATCCCGAAAAAAATAATGAATACCGGATACAGGGTGACGAGCGGCACGCAATAGAACGCGAACATCGGCGTGGCGAAGACCCGCGACCAGAATGAGGACAGGCCCAGGCCAAAGCCGATCAGAGCGCCCGCAATCACCGAAATGGCCCAGCTCAGCAACAACAGCCTGACTGTGGTGAGAATGCTCTGGCGATAGGCTTCGCGCCCCAGATCCAGGATAAGGCCCTGGATCGCCTCCAGGGGGCCGGGAAAGACCACGTTATTCAGGATGGCGGCCGCGATCGCCCAGATCACGACCACGAACGCCGGTAATGCCAGCACCACCAGCACTTCGTTCAGCGCTCGAGCCAGGATCCCGGGCACGGCCGTGCCGGCGCGCTTCACCGCGCCGCAAGCCTCGTCCGATGCCGACAAAGCCATTTTGGTCATAGCGACATCCTTTTGCTTCGTCCACGCAACAACAAGCCGAACAAAGCATTCACGCCCAAGGCAAAAACCAGCACGATGACAATCCCCGCATACATGTCGTTCAACGAGAAATGGTCGTAGGCATAGGAAATGAAATGGCCCAGCCCGTATGTGGAAAGGATGAACTCGCTGGCCATGACGCCGATGATGCAGAACGACAGCGCCAGCCTGAGCCCCACGACAATCTGATTGAGGGTCGATGGAATGAGTATCTTGAAAACATAATCGGTGGTCGAGAGCTGCAGTGCCCGTGCCAGCTTGATGGTGATCCGCGGAATGGAGTCGAGCCCATCGAGCGTGGACGTGATGACCGACACGATGCCCAGCAAGGCGCCCAGCAGAACCACGGGAACCAGGCCGATGCCGGCGACGACCACAAGCAGCGGATACAGCGCGAAAGTCGGTATGGCGTAGTAGATAGAGAGCCATGGATCGAACACTCGCCGCAACAACGGGACGCGCCAGAGGATAAGGCCGATGACGATGCCGCACACGGACGCGAACACGAACGCAAGCAGGATAGCCAGGAGACTGGGGCCCAGATGGTGCAGCCAGAAAGCTTCATCGACAAGCAATTGCCCGGCACGGATCAGAATAAGGCTTAGCGGCGGCAAGGTGAAGGAGTCGATCAGCCCCGTCCTGGGCCCGATCTCGAGCACGGCAAGAATGAGCGCCACGCCAAGAAGCATCCAGGCCCTGGGACCAAGCCCAAGGCGCCGATCAGTGCACGCCGCCGCGACCGATGCGCGTGTCACAGAGCGGCCCCTTGCCTGGCCAGGGCATCTTCAGCCTCGGTGCGGAGCAGGCCCCAGACCTGTTCGGTCAGGCGCGCCGCCTCTTTCAAGCCGAGCACCGATGGATCTCTTTCCGCAGGCAGATCGACCGGCGCATCGAGAATGATGCGGCCAGGCCGCGCGCTCATTACAAGAATGCGGTCGGACAGCAAAACCGCTTCCTGGATGCTGTGCGTGACGAAAATGACGGTTGCCTTGACATGGCGCACCATCTTCAGAAGCTCGAAGCCAAGCACCACGCGGGTTTGCTCGTCCAGCGCCCCAAAGGGCTCGTCCGCCAGGACGAGATCGGGCGCGGTGCTCAGGACACGGGCGATGGCGGTACGCTGGCGCATGCCGCCGGACAACTGATGGGGATAATGCCCGCCGAACTCCGAAAGGCCGACACGGCGCAAAACATCGGCCGCCACCGCCTGCCGCTCGGCCTCCGGAACCTTGCGGGCTTCGAGGGCGAAGGCGGCGTTTTCGAGCACGGTGCGCCACGGCAGCAAAGCGGCTTCCTGGAAGATGATACCGGTTTCCCTGCGAGGCGCGGAAAGAAGCTGCCCGTCGACCAGAACCCTTCCATCGTTGATCCGGTTCAACCCGGCAACGATATCCAGAAGCGTGGACTTTCCACACCCGCTCGGCCCCACGATAGTCGTGAAACTGCCGGGCTCGAAGCGGGTGGTAGTGTTGTCCAGCGCCACCACCTCTCCGTATACCTGACCAACGTCTTGCAATTCAACCAGGACACCCATATATGACTCGCCTCGATTTCAATTAGGACATACGGCCTAAAATAGATAGCGCTGAAGCGTTCAATCGGGAATCTTGCCTTTGTACTTCTCTGGCAAATAAGCATCCGTGAGCAGGCCTTTCCAGTCCACATGCTCGATCTTGTCCGTATAGCGCAGGCCTTCCGCGACACCCGCCAGGGATTTTGGATTGAAGGCCAGCGAAAGCACGTTCAGATCGTTGAACTTCTGAATCAGCTCCTTCCCGATTTGCGGATTCACATTGAGGCTGGCCGCGTACATTTCACCGGCCTCCGAGGGATTGGCCTTCATCCAGTCTATCGCGCTCTGCAGGGCTCGCAGCAAGCCCCGCGCCACCTCTGGATGCTTTTCCGCATAGCGACGGCTGCTCACGATCATCGTCAATTCGTAATACGGCACGAATTCGTTGCCCCGGACGACAACCCTGAGATCCTTCGTGTGCTCTTTTTCCGTAAGGGGCGGAATGAACGTGACGTCGACCGCCCCGCTTTGCAACAGGGCGATCCCCGCTCCGACCCCGCCCGTCGCGACCCGCTTGGTGGTTTCCATGTTGAGGCCGGCATGTTTGGGCACCAGATAGCTCATAGCCTCGGTGACCGACCCTGCGTTCGTGAACCCCCAGGTCTTGCCGTCGAGATCCTTGACGGTCTTGATGGGAGAGTCCTTCATGACCGCCCAGCCGATTTCAAATGGAACCTCCGACGCGCCCGAAATGACCTTGATCGGCGCGCCTTTCATGTAGGCGTTGACCAGGGCGGAAGTGGCCACCTGCCCGAATGGAAGATCCCCCGCAATGACATTATGCAAAGTGGTTCCGCCACCTTCCGCCGGCAGCACTTTGTCGAGCACGATTCCCTCGCGTTCGAAAAAACCCTTGGCTTGCGCCACTTTCCAGGGCATTCCGTTGATATCGTTCGCTTGCGCCACCGATACCGTTATATGCGTCAGTTCCTTGGCGGCGCCCAGAGACGGTGAAACCATTGCAAACGCAATGGTGAGTGCGCCGGCGCCCGCCAACAGAGTTTGCCTCCAGGTCTTGTTCATATCAAAGTCTCCTCCAGCATCGAGTGCCAGGTTTATGGGTCGGTAGAAAACACCACGAGGCTATTCAAACCCCAGCCACGATAATTCTGATATTTATTTTGGAAGCGAGCATGCCTGTGAGATATGCCGCTGATACGCCAGTCTCTGCTTTGTTTTATAACATGCTGGTTAAGCATGTATCCAATATGTTCTGGGCACGCGCAGCCATATATTATCTTTATGGTTGGCCGCGCTCATACCCTCTATGGCTCTATGAGTAAGCGGATTCAATCCTCGTCGGAGCAAACCGCCTGCAATTTTTGCAGAATGTCGTATAGCCGCACGCGATCCTCTTTGTCGAGCGACAACAGCAGACGCGCATGATGCATGCGCGCTAGCGGCATTGCCGCATCCACCAGCTTAGAACCCTTCGCCGTAATGTTGCAGGCCAGCGATCGGTCGCCGCTTTTCATGGACGCGGTGTTGACCAGCCCCTTCTGGGCAAGCTCTTTGACGGTGCGGCTGACCAGGGCTTTATCGGTGGCCGCGACCTCGGCCAATTGTTTCAGCGGTATGGATTTATGATGCGCCACCGTGGACAGCAACCGCCACTGCGGCAGGGTAAGCCCTGCGCCCCGGGCGTAGACGCCGGGAAAGCGCTTCAAGTGCGCGGCAATCCGCACAATGTGCACGGACAGGAAATCTTCGACGGTAAGGTTGGAGCCATCGAGTTCGATGTGCTCCCATGGGCATGGTGTAGAAGTATCGCGCGTCACAGTCAACCTTCCGAATGCTGGAACAGGGGTACACAATAAAACACGGAGCAATCGGAAACCAGGACGAGGCTGTTGCGCCCAATCGTCGTGAAAGAACCGGAACCCTTCCCCTAGTGTACTGTTTGGGAAGCGATTGTATCACCGTCGTGGCGCATGACCGGCGGGTTTACCGGCGATGAACAGCCAGCCAGACCGTGGGTTCCTCGTTCGAGGTAAAGGCCACGCGATGCCTGCATCCCGCGGGCAACCAGCAATGCTCGCCCACCCTCAGCCGCAACAACTCGTCATGGCCAGCCATTTGCAGCGCAGCCTCGCCACGCAGCACGATCACCCATTCGTCCCAGTCCTGCTCGTACCAGAAATCACACGGACTGGCCTGGCCATGCGATACGATGCGCTCGATGCGCAGACCCGGCACATCGAGCAGATCGTCGAAGGATTCCTGAGTACCGTCTAGCGGCAGGGCCTTGAACAGATTCGACAACATGGTTTCTCCTGATGCCGGTAAATCACGGAAAATCGCCGGCGACCCGCAGGCTTTGCCCCGTCAGCCGCTCCAGCGGATCCTGGCGATAATATTGCCGCAACAGCCCGTACCAATCGGGCAACGCCTGCGCCAAAGGCTCGGGATCCACAAAGAAAGCCTCGGAACTGACCGCGAAGAACTCCGCCGTATCCATGGCCGCATAGGGATCCAGAGGGAGGCTGTCGTACCATGGCGCGGCGGCTTCGGACTCGGGATCGATGTGGCGCGGAATGGCGTCTTCGACGGCATCGAGGGCGGTATTGAAATCGTCGAAGGCGGCGTCGAGCACACGCATCCAGATTGCGGGGCGGATATCCGCGTGGTCGTGCAGGCTTGGCATGCCGTCGGCGGCGCCGCCATACAGATCCAGCTTGTGCGCGAACTCGTGGATGACCACGTTCACGGCATGGCGTCCACCCGGCTCGCTGTCTTCCCACGACAGGATTATCGGACCACCCTCCCAGGCCTCGCCCGAAGCCTCGAGCAGGTATTCGTGCACCACTCCGTCTTCGTGAACCTCGCTGCGCGGAATCAAAAAGCCGCCCGGATACACCACGATTTCCACCCAGCCTTCGTACAGCGAGGGATCGAGCTCCATGATGGGCAAGGCCGCCTGGATGGCGACGGCAAGCCGGATGTCGTCGGTTATTTCAAACCCATGCGCACCGCTGAATGTCTTGCTGGCCAGCAGCCACGCGGCGCGTGCGCGCAAGGCTTCGTCCTGCTGCGCCGAAAGGCCCGCCAGAAAAGGCAGGCCGTCAACCGCCCGCCTCCAGGCCCGGGGCGAGATAAGGGAAAGTTCGCGCATTACGCGCCGTCGGCTGGCGCCTTTGCCGGCAAGCCACCTGAACATAGCTGGTGATCCAAGGAAAACAGATAGAGGAATATCCGATGATACCCGCAAGGGTCAACAAGCATTTTGCGCCCGTCCGGCAACAGCCGCTTACAACAGCTACGCAATCTTCCAAAAAATCCTGCGCGGAACGCGTCGGATGGTGCTGGCTGTTCTATAGTGAAATCTATGCGGCAAATGGTGATTCCGCAATTCGGAGAGGTTCATGGCTTATCTGTTTTCACGTCTGGCCTTTGTGCTGATCGGCCTGCTTTTCGCCCTGGGCGCAGTACCTTCCCAGGCCGCCGACGCCTACAGCCCCGAAGAGCTCGAACAACTGGTGGCGCCCATTGCCCTCTACCCCGATCCGCTGCTCTCGCAGGTGCTCATGGCCTCCACCTATCCGCTGGAAATCGTCGAAGCGGCACGTTGGCGGGCCGGCCAGCCGCAAAGCCTGTCGGATCAGCAGTTGTCGGGACTGCTGGCGGACAAACCCTGGGATCCCAGCGTAAAAGCCGTAGCGGCGTTTCCCGACGTGCTGGAGATGATGAACGAGAAAATCAGCTGGACGGGCCAGTTGGGCAATGCCTTTCTCGATCAGCAGGAAGACGTCATGGCAGCGGTGCAGCGCCTGCGCGCCCGCGCCCAGGCGGCCGGCAATCTTCAATCCGGGCCGCAGCAGACCGTCACGGTATCGGGCAGCCCATCGGTCATCGCCATCGCGCCGGCCCAACCTGATACGATCTACGTCCCTATCTACAATCCTGTCGTCATCTACGGCCCGTGGCCGTATCCCGGCTATCTGCCCTATTATTGGCATCCGCCGCGCTATGTTGTCCGGGGCCCGGTCATTACATTCACGACCGCCTTCATCGTGGGCGGTGTGCTCTGGAGCACCTACAACTGGCATCACCGCCGTTTCGACATCAACGTGAACCGCTACAACCGGTTCAACCGCACGCATATCACCGGCCCTGTCTGGCATCGGGAGTTCGAACAACGCCGCGCTGCCGCCTATCGCCACGAGGCCGTTCGGGAGCATTACGGCAATCCGCGCAACGCAGTCCCTCGGGGCCCCATGCCCAATAGACCTGGGCCCGAACATGCAGGGCCGCCGGCCGGCGGCCGTTCCAGCTTCGGGCACACGCCGCCCGGCCAAGGCGTGACCCGCACGCCTCCTCCCGCCGAAGCGCCGCACGGGCAAATCCACACGCGCACTTCGCAACCACCGTCGTCGTCGATGCAGCAACCGCAACGACAGCCGCAACAAACGCAACAGCGGCCGCCTCAACAGCAGCCGCAGGCGCGGCCACAGCAACCACCGCATCACGCGCCGGGCGGGGAAAGACCTGCGAACGTGATCCGCACACACGAATTCCACAACGAAGCGGCCCACACGCGGCCTCCGGCTGAACGCCAGGCCCAGAGGCAGGAACATAGGCAGGAATACCGGCAATCCCACGCGCCGGCCTCCGAACGCCATGAAAGGAATGGCGGCGACAGATAGCGCTGCGCCAGCGCAAAACCCTTGGCACCAAGACGCCAAGGGCCGGCCTGCGCCTGTTTGACGCCCCGCGCGTAACTTGATTTCAGCTACGCGCGGGAAGGCAGGGAAGCGTTCACCCGTTCATCTTGCACAAATGTGAATAGACATCGCCATGGTCCTTGACCAGGGTCTTGATGACTTTGTAGTCGAGCTTGCCGTCGGCGTTGCGCTCGATGTGCGCAAGAGACCAATCTTGAACCGGGTACTGGTTGGGCCCGAAGTGGAAGCTGCCGCGCACACTTTGGAAGTCAGCCTTGCGCAGGGCCGCGCGGAACTGGTCGGGCTTGCCCTTGTAGTCGCCGTCGACGGCTTTCAGGGCCGAACCGATGGCGCGGGCGGTATCGTACGCCGTGGCCGCATAGCTGGAGGGGCGGCGCTTGAAGGTTTTTTCGAAGTCGGCCACGAAGGTCTTGCTGGCCTGGTTGTCGCGGCTGGCGGTCCATAACGTGCTGAGGTAATAGCCATCGGCCGCATCGCCCAGGGCGGCCAGCATGCGGTCGTCCAAAGCAAGGGTCGTTACCATTTTCACGGACTTGTTCAAGCCCGAGTTGGCGAATTGCTTGCCGAAGTTGATGCCCGCCCCGCCCGGCAGGAACTGGAACACGCCGTCGGGATTCAGCGAGCGGATGCGCGCCAGCTCGACGGAATAGTCCGACTGGTCGAGCTTGGTGTAGATTTCGGCCAGAACCTCGCCCTTGAACTCGCGCTTGAAACCGCTTAGCGCATCGCGCCCGGCCTGATAGGCGGACGCCACCAGGACGATCTTCTTGATGCCTACCTCGTTGGCGGCCATGGCGGCGGTATCGCTATGCGAATCGTTCTGGAAGCCCACCGAGAATAGGTTCTTGTCGCACCCCCTGCCGGCGAAATTCGAAGGACCCGCGTTCAGGCTGACATAAAAGCCCCCCTCCTTCACCACAGCTGGCGCAACCGCAATCATTACATTGGAAAAATTGATACCGGTGAACAGGCGTATGCCTTCCTGCAGCATTTTGTCGGCCGACTGCTTGCCCGAGCTGGGCTTCAAGCCGTCGTCCTCGACCACGAGACTGACCGGGACGCCGCCCAGCTTGCCGCCCTCCTGCTGGATAGCCAGGGCAAAGCCGTCGCGCTCGTCCTCGCCGATATAGCCCGCCGGGGTCGACAGCGTCGTGATGAAGCCTATTTTGACGGGCTCCTGCGCATGGGTCGCCACGGCCGATACGGACAAAGCCAGGCCAAGGCCAAGTTTTGCTAATTGATTCATACCGCTGCTCTCCTCAGGGTTGAACTGCCAAAAAAGCTTATTGATTATTGATGTCAGGCGTTGCGCACCATGACCCGCATCGACCCGATGCCCTGGAACTCGGCCACGATGCAGTCTCCTGCATTCTACCCGCCGACGCAAGCAATCGTGCTAGGGATCTATCTGCGGAACAGTGGGGCGCGGGCGCTTGAGGATCTCGCCCAGTGCCGCGTAGAACGGCCCGCCCAGACGGGCAATGGGATCGATGGCGACGCTGTTCACGTGATTCCCGTCGTACACGGCCGGGTCCAGGTGGAACATGACCACCTCGCCGATATACAGCGTATTGGTGCCCGTTCCCAACGGCACAATGTGCGCCAGGCGGCATTCCATCTGCACGGGTGATATCGCCACGCGCGGCACCTTGACCAGGCGGCCGGGCAGCGTGGCAATGCCCAGGTGCTCGGCCTCGCTGGCATGCGAGGGGTACAAGGCGCTGCTGGCGTTCATCAGATCCAGCACGGCGCGCGTTGCCACGTTGACCACGAACTCGCCGGTTTCCCGGATGTTGCGGGCGGTGTCCTTCAGCGCGCCGTCGTCCTGGCCCGCAATATTGACGGCCAGCATGGGCGGTGTATCGCACACGTAGTTATATGAGCTGAACGGCGCCACATTGACGACGCCGTTTTGCCCGAGGGTGGTTATCCAGGCCACCGGCCGGGGCACTACCACGCCGGTAAGCAATTTGTAGGCCATGGATGCCGACAGTTCCGAGGTCGGCAGGGAAGTGAAGTTTTCGTGAATCGCTTGCGTCATCGTTGCACCAAGGCTCCTGGCCTGTCTATTCAGATGAATAATTGTATGCCGGGCAGGAAGCCGTCCATGTTCAACAGCTCGATCTTTTTTTCCACGATGCGCAATTGCCCCTCGGCTTCACGCAGCATATAGTGCGCGCGCGCGCCCAGCACGACCTGGCTTCCCCCCTGATGCTCCAGGTAGACGATATTGCTGGTCAAGCGCGGCAACCCGCCGCCAGCCTCGCCCTCATCGACTTCCGGGCGCTGCACCACATGCATGCTGCGCACCGGAGGCTGCAGGGAATGGGCCTGAGGATGGCCTAACCGCGCAATGCGCAGCTTGAGCAGCATTTTGTCCTCCAGCGCAATGCTGGCCTGCGTGTGGCGGTCGGTTTGTCCTGGCCGGGTGGGAATCCAGTAAACGCCATCGTCCGCGAACAGGTCGTACCATTGCTCGAACTGCCTGTCATCCAGCAAACGGTTCTCGTGATACACGAATTCGACAAGACGGTCGTTCAATTCGGATTTGCTCATGCCTGGGCTCCCATGGGTTGCATCAACAGCGCATGCCAGGCGCGATACTGATTGCGCATGACCAGTTCGTTATTGCCGTCCTCGAAGCGGCAATCGCCCTGCTCCTGCTCGGCCGGGTCGAATTGGCGCTGCAGATTGACCCAGGGATTGCCCGCCGCGGCCAGGCTGGCCTGCTGGCTTTCAAACAAATGCACATCGTCATGGGACACCACGCTCATGGGCGAGAACACCAGCCGGCTATAGGTCAGGCCGCGCTCGAGCATGATGGCTGGCGCTCCCTTGGGCTGAAAGGCCCAGACCTCCAACTGGGTAAGGTTTGCGGCCAGAGGCCTTAGCACCCGCAGTATCTGCGGCGACCCCTTTGTGGCCAGGCTGGGATACAGCACCACGTTCTGCGGCGAGAAGGCGAGAATCTCGCGGGCCCGCTCTTTGCCGTGGGCCTGTTCCAACGACTCCTGATAGCCAGGGACATCGGAATAATCGGTATGAATGCTGAACTTGGTGCCGAGAATGCTGTGCCCATTGGGCAGGGTTCTGGCGCCCATCTTGGTATAGAAATCGTAGCCGGAACCAAAGGGCAGCAATTGCTCCAGAGCCGTGGGATTGATTTCCAGGAATTCCTCGCCCACCTGCTGGGCCGTGGCCGACGCGGATTCATGCGTGGAAATGGGGTGAACCGTATCGTTGATGTTTTCCAGATACATCTTCCAGTTGCAACGGATGACGCTGCGGATGCAGCTGCCGGCGATCTGCAGTTCGCCTTCGGGAGAACGGTCGGCCATGTTGTCGAGCGCGCCCAGGGCTTCGCCGAAATACTCCCGGAACGACATGCCCTGCCGGCTGAGGCGCGCAAACACGAAGCCCCGATAGGTTTCCACGCCCCCGGGCACCGACAGCCCCTCGGCGGCGGCGCTGGCTTCGAATCCGGTGTCCTTGTAGCCCGCCTTGAGCGATACCGCCAGCAAAGCGCCGTCGGTTTTATAGCACCACGCATGATAGGGACAGCGCAGCATGCGCCCGGCATTGCCCTGCGGCCTGGAAACAATGCTGGCGCCCTTGTGGGCGCAGCGGTTGATCAGCACGCGCACGCTGCCGTCGCTGTGCCGGATCATGATGACCGGACTGCCCGCCAGCTCCAGCGTTATATAGTCGCCCGCTTGCGGAACCTGGCTTGCGTGGCCCACGTAAAGCCACGACCGGGCAAAGACCCGCTCTTGTTCCAGTTGAAAGATTTCTTCGCTGATGTAGGCGTCGCGATGGATCTGGCCCTTGGAAACCAGCCCCGCGACGGCTTCGGCGTCGGTACGGTAATGCATGATTTATCTTCCCATATTCATGGATGGAATGGCCTGCGCCTCGCTATGCTTGTTCCAGCTGGGTTTGTGAAACGGCCCCTGCGTTTTCCCTTTCGCTTGCCGGGCGCGGCCATACGGCCGTCACGTCATCGGGCGGCACGGAAGACAGAAGCAGGCGTGTATAAGGATGAGAGGGATTGCTGAATACGGCTTCAGTGTCGCCCTGCTCGACCACTTCGCCCTTGCACATGACCAGCACACGCCGGCACAAATAGCGGACGACGGAAAGATCGTGGGAAATAAGGACCACGGCAACGCCAAGCTCACGATTAAGCTGCAACAGCAAGTTCAAAATCAAGGCCTGAACCGACACGTCCAGACCGGACACGATTTCATCGGCCACCAGCAACTGCGGTTGCGCGCACAGGGCCCGCGCGATGTTCACGCGCTGCTTCTGCCCGCCCGACAATTGCGAAGGAAACCGGCCCATGGCGTCCATGGCCATACCCACCTGGCCCATCAGCTTGGCAGCGATCCGGCCGCGCTCTTCCGAAGAAACATCATCGCGGGTTTCCAGCACCTGGGTAATCAGTTTTTGAACCGTGCGGCGCGGATTCAACGCGGAATCCGGATCCTGGAAAACCATTTGCACGATTTTCCTCATGGTTCGGGCGGCCTCGACGGAAGCCCCCGAACGCGCCACGCCGTTGATATGCACAGTGCCTTGCGACGGTTCCAGCAAGCCCACAATCAGGCGCGCCAATGTGCTTTTGCCGCTGCCGCTTTCCCCGACCACGCCAAGCAACTCACCCGGAGCCACGGAAAGAGACAAAGGCCGAAGTGCATGGAACACGACGCGCTGCCCGCCGGAGCGGCTGTAATAGCTGCGGCTGACGTCCTTGAATTCGATGAGGGGCCGGCCCAGCCCGTTGGAGCTTTCGGGCAACACATGGACTTGCTGTTGCAAGGTGGCCGCGGAAGACCGACAGGCTCCGGCACAAGCGACGAAATGATCGTCGGCGACCTGGACAAGCTCGGGGATGCTATTTTCGCAATCGCCATTGCGCGTCGGACAGCGGCGCGCAAACCGGCAGCCCTTGAGCTCGGCCATGTCTTTGAGACCCGGCATCAGTTCAGCCAAGGACGGCAGCACGAACTGCCGGCCATCGAGGCCCGGCGTAGCGGTTTTCAGGGACCAGGAATACGGATGCCTGGGAGATTCGAGCACGCGCCGCGCGGGGCCGCGCTCGACGACGTCGCCCGCATACAGCACCGCCACCTCGTCGCATACATGCGCAGCCATCCGCAAATCGTGCGTAATGAGTATGACCGCTGTATTGTGCTTGCTTTGCACTTCGCGCAGGATGCGGATGATCTGGGCCTGGGTGATGACATCCAGCGCGGTGGTGGGTTCGTCCGCCACGATCAGTTCGGGATCGCCCGAAAAAGCCATGGCGATGAGAATGCGCTGGCACTGCCCGCCTGAAAGCTGGTGCGCATAACGCCCCAGCATGGATTCGGGCTCGGGCAGGCCGACTTCGGCCAGGCGCGCGATGCTGTAGGACTCCCATTCCTTGCGCGGCAAGCCCAGATACTTGAGGTGCTCGAACATCTGCTGCCTGATGGTGAACACTGGGTTCAACGCGGACAGTGGCTCTTGCGGTATGAAGGCAATGCGCTTGCCCAGGAAGGAACGCGCCTGCCTGCCGGTAAGCGCTTCGCCCTGGAAACGCACCTGGCCCGAGGAGAACCGCAGATTCTCGGGCAGCAAACCCGATATGACCCGCCCCACCATGCTCTTGCCCGCGCCGGACTCCCCGACCAGACCTAGTACCTCACCCTTGCGGACGCCGAACGACACATTGCGCAACAACGCTACGCTGGCGCCGCCCACCTTGACGTCCACGGAAACCTTGTCGAATTCCAATACCGGCTGCATCAGTCGCTCCCACGTTGCTTCAACCGCGGATCCAGCACCACCCGCAAACCGTCGCTGAGCAGATTGAACGCCAGCACGGCAAAGACGATTCCACAGACGGGCGCCAGCAGATTCCAGCTTGCCTGGTAGATCTGGTCGCGGCCGTCGGCCAGCATGACGCCCCACGCCACGACATTGGAAGGCACCGACAAGCCCACGAAACTGAGAATGGCCTCGACCACGATGGCGATGCCCATTTCCAGGCTGAACAATGTGATGATGAGTGGCATGACGCTGGGCAGGACCTCGTGCGTCATGACCCGCCAATGCGAGAACCCCAGCAGGCGCGCGGCATACACGTACTCGCGCTGCCTTGCCACCAGGACCTCGGCGCGCACGACACGGTAGAACCGGGTCCAGTCGACCAGCACGATAGCCAGAATAACATTGGTGATGCCCGTGCCCAACCCCACCATCAGCATCATGGAAAACACCACGGGCGGAAACGCCATCCAGAGCACGACAATGGCGCTGACGAAGCGGTCGAACCAGCCGCCTATGTATCCGGCCAAGATGGCCAGCACCGTGCCCAGCAGCATCGTGCCCGTGGCGGCGACCACGGCAACCAGCAAGGCCACCCGGCTGCCGAAGATAAGCCGCGACAACACACAACGCCCGAGGGCATCGGTTCCCAACGGATATTGCGCCATGCCGCCCGCCGACCAGGCCGGCGGCAGCACAGTCGACATGAGGTCTTGCGCATTGGGGTCGTTGGGGGCAAGCCATGGCGCGAACACCGCCACGAATACGAAGATCAGCACCAGCATGCTGCCCACCAGCACCTTCGGATGCCTGAAGATGCGTGCGAACGCCGCATCGCGAACCAGGTTTATGGCGATTGCAGTCATGAAACTCTAAGCCTTGGATTAAGCACCGCATACAAGCCGTCGACGCAGAAATTGACGAACAGCACCATCAGGCAGAACACCAGCGCCACGCCCTGGATGAGAGGCAGGTCGTAATTCTTGATGGCTTGCACCATAAGATTGCCGATGCCGGGAAACGAAAAGATCACCTCGATCAGCAAGGTGCCGCCAAACAGAAAACCAAACTGCACGCCGATGAGCGTCAGTGTGGGAAGCGCGGCGTTTTTCAGCATGTGCAGCAATAGCACCCGCCATTCCGGCACCCCCCGCAGGCGCGCTACATTGACATACTGCGAGGTCGCGGTGTCGATCAGGCTGGAACGCAACACACGGATGATGATGGGACTGAAGGCCAGTGCCAATGCGAAAGCCGGCAACAGCAAATGCGCAAAGGCATCGAACCATGCCGACCACTGCCCGCTCAGCAGCAGGTCGATAAGAAGAAAGCCCGTTCCGTGAGGTGCGGTAATGCTGGAATCCAGGCGGCCCATGAACGGCAGCACCGGAAACAGGACGCCAAGCAAAAGAATGAGAATGATGCCCCACAGGAACGACGGCACCGAAAGCAGAAACACCAGGAAGAAATCCGCGGCGACTTCACCCCTTTTGCGATCCAGCAAATACAGCACGATGCCGCCGGGAATGGAAATGAGCAGCGCCATGACCAGGCTGACCAGCACGAGTTCCAGCGTGGCCGGCAATGCCACGCCCAGCAGCTCCGACACGGGCTCGCGAAAGAAAATGGATCGGCCCAGGTCGCCGTGCACCGCATGGCCCAGCCACACCATGTACTGATGGGATACCGAGCCATCCATGCCCAGGGCCTTGCGCAGCAGGTCGGCGTCGGCCTGCGTGGCCGACGGCGGCAGCATCATTCCCAGGGGGTCGGAGGGAATCATGCGCAATACGATGAACACCACCATGGAAAGGAACAGCGCGGTGATGACCATGACGCCCAGCTTGCGCCCCAGCAACGAAACAATGGGATTCATGCAGCGCCCGTCCTGATGCAGAGAGTGAGCAGGCGCGGATCGCAAGCCGGCGCATTGCATATTGGTTTAATCGGCATAACGATCGCGCCCTTGAAACACTATTTTTTCCAGGAATATTCTTGCGGCAGGATGTAGCCAGTCTGATAAGTGGGAACGTCCAGCCCTTTTTTGTAGGCAATCGTCGCCACGGACTGCAGGACCGGCAGGCTCCATGCGTTCTCGGCGGCCTCGCGGTTAAGCGCCTGATACCCGGCCACCCGCTTGGCTTCGTCCATTTGCCCGTTAAGCGCGTCGAGCTGGGCGGAAAGCTTGGGCTCTTTCCAGGTCGAGAAGCGCAGGCGGGGATCCAGGATCCGGCCCGTGAAGATTTCGGGGTCGCCCGTGGCATTGGCCCAGCTGTACAGCATGACACCGGTCAGCTTGGACGAATGGCTGAGCTCCAGATACTTGGCGATGGTGATTTCCTCGACCGTGGTGTTGATGCCGATTTGGGTCCACATTTGCGCAATCGCACGCGCCACGTCGTAATCGGACGGGAACGTGTTATTGGTGGAGAGCAGGTGGATCTGCAGGGGCTTTTCCTTGCTATAGCCGGCTTTGGCCAGTTCAGCAGCGGCTTCGTTCTTGTTGTACTCGACCCTGTAGTCGGGCACATCGCCCGGTGAGCCCTTGGTTGCCAGAACGGAGATCGGCTGAGCAACGTTGTTGTAGAAAGCACGCGACAACCCGGCCTTGTTGATGGCCAGTTGCATGGCCTTGCGTATATGGACGTTCTGGAAAGCCGGCACATAGCTGGGTATCTGCAGAATATAGATTTCGCTGTACGGATACACCTTGGCCTGCAGCTTGGGGTTCTTTTCCAGGCGAGTTACTTCGCGCACCGGAATCTGCACCGAAATGTCGGACCGGCCGGATTCCACCGCGGCCACCCGCGCCGATGCATCGGGCACGATTTCGAAAACCACGCGCTTGATGGCGGGCGCCCCCTTCCAGTAGTCGTCGAAGGCTTCCAGCGTAATGCGCGAGCCGCGCTTGTAATCGACCAGCTTGTAAGGCCCCGCCCCGATTGGATGCTTGACGAATTCAGCCTCGCCCACCTTCTCGAAGTAAGCCTTGGGCAGAATGTAGGCCGACAGGAAAGCCAGGCCCTTCATGGCCGTGGGGGTCGCCTGGGAAAAGGTGATGACGGCCTTGTCAGGCGCGGTAACCTCGACAGACTTCAAGGTGGGAAGCATGCCGTGCAGCGCCAGAATCTTGTTCTGGATAGCGCGATCCAAGGTGAACTTGAGGTCCTGCGCCGACATTTTGCTGCCGTCCTGGAACAGCACGCCGTCGCGCATTTGAACCTCGAGCTTTGTGCCCGAATCATCCAGCCAGCGCCAGGCTTTGATGAGGCGCGGCTCGACCTGCAGGTCGTTGTTCACGAACAGCGGGGAATCGAACACCGCCTTGTAAATGGATTGCCCTGCCGGATACGTCACCGCAGTGGGATCCCAGCTTGGCACATCGACCGGATACGCAATGGTGAGTTCGGATGGGTGTTCGTGCGCCTGCGCCCAGCCGGCCATCAAACCCATGGTCGCGCACAACATCAACCCTATTGTTTTGTTACGCCATATTTTCACGGAGCTTTCCTTAAGTGTGGATGGTTTGCAAGCACCCAATTGAATGAACAGATTCCAGCCCGAAATGCGGGCCACCACATGCAAATCAATTGCTCGTAAAAAGTATATTGTTTATGATTAAATTCAGTCGATAATGGTTTTCCCTATTTTTAATAACATTAAAATCAATAGGTTAATATAAATATAATTAGTATATAGATATCAAATAAATACTAGAACATCGCCCAGGATCAGAAAAAATGGCAAAACTCCATTTTCAATACACTGATGCAAAAATACCCGAAGCCGCGGCGCCCCTCCCGACGGAACCGGGCGTGGGAAGCTGGTATGCTGCAAGCTATCGGTTCGCTGCTCTACCAAGGCCTGTTATCACCAACCACCGCCAACCATGACATCGCTTTCAAGCCCAGCCCGACGCAGCCCGCAAAAAAAGGCCGCCACGCGCAAGCCGAATATGCGCGAGCAGGTCTATCTGCACTTGCGCACACGCATGCAAAAAGGTGAAATCCAGTTCGACGACAGGCTGGTCGATCATGAAATCGCGGCCGACCTGCGGGTGTCCCGCATGCCGGTTCGCGAAGCCCTGCTGCAATTGAAAAACGAAGGGCTGCTGGACAGCACTTCCCGCGGCTTCGTCCTGCGACGCTTCACGCCCACCGATATTGCGCAACTGTTCGAAGTACGACTGCTGCTGGAGCCGGCCGCGGCGGCGGCGGCATGCGAAAAAGCCACGCTGGAAGGCCTGGCCATCATGCGCATGGCAACCGACGAGTCTGAAAAGGCGCATCGGGCAAGCGACATCCTGGCCTACATGAAAGCGAACACCACGTTCCGCTCTACGTGGATCAGCCTGGTTCCCAACCCCCACCTGGCCACCATGATCTCCCGACTTGTCGATCACGTGGAAGCCGTGCGCCTGGCCACGCTACGCGATCCGAAATGGCGAGCCTCTTCGCTGCTGTCCACGCAAAAAATCATGGACGGCTTCATGAAAAAAGACACCGACCTGGTTCAGGAAAGCGTCCGCTACAACCTGCGCCATGCTGCGGCCGCCTACTACGCCGTCCAGGACGCCATGATGCTGGAGAACAGGCAGGCCGAGACCTGAAGCGCGTGCAGCGCCCCCAGGCCTGTACCGCGCGCCTTGCGGCAAACCGAAAGCCGCAGCGTCAAGACCCTCTGCCCAGCCAGGCTCCGCCTGCGATGGGCGTGCACCTCATAAACCGAAGAAGTCGGCGGCGTTGCCGGCAAGCATCCGGGCTTTGTCCTGGGACGACAGGAAATCGGCGCCCGCGATCAGCGAGCCGATTCTCGGTTCGCCAAGGGGAAAGGGGTAGTCCGAACCCAGCATGACATGGTCCGTGCCCATTATTTTGGTCAGCAGATTCAGGGAATCGGGATCGAACACCGCGCTGTCGACGCTGAAGCGGTCCACGTAGCTGGAGGGAGGATTGGGGCAGTCCTGCCGGACGATATCGCGATGTTTCCAGGCATTGTCCACCCGGCCCAGCAGGAAGGCGAAGGCGCCCCCGCCATGCGCGAAGCACAGCTTCAGGCTTTTGGGGATACGCTCGAACGCGCCCGAAAGAATCAGGGAAAGAATGCTCAACTGGGTTTCGGCCGGCATGGCCACCAGCCACGGCAGCATCCACTTTTTCATGCGGTTCGGCCCGCCCATCATGTCCCAGGGATGAACCAGCACGGGTATGCCGTCGTTCGCGCAATGAGTCAGAAAATCCACCAGATGGGCGCTGTCCATGTCCAGGTTGCCCAGGTGGTTGCCGATCTGGACGCCCACATGGCCCTTGGCCTTGGCGCGGCTGGCCTCGGCGCACGCCAGGTCCAGGTCCTGCAGCGGAACCTGAGCCAGGACCTTGAGGCGGGCAGGATTGGCGCTGGCGAATTGCAAGGCGTGATCGTTCATGCGCTCGGCCCAATCGGCGGCCGCGCGCGCCGCATCGCTATACCGGAACATGATGGGGGTGGCACAGCTGATCTGGATGTCCACGCCCTGCTCGTCCATTTCGGCCAGGCGCGCATGCGCATCCCAGAGCACTTTGTAGACGGGCCGGAAAGGCTTTTCTCCGGTCATGATCTGGCCGGTATCGCCGCCGGCGTCGACACGAAGCCACAGACCGTTGTCACGATCCAGGGCAGCGCCCTCCTCCTTGCTCAAAAGGGGGAAATGGTGGGCGTGCATGTCGATTTTTTTCGGATAGGTCATGATTTTTTCTGTATGGTTCGTGGCGCTTGCCTGTGCATGGCCGCCAGGGCCGGGGCGTTACAGTGCATGCGTGCGATGCAGCTCGTCGTGCCAGGCCTGGAAATCCCGGCCGGAATGAATGAGGCCACAGCCTGGGCAGATGCGCTCGGCATCGGTGGTCGAATAAAAACGGTTGTATATGGGCGGAAAATCGTCGACGATGCTTTCCAGCTGTATGTCGTAGCGCTTGACTATCGTGCCGCAGCGGGCACAGCTCCATTGCAGCCCGTCCGCCTCGCCCTTGGGGCGTTTGCGTTCGATGACCAGGCACAGGCTGTCGGCTTCGCGCTGCGGCGAATGCAGCGTGTGCGGCGCCATCAGGAACATGTCGCCTTCCTTCAGATGCACTTTTTCGTATTGCCCGCGATCCCACATGAGCAGGTAGGCGTTGCCCTTGAACTGGTAAAAAAACTCTTCGATGGGATCGTCGTGGAAATCGCTGCGCTGGTTGGGGCCGCCCACCACCGTGACCATGAAATCGCCGTCCGCCCAGATTTGTTGGTTGCCCACTGGCGGCTTCAGCAAGTGGGAGTTGTCGTCCAGCCAACGCTGGAAATTCAGGGGATAACCGTATTTGTACATGTGCGAAGTCTCCTTCCGATCGCGCCGCTTTGCCGCGGCTTGCGCGTTGCTATTCAAAACCCTGGAGCAGCGGGTCGGTGCTGCCCCAGGACTCAAAGCGGCTTGTAGGCAATGGCCTTGATTTCGATGAGCAGGTGCGGGTGAGGCAGCTGATGCACCGCCACCGTCGTTCTGGCGGGGCCGGTTTCGTCGAAGAACTGGCCATATACCTCGTTGTAGCCGCCAAAGTCATTCATATTGACCAGGAAGGCGCTGACTTCCACCACATCGGACAGATCGGCCCCGGCGCTGGCAAGAATATCGCGGATGTTTTCGATGACCGCACGGGTCTGGGCGCGAATATCCAGGCTGGTGGTGCCCATGGCATCCACCTGCACGCCTTCGAAGCTGTTGTCCGGCCTGCGCGAGCTGGTGCCGGAAACGAAAATGAAGTCACCCGCGCGCCTGAAATGGGGAAAACGGCCGCGAGGCTTTGCTTTTCCGGGTATGACGGCGGCTTCTGTGGTTTTCATGTGCTTGTCCCAATAAAAGATATGACGTCCATCCGGGAAACTATAAAGGCAATTTCCAAGGCTGGATACTGAAAAACCCGACAAGCAACTATAACCAAAATGAATATATGGGCGTTTGCCAACCCGGCGCTACAGGCCGCCCGGGGCGTCAATGCCGGCCACTTGCTCCAGGGCGGCCAGCAAGCGTGCCGTCGCCGCCGTGGGCGGCCTGTCGGCCATCAAGGTATAGCCGACCTTGCCGAAAGGACTGGCCACGCCCAGGCGCAGAATGCTAAGCAGACCGGCCCGCACGAACTGCTCGGCAACCGCATAGGGCATCAGGGCGATCATGGTCGACTCCAGCAACAGCCCCAGGTTGGTCAGGAAGGACACCGATTCGACCAGCTTTCCCGGCATCGCCATGCCCGCCGCCTCGAAAAAGGAGTGGGCGGACCGCCTGGCCACCGATTCCACGGTAGGGATTATCCAGGCCATGTCCTGCAATTGACGGATATCCACCTGGGCATCCAGGGCCAGGGGATGGTGGCGCGACACGACGGCGCACAGCATTTCGTCGTACAGCGGAACGTGGATGAAGGAAGGATTGATGTTTTCTTCCGGGAGAAAGCCGATGACCACGTCGAACTGCCCGCGCGCAAGCTCCGGAAACAAAGCGTCGTTGGATCCGACGCGGATCTTGACGATGATGTTGGGCGCTATTTCGCGCAGGCGCAAAACCGCCCTGGGCAGCAATTTTGCCGAGGCCGTCAACAGCGTGCCCACCACGACCTGGCCCGAGATGCCGGCGCTCCACGAGTTGGCATCGTCGGCAAGAAAGCGCAGCCCCGCCAGCAGGGACTGCGCATGCCGCCGCAGCAACTCGCCGAATTCGGTCAACTGCACCCCGCGCTTGCCGCGCGTGAACAGGGTTTCGTTGAAGTGTTGCTCCAGTTCGCGGATGCACTTGCTGACCGCCGGCTGGGTCATGTGCAATTCGCGCGAGGCCGCCAGCATCGAGCCGGTTTCGGCCACCTTCTCGAAAATGGCGAGCTGTTGCAGCCTGAGCCGGCGAACCAGGGAGCCGCTGGAATGTTCCATGGCTTCGCGGCTCCTTAATAAGTGTTGACAGGCCCTAATCCAGCCATACCGTGAAATCGCCGGCGGGAACCCTGGGAGTACGGAACGTATTGACCAGCGCCGACTCGTCGGCATAGCCCAGCGCCATGCCGCACACCACCATTTCGTCGTCGTTCGCGCCGACATGCGGCAAAATGATTTTTCCGTAGGCGTTCCAGGCCGCCTGGGGGCAGGTGTCGAGCCCGCGCGCGCGCGCGGCGACCATGACGCTTTGCAGGAAGCCGCCGTAGTCCATGAGCGAACCTGTGCCCAGGATCGTGTTGACCGTGAAGATCAGCCCCACGGGCGCATCGAAAAAGCGGAAATTGCGCTGATGCTGCGCATGCATGCCGTCTTTGTTGCCGCGTTCGATGCCCAGCAGTCCGTACAGGCCCCAGCCGTTTTCGCGGCGGCGATCGATGAACGGGCTGATCCATTTGCGGGGGTAGTAGTCGAATGCCTCGACATACTCGGCGGCCAGGGCGGGATCGGCGCGCAGGGCGTCGTGGGCGGCGCATACTTTTTCCACCAGGGAATCCTTGCTTCGGCCTTGCAGCACATAGGCTTTCCAGGGCTGGATATTGGCGCCGGACGGCGCGCGGCTGGCCACGGCCAGGATTTCCTCGATCAGGCCGCGCGCAACGGGCTCGGCGGTATAGGCGCGAATGGACTGGCGTCCTTCAATGGCCTGGTCGACGAGTGCCACGGCATCGGATACACAACTTTCAACGGCGGTACTGCTGGACATGATGCGGAAAACTCCTGGTTTCTGGATTCCCAGGGACGCCACGCGCCCCGTGAATATCGATGATAAAGCAAACAGCGCAAATATATGCGCGCAAAAGATGGTGCCTGCGCAAAACTGATAGCCGGCGAACCCGCTCCGCCCGTAATGTATCGCCAAGGGCGCAACACGACGCCGACCCAAGACGGGCCGACCGGCTCAAATAACCAGGAGATGACGCAGCATGGCCACCCACCCCTTCCTTACCAAGAACCGCTTCCTGCTGGGCACGTTTTCGACCAACTGCTCTGGCGGCATGACTGTATCCAAGCTGCCCGGCCGCTGGAAGGCCGACTGGCAGCACAATCTTTGCATAGGAAAAATGCTGGACGACGCGGGCATCGATTTCATGCTGCCCATTGCACGCTGGATCGGCTACGGCGGCGAAACCGATTTCCACGGCTACGTGCTTGAAACCGTCACCTGGGCCACCGCCCTGCTGGCCAATACCAAGAACATCACCGTGTTCGCCACCGTCCACACCGTGGCCAACCACCCCGTCGTGGTCGCCAAGCAAATCGCCACCATGGCGCAAGTGGGCGGCACCGAGCGCGTGGGGCTGAACATTGTGGCGGGCTGGAACAAGCCCGAATACGAAGCCCTGGGCCTGACCCTGCCGGACGACCACGAAACACGCTATGGCTACGCTCAGGAATGGTTCGACATCGTCAAGAAGCTGTGGACGCACGACGGCCCCTTCGACTGGGACGGCAAGTACTTCCATCTCAAGCACACTTACGGCAACCCCAAGCCCGAATTCCAGCCGCCCATCTTCAATGCCGCCGGATCCGGCCAGGGCCGGGAATTCGCAAGCCGCAACGCCGACTTCCTGTTCACCCCCGCCATCGACCTGAGCCGTTCCAAACAGGAAGTGGCCGAGCTCATCCAGCTAGGAAAAACAAACCAACGCAACGTAAACGTGCTGACCTTCAGCCATGTCATCTGCCGGCCCACCGAAGCCGAAGCCAAGGCCGACTGGCAAAAGCTGCAGGACAACGCCGACTGGGCAGCGGTGGACAACCTGATCAAGCTGCAATTCGCGCATGCACAGTCCTTTCCCCACGACCTGCTGGCACTGATCCGCGAGCGCTTCGCCGCCGGCCATGGCGGCTTCCCGCTGGTCGGCACACCCCAACAGGTGGCCGACGGAATCAGCTCGCTGCACGAGGCGGGCTTCGCGGGAACCACGCTGTCGTTCTTCGATTATGCCGAAGAGTTCCCCTACTTCCGCGACAACGTCCTGCCCATGCTTGAAGCACGCGGCATAAGGTAATCAGGCACAGGGTAACTATCATGGTTCTGCTTCGCCTCCCCAAAAAACCCCAGGCCGCGGCCGACACGTGCGCGACCGCCCCCGGCCAGCCCCAGGCATTCCGCAGCGCGATGCGTGAACTGGCGGGCGGCGTCAGCGTCATCACGGCCTCGCGCGGCGACGAACGTACCGGCCTGACCGTCACTTCGGTGATCTCCTTGTCCCTGGATCCTCCCGAACTGCTGGTGTCGGTCAACCAGAACTCCTCGTCCTGGCCCTTCATCAAGGAAACCGGCTATTTCGGCGTCAATGTGCTGAGCGCCGAACTCCAGCCGGTAGCCGAACGCTTCTCGGGCAAGGGGGGCATCCGCGGCGAGCAGCGCTACGAAGGGGCGCCATGGCAACGCGACCAGCACGGGGTATGGGTGCTGCCGCAGGCTCTGGCCACATTTTCCTGCAAGGTCGAGGACATCCTCATCCATCACACGCATGCCCTGATCGTCGGCGCGGTGCTGTGCGCCCACACGCAGGGGCAGGAAAACGGCCCGCTCTCCTATTGGCGTGGCCGGTACGGTGGTTTCAGCCTGTAGCCTTCAGCCCAGGAAAACCCTCGCAGCCAAATTGAGGTTTTGGGTATAAACTCTTTATTGTCAATATGTTGCCGTATATCATGCCCGGCGCGATCAACCCCTATCTGCGCGGCGTGTGCCGGCTTTCTATGGAGCTGCCTTGTCGCGATCCGCCCTCGCCGCCACCCGCAGTCGCCTGTTCGAGCGCTACCCCGTCATTGCCTCCAGCGACCTGGACGAAGTCCGCGGCCAGGTCGCCAGTGTCTTTTGCGAGCACCGCTTAAGCGTCGTCGGAAAATCCCAGCACCTGAGCACGCAAATGTATTTCCGGCCAGGGCCGCGCGCCGGCTATGGCCGCATGAGCTACGGCGCCGCCGTCGACATCGACCCGGGCAGCCTCGACAACTTCTTCCTGCTGCAGTTTCCCCTGCAGGGCGGCGAAACCATTTTCGCCGAGGGGCAGCCGGTCGAATCCACATCCAACCTGGCCACCATCGTCAGCCCCGCCGTCGACTTTCGCATGCGGCATGGCAAAAACACCGAAAAGCTGTTCATCCGCCTCGACCGCCAGGCCCTGGAACGCGAGTTCGTCCAGCTCTCGGGCGCCGCCCTGAAAGGCCGCCTCAAATTCCTGCCCGGAATCCCCCTGGACACTCCGCAAGGACAGGCCCTGTACCGCTACGTCTGCTGGCTCATGCGGGAAGCCTCCGACGGCAGCCTGCTCGACCATCCGCTGGTCGCCGCCCAGCTCGAAAGCACGCTCATGGCGGCTGTGCTCGATACGCTTGCGCACAACCAGAACAACCCGTTGCGCCAATCCGGCGCGCCGGCCCCGCACTTCGTGCGCCTGGCCGAAGAATACATGGCCCAGCATGCCCACGAGCCCATCAGCGCCAGCGACATCTCCCGCTACGTCAATGTCAGCACGCGCAGCCTGTTCGCCGGCTTTCGCAAATACCGCGACACCACGCCCATGGCGCACCTGCGCACGCTGCGGCTGGAAAAAGCCCATGCCGACCTCAGCGCACCGTCATCCAGCGACGACAGCGTCACCAGCATCGCACTGCGCTGGGGGTTTTCGCATCTGGGACAATTCGCAGCGGCCTATCGGCGCAGCTACGGCGAGCCCCCCTCGTGCACACTGCGGCGCGCCAGCGGCCCGCCCAGCGCCCCAAAAAACGATTGAAACCGCCTTCCCGGCCAAGCGCCGCCGCTACATGGCAGCGCCCAACACGCGCTGCACGAATTCGACAACCGGCATTTTCTTGCCGTTGATCTCGACGTTATTGTCCCCATACCGCAAGCGGACGGCGGCATTGCCGCCATCCATGGCAACCAGGCCCGCGCGGGCCAGACGGCCGGTGTAAACGTCGAACAGCATGGCCCCCATCATGGCCGCCCGCCCGTCCTGGCCCGCGCCGCCCTGCAATTGGCTGAAGGTCTGGATGAACATGGGCTTGGCCACCATGACGTTCAGATCCAGCTGCTTGATCATCTGCGCCAGCAAAGTGGCCGTATCGCCCGCCGCCGAAGGATCTGCCGGCCTGGCCAGATCCACGGACACCGTCAGGCGGCTTTCTCCCTTGTCGTTCTTCCAGACCAGCGGATCCACCGCCAGTTGGGGCTTGCTGTCCAGCACAGTCCAGAGCCTGTCCCGCAACACGGCGGCTTCGTCCGGGGTAATCGCCAGGGCCTCATCCGGGGTGCCGCCATGCCTGGCCTGGATGCGGTCGTAGTCGGCGGCCAATGCCGACAACGCATCCAGATCGAGGTTGCGGCCCCGGAGACTGGCTTCCACGCTGCCAAAGCCCGTTTCGCCGATCCGAATGGCGCCCAGTTTGTACTGCAGCGTGAGATCCATGTGCTGATTGCGCTGCACGCTATCCAGGCTAAGGCCAACCTTGTCCAACTGCACGGGGATGCCTTCGCCCGATTGCAGAATGAACGTGTCCGCGGCAGCCTGGCTGTTGGTTTTCACCTCTTGGGCGCCGTTGTCCGTCGTCGTTGCCGTGCTGGCCAGCGTTATGCCCCGCACGTCCAGGCTTTCGCGCTTGCTCGCCGAGACGTACTGCAAGCCGCCAAAAGCGCCTTTGACAACGCTGTCCCGGAAATTATTGCTGAACACCGCGTCGATCGCGCCCCCGCTGAATTTGACGCTGTCGCCGCCATCTTGCAGGTCTATCGGCATGAAACGCCAGGCCGAACTGCCCTTGCCCGTAAACCCGATCCGGGTCGTCGCCGTAACCGGCGACTGTCCTTTGAGGCTGTCGAACCACTTTTGCGTGGCGGCCGAGGGAATGAGCTGCGCGCGGCTGGATGCCATGAGCGGCGCCACGCTGCCTGATTTCAGGGCATCCAGGGGGAAAGGGCCATGCTGCAAGTGGTCGCTCAGCAAATACTCCACACGCTGGCCGCGGCTATCCTGCATCTGCAGGGTATAGACCACATCGGACGAAAACACATGGCGCTTGTACTCGCTGATGGCAAGCCTGGCGCCGCTTTCATCGGCGCCAGGGCCCAGCGTGGAGCGCAGCCGTTCGTTGGCCTGGACGACCCATTGCTGCAAAACCGCCTGCGCCTTTTTGCCGACGTACCAAGAGGCCGCCGTATAGCCGGCCGCCACCACCACGACGGCCGTCAAAATCCTGGTGCTTGTCTTCATGCTTGGTCCGCCAAGGAGTAGTTCAGGAAACCGGACGCTTGCGCGACAGTTCCCGCGGCAACGGGAACGCCACGTTTTCTTCCGCGCCCGGCAAGGTGCGCACCGAAGCGGCGCCCAGCTCGTTGAGCCGGTCGATGACCTGCCGCACCAGCACCTCGGGCGCCGAGGCTCCGGCGGTAAGCCCGATACGCCTGGCCCCGGCCAACCAGGCCGGGTCGATCATGGCCGGATCGTCGATGAGATAAGCCGGCACGCCCTTGCGCTCGGCCACCTCGCGCAGGCGATTGGAATTGGAACTGTTGGGACTGCCCACCACCAGCACCAGGTCGCACTCGGGCGCCAGGACCTTTACCGCGTCCTGGCGATTCTGGGTGGCATAGCAGATATCGCTTTTCTTGGGCTCGACGATGTCGGGAAACCTGGATCGCAAGGCATTGGCCACCGCCGCGGCGTCGTCCACGGACAAAGTGGTCTGCGTCACAAAGGCCAGATTGCCGGGATCGGCGACCTGCAGGGCGGCGACGTCTTCGGCCGTTTCCACCAAATACATGCCGTCGCTGGCCTGACCCAGCGTGCCCTCGACCTCGGGGTGCCCCCGATGGCCGATCATGATGATCTCGCGGCCCGCCGCGCGCATGCGGGCCACTTCGATGTGAACCTTGGTGACCAGCGGGCAGGTGGCGTCGAACACCTGCAGGCCCATGCGCTCGGCTTCGGCGCGCACGCTTTGCGCCACGCCATGCGCCGAGAACACCACGATGGCTCCCTTCGGAGCCTCGTCCAGCTCGGCGATGAACACCGCGCCCTTGGCTTTCAGGTCTTGAACCACGTAGCGGTTGTGAACGATTTCGTGGCGCACGTAAATAGGCGCGCCGTGCAGTTCGAGCGCGCGCTCGACGATATCGATGGCCCGATCGACCCCGGCGCAGAAGCCGCGGGGCTGGGCCAGCACCACCTCGACGGGTTCGCCGGAGCGGGTTCTGACCTGAGCCATCACAGCACCCCCAGCAGGGACACTTCGATGGATAGGTCCGCACCCGCCAGCGGATGGTTGAAATCGAACAGCGCCCAGCCTTCGCCCTGCTCTTTGAGGACGCCCGAATAGCGCCCGCCGTTGGGAGCCGAAAACTCGACGATATCGCCAGGCGCAAAGACCGTGCCCGGCTCGGTATTGGCCTGGATCATGCTGTCGGCCACGCGCTGGATGAGGTCGGGATTGCGCTCGCCGTAAGCTTTCGCGGCCGGCAGCTCGATGCGAAAACGCGTGCCCTCTTCATGGCCGAGCAAAGCTTCTTCCATGCCCGGCGCCCACTGCCCCATGCCCAGTTGCAAGGTGGCCGGGCGGTCGTCGAAAGTATTGACGAACACGGAACCGGCCGCGGGCCCAGTGGCCAGCTCGATGCGGTAATGCAGCGTCAGATAGGAGTCGGGGCGCACAACCGCCTTGGCCGAGTCGATAGGGGAAGTCAAGATTCATCACCGTAAAAACATTGCTGATGCGCCATTTTAGTGCCTCTTGCGAGTTGGCACATGCGGGCGCGTCTTTCGGCCGGCCCAGGCGGTCAAATCCGGCGTATGCCCGCCCCGCTGCGCATCGCGCGATGGCCGCGACGGGCTCAAGGACGCAATCCGGACAATCCGAGCCGGACAAATGTATTCACTGCGCGCCGCCTGGCCGGCCAAATCGGGCATTGTGAAGATCTTTACCTTTGAACCGCCCGCCATGCCCAGCCAACCCGCCGCCTCTCCCGAACGCCCCCGCGAGCGCCTGCTTGCCCACGGCGCCCAGTCACTCACTACACCCGAACTGCTGGCCATCGTACTGCGCACGGGCATACGGGGCGCCAGCGCTATTGCCCTGGGCCGCCAGCTCATCGAGCACTTCAACGGCCTGCGGGGCTTGCTGGACGCCGATCTGCGCACGCTCATGGCCCAGCCCGGCCTGGGCCTGGCCAAAGCCTGCGAGCTGCTGGCCATCCACGAACTCAATCGCCGCGCCCTGGCCGAAGAACTGCGCCTGGGTCAGGCGCTGGATCAGCCGCAGCGCGTCAAACACTATTGCATAGCCGCGCTGGGCCACCTCAAGGTAGAACACTGCCTTGCGCTTTACCTGGACAGCCAGTACCGGCTGATCACCTCCGAAGAGCTTGCCCGCGGCACCCTGACCCAGGCCTCGGTCTATCCCCGCGAAGTCGTAAAGGCCAGCCTCAAGCACCACGCCGCCGCGCTCATCCTGGCCCACAACCACCCATCGGGCGTTTCCGAGCCCAGCCAGGCCGACCTCGCCCTGACCCGGCACCTGAAGCAGGCGCTGGCGCTGGTCGACATCCGCTTGCTGGATCATCTTGTCGTCACGGCGAACAGCGCCATTTCCCTGGCGGAACGCGGGCAGATATGAGCGCGTCCGGCAATTCGCCAGCGCAACGGCGCGGCCGCATCTCGGCCTGCATTTCGGGAAGGTCTTTGAAAACAAGCCGTTGGCATGCTAGAATTACGAGTTAATTTGGATACGTGACCAAAATGGCGCCTCTATATTTTATGCGCATTTCGATCGGCGACCCGTTTTTTAGAAAGCAACCGGATCCTAGCGGGTCCAACAGGATATCACCATGAAAGAAGGCGTCCACCCCGAATACCGCGAAGTGGTGTTCTTGGATCAGCAAACGGGCAGCAAGTTTATTTCGCGCTCTACGCTGGCCAGCCGCGAAACCATCGACCTCGATGGTAAAACCTACCCGCTTTTCAAGTGTGAAGTTACCTCCGAATCGCATCCGTTCTACACCGGCGCGCAAACGCGCATCGTGGAAACCGGCCGCGTCGAGAAATTCCGCGCTCGTTTCGCCCGCACGGCCGGCACCGTCAAGAAAGCATCGTAATTACCTGCTCGCCGCCCAAGCGGCGCAATGCACCGGGGCGTTTTTACAAGCTCCGACAAAAAGGCAGCCTGCGGGCTGCCTTTTCAATGTCTTTTTACTTTAAGATGGCTGCGTCATTCATTTAAATTTTGCCGACCCTGTGGCTCCACAAGAATCCCGCCTGACTCCGGCCCGACTGACCGCGCCGGCAACCACCAAGCTGCCCAGACTACTGTTGCTGCTGCTGGGCGTCGTCTATATTTTTGCCGGCCTGTACTTCCGGGACCCCTGGAAAAGCGACGACGTCGTCGGCCTGGCCACCATGCTTACCGCCCTGCACGGGCCGGCGCATGCCCTTTGGCTGCCTCAAATCGGCGACCTGGCCCACGCCCAGGATGGTCCGTTGCCCATGTGGGTCGGCGCGTTCAGCATCTGGCTGTTCAGCCCTCTGTTCGAATTTTTCACCTCGTCGCTGAACGCCGCCATCATCGCTTCGCGGCTGCCGAACTTTCTATGGTTCGGCATCATCCTGTGGTCCATCTGGTACGGCACCTACCTGCTGGGCCGGCGCCCCGAGCCCCAGCCCCTGGCCCTGCCGTTTGGCGGTGAACCCACAGTGCGCGACTACGGCCGCATGATCGCCGACGCCGCCCTGCTGCTCATCCTGGCCACCGCGGGCATTATGTGGCGCCTTCACGAAACCTCGGAAGTCCCTGCCATCATCGCCTTCCAGGCCCTGGCCTTCTATGCCGTGGCCCGCATGCTGGATCACCCGGTCTCGGGCGCCGTCACGCTCGGCATCGCCGTGGGCGCGGCGTTTCTGACCCGGGGATGGATAGGCGCGCTGCCCATCATGCTGGCCGCGCCATTCGCCTTCACTCCGCATACCAGCTTGTGGCAGGCCAAGCACTGGCTCATCGTCTCCACTGTCATCGCCGCCAGCCTGATCCTGCTCTGGTGGATTCCTGCCAGCCACCTCAGCCCCTACTGGGCCGAAAACTGGTGGCTGTGGAACGTCGACTCCTTCAACTGGCCCCGCATTCCGGAGCTGCTCAGCATCCTGCGCGACCTGCCCTGGTTCTTGTGGCCCACCTGGCCGTTTGCCCTGCTGGCCATCTGGCGCTGGCGGTCCTGGCTCTATGCGCCGCACATCTGGATACCGCTCATGTTCGCCGTCTGGCCACTGGTGGTCATGGCTTTCCTGGTGGATCCGTTCGAACCCGAATACAGCCTCATGGCCGTCCCCGTGGCCGTGCTTGCCGCCTTTGCCCTGCCCACCCTGCGGCGCGGCGTCGTCAACTCGCTGGACTGGTTCGCCGTCATGTGCTTTTCCCTGACATGCGTCACCGTCTGGCTGGGCTGGGTGGCCCTGCAAACCGGCTGGCCAACACAGATCGCCCACAATATCGCCCGCCAGACACAAGGCTACAACGCCTATGTATCCTGGCCGGCCGTCCTTATCGCCCTTGCCGGCACCGCCTGCTGGATCGCGCTGGTGCACTGGCGCCTGCACGCCAAGCCGGCCGCCCTGTGGCGCGGCACCGTGCTGTCGGCCTGCGGCATTACGCTTACCTGGCTGCTTCTGGTCACGCTGTGGATGCCGGCGCTGGACTACGTGCGCAGCTACCGCAGCGTATCGGCCCAGCTCAAGGTCGCGCTCGACACGCTGGCCCGCCCAGGCGAATGCGTGCGCGCCTCGGCGCTGGGAACCGGCCAGCGCGCTTCGTTCTACGTCTTCAACGACATCACCTTCAGCTACGACCCCAAATGCACTTTGGTGCTGCAGCAAACCTCCCCGCAGAACGTGCGGGAAGGCACGGCGGGTTACGACAATGCGCGGGTATTGTGGGAAGGCAAGCGCGGCCCCGACCGCCACGAAATGTTCCGCCTGCTGAGAGTCAAATAACATGGGCGTCTCAGCGTTGCCGGGCACGCTGCTGTTCTATGTAAGGCAAACACTCAACCACGCATGGCCCGTGCTGGTCAGCGCCTGGGCGGGCATCGCCTTCGGCGTTCTCGACACCGCCATGGCCGGCCACTCCAGCGCCGCCGACCTGCAGGCCATGTCGCTGTCGGTCTCCATCTACATTACTGTGTTCGTGGGGCTGATGGGCGTGGTGCACGCCCTCATCCCCATCATCGGCCAGCATTTCGGGGCCCAGCGCCACGAAGCCGCCGGCCAGGCCTGGGGCCAGGGCGTATGGATGGCGCTGGGCCTGTCGGCGGTGGGTATTGCCACCCTGCTGTTTCCTCACGCCTGGCTGGCGATGTCCGGCGATATCGAGCCCGCCGTGGAACACGAAATCGCCTGGTATCTGCGAGCCCTGGCGCTTGCGCTTCCCGCCACGCTGGTCTTTCGCACCATTTACGCGCTGGGCACCGCGGTTTCCAAGCCCAAGATGGTCATGAACATCAACCTGGCCAGCATCGGCTTCAAGGCCTTGTTCAACTGGATCTTCATTTTCGGCAACCTGGGGGCGCCGGCGCTCGGCGCGATAGGCGCCGGCCTTTCAACGGCCATCGTCGGCTGGATGACCCTGGCGGCCGGCCTGTGGATGCTGCGGCACGATAAATTCTACGCGCGCTTCAAGCTCAAGCTTCATCGGCCGCGCTGGCGCGACCAAAAAGAACTGCTGCGGCTTGGCCTGCCCATGGGCGGCTCGTACCTGGTCGAGGTCTGCGCGTTCAGCTTCATGGCCCTGCTCGTGGCGCGCGAAGGCATGTTCGTTACGGGCGGCCATCAAATCATGGCCAATCTGGTGGCGCTTTGCTACATGATGCCCATGGCGGTGGGAATCGCCTCGGCCTCGCTCACCGCCCAGGCGATCGGCGCGGAAGACATGCCGCGCGCCCGCAAGACCGCGCTGGCGGGGCAGCTTATTGTGCTGGTCGGGGCCCTGGCCACCATCTGCATCCTGATCGTGGGCAAAAGGGACATTCTGGCCGTCTACACCGACGACCTGCAGGTGGCGGCCGTCGCCGCGGCGCTCATGCAGGTCATACCTTATTTCCACTTGTGCGACGCCATGCAATGCATCAACTCGTACTTGCTGCGCGCCTATAAAGTGGCCACCGTGCCGCTGCTGCTGCAAATCTTCGCGCTGACAGGCGTAGGACTGCTGGGAGGATGGTGGCTGGGCTTCGGCCCCGCGGCCGGGGCCCTGCAGCCCATGGTGGACTGGATAATGCCCGGAGCCCCCATAGGAGCCGCCACCCTGTGGTTGATGGCGCTTATTGGCCTGGGCGTATCGGCCGTATTGCTTTACTTCTGGTACTGGCGGGTGCTGCGGCAATACCGCCGCCGCACCGCGCCCTGAACCCGCCGCAAGATCAACGATAAATGTAGTCGCGGCGCCACGGATACGAAAGGTCGGCGGGGTAGTCGAGCTCGTCGCGCCGGCCCGTGGCCTTGTGCTGCAGCAGAACCTGATGCAGCGCGATCCAGCCGTGCTCGAATCCCATGGCGCAACCGGCCAGGTATACGCGGTAGGCGCGCAGCGATTTTTCGCCCTGCTCGCCCGTGAGGCACTGGCGCGCCTCGTCCAGCCGGGATTCCAGCGCGTCGCTCCAGGCCCAGAGCGCACGGGCATAGTGGGGGCGCAGGTTCTCGATGTCGACGTCTTCCAGGCCGGCATCGGAAATGCAGGCCAGCTCGTTGCTGATGTGGGTCAGCTCGCCGCCCGGGAAAATGTATTTTTCGATGAACTGCCCCATGCCCGCGCCGACCTCGGCGTTGTACACGCCGCCCGCGGTAATGCCGTGGTTCATGATCAGGCCCCCCGGGCGCAGCAGGCGCCGCAGCTTGGAAAAATACCCCGGCAACTGGGCGCGGCCGACGTGCTCGAACATGCCGACCGAGGCGATCTTGTCGTAGGGAACGGATTCGTCCAGGTCGCGGTAGTCGAGCAGCGTCATGCGCACGCGTCCCGACAGGCCTTTTTCCTGGATGAGCCGGTTGACGTGGGCATGCTGGTTCTTGGACAAGGTGATGCCCGTGGCATCCACCCCGTAGTTTTCGGCCGCCCAAAGCAGCAGACCGCCCCAGCCCGCGCCGATATCCAGAAAGCGCTCGCCCGATTTAAGGGCCAGCTTGCGGCAGATATGGTCGAGCTTGGCTTCCTGGGCCTGGGCGATGGTCATGTCTGGTTCGCGGTAGTAGGCGCAGGAATAGACCCGGCGCGGATCCAGCCACAGGGCATAGAAGTCGTCGGACAAGTCGTAATGAAACTGGATTTGCTTGGCGTCGCGCGCCGTGCTGTGGCGCCGCACGGAAATGATGTGGCGGGCCATGCGCGTGAGCCAGTTGCCGCGCCCCACGTCGATGGGAGAGTCGGGCAGGATGGCGGCCGCCAGATCCATGAGATCGCGCATGGTCCCCTCGAAATCGAGCCGGCCCTCAACGTAGTCTTCGCCCAGCAAACCGGTTTGCCCCATGGCCAGATGCAGCAAAGCCGTCTTGTCTTTGGCGATGAGACGCATTCTGGCGTTGGCCGGCCCGGCCACCGAGCCATCGGGCAACTGCACTTGAACCGGCAACGGCAACGACGCCAATTTTTTTTCAACCGCGGATAAAACCGAACTCACATCCCACTCCCTATTGGTTCAGGAATACCTTGAACAGGGTTCGCAACTTGCCGCCCGGTACCGGCGGCGTGGGCCGCAAGAACCTATCCAAACCATCCCTGCCTGTTTACAAGTCTATAAATTTCTCAGATATGAACAAGCGAAAAGCCTCCCGGCGCCCCCCTGACTGGGTAGGGGCATGGAAGACCGCCACCAATTTATCACCAAAAGTCCGATCCCGAAACCACTCGCCCGGCATGCCGGCCCTTCCATGCCCCCCAGTGCGCACCGGATACCCCGCGGAATCGCGCTCTGCGGGCCGCGCTGTATTCCTTTAGACTAACGACTTCCCCGCCTTCGCATCACTGATGCGCATTTACTACATGCCCGCCGTAAAAAAAGAACCGCTGCTGCCCGGATGGCTGCTGCTGATGGGAGCCCTGACCGCACTGGGCCCCCTTGCCATCGACCTGTACCTGCCCGCTTTTCCGTCCATCGCCCAAGGCCTGCACGCCACGGAGGGCCAGGTCGAACGCACGCTGGCCAGCTATCTGTTCGGCCTGGCCCTGGCGCAGATGATCTACGGCCCGATGGCCGACCGCTACGGGCGCAAGCTCCCCTTGATCGGCGGCCTGGTCATCTTCACCATCGCATCCGTCGTCTGTACCTTGACCAACGATATCGAGCACCTGACCGCATGGCGCATCGTGCAGGCCCTGGGCGGCGCCGCCGGCATGGTGATTCCCCGCGCGGTCATACGCGACAACTACGATACCCGCGAAGCCTCCAAGGCCTTGTCCCTGCTTATCCTGATCATGGGCGTCACTCCCATCCTGGGGCCCGTGCTGGGCGGCCAGGTGCTGCTGTTCGTAGGCTGGCGCGGCGTGTTCGGCCTGATGGCGGCGGGCGGCGCCTTGCTGCTGCTGGCCGCGCTGCTGACCATGCGCGAAACCCTGCCCCCCGAAAAAGTCACGCCGCTGCGCGTCTCCATCATCGCCCAAAACTACTGGAGCCTGATGCACGACCGGCAGTTCATGTGCTTTTCGCTGGCCGGCGCCTTCGGTTCGGCGGGCCTGTTCACATATATTTCGGGCACGCCCAGGGTGCTGATGGGCATTTACGGGGTGGATCCGCAGCATTTCGGCCTTATCTTCGCCCTGGGCGCCGCCTCGCTGATCCTGGCCTCGCAGGCCAGCGCCCGCCTGCTCGACCGCTACTCGCTGGAAGGCCTGCTGAAGTCGGCCCAGGTATCCATAGTCCTGACCACCTTGGCCGGCCTGGCGCTTACCCTGCTCGACTGGCTGACGCTGCCCCTGCTCATGCTATGCTTGATGGGCTTCATGGCCAGCCAAGGCTTCGTGAACCCCAACGCCGCGGCGCTTGCGCTGGCACGTCAGGGCAGGCGCCTTGGCGTAGCTTCCGCGCTGATGGGCACCATGCAAATGCTGTGCGGTGCGCTGGCCGGCCTGGCGATCAGCCATTGGCAATCGCACACGGCCATCCCGCTGACCGGCATATTGGCGTTCTGCGCCTTTGTTTCGTGGCTGTTTGGACGCATCGCGATGCGGGCTACTTGATTAAACCGCCTGATTCATATTAGAATACTAGGCTTTACAGATACTTTGGTCTTTTGTTTCACCCCCAAAGCATTGCCCCTTGGTGCTCGCTATTACAGCCACGCAGTCACGTAGCCATGTAGTCACTCAAGGGAAATGGAAATATCCAGGGTGGATGGGCCTTTACAGCAAAACTTAAGGGGTATAACCATGGCACGCGTATGCCAAGTTACCGGCAAAGGCCCGATGGTGGGCAACAATGTTTCGCACGCTAACAACAAAACCAAGCGTCGCTTCCTTCCCAACCTGCAATCGCGCCGTTTCTGGGTCGAAAGCGAAAACCGCTGGGTGCGCCTGCGCGTTACCACCAAGGCTATCCGCACCATCGACAAAAACGGCATCGACGCCGTTCTGGCCGACCTGCGCGCCCGTGGCGAAGTGGCTTAAAGCCGCCGCATAGCGTACCAATCATCAGGAGCTCATCATGGCAAAAGGCATTCGCGAGAAAATCAAACTCGAATCCACCGCAGGCACCGGTCACTTCTACACGACCACCAAGAACAAGCGCAACATGCCCGAAAAGATGTTGATCAAAAAATTTGATCCCGTCGCCCGCAAGCATGTCGATTACAAAGAAATCAAGCTCAAGTAATCAAGCAGCATTCAAAAAAAACCCTGGTTTCCCGCCAGGGTTTTTTTACGCCCGCCGCATGGCCGAACCAGCCATGCACGGGCTTCGCGGCGCCATCCGGCCGAGCGCGAAACGGCAAAGCCGGAACCAGGCCCGCCCGATGCGCGGCTTCCAAAGCGCCTTGAAGCCCCGCACCCTATAATGTATGGTTTGCATCAAACCTTAAAGATCAAGAATCTCATGCAGGAACGTTACAGCCCCACTTCCGTCGAAGCCGCCGCCCAGCAAAACTGGAGCGGGCGCGACGCCTATCGCGTCAGCGAAAACGCCGTCGATGCCAACGGCTCGCCCAAGCCCAAGTTCTATGCCTGCTCCATGCTGCCCTACCCCAGCGGCAAGCTGCACATGGGCCACGTGCGCAACTACACCATCAACGACATGATGACGCGCCAGCTGCGCATGCGCGGCTATAACGTGCTGATGCCCATGGGCTGGGACGCCTTCGGCATGCCGGCCGAGAACGCCGCCATCAAGTCCAAGGTGCCGCCCGCCAAGTGGACCTACGACAACATCGCCTACATGAAAAAGCAGATGCTGGCGATGGGCCTGGCCATAGACTGGTCGCGCGAAATGTGCGCCTGCGATCCCAAGTACTACAAATGGAATCAGTGGCTGTTCCTGAAGATGCTGGAAAAAGGCATTGCCTACCGCAAGACCCAGGTCGTCAACTGGGATCCGGTCGACCAGACGGTTCTGGCCAACGAACAGGTCATCGACGGACGCGGCTGGCGCTCGGGCGCGCTTGTCGAGAAGCGCGAGATCCCCGGCTATTACCTGCGCATCACCGACTACGCCGAAGAACTGCTTGAGCAGGTCAAGAACGGCCTGCCGGGCTGGCCCGAACGTGTGCGCCTGATGCAGGAAAACTGGATAGGCAAAAGCGCCGGCGTGCGCTTTGCCTTCCCGCACGACATCAAGGACGACAGCGGCAAGCTCATCCAGGACGGCCGCCTTTATGTCTTCACCACACGTGCCGACACCATCATGGGCGTCACGTTCTGCGCGGTGGCGCCCGAGCATCCCCTGGCGGCGCAGGCTGCCAGCTCCAACCCCGAACTGGCGGCCTTCATCGAGGCCTGCAAAATCGGCGGTACGACCGAACTCGAACTGGCGACGCGCGAAAAAGAAGGCATGCGCACGGGCCTGCAGGTCACCCATCCCCTCACCGGCGAGCCGGTCGACGTCTGGGTCGGCAACTACGTACTCATGACCTACGGCGATGGCGCCGTCATGGGGGTGCCCGCCCACGACGAGCGCGATTTCGCCTTCGCGAAAAAATACGGCCTGCCCATCGCCCAGGTGGTTGCGGCCGGAAACAAAACCTATTCCACCGATGCCTGGCAGGAGTGGTATGGCGACAAGCAACAGGGGAACCTGGTCAATTCGGGCAAGTACGACGGGCTTGCGCCCCTTGCCGCCGTCGATGCCGTGGCCGCCGACCTGGCCGCCAAAGGCCTGGGAGAAAAACAAACCACGTGGCGCCTGCGCGACTGGGGCATTTCGCGCCAGCGCTACTGGGGCACGCCCATCCCCATCATCCACTGCCCCGAATGCGGCCCGGTTCCGGTGCCCGAAAAAGACCTGCCGGTCGTGCTGCCGGACGATCTCATCCCCGACGGCAGCGGCAACCCCCTGAACAAGCACGAAGCCTTCCTGTCGTGCCAGTGCCCCAAGTGCGGCGCCGCGGCCCGCCGCGAAACCGACACCATGGACACCTTCGTGGATTCGTCGTGGTACTTCATGCGCTATACCTCGCCCGGCAACGACGGCGCCATGGTCGACCAGCGCAACGACTACTGGATGCCCATGGACCAGTACATCGGCGGCATCGAGCACGCCGTGCTGCATCTGCTGTACGCGCGCTTCTGGACGCGCGTCATGCGTGACCTGGGGCTGGTCGACTTCGACGAACCCTTCACCAAGCTGCTGTGCCAGGGCATGGTGCTGAACCACATCTATTCCCGCAAGAACGAAAAAGGCGGCATCGAGTACTTCTGGCCCGACGAAGTCGAGAACACCTACGACGCCAAAGGCGCCATTACGGGCGCCAAGCTGCTCAAGGACGGTTCGCCCATTCAATACGGCGGCATCGGCACCATGTCCAAGTCCAAGAACAACGGCGTCGATCCCCAATCGCTCATCGACACCATGGGCGCCGACACGGCCCGCCTGTTCGTCATGTTCGCCAGCCCCCCCGAGCAGACCCTGGAATGGTCCGATTCGGGCGTCGAAGGCGCCAACCGCTTCCTGCGGCGCGTCTGGGCCTACAGCCACAGCAAGCAGGCGCTTGTGCGGGCGGCCGCGCAATCCCCCGCCGCCGACTGGGCCGGCGCCGACGAAGCCACCAAGACACTGCGCCGCGAAATCCACACCCTGCTCAAGCAGGCCGACTACGATTATCAGCGCATCCAGTACAACACCGTGGTTTCGACCTGCATGAAAATGCTGAACACGCTCGAAGCGGCCACGCTGCCCGATACCGGCATCGCCCACCAGGCCCTGGCCGATGCGCTTGGCGTGCTGCTGCGCGTGCTGTATCCTGTCGTGCCTCACATCACCTGGCAGATATGGCGCGAACTCGGGCTGGACACCCGCTACGGAGATCTGCTGGACGCCCCGTGGCCCGAGGTCGACGAAGCCGCCCTGGTTGCCGATGAAATCGAACTCATGCTGCAGGTCAACGGCAAGCTGCGCGGTTCGCTCAAGGTCGCCACCGGCGCCGCCAAGGCCGATATCGAGCAGGCCGCCGCCGCGCACGAGGCGGCGATCCGCTTCCTCGAGGGCCGGCCCGCCAAGCGCGTCATCGTCGTTCCCGGAAAACTGGTCAACATCGTCGGATAACCACCAAGCCATGCACAGTCAATCAACCTCGACCCGCAGTACCGCCTCCTCGTTGCTCTACTGGACTCGCGGATTTGCCGGCCTGGTGCTGCTTGCCGTGCTTGGCGCTTGCGGCTTCCACCTGAAAGGGGTTTCGCCGCTGCCTTTCGACACCCTGTATACCAATATTCCCGAGAACTCGGCCTTCGGCGCGCAAATACGCCGCGCCATCATCGCCGCCTCGCCCAACACCCGCTTCGTTTCCAAGGCCAGCGAAGCCCAGGCCCGGCTCACCCAGCTTTCCAACACCCAATACCTGCGCGAGGTCTCATTGAACGCACAGGGGCAAGTCGAGGAATACGAGCTGAACCTGCGCTTCACCTTCCAGCTCACCGACGACAAAGGACACCTGATACTGCCGCCGACCGCCCTCGAAGCCATCCGCGAAATACCCTACGACTCCACGGCGCTGCAGGCCAAGCAAGGGGAAATCGGCAACCTGTACATCGAAATGCAGCAAAGCCTGGTGGATCGCGTCGTGCGGCGCCTGACCTCGCCCGAGGTCACCAAAGCCTTCCAGAATCCTCAAGATCTGCCCCAGACCGAGCCCGGCAACCCTGGCCCGGCCCAACAGAACGACTACCGCTCCCCCATTCCCACGCCGCTTTCCATTCCTGGCGCGGCGCCGGGCACCGGCATAAATTAGAGCTAGTCAACACATACCAAGGAGTCGCGAAGCCATGGGACGCCGGCTCGATATCGACCGCCTCCTCGAGCAGCTTGAACAAGCTTCTCAAGCCCTGGACACGCTGTACGTCGTCATGGGCGACGAGCCCCTGCTCATCACAGAGGCCTCGGACGGCTTGCGCGCGGCGGCCTCCCGGGCCGGCTACCTTGAGCGCACCAGCCTGGTCATGGACGCGCGCAGCGACTGGTCGGCCCTGATCGCCGCAACCCAGAACATTTCCCTGTTCGGCGACAAGCGGCTGGTCGAAGTCAAGCTACCCTCGGGCAAGCCGGGCAAAACCGGCGGCGAAGCCCTGGCCAAGCTGGCCGGCCTGGCGCAAGCCGGCCTGCTCGACGGCACCCTGGTGCTGGTCAGCCTGCCCCGCCTGGACAAAACCACACGCAACAGCAAATGGGCCGGCGCCCTGCTGGATGCCGCCACGCTGATTGAAGTGCCCACCATCGAGCGGGCCGGATTGCCGCGATGGATCCAGCAGCGCATGGCCAGGCAGAACCAGCAACTGGAACCGGCCAGCCTTGAATGGATGGCCGACAAGGTCGAAGGCAACCTGCTGGCCGCCTTCCAGGAAATTCAAAAACTCGGCCTGCTTTACCCGGAGGGCAAGATCAGCGCCAAGGATGTGGAGCAGGCCGTGCTCAATGTGGCCCGCTACGATATTTTCGGGCTGCGCGACGCCATGCTGGCCGGCAACCCGGCAAGGGCCCTGACCGTACTGGCCGGCTTGCGGGCCGAGGGCGAAGCCCTGCCGCTGGTGCTCTGGGCCGTGGGAGAGGAAATCCGCGTCATGGCGCGCCTGGCCGCCACGGCCGCCGCCGGACACGACCTTTCGTCCGCCCTGCGCCAGCAGCGTGTATTCGGTCCGCGCGAACAGCTCGTGCGCCAGACCCTCAAGCGCGTGCCGGCGCAAGCCTGGCCGGCCGCCGTGCAGCATGCCCACGACGTCGATCGGCTGATCAAGGGGTTGAAGGTCGCGGGGCGCCTGGACGACCCCTGGGAAGAGCTGGCGCGCCTGACCCTGCGCATTGCCAACAGCGGGGCGCGCAGCCCGCGCTAAAATAGCTTTATCCTTGACGCTTGCCCAAAGCGCAAGGCCAAAACACTTCAAGCCCCGACGACACCATCATGAACGCTCCGATTACCGATACGCCCGTCCAGAACACGGCGCTGGCCGACGAAATCAAAACCCTTGGCATGCAGGCCCGGCAAGCCGCGCGGCTGCTCATGACGGCCTCCGGCCACGCCAAGGCCCAGGCCCTGCGCGCCATGGCGGCGCGCCTCGAGCGCGACAAGGCGGTGTTGCAGGCCGAAAACGCCAAAGACCTCGAAGCCGCCCGCAAGAACGGCCTGGCCCCGGCCATGGTGGACCGCCTGGCCTTGTCCGACAAGGCTCTGAAAACCATGATGACGGGCCTGCTGCAAATCGCCGACATGCCTGATCCGGTCGGCAGCGAAACCGCGTCGAACACTCGGCCCAACGGCATGCGGGTCGGCCAGATGCGCGTGCCCATCGGGGTCATCGGCATCATCTACGAGTCGCGCCCCAACGTCACCATCGACGCGGCCGCCCTGTGCCTGAAATCGGGCAACGCCACGATTCTGCGCGGCGGCAGCGAGGCCTTTCATTCCAATCGCGCCCTGGGCGCGGTCATCCAGGCGGGCCTGGCCGATGCCGGCCTGCCCGAGCACGCCGTGCAGGTGGTCGGCACCACAGACCGCGCGGCGGTGGGCATGCTGGCCACCCTCACCGACTACATCGACGTCATCATCCCCCGCGGCGGCAAGGGGCTGATCGCGCGGCTTTCCAACGAGGCCCGCGTGCCGCTGCTCAAGCACCTGGACGGCAACTGCCATGTCTACATCGACGCGGCCGCCGACCTGGACAAAGCCCACGACATCGCCGTCAATGCCAAGACCTATCGCTACGGGATCTGCGGCGCCATGGAAACACTGCTGGTGCATGCCGCCGTCGCGCCCGCTATCTTGCCCCGCCTTGCCAAAACCTTGCTGGACAAGGGCGTGGAACTGCGCGGCTGCGAGCGCACCCGCGCGCTGATCCCTCAAGCCGTGCCGGCCACCGACGAGGACTGGGCCACCGAATATCTCGAACCCATCCTGGCCATCCGCATCGTCGACGACATCGACCAGGCCATGGATCACATCGCGCGCTGGAGCTCCGGCCACACCGAATCCATCGTCACCGAGAACCTGCATGCCGCCACCCGCTTCCAGCGCGAGGTAGACTCCAGCTCGGTGTACGTCAACCTGCCCACCTGCTTCGCCGACGGCTTCGAATACGGCCTGGGCGCGGAAATCGGCATCTCGACCAATCGCCTGCATGCCCGCGGCCCGGTCGGGCTCGAGGGCCTGACCACGCTCAAATGGGTGCTGACCGGCGACGGCCAGCTGCGCGGCTGACATGCTGTGGGTCAAGACCCTGCACATCGTGTTCGTCGTTTCGTGGTTTGCCGGGCTGTTCTACCTGCCGCGCATCTACGTCAACCTGGCTCAAAATCCCAACGAGGCCGTCCAGACCTGCCTGCTGGGCATGGCGCGGCGCCTGTACCGCTTCACCAGCAAGCTGGCGGTGCTGGCCATATTGTTCGGCCTGTGGCTGTTCCTGGGCTTCAAGCTCGGGCAAGGCCAGGCCTGGATGCACGCCAAGCTGTTCCTGGTGCTGGTGGTCGTTGCCTACCATCTGGCCTGCGGCAGGCTGCTGAAAAACTTTGAAGCCGGCCGCAATACCCGCAGCCACCGCTACTACCGCTGGTTCAACGAAGCCCCCGTCATTCTGCTGCTGGTCATAGTTGCCCTGGTCGTAGTCCGACCTTTCTGACCTACGTACCTCTTCATGACCGAGTCCGACAAAACACGCAAGACCCTTACCCTTTCCAGGCGCCCCAAGGAAACCGAAGACGCCGCGCCGGCCGGCAAGCGCCAGCGTTCGGGCGGGCGCGCCCGCCAGATCGCCCAGCGCGAGCTCGAACGCGCCAAGCAGGCCCCCGCCCGGACGGCGCCGGCCTCGGAAAGCTCCGGACAAGCACGCCCGGACTCGTCGCGGACAGACGGCAAAGCCCCGGCGTCCGGACAGCGCCGAGCGTCACCGCCGCGCGCTTCCGCCGACAGGCCGCTCCACTCCGCGTCCGATTCCAGAGCCCGCCAGGAACACGAGCCCCGGGACGACGCCGCCGACGATACGCCCCGCACAGGCCGGCGAAAGTCCGCGAAGCCTCCCCGCCATGCCGAGATCTTCCCCATCTTCGCCCCCTGCCCCCAAGGCCTAGAAGAAGCGCTGGCCGAGGAACTCCAGGCATTGGGCTTCGACGATGCGCGCCCGGGGCGCGCCGGCTGCCACTTCAGCGCCGACTGGACCGGCATGCAGCGCGCCAATCTGTATTCCCGCCTGGCCACCCGCATACTGCTGCAAGTCGCGCACGGTCCGGTGCAGCATGAGGACGACATCCTCGAACTGGCCCGCCAGACGCCCTGGGAGCGCTGGTTCGGCCCGGAGCAAACGCTGCGCGTCGACACTTCGGCGATCCGCAGCCCCATGCAAAGCCTGCAATACTGCAACCTGCGGGCCAAGGACGGCATTTGCGACCGCCTGCGCGAACGCGAAGGCGCGCGGCCCGACATCGACACCGTGCGGCCCGATGCACGGGTTCACTTGTTCCTGACCGAGGACAGCGCCACCTTGTACCTGGACACCTCGGGCGAATCCCTGTTCAAGCGCGGCTGGCGGTTGGACAAGGGCGAAGCTCCCATCCGCGAGAATCTCGCGGCCGGCATCCTGGCGCTTTCCGGCTGGGATCCTTCGCAGCCGCTGCTCGATCCGTTTTGCGGCAGCGGCACCATTCTGATAGAAGCGGCCTGGATCGCCCTGGGCGTACCGGCGGGCATCTGGCGGCCTTTCGGCTTCGAACGCCTGCGCAATCACGATGCACGGCATTGGCGCGATCTCAAGGACGATGCCCGTGCGCATATCGGCACGCAGCTGGAAAGCCCGCTGGTGGGCGTGGACCTGAACCCCGCCGCCATCGACGCGGCCCGGCACAATGTCGAGCGCGCCTGGCTGACCCCGGACTCCATCCGCTTCGAGGTGGGGGACGCACGCAGCACCCCCGCCCCCGCGCCATCGGGCTGGCTCGTCACCAACCCTCCTTACGGGCTGCGGCTGGACACCGACGACACCGAAATGTGGCGCGCGTGGTCGCAAAACCTCAAGCAGAATTTCAGCGGCTGGCGGATCGGCGTCATTACCAGCGACCTGAGCCTGCCGCAAAAGATGCGCCTCAAGCCAAACCGCCGCTACCCTCTGCACAACGGCGCGCTCGATTGCCGCCTGTTCAGCTTTGAGATGGTGCCGGCCGGCTACCGCTGACGTGCCATTTAAACAACAGTTTGCGGAAACCGAAATGGCATCGGCCCGACATTCTTACTGCGTCGCAACAAAAAAAGCTTGCTATTCTAGGGTTAACCCTTATAATAGGGTTAACCCTGAGCGAAACGCTCAATTTATAGAGAGGCTAACCATGATCCACCTGTCCAGCGACATCCGTCTTACCGATGAACTCGAACGCCAACTGATGCAAGAAGCTATTGATGAACAAAACCGCTTCAAGCCCGGCGTCGCGCTGAAGAGCCTGTTCGTAAAACTGGGCAAGACCCAGAAATCCAGCAGCATTGCTCCTGTCAGCCGCAAGAACGTTGAATCGGCCGCTTGATTACTGACCGATAGCCGGAGTTGTTCCGGCAATTTGCAGGCCGGCAGCCCAGCTGCTCTCTCTCCGAAAAAGCCGCAAGAGCGGCTTTTTCCATTTCCGTGCGCAAGATGTCGGATAATAGAGGGTTGCCACATTCCATCCTCGATCGGGCCAGCTCGCCAATGCCACAAACCACCACCTCGTCTCCCGCCCTTCCCGCCCCCAGCCGCCTGCGCCGATGCGCCTGCATGATCTACGAGGGCGTGCTGCTGTTCGGCGTGGTCTTCCTGGCCGGCTACATCCTGGACACCCTGACGCAAAGCCGCAGCGGACTTACCTTGCGCCACCTGCGCCAGGCCATTCTGTTCTTGGCCATTGGCGTGTACTTCGTCATGAGCTGGCGTTTCAGCGGCCAGACCCTGCCCATGAAGACCTGGAACATCCGCATCGCCGAACGCGACGGCACGACGCCGGGCCTGTCGCGGCTCGTGCTGCGCTACATTCTGGCCTGGTGCGTGCCGCTGCTGGCGGCCATGGCGATCCGGGGCATTTCCCACGCCAGCGGCGTTGCCGCCATCGACCTGCTCATCGTCTTCGCGCCATTCGCCTTGTTTCTTTGGACCTGGTTCGACCGCGACGGCCAGTTCCTGCACGACCGGCTGCTCGGCACCCGATTGGTAAGCGTCTAAACGCATCGACAATCAACCCCGTAAAAACCCTAGGCCGCTGAACTTTCTGTACCTCAGGGATTGCACAGAATCCGCTTGTCGTTCATGCTTGCACAGTAAAAAGACGCCCACGCCTTTCTTTACCTCGTTGCAGCCAAAAAATAAACAATGAACGACCGATACCCTGATCTCTACTCGTCTTATCAGTGGTTTGTCCCTTCCCAATTCAATATCGCGCAGGTGTGTGTGCACCGATGGGCCGAGAACCTGCACGAGGGCCGGCGCACCGCCATTTATTTCGAAGATGAAAACAACCAGCCCGGCATCTGGAGCTACACCCGGCTATCGGAAACCAGCCATCAACTGGCCAACGGGCTCACGAAAATGGGGGTGCAGCCAGGCGATCGCGTAGCCATCGTCATGACGCCCCGCCCCGAACTCATCGCCGCCTGCATGGCGGCGTTCAGTGTGGGAGCCATTGCGGTCCCTCTTTCTGCGCAAAGGCTGGGTTCCGACGGGCTGGGAGCGCGCCTGCGCGATGCCGAGGCGCGCGTGGCCCTGGTCGACGCCGCCTCCGGGCCCGACCTGCTGCAGGCCCAGGTACGCTGCCCCGCCCTGACGCAAATAGTCGGCCTGGGCTTCCAGCACGACAGCATCCTGCCCTGGCACAGCCTGCTGGCCCGCCAGCCCACAAGCTTCAGGATGCTGCCCACCCGCTCCGACAGCGCCGCCCTGCTGTTCCATACCGGCCAGCCGCCAGCCAAGCCGGCGGGCATTCTTCATGCCCACCGCGCCCTCATCGGCAATCTGCCGGGCTTCGTGGCATCGCAAAACTGGTTTCCGCAACCCACCGACATATTCTGGACGCCCGACGACGCAACGCACTGCGGCAGCTTGCTCAACGGCATACTGCCCGCCCTGTACTTCGGCCGCGCCGTCGTCATCACGGCGGGCAGCGCCACAGGCGCGCGCGCACTCGATATCCTGAAACGCTACCGGGTCACCAACGCGGCATTCTCGCCCAGCACGCTCACGCGCCTCATGGACGAACTGCAAGATACACCCCGCGAACAATACCCCCAGGCGCTGCGCGCCATCGTGATAAGCGGCGGGTCGCTGCCCGGCCATGCCTTCGAATGGTGCCAGCGCGCCCTGGGCGTCACGCCCAACGAGGCCTACGGCCTGGCCGAAGCCAACTACGTCGTCGGCAACAGCCACTTCAAGTGGCCAGCGCTTGCGGGCAGCCTCGGGCGGCCCTTTCCCGGCCATCTCGTCACCGTGCTGGACGACAACGGCAAGCCGGCTCCGGCCAATATCGTCGGCGAAATCGCCATCAACCGCTACGATATTCTCGGCCACCCCGACCCCTCCATGTTCCTCGGCTACTGGCGCAACGAAGCGGCCACCCTTGCCCGGTTCAGAGGCGACTGGCTGATGACCGGCGACCTGGCCACCATCGACAAGCAGGGAAACTTCTGGCATTGCGGGCGGCGCGACCAGCCGCTCAAAAGCCCGGGCCAGCATTTCGATCCGGCCGCCATCATCCTGGCCCGAGACGAACTGCGCATGGCGGCCGCCGACAAGCGATAATAATAAAAATACCGAACGCCGGCCCCGCACGGGCAAGCCGGCCGCCACGGCGGCGAGCGCGCACGCGCTGGTTCGCGCAACCAAGGAAACTCATGGCCATCTATCAGTTCGACACCCTCGTCCCTCAAATCGACGGCGACACGTTCATCTTCGAAAGCGCCGACATCATCGGCGACGTCAGGCTGGCCGCCGGGGTCAGCGTCTGGTCCAACGTCAACATACGCGGGGACAACGCCCCCATCATCATCGGGCGCAACAGCAACATCCAGGAAGGCAGCGTGCTTCATGTGGACGCCGGCGTGCCCATGACCATCGGCGAAAACGTGACCGTAGGCCACCAGGCCATGCTGCACGGCTGCACCATCCGCGACGGCGCCCTCATCGGTATGCAGGCCATCGTGCTGAACAACGCTGTCATCGGCCGCAACTGCCTTATCGGCGCGGGCGCCATTGTGCCGGAAGGCCGCGAAATCCCCGACAACTCGCTGGTGGTGGGCGTGGGGAAAATCGTGCGCGAGCTCTCTGAGGACGAAATCCGCTCCATGCACGACAACACCCAGCACTATGTAGAGCGCGGGCGCGAATATAAAAAATCGCTGAAGCGGATGGGCTAAAATCCCATAGATGACCGACCAACTCAAAAAATACCTGTTCCAGGATCACAGCACGCGAATCCAGGCAGTAAAACTGACCGCCGAATGGCAAACCGGGCTAAGCCACCAAAGCTATCCCGATTGCGTGCAGCGACTGCTGGGCGAACTGACTTCGGCCGCCGTGCTTCTGGCCTCCAACCTTAAATTCGATGGCTCCGTCGTGCTGCAGCTGCAGGGCGATGGGCCGGTGGCGCTCATCGTCGTCGAATGTGGCCAAGGGCTCACCATCCGGGCCACGGCCACGCTGCGCGACGGACACGACATCCCCGCCGGCGGCACGCTGCAAAGCCTGCTCAACCAGCATGGCCAGGGCCGTTTCATCGTAGTGCTGGATCCCAACCGCAAAACCACCGACCTGCAGCCTTACCAGGGCGTAGTGCCGCTCGAAGGGCAAACCGTGGCGGAAGTGCTGGAACACTATATGCGCAACTCCGAACAGCTGGATACGCGCTTATGGCTGGCCGCCGACGCCCAGAACACGGCCGGCCTGCTGCTGCAGAAACTGCCTGGGCAAGGCGGAACCAGCACCACCGAGGCCGGACAGGCCCAGGACACCTGGGAGCGCGCCTGCGTGCTGGCCAATACCCTGAAGCCCGACGAGCTCCTGCAACTGGACACCGACGCCGTCATCCATCGCCTTTTCTGGGAAGAAACGCTGATCGCCTTCGACCCCCAGGACGTGCGGTGGTGGTGCCCCTGCACCCGCGAACGCGTGGCCAATATGCTGCGCACGCTGGGAAACGAAGAAATCGAGTCCATCCTGGCCGAGCAGGGCCACGTCGACGTCGCCTGCAATTTCTGCGGCAAACCGTATCGCTTCGACCCCATCGATTGCGCGGGCCTGTTCATCTCCCATATCAATCAAGAACCGGAAGGCGGCCAGTCCCTGCACTAGTGCGCTGTTTGCCGCAAAAGCGTTTGCGGCAGACACTGGATACAGCTCCTGCAGCTGTCGCGCCGCGGGGTGCAGGCATTTTCCACAATCGACGCAGGCAGGCCGGCGCGGCACACTGTCGCCATGCCAGCCCTGTCCCGCCCTCCTCGATATCTCGTCCGCCGCCACAGGCTGCAGGCGGGGTACTCGCTTGTCGAATTTTCCGCCGTCGCGATTCCGCTGCTCATGGCGGGCCTGGGCAGTATCGAGCTTGCGCATTGGTTCTTCGTCAAGCAGGCGGTAAGCCTGGCCCTGCTCGAGGCCGCACGGGCCGGCATCACCCAGCACGCCGACCCCCAGGCCATGGAGGCCGCATTCGAAAAAGCCCTGCTGCCTTTGCATCCGGCATCACAAGGGCAGTCCGCCGAACAAAAGCTGCAATCCGCGCTGCGCAAGCGCACCCAGGCCGTCGACGGTCCGCCCTGGCGCATCGAAGTCCTGCAACCCGGGCCGGCGGCCTTCGCCGACTTCGGCGGCACCCGGCTGCCAATCAGCGCCAGGCATGGCCTTGCCGCCATCGACAACCATTACCAGGCCGAACAACACCAGCGCCATCTCGAACTCGGCCGGCCGCAAGGCCGCGGCCCGGCCTCGGGCCTCGACATCTACGAAGCCAACACCCTCGCGCTGCGCCTCACCTATTTGCACGAACCCGCCCTGCCGGGCCTGAAAGGGTTGATCCGCCAGTTGGTCTCGGGAATGGACAGCTACAGCGCCCGCGCCATGTCCCGGGCGGGCTACCTGCCTATGCGCCAGGAAATCCGCCTGACCATGCAAACCCACGCCCTGCAATGGCCGGCTTCGGCCAGCGGCAAAATAAGCGGCCGGGCGGTCAGCGCTCCGCCAGCCGCACCCACCACAGAGCCCTGCACCGGCATATGGTGTCTGAGAACGGGCGGCCAAGCGCCCGGCACAGACGCTTCAGCCACGGCACCCCAAGGCGGCGCCCCGGGCTCGCCGGACACAGCCGGTCCGCCGCATGGCTACGAAAGCCCGGCCCCCGGCTCTACCCCGCAAGCCGGACCGCAGCCCGATGCAAGCGGCGACGCAACAACGCCGCAAGCCGGAAACCCGGAATGCGGCGTCACGTTGTGCTGCCTGCCTTGAAGCGCGTGGAGAACTCCGGCGCCATATCGAAATTGCCTCGCTTGACCTCGGCCTGAAGGCCGAGGCTTGCGCTTCGGCCCGTGGTCAGTTGCCCTTTTTGTCTTCCGGACTGGCCAGCTTGGGGGTTTTCAACTGCGGCTCTTTTTCGTTGGGAGAGAGAATCTGCACATAGGTCTCGCCCTGCTTGAGCATGCCCAACTCCCCGCGCGCGCGCTCTTCCACCGCCGACGTCCCGGTTTTGAGGTCCTGGACTTCGGCCGCCAGCGCATTGTTGCGCGCCAGCAGCGCTTCGTTGGTGTCGCGTTGCGCCGCTACTTTTTCCTCGAGCTCGTGAACCCGGAACCAGCCGCCCTTGCCCCACCACAACGGGTACTGGACGGCCAGAGTCAGCAAAACCAAAACCAGGAGTAGCAGTCGCATGGCTGTAGCGGCTAGCGCAGATTATAGAATGCGTCGCGGCCGGGGTAGGACGCCACTTCGGCGAGTTCTTCCTCGATGCGCAGCAGCTGGTTGTACTTGGCCATGCGGTCGGAGCGCGACAACGAGCCAGTCTTGATCTGCATGGCATTGGTGGCCACGGCGATGTCGGCAATGGTGGAGTCTTCGGTTTCGCCCGAGCGGTGCGAAATGACGGCCGTATAGCCGGCGCGCTTGGCCATCTCGATGGCGGCGAAGGTTTCGGTAAGCGTGCCGATTTGGTTGATCTTGATGAGGATGGAGTTGGCGATGCCCTGGTCGATGCCCTGCTTGAGGATCTTGGTGTTGGTGACGAACAGGTCGTCGCCCACCAGTTGCACCTTCTTGCCCAGTTGCTCGGTCAGCAGTTTCCAGCCTTCCCAGTCGTTTTCGGCCATGCCGTCTTCGATGGAGACAATGGGATATTTGTCGCACCACGTGCCCAGCAGATTGGCGAAATCCTGCGCGGTCAGTGCCACCCCGCCCTCGCCGGCCAGGTGATAGCGGCCATCGCGATAGAACTCGGAGCTGGCGCAATCCAGGCCCAGGGCGATTTGCGAACCGGCCTCGTAGCCGGCATCGCCGATGGCCTGCAGAATGAGCTGGATGGCCGCTTCGTGGTTGGCGACATTGGGCGCGAAACCGCCTTCATCGCCCACTGCCGTGGACATGCCCTGCTTGTTGATGAGTTTTTTCAAGGCGTGGAAGACTTCGGCGCCCATGCGCAGCGCGTCGCGGAAGCTGCCCGCGCCGATGGGCAGGATCATGAATTCCTGCAGGTCGAGCGTGTTGTTGGCATGCGCGCCGCCGTTGATGACGTTCATCATGGGAACCGGCATCTGCATGGGGCCGCTGCCGCCGAAATAGCGATACAGCGACAAGCCGGAATCGTCGGCCGCGGCGCGCGCCGCGGCCATGCTGGCAGCCAGAATGGCGTTGGCGCCAAGACGGCTCTTGGACTCGGTGCCATCCAGGTCGATGAGAGTGCGATCGACAAAGGTCTGCTCCTGGGCGTCCAGGCCCATGAGCGCTTCGGAGATCTCGGTGTTGATGTTCTCGACGGCGCGCAGCACGCCCTTGCCAAGGTAGCGCGAAGCGTCGCCGTCGCGCAGCTCGATGGCCTCGCGCGAGCCCGTGGAAGCGCCGGACGGCACGGAGGCGCGGCCCATGGCGCCCGACTCGAGCAACACATCACATTCAACGGTGGGGTTACCGCGCGAGTCAAGAATTTCGCGCCCAATGATATCTACGATTGCACTCATGATATTGACAGTCCTGCCTGAAATTACGATTTGGTTTGGCGCCCGCCCGGCCCAACAACCCGGGAGAGATAAATTTAAAGGTCTGATTGTACTCGGGCTTGGCAAAATCGGCCCATTCAAACCGGAACGCCAGGTTTCTTTTGGTATCACAAAAGCGCCCGAAGCCGCTCCCATGGCCGCCGAACACTGGAAGCGCGAACGTGGAAGGCTTTCGAGGCAGCGGCCCGCCAGTCCACGCTCCTAGGCCATCACGGACGCGGCGTTTCGCTGCGCAAGCGCTTTTCCAGAATATCGAGCAGCCTGCTCAGAGTTTCCACTTCCTCGGAGGAAAGGTCGGAAACCAGCGTGCCAAAGAATTCCATGCGCTTGGGCAGGGCCTGTTCGACCAGCCGGACGCCGTCGCCGGTAAGAACGACATTGGTCAGCCGATTGTCCCGTTCGTCGTTGTGCCGCGCGATGAGGTCGAGGTTCTGCATGGCCTTGACCTGGCGCGTCAGGGCGGCTGGATCCATGCCCAGTTGCTCGGCCAGGTGCTTCTGCGACATCTGACCCTGCTGGTACAGTGCCAGCAGGATGCGCCAGCGCGGCAAAGGCAGGCCCATGCTGGCGTCGAAAGAGCTGAGCATGGCGCGGTATGTGCGGCCCAGTTGCTGCACGACCTTGAACGCGGGTAATTCTATGGGCATCAGCGCGCCTCCTGCCTATCGCCGCCTGGCGACGCAGCACTGGACTCGGCAACCGCTTCGGTGCCGGCGGCAGGGCCGGCGGCCGGCTTCGCCCCGCCCGGAGCGCGGTTGAAACGCACGGGCTCTACGCCGCGCACCCAGAAAGAAGCCGCCACCACCACCAGCAAAACCAGCACCATGCCCAGGTGTATGGACGACACCATCGAGGCGCGCGCCGCGTCGATCAGGGCGGCTCCGTCCAACCCCAGCCCATGCAGCAAGCCGGTGAACTTTTGCTGGTCGGCGGCGTTCATGAGTATTTGCGGATCTTCGAGCATGCCCGCCCAAGCCCCCGGCGAATGCGTGGACACCACCTGCTTCACATGCTGCACGTAGTAGTGATTGACCAGAGAGCCCACGATGGCCATGCCCAGCATGCCGCCTATCATGCGCGTGGACTGCAGCAAGGCGGTTGCAATGCCCAGTTGCCCGCGTCCGGCGATTTCCTGGCCGAATACGGTCAGGTTGGGCACGACAAAGCCCAGGCCCAGCCCGCCGACCACCAGTATCCCCGCCATGACCCACACATTGGTCGAACGGGAGATCACCACCAGGCCCGCGCACGAAATGAACAGCAGCACGAAGCCCAGGTAAAGCATGATGTTGGGGTTGGGCAGGCGCACCAGAATACGGCTATTGAAAATGCTGGCCACCGTTATGCAAAACACCAGCGGCGTAATCAGCACGCCCGCCGCTTGCGGCGTCTGCCCGAAGCCGCCCTGCAGCAGCAGCGGTACGTAGAACAGAATGGCGAACATGGCAAAGCCCAGCAGCGTGGACAGGCCGAACAGCGCCGACAGGCTCTTGTTGCGGAACATATCGAGCGGCAGCAAAGGATCCACGCAATGCCTTTCCCAAAAATACAGGGCTACGAACATCACCACGCTGCCCGCCCCGGCCAGCGCCGCCATCGAGCCCATGTTCGGCGTGGGCAGGAATTCCACGAAAAGCTGCAGGCCGCTCAGGCCCGCCGCGATCAGTATGGCGCCCTGCCAGTCCAGGTGGATGTTGCCGTGCTGCATGTGCCGGATACGCGGCAGGTATTTTGAAATGAACCACAGGCCCAGAATGCTGATGGGCAGGTTGACGAAGAACACCGAACGCCAGCCCGCATAATGCGTCAGCACCCCGCCCAGGGTCGGGCCAATGGCGTTGGCCAGCCCGTAGGCCGAGCTGAACAGCACCTGCCAGCGCAGGCGCACGCGCGGTTCGGGGAACAAGTCGGGAATGCACGCAAACGCAGTACCCACCAGCATCCCGCCGCCTATGCCCTGCAGCGCGCGCGCCAGAACCAGCTGCATCATGCTGTTGGAAAACCCGCACAAGGCCGAAGCGGCGCCGAACACCACGATGGCTGCGATGACGAAATGCCGGCGACCGTAGTAATCGCCCAGCCGGCCGAAAATCGGCACCATGATGACCGAGGTGAGCAGATAGGAAGTACCCACCCAGGCATACAGTTCGAAGCCGTTGAGCTCGGCCACGATAGTGGGCAGCGCCATGCCCACCACGGTCTGGTCGATGGCGACCATCATGACCACGAAGCACAGGCCCAGCATGGCGAAAAGGGATTGGCGAACCGACAGGACGCGGCCGGTTGCGGAGGAATCTGTTGCGGCTATGGGAGCCATGAAAAACCCTGGATAACACAATTATTGATAAGTCAATGATTTTACGGCGGCGAAATCCACCAAGCAAGTCCACTTGCTGTAAAACAACAAAAAGGGAAGAAAGCGCGGCTTGCCTTGGGGCGGCCCGGCAGAGAGCCTAAGCCGAGCCCCACACCGCGCTGCGGGAAGAGGCTAGATTTCGAACAGGCCGTTGCGTTTGACGCAGCGGTCGATTTCGACCAGGGACTCGAGCAGCCCTTCCATGCGGTGCAGGGGCACGGCATTGGGGCCGTCCGACAGGGCCTTGGAGGGGTCGGGATGGGTTTCCATGAACAGGCCCGCCACGCCCACCGCCACGGCGGCGCGCGCCAGCACCGGCACGAACTCGCGCTGGCCGCCCGACGAGGTGCCCTGCCCGCCCGGCAGTTGCACGGAATGCGTGGCATCGAACACCACCGGGCATTCCGTTTCACGCATGATGGCCAGCGAACGCATGTCGGACACCAGGTTGTTGTAGCCGAACGAGGCGCCGCGCTCGCACACCATGATGTTGCCGCCGTCGCCGCCCGCCTCGATGGCGGCGGCCCGCGCCTTGGCCACCACCTGCAGCATATCGTGCGGCGCCAGGAACTGGCCCTTCTTGATGTTGACCGGTTTGAGCGAGGCCGCGCAAGCGTGGATGAAGTCGGTCTGGCGGCACAGAAAGGCCGGTGTTTGCAGCACGTCGACCGCCTGCGCCACGTCGGGAATCTGATCGACGGTGTGCACATCGGTAAGAACCGGCAGTTTCATTTGCGCGCGGATATCGGCCAGTATCTGCAGGCCTTCTTCCATGCCGGGGCCCCGATACGACTTGTCGGAACTGCGATTGGCCTTGTCGAACGAACTTTTGTAGATGAAGGGGATGCCCAGCCTGCCGGTGATCTCCTGGAGCACGCCAGCCGTATCGAACGCCATCTGGCGCGACTCGATGACGCAAGGGCCTGCGATAAGGAAAAACGGCTGGTCCAGGCCCGCTTCGAATCCACAAAGTCTCATGCCGACTCCTTCCCGACGCGCTGGGCCTGGCGCTTCAGCGCGGCATTGATGAAGCTGCTGAACAAGGCGTGGCCATCGCGCGGGGTCGAGGTGAACTCGGGGTGGAACTGCACGCCCATGAACCAGGGGTGGCCGGGCAGCTCCATGATTTCGGGCAGTTGCTCGGTGGGCGTGCGGGCGCTGATGACCATGCCGGCCTCTTCAAGGCGCGGCACATAGGCGTTGTTGACCTCGTAGCGATGGCGATGGCGTTCGTAGACTTCGTTGCCGTAGATGTCGTGGGCCCGCGTGTCGGGCTTGACCGGGCAGCGCTGCGCGCCCTTGCGCATGGTGCCGCCCAGATCGGAAGCCTGGTCGCGGCGCTCGATCTGGCCTTCGCGATCCTGCCATTCGGTGATGAGAGCCACCACCGGATGTGGGGTGGCCGGGTCGAATTCGGTGCTGTTGGCGTTTTCCAGGCCGGCGACGTCGCGGGCGAACTCGATGACCGCCAGTTGCATGCCCAGGCAGATGCCCAGGTAGGGCACGCCGTTTTCGCGGGCATAGCGGATGGCGGCTATCTTGCCTTCGGTGCCGCGCTTGCCGAAACCGCCAGGCACCAGAATGGCGTCCAGGTGCTTGAGGCAGTCGACGCCTTCGGTTTCAATGACCTCGGAATCGATGTACTCGATGCCGACGTGCGAATGCGTATGAATGCCCGCATGCACCAGCGCCTCGGACAAGGACTTGTACGACTCGGTGAGATCGACGTATTTGCCGACCATGCCGATGCGCACTTCGTTGCGCGGATGCTCGATGGCATCGATAAGCCTGTCCCACATGGACAGGTCGGCAGGCGGGGGTGAGATGGCCAGCGCATCGCAAACCAGGTTGTCCAGGCCCTGCTTGTGCAGCATGGCGGGAATCTTGTAGATGGAGTCGGCGTCCCAGACGGAAATGACGGCATCCAGCGGCACATTGGAAAACAGCGAGATCTTGGCGCGCTCGTCGTCGGGAATGGGCCGGTCGGCGCGGCACAGCAAGGCATTCGGATAGATGCCGATCTCGCGCAGCTTCTGCACCGAGTGCTGCGTGGGCTTGGTCTTGAGCTCGCCGGCCGAGGCTATGTAGGGCACCAGGGTCAGGTGCACGAAGGCCGCGTTGTTGCGGCCCAGGCGCAGGCTCATTTGGCGCGCCGCCTCGAGGAAAGGCAGGGATTCGATGTCGCCCACCGTGCCGCCGATTTCGACGATGGCCACGTCGGCCTCGCCGTTCCAGGCAGCCTTGGCGCCGCGGGCGATGAAGTCCTGGATTTCGTTGGTGATGTGCGGGATGACCTGAACCGTCTTGCCAAGGTAATCGCCGCGACGCTCTTTGCGCAGGACGGATTCGTAGATTTGGCCGGTGGTGAAGTTGTTGACCTTGTGCATGCGCGTGGAGATGAAGCGCTCGTAGTGGCCAAGGTCGAGGTCGGTTTCCGCGCCGTCTTCGGTGACGAAGACTTCACCGTGCTGAAACGGGCTCATGGTGCCGGGATCGACGTTGATATACGGGTCAAGCTTGAGCATCGTGACACGTAAACCGCGAGATTCGAGGATCGCGGCAAGAGAAGCAGCAGCAATGCCCTTACCTAAGGAGGACACTACCCCACCCGTTACAAACACATATTTGGTCATCGTAATTGGCGCCCGGGAGCACCGGGCGGGAGCGGGAAATTGGAATTATAGCCGACGCGCGCGGACTTCATGAAAAGCCTTTACAGCGCTTGCGTTCGAGCCCAAAGCCACTCTTTGGCCGCCCCCTGGACCCAGGGCGCCAGCCGTTCGCGCACCTGCTCGTGGTAGGAATTCAGCCAGGCGCGCTCTTCGTTGGTAAGCAGTTCGTCCAGGATGCAGCGCGTGTCGATCGGGCACAGGGTAAGCGTCTCGAACTTGAGGAACTCGCCGAACTGCGTCGTGAAGGCGGGCTGGTTGACCACCAGGTTCTCGATGCGGATGCCCCATTTGCCCGGGCGGTACAGCCCCGGCTCGTTCGAGGTGATCATGCCAGGCTCCATGCCCATGTTGGCATTGATGGGCGTGCGGTACGAAATGGCTTGCGGCCCTTCGTGGACATTCAGGAAGTAGCCCACGCCGTGCCCCGTGCCGTGTCCGAACTCGGCGCCGGCCTGCCATATAGGCAGGCGCGCGATGGGGTCGAGCATGGGCGATGCGATGCCGCGCGGGAACACCGCCTGCGACAGCGCCACCATGCCCTTCAGCACCACCGTGTAGTCGCGCTTCTGATCGCGGCTGGGCTTGCCCACCGGCACGACGCGGGTGATGTCGGTGGTGCCGCCCAGGTACTGGCCGCCCGAATCGATGAGCAGCAGGCCGTCGCCTTCGATGACGGCATGCGCCTGCTCGGTCGCGTGATAGTGCGGCATGGCGCCGTTGGCGTTGTACGCCGCGATCGTGGAAAAGCTGGGCGTGACGAAGTTCTCGCGGCGCGCGCGCGCCTGGGTGATTTTTTCGTCGATGGTCAGCTCGGTTATGCGCTCGACGCCCTGCGCCTGCTCGAACCAGGCGAAGAATTCGCACAGCGCCGCCCCGTCCTGCTCCATCGCGCGGCGCACGTGGTCGATTTCCGCGGCGCTCTTGCGCGACTTGAGCAGATGCGACGGGTTGACGGCCTCGACCTTGTCGACATAGGCGGCGGCGCCGATAACACCGATGGTCGTGCGGGCCGGGTCGATGAGCAATGTCTGCCCCGCAGGCAGGCAGGACAGCGCCTCGCCCGCGGCATCGTAGGCCGCTAATTCGACGCCGTCGCGCCCAAGCGCCCGCGCCAGATCCTCGCTGACTTTTCCCGGCGCCACGAACAAGCGCGCCGTGTCGCGTCCAATCAGCGCATGCGCCAGGAAGACGGGGTTGTACGATACGTCGCTGCCGCGCAGGTTCAACAGCCACGCAACATCGTCCAGGGTGGAAATGAAATGCCAATCGGCCTTGCGTTCGGCCATGGACTGGCGCACGGCCGCCAGATTGCCCGCCCGGGTGCGGCAAGCAAAAGGCGCCTCGTGCTCGTACACCGGGGCCTGAGGCAAGGCAGGCCGATCCTTCCAGACCTCGCCGGGCAAATCCAGTTCGCACACCAACCGTATGCCGCGGGCGTCCAGCGTGGATTGCCAGTTGCGGTGCATCGACACGCTGAGGGCCTGGCCATGCAGGGCGACCCGGCTGCCTTCGGGCAGTTCGCGCGCCAGCCAGTCCACCACGCTCGGCACACTGTCGGAGCCCGCGCGCATCGTCTGGATGCCGGACCCCTCCAGGTCGTGGTCCGCCTGCTCCCAGTAGCGGCTATCGGTCCACAGGCCGGCAAACGAAGGCGTGACGACCAGCGTTCCGGCGGAACCCTCGAAGCCGCTGAGCCAAGCCCTGGACTGCCAGTGTTCGGGCAGGTATTCGGACAGATGCGGGTCGGACGACGGCACGACGCATGCCCCCAGATTGCGCGCCGCCATGGCCGCGCGCAAGGCCTGAACTCGTTCCGCGAAAACAGTATTACCCACGATATGTCCTTTGAATAAAAAAGCGCCTATTCCACAGGAATAGGCGCCACGCGCCGGTTTCAGCGCCCTTCCTTGCTATGCGACAGCCGAAACGTCCAGCTTGGCCTTGGTCTTGTCCTGGACTTCCTTGACGCTTACGCCGGGAGCCAGTTCGGTGAGCTTGAGGCCGTTGCCGGTGACTTCCATGACGCCCAGGTCGGTGATGACGAGGTTGACCACACCCACTCCGGTCAGCGGCAGGGTGCATTCGGGCAACAGCTTGAAGTCTTCGGTGCCGTCCTTCTTGCGCGCCACATGATCCATGAGCACCACGACCCGGCCGACTCCGGCCACCAGGTCCATGGCGCCGCCCATACCCTTGATCATCTTGCCGGGAATCATCCAGTTGGCAAGGTCGCCACGCTCGGAAACCTGCATGGCGCCAAGAATCGCCAGGTTGATTTTACCGCCGCGTATCATCGCGAACGAATCCGCCGACGAAAAAATGGACGAACCGGGCAGCGTCGTCACGGTTTGCTTGCCGGCGTTGATGAGATCGGCGTCGATTTCGTCTTCGCGGGGGAACGGGCCGATGCCCAGCAGGCCGTTCTCGGACTGCAGCCATACTTCCATGCCTTCGGGCACATGATTGGCCACCTGGGTGGGGATGCCGATGCCCAGGTTCACATAGAAACCGTCTTGCAGTTCACGGGCGGCGCGCGCCGCCATTTCGTCTCTTGTCCATGCCATGATTCTTTCTCCTTATGCGTTGCGGACTGTGCGCTGCTCAATGCGTTTCTCGGGACTGGCGTTGACCACGATGCGATGCACGAAGATGCCCGGCAAATGCACGTCGTCAGGGTCGATGGCCCCTGTGTCGACCAGCTTTTCGACCTCGACTATCGTGATCTTGCCCGCCATCGCCACATTGGGGTTGAAGTTGCGGGCGGTGCGGCGGAACACCAGGTTGCCGCTGCGGTCGGCCATATAGGCCTTGACCAGCGAGACGTCCGGCACGATCGATCGCTCCATGATGTAGCGATCGCCGTCGAATTCGCGGATCTCCTTGCCCTCGGCCACGATGGTGCCCACGCCGGTGCGTGTGAAGAAGGCCGGGATGCCGGCGCCGCCGGCGCGCAGTTTTTCGGCCAATGTGCCTTGCGGGGTGAACTCGAGCTCGAGTTCGTTGGCCAGGTACTGGCGTTCGAACTCTTTGTTCTCGCCCACGTAGGAAGAGATCATTTTCTTGATCTGGCGCGTTGCCAGCAGCAGGCCAAGGCCAAACCCGTCGACGCCGGCGTTGTTGCTGACGCAGGTCAGGTTCTTGACGCCCGAATCGCGCAGCGCGGCAATAAGCGCCTCGGGCAGTCCGCACAAGCCGAACCCGCCCACGGCAATGGTCTGGCCATCGGCGACCACGCCTTTCAGTGCTTCCTCGGCACTTGGATAGACTTTATTCATTACTCCATTCCCTCATTATTGAAATACCCTTTGCCAGCCGCCGCTTCCGCTGTGGAAGCCGCAACCGCCTTCGGGCCGATTACAAAAAACATAGCGCGCGAACCGCTTGCCGCAAGCCCGCCGCCGGCGGCTTTGCATGAGGATCGCCCGCGCATTGCATCCCGCCTAGTGGCTGAAGCACGACGTCAGCCGCTCGAGTTCGTCCGCCGTCCAGGGCGCGGATTCGCCCCGGTCCATATCGGTGCAGACAATAATGTTCTTGCCCCGGGCGTAGGCTACGCCGGACTCGTCTTCGATCAGGAAAGTGAACTCCATGCTGGAGCGCCCCACCCGGGTAAGGGTCAGGCTGATGGAAATATTGGCCGGATACATCAGCGACTTGATGAAGTCGCAGGAAGCATGCACCAGCACGCCCACCCTGGCGGCCGGCAGGTTCATGCGGGCCTGCTCGAACAGTTTGGCGCGGGCTTCTTCGCCATAGCGAAAGTACACGGTATTGTTGACGTGCCCGAGAGCGTCGAGATCGCCCCAGCGCACGGGCATGGCGCAACGGAAGACACCGCCGAGCCTATGGTTGGGCGTAGTAATATCTGCTACCTGCATAAGCGCACCTTCGTGTTCTTGATCGGTACAATAAAGCACCAAAGCCTAAACGCAAGTATAGCGGCAAAAATATATATTTTTCGCGGATAAATAGGCCGTGCACTGAATGACCGCAATTTGAAAACCGCATAACAAGCTGCAATACTAATATGCTGTCTGGTTAGTTCGTCGAATTAGCCAGACAGTACACTTGAAGCTTGAATTAATTTTTCCGACAGGTCGCACACAGGCTGGCCGCCCCCCAATAAAACACACTGGAGATCAATTTCAATGTCTGAGCGCGAATCGATGGAATACGATGTCGTGGTCGTAGGCGCCGGAGCAGCGGGACTGTCCACGGCAATACGGCTCAAGCAACTGGCCGCCGAGAAAGGCCGCGACATCAGCGTCTGCGTCCTGGAAAAAGGCGGCGAAGTCGGCGCCCACATTCTGTCCGGCGCCGTCATGGATCCCCAGGCCCTGACCGAGCTCATCCCCGACTGGAAGGAAAAAGGCGCGCCGCTCGACACCAAGGTCACCGAAGACAAATTCCTGTTCCTGACCCAGAAAGGCGCGCGCGCCACGCCCAAGTGGCTGCTGCCCGCCTGCTTCCACAACGAAGGCAATTACATCGTCCGCCTTGGCAACGTCGTGCGCTGGCTGGGCGAACAGGCCGAAAGCCTCGGGGTCGACCTCTTCCCCGGCTTTGCCGCCACCGAAATCCTCTACACCGACACCGGCGCGGTCAAGGGCGTGGCAACAGGCGACATGGGCGTCGCCCGCGACGGCTCGCACACCGCCAACTACCAGCCCGGCATGGAGCTGCACGCCCGCTACACGGTGTTCGCCGAAGGCTCGCGCGGCCAGCTCGGCCGCCAGCTCATCGAGCGCTACAAGCTGGACGAAGACTGCGATCCGCAAAGCTACGCCATCGGCATCAAGGAAATGTGGGAAGTCGACCCGTCCCAGTCCCAGCCCGGACTGGTCGTGCACACGTCGGGGTGGCCGCTGGATGCCGACACCTACGGCGGCTCGTTTCTTTACCACCTGGACAACAACATCGTGGTGGTGGGCCTGGTCGTGGGGCTGGATTACGCCAACCCCTGGTTGTCGCCCTTCGAGGAATTCCAGCGTTATAAAACGCATCCGGCCATCCGCACCACGTTCGAGGGCGGCAAGCGCATTGCCTACGGCGCCCGCTCGCTCACCGCCGGCGGCCTGCTTTCCCTGCCCAAATTCGTATTTCCCGGCGGCGTCATGGTGGGCTGCGAAGCCGGCTTCCTGAACGCATCGCGCATCAAGGGCAGCCATTCGGCCATCAAGACCGGCTCCCTGGCGGCCGAGGCCCTGTTCGATGCGCTGGCGGCCGACCGCAGCCACGACGAGCTTTCCGCCTACCCCGAAGCCTTCAAGAACTCGTGGCTGCACGCCGAGCTGAACAAATCGCGCAACTTCAAGCAATGGTTCAAAAAGGGGCGCACCATGGGCACCCTCATGACCGGCATCGAGCAATGGCTGCTCAAAGGCAAAATGCCCTGGACGCTGCATCACAGCAAGCCCGACCACGCCTGTCTGCAGCCCGCCGCCGAATGCGCGCGCATCGACTATCCCAAGCCCGACGGCAAGCTCACGTTCGACCGCCTGAGCTCGGTGTTCATTTCCAACACCAACCACGAAGAGAACGAGCCCATCCACCTTACGCTCAAGGACGCCTCGGTGCCGGTGTCGGTCAACCTGGCCAAATACGGCGGACCCGAGGTCCGCTACTGTCCGGCCGGCGTGTACGAATTCGTCAAGGACGACAAGGGCGGCGACCGCCTGCAGATCAATTCGCAAAACTGCGTGCACTGTAAAACCTGCGACATCAAGGACCCCACGCAAAACATCGTGTGGGTGGCGCCGCAAGGCGGCGAAGGGCCGGTCTACAACGGCATGTAGCCGCTTGCCCGCAAGGCAAAAAGCCGCTCTGTCCGGAGCGGCTTTTTTACCGCCGGGCCGCCCCAAGGTAAAAAGCTCCCCCTCGGGGGGCAGCGAGCCGCGTAGCGGCGAAGTGTGGGGGTCTTTTTTATCGGCCCGCACGCCGATACTGCGAAAGGCTGACCACAATCAAGCCGACAAGTATCAGAGCCATTCCGGTGAACTCAAGCCCTGTGGGCCTTTCGCCCAACATCAGCCATGCCAGAAAGATGACAAGCACAGGAATGGCCAGCCCCGACATGCCCGCCATGACGGCGCTTACGCGGCGCACGATCAGCAGCCACAGCGCCCAGCCCGCCGCCGAGGACAAAATGGCCAGATAGGCAATGCCCAGCACCACCGGAAAACTCCACTGCGTTGCGGTTGGCGCCTCCCACCATATGAAGGGCGACGTCATGACGGCGCCAAGCAGCATCTGCCACGCGGTGACGGCGAGCACGTTGGGCGTGTGGCGCTGGTACAGCCGCTTGCTGAGTATCGTCCCCAACCCCCAGCACAGCCCCGCGGCCAGCGCCAGCATCGAACTGCCGATTCCCCCCAGGCCTTCCCATGGCGCAATGACGGCGGTCAGGCCAAGTCCGGCCAGAATGCATCCGAATATCTGCCGGCCTCCCGGGCGCTCGTGCAGCAGCGGCCAGGCCAGCAGCACGACCCAGAAAGGCATGGTGTAGACGAGCATGACGACCTGTCCCGTGCCGCCCACGATCAGGGCGAGCTGCGACAGGCAGGAAAACGCGGCGGTCTGGAACAGCGCTATGCCCACAGTCGGCCAGAACGGCGGAAAGCGAAGCGACTGCTTCGTAGCGCCCAGCACGATGAACAGGAACAGCGAACCGAAACTGTAGCGCCACACCACCAGGTCGAACGGGCTGACATAGGCGGAAAGATATTTCAGGACGACCCAGGTGTAGCTCCAGATCAGAACGATCAAGGCCATCAGCAGCAAGGCTCCGCGATCGGACTGGCTGGGTTTCACGGCTTAGGCTCCAGGCAAGAAAAAGGGCGTGTGGCCACGCCCTGTTCAATGGGCGACGCCTGCTGGCGTCGCCACCTGCCTGTTTGGCAACCGGCGCGTCGACTGCGGCCAGTATACCCGCAGCGCAGCGGCTTACACCGACTGCGACAGTTGGTCCAGGATGGCCGGGTTTTCCAGCGTGGAGACGTCCTGCGTGACCTTCTCGCCCTTGGCCACGATGCGCAGCAGGCGGCGCATGATCTTGCCCGAGCGCGTCTTGGGCAGGTTCTCGCCGAAGCGGATGTCCTTGGGCTTGGCGATGGGGCCGATTTCCTTGGCCACCCAGTCGCGCAGTTCCTTGGCGATGGCGGTCGCCTCGTCGCCTTCGGGCAGAGGCCGGTTCAGCACGACAAAGGCCACGACGGCCTCTCCCGTGGTGTCGTCCGGCCGCCCCACCACGGCGGCCTCGGCCACCATGGAATGCGCCACCAGGGCCGACTCCACTTCCATCGTGCCCAGGCGATGGCCCGAGACGTTCAGCACGTCGTCGACACGGCCCATGATCCAGAAATAGCCGTCGGCATCGCGCTGCGCGCCGTCGCCCGCCAGGTAATACCCTTTGAGTTCAGGCGGAAAATAGCTGTTCTTGAAGCGCTGCGGGTCGCCCCAGATGGTGCGTATCATGCCGGGCCACGGCTTCTTGACGACCAGGAACCCACCCTGCCCCGCCTGCACGTCGCCGCCTGCCTCGTCGACGATGGCCGCCTGGATGCCGGGCAGGGGCAAGGTGCACGAGCCCGGCTTCAAGGGGGTTACCCCCGGCAGCGGGGTGATCATGTGCGCCCCGGTTTCGGTCTGCCACCAAGTGTCCAGCACCGGGCAGCGCTCGCGGCCCACATTGGTGTAGTACCACATCCAGGCCTCGGGATTGATGGGCTCGCCCACCGAACCTATGATGCGCAGGCTGCCAAGGTCGTATTCGCGCGGATGGTAGTTGGGCTCGGCCTCGGCGGCCTTGGTCAGGGAGCGGATGGCGGTGGGCGCGGTATAAAAAACCGTGACCTTGTGGCGCTGGATCATTTCCCAGAAACGGCCCACGTTGGGATAGGTGGGCACGCCTTCGAACATGACCTGGGTGAGCCCCGCCGCCAGCGGTCCGTAGGTAATGTACGTGTGGCCCGTTACCCAGCCGATGTCGGCCGTGCACCAGAACACGTCGGTATCCTTGGCGTCGAACGTCCACTTGACGGTCAGCAGCGCCCACAGCAGGAACCCGGCGCAGGCGTGCTGCACGCCCTTGGGCTTGCCGGTGGAGCCCGAGGTATACAAAATGAACAGAGGATGCTCGGCATTGAACGGAACCGCCTCGCACGTCGCGGACTGCCCGGCGACGACGTCGTGCATCCACAGGTCGCGCCCTTCGACCCAGCCGATTTTCCCCCCGGTGCGCTTGTAGACAATGACATGGCTGACCGCTTCGCAGCCGCCGGAGGCCAGGGCTTCGTCGACGGCAGGCTTCAGGGGAATGACCTTGCCGCCGCGCACCTGTTCGTCGGCAGTAATGACGAAGGTGGCGCCCACGTCGACAATGCGCTCCTGCAGGCTGCGCGACGAGAAACCGCCGAACACCACGGAATGTATGATGCCCAGCCGCGCGCACGCCTGCATGGCGACGACGGCCTCGATGGACATGGGCATGTAGATGATGGCCCGCTCGCCGGCCTTGTAGCCCAGGGCCTTGATGCCGTTGGCGAACTCGCACACCCGCGCGTGCAACTCGCGATAGGTGACCTGGGTGACCTTGCCGTCATCGGATTCGAAGATAATGGCGGCCTTGTCGGCGGTGGGCGTGCCTAGATGGCGGTCGAGGCAATTGGCCGAGACATTGAGTTCACCGTCGCCGAACCAGCGATAGCTGGGCGCCTCGGATTCATCGAGCACCTTGGAGAAAGGCTTGGCCCAGGTAAGGTTTTCGCGCGCCAGCCGTCCCCAGAATTCGTCCGGCGATTGCTCCGCCTCGCGGCACAGCGCCTGGTAGGCATCCATTCCGGAAATGTTCGCGTTCTCGACCAGGTTGGGAAAAGGCGGAAAAACCCGGTTTTCAACCAGAATCGATTCAATCGTGCTGGACATGGCAACGGCTCCTTTTGTTTGATTCGCTGATTCGTCAACGATAAGTGATTTGTCTGTTTATTAGCATAATGGGATCGGGCGGGAATGGCTTTGACATGGATCGAAGAAACCCCTGCCTGAAAGCGGGGGCCCGCTTCGCACGATGCCTATTACCGCGTATCGATGCCTATTAATAACCCAATATTCTTACTGTACGCTTACGTGAAGCGCATGCCTATAGCGTATGGCGCCGGGTCCGGCTACAGCGGCACAGCGTCGCGCGCCGCCATGCCGCGCGCGAAGTTCAGGCGCGCCAGCACCAGCAGACCCGCGACAAAGAATATGCCGGTCACCAGCAAGGCAAGACGATGATTGCCGAACGTGATCCATGTGACCAGCCCGTAGCTCAAAGGGCCGATGACGGCGGCCAGCTGTATGGCAAACGTCCAAAGCGAATAGAACTCCGCCAGCCGTTTCGACGGCGCCAGCGCCCCCACCATGGCCCGCCCGGCGCTTTGGCTGGTGCCCATGCAAAGACCGGCCAGAACCGCCGCCACCCAGAACAGCCACAGGCTGACGGCCAGGTAGGCAATGACGACCATGGCGATCCAGCCCCACAGCGTAATCACCAGCGCCCTTTTGTGCCCGATCCGGTCCTGCACGTGGCCGAACAGCAAGGCGCCGACCGCCGCGGCGATGTTGACGGTGAAGACCAGTTCCATGGTCTGGGTCATGGTGAACCCCATGGCCTGGGTGGCATATACGGCGGCCAGCGTGACGACCACGGCAATGCCGGCCTGGTAGCAGGCCCCGCATAGCAAAAGCAGGCGGAAGTCGGGAAAGGCCGCGCCGGTTTCACGCCAGGCAATCCACAGCCGCTTCAGGAGCCCCTGCGCCGGGCGGTTCGTGGGCGCGCTGCGTTCGCGCAAGAACAGGAAAGGCGCAATGGCGGCGACGGCGAAAAGCCCCGCCGTAAGCAGCATGACGTCGGGCACGTATGCCGACGCCGGGGAGCCGGCCGCCGACATACGGGCCACCAGCACCAAAGACAGCCCCAAAGCCAGCATGCCGCCAAAATAGCCGAACCCCCAGCCCCAGCCCGACACCCGGCCAAGCGCCTGGGGCTTGGCGATTTCGGGCAGGAAGGCGGCGACGACGGACTCGCCGATGCAATAGCAATAGTTGGAAACCGCAAGAATGACCAGGCCCAGCCAGATATCGCCCGGCGCCACCAGCGACAGCAGCGCGGTGGCCAGCACGCAGGCGATGGTGCTGGTGAACAGCAGGCGGCGCTTGCCCGCCGTGGCATCGGCGCGCGCGCCCAGCGTGGGCATGGTCAGCATAATGGCCAGGTACGACAGCGACAGCGCGGCGGTAAAGGCCAGGGTGCCCCACGACTTGCCGGCCGCCACCACACCCACGAAATAACTGTTGAACACGGTGGTCAGCACGACCGTCGTGTAGCCCGAGTTGGCGAAGTCGTACATGGCCCACGACCAGACCTCGCGCCGGGTCACTCCCGGATTGACGGCATCGCGAAACAAGCCGTGCCCGCCTTCGCGGCCGGGCGCGGCCGTCTGCTCGGCGCGGCTCATGGGCGCATGGCGGCAATGCCCGCGCGGGCGATTTCGGCATCTTCGCTGGACTTGACCCCCGACACGCCGACCGCTCCCACGACCTGCTGATCGAGTACGATAGGCACGCCACCTTCCAGCATCCCTTCCAGGCCCGGCACCGACAGGAACGAATGCCGTCCCTGATTTATGATTTCTTCATAGACGCGAGACTCGCGCCGGCCCAATGCCGCGGTCCTGGCTTTCGCGGGCGCGATGAAGGCCGAGACGGGCGCCGCGCCGTCCAGGCGCAGCATCCCCAGCAAATGCCCGCCATCGTCGGCCACGGCGATCGTGACCGCCCATTGATGGCTTAGTGCATGTTGTTCCGCGGCTGCCAGGATGGCCTTGACGTCGTCGGCGGTCAGTACGGGTTTGGTTTTCATTGTTTGCTCTCTGGAAAATCATGATTATGGATGTCTGGATCCGGCTGCGCGGCTTTCCCGTTGAATGAAAGCCGTCGCGGCGTGGAACGGGCCCCGAGGCGGGCGCTTAAGCCCTCATCGGGCAGCGCCATCGCCATGCCGACCCTCCCATTGCGAATGATGCCACATTCGCCCGCAAGACCGGGCATGTTGTCCCGTGCCGAAAGCATGGGCGGGGCCGGCCGGGCAGGCAAACGCAGCGCCAGAGACCGGGCCGGCCAAATGGATGACCGCCATCGTGATGACCGACATTCAGCCTAATCCCTTTGCCTCATGGACAAACCAGCGTTTCGCAGGCCGATGTCAATTGTTTTCATATTAGTGATTTCACTCATTTTTCCGGCTTCGTATTTTTTTGCAAATGCATAAAATAAAAAAATTAATGTTTTATGACAATGGGTTAGCAAATCAAGAATTTATCCGCCCCAGCCAATCGCAACAAATGCCGACTTTACCTGGCCGGGAGTTTTAGTTAAACTTCCCCTGAATTTTTATTACCGGATCCAGTGGTTTCTTGCGCCCACTCAGCCTTGAAATTATTTGGATTACGTCATTTATACGTAATCCAAATGGTTTTTAATGCTGGGCTGCGGATTCTTTTAACCTGAACCACAGCAAATACCAAAGCCCATGCCGCCACATCGACTACTCTCACTGACTGCGATTTCCTCGAAATTCTGGTGGCGTAGCATCAAAAGCGCAATGATACTCGCCACGCTGGCACTGGCCGGATGCGCCAGCACCAACCAAACCGAGCAGGCCGAATCCGGCATCCGAATGGTGGTTCGCGACAGCTACCTTTCCCAGACAAAATCCGATCCGCTTGGCGCCTATCTGTCCAGCAAGCAATTCTCCTCCACCTACACCAACTACCCCGACAGCCAGTACCCCGCCCCGAACATCGGTTCCGGCGCGAAAGAAATGGCCAACGCGGCACTCGACTTCCTGGGCACAAAATACAAGTACGGCGGCGATACGCCCTACAGCGGTTTCGACTGCAGCGGCCTGGTCATTTATGCAGCCGAAAAATCCCTGGGACTGAAACTACCCCGCCGGTCGGCCCAAATTGCCCACGAAGGCATCTCCATCAAGCGCACCGAGCTGAAAAAAGGCGACCTGGTGTTCTTCAACACCCGCGGACACCGCTATTCGCATGTAGGCATCTATCTAGGCAACGAAAAATTCGTCCACGCCCCCCGCACCGGTTCCGTGGTTCGGATCGAAGACATGAACACGGCATACTGGAAAAAACGCTACAACGGCGCGCGCCGCCTGGCCGACAGCTCGGGCAATATCCTGGGCCTCAACTGATTTCCGTCCCGGCGGCTCGGCCTGGGCCCTGCCGGCCCAACGGCTCAAACAAACCCCGGGCCTGCGCCTATGTCTCTACGGCGCCCATAAAAAAAACCGCGATTTGCGGTTTTTTTTATGGGCAAGGGCCTGATGCCCTATTCATGCACGAAGGTCGAGCAGCCGTTCTACAGGCAATTGGCAGCCTCAAGGCGCGGCAAAACGCAAAGCCTTGGCGCTACCGCCGCCACGCTTCGAATCGGAGCCACCAACCTGGGGACAAGCCTCGCAGAACCCGCCCTGAGTCAAGGCCTGCTTCATGCAGCACACCGATCTCCGGCTGACCAGCACCTTGACACCGGATTTCTGGGCCGCGGCGCGAAAGGTCTTCATGACGTTATGACCCAAAAAGTCAGTAAGCAGAATCAACAAATCGGTGCCGGACGGTAGTTGCAGGGTTTTCTTTTGATGCGAGGGATCACGGCCGCTGATATGGTGCCGGATCGCAATGTTGTGCACTTTGAGCAAATCAGGGATATTGCCCAGGCGGTCTGCTCCCACCACCACGGCATTGACTAGTTCAGACATACGGCCTCCATGTGTTTGGCGTGCGTTAACGATAATCATTCTTATTAGTTAAGTCAATAGGAATGATTCTTATTTATTTAAAAAATCTCAAATAAATGTTTCAACGCATTTAGGAGATGGCCGTCAGCCTGCGGCAAGCAAGAAAAACCCCCGACAGGCCGGCAAGCCCGCGGGGAAAATAAGGATGGGGCGGCGAAACCCTCTTGGTCCCTCGGGAGTCGCCGCGGATCCGCCATCCTGGCGGCGTGAACGATCTGCCTAGCGGGCGATCACCGCCTCTTCCTGCTTGGGGCTGTTGTCCAGCGCTTCCTGGACCACGTCCCGGGTCAGGTTGGAAGCCATCATCTCGAGCAGGACATACACGTAGTCCCGCAGGAACACGCCAGCCTTGATCGCCACCCGCGTCACGTGCGTGCCGAACAAATGGCCCACAGGCAGGCCCACCAGGCCCTTGTCGCGCCGGGGATCGAACGCCATGCCCGCAATGATGCCGATGCCAAGGCCCACGTCGACATAGGTCTTGATGACGTCGGCGTCGATTGCCTCGAGGACGATGTCGGGCGCGATGTTCGCCGCGTTGAACACGTCGTCGATGGCGCAGCGGCCCGAGAACTGGCGGTCATAGGTGACTATGGGGTACTGCGCCACCTGGGCCAGGGTAAGGTTCTTGGCCTCGGCGGAAGAAAGCTCGGCCAAGGGGTGATCGGGCCGCACGACTATGACGTGCTCCCACGAATACACCGGCAGGGCCGCCAGGCCCGGAGTGTGTGAAAGTGTTTCGGTGGCGATGGCGACGTCGGCCTGCTCGTGCAACACCATTTGCGCCAGCGCCGGGGGGTTGCCCTCGGCCAGCGACACCCGCACTTTGGGGAAGCGTTCGCGAAACGCGGGAATGACTTTGGGCAATATATAGCGCGCCTGGGCATGTGTGCAGGCAATGACCAGCCCGCCCTCGTCGCGGCGCGCAAATTCGTCACTGACCTTTTTCAGGTTATCGACCTCGCGCATGATGCGATCGATGACCTGGGCGACCACGACGCCCGGCTTGGTCAAGCCCTTGATTCGCTTGCCATGCCGCTCGAATATCTTGACACCCAGCTCGTCCTCGAACTCGATGATCGACTTGGAGACGCCCGGCTGCGACGTGAACAGAGTGCGAGCCGCCTCGGTCAGATTGAAGTTCCTGCGTATTGTTTCACGCACGAAACGAAATTGTTGCAAATTCATAGAATGGCCTCAGGGGTGTTAAGCCATTATATGTTATATAGAATTAGTTATATATATTTATTAGGAATAAGCTTCTATGCTAATTACCATTATTTCTTTCGCTCTTTGGGCGCCTTGACGCGCAATTTGCGCCACATCATGTACACCATGAGCGCGCTGAACACGGCATGGACAAGCCATACGCCAATGCCGAAATCCAGCTTGCCGTTGCCGATCCAGCCGCGCGACAGATTGACCAGGTTCATGTACAGCAGGCCCACCAGGCCGGCGATGAGGATATCGCCGGAACGCCCCAGCCGCGGATTGACGGCGCCCAGGGGGATCGCCAGCAGGGCCAGATTTAGCGCCGCCAGCGGCATGGCGATGCGCCACATGATTTGCGAGCGCGCCGTATCGTTGTTGTCGCGAAACAGCTGAGTGGTGGGCCGCGCCTTGATCTGGCGCTCGACGATGGCGCGCAGCGCCTCTGGCGACGAGGCCGCGCCCCGGCTCTCCAGCCTGAACCCGTAGCGCTCGAAATCAAACAGCCGGAATTCGTTGTGGCCCGGCTTGAGGTCGTAGCGCCTGCCTTTGTCCAGCACCAGGAAGCGGTCGCCGTTGGGCTCCTGCTGCACGTGCGCGCTGTTCGCCGTAACGACGCTGAGCCATTCCGGGTCGATGACCCGGGCAATGACCTTGCCCAGCTCGTCGCCGGGGGCGGCCGGCTCTTCGGCAAAGAAGACCCGGGCGCCATCCTGGGTTTCAATGAACTGCCCGGCGGTGACCTTGGACAGATCGGAGCGCTGCTCGAAGCGCTGCCGGTATTCTTCGATCTGGCTATAGGCCCAGGGCGACGCCAGCAGCGTCAGCACCGAGATGAGCACCGCCACCGGCACCGCGCAGCGCAGCACGGGATAGATCCAGTCTTTGAGGGACAAGCCGCTGGCAAACCAGACCACCATCTCGGATTCGCGGAAATTGCGCGTCACGGTGGTCAGCACCGCGATGAACAGCGACACCGACAGGATGATGGGCAGCGCGGTAATGCTGGAAAACGCCGCCAGCCCGAACACCACGTCGGCGCCGATCGTGCCGTTCGCGGCTTCGCCCAGCAGGCGCACCAACAGCACGCTTAGCCACACCACCAGCAAGGTGGAGAACACCACACCGGCATGGCTGAGTATTTCGGAAACAACAGAGCGCTTGAATAGTGACATAAGAAAAAATGCGAGATAATCAACAGTATCTTATAGACACTCTCGGGAATTCGCATGGAATTTAGCACACAGACCACCGCTTCGCTGCATCAGATCAAGACGCCCGCCCTGGCGGTCGGCGTATTCGCCGACGCGGTGCTCAGCCCGGCGGCCGACATTATCGACCGGGCCAGCAACGGCGCCCTGAAAAGCGTGCTGAAAAGCGAATTCCAGGCCAAGCCCAACACCCATCTCGTACTCAGAAACCTGCAAGGCGTATCGGCCACGCGCATTATTTTAATCGGCCTGGGCAAACAGGAAGCTTATAGCGCCAAAATCCACGCCGGCGCCGAACAGGCCTTCGCCAACTACTGCGTCCAGGCGCGTCTGGCCGACGGCGTTTCCGCACTAGCCGCAATAGAATGCCCCGGCTCCAGCCTGCAACAGCGCGCGCAGGCTGCCGCCATTGCCGCCGGCCAGGCCGTTTACCGCTACGACGCCACGTTCGGCAAGCGCGACGCCGACGCGCAGCCCAAGCTCAAGAAAATCGTCCTGTCCGTGGCCCGCAACCAGGCAGCCGAAGCGCAGCGCGGGCTTGCCGCCGGCAACGCCATCGCCAACGGCATGAACCTTACCCGGCACCTGGGCGACCTGCCCGCCAACGTCTGCACTCCCGCCTATCTGGGCAATACCGCCAAGAAGCTGGCCAAGGAGTTCAAGAACCTGAAGGCCGAAGTGCTGAACGTCAAGCAAATCGAAGCGCTCAAGATGGGATCCTTCCTGTCCGTCGCGCGCGGCTCGTACGAGCCGCCCGCCTTCATCGTGCTGCGCTACACGCCGCCCGCCGCCAAGGCCAAGGCCGGCGCCAAGGCGAAAGCGCCCATCGTCCTGGTGGGCAAAGGCATCACCTTCGATGCCGGCGGCATTTCACTCAAGCCGGCCAGCGGCATGGACGAAATGAAATACGATATGTGCGGTGCCGCCAGCGTGCTGGGCACGCTGCGCGCCGTCGCCGAACTGGAAATCGGCCAGGAAGTCATCGGCCTGATCCCCACCTGCGAAAACCTGCCCAGCGGGCGGGCCAACAAGCCGGGCGACGTGGTAACCAGCATGTCGGGCCAGACCATCGAAATCCTCAACACCGACGCCGAGGGCCGCCTGATCCTGTGCGACGCCCTGACCTACGCCGAACGCTTCAAGCCGGCGGCCGTCATCGACATCGCCACCCTTACCGGCGCTTGCATCGTGGCCCTGGGGCACGTCAACACAGGCCTGTTCTCGACCGACGACGCCCTGGCCGAAAGCCTGTTGCAGGCCGGCAAGGACGCCAACGACACTGCCTGGCGCCTGCCCCTGGAAGATGCCTACCAGGAACAGCTGCGCTCCAACTTCGCCGACATGGCCAATATCGGGGGCCAGCCCGCGGGTTCAGTTACCGCCGCCTGCTTCCTGTCCCGCTTCACCGGCAAATACCGCTGGGCCCACCTGGACATCGCCGGCACAGCATGGCGCAGCGGCAAGGACAAGGGCGCGTCGGGCCGGCCCGTGCCGCTTCTGGTGCAATACCTGCTCAACCAGGCATGAGCCGGCATTGCCGCCCGCAACGGCCGGCAGGCTCCCGACCTGGCGGGCGAGCCTGATGGCGCGCGTCGACTTCGCGTTCGGCGCGCCCGACCGCCTGCTTACGGCTTGCGAGGTCGTGGCCAAGCACTACCTCGCAAACCACCCTGTGGTGGTCTATAGCCAAAACGCCAGGCTGCTCGAACGGTTCGACCAGTTGCTCTGGAAGTTCGAACCCACGGCTTTCGTCCCCCACACCTATGCCGACGACCCTTTGGCGGCGCAGACGCCGGTGCTGCTGACAAGCGCCGCGCCCCAGCCGTCGATGGTGTCGGGCGACGATGCCGCCTGGCTGCTTAACCTGGACGAGCAATGCCCCGCCACCGCCGGACAGTTCGAACGCATACTCGAAATCGTCCCGCTCGACGACGACGAAGTCCGGGCGGCGCGGCAGCGCTGGAAGCACTACAAGGCCGAAGGGCATACCCTGCACGCCCACAATCTTTCGGAATCCAACTAGGGCCTGTTAACCCATATTTAGGAGTCGGGAAGCCACGGCCCATGCCGCTGCTCAATTTATTAAAAATAACTATAAATTATTAAAATAAAATAATTTGTTTGATAAGTATGGGCCGTGTTTAACTAATCCGCATCAACGCAGACGCTTTTGCCCACATTGGCATTCCACGCAAGGATCACCATGGCACTGTGCTCTACCGTTTTCACCTCGAGGCCGGCCCCACCCCCTTCGGCCTGGAACCCTTCTCTCCCCCACGCTTCCGTAATCCGGGCCGTCCCCGATGCTGTCGGCATATGCTCGAGAAACGGCCGGCTGCACTCTGGGGGATAAGCCGATCCGCGCAGTTCCTTCAAAAACGACCTTCAGAGGCATTGCACAATGCCCTTGGCAATAGAGGAGACATCCATGGAAGATCAAAAAGCCGTCGACGAAGTCAACTCCTGTCCCCCCATAGGCCGCACCGCGACCCTGGGCCTGCAGCACGTTCTCGTCATGTACGCGGGCGCCGTCACCGTGCCGCTCATCGTAGGCGGCGCACTCAAGCTTTCCCCCGAGCACCTCGCCGTCTTGATCAACGCCGATTTGCTTTGCTGCGGCCTGGTATCGCTGCTGCAAGCCCTGGGCATCGGCAGATGGATCGGCATCAGGCTGCCCGTCATGATGGGCGTCTCATATGCAGGCATCGCGCCCATGATCGCCATCGGCCTGAACCCTGAAATGGGCCTGACCGGGCTCTACGGTTCCATCATCGCGGCCGGGCTCATATGCTTTCTTCTCATGCCCCTGATCATCAGGGCATTGCCGCTGTTCCCGCCCCTGGTCACCGGCACTACCCTGTTGTCGCTGGGCACGGGCCTGCTGGGCGTAGCCATAGCTTGGGCCGGCGGGGGCTACAATGCGCCCGATTTCGGCAATCCGTTCTATATCAGCATCGCCGCCCTCGTACTGATCGTGACGCTGCTGGTGGCCCGATTCGCACGCGGCTTCTTCAGCAGCCTGGCTGTATTGGCGGGCATAGCGGCCGGAATGCTGGTTGCCATCCTGTTCGGCAAGGTCAGCCTGAGCGGCATCGACACTGTGCCCATGGTGGAAATGGTCCGGCCCTTCCAGTTCGGCATGCCCACCTTCGACCCTGTCGCCATATTCACCATGACCCTCGTCGTACTGATCACCATGGTCGAATCCATCGGACTGTTTTTCTCGCTGGGAGAAATCCTGAACCACAAGATCACGCGCGAAGAATTTACCCGAGGGCTTCGCGCCGACGCGCTGGGCGCGACGATCGGCGGCATTTTCAATGCCTTTCCCTATACCTCCTATGCCCAGAACATCGGCCTGGTCGGCATTACGGGAGTGCGCAGCCGCTACGTGTGCGCGGCAGGCGGCGTCATACTTATTCTACTGGGCCTGCTGCCCAAGCTCGCCCATATTATCGCCACCATCCCCCAATATGTGCTGGGCGGCGCGGCGATCGCCATGTTCGGCATGGTGGCCGCTTCGGGTGTACGCATTCTGCAGGGCGTGGACTTTCGGCACAATCGCCACAATACGCTCATTATGGCCATCAGCCTGGGGATAGGCATGATTCCAACCATGTCGCCCAATTTCTTCTCGGCATTCCCATCCTATCTGTCACCGTTCCTGCAAAGCGGCGTATTGCTGACCGTCGTCACCGCGGTCGTGCTCAATGTCATCTTCAACGGCGTACACCAAGGGCTGGAGAATCTTCCCAGCGAACCTCCCGTAGCCGAAGCCGTGCGCACTCTGCCTCCGGCCGGCCAGACTCCATAGGCGCTTCGGGGCCCGATCTCGACGGAAAACCATATGTCCGACACTTGCGATATCTTGTTCACGCGCGGCACCGTCGTTACTATGGACGATGAACGGCGCATCCTCCAGGACGCTGCTGTCGCCGTGCTCGGCAACCGAATCGCCGCCGTAGGCCCGACCGAGGAACTGGCCCATTGGCGCGCCGCGCGAGTCATCGACTGCCGCGGCCACGCCATCATTCCGGGCCTGATAGACAGCCACAACCATCTCTTCCAGGTCGCCGGACGCGGCCTGGGGGACGGCATGGCGCTCTGGCAGTGGCTGGGCGAATTCATGCTGCCGCTGGCCGCCAACATTTCTTCGGCCGAAGCCGTCGCCGCCGTGCGCGCCGGCGCCATGGAGGCGTTGAGCTGCGGCACAACCACCATCATCGACAACCATTACGCACCGGCCGACACTGCCACGACCCTGGCTGTCGCAGCGGCCCTGCGCGACATGGGGCTGCGCGGCGCCGTCGCCCGCGGCATGTTCGGTCCATTTACCGACGTCGCCCGCGACAACGGGCTCGACGCGGCCTTGTTCCTCCACGATACCGCCGACGAAATCGCCTCGATGCGCGAATGCCTCGAGCACTGGCGCGATGATCGGATCGCCATCTGGCCCTCCCCCATCAACATCATCTATAACGATCAGGAGCTGGTGCGCCAGTCGGTCGCGCTGGCAGCCGAGTTCGGGGTCAAATGGCAAACGCACTGCTCCGAGGCCCGCGTCGATCCTGAAATCTACGAGCGCGCCTATGGAGCGCGCCCGTTCGCCTGGATGGAACGCGAAGGCCTGCTGGATCAGAACGCCACCTTCGCCCATGCAATCTGGCTGGACGACGCAGAAGTGGAAATCGCAGGCCGGCGGCGCTGCGGCATCGCCCATAACCCTATGTCCAACGAATACCTCGCTTCGGGCGCCATGCGGCTCAAGGATTTGCGCACCGCCGGCGCAACGATAGGAATCGGTGCGGACGGAGCAGCCGGCCACTGTATGGATCTGTTCCAGATCATGAAACAAGTCATCTATGTGCAGCGCCTGGCACTGCTGGACCCCATCGCCAGCAATGCCTGGGACGCGTTCGAACTGGCTACGCGCGAAGGCGCCCGGCTGGCAGGCGTGGACGCCGGCCAGCTTGCCGTGGGGAAATTGGCCGACATCGCCGTCGTATCCTTGGACACGCCAGCTCAGGTTCCCTGTTTCGACCTTATCTGCAACTTGGTTTATTCCGGCTCGGGCCGGGACGTGACTCACACCATGGTAGACGGCAGGATCGTATACGAAAACCAGCGCCTGCAATGCGTGGACGGCGACGAAATCAAGCAACAGGCCCTCGATGCCTGCCGACAGCTCATAAGGCGCCTGAAGATTCCGGTGCGTGGAGATGGTGGACCACAGGCAAGCACTACTTGATTGTTCAGTTATTTGTAAGTTAATCTGCAAATACCTAAACTTTTTGCGAGTTTCGCACTCCAACCAAAGTATGGCCGGCATGGCTGCATCACGCATTTCAAAGCGAGCCGGGCTCAAAGTGCTATATTGAGCCAGATGTGCGCCTTTCGGCCTGCAACAACCTCGTCTATCGACACTAAAGGATCCAACATGAGCGACTTTCGTCAACCTTCCCTTCCTGGCCAAGAAGCGTACGCCGGCGGAGACGTTGTACGTAACCGCGTTCTGCGCAATACCTACTGGCTGCTGGCCCTGTCCATGATCCCCACCGTGCTGGGAGCCCTGGTCGGCTTGCACACCGGCATCAACAACGCCATGGCGACCAGCCCGGGAACCAGCGCCATCATCTTCCTCATCGGCGCCTTCGGCCTCATGTTCCTCATCGAGCGCAACAAGAACAGCTCGCTGGGCGTGGCCCTGCTGCTGGCCTTTACCTTCTTCATGGGCATCATGCTGTCACGCCTGCTGGGCCATGTAATGGGCTTTGCCAACGGCACCCAGCTCATCATGCTGGCATTTGGCGGCACGGCGGTGGTGTTCGGCGCCATGGCTTCGGTGGCCAGCACCACCAAGCGCGATTTCTCGCACTGGCAAAAATTTCTGTTCATCGGCGTCGTCATCCTGATCGTCGCCTCGCTGGCCAATATCTTCCTGCAGCTGCCGGCGCTGGTACTGACCGTATCCGTCATGGCCATCGTCATTTTCTCGGCCTTCCTGCTGGTCGACCTGCAGCGCGTCATCCGGGGCGGCGAAACCAATTACGTTTCCGCCACGCTGGCCATTTATCTGGACGTCTACAATATTTTCGCCAACCTGCTCATGCTGCTGGGCATCTTCGGCGGCGACCGGCGCTAAAAAAGCTGCCGCTACGCGTTCATAAAGCCCCCCTCCGGGGGCTTTTCCTTATGGTGGGACAGGCTGCGCGTCCAGCACGCGATTGAAGCGGAACAGGCGTTCGCGGCGCAGCACGCTGTCCAGAGCCTCGGCCTCGCGTCCCGCCTGGAGGGCGTCGTCGGCGATCAGGGTGCACTGGCTGCGCACCAGCTCGGGGGCGGACTCCCAGCAGCGCAGCAGCAACTGGTCGGGATCGAACAACTGCAGGCCGCGCTGACGCAATTCGGAACGGTTGAAATCGCGGGTATTGCGCGTCACGACCGCCACCGCACGGCCGGGGTGGCGCGCCTGGGCCGCCAGGGCGGCGGCAATGACATGCCAGTCTTTGGGATCGCTGCGTTTGAGCCCCTCTTTGAAGGCGGCGATATCGCCCTGATCCGCCATGGGAAACGCGGCCTGCAGCGCCTCCCATTGCACTTCCAGATCGGCAATGGGCACGCCCCACACCCGCGAGGCATTGCGCCGCCACTCATCGCCGATGACCGGGCTCCAGGCCGGCTGGAAGCAGCCGTGCCCGGCCAGCCTCAGCAGCAGGCGCCGCAGCACGTTGGAAATCAGCACGCAGGTGTCGATGACCAGGATATCGGGCAGGCCGCTCAAAATCGCTGCAGCTCCATCAGCACCTTGCGAGTGCGCAAGGGCCGCCCTGCCAGCAACTCGTCCAGGCGCTCGCGCAGGGAACGGCGCAATTCGGGCTCGCCTTGCGCATCGTCGAAGTCGGGCGCGGTCTCATCCACGCCATAGCCGGTTTCGTTCAGCAGTATCCACTCGAAGCGGCGCAAGGAGCCGGCCGCCTTCGAGCCCTGGGCCAGTTGCAGCAAAGCGGCATCGTAGGCGTCGAACAGCACGGGATGGGGGTCTTCGCGCGGCAGCAGGCGCAGCAGAAGCTCGTTCATGTACCAGGCCGACATATGGGCGCGGCCCCCCAGGGTATGGATGCCCAGGGATTCGGCGCGCACGAGGGTCTTGATTTCGCCGGCGCCGCTCCAGGAAAGCGCTAGGGGCTGGAACGCGCTGAGAACCGGGCGCAGCGCGGAATACGGGCGCTTGGCGCCCTTGGCCACCAGCGAGACATTGCCGTGCTCGCCGGTAAACACGTGGACGATCAGCGAGGTTTCACGCCAGGGTGAAGCGTGCAGCAGATACCCGCGGGCATCCTGGACACGATTCGCGCGTCTACTCATACCCGAGTTCGCGCAACGCCCCTTCGCGGTCCGACCAGCCTTTGCGCACCTTGATGTAGACGTCGAGAAAAACCGGCTTGTCGAGCAGCTTTTCCATGTCCTGGCGCGCTTCCGAGGCGATGCGCTTCATGTGCGCGCCGCCCGTTCCCAACAGGATGGGCCGGTGGCTTTCGCGCTCGACGACGATGCAGGCCGCAACGCGGGCCCCGCTGTCGGTTTCTTCCCATTGTTCGATGACGACGGTGCAGCCGTAGGGCAGCTCGTCGCCCACCAGGCGGAATATCTTTTCGCGCACCAGCTCGGCGGCGATGAAACGCACGGAACGGTCGGTAAGCGCCTCGGTGTCGAACATGGGTTCGCCCACAGGCAGACGCGATGCGATCTCGGAAAGCAGGTTCTCGAGCTGGATGCCGCGCGAGGCGCTGACCGGCACGACCGCCGCGTAGGGGTGCTGGGCCATGATTTTGCTGACATAGGAGAACATGGCGTTCTTGTCCTTCAGCGCGTCGACCTTGTTGACGACCAGAATGGTGTTGTCGCCCTTGGGCAGCAGCGGCAGGAGCTGGGCGTCGCCGGCGGACCATTTGCCTGCCTCCACCACGTGCAGCACGACGTCCACGTCGGCCAGCGCCTGGGTTACCACGCGGTTCATCATGCGGTTCATGGCGCCGCCATGCCGCGTCTGGAAACCGGGGGTGTCGACGAACACGAACTGCTCATGCTCGCGGGTCAGCACGCCGTGGATGCGATGGCGGGTGGTTTGCGCCTTGCGCGAAACAATGGAGATCTTGCTGCCGATGAGCGTATTGGCCAATGTGGACTTGCCGACATTGGGACGGCCGACGATGGCAACGAAACCGCAACGGAATTCCTGACTCATTTGCGCTCCTGGGGAACCCCCACGGGCAAGGACAGCTGCGTGGACTTGCGCGCGCGCGGCCGGGAACCCGAGCTCTTGGCCGGAGCTTGCGCCTGGATGGCGGCGATGGCCTGCGTGGCCGCCAACTGCTCGGCGGCGCGGCGGCTGGAGCCGGCGGCGCCGACCTTGATGTCGAGCTTGGGAATGGCGCACTCGACTTCGAACATTTGATTGTGGGCGGCGCCATGCGTGGCCACCACGGTATACAAAGGCAGGTCGAGCTTGTTGCCCTGCAAGAGCTCCTGCAGCAGGGTCTTGGGGTCTTTGCCTAGGGTCTTGGGGTCGATGTTCTGCAATATGGGTGCGTACAGGCGGGAAATGACTTTTTGCGCCGCATCGAAGCCCGAATCCAGGAACACTGCGCCGAAAATGGCCTCGACGGTATCGGCAAGTATGGACGGACGGCGGAATCCGCCGCTTTTCAGTTCGCCTTCGCCCAGGCGCAAGTACTGTGACAAATCGAGCTTTTGCGCGATTTCGGCCAGGGACGACTGCTTGACCAGATTGGCGCGCGACCGCGACAGGTCGCCTTCGTCGATCTTGGGAAAACGCTTGAACAGCAAGGCCGCCACCACAAAATTAAGCACCGAGTCGCCCAGGAATTCGAGGCGCTCGTTGTGGTGCGAACTATGGCTGCGATGCGTAAGTGCCTGTTCCAGCAGGGCTTTGTCGCCGAACTGGTAGTCGATAGCCGTTTCGAGAGTCGCAATATTGACCATTAGTGGAACCGGCCTATACGGCTGGGCTCGCTAAAATTCATCCAGATGAAGAATGCCCGCCCGACTATGTTCTGTTCCGGCACAAAGCCCCAATACCGGCTGTCGAGACTGTTGTCGCGGTTGTCGCCCATCATGAAATAATGCCCGGGCGGCACCGTGCAGCGCACGCCGTTGCCCAGGTATTCGCAATTGTTTCGATAAGGATAGTCCGAAATAGGCATAAAGTCTTGCCGGGCCTGCTTATTGAGCAGAATATCGTGCTTCACCGTGCCCAGTTGCTCGGAATAGCGTCCGACGTAGGCGGACCGGTCCGGCTCGAAATAGTCGCCGTCGCGCGTGTGCTGGATTTCCTGTCCGTTGATATACAAGGTTTTATTCTGGTAGAGCACGACATCGCCCGGCACGCCCACCACCCGTTTTATATAGTCCACGCTGGGATCGACCGGATAGCGGAACACCAGGACGTCGCCGCGCTTGGGTTCGCCGATGGGAAGCACTTTTTTGTCGATGATGGGCAGGCGCAGGCCGTATTCGAACTTGTTGACGAGAATCAGGTCGCCGTTTTCCAGGGTGGGCAACATGGACCCCGAAGGGATGCGGAACGGTTCGACCACGAACGAGCGCAAGACGAAGACGAATAGAATCACCGGAAAAAAGCTGACACAGTATTCGATCCACCAGGGCACGCGATGCGCTTCGTCGTAGGCCTGCTGGCGCAGCCGCGCCGCCTCGAAGGTGCCGACCCCCGTTGGGTTGGCATCGAATATCGCCATGGCCGCGGCACCCCGCTGGCGCCGCCGGGAGCGCAAATACGCCAGATCCAGAAGCCAGACGGCTCCCGTCACCACCAGCAACACGAACAAAATCAGCGCAAAGTCCCAGCTCATATACGGCACACCTTTTTTTGAATTACTTGTCTTCCACCTGCAAAACAGCCAGAAACGCCTCTTGGGGAATTTCGACGTTGCCCACCTGCTTCATGCGCTTCTTGCCGGCTTTTTGTTTTTCCAGCAGTTTTTTCTTGCGGCTGATATCGCCCCCGTAGCACTTGGCCAGCACGTTCTTGCGCAGGGCCTTGACGCTTTCGCGGGCGATGATGTCGGCGCCGATGGCGGCCTGGATGGCGATATCGAACATCTGGCGCGGAATCAGGCCACGCATCTTGGTCACCACCGCCCGGCCCCGGAAGCGCGCGCTGCTGCGGTGCACCATCATGGCCAGGGCATCGACGCGGTCGCCGTTGATCAGCAAGTCGACCTTGACAACGTCGGAGGCCTGATACTCTTTGAACTCGTAATCCATGGACGCGTAGCCGCGCGACACCGACTTGAGCTTGTCGAAGAAGTCGAGCACGATCTCGGCCAGCGGCATTTCGTAGGTAAGATGCACCTGGCGGCCATGGTAGGCCATGTTGATCTGCACACCGCGCTTGGACATGCACAAAGTCATGACGGCGCCCACGTATTCCTGCGGCATGAACAAGGTGACCGTCACGATGGGCTCGCGGATTTCCGCGATGCTGCCGACGTCGGGCATGCGCGAGGGGCTTTCTATCATGCTGACCGTGCCGTCGCGCTGCACGACCTCGTACACGACGGACGGCGCCGTCGTGATGATGTCCATGTCGAATTCGCGCTCCAGCCTTTCCTGCACGATCTCCATGTGCAGCAGGCCCAGGAAGCCGCAGCGAAAGCCAAAGCCCAGCGCCTGGGAAACCTCGGGCTCGAACATGAGCGAGGAATCGTTGAGCTTGAGTTTTTCGAGCGAATCGCGCAATTGGTCGTATTCGCTGCTTTCCACCGGATACAGCCCGGCAAACACCTGCGGCTTGACCTCTTTGAAGCCCGCCAGCGGCTCGGAGGCCGGCCTGGCGGCCAGGGTGACGGTATCGCCCACCTTGGCGTGTTCCAGTTCTTTGATGCCGGCGATGACGAAGCCCACTTCGCCGGCGGACAACTGGCTGCGCGGCTCGGACTTGGGCGTGAAAACGCCGATCTGCTCGCACAGGTGGTTGGCGCCGCTGGCCATGAGCAGGATTTTGTCTTTGGGCCGCAGCACGCCGTTGACGATGCGCACCAGCATGACGACACCCACATAGTTGTCGAACCAGGAGTCGATAATGAGCGCCTGCAGCGGTTTTTGCGAGTCGCCCTTTGGAGGCGGCACCTTGGCCACGACAGCCTCCAGGATGTCGTCGATGCCCACGCCCGTCTTGGCGCTGGCCAGGATGGCGTCGGAGGCGTCCAGCCCGATGACGTCCTCGATTTCCTTGCGCGCGCCCTCGGGGTCGGCCGACGGCAGATCCATTTTATTGAGGACGGAAATGACCTCGACGCCCAGCTCGATGGCGGTATAGCAGTTGGCGACGGTCTGGGCTTCGACCCCCTGCGTGGCATCCACGACCAGCAGGGCACCCTCGCAGGCCGACAAGGAACGGCTGACTTCGTATGAAAAGTCCACGTGGCCCGGGGTGTCGATGAGGTTCAGCGCATAGACCTTGCCGTCTTTGGCCTTGTAGCTCAGGGAGGCTGTCTGTGCCTTGATGGTAATACCGCGCTCGCGCTCGATATCCATGGAATCAAGCACTTGGGAAGACATTTCCCGGTCGGCCAGGCCACCGCAACGCTGAATCAGACGATCGGCAAGCGTGGACTTGCCATGATCGATGTGGGCAATAATGGAGAAGTTGCGGATATGATCCATACACCAATACGAGGAAGCCCGGGGCCGCGCCCAGGGCAATGTTAGAAGGCACAAGCAAAGAGGAGCGCACAGAGCGCTCCTCTTGCCTTTAATGCAGCATTTTAGCCGTTTCTGAGGATTATTTTCCGGGTGTTACGGGAACCCATTGGGTTTGACCGTCGCGCAGCACCAGCAAGGCCGCCGCCTGCTTCTTGGGCAGCTCGGAAACCAGCTTGGCGAACTGCTTGGGATCGGTAACGTCCTTGTTGTTCACGACCAGGATGACGTCGCCCGGCAGCAGGCCCGCCGTGGCGGCCGGGTCGTCGGCCTCGGTCACCAGCACGCCGCCCTTGAAATTGCCCTTGCTGCGGGTGGCTTCCGGAACCTCGGTCACCTTCAGGCCCAGCGCATCGGCCGCCGTCGCCTTGGGTGTGGCTGGCTCGGAGCCCGCTGCGGCCGTTTCGGCGGCGGTCATTTCACCGACCTTGAGCTTGAGCGTCACGGTCTTGCCACGGCGCCAGACCTCCATGGTTGCATGGGTGCCGGGCTTGGTCGCCCCCACGACGCGGGGCAGATCGGTCCAGTGCTTGATGTCGGTGCCGTTGAACTTGGTGATGACGTCGCCGGGCTGCACGCCGGCGTCCCTGGCCGGGCCGTCCGATGCCACGTTGCTGACCATGGCGCCCTGAGCCTTGCTCAGGCCGATGGCCTTGGCCACGTCGTCGGAAACCGGTCCGATCTGGACGCCGATGCGGCCGCGGGTAACCTTGCCGTGCTCTTTGAGCTGGGCAACGACGCGCATGACTTCGTCAATGGGGATGGACAGCGAAATGCCCATGAAACCGCCGCTTTGCGAGATGATCTGCGAATTGATGCCCACGACCTGGCCGGCCAGATTGATGAGCGGGCCGCCCGAATTGCCGGGATTGACGGCGACATCGGTTTGAATGAACGGCAGGTAGTCGCCGGTATCGCGGTTGATGGCGCTGACGATGCCCGCCGTTACCGTGGAATCGAGGCCGAAGGGCGAACCGATGGCCAGCACCCACTGCCCTTTCTTGAGCGTGTTGGAATCGCCGATGGGCAGAGGCGTAAGGCCCTTGGCGTCGATCTTGATGAGCGCCACGTCGGTGCGCGGATCGGTGCCGATGATCTTGGCCTTGTGCTCTTTGCCGTCGGTCATGGTGACGAAGATACCGTTGGAACCCGCCACGACATGGTTATTGGTAAGAATGTAACCGTCTTCGGAAATAATGAAGCCCGAACCGACACCGCGCGGCACGGTGCGTTCTTTTTCCTTGGGGCCGGGATTGGGAACACTGCGCTGGCGCTGGCCCGGCGCGGCGCCGGGCGGCACGAAATCTGGGCCGAAGAACCAGCGGAACATGTCATAGGGGTCGGTGCCCGGCCCGCCCATTCCGGGAGAGCGCACGGACACGGACTCGGTGGTGCGGATATTGACCACCGAGCCTTCCGTCTTGGCAACCACCGAAGTGAAATCGGGCAGCGCCAGTACCGGCACGGGAGCGGCCGAGGGCGCCGGCTGGGCCTGCACTGCCGCCGCGCCTGCCAGCGCGGCCATCGCCAGCACAAGGCACGCCGTCGCGGATCCCAGAATTAGCTTGATTTTTCGATCTGTTCTGCAGGACAAAGACATCGTGAAACTCCTTCAACAAAATCATTTATTGTTTTGCGGCCAACGGAACGTACTCGGTATGCTCCACGAGCTCGCGCAGGGCCTGGCCCGGCATTTCGCCAATGGCCGTCACCCAGTAATCGCCGATGCGGGAACCGAAAATGTTCATGGCGCCGTTATGGGCAAGCCCTTTGTGGGGGGCTTGTTCATCACGTCCGGCGGCGGTTTCGATAAACACCGATACTGCGGCCAGGCCATCGGAGTACACCAATTGCTTCACCGATTTGCCCGACTTCAGGGGGCGCGAAACCTGGGTAAGGAGTTCGAACCCCGGGGGTGCGGAAACCCGCCAGCCCAACTTTGCGACATCGACGGGCTCGGTGGAGCTCGTAACCACTTTCCAGCCCTGTGTGTTCCAGGGTGACGCCAGTTGGTCGACATGTACCTGATCGCGCAGCTTCAGCATGGAAAAAGCAACCTGGTCCACGACTTCACCGCGTCGGTTTAAGGTTTGTGTCTTGAGCAGCAAATTGGTTCCCGGCTCGATGCACAATTTATAGCCGTAGCGATATGCATCCTTGGGCACGATGTCGTAAACCGTGCACATATGCCCGGCAATGCGATTCGACCCACGGTGCTGCCTGAGGTCGTAATGGTCATCCAGTTTCTTGGCATCGCCCAACAGCAGCCCCGGAAAGCGATCGGCCCGGCTGGGCTCGATGATGACGGTTTTCTTTTCGGGGATCAGGCACTGGACGGAATCGTTCTGACGCAGATATTCGCGCGGCATGCCGTCGAGGATCTCGAGCCGCTCGCGCTCGCCGGTGCCGTCGACGACGTGGGTGAGTCGCGCCGACTGCATGCTGGCGCCCTGCTGGTAGGTAAGCACGCCGGCATAGTCGAGCTGGCGCGCCGCGGCCTGAACCTTAAGCAGTACGGAGGAAGGATTGAGCGCCGGCGCATCGGCGGCATGCCCTACCCGGATCGACAGACACGACCACAAGGCCAGAATACCCATGCCCAGGTAAAACGGCGCCGGCCGGGTCCGCCAGGAAGGAGTAGCGTGTACGCCGGCCGGCATTACCTGGAAGCCCCGGCGTCGAAGGAAACCTGGCGCACAGGCTCCACTCCTGCGAACTGCCGGTGCGCGTCGACATAATCGCGCAGTCCTGCGTCGTCGGACGCCGAAGCCATGATTTGAACCTGGCTGCCTGCCGGCTGTTCGCCGGAGGAGAAATACGGCATGGCCACCCACACCACCGTGACGACGGCCGCGGCGACGGCAATGCCGGACAACCCCATGCGTACGATGGAAGACTTGTGCCGATGCGGCGCGAGAATGGTGGGCTCGGCGTCGATGGCCTTGGACACCCGCGCATAGAACAGCTCGGAGGGCTTGAACGCCAGGTCCTCGCTACGCAGCGTATCGCCGATAAGGTGATAGGTATCCCATACCTGGCGGCCATAGGGTGAATCCAGGTCTTCAGTGCGAATCTCGCCCTCGCCGTCCAGCCATTCCGAAACGATGCTTTCCCAGGAAAGGGCTTCTTCGTCGACAGATTTAACCACAACTTGCATTGTGAACTCCTTACCACCGATGCTCGGCATTGGTGTCCAAAACAGGGCGCAGCTGCGCCGCAATCGCCTCGCGCGCCCGAAAAATGCGCGAACGCACCGTGCCTATGGGGCAATTCATGGTTTGAGCTATGTCTTCGTAGCTCATTCCTTCGATTTCGCGCAGCACAATGGCTGTGCGCAGGTCTTCGGGCAGGGCGCCAATGGCCTGGTTGACCGTTTCGACGATTTCGCGGCTGGCCGCCACCGACTCCGGCGTACTTATATCGGTTAGGTTGTCAATTTGATTAAAAGTTTCACCGTCCTGGGTCTCAATTACATTTGGCGAACTGGGACGGCGTGAGTTGCTCGCCTGCCAGTTGCGCGCGGTATTGATGGCAATACGGTAAAGCCAGGTATAAAACGCGCTGTCGCCGCGAAACTGGCCGATGGCCCGATAGGCCTTGATGAAGGCCTCTTGCGCCACATCCTCGACCTCGCCCGGGTCGCGGATCATGCGGGACAGCAAACGCATGATTTTTCGTTGGTATTTGAGAACCAGAAGGTCGAACGCGCGCTTGTCGCCCTTTTGCACCCGGGCGACCAGTTCGGCGTCGATGTCGCGTTCGCTCACGCCGCCCCCCTATGCGCGGCCGCAACCGTCCCGCCGGCCGCCAGCACGCACAGACGGCGCCAGGCCGGCGCGGGTGTGCCGGCGCGCCAGACGGTAAGCTCGGGCCCCGCGCAGCCCGTGCCGGCTTCGGTAAATCGCAGCGTCACCCACCCCATGCCTTGCCAGGCCCGGGCCAGCGACAGCCGCAGGAACGATTCGCCCATGGACAATCCCCACTCGCCTTTATCATTGATGGTCAGCACCCCTGCCGGGCACGCCAGGCCCCATTGAGGGTGAAACCTGAAGCGCCATAAAAAGTACAAGGCGACAGGCATAGTGTATAGGGAAACATAGGCCAGGCTGAACAGGGCCGCCAGGGCAAGCGCCCAGGCAAACAGGCCCATCCGGCGCGGACGCCGGATGGGCCATTGATTCGCGCGGCTCATGCCGGAATCCGGGTTCAAAGCCGCCTTACGACCATGGAGCCGTTGGTGCCGCCAAACCCGAAGGAGTTCGACAGGGCGACGTCGATCTTCATGTCACGCGCCTGGTTGGCGCAGTAATCGAGATCGCACTCGGGATCCTGATTGAAGATGTTGATGGTGGGAGGCGAAACCTGCTTGTACACCGCCAGCGTGGTGAAGACCGCCTCGATGCCGCCTGCGGCTCCCAGCAGATGCCCGGTCATGGACTTGGTGGAATTGACGACCAGTTTTTTCGCATGGTCGCCGAAGGCCAGCTTGAGCGCCTCGGTTTCGTTTTTGTCGCCCAGGGGCGTGGACGTGCCATGCGCGTTGACGTAATTCACTTCGTCGCCGTTGATGCCGCCGTTGCGCAGCGCGTTGACGATGCCGCGGCGCGGGCCATCGCGATCGGGCGACGTGATGTGATGGGCGTCGGAGCTCATGCCATAGCCCGAGAACTCGCCATAGATGCGCGCGCCGCGCTTGCGGGCGTGTTCGTACTCTTCGAGCACCAGCACGCCGGCGCCCTCGCCCAGCACGAAGCCATCGCGATCGACATCCCAGGGGCGCGACGCCGTTTCGGGATCGTCGTTGCGCGTGGACAAGGCGCGCATGGCGGCAAAGCCGCCGATGCCCAGGGGCGACACCGTGGATTCGGCCCCGCCGGCGACCATGACGTCGGCGTCGCCGTACTCGATGAGGCGGGCCGCATCGCCGATGGAGTGCAAGCCCGTGGTGCAGGCGGACACCACGGCATAGCTGGGCCCCTTGAAGCCAAGCGCAATGGACAGTTGGCCGGAAATAAGATTGATGAGCGAGGCCGGCACGAAGAACGGCGAGATCCGGCGCGGCCCGCGCTCGAGGTACTCGACCTGGGTTTCTTCGATGCGGGGCAGCCCGCCGATGCCCGAGCCGACGATGACGCCGATACGCTCGGCGTTGGCCTCGGTGACTTCCAGCCCGGCATCCCGCCAGGCCTGCATGCCGGCCGCCATGCCGTAATGGATGAAGGTGTCCATTTGCTTGGCTTCCTTGGCCGACATGTATTGCGTAACGTCGAAATCCTTGACTTCACCCGCTATCTGCGCATTGAACGGCGTGGGGTCGAAGCGCGTGATGCGGCCGATGCCTGAGCGCCCATTGACGATATTGTCCCAAGCACTTTCGATATTGTTGCCAACGGGCGAGACAATACCAAGACCGGTAATGACGACTCGTCGCTTCACGGATGACTCCTAAAATGAAAAGGCGGTTCGCAGCAAACACACCGGCCACCGCACTGGATCGAAGGCCAGCCACGATAGCGGGGAGTTTTTTTGGGAAACCGCCCAGTGCGCGACACGGCTACGCCGCACACGCCATAAAAGTTAATGACTACTTGCTGTGCGATGTGATGTAGTCGACAGCTTGCTGGACCGTCGTGATTTTCTCGGCCTCTTCGTCCGGAATTTCGGTTTCGAATTCGTCTTCGAGTGCCATCACAAGCTCGACCATATCGAGCGAATCGGCACCGAGGTCGTCAAGGAAGGAAGATTCGTTTTTGATCTCGGCCTCGTTGACGCCAAGTTGTTCAGCGACGATCTTCTTGACGCGCTGTTCGATGCTTTCCATGCAGATCTCCAATTTGGGAAAAATTCCCGCGAAATTATAGCCAAACGCAAAAACGTTGTGCGTTGGCCATGACCAAAAAACCGTATCCCCGGACAAAACGACATTTTCCATTATTTATGCGCCTTGTCTATTCGGGAACACCTCTAAGCTGACGCTGGGATTTTACCCTGTTCAGCCAATTATTCCATTTCTCCATCAACCGTGCACCTTGCCGGGAGCGGCGGCATTGCCCAGGCAATACCTGCTGTTCGCCCCGGCGCGCACGCCTGGTGGAGAAACGAATTACATGTACATGCCGCCATTGACGTGCAGGGTCGTGCCGGTAATGTAGCCGGCTTGCGGCCCGGCCAGGAACGCCACGGCATTCGCCACATCGGCGGCGGAACCCAGGCGGCCCAGCGGAATCTGCGTCAGCAGGGCCGCTGTCTGGGTTTCGCTGAGGGCCCGGGTCATGTCGGTTTCGATGAAGCCCGGCGCCACGCAGTTCACAGTGATGTTGCGGCTGCCCAGCTCGCGCGCGAGCGCGCGAGCCATGCCGGCCACGCCGGCCTTGGCGGCGGCATAATTGGCCTGGCCCGGATTGCCGCTGGAGCCCACCACCGACGTGATATTGACGATACGCCCCCAACGGGCCTTCATCATGCTTTTGAGCACGGCGCGCGACAGCCGGAACACCGACGACAAATTCGTCTGCAGCACGGCGTCCCAATCCTCGTCCTTCATGCGCATGGCCAGGGTGTCCCGGGTAATGCCGGCATTGTTCACCAGAATATGGGGGCCGCCGTTGTCCTGGCCGAGTTCGGCAATCAGCGCATCGCAAGCCGCCGCGTCGTTCACGTCGAGGACGACGCCCCGGCCGTGGTGTTCGGCCAGCGCTTCGGAAATGGCGTCCGCGCCGGCCTGGGAGGTGGCGGTGCCGACGACCCGCGCGCCGCGGGTGGCCAGCTCCTGGGCGATGGCCTTGCCAATACCCCGGGTGGCGCCAGTCACCAGCGCGATTTTTCCATCGAGTTCTTGTACCTGCACGTTAGTTTCCCTGTAAATTTTCCAGAGCCGACTCCAGAGAAGCCGGATCGGTAATGGCCAGGCCCACGAGATCGCCGTCTATGCGCTTGGTCAACCCGTTGAGCACCTTGCCCGGCCCGCATTCTACAACGTGCGTAACGCCCTGGGCCTTCATGGCCTGGATGGTTTCGACCCAGCGCACGGAGTGCCAGGCCTGCCGAACCAGCGCATCCTTGATGGCGGCGGGGTCCGAAGGGCTTAGTACATCGACGTTATTGACAAGGGGAATCGCCGGGGACTGCAGCGCAATATCGGCCAAAGCGCGTTCCAGCACCAGGGCGGCGGGCTTGAGCAGGCTGGAGTGGAACGGCGCCGAAACCGGCAGGACCAGGGCGCGCTTGGCGCCCGCCGCCTTGGCCAGCTCGCAGGCGCGCTCGACGGCGGCCTTATGCCCGGCAATGACCACCTGGGCGGGAGCATTGAAATTGACGGCTTCCACGATTTCGCCCTGCGCCGCCTGCTGGCAGACGGTCTTGACGGCATCGTCGGACAAGCCCAGCACGGCCGCCATGCCGCCCGTGCCGACCGGCACGGCGGCCTGCATGGCATCGGCGCGTACGCGCACCACCCGCACCGCATCTTCCAGCTTGAACGCACCCGCGGCCGTCAGGGCCGAATATTCGCCCAGGCTGTGCCCTGCCACCAGGGCGGGAGCCTTGCCGCCCGCCGCTTCCCAAGCGCGATACACGGCCACGGCGGCCGCAAGCATGACCGGCTGGGTGTTGGTTGTAAGGTTCAGTTGGTCGGCCGGCCCCTGGGCGATCAGGGTATTCAAGTCCTGTCCCAGCGCCGCCGAAGCCTGTTCCAGGGTCTGCGCCACAGCGGCGTTGCCGGCCCACGCATCGAGCATGCCGACGGACTGCGACCCCTGCCCCGGAAAGACAAAAGCGATTTTCATGGTGTCTTAAGCCTATTGATTTTAGAAATGAAGAAAGGCGTGCCCACTACATCCTGGCCAGCACCGACCCCCAGGTGAAACCGCCTCCCACGCCCTGCATCAACACCAGGTCGCCGGCCTTGATGCGGCCGTCGCGGCGCGCGGCATCCATGGCCAGGGGCACGCTGGCCGCTGACGTATTGGCCTGCTTGTCGAGGGTAACCACCACCTTCTCGATGGGGATGTGCAGCTTTTTGCTCAGGAAATTCAGGATCCGGACATTGGCCTGGTGCGGCACCAGCCAGTCGACTTCCTCGAGCGCCACACCCGCCTGGGCGCACACATCGGCCGCCGACTGCGACAGCGCATTGACGGCCATCTTGAACACCGCCTGGCCGTCCATGCGCAGGAAGGGATCGCCCACGACGCTGCCGTGCGACACATTGCCGGCCGCATACAGGATGTTCATGTGGCTGCCGTCCGCGTTGAGCTGGGCGCCGAGGATGCCGGGTTCATCCGAGGCCCGCACGACCACCGCGCCTGCGCCGTCGCCGAACAACACGCAAGTGCTGCGATCGTTCCAGTCGAGTATGCTGGAGAACACCTCGGCGCCGATTACCAGCGCCGTCCTGGCGCGGCCGGCCCGGATGAAGACTTCAGCCGTCGTCAGGGCATAGACGAAGCCGCTGCACACCGCCTGCACGTCGAACGCAGCGCCCTGCTTGATGCCCAGGCCCGCCTGAACCAGGCAGGCCGTGCTGGGGAAGATGAAATCGGGCGTCGAGGTGGCAACGATGATCAGGTCGACGTCTTCCGGCGCGATGCGCGCATCCTGCATGGCGGCGCGGGCCGCCTCGATGGCCATGGAGCTGGTCTTGACGCCGGGATCGGCGATGTGGCGCTGGCGGATGCCGGTGCGGGTGACGATCCACTCGTCGGAAGTTTCGATGTTGCGGGTCGCCATGTCGGCAGCCAGTTCGTCATTGCTTACGACCCGGGGCGGCAAATAGCTGCCCGTCCCCACTATCTTTGCATAAGGCATAGTCACTTCCATCAAACCCCCGGATCGACGCAGGAGTCGGCAGTATCGTTGGGAATCTTCGTCGATTGTTCAGCGGCCGCCTGCAGGCTGCGGCGAAGAAGGTGAATGGCATCGGTCGTGCCGTCGAGCAGGCCGTTGTGCACGGCCTCGCGCGCGCGCGCAAGCGCACAGCCGAATGCGTAGCGGTCGGCCGAGCCGTGGCTTTTTACGACGATGCCGCGCAGACCGAGCAGGACCGCGCCATTGTAGCGGCGGTTATCGACCGTGTCGCGGAAACGATTGAGCACAGGCTTGGCGACAAGGCCCGACAGCATGGACAAGGCATCGCGCCCGAATTCGGCCCGCATCATGGTGGACACCATCTTGGCCAGGCCTTCGAGGGATTTCAGCACGACGTTGCCGACGAATCCATCGCAAACGATGACGTCGACCGTGCCTTTGCAAATGTCGTCGCCTTCGACATTGCCGTAAAAATTGAGCCCGCTTGCGCGCAGCAGCTCGGCCGCCTGCTTGACGACCTCGTTGCCCTTGATGACTTCCTCGCCGATGTTCAGCAAACCCACCGTGGGCTGCGGGCGACCGTACAGCGCCGTGACCAGCGCGGTGCCCATGATGGCGAACTGCAGCAGGTGCTCGGCCGTGCAGTCGACGTTGGCGCCCAGGTCGAGCATGGTGGTTGCGCCGCCCTTCTGGTTCGGAATGGACGTGGCAATGGCCGGGCGGTCGATGCCGTCCAGCATTTTGAGCACGTAGCGCGATATGGCCATCCAGGCGCCGGTGTTGCCCGACGACACGCAGGCATCGGCCAGGCCGTCCTTGACAGCCTGAACCGCGACCCTCATGGAGGAATCTTTTTTGCGGCGCAGCGCCACTTCGACCGGGTCATCCATGAGGACGACTTCGGACGCCGCCAGAACCTGGAACCAGTCGTCGCTCGTACAGCCCAGGGATTTCAACTGGCCCTGAATGCCAGCTTCATCGCCGACGAGCAAAAAACGGGTGTCGGGATTGCTTCGGGCAAAATCCCAGGCAGCGGCAACCGTTACCGGCATGCCGATGTCACCGCCCATGCAATCGACAGCGATTCGAATCTTGGTTGTCGACATCAAATGCGCAATCTGGACAAGATCGCAGAACGCGACGGATTATTCGTCGTTCTTGGTTTTGAGGACTTTACGACCGCGATAAACGCCGTTGGGGCTGATGTGGTGGCGCAGGTGCAATTCGCCCGTGGTGGGCTCGATAGCCGTGGGAGGCGTGGTGATGAAATCGTGTGCACGATGCATACCGCGCTTCGACGGACTCTTTTTGTTTTGCTGAACGGCCATGATGACTCCTGGAAAACGGGTCGCTATTGTACGCGATGGATCCCGCAAGGTTTAATACAAATTCAATCTTTCTTTAACTTGCCCAGCGCCGCGAACGGCGATGGGCGAACTGCTGCATCGGGCGGCGTTTCGTCCCGCAAACCGGGCAACGCGGCGTCCGATGGACAAACATCGTGCTTGGGCACGTACGGCAGGCTCAAGATGAGCTCGTCCTCGACCAGCGACAGCACGTCGAAGCGCCTTGCGCCCACGATGCGCTCTATGCTTTCCCCGAACTCGTCGTCCGGCATGTCGTCGAGGTCGGCTTCCGAATTGACCAGTTGCAAGCGGCTGTCCGAGTCGATCGGCCAGTCCAGCGGCAGCAGGCAGCGCTGGCAGCTCAACCTGGGACACGCCTGGACATGCAGCCGCAAAAACCGCTCGCCGGCGGTATTACGCTCGCCCTGCAAGGACCACTTGACGGCCGAGCCCTCAGCCTGGTCGGGCAAGCCGCCCAGAAACCGGGAAAAACGCGGCAGCGGCAATTCGCCGCCAGTGTCCTGGCCAAGCTGGGTAAACTCGTAGGTATCGATATACTGCACAGCACTCATCGCACTTTCCGCCCAACCATCCTGGCAACCGGCCTAACCAAGCAATCAGGATAGCTTGATTACATCAACCTGGTCGCCTGGCCAAGATTGCAAGATTAGGAAAACATTAGATAATAACGCTTTTGGCTGAACACAGTCAAACCAACTTAATCCCCGCCCCGCCATGCGTCTCATCCTTGCATCAAGCTCGCGGTATCGCCAGGAAATGCTCGCCCGCCTTGGCCTGCCATTTGCCGCCATTCCGCCCAATATCGACGAAACCCCGCAGCCGCGGGAAACCCCCGAACGGCTTGCCCTTCGGCTGTCGATCGAAAAGGCCCGGGCTGTTGCGGCGCAGCATCCCGACTCCCTTGTCATCGGTTCGGATCAAGTAGCCACCATCGACGGCTCGCCCATCGGCAAGCCGGGCAGCTTCGAGCGCGCCCAGGAACAACTGCGCCGCCTCAGCGGCCAGGCCGTGGAATTCCACAGCGCGCTGTGCGTCACCGACGGCAGGCGCCAGGAAACCGCCGACATCGTCACCATATGCCGGTTCCGCACTCTAGGCGATGCCGAAATCGACGCCTACCTGCGGCGCGAACGCCCTTTCGATACCGCCGGCAGCGCCAAGGCCGAGGGGCTGGGCATCGCGCTGATGGACAGCATGCAGTCCGACGATCCCACCGCTATCATAGGTTTGCCGCTGATCGCCCTGTGCCGCATGTTGCGCTCTTTCAACCTGAATCCTTTGCTATCGGACTTGTCATGAACCCTGCCGCCGGATCCCTGCACCTGATTCCTGTGGGCCTTGGAGAATCCGCCCCCGAAACCTGGCTGCCCCAGGCCGTGCGGGAGCTTGCCGGACGGCTCACCACCTACATTGCCGAAAACGCCAAGACCGCCAGGGCCTTTCTCAAGCTCGTCGGCACGGCGGTTCCGCTGCAGGAAATCACCATTCACACGCTCACCGAGAAAACCGACGCCGAGCAAATGCGCCAATGGCTCAAGCCCTTGCTGCAAGGCGGAGATATCGGCCTGGTCTCCGAGGCGGGCTGCCCCGCGGTGGCCGATCCGGGCGCCAAGGTGGTGGCAGCGGCCCACGCCATGGGCATCCAGGTACTGCCCTGGGTGGGCCCCTCGTCCATACTGCTAAGCCTCATGGGCAGCGGCCTGGACGGCCAGCGCTTCGCCTTCCACGGCTATGCGCCGGTCGACCCGGGCGAGCGCGCCAAACAGCTCAGAGCCTGGGAAAGCGAATCGCACAAACACCGCCAGACGCAGATCCTCATCGAAACCCCCTACCGCAACGGCGCCATGTTCGACACCCTGAAGCAGGCCCTGAAAGGCACGACCCGGCTCTGCGTGGCCCGGGCGCTCACCACCAGCGAGCAGTGGATACAGACGCGCACGATTGCACAATGGAAGTCGCAGCCCGCGCCCGACCTCAACAAAAAGCCCACCATCTTCCTGTTCCTGGCATGAACACCCTTGCCTTCGGCGGAAGCATCGCGGCTACCGGCTTCTTCCCGAGCCGGAATCGCGGCGATCGCGGGGCGCTGTCGCGCTGGCTGCGCTGCGCGACGGCCATGCTGATGCTGGCCCTGCTGGGAGCCTGCGGCACATATCCGTCTCCCGCAGGCCTGGCCATCGACCGCAGCATCCAGGCCAAAAGCCAGAACAGCCGGGTCGAATTCGTGGTGCTGCACTATACGTCGAGCAACAATGGGGTGGCGCTGAAAACCCTGTCGCAAGGCAATGTCAGCAGCCACTACTTGATTACGGACGATCCGACGCCGCACGTGTATCAATTGGTGGACGAAAACCGGCGGGCGTGGCACGCGGGCGTCAGTCAATGGTACGGGTCATGCAACCTGAATTCGGCTTCCATTGGAATCGAAATCGTCAACGAAGGTGGCTCAGGACAAGTGTGGGCGCCCTACTCCGAGGCGCAGATTGCCGTGTTGAAGGTTCTGCTGCGCGACATCGTGCAACGGCACCAGATCAAGGCGGCGAATATCGTGGGCCATAGCGATATTGCACCACAGCGCAAAGTGGATCCGGGGCCTCTTTTTCCCTGGAAGGAGCTGGCGCGGGCGGGGCTTGGGCGGTGGTACGACGAAGAGCAGGTGGCAGGCAACGTCCGGGCACTGGAACGCTCGGGCCTGCCAACTGTGCGCTGGTTCCAGCAGGAACTGTCCCGGGTGGGTTACGCGGCGCCGGCCACAGGAGTGCTGGACAAGGCTACCAAAAACGTGATCCGGGCTTTTCAGATGCACTACCGGCCGAGCCGCTACGACGGACGGCCGGATATTGAAACGGCGGCAATTCTTCAGACGCTGCAGTGATATGTGAGGTTTCGCCGCTAACCACCACCGCGAGGACGGCGTTGACGGCCAGCAGGGGGCTACCAAGCATCAAGCCTTCGATAGCCAGCGATTCCGAACATAAAGGATCACCCTTGCCAACAGCAGCACGGCTACCACCGCCCCATAGACATAGGGCTCGAAAAAATTATTCTTGCCGGTGCGAATGAGCCAGAAGTGCCAGACGGACAGGATGGCGGCTGGGTACACAAGGCGATGCAGGGCTTGCCATTGGCGGCCCAGGCGACGGACCCAGCCGCGGGTCGAGGTGCCGGCCAGCGCCAGCAGGGCCAGGGCCGCGATGGCGCCGATGGCGATGAAGGGGCGCTGGAGAATATCGGCCCACATCGAACCCAGCGACCAGCCGCGCTCCCAATAGGCCCACGCCCAGACGTGCAGTACGGTATAGAAGAACGCAAACAGGCCGAGCATGCGGCGGCAGCGCACGAGGGCCGGCAGGTCCAGCAGACGGCGCAATGGGGTGATGGCCAGGGTCAGGCATAGGGCGGCCAGGGCCCAGATGCCCGACGACCGGATGAGGAACTCCTGGGGATTGGCGGTGAGGCCGCCATCAAGGCCCAGCCAGACCCAGCGGGCCACGGGGTACAGGCACAGGACAAAAAGCCAGGGCTTGAGCCGCATCAGTAATAGCGCCGCAGATCCATGCCGCTGTACAGCGAAGCGACCTGGTCGGCATAGCCGTTGAACATCAGGGTCTTGACCCTGGGAGCGAAAAGGCCGTCGCCGATGCGCCTTTCGGTGGCCTGGCTCCAGCGGGGATGAGGCACGTCGGGATTGACGTTGGCATAGAAGCCGTATTCGCCGGGAGCGATCTTTACCCAGCTGGTCAGAGGCATTTTTTCGGTCAATCGGATCTTGACCAGGGACTTGCCCGATTTGAAGCCGTACTTCCAGGGAATGGAAACGCGCACGGGCGCGCCGTTGGGATTGGGCAGGCGCTTGCCGTACACGCCGAACACCAGCAAGGTGAGCGGATGCATGGCTTCGTCGATGCGCAGGCCTTCGATATAAGGCCAGTCGATGATGCGCTCGTCGAGCCCGGGCATGTTGCCGGGCTGCACGGCGGTCACGAACTCGACGTATTTGGCCCTGCTGGTCGGCTCCGCCTGCTTGAGCAAGGTCGACAGCGAATACCCTTCCCAGGGAATGACCATGGACCAGGCCTCGACGCAGCGCATGCGGTAAACACGCTCTTCAAGGGGAGCCAGCCGAAGCAGGTCGTCGATATCGAAACGGCGGGGCTTGGCCACCTCGCCCTCCACGCTGACCGACCAGGGTTGCGTCTGCATTTTTCCGGCATGATCGTAAGGGTCGCGCTTGCCGGTGCCGAATTCGTAGAAGTTGTTGTAGGACGAAACGTCTTTTTCAGGAGTGGGCTTGTCGTTGACGGTATAGCGGGGATTGGGCCGGCCGGCATAGGGGTTGCCCGGCGCGCTGCCGACGGGACTGTCCGCGCCCAAGGCCGCCGAAGGCAGCAAACCGCCGGCGCCCAGCGCCAGCGCCCCCAGGCCGGCTTGCCTGAGCCACTCGCGGCGCGATACCCAGATGTGCTCGGGTGTAATCTGCGATGCATCGATGCGGGGAATGTGAATTCGGGACATGGCTTTCCTCGGGCATTCGCCAATTGGCTCGATAAAAATCCAGGAGCGTGGACGGCAGAAACAGTCCGGGCTCCTAGGCCGGCGCATTCACGCGCTGGGCCAGCCAGCCGCGCATCTCGTCCACCGAATCCAGCATGACCGTGGGGCGGGATTCGGCCAGCGTGGGCTTGTCGTGGGCGCCGTATGAAACCGCCAGGCTGTCGATGCCGGCATTGTGCGCCATCTGCACGTCGTGGGTGGTGTCGCCCACCATCACCACCTGTTCGGGATCCAGGCCGAGAACCTGCATGATGTCCAGCAGCATGCCGGGATGCGGTTTGCCGAAGGACTCGTCGGCGCAGCGCGTAATGTCGAAGTGCTGCTGCCATTGCTGGGCCGCCAGCATGCGGTCCAGGCCGACCCGGCTTTTGCCGGTGGCCACCCCCAGCAGCACGTTCTGCTGCTTCAAACCCAGCAGCAGTTCAGGAACCCCGTGAAAAACCCTGAGTTGGGTATCTCGCTGGTGGAAATGAGCGCGATAGCGATCCAGGAACAGGGGAAACTGCTCGGCCGTCAGATCGGGCACCACGCGGTACAAGGCGCTATCCAGCGACAGGCCGATGACCCATCGGGCTTCCTGGTCGGTGGGCACGGGCAGATCCAGGTCGCGGCAGGCTCCCTGGATCGAGGACACGATGGAATGGGTCGAGTCCATGAGCGTTCCGTCCCAGTCGAAAACGACGGCGCTATAGCGTTTCAAGGGTTTTTCTCCAGTGATTCAAGCAGTTGCTCGCAGGCCGGGGGCAGCGGCGCATGCAGATCCAGCAATTCCCCCGTCAGGGGATGGGGTATTTCCAGGTGGGCGGCATGCAGAAACATGCGGTTGAAGCCCTGTTTGGCGAACTGGGCCCGGACTTCGTCCCGGCCGTATTTTTCGTCGCCGACGATGGGATAGCCGCTGGCGGCCAGGTGCACGCGGATCTGGTGCGTGCGGCCCGTGCGCAGCTCGGCTTCCAGCAACGTGTAGCGGCCATAGCGTTTTTTCAGGCTGATGATGGTATGGGCGGCCTTGCCGGCCGGATCCACCTTGACCCGCCGCTCGCCGGCGGCGGTCAGCCACTTGAGCAGGGGCTGGCGCAGATGCTGCCTGTCGTTGACCCAGTCGCCCACCACCAGCGCCAGGTAGCGCTTGCGGCCCCGGCTTTCGCGCAGCATGTCGTGCAGCGCGACCAAGGCCGAGCGCTTTTTGGCGACCATGAGCAGGCCGGAGGTTTCCCGATCAAGCCGATGCGCCAGTTCCAGCATGGGGGCTTCAGGCCGCGAGGCGCGCAATTGTTCGATGACCCCGAACGAGACGCCGCTGCCGCCATGCACCGCCGTGCCCGCCGGCTTGTCGATGACCAGCAGCGCGTCGTCTTCGTACACCACGGGAAAAACGGCTGGCGGAACCGGTCGCGATTCGTTCGGGGCGGGCAGGCGCAATGGCGGCACCCGCACGGTATCGCCCTGGAGCAAGCGATAGTCGGCGGCTATCCGCCCCTTGTTGACCCGCACCTCGCCGTTGCGTATGGCTTTGTAGAGATGGCTTTTCGGCACGCCCTTGCAGTGCCGGATGAGGAAATTATCGAGCCGCTGCCCTGCCGATTCGGCATCGATTTGCAGCAACCGTACTGACGGAAGGGATATTGGAACGGGTACGGGTTTGCGCATATGAAAAAGCAGCATATAATCACGTCAGCCTATGGAAGCTGAAACCTACCTGACGTAGAGATGCAATGGATGCGTCTCCGTCGGGCACATGTGCATATTGTACCGCTCGCGTTTCAGTTTCCGGGCCATTAGGTCGCCGGGGCAATACCGGCCTTCGCAACAGTGGTGTGGCATCGTGCCCGCTGTGCGGGTCTGTTGCCAACCGCGTGCGACGCTAAATGCTCTTGCAAGATAAAGTCATAGTTTAATGCACCAGCCGCGCTACCCAAACCGCGTCTGCCGTTCCCAGCAAATTTTTTCGTCAACAACCACTATCGTGCTTCTGACCTTCCTGCTGACTGAACCGCGTGCCCAATGGCACGCTGTGCCCGCCTGACACTTCAGGGCGGGTGCAGCCTGACGTCGTCAGCCCATCCGTCCTTTCCTGCAAGCCCTAGCGTTACACACCGAGTGGCCCGAGGTCGTGCGCCGATAAACGGCGCGCCACACAACGGAGAATCTCACTCATGAAACGCATGTTGTTTAATGCAACGCACCAAGAAGAACTACGCGTTGCCATTGTCGACGGTCAAAAACTCATCGACCTCGACATCGAAACCGCCGGCCGCGAACAGCGCAAAGGCAATATCTACAAGGGCGTCATCACCCGCATCGAGCCAGGCCTGGAAGCCTGCTTCGTCAGCTATGGCGAAGAACGGCACGGTTTCCTGCCCTTCAAGGAAATCGCCCGCTCCTACTTCAAGGAGGGCGTCGATGTACGCACTGCGCGTATCCAGGACGCCCTGACCGAAGGCCAGGAACTCATCGTCCAGGTCGAAAAGGAAGAGCGCGGCAACAAGGGTGCGGCCCTGACCACCTTCATCTCGCTGGCCGGGCGCTACCTGGTCCTCATGCCCAACAACCCCCGCGGGGGCGGCGTCTCGCGCCGGGTCGAAGGCGAAGACCGCCAGGAACTGCGCGAAACCATGGAGCAGCTGAACACCCCCGCCGGCATGAGCATCATCGCCCGCACGGCCGGCATCGGCCGCAGCGTGGAAGAACTGCAGTGGGACTTGTCCTACCTGATGCAGCTCTGGACGGCCATCGACGCCGCCGCCCGCGACAACGCCGCGCCGGTGCTCATCTACCTGGAATCCAGCCTGGTCATCCGCGCCATCCGCGACTACTATTCGCCCGAGATCGGCGAGATCCTCATCGACACCGACGAGATCGCCGAGCAGGCCACCGCCTTCATGAGCGTGGTCATGCCGGACAACGTCCAGTGCGTCAAGGTCTACCGCGACGACGTCCCCCTGTTCTCGCGCTTCCAGATCGAACACCAGATCGAAACCGCCTATTCCCGCACCGTGCAGCTGCCTTCGGGCGGCTCGGTGGTCATCGACCACACCGAGGCCCTGGTGGCCGTGGACGTCAACTCGGCCCGCTCGACGCGGGGCGCCGACATCGAGGAAACCGCCCTTCGCACCAATCTCGAAGCGGCCGACGAAGTGGCCCGCCAGTTGCGCCTGCGCGACCTGGGCGGCCTGATCGTCATCGACTTCATCGACATGGAGGACAACAAGAACCAGCGCGCCGTCGAAACGCGCCTGCGCGATGCCCTGCATTTCGACCGCGCCCGCGTGCAAATGGGCAAGATTTCGCGCTTCGGCCTCATGGAGCTGTCGCGCCAACGCCTGCGCCCGGCCCTGAACGAAGGCTCGCACATCACCTGCCCGCGCTGCAACGGCACCGGCGTCATCCGCGATGCCGAATCCAGCGCTCTGCACGTCCTGCGCCTGCTGCAGGAAGAAGCCATGAAGGAAAACACGGCCGCCCTGCACGCCCAGGTGCCGGTCGACGTCGCCACCTTCCTGCTCAATGAAAAACGCAACGACATCACCAAGATCGAGTCGCGCCTGAAGGTCAACCTGGTCCTGATCCCCAACAAGAACCTGGAAACGCCGCACCACCACATCGAGCGGCTGCGCCACGACGATCCCCGCCTGGAAGAAAGCAAGACCAGCTTCGACCTAGTGCAAAGCCCCAAAGCCGAGACGACCTGGACGCCGAACAAGGACCACGAGGCCAAGACCCGTCCCGACGCCCTGGTCAAAGGCATTACGCCCTCCCAGCCCGCTCCTGCGTCCTCGCATGCCGCGCCAGCCCCGGCCGCCACGCCGGCCGCGACCGGCCCGGGCCTGTTCCAGCGCATCGTCAGCTGGTTCACGGGCGCCGGCGCCAGCACCGAAGCCAAGCCCGCCGAAGCCACTTCGGCCAATGCCGAAAAGCCCCAGCAGCAAGCCGGCCGCAACCGCAACGGCCGCAACAATGGCGACAAGCGCGAACGCGGCAGCCAGCAAGGCGAACGCAATCGCCGCCGCCGCAGCGATCACCGCGATGCTGCGGCCGAGTCGGCCAGCGATGAAACTCGTCCAAGCCAGTCGGGCCGCGGCCAACGGCGCAACCAGGCCGAACAAGCCGCGCCGGCCAACACCAGCGCCGATCTGCCTACGGCGGAACGTGCTGACTCCTCCGAATCCGGCAACGGCGCCAGCCGCGGCGGCCGCAATCGCCGCGGCCGCGGCCGTGGTCGCCGTGACGAACAAGTCGTAGCCGCAGACGAAAGCACGCTGGAAAACACCACACAAGAGGTCGTTGCACCCGTGGAGGCCGCCAGCCCCGAGACCGCCGTCGAAGGCGAAACCGTGTCCGAGAACGGCGAACAGCTCGATCCGGAACGCAAGCGCCGCCGCCGTCGCAGCCGCCGCGGCCGCCGCAGCGGCGATGCCGACCACTCGCAAGAGGTATCGGCCGACAATGACGACAACACGGAACAGCCCGGCTACGTCGCCCACGAGACTCCGGTATTCAGCGCCGACGCGCTGCCCGCCGCCGCCACGGTCATGGGTGACTCGACCACCAGCCCGGCCGCATCCGGCGAGCCCGCCGAAATCTCCGCCGCGCAGCTGAGCCCAAGCGAAGCCAGCGCCCCCGAGCAGGCCGAAGCCTCCGAAGCCGCGCAAGCAGCCTCCGTCGAAACCGACACGCCAGCCCAAACGCCGGCTGCGTTGGAAACCTCGGCGCCCCAGGCCGAACCGGCAGCCTTGGAAGCCTCATCGACCCAAGAAGCCGCCCCTGTCGCCGCCCACGCGGACGACGCAGCGCCGGCTGCGGAAGATGCCGCGCAGCTCCCCGCCGATACCGCTTCGGCTCAAGAGGCCCAAGTGGCCCAAGACCAGGCTCCGATTGCGGACGCTTCCGCCGCAACGGCCTCAGCGCCTGCCAAGCCCACGCTGCAGGAAGTCGTCAACGCATCGGGACTGCAACTCATCGAAACCCGCACGGACGCGGCTGTTGCGGCCCCTGCAACGCCTCCCGTTCGCCTTGGGCGCAGCCGCAAGCCGGTCGCCCATATTGCGGCCGAACCCTTGCAACAAGTGGAAACCGAGAGCAGCAAGCCTGCTGCCTGATGATCCCCTCCGGCGGCGTTAAAAAGCCGCCGGACGCCGGCTCATGAAAAACGCCCGGGAAGCTGGACTCTTATCCAGCTTCCCGGGCGTTTTTCATGGAGGGGAATTGCGGCGGCCTTACCCGGCCTTGGCTACGGCATCGGCCGACTGGTGTGTGAACAAAGCCAGGAGATGCGCAAGCTCGGTGCGCATCTGGCGGCGGTCGACCACCATGTCGATGGCGCCTTTTTCCAGCAGGAATTCCGCGCGCTGAAAACCTTCGGGCAGTTTTTCGCGCACGGTCTGCTCGATGACCCGCGGTCCGGCAAACCCGATAAGCGCCTTGGGCTCGGCCATGACTACATCGCCCATGAACGCGAAACTGGCCGAGACCCCGCCCATGGTGGGATCGGTCAGGACGCTGATGAAAGGCAGCCCGGCTGCGGACAGCCGCGTCAGCATGGCATTGGTCTTGGCCATCTGCATCAGGGACAGCAGGCTTTCCTGCATGCGCGCGCCGCCCGAAGCCGATACGCAGATGAAAGGCGTGCGGTTCTTGATGGCCTCCTGGACGCCGCGGGCGAAGCGCTCGCCCACCACCGACCCCATCGAGCCACCCATGAACCCGAACTCGAAGCAGGCCAGAACCACCGGCACCGACAGGATGCTGCCGCTCATGACCACCATGGCGTCGGTTTCGTCGGTCTGCTTCGTGGCCTCGGCGATGCGCTCCGGATAGCGGCGCGAATCCTTGAACTTGAGTGGATCCATCGGGCGCGTGTTCTGTCCGATTTCGACCCGCCCTTCCGCATCCAGCAAGGCGTCGATGCGGGCCCGGGAGCCAAGCCGCATGTGGTGGCCGCAATTGGGGCAGACATTCAGCGTCGCCGCCAGATCGTCCTTGTACAGCACAGTCTCGCACCCGGGGCACTTTACCCACAAGCCTTCCGGGACGCGGCGCGCGCTGGCATCGTTGCTGCGATTGATGCGCGGAGGCAGAATTTTATCGATCCAACTCATGTGGCCTGTTCCTAATGATAGATTTTGGTCTGCGGGGCGCAATGCGCGCCTCTTTTATATCCAAGCATGCTCAACGCGCGGCAACCGCGTCTTCGAGGGCATGGCGTATGCTTTGCAGCCATTGCGATGCCGCGGCGGTCGCGGCCGCGTCGGCCTGGCTTTCATTGGCCTGGGCCACCGCCTGTTCCATGGTTTCGATGAGCTTGCTGCCGATGACGACGGCGTCCGAAAACCCGGCAAGCAGGCTTGCCGTTTGCGCGTCGCGTATGCCAAAGCCCACGCCTACCGGAAGCGAAACGTATTGGCGTATGTGGTTGAGCTTGTCTTCGACCGACGCAATGTCCAGATTGCCCGCGCCGGTTACCCCTTTCAGAGAGACATAATAAACGTATCCGCGCGCGATTTTCGCCACTTGGCGAATACGCTCGTCCACCGAGGTGGGAGCCAGCAGGAAAATGGGAGCAATGCCGGCGGCATCGAGCAAGGCCGCAAAATCCGCCATTTCCTCGGGCGGGTAGTCGACCACCAGCACGCCGTCCACGCCGGCCTGTGCGGCCCTTTCGACGAACCTGGCCTGGCCCATGCGCTCGATGGGGTTGGCGTAGCCCATGAGCACGACGGGCGTGCGGGCATTGTCGCGGCGAAACTGCGCCACCATGTCGAGCACCTGGCTCAAGCCCACGCCGCGCTCGATGGCCCGCTGGCTGGCTCGCTGGATGACGGGGCCATCCGCCATGGGGTCGGAGAACGGCACGCCCAGCTCGATGACGTCGGCCCCCGCCTCGACCAGGGCGTGCATGAGCCCGGGAGTCGCCGAAACGGAAGGATCGCCCGCCGTGATGTAGGGAATCAGAGCCGTGCGCGGCGCCGCGGCGGCAAAGGCCGCTGGCAGCCGGTTGGTGGAATTCGTAGTAGCCATAATCTTGCTTTGCGCTTACAGGGTAATGCCGCTGAATTCGGCGACGGTATGCATGTCTTTGTCGCCCCGGCCCGACAGATTGACCAGAATGATCTTGTCCTTGGGCAAGGTGGGCGCCAGGCGCACCGCATGCGCAATCGCATGCGACGACTCCAGGGCCGGCATGATGCCTTCGGTGCGGCAGCAAGCGTGGAAAGCCGCCAGGGCTTCGTCGTCGGTAACCCCCACGTACTCGGCCCGCCCGCTGTCCTTGAGCCAGGCGTGCTCGGGGCCGACGCCGGGATAATCCAGGCCGGCGGAAATGGAATGGGTTTCCTGTATTTGGCCGTTCTCGTCCTGCATGAGATAGGTGCGGTTGCCATGCAGCACGCCCACCACGCCGGCGTTCAGCGAACCGGCATGGCGCCCCGTCTCGAACCCCTCGCCGGCGGCTTCGACGCCCACCAGCTTGACGTCGGAGTAGTCGATGTACGGGTAGAAAATGCCCATGGCGTTGGAGCCGCCCCCCACCGAGGCCACCACGTAATCGGGCTGGCGGCCGGCATCGACCGGCATTTGCGCAATGCACTCGGTGCCGATGACCGACTGGAAGTCGCGCACCATCATGGGATAAGGGTGCGGGCCCGCCACGGTGCCGATGATGTAGAAGGTATTTTCGACATTGGTGACCCAATCGCGCATGGCTTCGTTGAGCGCGTCCTTGAGCGTGCACGAGCCCGAATCGACCGGCACCACCGTGGCGCCCAGCAGTTTCATGCGGTACACGTTGGAGGCCTGGCGCCGCACGTCTTCGCTGCCCATGTAGACCACGCATTCCAGGCCGTAGCGCGCCGCCACGGTCGCCGTGGCCACCCCATGCTGGCCCGCGCCGGTTTCGGCAATGATGCGCGGCTTGCCCATGCGCCGCGCCAGCAGTATCTGGCCGATGCAGTTGTTGATCTTGTGCGCGCCCGTATGGTTGAGGTCTTCGCGCTTGAACCAGATTTGCGCCCCGCCCAGTTGCTCGGACCAGCGCTTTGCATGATAAAGCGGGCTCGGCCGGCCCACGAAATGCTTGAGCTCGTAGGCGAATTCGTTGAGAAAGTCCGGGTCGTTGCTGTACTTTTTGTAGGCATCGCGCAGTTCGTCCAGCGCATGCACCAGCGTTTCCGCCACAAACGAGCCGCCAAACCGGCCGAAATGCCCGTTATCGTCGGGCAGATTGTAAGCTTTCAATGAATTACTCTCTGGTTACGCATCGGCATCCGCCGACAGCGGCAATGAAATTTGCGGGTAATTAAGCATTTTACCAGCGTGCGGCGTCATGCGCCGCTTTCGCCGCGCGCGCAATCAGTGGCGGCTGGCCGTCACGCCATTCAACTCGTTCAAGGCGGCCAGGGCCCGAACGATCTGCTCGCCATCGCGCACCTCGACGGTAAAGATCATATGGGCCAACGATCGCCGGCTTTGCGTATTCACGCTGACGACATTGAGCCGCAGGCGTCCGAACACATCGGACAGGTCGCGCAACAGGCTGGAACGCTCCTGGGCATGGATGCTGATATCGACCGGATAGACCGTGTCGCCGGTATCTCCCCAGGCCACGTCGATGATGCGCTCAGGCTGCTTGATCTTCAGGGCGGCATAGGCGGGGCAGTCGTCGCGGTGAATGGAAACGCCCCGGCCCCGTGTGACGAAGCCGGCTATCCGGTCGGGCGGAGCCGGGCGGCAGCAACGCGCCAGCTGCGTCATCAACGAATCGACGCCCACCACCAGCACCCCGCTTTTGCCGGTTCGGGCCACATTGGCCTGTCCGCTGCCAAGTACGACCTTGTCGTCGGCCTGCGGCAAGGACGGCGCCGCCTCTTCCCGGAACAGGTAGTCGATCTGGCGCAGGCTGAACTCTTCCTTGGCGGCCGCCACATATAAATCGTCGGCGCGCGCGAAACCAAGCTGCTGGGCCAACTGTTCGAGGTTGACGGCGGTTTTGCCCAGGCGTTGCAATTCTTTCTCGACCAGCGCCTGGCCCTGGGAGATGCGCTCTTGCAGTTCGACGGCATTGAACCAGGCCCGAACCTTGGCACGCGAACGTGGGCTGGCCAGGTAGCCCAATTGCGGATTGAGCCAGTCGCGCGACGGTCCGCCGGACTTGGCCGCAATGATCTCCACCGTCTGGCCGGTCTGCAGCCGGGTCAGCAGCGGCACCATCTGGCCGTCGACCCGCGCGCCACGGCAGCGGTGTCCCAGATCGGTATGCAGGTAATACGCGAAATCCACGGGCGTTGCGCCGGCAGGCAATTCGATGACCCTGGCCTGCGGCGTCATGACGTAGATGCGGTCGGCCGACTGCGCGGCATCCGGCACGGTGTCGCCATGGACGGGCCGGGCGTCGGGAGGCGGCTGGACGCCGTCTTTCTCCCAGGCAAGCAGTTGCCGCATCCAGGAGATTTTCTTGTCGTACAGGCTGGCCGCGGTTTGCGTGCCGCCCTTGGCGCCGGCCTCTTTGTAGCGCCAATGCGCCGCCATCCCGTATTCGGCGAATCGGTGCATGTCGTGGGTGCGGATCTGCACTTCGAAAGCCCGGCCCTGGGCATCGCTGACCACGGTATGCAGCGAACGGTAGCCATTGGGCTTGGGCCGGGAGATGTAGTCGTCGAATTCGTCGGAAACCGGCGTCCACAGGGAATGCACCAGGGCCAGCGCGGCATAGCAGGCCCGCTCGTCCTCGACGATGACGCGCAACGCCCGCAGATCGTACAGCCTGGAGAAATCCAGGTGCTTGTTGCGCATTTTGTTCCAGATGCTGTAGATATGCTTGGGACGGCCCGACACGTCAGCGGCAATATGATGCTGGGCAAGCGCCGCCTGCAGCTGTGCCACGACCTGGGAAATGAAAGCCTCGCGCTCGGCCCGTTTTTCTTCGAGCTGGCGCGCGATGGACTTGTAGGTTTCGGGCTCCAGGAAGCGGAAGCCCAGGTCTTCCATTTCCCACTTCAGTTGCCAGATGCCCAGGCGATTGGCCAGCGGCGTATACAGCTCCAGGGTTTCGCGCGCGAATGTCTCCGGACAAGGTGCCTTGGAACTGGCATACCAGCGCAGCGACTGCAGGCGCGATGCCAGGCGCAGCAAGACAATGCGCAGGTCAGCCGCCATGGCAAGCAGCATTTTGCGCTGCATTTCCTTCTGGCCCCCGCCGACCACGGCGGTATCGCTGGATTTTCCGGTCAGATGGCTAAGGCGCAACAGCGAACGCGTGCCCTGCACCAGGGCGACAACCTCGGCGCTGAAGGCTTTTTGCAATGGCGGCGTCTTGCCCTCGGCGGCAGCGGGAGCGCGCTCGGGGGTGATGGTGAGCAAGGCGCTGGCGCGGGTGGGAGCATCGGTGCCCAGTTCGGTCAGGATGCCCACCACGGCGGCGCCATGCTCGGCCAGCGGCTCGCCGGTGCTGGCCGTCAGCCCCTCGAGCGGGCCACGCACCCAGTCGACCGCCTGCGCAAGCAAAGCCCGGCCTTCATCGTCCAAATCGGCACTGACGCGCTCGAACCACGCCTGTTCGAAAGGCTTCTGGTCGGTATCGGGGCGGACTGTCGTGGGCATGATGGGAAACCGGGCGAATAACGAGAACCACGGGCTCCGGGCAAAAAGCCCGGAGCCTTTGAACATTGCCTAGACGGCGGCCGTCACGACGATTTCGACTTTGAAGCCGGGGTTGGCCAGGCGCGCCTCGACCGTGGCTCGCGCCGGTGCGTGGCCGGCGGGCACCCAGGCATCCCAGGCCTTGTTCATGTCGGAGAAATCGCCCATGTTGGCAAGAAAGATTTGCGTCATGAGGATGCGGCTTTTGTCGGAGCCGACCTCGGCCAGCAACCGGTCGATGCTCGCCAGAACCTGCCGGGTCTGCCCTTCGGCATCGAGCCCGGCATCGTCCGGCACCTGGCCGGCCAGATAGGCCACGCCGTTGTACACCACCACTTCGGACAGGCGCTTGCCCACGCTGACCCGCTTGATATCGCTCATGTTTGCTCCATGCAATTGAATAGTCTCCGCCGATGCGGCGGCTAAACCTAGGCTAATTGAAATACCTGGCGCAAATACGCCAGGTAGGCGGGATCATCGCACATAGTCTTCTCGGGCGCATCCGACACCTTGGCAACGGGCTGGCCATTGCACCGGACCATCTTCATGACGATCTGCAAAGGCTCGTGCCCAAGGTCGTTGGTAAGGTTGGTGCCGATGCCGAACGACACCTTGCAGCGCCCCGCGAAATGCTTGGCCAGCTCGATGGCGCGCGGAATGGTCAGGCCGTCGGAGAACACCAGGGTCTTGGTGCGCGGGTCGGCGCGATTGGCCGCATAGTGGGCCAGCAGCCTTTCGCCCCAGACAAAGGGATCGCCCGAATCGTGGCGCGCGCCGTCGAAAAGCTTGCAGAAATACATGTCGAAATCGCGCAGGAAAGCGTCCATGCCGTAGACGTCGGACAAGGCGATCCCAAGGTCGCCACGATATTCCTTGGCCCACACTTCCAGAGCGAAGACCTGCGAATCGCGCAAGCGCGGCCCCAGGGCCTGGCAGGCCTGCAGGTATTCGTGGCCCATGGTGCCCAGGGGGGTCACATTGTGCTTCATGGCCAGCCTGACATTGCTGGTTCCCGCGAAATGCACGCCCATCTGCGACTTCATGGTGGTAACGACTTCTTCATGCCACTGCTTGGAAAAGCGGCGGCGGGTGCCGTACTCGGCCACGCGGAAATCGGCCAGGGCCGGGTCGTCGATGACGAGCTGCATTTTGTTCTGCAGCCGCAGGCGGCCTTCTTCCCAGCCCGGATCCTTGCACTCGTTGCGGAAGTACACCTCGTTGACAATGGCCAGCACGGGTATCTCGAACAAGATGGTGTGCAGCCACGGTCCTTTGACGGTGATGTCGATTTCGCCCGGTCGCGCGCCCTGGGAAACCACAATGCATTTCTCGGGCATGTGGTACAGCCCCAGGAAATCGATGAAGTCGCTTTTTATGAAACGCAGACCGCGCAGATAATCGAGCTCTTCGTCGGTGAACCGAAGCTGGCACAAGCTGTGGATTTCGGCGCGAATCTCGTCCAGGTAGGCGCTGACATTGATGTCGGGCGTGCGGCATTTGTAGCGATACTCGACCTGGGCGGCCGGAAAATGATGCAAGACCACCTGCATCATGCTGAACTTGTACAGATCGGTATCGAGAAGCGAAGTTATGATCATTGAAAAGGCACTGCTTTGCGGTAGGCGTGGCACGCACGCGATGTCTGTGACAACCATAGCATAACGGCCTGCCAGGCCGTTTGCGCGGCAAAGACCCGATATCCGGTCAGGTCTATAAAGAGCGAACTGCGTTTATTGAGTAAAATCGCCCTGTGTTGTCGAAGGCAATGGCAACGGATAATAGTGGATATTGTAATGTTTAATGCCGCGCGGGGCGGGCTTTGCCCCGCATTCCCGGGGTTCGGGCGGGGCGATTGAGCATTGCAATATCTAATAGTTGGAGCTTCACCATGACCCACGTCGTAACCGAAAACTGCATCAAGTGTAAATTCACCGATTGTGTCGACGTCTGCCCCGTCGACTGTTTTCGCGAAGGCCCGAATTTCCTGGTCATCGATCCGGACGAATGCATCGATTGCGCCGTCTGTGTGCCCGAGTGCCCGGCCAATGCCATTTTCGCCGAAGAAGACGTGCCGCAGGATCAAACCAATTTCATGGCCCTGAATGCCGAGCTTTCCCAGGTGTTCAGCATGATCAACCGCACCAAAAAGCCGCTTCCCGACGCCGACGACTGGAATGGCGTCGAGGGCAAGCTCCAGCACCTCGAGCGCTGACGCGCCGGGTTCCCTGACGGGATCCCGCAAACAGGCGTATCCCGATCGGCCTGTCCAGACTCGATGGCTCTTTGGATCCCGTTGCATCCAAAATCGCGTGCCGCCGGCGGCAACGCGGCGTGCCACCGCCCTCAACTGTTGCCCAAGCGCAACTTTATAAGGGGCCTTTACAATAATTTTTAAGGCCTGGCTGCGGGAAATCCCTGGCAAGCCAGCATTAATGACATGTAGTGCGGTGGTAATTTATGCATTTTTGTGTTTTGCTAATAACCAAGCGATACATTCTGTAGAATATTGGCAGCTCCCGGGCGCCGCCAAAACAGAAACAACAATAGGCAAACCATATATATGCTGTACGACCTTCACGAACTTCAACGGGCGTTCCTGACGCCGATGGCAGCCTTTACCGATACCGGTTCGCAGCTTTTCTCCCACCCATACAGCCCGCTTGCCTACACACCCGTCTCCCGACAGTTGGCTGCGGCATGCGAGCTGGCCCATCGCCTGGGCAAGGACTACGAAAAACCCCAATGGGGCATCGCCAGCATCCTGGTCGGCGACAAGGAAGTCGCCGTCACCGAACACACCATCCTCTCGAAGCCGTTCTGCAATCTGGTTCGCTTCGAGCGCGCCCTGCCCAAGACCACCGGTAAAAAAGACCCCCACGCTTCGCCGCTACACGGCTCGCTGCCCCCCGAGGGGGAGCTTTTTACCTTGGGGCGGCCCGGCGGTAAAAAAGACCCCACCGTCCTGCTGGTGGCGCCGCTTTCGGGCCATCACGCCACGCTGCTGCGCGACACAGTCAAGGCCTTGCTGCCGGCCCACGACGTCGTCGTCACCGACTGGGTCGACGCGCGCATGGTGCCGGTCGCCGACGGCGCCTTCCACCTGAACGACTACGTCAAGTACGTGCAGGAATTCATCCGTTTTCTGGGTCCGGACGTGCATGTCGTCTCGGTGTGCCAGCCCACCGTGCCGGTGCTCGCCGCCATTTCGCTCATGGCCGCCAATAACGATCCCTGTCGGCCACGCAGCATGACCATGATGGGCGGCCCCATCGATACGCGCAAATCCCCCACCCAGGTCAACCGGCTGGCAACCACCAAGCCCTACTCCTGGTTCGAGGACACCGTGATCCATCGCGTTCCGGTGCGCTATCCGGGCGAAGGACGCCTTGTCTACCCCGGCTTTCTGCAGCACGCCGGCTTCATCGCCATGAATCCCGACCGGCACCTGCGCTCGCATTACGATTTCTACCTCGACCTGCTCAAGGGCGACGAGGACGACGCCCAGGCGCACCGGCGCTTCTACGACGAATACAACGCCGTCCTGGACATGCCGGCCGAGTTCTACCTGGACACCATCAAGATCGTGTTCCAGGAACATCAACTGCCCCGCGGCCTGTGGGTCATAGACGGCCAGAAGGTCGACCCCTCGGCCATTTCCGACGTCGCCCTGTTCACCATCGAAGGCGAACTGGACGACATCTCCGGCCAAGGCCAGACGCGCGCGGCGCAAAGCCTTTGCAGCGGCATTCCCAAAGAACGCAAGCAGCACTACACCGCGCCGGATTGCGGCCATTACGGTATTTTCTCGGGCCGCCGCTGGCGCGCCACGATATGCCCTAAAATAGCCGAATTCATTCGCCGTTCGGCGTAGTTTTTTGCCACCGGGCCGCCCCAAGGCAAAAAGCGCCCCCTCGGGGGGCAGCAAGCCGCTCCTGCGGCGCGGCGTGGGGGCTTTTTTCACTTTTTCCGCCACGATTCCGGGGCCTGGCGCCCTGTTTGGCCAGTTCATGCGAACCAGCCAGGCAAGACGCCGCGGGTTCCGTTGTCATATGTCACTTGATTTCCTGATCGATCGCGTCGAGGCCCTGCTGCCGCAAACGCAATGCACCAAGTGCGGCTACGACGGATGCCGCCCATACGCGCAGGCCATCGTTGCCGACAACGAAGCCATCAATCGCTGCCCGCCCGGCGGCGATGCCGGCATACAGGCAATGGCCGCGTTGCTGGGTCGGCCCGCGCTGCCGTTGAACGCAGAGTGCGGCCCGCACAAAGCGCTGCAGCTTGCCGTCATCGACGAAGCCCACTGCATCGGCTGCACCCTGTGCATCCAGGCCTGCCCGGTGGACGCCATCGTGGGCGCCAACAAGCTGATGCATACCGTCCTGCCCGACCAATGCACGGGCTGCGACCTGTGCGTGGATCCCTGTCCGGTCGACTGCATCGCCATGGTGCCCGCCGGCCGCGAATGGACGCCGCAACTGGCGGCGCAGGCGCGCACCAACTATGCAAGACGCCAGGCGCGCCTGAACGCCCAGCATCCCGAAACGCTGTCGGCCGCCGCCCGTACCCTGGCCAACAAGGCGGTGGTGTCCTCGTCGGCCTCCAACGAAGCCGTCAAGCGCCAGGCCATTGCCGACGCCCTTGCCCGGGCCCGCGCACGCCGCCACAATACCGCCTCATGAACAACACCATCCGCCACGAAATCTTCGCCCGCCTGAAGGCAGCCAATCCCAAGCCGACCACCGAGCTGCGCTACCAAAGCACGTTCCAGCTGCTGATTGCCGTGATGCTGTCGGCCCAGGCCACCGACAAGTCGGTCAATATCGCGACCGCCCGCTTCTTTCCGGAACACGGCACCGCCCAGGGCCTGCTCGACCTCGGGCTCGAGGCCCTGACCGAATACATAAAAACCATAGGCCTGTTCCGCACCAAGGCCAAGAACGTCATTCAAACCTGTAGAATCCTGCTCGAGCAGTACGGCGGCGAAGTCCCCGACGACAGGGCTGCCCTGGAAGCCCTGCCCGGCGTGGGCCGCAAGACCGCCAACGTCGTGCTCAACACGGCGTTCGGCCACCCGACCATCGCCGTGGACACGCACATATTCAGGGTCGCAAACCGCACCGGGCTGGCGCGCGGCAAGACCGTGCTGGAGGTCGAACGCAAGCTGGAGAAATTCGTGCCGGCGCAATACCGCCTGGACGCGCACCACTGGCTGATTCTGCACGGCCGCTACATCTGTGTTGCCCGCACGCCCAAGTGTCCGCAATGCGGCATCGCCGATCTTTGCGAATACAAGGACAAGACCATCGGCAAGTAGGCGGCAAGCCTTTTTTTCGTCACATATATCAACGTATCCGCGCACTGTCCGATTGGGCCTTGCTCCCTGCACAAACTCAGTATTCATGCGGCTTTGGGGTTTTCCATAGACCTATGACAAACCCGCATATTCTTTTAAAAAAGAAAATCCCATACTGCATACTGGTTTCAAGCGAATCTCGCCGACAACAAGGAGCGTAATCATGGCCAAGCTCGCGCTTGAAGTCGTCGGACTGCAAGCATGGCACGACGGCTTCCAGATTCTGCACGGCATCCACTTCAATGCCGCAGCGGGCGAAGCCATTACCCTGCTCGGACGCAATGGCTCGGGGCGCACCACCACGCTGCGCGCCCTGCAGGGCCTCACCGGAAAACGCGCGGGCTCCATTCTTATACACGGCACCGAATCCATACATCTGCCCACCTCGAAAATCGCGCACCTGGGCATGGGCTACTGCCCCGAAAGCCGCGATATTTTCACGGGGCTCACCTGCGAAGAAAACCTGCTGCTGCCGCCATCCACCGAAGACACGCTTGGCGGCGGCATGTCCCTGGCCGAAATCTACGAACTCTTCCCCTATCTCGAAGAACGCCGGCACTTGCCGGGCTCGCACTTCTCGCGCGGCGAGCAGCAAATGCTGGCCATCGCGCGCATCCTGCGCACCGGCGCCAACATCCTCCTGCTGGATGCGGTTTCCGACGGCTTGGCGCCTGTCGTCGAACACGCGCTGGTCCACATGATCGCCGTCCTGAAAGAACAGGGCTACACCATCATCATGGTCGACCAAAGCCCGCATTTCTCCGCATCCCTGGCCAGCCGCTTCTACCTCATCGAACACGGCGCCATTGCCGCGCAATTCAACTCCAGCGAGTTGCCGGCCCGCCAGGAAACCCTGAACGCGGTGCTGGGGGTATAGCCCCCAGGTAGGCCACCACCGGCCGGGCGTCTCTTTCGGGCCAAAGCAAGCCTCTCCTATACAACGCGGCGGCAAGGCAAAAAAAGCGCCCCCTAGGGGGGCAGCAAGCCGCGTGGCGTGGGGTACGTCGTTCATGCGGACAAGGCCGCATTCAGCCCGTGGCTATGGCGGGTGTATCAACCCTCTTCTTTCTTGTTGCCCAGGCCCAGATAGCTTTCGATCACCCTGGGATTGCCGCTGAGGTCTTTGGCGGGGCCTTCCAGCACGATTTCGCCGGTTTCCAGCACATAGCCGTAGTCGGCCACCTGCAGCGCCGCGCGGGCGTTCTGCTCGACCAGCAGGATGGATACGCCGGTGCTGCGCAGCCGCGCGATGATATGGAAGATCTCACGCACGATGCGGGGCGCCAGGCCAAGACTGGGTTCGTCCAGCATCAGCAATTGCGGCTGGGCCATCAGGGCGCGCCCCACGGCCAGCATCTGGCGCTCGCCGCCCGACAAGGTGCCGGCCTGCTGCATGCGCCGTTCACGCAAGCGCGGGAACAGGTCGTAGACCTCTTCCATTTTTTGCTTCCAGCCGGCTTTTTTCTGGCGATACAGCCGGAAACCGCCCAGCAGCAGGTTGTCCTCGACGGACATGCTGCCGAACAATTCGCGCAGCTCGGGCACCAGCGACATGCCGCCGGCCACCCGGCGCTCGACCTGCCAGCCGGCGATGTCGGTGCCCAGGTACTGCACGGCGCCGCTGGCGTGGCCCGCCGTGGGCAAAGAACCCATAATGGAGTTGAGCAAGGTGGACTTGCCCGCGCCGTTGCCGCCGATGACGGTAACGATGCTGCCCGGCGGCACGGCGATTTTGGCGCCCACCAGGGCATGCACCTTGCCGTATTGCGTGGATAGATTGTCGACCTCGAGAAGAGGCTGTTGGTTTGCGGGCGTCGTCATGCCGCACCTCCTGCTACAACGGGCGCTGCCGCCGGTTCATCGTCAAGTTCCAGATCGTCGTCGATACCTCCCAGATAGGCTTCCAGAACCTTGGGATTCTGCTGCACGTCGGCAGGCAGGCCTTCGGCCAGCTTGGTGCCGAAGTCCATGACGACCAGGTGATCGGTAAGGTTCATGACGAAGTCCATGTCGTGCTCGACCAGCAGGATGCTCATGCCCTCTTCGCGCAACTGGCCGAGAACCTTCGCAAGCTCTTGCTTTTCCTTGTAGCGCAAGCCGGCCGCCGGCTCGTCGAGCAGCAGCAGGACGGGGTCGGCCGCCAGGGCGCGCGCGATCTCGATGATGCGCTGCTGGCCCAGGGCCAGGTTGCCGGCCTGCTCGTACAGGTAGTCGCCCAGGCCGACACGCTCGAGCTGCTTGGCGGCTTCGTACAGAAGCTCGGACTCGTCCTTGCGCTCGAGGTGCAGCGCGGCAGGCACCACGCCGACCTGGCGACGCAGGTGCGCGCCCAGCGCCACGTTCTCGATGACGGTCATGGTGGGCAATAACTGCACGTGCTGGAAGGTGCGGCCGACGCCCAGCTTGGCGATTTCACGCGAAGGCAGCTTGTCGAGGCGGTTGCCCAGGAAGTTGATGGTGCCGCTGGTGGTCGGCAGCACGCCGGTTATGAGGTTGAAGGTCGTGGACTTGCCGGCGCCGTTGGGGCCGATGAGGCCCATGATTTCGCCGGCGCGCAGCGTGAAGCTGATGTCGTTGACCGCCACCAGGCCGCCGAACTCTTTGCGGGCGGCGTCGAGTTCGAGCACCAGCGACCCGCGCTCGGGGCGAGGCCGCTGCGGCAGGTCGGCGGCCTTGGGCGGCGGAGCCTGCTTGCGCTGCGAAGCCTTCTGGCCGGTCAGGGCATTCCACCACGAAACGATGATGGGCCATACGCCATCGCGCGCATATTGCAGCACCAGCACCATCAGCACACCGAACACCACCAGCTCGAAGTTGGACGTGGTGTGGATGATTTGCGGCAGGACGTTCTGGATTTGATCTTTGAGCACCAGGATGAGGCCCGACCCCACCACCGCGCCCCAGACGCTGCTGCCGCCGCCCACCACCGCCATGAACAGGTATTCAATGCCGTAGTTCAGGCCGAAGGGGCTCGGGCTGACGGCGCGCTGCATGTGGGCGTAAAGCCAGCCCGACAGGCAGGCCAGCAGCGCCGAATACACGAAGATGATGATTTTGTACGACAGCATGTTGACGCCGAAGGACTCGGCCATGCCGCCGCCGCCCTTGAGCGCGCGGATGGCGCGCCCCGGACGGGAACTGAGCAGGTTGCGGGTGGCCCACGTGGACAGCAGCACGGCGACCCAGATCAAATAATAAATATGCCGCCCTTCGGACAATGAAATGCCGAAGATGTGGATGGGCTCGATGCCGGCAATGCCGTCGTACTGGCCCAGGAACTCGAGGTTGCCGAACAAGTAGAACAGCGACAGGCACCAGGCAATGGTGCCCAGGGGCAGATAGTGCCCCGACAGGCGCAAGGTAATGGCGCCCAGAATATAGGACACCACGAGCGTAAGGATGAGCCCGACGATCAGCGCCACCCAGGGCGACCAGCCCATGGCGGTGGTCAGGTAGGCCGTTGAATACGCGCCGATGCCGACGAAGGCCGCCTGCCCGAAGGAGGTCAGGCCGCCGACGCCCGTAAGCAGCACCAGGCCCAGGACGACCAGCGTGGCCAGGCCGATGTAGTTGAGCTGGGTGATCCAGAATTCAGGAGTGGCCGCGAGCAAAGGCAGCACGACGAGCAATACAAGCAGAACGATAAGGGGAAGACGTTTCATGGCCTTACTCCTCATCGTCGGTATGGACTGTGCCGAACGATCGCCACATAAGTACCGGAATAATCAACGTAAACACTATTACCTCTTTATAGGCGCTAGCCCAGAACGACGAGAAAGCTTCGAGAATACCCACGAACAAGGCGCCGGCCGCTGCCAGCGGATAGCTGACCATGCCGCCGACGATGGCGGCCACGAAGCCCTTGAGGCCGATAAGAAAGCCCGTATCGTAGTAAATGGTGGTGACGGGCGCGATCAGCATGCCCGACAAGGCGCCGATGGCCGCAGCCAGCGTGAAGGTAAGGCTGCCCGACATATTGGTGCTGATGCCCACCAGGCGCGCGCCGCGGCGGTTCACGGCAGTGGCTCGCAAGGCGCGGCCATACAGGGTTTTACCGAAGAACAGCCACAACACGATGATCAGGGCAACGCAGGTGCCCAGCACGAAGAAGGTTTGCGCCGACCAGGTCACGGAGCCAAGCTGTACGTCGCCATCCAGAAAGGCCGGGGTGCGCCAGCCTTCGGCGCCGAAGAACACCAGGCCCAGGCCGGTAAGCACGAAGTGCACCGCCACCGAGATGATGAGCAGCACCAGCACGCTGGCTTCGGCGATGGGCTGGTAGACCAGCCTGTACAGCATGGGGCCAAGCGGAATGACCAGGGCCAGCGAGAACAGCACGTTGATCCACAGCGGAGTCGTCGTGCTGACGACCATGGGCGCCGCGAAATACAGAGCCCCCGGCAATACCAGCGACCAGCCTATGGTCTTGGGCATTTTCGACCAGTCCTTGTTGCGCACGGCGGACAAGACCTCGGCCAGGAACACCACGATCCCTACGATAAGCAAAAGATGCACCGTGCCCGGGACCTTGCCATTGACCATGAAAGCCAGGGTCAGGGCGCCATAGGCCACGAATTCGCCCTGAGGTATGAATACGACCCGGGTAACCACAAAGACCAAAACCAACGCCAAACCCAATAATGCATAAACAGCACCGTTCAAGATGCCATCCTGTAGCAAGATGAATATGATTGTCGAATCCATTTAAACAACACCAATAATTTATGGGATTAGGAAAAGCCCGCTGCCCCATCACAGCCGACGCGCAACACTGACCCGAAGGAACAATGTCCGCGTCGATAAAAAAAAGGAAACTGACACAATGCCCATACGGCTATATATGCATAGCCAGGCCCGTTTCAGCGATAACGATATGTCGGTAGCGGCGGGAGGAATTCCTCTTTGACTGCATGAGTGACTCAAGTTACCTGATACGCAACCCCGATTATCGACAAATCCCGATACAAAGTCTTTTAGGGGATTCCCTGCGTAGACAAATGAAAAGTATGAAAATCGACGTTGTGCCGGGGAACCTGCGCAAGGATACACGGTCGATGTAACATGACTAAAATAGTCTGGATGATATGAACGCAAACCCTGCGTGGATCCATCGTTACAGCAGTCAAGGTGCAGCAAAATGGAAAAAATCCATAAATCCGATGCCGAATGGCAAGCCCTCCTCACCCCCGAGGAATACCACGTCGCCCGCCAAAAGGGCACAGAACGCGCTTTCACAGGGCGCTACTGGAACAACACCTCTCCCGGCATCTACCGCTGCGTGGGTTGCGGCACGGCGCTGTTCGCCTCCGACACCAAGTTCGACGCCGGCTGCGGCTGGCCCAGCTATTTCGAACCTCTCGATCCCGCCAACGTGCGCGAAGAGCGCGACACCAGCCACGGCATGGTGCGCACCGAAGTCCTGTGCAATGTATGCGACTCCCATCTGGGCCACGTGTTTCCCGACGGCCCGCCGCCAACGGGCCTGCGCTATTGCATCAATTCCCTTTCGCTGAAATTTGAACCCGCCGAATGAAAAAATTCCTGTTCGACCTGTTCCCGCTGATCCTGTTTTTTCTGGCATTCAAGTTTTCCGATATTTTCACCGCAACGGCGGTGGCCATTGCCGCCGGCATCGGGCAGATCATCTGGCTGAAAGCGCGCGGCAAGGCCATCGAGGCCATGCACTGGATCAACCTGACCATCATCGTGGTGTTCGGCGGCGCCACCCTGCTGCTGCACGACGACACCTTCATCAAATGGAAGCCCACCGTGCTGTACTGGCTGTTCGCGGGCATCTTGCTGGGCGGCAAACTGCTGTTCGGGCGCAATCTCATCCAAAAGGTCATGGGCACGCAAATCGCCCTGCCCGGCCCGGTCTGGAACAAGCTCAACCTGAGCTGGGCGCTGTTTTTCATCGTCTCGGGCGCCCTGAACCTGTATGTCGCGTTCTCGGGCCGGTTCACCGAGGCGCAATGGGTCAACTTCAAGGTGTTCGGGCTGATGGCCCTGATGCTGGCGTTCGTGATCGCGCAATCCATATGGCTTGGCCGCTACATGAAGGAAGACCCGCAGCCCCTGCCCAAGCCCGGCAAACCGGAACAACCATGAACGACGACCTTCAAAGACAGATCCGCGAGCGGCTGGCCGGGCTGGAGCCGGCGCGGCTCGAAATCATCGACGAATCGCATCTGCACGCGGGCCACGCCGGCGCGCAGGGCGGCGCGAGCCACTTTCGTATTGTCATAGCCAGCAACCAATTCAAGGGTCTCACCCCCTTGGCACGCCACCGACTCGTGTATGATCGCATGCACGATTTAATTCCCCACCCCATTCATGCTCTGGCAATTGTTGCCAGTACAACTTAGTAAAGGCGATTTAATGAAACGACTCGTGATGTTCGCTGCAGCAATTGCCATCGCTGCTCCGGTTTACGCTCAAAACGTGGCCACCGTCAACGGCAAACCCCTTACGCAAAAACAAGTGGATCAATTTGTTTCCCTGCTGGTCAGCCAAGGCGCCAAGGATTCGCCGCAACTGCGCGAGCAGGTCAAACAGGAAATGATCGGCCGCATGGTGGCGGTTCAGGCCGCCGAAAAAGCCGGCATCGACAAGCAGGCTTCGGTCAAGCAGGAAATCGAACTGGCCCGCCAAGGCATTCTTGTCCGCGCCCTGATGGCCGACCACCTCAAAAAGAACCCCATCACCGACGCCAAGATCCAGGCCGACTACGACACGATCAAGAAGGAACAGGCCGGGCGTCAGGAATACAAACTGCGCCACATCCTGGTCAAGGATGAAAAAGCCGCGCAAGATCTGATCTCCCAGATCAAGAGCAAGAAAATCACCTTCGCGGAAGCAGCCAAGAAAGACTCCATCGATCCGGGCAGCGGCAAGAACGGCGGCGAACTGGGCTGGGCGCCCACCAGCAACTACGTCCCCGAGTTCGCCCAGGCGGTGGAAAGCCTGAAAAAAGGCCAGATGACCGACAAGCCGGTGCAAACCCAATTCGGCTGGCACATCATCGAAGTCGAAGACACCCGCCCCATCGAGTTCCCCTCGCTGGAAAAGGTCAAGCCGCAAATCACCGAAATGCTGCGCCAGCAAGAGCTCGGCGAATACCAGCAAAAACTCATGAAGGCCGCCACCATCAAGTAACCGCAACCTGCAGCCGTGCCGGAATGCCGCCACTTTCGTGGTGGCGGCTTGCGTGAAACGGGCAAATTCAGCCCCGACTGGGATCGATCAAAAATTTCTCGCCAGTCGCCTTGCGATCGAAGGCGCGCAGCGTGTCGGGGTGCAGCACATCCGCCAAGCCAATGGTGCGCGTGTAGTGGCTCGCGAAGGTGGAGGTCAATTCATCGACGACGCGCTGGCGAAAACGCCGCACGGTTTCCGGTCCAACCTTGGACAAGTAGTGGAAGAGCAGCCATGCCGACACGCTCCATGCATAGCCCAGCCCGGTGCGATCCAGGATGGTCGGCGCCGTGTCGAGGCTGCCGTAGACGTAGAGCTGCTTGAATACAGTGGTGCCATAGCGACTGTATGTGCCTGGAATCCGGGCGGCGGCGCGTTCCATAGCCTGCAGAATATCGCTACCGAGCTTTCCGCCCCCGATCGCGTCAAAGGCGATGGTGGCGCCCGTTTCGGCAACCGCGTCTGTCAGTCGCGCGGCGAAATCCTCGTCTTTGCAGTTCAGCACATGGGTCGCACCTAATCCGCGCATCAGGACTACCTGCTCGTCGGAGCGAACGATGTTGACCAACGGGATACCGTCAGCCAGGCAGATTCGTTGCAACATCTGGCCAAGATTGGATGCCGCCGGAGTGTGCACGATGGCCTTGTGCCCTTCCCTGCGAGCGGTTTCGACGAAACCAAGGGCGGTAATCGGATTGATGAACATGGAGGCGCCGTCGGCAGCGCTGGCGCCTTCAGGCAAGGGAATGACATGATCCATGCTGATCTTACGGTAATCAGCATACATGGCGCCACCATAAATGCCGACCCGCCTGCCCCGTAGGGCGGCCGCGTTCCTTCCTGCCGCCACGACTGTGCCGGCGCCTTCATTGCCCACGGACAGCGATTGCCCAATCCGCCCGGCAACCGCCGCCACGCCTGCCGGCGGTACAGTGAGCACGAGCCTTGCCACTCCGCCGCCTTCAGGCTTTTCGATGCTGGATAGATCCGCAGGGCCCAGCAATAGGCCAATGTCGCTGGGGTTGACCGGCGTCGCCTCAATGCGGACGATGACTTCATCATCGCCAGGTTCCGTCAATTCAACTGGCTCCAGCGACAAAACGAGCATGCCGTTCTTGTCGATCGTGGATCGCAATTCACGTCCGGTCCAAACCATGTTCCGCCTCCGATAACTCGTGCTTTCGCCTGCATGGCCAACATTGGAATATTATCAAACCGGTGAAAATCTCGGTTACAACATCGCAAGCAAACTGTAAGCAAGGCCCGGCGCTTATTTCAGTCGGCTGCAAAACCCGCATGGCGCCTTGCCTGCCTGGCGGCGCACGCGTACGCTTGGATTACGGATTCAACTATTGGAGTATCGCCATGTCATTACGCCGCTATGCAACTCAAGCCGCCTTTTGCGGCCTGGCCGCCCTGGCAGTCTCAGGCACCGCGCTGGCGGGACCGAAGACCGACAACACACTGCTGGGCGCGGGCCTGGGCGCCGTGGCCGGCGCCGTGTTCTCGCAGGGAGACCCGCTGGCGACCATCGGCGGCGCCGCCGCGGGCGGACTGCTCGGCAATATCCTGACCGACGATGGACATCATCGCCGCGGCTACCGCGCCTCCTACAACCGCGGTCCTCAGCCCCGCTACGTGCAGGAGCGCTTCGACCACAGGGGCCGTCCAAGCCATCGCGGCTACTACCAACCGCCCCGCCACCGCTAGGAACGCGGTTCGGCGGCAACCGGCCGCCGGGCTGATCGTCCAGGGGTCAGGGGCCGTCCTTCAGCAAGGCCAGCAGCCCGGCCTCGTCCAATACCGTCACGCCCAGCTCCTGCGCCTTCACCAACTTGCTGCCGGCCTCCTCGCCCGCAACCACGTAGGCGGTTTTCTTCGAGACCGAACCGCTTACCTTGCCGCCTACCGAAAGTATCAGGCGAGTCGCTTCGTCGCGCGTCAGCGTGGGCATGGTTCCGGTCAGCACGAGCGTCTTGCCGGCCAGCGCCTGGCCCGCCGGGCCGGCCTCGAGATGCGGACGCACACCCGCCAGCTCCAGAGCGTGGATCACGTCGCGGTTATGCTGTTCGCCAAAGAACTGCCGGATGGAATGGGCCACCACAGGCCCTACGTCGTTCACCTCCAGCAATTGCTCTTCGCTGGCCTGCATGACCGCCTCCACCGACCCGAAATGGCGCGCCAGATCGCGGGCCGTGGTTTCGCCCACATGACGAATGCCGAGGGCGAACAACAAGTGGCCCAGCCCCGGTTCGCGGGCCTTTTCCAGGGCTTCGATCAGGTTCTCGGCCGACTTGCGGCCCATCCGCTCGTACAGCAGCAGGTCTTCGACTTTCAGCGTAAACAGATCGGCCAGCGATTTGACGCGGTCGCTGTCCACCAATTGATCCACCAGCTTTTCACCCAGCCCTTCGATATCCAGGGCTTTGCGGCCCGCCGCGTGGATCAGGCTTTGCTTGCGTTGCGCCGCACAGAACAGGCCGCCCGTGCAACGGGAAATGGCCTCGTCCTCCAGGCGCCGGATGGCGGAGCCGCACACCGGGCACTGAGTGGGCATCACGAACAGCGAAGTCCCTTCGGGACGCAGTTCGATGACGGGGCCGACCACCTCGGGAATAACGTCGCCGGCGCGGCGCACAATGACCGTATCGCCGATACGCACGTCCTTGCGGCGGATCTCGTCTTCGTTGTGCAGCGTGGCGTTGGTGACCGTGACCCCTCCAACGAAAACGGGTTTCAGGCGCGCCACGGGGGTGATCGCCCCGGTGCGCCCGACCTGAACCTCGATGCCCAGCAATTGCGTGGTTTCTTCCTGGGCGGGAAACTTGTGCGCCAGGGCGAAGCGCGGCGCCCGCGCCACATAGCCCAGCACCTCTTGCGCCGCCAGCGAGTTGACCTTGTACACGACGCCGTCGATGTCGAAAGGCAACTGGCCCCGCCCGGCGCCCGTCGCCGCGTAGAACTCCAGCAGGCCCTTGGCCCCCTTGACCACACGGCGGTCGCGGTTGACGGGCAAGCCCAGCGACTCGAACCAGTCGAGCATCTGCGCATGGCTGGAGCAGGGCGCGCCCTCGTTATCGCCCTCGCCTGCGGCCGGATCGAACAGGCTCGCCTGCCCGGCCGTCGGCGCCACAGGCCTGGCGCCGACTATCTCACCCCAGCCGTAGCTGAAAAACCGCAACGGGCGCTGGGCTGTAATGCGAGGATCCAATTGGCGCAGGCTGCCGGCCGCCGCGTTGCGCGGATTGACGAAAATCTTGTCGCCGCGCGCCTGCTGGGCCTGGTTCAGGCGCTCGAAATCGGCGCGATTGATCAGAACCTCGCCGCGCACTTCCAGCACGGCGGGAGCATCGCCTTTGAGTTTCAGGGGCACGGAGCGCATGGTCCGGATATTGCTGGTGACGTTCTCGCCGACCTGGCCGTCGCCGCGAGTGGCGGCCTGGGTCAACAGGCCATGCTCATAGCGCAAATTGATGGCCAGGCCATCGAACTTGAACTCGACGGAATACTCGACCAGCTCGTCGGCCCGCAGCAGCCCGGCATCGCGCAGCGTATCGGAAACCCGTTTGTCGAATGCGAACACATCGTCTTCGGAAAAGCCGTTGCCCAGCGAACGCATGGGCCGCGCATGGCGCACGCTTTCCAGCGACGCCAGGGGCGCCCCCCCGACGCGCTGCGACGGGGACTCGGGCACGATCAATTCCGGATACTGGCCTTCGATGGCCTGCAGGCGCAGCATCAGCCTGTCGTATTCAGCGTCGGACACCTGGGGGGCGTCCTGCACGTAGTATAGATAGTTGTGATGCTCGATGGTCTGGCGCAGCGCCTGAAGCTCCTCCCGGACTTCGGGAGGCACATGGGCCGTGCCGCTCACGAGAACAACCTTACCGTACGGGCATCGCAGGCCGGAAAGCCCTGGCTTTCGAGTTTGGCGTACAGCTGGAACAACTGCGCATCGATGGTGTGGTCGGCGCCGTCGGCAAGCGGCCGGCCCTGATCGTCGATGAGCTCGGCATCGAGCCTGGCGGCCAGGTCCCGGCCCACGCTGGCCATGCGGCTGAAGGCCTGCTCGTCGGACGGGCTATTGGGCAAGTCCAGCAACAGGTCCAGCTTGTCCACGCCCGCGGACTGCACATCGTCCACAAGCAGGCCGTCGAACAACACGGTAAAGCGTGGCACGCCCGAGTCGGACATCCAGGCCATTTGCCGGCCATACGGCAGGAAGCCGGTGTTTTTGAGCACTTGCGCCACATCAGCCACAGGCTGGGTTCCACGCAGTTTCAGGGTAAGACCCACCGTGGCGTCCAGGTCGGCGCACAGTGCATCGAGCTCGCGAGCCCGGGCAAGCACCTGCGCCTGTTCAGGCCCCTCGACCGAACCATCGAACCGCTCGGCCAGGCTTTGCGCTATGGCCCACAGATGCGACCACTCGATATCCGTGAGCGCCCCGCTGCGGTTGGCCAGCAACACCGCCAATTGCAGGGAGTCGTACGATTCGTCTTCCCGCAGGCGCATACGATGCACGTTGCCGTCGTGCGTGGCGAAAACACGCACAGGCTTGCCGCCCACCTTGTCCACGTCCCGGATCGCCTGATAAAGCTGCAGGCCCGGCACCGGCTGGGCAAAACCAATGTCGATGACCGCCTCGCAGGTAGGATCGGCCTCGGCCTCTTCGTCGTCCGCGCCGTCCCGTTGCGCCAGGCTGGACATGCCGGGCTCGCGCCGCCCCGACGACACGCCGCCCATGAGCGGGTCATGCTCGCCCTCGGGAAAGTGCTCTTGCATGCGCTGGCGCACTCGCCTGTCCTGCCACCAGTTGAAGCACAGGACCACGACGATCAAGACCACACCCAAAGAAATCAGCCCGATTTGCAGTTCACTCATTTTTTGTTCCGCCGCATCACGATACGTTAACCCTTTTTGCCTACACTTCGGCCAATTGCATGGCGGAATCGATATCCACCGCGACAATGCGCGACACGCCCTGCTCCTGCATGGTCACGCCAACCAGTTGCTTGGCCATCTGCATGGCAATTTTATTGTGGGAAATAAATAAAAACTGCGTCTGGTCGCTCATGTTGGCCACCAGATTGGCATAGCGCTCGGTGTTGGCGTCGTCCAGCGGCGCGTCGACCTCGTCAAGCAGGCAGAACGGCGCCGGATTGAGCTTGAACAACGCAAACACCAGGGCCGTGGCGGTAAGCGCTTTTTCCCCGCCCGACAACAAATGGATGGTGCTGTTGCGCTTGCCGGGCGGCTGCGCCATGACCTGCACCCCTGCATCCAGGATTTCTTCGCCGGTGATCACCAGCCTGGCCTCGCCCCCGCCGAACAACCTGGGGAAAAGCTCGCCGAAATGCCCGTTTACCGTGTTGAAGGTTTCCTGCAGCAACTCGCGCGTTTCGCGATCGATCTTGCGGATGGCGTCTTCCAGGGTTTCGATGGCGCTGCATAGGTCCTGGTATTGCGAATCCAGGAAGCCCTTGCGTTCGCGCCCCGCGTTCAGTTCGTCGAGCGCCGCAAGGTTCACCGACCCCAGGCTGTCGATCTGGCGTGAAATGCGCTGCACTTCGGACTGCAGCCAGTTGACGCGGCGCCATTCCTCGGGACGGTCGTTCAACAAGGCCTGAAGCGAAGCGCGATCGACCTGGGCGGCGTCAAGCTGTTCGGAAAACTGCTCGACCGCCAGACGCGCAGCCTGCTCCTGCAGTTGCAGCTCGGTGATGCGCGCGCGGCGCGGTTCCAGCGTGCGTTCGAGCGTCACGCGCTCTTCGTCGGCGGTGCGCAACAGGGCGGCAAGATTGTCCAGCTCGATGCGCGCCCGGTTCAACGCCTCTTCGCGTTCGGCGCGCTGCTCGAGGGCATCCTGCAAGCCAGCCTGCGCCGCCGAGGCATCCAGTTCGAAAAGCTCGCCCTGCAGGCCTTCGAGTTCGTCGCCGGCGCGCCGGGCTTGTTCGGAAGCCAGCTGCAGGTTGCGGTTCAGGTCGGCCTTGCGGTTCTGCAGCGCCTTTTCGGCGAAATCCGATTCGTGCACCGCCCGCTCCAGCTCACGCAGTCGCAAACGGGCCTGTTCGGTTTTTTCGGCCAGATCCTCGCCGGAAAGCTGCGCGTCGGAAAACCGCGATTGATGCTCGGCAAGCTCGAGGTCCAGCGCCTCGAAACGCGCCTCGGCCTCTTCGCGGCTGGCGCGCTGCTCTTCGGACTGCGCCGCGATTTCGGCTAGCTCCTGGTGAATGCGGGCCGCGCGCTCGCCCGACTGCTGGGCTTGCTGCTGCAGGCGGGAATGCTCGAGTTGCACATCGTGCAGCCGCCGGGTAAGTTCGGAAACCCGCAGCCTGGCCGGCGCCATGGCCTGCGAAACCTGCTGCCAGGAGGCCTCGGCGCGCGCGACCGCGGCCAGCGTCTGATCGGCGATAAGCTGCTTGGCCTTGATTTCGCGCTGCAGGTTCTGGATTTCCTGCTGCCGGGCCAGCAGGCCCGCCTGCTCGGAATCGGGTGCGTAGAAACGCACGCTGTGCTTGTCGACCAGATGCCCCTCTTTGACGACAAACACGGCCGTGGCCGGCAAATCGCCGCGCCCCGCCAGGGCGGCGGTGACATCCTTGGCCACATAGACGTCGCGCAGCCATTCATTGAGCAAGGTGCGCAAATCCGGGTCGGTAATACGCAACAGCGAAGAAAGCGAGGTTTGGTCCTGCAGGACGGGAAGCGCCGGCGCCGCGGGCGGCAACTGGTAAAAAGCCAGCCGGGCCGGCGGCGCGTCGGCCGCAAAAGCCCTGGCATGCTCGAGTTGGCGAACCTCCAGGGCGGCCATGCGTTCACGCAGCACGGCTTCCAGCGCGGTTTCCCAGCCCGGCTCCACATGCAGCTTTTGCCACAAACGCCCCAGGGAGGTCAGCTCGTGCTTGTCCAGCCAGGGCTGCAAAGCCCCTTGTTTCTGCACGTCTTCCTGCAGTTTGGAAAGCGCCGACAGCCGGGCCTCGAGCCGTGCCACTTCCTGGGCGTCCTGATGCGCCGCCGATTGCGACTCGCGGCGCGCGGCGTCCAGCTCGGGCAGACGCTCTTCGAGCTCGGCCAATTGGCCCTGGGCCTCTTCGGCCTGCTGCTCCAGGACGGCACGCTCGCCTGTCAGCCGCTCGAGATTGGCTGGATCGGGCGCATTCAGTTCGCGCAGTTCCTGCTCGAGGCGCTCGTGGCGCTGCGTAAGCGCCGCAATCTGCCGGTCGGCATCGCGCTGCGCCTGGGCCGCCAGGGCCAGGTTCTGCTCGACGCGCGCCAGGGCGCCGCGCATTTCATCGCGAGACGCTCCTGCAGCGCGCACACGCGCCTCCATTTCGGGCAGGCTGCTTGCGGCCTCATCGGCTCGCGCCCGAGCCTCTTCGGTGCGAACGGCGGCCATTTCCAGCTCGGCCTCGGTTTGAGCCAGTTGCTCGGTGCAATGAGCCTGCTGATCGGCCCATTCCTGCATCTGGCTTTGCAACTGGTTGCGGCGCGCCTGCACGCGATTGCGCGAATCGACCACATGGCGTATTTCGGCTTCGAGCCGGCTTACCAAGGCGCCGGCCTCGAACAACTGGCCCTGGGCGGCGTGCACGGCGTCGGCCGCCTCGAAATGCGCCTGGCGCCTGGATTCGAGCGCCGACTCGCCCGCGCGCAAGCCCGCCATGGCCGCCTCGAGCTCGGTCTGGGCCTGCTCTATGGCCAGGAACTTGGCTTTCTGTTCGTCGCGGGCATTGTTTTCCTTCAGCAACCAAAGCACTTGCTGCTTTTGCTCGCCCTCTTCCTGCAAGCCGCGATACCGGCCCGCCACTTCGGCCTGCGCCTCGAGCTTTTCCAGCTGCGTATTCAGTTCGCGCATGATGTCTTCGACGCGCGTCAGGTTTTCCCGGGTATCGGACAGGCGGTTCTCGGTTTCGCGACGCCTTTCCTTGTAGCGCGACACGCCGGCGGCCTCCTCGAGGAACACCCTGAGCTCCTCGGGCCGGGCCTCGATGAGGCGGTTGATCATGCCTTGGCCGATGATGGCGTAGCCGCGAGCGCCCAGGCCGGTGCCCAGGAAAATATCGTGAATGTCGCGCCGCCGCACCTGCTGGTTGTTGACGTAGTAGCTGCTGGTGCCGTCGCGCGTAAGCACCCGCCTTACGGCGATTTCGGAATAGGTGCTCCACTGGCCCACGGCGCGGCCTTCGGAATTGTCGAACACCAGTTCGACCGATGCCCTGGCAGCCTGCTTGCGATTGCCCGAGCCGTTGAAGATGACGTCCTGCATGGATTCGCCACGCAGTTCCGAAGCCTTGGTTTCGCCCAGCACCCAGCGCACGGCGTCGATGATGTTCGACTTTCCGCAGCCGTTGGGCCCCACGACGCCAACCAATTGGCTGGGCGTGGGGATGACCGTTGGCTCAACAAACGATTTAAAACCAGCCAGTTTTATTTGAGTCAGACGCACAATTGGGAACGATAAGTGAGCAAAAAAAGACTGTGGGACGGCTTTGGCGCCATAAGCTCGAAAGCGGCGCCCGCCGGCAAAAAACCCCGAGCGCCCGAAGCCGCGCGGAAACTGTTTCGTATGATAACGCAGGACGAGGGCTATCCCCAGGGAACTCTCGCACAGCCGCTGTTTACCGAATAATTTCGATACGATCGTAAACCTGACGCTATACTCACTAACTGTTTTTATTATTTTTACGCATTTCCCGACCACTTCCACTCCAGAGACTGACGATTGAAAAAAGGCTTCTATCTCGTAATGACAGCGCAAGCGCTTTCATCTCTGGCAGACAACGCATTGCTTATCGCAGCCATCGCCTTGATCGCGGACTCCAGCGGCCCCGACTGGATGGTACCCATGATGAAGTGGTGGTTCGCCCTGGCCTATGTCGTCCTGGCCGCGTTCGTGGGGGCCTTCGCCGACTCCTTCCCCAAGGGGCGGGTCATGTTCGCCACCAATGCCATCAAGCTGGCCGGCTGTATTCTCATGTTCACCGCGCAGATGCTGTCCAAGAACAACGACATGCAGCTCATTCAGATATTCGTCGCCTATACCCTAGTGGGCATCGGAGCCGCGGCCTACTCTCCCGCAAAATACGGCATCGTCACCGAAATGCTGCCGCCCGATCAACTGGTCAAGGGCAATAGCTGGATCGAGGGCCTGACCGTGCTGTCCATCATCCTGGGCACCGTGCTGGGCGGCGTCCTGATCAGCCCAAGCGTATCCGGCGTCCTGCTGGGCCACTCCTGGGTTAACGTGTTCGCGCAAAGCCGCACCGAAGCGGCCATACTCATCATCGGCATCGTCTACTTCGCGGCGGCGGCCTGCAACCTGCTCATTCCCGATACCGGGGTCAGCTACCCAAAGCAGCAGACCAACCCCATCAAGCTGGTCTCGGAGTTCGCCGGCTACGTGTCCATTCTCTGGAGGGACAAGCTGGGGCAGATTTCGCTGGCGGTCACCACCCTGTTCTGGGGAGCCGGCGCCACGCTGCAGCTCATCGTCATCGAATGGGGCTCGCATCACCTGGGCCTGCCGCTGGAACGCTCTTCCATACTGATGGGCATCGCGGCCGTCGGCACGGTGGTGGGCTCCATCTGCGCAGGCAAGATTCCGCTTAAAAAGGCCCTGGCGGTGCTTCCACTTGGGGTCGTCATGGGCTTCACGGTGCTGCTCATGCCTTACGTCTACTCGCCCTGGGCGGTATACGGCGTCCTGCTGCTGGTCGGGGCGCTTTCGGGCTTCTTCGTCGTGCCCATGAACGCCCTGCTGCAGCATCGCGGCCATGTCCTGCTTTCGGCCGGGCATTCCATTGCCGTGCAGAACTTCAACGAGCAATTGAACATCCTGCTCATGCTGGCGCTGTACAGCCTGATGCTTTGGTTCAGCATCCCCATCAACACCATCATCGTATTCTTCGGCCTGCTGGTTGCCCTGCTGATGCTGCTGTTCATGCGCTGGAGCCACCGCAACATCAAGACCGATCCGTCGCTGCTGCGGCAAATAGGCCAGCACGGCCACGGGCAGGCCCTACACTGAGCGGGCCAGATTCAGGTCGCGCCAGGCATTGGCCTTGTGCCGCGTCCGCGACAGCAGCGATGCCGGGTGATACGTAGCCACCACCGGAATCCGCTGGCCGTCCTCGGCCTGCAGCCAATGCACCTGGCCACGCAATTGCTCCAGGTCGGAGGACTCGCTTAGCAGCGCCTGGGCCGCCAGCCATCCCAGGGCCAGGATGCGCCGCGGCTTGAGCATGGCGATCTGCCTTTGCAAATAGGGCCGGCACGCGGCGATTTCCTCGGGCTTGGGCGTGCGGTTGCCGCGCGGACGGCACTTGATGAGATTGGTATAGAAGACCGGGGTTTCAGGCCCCACGCCGGCCGCCCGCAGCATGGCGCCCAGCAACTCGCCCGCCTTGCCCTGAAACGGCTGGCCCAGGCGATCGTCGCGATCGCCGGGAGCCTCGCCGATAATCATCCAGTCAACCGCTTCGGTGGCGCCCGAGCCAAACACCGTCTGGCTGCGGCCCGTATGCAATGAACACGCCTCGCAAGCCGCAACGTGGTCCTGGAGCGCCTGCCAATCAAGCGGCAAAGGCCCGGAGGAACCCACGCCCGCGGGCGCTTTGGCAAGCTTGCGCGCCGCCGGCGCCGCGGCGGGCGGACGAGCGGCCCCGCTGGCCGGATCGGGCCGCGCCGCGCCGGCAGCGGCGGACTGCCCCGCCAAGAGCTCCGCCGCCGGGCGCAATCCTTCAGCGGATGCCCGGCGGGCCTGAGGCCCCTGGGCCGACACGGCTGGCGCAGCGGCGGAAACATCCTCGGCGCGCCGCGCATACGGCTGCAACTGGCGCCGGTCCATGCCGATTTCCTGCAGCCAGGCAAGCTGAACGGGAGTCAGTTGCACCATGGGATGGCCGCCGGCAGTGAAGAGCCCCGGCCCAAGGGCCGGACGTTTTGGCGTGTGGTCATGATTCCCTCTCATCCGGCGCCTTCAGGGGCCGCTCCATGACCCAGGCATCTTCGCGCTCGCCCTTGCCGGTGGGGTAATACCCCTTGCGCGTGCCCGTATGCACAAACCCCCGGTTGCGGTAGAAAGCCACGGCCTGTTCATTGGAAGGCCGCACCTCGAGCATCAGCGCCGGCAGATCCCGCCGCAAGGTTTCCTGTTCACAATGGCGCAACAGGGCATAGCCGACCCCCTTGCGCTGGGCATCGGGACTGACGGCAATGAGCAGCAAATGCGCGATATCCGGGGCGAACAGTACCAGGCTGAACCCCACCACCCGCTCGCCCTGGCGTGCCACCCAGGCGCCGTACCCCGCCTCGAGCGCATCGCGGAAATTGCCCAGCGTCCAGGGAAACGCCTGGACACTGGCCTCGATGGCCGCCGAAGCCTGCAAGTCGGCGGCCTGCATGGGTTCGATGACGACAGGAGCCTGGGCCCTGGGATTGCCGCCCAGCCCGCGCTCGCGCTCGGCCACCGTATAGGCTACTTTGTCGCGCACGTACAGCGGCGCCGCCTGATCGGGCGGAATAAATTCGCCTCGCATCCAGGCCCCGTACGCCAAGCGAACGACCCCTTCGGCCGTGGCCCGCTGGACATTGCCCCAGCGGATGCTGCGGGGCGAGGCGGCGCCGGCGTCTCCCAGGGCGGCCAGCACCGGATACGCGGCAAGCGCATCTCCCAACAGGCGGATATGCCCTGAAAAACCATCGGCGCCCGCCGATGAAGAGACCATTGCCGGTTCGTGATGCAATTCCCGCATCAACTGCGCCAACCAGGCAGCCGCATCCTGCACATTGAGCAGCACGGCCTCGCGCACCGCTTGCCAGGCCGGCTCACCCGTCGGCGCCGGACGGTAGGCGGCGGCATAAAGCTCGTTCATGCGCGCATCCTGCAACACGACGCGCACCGCGTCGCCAGGTTGGTCCTGCTCGGCCACCGCCAGCAGGGAAGGCACCGGAATGATCGGCAGACTCAAGGCATAGGCAATACCCTGCGCCACGCCGCACGCCACCCGCAAGCCCGTAAATCCCCCCGGCCCCTGCCCGAAGGCAATGGCATTGAGTTGCGTACGGACGATGCCCGCCTCTTCCAGCAGGGCGTCCACCATGGGAAGCAGGCGCTCGGCGTGTTCTCCGGTCGCATCGTGCCCCATGGAGCGCACCTGCAACTGCCCTTCACAGGCCGAAAGCAAGGCGACGCCGCACAGGCTGGACGAGGTTTCCAGCGCAAGAATATGTAGATCCATGGGCGACATTTTACGCAAGGAACCCCCTGAACCCGACAATGCGGGAAAAATCGAGGCAAAAAAGAAAATACGGCCCAAAACAGCATGAATCCACGCCGGTCTCGTGCGGCATTTTGGGTACCCGAATTGCAAAAATCGCAGATACACTTTTACATCTGGTGCATTGTGCGGGGCATGCGGAGGCGTTTCGCGGGCCGTTTCACCCACCCCCGGCGGCCTGTTTGCCAGCCGGAGCCATAAAGCAAAATAACGGGATTTTGACGAGGCGTTATGGGCTGTTTGGCGGAATTGATAAAAATTTCTATCGAATTTACATATGTAATGATAAGCTAGTCAGGTAGGTAATCAGGTTGAATCGACAGGCGTTTGCATTGATTGACAACTGTAAAAGGCATTCTACCAAACGCTTAATATGTAATATCTTGCTACCCGCCCCTTCACGGGCCTTCTCGTCCCTGTTACATTTTCAGCCATGAACACACAAAACCAATCCCTGACACGCAAAATCCTTGTCGTCGACGACGACCCCAGGCTGCGCGACCTGCTGCGCCGCTACCTGTCGGAGCAAGGATTTAACGTCTTCGTTGCCGAAGACGCGAAAGAAATGGGCAAAATCTGGCAGCGTGAACACTTCGACCTGCTGGTGCTCGACCTGATGCTGCCCGGTGAAGACGGGCTATCCATCTGTCGGCGCTTGCGCGGCGGGCACGACAACACCCCCATCATCATGCTTACCGCCAAGGCCGAGGAAATCGACCGCATCGTCGGTCTCGAAATGGGCGCGGACGATTACCTTTCCAAACCGTTCAATCCCCGCGAACTGCTCGCCCGGGTCAACGCCATCCTGCGCCGACGCGGCACCGAAGAACACCCCGGCGCCCCCAGCCAGGAAAACGAATCCATCGAGTTCGGGCCTTACGTGCTCAATCTGTCCACGCGCACGCTTACCCGCAACGACGAACAGGTTCCCATCACCACCGGCGAATTCTCCGTACTCAAGGTGTTCGCGCGCCACCCCAAAATCCCGCTGTCCCGCGACAAGCTCATGGAACTGGCCAGAGGGCGCGAATACGAAGCCTTCGACCGCAGCCTGGACGTACAGATCTCCCGATTGCGCAAACTCATCGAGCCCAATCCCTCGAAGCCCGTATTCATTCAAACCGTCTGGGGGCTGGGGTATGTCTTCGTCCCGGACGGCGGCCGATAACACTTTCCTGGAAGCCTCGCTCCGGCAAGTTTAAATGTCGCTTCTTCCGCAGCACTTCAGCCGGATAACCGCCCGGCTCAAGCTAGGGCTTTTCAGCCGTTCCTTCCTGCTGCTGGCCGCGCTCATGCTGGTCAGCCTGGGGGCATGGCTGCAAGTCTTCTTCAGCATGGAAGAAGGGCCGCGCGCCATACAAATGGCGCAACGGGTCACGACCTCGGTCAGCATCACGCGGTCGGCGCTTATTTATGCCCCGCCCAGCGTGCGCCCCGCCCTCATGCTCGACCTGGCCACCAAGGAAAGCCTGCGGGTCCAGCCGCGTGAACCCACCGACACGCTGGAGCCGCTGCCCAATTCCAATTACTGGAACCATGTCGCGGCCGAAATCAAGAAGCGGCAGGGCGCCAACACCCAGGTCATGTGGGCGGTCAACCGCACGCCGGGCATCTGGGTCAGCTTCGACATCAACCGCGACCATTACTGGCTGGTCTTCGACCGCGAGCAACTGGGGCTGACCGCGGGCATCGAATGGTTCAGTTGGGGCGCCACCGCCCTGCTTCTGGCCCTCATCGGGTCGGCAATCAGCGTGCGCTTCGTCAACCGCCCCCTGGCTCAACTGGCCAAGGTGGCGCAGCAGCTCGCCCGCGGCGAAACCCCCTCGCCCCTGCCCGAAAAAGGCCCGCTGGAAATACGCGACATGAATATCGCCTTCAACCGCATGGCGCGCGACCTGCGGCAAACCGAAGCCGACCGGGAAATCATGCTCGCGGGGATCTCGCACGACCTGCGCACCCCCCTGGCCCGCATGCGCCTGGAGATCGAAATGAGCTCCATCAGCGACGAAGCCCGCCAGGCCATCGACGACGACCTGGGCCAGATCAACCACAGCATCGGCCAGCTCATGGAGTACGCCCGGCCGGCGGGCGTGGTGCCCGACCAGGGCATCAATGTTTCCCGGGTCCTGCACGATCTCTTCGAACGCGAGCGTTCGCATACCGAGTCGCTGGGCGGCCACCTTACCGCTGCCCTGGCGCCCAACCTGTATGCCCGCATCACGGCGCACGATCTCAAGCGCGTGGTCAGCAACCTCATCGAAAACGCCCGCCGCTACGGCTGCTCGCCCGCCGACGACAGCGTCTACATCAACCTGTCCGCCCGCCTTGAAGGCAACATCGTCGCCATCGAAGTCACGGACCAGGGGGCCGGCATCGCCGAGTCGGACATCGAACGCCTGCTGCGGCCGTTCTCGCGGGGGGAGTCCGCCCGCACCGGCGTAAGCGGAGCCGGCCTGGGCCTGGCCATCGTCGAACGCCTGCTGGGCCAGGTCGGGGGGCAGCTGAAGCTGCTTTCACGCCCTTCGGGCGGCCTCATCGCCCGCATAGAGCTCCCCCGCAGCAAAGGCTGAAGCCCGACCACGGCGGGCTGGATCCAATGGCATAATGTAATCACACAAACAGAACATGCCATTCGCGATTCAGGAGTTCATATGAAAACGGTAGGCGACAAACTCGAACCCTTCAAGATCATCGGCGTCAAGCCCGGGTTCACGCAACACGAAGAAAAAGGCGTGTCGGCGTTCGAGGACATCACCGAAAGCTCCTTCCCCGGAAAATGGAAGGTCATTTATTTCTATCCCAAGGACTTCACCTTCGTGTGCCCCACCGAAATCGTGGGCTTCAACGAACTGTCCGAACAATTCGAAGAGCGCGACGCCGTCCTCATGGGCGGGTCGTCCGACAACGAATACGTCAAGCTGGCCTGGCGCCGGGCGCAACCGGACCTCGAAAAACTGTCTCACTATCAGTTTTCCGACACCAGCGGCTCGCTGATCGATCAACTGGGCATCCGCGACCGCAACGAAGGTGTCGCGCTGCGCGCCACCTTCGTGGTGGACCCCGACAACGTCATCCAGCACGTATCGGTCAATACCGCCAACGTGGGGCGCAGCCCCGAAGAGACCCTGCGCATCCTGGACGGCCTGCAGACCGACGGGCTTTGCGCCTGCAACCGCAAGCTGGGCGGCGCTACGCTTTAACCGCTAGGCTTTCACCAGCAAGGCCACCACGGTGGCCGCTATGCCTTCCTTGCGGCCCAGGTAACCCAAGCCTTCGTTGGTCTTGGCCTTGATGTTCACCTGGCTTTCGTCCACGTCCAGATCGGACGCGATATTCGCCACCATGGCCTTGGCATAAGGGCTGATTCTGGGCGCCTGGGCATGTATCGTGGCATCGATGTTGCCCACAGCCCAGCCCGCATCCATGACCTTCCGGCAGGCCTGCCGCAGCAATTCACGGCTATCGGCATCTTTATACGCAGGGTCGGTATCGGGAAAATGCCGCCCTATGTCGCCCAGGCCCGCCGCACCCAGCAACGCATCGGTCACCGCATGCAACAAAGCATCCGCATCCGAATGCCCCAACAGGCCGTGGGTATGGGGAATGGACACCCCGCCCAACACCAAGCGCCGCCCTTCAATCAAGGCGTGCACGTCAAAACCCTGCCCCACGCGGAACGGAATGCTCATAGCCATTTTTCCATCAGTTCGAAATCTTCGGGCCATGTTACCTTGAAATTCCGGGCCGAGCCGGGCACCAGACGGGGGTGATGCCCGGCCAGTTCCATGGCGGAAGCCTCGTCGGTAATGGCCGCGTGCCTTGCCCCAGCATCGCGCAGCGCATCCCGCAGCAAGCCGGCCGGAAACATCTGTGGGGTCTGGGCCAGCCACAGCGCATCGCGCGGCACAGTGGCCCGCACGAAAAACCGGCCGGCCGCCTCGACGCCGGCGGTATCGGTTCCCGCCCGCTTGACGGTATCGGCAACAGGCTGGGCCAGCAGGCCTCCCACGCCGTCCTCCAGGCAAGCATCGAGGAGCCGCGCCAAGGCATCCGGCGGCAGGCCGGGGCGGGCGGCATCGTGCACCAGAACCCAGTCATCGGCCTGCAGCGATGCCTCCTGCAAGGCCGCCGCCACGGTATCCGCGCGGCCGGGCCCGCCGCAGGGGCGCCACACCGTGCGCGGCAAGCCGGCCAGAGCCTGTTCCGCCCAGCCATCCCCCGGCGCAACCGCTACCCGCACCTGCTCGACGCGCGCATCGGCCAGCAAGGCCTTGACCGCCAGGCGCAGCATGGGCTCGCCGCGAATCAGGCGATATTGCTTGGGCAGCGCCTGCCCAGCGGCATCGGCGGCGCCGGCATGGGCACGCTGGCCGATGCCGGCGGCGGGAACAATGGCAATGATTTTCTGTGTCATGGAAAAGAGATTTTATAATGACAAACCAAATGGCTTCAGACACTGCTCCCCCTCCTTTGCTTCCCTCGACACCATCCCTGATTCGGGCCCTGAAACCCGGGCTTCGATATACCGTGCCATGCCCCCCCGGATCCGGCGATGCCTGGCTGCTGGCGGATCTGGCGCGCCGCGCCGGCCGAACCGTGGTCCTGCTATGCGCCGATCCGCTGGCGGCGCAACGCATGGCCGAAGAAATCCGGCTGTTCGCGCCGGAACTGCGGGTAAGGCAATTGCCCGATTGGGAAACCCTGCCCTACGACAGTTTTTCACCGCACCAGGACCTTATCTCGGAACGCCTGCACACCTTGCATGCCCTCATGCAAAAAAGCGTTGACGTGCTGACAGTACCCGTCACCACCGCGTTGTACAGGCTCGCCCCCCCGTCGTTCCTGGCCGCCTACACCTTTTCGTTCAGGCAGGGCGACAAGCTCGACGAAGAAGCCCTCAGGCAGCAGCTCACCCTGGCCAACTACACCCATGTCACCCAGGTCACGGCGCCGGGCGAGTTCTGCATCCGCGGCGGCCTGATCGACTTCTTCCCCATGGGTTCGGCCCTGCCCTACCGGCTCGACCTGTTCGACGACGAAATCGAATCCATACGCAGTTTCGACATCGACACCCAACGCAGCCTGTATCCCGTCAAGGAAGTCCAGCTTCTGCCCGGCCGCGAATTTCCCATGGACGAAGCGGCGCGCAACCATTTCCGCGCCCGCTTCCGGGAAGTCTTCGAAGGCGACCCATCGCGCGCCCTGCCCTACAAGGATATCGGCTCGGGCATTGCCTTTGCCGGGGTCGAATATTACTTGCCGCTGTTCTTCGACCAGACCGCAACGCTGTTCGACTACCTGACGGAGCAAACGCTCACCGTCACACTGGGCGATCTTGAAGAAACCATGCGGCGTTTCGCCCAGGACACGCACAGCCGCCACCAATTCCTGAAAGCCGATCGAGAGCGCCCCGTACTGCCGCCCGAGGCGCTTTTTCTGGACGCCGAAACGTTTTATCTGCATCTGAAGAATTTCGAGCGGCTGGCCCTCGTTCCCGAAGGGGCGCATCCCGATTTCGCCAGGGCGCCGGACGTTGCCGTGGCGCGGCGCGCCGACGACCCCGTCGCCAGGCTGCGTTCCTTGCTGGCACAAGCCACGGGGCGCGTCGCCCTTTGCGCCGATTCGCCCGGGCGCCGCGAGACCCTGCTGCTCATGCTGAGCGAATACGGCATTGCACCGGACGCACAGTTCGACACGCTGCACGAATTCCTGCAGTCGGACTGCCGGTTCGGGCTGGCCGTTGCGCCCCTGGACACTGGTTTCGGCCTGGCTCAGGGCGCGCTTACACTGCTGACCGAGAACGACCTGTACCCCAGCCAGGCCGGCCCGGCGCGGCGCAGAAGACAGGCACAAGCGGCCGGCAGCGACGTCGAAGCCATGGTGCGCGACCTATCCGAGCTGCGCGAGGGCGACCCCATCGTCCATACGCAACACGGCATAGGCCGCTACTGCGGCCTGGTCGACATGGACCTCGGCGACGGCGTCATGGAATTCCTGCATCTGGAATACGCCAACAACAGCACGCTGTACGTGCCCGTCGCGCAACTGCACGTCATTGCGCGCTACAGCGGCGCCGATCCCGAGCACGCCCCGCTGCATCAGCTCGGCTCCGGCCAATGGGACAAAGCCCGGCGCAAGGCAGCCAAACAAGTGCGCGACGCCGCCGCCGAACTGCTGGCCCTGTATGCGCTGCGCGCAGCCCGCGAAGGCTATTCGTTCAAGCTACCGCTCAACGACTACCAGGCTTTCGTCGAAGGCTTCGGCTTCGACGAAACGCCGGACCAGGCAGCGGCCATCGAGGCCGTCATCGGCGACATGACGTCGGGCCGCCCCATGGACAGGCTGGTGTGCGGCGACGTGGGATTCGGCAAGACCGAAGTCGCGCTGCGCGCCGCCTTCCTGGCGGTCGCCAACAACAAGCAGGTGGCCATACTGTGCCCCACCACCCTATTGGCCGAACAGCACGCCCAGACCTTTGCCGACCGCTTCGCGGACTGGCCCGTCAAGGTCGTGGAGCTGTCGCGCTTTCGCTCCTCCAAGGAAATCGCCGCCGCCATCGAGGGCCTCAATGACGGCCGCGTCGATATTGTCATCGGCACGCACAAAATCCTGTCCAAGGACGTCAAGTTCAAGCGCCTGGGCCTGGTCATCATCGACGAGGAGCATCGCTTCGGCGTACGCCAGAAGGAAGCCCTCAAGGCCCTGCGCGCCGAAGTCGACGTCCTGACCCTTACCGCCACTCCCATCCCCCGCACGCTGGGCATGTCGCTGGAAGGCATCCGCGATTTCTCGGTCATCGCCACCGCGCCGCAAAAACGGCTGGCCATCAAAACCTTCGTACGGCGCGAGGACGGCAGCACCATCCGCGAAGCCCTGCTGCGCGAGCTCAAGCGCGGCGGCCAGGTGTACTTCCTGCACAACGAAGTCGAAACCATCCACAACCGCCGCGCCCGCCTGGAAGAACTGGTGCCGGAAGCCCGCATCGCCGTCGCCCACGGCCAGATGCCGGAACGCGAGCTGGAAGAGGTCATGAAGGGCTTCTACCAGCAGCGCTACAACGTCCTGCTTTGCACCACCATCATCGAGACGGGCATCGACGTGCCCACCGCCAACACCATCGTCATACACCGCGCCGACAGGCTGGGGCTGGCCCAGCTGCACCAACTGCGCGGCCGCGTCGGGCGCTCCCACCACCAGGCCTATGCCTACCTGCTGACGCCCGGCGAAGACGCCATCACCAGCAACGCCAAGAAACGCCTGGAAGCCATCCAGGCCATGGAGGAACTGGGCTCGGGCTTTTACCTGGCCATGCACGACCTGGAAATCCGCGGCACCGGCGAGGTGCTGGGCGAATCGCAGTCGGGCAATATCCACGAGATCGGCTTTTCCATGTATTCGGAGATGCTCAACACCGCGGTGCGCGCGCTCAAGGCCGGCGAGGAACCCGACCTGGACTCGCCCTTCACCGCGCTTTGCGAGGTCAACCTGCATGCCTCGGCCCTGTTGCCGGCGGACTACTGCCCCGACGTGCACGCGCGCCTGAGCTTCTATAAAAAGCTTTCGCACGCCGACAGCGAGGACGGCCTCATCGGCATACAGGAAGAGCTGATCGACCGCTACGGCAAACTGCCCGAAGCCGCCCAGAACCTGCTGGCCACGCACCGGCTGCGCCTGCATGCCGAACCGCTGGGCGTGATCAAGATCGACGCCAGCGAGGCGCAAGCCATGATCCAGTTCAACGCCAAGCCCAATGTGGATCCTTTGCGTATCATTCAGCTTATCCAGACCCGGCGCAACGTCAAGCTGGCCGGCCAGGACAAGATAAAGATAGACATCAAGCCTTCGGGCTCCGCCAAACAGGCGGCACCGAATGCACCGCAAGCCGCGCCCGTCAACGCCCGCATCGAGGCGGTGCGCGACGTGCTCAAGGCCCTGGCCTGATTTCATACATTTTCACACAGCCCATTCCATGACCCATCTCATCCTGCAATCGCCCAGCCTCAGCACCGAAAACACCGAGAACATCGCCGCCATCGCGCGGGCCGAGGGGGTGCAAAGCCTGGGCAGCACCGCTGCGCGGCTGCTCAATATCGACGACAGCGAGAAGGAAGAAGTCGCCCGCCAGTGCGACAGCCTCAACTTGGACTACGCTTTTCTGGATATCGTCCGTCGCCTGGGCGAGTGCAGGATCCTGGCCATGGACATGGATTCCACCCTGATCAATATCGAGTGCATCGACGAAATCGCCGACATGGCCGGCCGCAAGGCCCAGGTCGCGGCCATCACCGAAGCCGCGATGCGCGGCGAGATCACCGACTTTTCCGAAAGTCTGCGCCGGCGCGTAGCCTTGCTCGAAGGAGTGTCCGTGCAGGCCCTGGAACAGGTTTATGCCGAGCGGCTACGGCTCAACGCAGGCGCCGAGCCGCTGATCCAGGCCGCCAAAAAAGCCGGCCTGAAAATCATGCTGGTCTCGGGTGGATTCACGTTCTTCACCGACAAGCTCAAACAGAGGCTGAGCCTGGACGAAACGCACGCCAACGTGCTGGACGTTTCCGACGGCAAGCTCACCGGCAAGGTGCTGGGCGACATTGTCGATGCCCAGGGCAAGGCGGATCGCCTACAGGCGCTGGCGCAAGCCACCGGCGCGCAAAAGCACCAGATCATCGCCCTGGGCGACGGCGCCAACGACCTGAAGATGCTGGCGCTGGCGGGCTATTCCGTCGCCTACCGGGCCAAGCCGGTGGTGCGCGCGCAGGCACGCTTCGCCCTGAACGTCAGCGGGCTGGACGCGGTGCTTAACTGGTTCCGGGCATAGTACTATTCCAGCAGTAGCGCGATATTCCCATAATCAAGAAGGAGCGGCTCATGGACCCTTTTATGCTGGCGGCAATTGAAGAGGCCCGGCTCGGCCTGGCGGAAGGCGGTATCCCGATCGGTTCGGTCATCGTCCACGACGGCAAGATCATCGGCCGAGGCCACAACCGGCGCGTGCAAAAAGGCAGCGCCATCCTGCACGGCGAGATGGACGCCTTCGAAAACGCGGGCCGGCAACCGGCCAAGGTTTACCAGGAATCGGTTCTCTATACCACGCTGTCGCCCTGCCCGATGTGCAGCGGGGCGATCCTTCTGTACGGAATTCCGAAAATCGTGGTGGGCGAGAACAAAACCTTCATGGGCGATGAAGACCTGCTGCGGTCCCGCGGGGTCGAGGTCGAAGTACTGCAGGACGCTGACTGCATCGGATTGATGCAGTCCTTCATCGATTTGAAGCCAGAGCTGTGGAACGAAGATATCGGGGTATAAAAGGCGTCTTTGAGTCCTTGACCGGCGGTTTTAGCCTAGCTGGTTTTGCTCAGGTCGCTGCGGCTCCGGCTGCGCCGGAGCTACCCGGCCAGCCAAGCCAAATCGGGCGCTCGCGGAACTCGCGCGAACGGATACCCACTGGGTATCCGTAAACGCCGCGCTCGAACAGCCGCTCACTTGCCTCCCGATTTGACTCGCCTAGCCGGCTGGCTCCAACTTCACAAATCCAGCCAAGCTAAAGCCGCCTTGCAGATATGAAGGTTGAGGCAAATTCAATGCTTGCCATGGATGGCGCAAATCTCCCAACACACATGCATAAGGCCGTTGCGGCCCCGCGGGTTTTGCGAAGTTGGAGCAAGCCATTTCGGCGCTTGTTTTCAGGAGGCAAGCGAGCATCTGTTCGAGCGCGGCGTTTACGGCCAGCCGGGGGCTGGCCGTTCGCGCGAGTTTTGCGAGCGCCTGAAAACAAGCGTTGAAATGGGAAGCCCCGGCGTAGCCGGGGCCGTGGCGACCTGAGCAAAACCCGCGGGGCCGCAACGGCCGGTTAAGGACTCCAAAATCGGCCGCTTAAGGAAGCCGACACTGGCCCCTTATCCCCGGTGCCGATGCCGCAACAGATAGCAGTACACGAAGCCCGGATAAGCCAGCACCAGGTACAGGCACAAGCTGATGACGTAGAACTCCCAGTCCTTGGGAAAGGCGTTGCCGATATTGATTTCGAAGGCCAGGCCCAGCGTTCCCACCAGGGCATACAGCACCAGGACCTCAAGCAAACGCACCACGAACGACTTGTGGATGCGCTTGTTGATGTCACGCCAGCCCGGATAGCTGAGCAGCAGCACCACGGCCACGGCCAATACCGCGATCTTGACCAGGAACAGGCCCATCGACGCCGCGTCGGCGCCGACCAGCGCGCCCCCTACCCAGCCCAGGATCGCAAAATGCAGGCCGACCAGAATGGCGAAAAACACAATCGATTCCAGCAGGCGCAGCCAGGCCGGCCGGCGGTCTTCCCCCTTTTGAAGCCAGGGCAGCATCAATAGCGGGCGCCGAATCAAAAACGGGAGGCTGGCGGTTGCCAATGCAAGGACGATAAGAATCCAGACCGCCACCGGCTGCTCCATGACTACCCTTTAAAAACCCAGCGATGTTTGAATTGCATGCACGCAAAGCGCCATCAGGCCGCCGGGCAACACGCCCAGGACAATCAGCGCCAGGCCGTTCAGCGACATCAGGCCATGCGGCAACACCCCGCCCGCAACAGGCGCCGTCTCGCCCTCGGGCTCGTCGAAATACGCCATCTTGACCACGCGCAGGTAGTAGAAGGCGCCGACCAGCGAGAACAGGACCGCCACGACAGCCATGGCGACGTGGCCCGCGCCGACCAGGGCCTGCAGCACCGCCAGCTTGGCGTAGAAGCCCGCCAGCGGGGGAATGCCGGCCAACGAGAACATGGAAAGCAGCAGCACGCCGGCCAGCACCGGGTTGCGCCGGTTCAGGCCTTTAAGGTCGGAGATATTCTCGCATTCGAAACCCTTGCGGCTGAGCAGCAGGATGAGCCCGAAGGTGACCAGGGTAGTCAGCACGTAAATGACCATGTAGAACAGCGCCGAGCCGTATGCTTGCCCCGTGGCCTGGGGATTGTTCTCGACCACGCCCGAGAGCAGGCCCAGGAACACGAAGCCCATGTGCGAAATGGTGGAGTACGCCAGCATGCGCTTGAAATCGGTCTGCGCGATGGCGGTGATGTTGCCGATGGCCAACGACAGCACCGCCATGATCAGCAGCATGGGCTGCCAGTCCAGCGCCAGACCGTGCAGGCCTTCGATGAGCAGGCGCAGTATCAGCGCGAAGGCGGCCAGCTTGGGCGCCGCGGCAACCAGCAGCGTCACCGCCGTGGGCGCGCCGTGGTAGACGTCGGGCACCCACATGTGGAAAGGCACGGCGCCCAGCTTGAAGGCCAGGCCGGCCACAATGAAGACCACGCCGAACACCAGTGGCAAGGTGTGAACCTGGCCGGTGGCGATGATGTGGGCGATGCGGGCCAGGTCGAGCTGGCCGGTGGCGCCGTAGATCATGGAAAGGCCATACAGCAAGATGCCGGACGCCAGCGAACCCAGCACGAAATACTTCATGGCCGCCTCGGTGGCCTTGACGTTTTCGCGGCGCAGCGCGATAAGGGCATACAGGGCGAAAGACATGAGCTCCACGCCAAGGTACACAGTAAGCATGCTGCCGGCCGAGATCATGACCATCTGGCCCAGCAAGGCAAACAGCGACAAGGTGTACATTTCGCCGCCGTGGCTGAGCATTTCGCGCTCCTCGGCATATTGGCGGCCGTAGATCAGCGTAATGGCAACCGTAATGTACGACGCAATCTTGAGGAAATGCGACAGCGAGTCGACCACGAACATGCCGTTGAACGTGGTGCCGGCGACACCGTCGCTCCATTGCACCGCATTGGCCACGGCAACGATCAGCAAGGACAGCAGGCTCAGGATGAACGTCGAATGGCGGTTCTTCGATTTGCTGAACGCGTCGAAGATCAATACCACAACGGTCAAAATCAGCAGCAGAATCTCAGGCAAAGCCAGGGCGAATTGAAAATGATTTTGCATAATGATCCGGGCTTACAGTTTCGAGACGGAGACGTGTTGCAACAATGCCTGCACCGATACATGCATGACGTCGGTAAACGGCTTGGGATGGATGCCCATGTACAGAACCAGGATGGCCAGGACTCCCAGGATGAAGAACTCGCGCTTGCCCAGGTCGGCCATGGCGCGCACTTCTTCATTGACAATGTCGCCCAGCGCCACGCGCTTGAACATCCACAGCGAGTAGGCGGCGCCCCAGATCAAGGCGGTGGCGGTCAGAAGGCCGATCCAGAAGTTGTGCTCGACCGCGCCCATGATGACCGTGAATTCACCCACGAAGCCGCTGGTGGCCGGCAGGCCGCAATTGGCCAGCGAAAACAGCAGGAAGAAAGTGACGAAGCGCGGCATGACGTTGATGACCCCGCCATAGGCATCGATTCGGCGCGTGTGCAGGCGGTCGTAAAGCACGCCTATGCACAGGAACATGGCGCCCGACACGAAGCCGTGCGAGAGCATCTGCACGATGGCGCCTTCCAGGCCTGCCGTATTGAAGATGAAAAAACCCAGCGTGACGAAGCCCATGTGGGCCACCGACGAATACGCCACCAGCTTTTTCATGTCGTCCTGGACGATGGCCACCAGGCCGATGTAGATGACGGCAATCAGCGACAAGGCGATCATCAGGCCTGCCAGGCTGTGCGAGGCGTCGGGCGCGATGGGCAGGGAAAAACGCAGGAAACCGTACGCGCCCAGCTTGAGCATGATGGCCGCCAGCACCACTGAACCGCCCGTAGGCGCCTCGACGTGCGCGTCGGGCAACCACGTATGCACCGGCCACATGGGAACCTTGACCGCGAACGCGGCAAGCAGCGCCAGGAAGACCAGGAGCTGCGGCGTATAGCCCAGCTTCATGTGCTGCCATGTCTGGATGTCGAACGAACCGCCCGCCACATGCCACAAATAGATGAAGGCAATGAGTGTAAGCAGCGAGCCGGCCAGCGTATACAGGAAGAACTTGAACGCGGCATACACGCGGTTGGGGCCGCCCCAGGCGCCGATGATCAGGTACATGGGAATGAGCGTGGCTTCGAAGAACACGTAGAACAGCATGCCGTCCAACGCGCAGAAAACCCCCACCATGAGACCGGACAGGATCAGGAACGACGCCATGTATTGCGCCACGCGCTTGGTGATGACTTCCCAGCCCGCCAGCACCACCACAATGGTGAAGAAAGCGGTGAGCAGCACGAACCACATCGAGATGCCGTCGATGCCCAGGTGATAGTTGACCGCGAAGGTCTCGATCCAGGGCACGTTTTCGACGAACTGCATGTCTGCCGTGTCGTAGCGAAAACCCGTGTAAAGCGGCAAGGTCACCAGGAAACCCAATACCGAGCCGATCAGGGACAGCCAGCGCGTAAGGCCCGGACGGTCGTCGCGCCCCACCAGCAGGACGATCAGCCCCGCCACGATGGGAACGAAAATGGAAAGAGTTAGCCAGGGAAAGGTAGAAGACGCCATATCGCTAGTCATCAGTGAACCGTCAGCACGAAAAAGGTTAGAAACGCCATGATGCCGATGATCATCGCGAAAGCGTAATGGTAGATGTAGCCCGACTGCAGATAGCGGCTGATCGATGCGACCATGCCCACCACGCGCGCGCTGCCATTGATCACGATGCCGTCGATGATGCCGCGGTCGCCGCCCTGCCACAGCCCGCGCCCCAGGCAACGCGCGCCGCGCGACAGGACTTGTTCGTTGAACCAGTCGGCGTAGTACTTGTTTTCCAGGATGGTGTACAGCCAGGAAAGCTTGTTCTTTATGGCCTCGGGCAGGCGCGGATTGACCAGATAGCCGTACCAGGACACCACGAAGCCCGCAACCACCAGCCAGAACGGCAGGGTCAGGAAGCCGTGCAGGGCGAACTCGACCCAGCCGTGCCAGTGCTCGGCCAGATCGGCCATGGCCGGATGCTGGGGAAGCACGGCGATGACGCCCTTGAAATAGCCGCCGAACAGCAGCGGATCGATGGCCCAGGCGCCGGCGATGACGGAAGGAATGGCCAGCAGCACCAGCGGCACGGTCACCACCCACGGCGACTCATGCGGCGTGCCGTGATGGCCATGATGCTCGGCATGTTCGCCATGGTCGTCATGCCCATGCGCGGCGGGCTCGGCATTGAAACGCTCTTTGCCGTGGAAGACCAGGAAGTACACGCGGAAAGAGTACAGCGACGTGACGAACACGCCGATGAGCGTCGCGTAGTAGGCGAAGCCCGCGCCCCATACATTGGCCGCGCCGGCGGCCTCGATGATGTGCTCCTTGGAATAGAAGCCCGCAAAGAACGGCGTGCCCACCAGGGCCAGCGTGCCGATCAGGAAGGTGATCCAGGTGATCGGCATGTATTTGCGCAGGCCGCCCATGTTGCGGATGTCCTGGTCGTGGTGCATGCCGATGATGACCGAGCCGGCGCCCAAAAACAGCAGCGCCTTGAAGAAGGCGTGGGTCATCAGGTGGAAGATGGCCACCGAGTAGGCCGAGGCGCCCAGCGCGACGGTCATGTAGCCCAGCTGCGACAGGGTGGAGTACGCCACCACGCGCTTGATGTCGTTCTGGATGATGCCCAGTATGCCCAGGAACAGCGCGCCGATGGCGCCGATGATGATGACGAATGACAGCGCCGTGGACGAAAGCTCGAACACCGGCGAGAAGCGCGCCACCATGAAGATGCCGGCCGTCACCATGGTTGCCGCGTGAATGAGGGCGGAAATCGGCGTAGGGCCTTCCATGGAGTCGGGCAGCCAGGAATGCAGCGGCACTTGCGCCGACTTGCCCATGGCGCCTACGAACAAGGAAATGCAGGCCACCGTCACCAGCTTCCAGTCCGTGCCGGGAAAGCCCAGGCTTGCCAGCTTGTCGGTCTGGTGGAAGATTTCGCCGTAGTTCATGGTGCCCGTGTAGGCGAACAGCAGGCCGATGCCCAGGATGAAACCGAAGTCGCCCACGCGGTTGACCAGGAAGGCCTTCAGGTTGGCGAAAATGGCCGTGGGCCGCGTATACCAGAAACCGATCAGCAGGTACGAGACCAGGCCCACCGCTTCCCAGCCGAAGAACAGCTGCAGCATATTGTTCGACATCACCAGCATCAGCATGGAGAAGGTGAACAGCGAAATGTAGGCGAAGAAACGCTGGTAGCCGGGATCGTCGGCCATGTAGCCGATGGTGTACACGTGCACCATCAGCGACACGAAGGTGACCACCACCATCATCAGGGCGGTAAGCGAATCGATCAGGAAGCCGACTTCCAGCTTGGCCGAGCCGATGAAGTTCCAGGTATACACCGTGCCGTCGAAGGTCTGGCCATTGAGCACCTGGAACAGTACGACGACCGAGCCGATGAACGAGATCAGCACGCCCAGGATGGTAATGATGTGCGCGCCCTGGCGGCCTACCTGGCGGCCCAGAAAGCCGGTGCCGAACAGGCCGACAAGCAAAGCGCCGGCCAGCGGCGCCAATGCTATAAGTAGATAGAGACTGGTTGAACTCATAGTATTTGTAATCCCATCAACCTTTAAGGTGGTCTAGTTCTTCGACATTGATCGTATTCAGGTTGCGGAACAGCAGCACCAGAATCGCCAGGCCGATGGCGGCTTCAGCGGCGGCCACCGTCAAGATGAAGAAAACGAACACCTGGCCGGAAGCGTCGCCGAACCAGGTCGAGAACGCCACGAAGTTGAAGTTGGCGGCAAGCAGGATAAGCTCGATCGACATCAGCAAAATAAGCAGGTTGCGGCGATTCAGGAAGAAGCCGAACACGCCGATGGCGAACAGGATGGCGCCAAGAACCAGGTAATGGGCAAGTGTTATGGTCATTTCGATTCTCCCGATGCGGCGGGCTGGGCCTTGGGCTCGGTTTGCGAAGGAATGCTCACCAGGCGCAGGCGGTCTTTGGCGCGCACGCGAACCTGGTCGGCGGGATTGTTGTACTTGACGTCGCGCCGGCGGCGCAGGGTCAGCGCAATCGCCGAAACCATGCCCAGCAACAGGATCACGGCGCCCACTTCGACGGCGAACACGTATTGGGTATACATGAGCGTGCCCAGCGCGCGCGTGTTGTTGTAGTCGGCCGGGACTGAGGCCTGCGGGCCGGCGCCGGCCCACAGCTTGGCGATGACGAACGCCATTTCCAGAACCATGATCAGGCCTATGCCCAGACCGAGCGGCAGGTAAACCTTCAGGCCAGTGCGCAGCGAGGCCATGCGCATGTCCAGCATCATGACCACGAAAAGGAACAGCACCATGACGGCGCCGACATACACCAGCACCAGCAGCAGCCCCAGGAACTCGGCCCCCGCCAGCACCCACAGCATGGACGCCGTAAAGAAGGCCAGAATGAGATGCAGCACCCCGGTAACGGGGTTGGGCGCCGAAATGACGCGGAACGCCGCCACCACCAGGATGACGGACAGCACATAGAACAGGACGGTAGCAAAAGTCATATCAGGCCCTGGAATCAACGATAAGGAGCGTCTTCGGCTCGACGACGCGCAATTTCCGGCTCGTACCGATCACCGATGGCCAGGAGCATGTCCTTGGTGTAGTACAGGTCGCCGCGTTTTTCGCCGTGGTATTCATGGATATGCGTTTCCACGATGGAGTCCACGGGACAGCTCTCTTCACAGAAGCCGCAGAAAATGCACTTGGCCAGATCGATGTCGTAGCGCGTCGTGCGGCGCGAACCGTCCTCGCGTTCCTCGGATTCGATAGTAATAGCCAACGCCGGGCACACAGCCTCGCAAAGCTTGCAGGCAATGCAGCGCTCTTCGCCATTGGGATAGCGACGCAGCGCGTGCAGCCCCCGGAAACGCGGCGAAGCAGGCGTTTTTTCCTGCGGGTAGCGCAGAGTGATCTTGCGCTTGAAAAAATACTTGCCGGTCAGGCGCATGCCCTTCAGCATTTCGGACAGCATGAAGCTGCCGAAGAAATCTTTAATTGCATCCATATCTTGCCCCAGTCCGCCTCAATGCCAAATGTTCCACGGCGTTTGCATCCAGATCGCAACGATCAGCAGCCATATGCCGGTGAAGGGAATGAATACCTTCCAGCCCAGGCGCATGATCTGGTCGTAGCGATAACGGGGAAACGTCGCCCGGAACCAAATGAACATCGACACCACACAAAACGTTTTAATGCCCAGCCACAGCCAGCCCGGCACCCAGGTAAAGGGCGCCGCATCGATGATGGGCAGCCAGCCGCCCAGGAACATGATGGAGGCCACCGCCGACAGCAGGATCATGTTGGCGTATTCGCCCAGGAAGAACAGCGCGAACGCCGTGCCCGAGTATTCCACCATGTGGCCCGCCACGATTTCCGACTCGCCCTCGACCACGTCGAAGGGGTGGCGGTTGGTCTCGGCCACGGCGGACACCACGTAGATGACGAACAGCGGCAGCAGCGGCAGCCAGTTCCAGGACATGAAATTGACGCCATGCGACGCGAACCAGCCCTTGTCCTGCCCTATCACGATGTCGCTCATGTTGAGCGAGCCCGACACCAGCAGCACAGTGATCATGACGAAACCGACGGCCAGCTCGTAAGACACCATTTGCGCCGCGGCGCGCATGGCGCCCAGCAAAGCGTACTTGGAGTTGGAAGCCCAGCCGGCGACGATGACGCCATATACGCCCAGTGACGTAACCGCCATGATGTACAGCAGGCCGGCGTTGACGTTGGACAGGACCAGCTGCGGGCTGAACGGTATGACCGCCCAGGCCGCCAGGGCCGGCATCAGCGTGACGACGGGCGCCAGCACGAACAGCACCTTGTTGGACTTGCTGGGCATGATGAGCTCTTTGCTCAGCAGCTTGAACACGTCGGCGAACGGCTGCAGCAAGCCGCGATAGCCCACGCGGGTGGGCCCCAGCCGTATGTGCATGGCGCCGATCATCTTGCGTTCCCAATAGGTAAGATAGGCCACGCAAAGAATCACGGGAACGGCGATCAGGACGATCTTGATAATCGTCCAGACCACGTACCAGGGCGTTGCGCCGATAAGGCTGGTACCGAAGTTATCGAGTGCGGTCACCCATTCCATTTAGACGCCCTCCACCGAAAGCTGCCCGAAAGCGCCGCCCAGCGGCAGGGTTTCGGCGAATGCGGCGGAAAGGCGCACCGCGCCCTGCGCCACGGCATTGTCCAGCAATGCTGTCACAGTGATTTCTCCTTGCGGGGAACGGACACGCACAGTCCGGCCCGATTCCACACCCAGGCTGGCCAGCGTGGCGGCGCACATGCGGGCCTGCGGAGCCTGGGAGGCGGCGGTCTGTTGCAACGGTTCGGCGCGGCGCACCATGGCGTCGCTGCGATAGATGGGCACGTCGGCAACGCGCTCGAGTCCCGCCGGCGCCGCGGCAAGCCCGATGGCGCTTTGCACATCGTTGGACAAATGCGCCTCGACGCCGCCGACCAGAACGCTGTCGCGGATGGATTCCGAGGTTTCGTCATCGAAGCCGGGCAGTTCGAACAAGTTGCCCAGCACACGCAGAACCTTCCAGGCCGGGCGCGTGTCGACGAACGGCGCGGCGGCGCCCTTGAAGCTTTGCGCGCGCCCTTCGGCGTTGATGAACGTGCCCGAGGTTTCGGTGAACGGCGAAACGGGGAGCATGACATGCGCCCAGTCCTGGGCGGCGGAGCGATAGGAAGTGAGCGCCACCGTGAACTCGGCCGCCTGCAGCGCCTGCAACGCCTGCGCGCCGTTGTCGGCGTCGAGCGCGGGCTCGGCATGCAGCACGATATAGGCCTTCAAGCCGTCGGCCAGCATTTGGGCCGCCGTCAGGCCGTCCGCCCGGGGCGTGGCGCCTGCAACGTAGCCGCCCACCGTATTGCCGCCGGCGGTCAGGAAGCCCAGCCTGCCCTTGGCCGCCTGGGCCAGGGCCTGCGCATTGGCGGCGATGAGCGAGGCCTGGGGCGAAGCCACGGCCAGGTTGCCCAAAAGCACCGCCACGTTTTCACCCGAAGCCAGGCTGGCTGCAATGCGCTTGGCTTCTTCCGAAGGTTCCTGCGCGCCGAAGGCATCGGGCACAGTCTGCTCGGTGGCCTGGGCCAGCGCGACCAGCACTTCGGCCACGGCATTCGGCAAGGCGCCAGGCGTTACAGTCAAACGCCCTTGAACGGGGAACAGGGGGTCGTCGGCCCCACAGTCGATAAAGGAGATTTGCGTGCCGTGCTTGGCCGCCTGGCGCAGACGCTGCGCGAACAAGGGGTGGTCCTTGCGCAGGAACGAACCCACCACCAGAACGCGGTCCAGCTTGCCGAGTTCGGCAATGGGCATGCCCAGCCAGGGCACGCCGGCCACGGCCTTATCCAGGCCGGCGTCGGTCTGGCGCAGGCGGAAATCGACGTTCTCGGAGCCCAGGCTGCGGGTCAGCCGGGCCAGCAGGGCCAGCTCTTCGAGCGTGGCCTCCTGGGTGCCCAGGGCGCCGATCTGCGTCGCGCCGTGCTGGTCGCGCACCTGGTTGAGCCCCTTGACCACCGCCTGCAGCGCATCGCTCCAGGAGGCTTCGCGCCACTGGCCGTCGGCCGTGCGGATCATGGGATGGGCCAGGCGGTCTTCGGTATAAAGCCCGGTATAAGCATAGCGATCGCGGTCGCTGATCCAGCACTCGTTGACGTCTTCGTTCTCGAACGGCACGACGCGCATGACACGGTCGCCCTTGACCTGCACGACCAGGTTGGCGCCCACGCTGTCGTGCGGGCTGACGGAACGGCGGCGGGCCAGTTCCCAGGTGCGGGCCGTATAGCGGAAAGGCTTGGAGGTCAGCGCGCCCACGGGGCAGATGTCGATCATGTTGCCCGACAGCTCGGACTCGACGGCACGGCCCACGAACGACGTGATTTCAGAATGTTCGCCGCGGTTGACCATGCCCAGCTCCATGATGCCGCCGACCTCTTGCCCGAAGCGCACGCAGCGGGTGCAATGGATGCAGCGCTGCATTTCCTCGGCGGACACCAGAGGGCCCATTTCCTTGTGGAACACGACCCGCTTTTCTTCCTGGTAGCGCGATGCCGAGGCGCCGTAGCCCACGGCCAGATCCTGCAATTGGCACTCGCCGCCCTGATCGCACACCGGGCAATCGAGCGGGTGGTTGATGAGCAGGAATTCCATGACGCTTTTCTGCGCGGCGACGGCCTTGGCGGAAGCCGTATGCACGATCATTCCGTTGGTGACGGGCGTGGCGCAGGCCGGCATGGCCTTGGGCGCCTTTTCGACTTCGACCAGGCACATGCGGCAGTTGGCCGCGATGGAGAGTTTCTTGTGGTAGCAAAAATGCGGCACGTAAAGCCCCAGCTTGTGGGCGGCCTGCATGACCATGCTGCCCTCGGGGACTTCAACCTTTTTGCCGTCGATGGTAAGTTCAACCATTGCGTGTCCTGAGCCTACAGATATTTGGGCACCACACAGCTCTTGTGCTCGATGTGGTGTGCGAACTCGTCGCGAAAATGTTTGATGAAACTGCGCACCGGCATGGCGGCGGCATCGCCCAAAGCGCAAATGGTGCGCCCCATGATGTTGGAAGCGACCGAGTCGAGGACATCCAGATCTTCGGGACGGCCCTGCCCGTTCTCGATGCGGTTGACCATGCGCCACAGCCAGCCCGTGCCTTCGCGGCACGGCGTGCACTGCCCGCAGCTTTCTTCGAAATAGAAATACGACAGGCGCAGCAGCGACTTCACCATGCAGCGGGTTTCGTCCATGACGATGACCGCCCCCGAACCCAGCATGGAGCCGGCCTTGGCGATGCCGTCGTAGTCCATGGTGGTTTGCATCATGATGTCGGCGGGCAGCACCGGGGCGCTCGAGCCGCCGGGAATCACGGCCTTGAGCTTGCGCCCGCCCCTGACCCCGCCGGCCAGTTCCAGCAAGGTCGAGAACGGCGTGCCCAGGGGAATCTCGTAGTTGCCGGGCAGCTCGACGTCGCCCGACACGGAAAACAGCTTGGTGCCGCCGTTATTGGGCAGGCCGGTTTCGAGGTATTCCTTGGCGCTGTGCCGGAATATCCAGGGCACGGCCGCGAAGGTCTCGGTGTTGTTGATGGTGGTGGGCTTGCCGTAAAGGCCGAAGCTGGCCGGGAACGGCGGCTTGAAGCGCGGCTGGCCTTTTTTGCCTTCCAGCGATTCCAGCAAGGCGGTTTCCTCGCCGCAGATGTAGGCTCCGTAGCCATGAAAGGCATGCAGCTGGAAGTTGAAGTCCGAGCCGAGGATCTTGTCGCCCAGGAAGCCGGCGGCGCGCGCTTCTTCCAGCGCTTCCTCGAAACGTTCGTAGATGTCGAAGATTTCGCCGTGGATGTAGTTGTAGCCTACGCTGACGCCCATGGAATAGGCGGCGATGGCCATGCCTTCGATCACGATGTGGGGGTTGAAACGCAGGATGTCGCGGTCTTTGAACGTGCCCGGCTCGCCTTCGTCGGAATTGCACACCAGGTATTTCTGGCCCGGCAAGGCGCGCGGCATGAAGCTCCATTTGAGCCCGGTGGGGAACCCGGCGCCGCCGCGGCCGCGCAGGCCCGAAGCCTTGACCTCGGCCACGACTTCCTCGGGCTTCATGCCCGAGGTAAGGATTTTGCGCAAGGCCTCGTAGCCGCCGCGCTTGACGTAGTCGTCCAGATGCCAGTTGCTGCCGTCCAGGCCGGCAACGATTTGCGGATTGATGTGGCGGCCATGGAAAATCATGCTGCGCGATGCGTCGTCGCCCGGTGTGGCCAGCAAGCCGTGGGAAAACCGCTGCAAGGTTTCCGGAGCGTTCATCGCGATTCTCCGTTCTGTTTAAGTTCGTCGAGCATGGCGTCGATCTGCTCCGGAAGCATGCGCACGCACATATGCTTGTTGTTGACCAGCATGACAGGCGCATCGCCACAGGCGCCCATGCACTCGCCTTCTTGCAGCGTGAACAGGCCGTCTTCGGTGGTTTCGAAAAAATCGATGCCCAGTTTTTCCTTGAGGTAGTCGGCGGCCTTCACGCCGTCGCGCAGCGCGCAAGGCAGATTGGTGCATACCGTAAGCTTGTAGCGGCCCACCGGCTTGGTATCGAACATATTGTAGAAAGTGGCGACCTCCTGCACCGCAATGGGCGGCTCTTGCAGGTACGAGGCCACGTCTTCGATGACTTCGGTGGAAACCCAGCCTTTTTCATCCTGGGCGACAGCCAGCGCCGCCATGATGGCGGAACGCTTTTGATCGGCCGGGAACTTGGTGAGCTCCTTGTCGATCTTTTTGTAGGCTTGTTCGGAAAGCAGCATAATTTGTATCCGGTATTTATCTTGACGCGGCGCCGATCAACGATCGATCTCGCCAAACACGATGTCCAATGTCCCGATAATGGTGACGGCGTCGGCAATCATGTGCCCGCGCGTCATCTCGTCCAGAGACTGCAGGTGCACAAAACCCGGGGCGCGGATCTTGAGGCGGTAGGGTTTGTTGGCCCCGTCGGAAATAACATAGGTTCCGAATTCGCCCTTGGGATGCTCGACCGCGGCATAGGCCTCGCCCTTGGGCACGTGCATGCCCTCGGTGAACAGCTTGAAGTGGTGGATGAGATCTTCCATGCCGGTCTTCATGTGCTCGCGCGAGGGCGGCGCCACCTTGTGGTTATCGACGATGACGGGGCCGGGATTGTTGCGCAGCCATTCGACGCACTGGCGAATGATGCGGTTGCTTTCGCGCATTTCGGCAATGCGGACCAGGTAGCGGTCGTAGCAGTCGCCATTGGTGCCCACGGGAATATCGAAATCGATGCGGTCGTAGACTTCATAGGGCTGCATTTTGCGCAGATCCCATTCGACGCCCGAGCCCCGCAGCATGGGGCCGGTAAAGCCCAGCGCCTTGGCGCGTTCGGGATCGACCACCCCGATGCCCACCAGCCGCTGCTTCCAGATGCGGTTGTCGGTAAGCAGGACTTCGTATTCGTCGACACAGGCCGGGAAGCGGTTGGTGAAGTCCTCGATGAAATCCAGCAGCGAACCCGAACGGGCTTCGTTCATGGCCTTGACTTCCTTGGCGCCACGATACTTGCTGGTCTCGCCGTATTGCGGCATGGTGTCGGGCAGGTCGCGGTACACGCCGCCGGGACGGTAGTACGCCGCGTGCATGCGGGCGCCCGAAACCGCCTCGTAGCAGTCCATGAGGTCTTCGCGTTCGCGGAAGGCATACAGGAACACCGCCATGGCGCCCACGTCGAGCGCGTGCGAACCGATGGACATGAGGTGGTTGAGAATGCGCGTGATTTCGTCGAACATGACGCGGATGTACTGGGCCCGCAGCGGCACTTCGATGCCCAGCAGCTTTTCGACCGTCATGACGTAGGCATGCTCGTTGCACAGCATGGAGACGTAGTCGAGCCGGTCCATGTAAGGCAGCGTTTGCAGGTAGGTGCGGGTCTCGGCCAGCTTTTCGGTGGCCCGGTGCAAAAGTCCGATATGCGGGTCGGCGCGCTGGATGACCTCGCCGTCGAGCTCCAGGACCAGGCGCAGCACGCCGTGCGCCGCAGGGTGCTGCGGGCCAAAGTTCAAGGTGTAGTTTTTGATGTCAGCCATTTCTCTTAACGCTCTATTCCGTAGCCCTCTTCGCGCACGACACGCGGGGTGATCTCACGCGGCTCTATGGTGACCGGCTGGTACACCACGCGCTTCTGCTCGGTGTCGTAGCGCATTTCCACCGTTCCGGAAATCGGGAAGTCCTTGCGGAACGGATGGCCGATGAAGCCGTAGTCGGTAAGGATGCGGCGCAGGTCGGGATGACCTTCGAACACGATGCCGTACAGATCGAACGCCTCGCGCTCGAACCAGTTGGTATTGGGCCAGACATTGACCAGGGAGGCGATTACGGGGAAGTCTTCGTTGGGCACCCAGCCACGCACGCGCACACGCCAGTTGTTCGCCACGGAAAGCAGGTGAACCACTACCGCGAAACGCTGGGGAAACCGCGCGCTGGCGTCCTGGTAGGTCGGCGCGCCCCAACCGGAATAATCGACGCCGCACAGGTCGATGCACAGCGCAAACCCCAGCGATGGATTGTCGCGCAAGGCCAGGCAGGTATCGACCCATTGTTCGGCGGGCACTTCGAGCGTCAGTTCGCCCAGCGCCTCGGTGCAGTTGAGGGTTTCGCCGAAATGGGCGGTCAAATTGGTTTTTAGCGTTTCAAGCCGTGTCATAGTGCGAGCAGTTGGAACGTGAATGGATGGGCGCGGGGCCTAGCGGGCGATCGTATTGGTCAGGTGGATCTTGTTCTGCAATTGCAGCAGGCCGTACACCAGGGCTTCCGCCGTGGGCGGGCAGCCGGGCACGTAGATGTCGACCGGCACGATGCGGTCGCAGCCGCGCACCACCGAATATGAATAATGGTAGTAGCCGCCGCCATTGGCACAGGACCCCATGGAGACCACCCAGCGCGGCTCGGGCATCTGGTCGTAGACCTTGCGCAGCGCGGGCGCCATCTTGTTGCACAAGGTGCCGGCGACGATCATCAGGTCGGACTGGCGCGGACTGGGACGAAAGATAATGCCGAACTGGTCAAGGTCGTAGCGGGCCGCACCCGCATGCATCATTTCGACCGCGCAACAGGCAAGGCCGAACGACATGGGCCACATCGACCCCGTCTTGGCCCAGTTCAGGAACTTGTCCGCGCTGGTGGTGATAAAACCTTCTTTAAGAATGCCGTCAATAGCCATGATTTTGCCTAATAACTTGTATAGCGAAGCGCCGCATGGCGCCGCCGTTTACGCTGAGCCTCGCGCGGCGCGAGCTGCGCACGCAAAGACCCCGCGCACTATTCCCAGTCGAGCGCGCCTTTTTTCCACTCGTAGATGAAGCCCACGGTAAGCACCGCAAGAAAGACCATGACCGTCCAGAATCCAACGATTCCGACCGTGCCGGTGGAGATGGCCCAGGGAAACAGGAAGGCGATTTCCAAATCGAACAAAATGAACAGGATGGCGACGAGGTAGTAGCGCACGTCGAACTTCATGCGCGAGTCGTCAAAGGCCTCGAAACCGCACTCGTAGGCCGATAGCTTTTGCTCGTCGGGACGATGGGGCCCAAGCACGCGGCCCACCGTCAACAATACGAAACCGATCAGGGTGGCGACAACAATAAAAAGCAGTACGGGAAAATACTGTTGCAAATTCATGCCAAGCATCCAATCTCAATAAGTAAACCGTAGGATTGTAGCATTTTGAACATGTATTCCACCTGAACCTGGGCAATGTTGAAACAAAGTCGCGGCAATAAGGTCCATTGCCGCCGGACGTTGCATGAACAGCGTTAAAAATCCATGAAAATCATGGGATTTTAATTTTTTTTCGACGTAAAAAAACCACCCGGATTCCGGATGGTTTTTCAGCAAGGCAAGGCCATTGCCCCGGCCCATGCCCGGCGTGCCGGGCGACATGGCCGGGCAATGCGCGCCAGTTAGAACTGATGGCGGATGCCGGCGCCGACAAACGTCGACTTCAGGTCGTCCTGCATGGCTGCATGGTCGGCGTACGAACCCACCGCGTACAGATTGGTGCGTTTGGACAAGGCATAGCTATAGCCCAGGCTGTAGATATGCTGCTTGCTGAGATCGCCGTCATGCACGCCCGTGGAGCGGGGATCGGCCATGCCCCACGAAGCCATGAGCGAGCCATTGGCGCCCACCGGCGCGCTCAGGCCAACGGTGTACGAATTGACTTTCAGGCCGTCGTCCGCGTAATAGCCGGTGCTGTCCGTCTGGGCGCCCAGGTCGGCATACTGGATGGGGGAGAGCCAGCCGTTGCGCGTCTGGCCAAAGCCAAGGTGCAGCTTGACGATATTGAAGTCGTAGCTTGCGCCCAGATTCCAGCTCTTGATCGAAACGCCGTTGTCGTCGGGATCGGCAAAGGTTTCCGCCGACTTGAGCTGATCGTAGGTCAGCGCGGCGGCAATGGGGCCGTTGGTATAGCGCAAGCCGGTGGTCCACGCACGGGAGTTGGGTTCGCTGCCGCCGCTGGTCTTGAACTGCTGGCTGCCGTTGTTGTTGAACGAGTACCCGACGCCGAACTGGAAGCCCGCAAAATCGGGAGTCTGGTACATGATCATGTTGTCGTAGCGGACACTGTCGGCCGCACCGAACGTGGCGCCCGCGCGCGCCTGGCTCCAGTCGGTGCCGAAGGGGCTGGCCACGCCTGCGAAATACTTGGTGGCGATATTGGTCTGGCGGCCGAAGTCCAGGCGGCCCCAATTATCGGAATCCAGGCCGACGGTGGCTTGGCGGCCGAACAGGCGGTCGTTTTGCAAGGATTGGCCGGTGCCGGCGTCAAAACCGCTTTCCAGCACGAAAACCGCCCTGAGGCCTTCGCCCAGATCTTCGGACCCCCTCAGGCCCCAGCGGCTGGGCGACTCGCCGCCGCTGAGCACACCGGTACGGGTACCCTTGTAATCGACGCCTCCCACGGTGCCCTTGACGCGTTGATAGGATATGCCGGCATCCACAATGCCGTACAAAGTGACCGACGTTTCAGCCTGGGCGGTGCTGGCAAGGCCAGCGAAACCGGCCACCAACGCTGCGGCGAGCAGTGTTTTTTTCATTTGGCAATTCTCCGTAGATTTGAGTAAATCGGCCATGGCGCTGCGATCTCGCCCAGCCTTGTTTGCCTTATATGCGGCCATCAAGGGCCAAGGCGGCCGCTGAACACCCTTGCGGAATGCGTGCGGCTTATGTGTCCATCCTAAACCCATCGCCCATGCAATAAAAGTGAAACACTGGCGCCAGTGGCTTTTTGCAGACGAAACGTAAACGAGTATGTCCCAAACGTAAACGCATATTTCTCGCATCCGAAAAGCCATTTCGGTGCGTTACGGAATCGACGGACACAGCCCTCCCCCGCCCCCGGCGGCTGGGCGAAGGCGCAAAACCCCTAGGAGCGTGGTCGGTAGAAACAGAAAGCCGGAGCCGGCCAAAGCCGTGCCACAAAATAAAAAACCACCCCGAAGGGTGGTTTTTGCGAGATGAACTCGCCTTGTTCCAAGGCCGGCCCGGTGAACCGGGGCGGCTGGGGCATGGCCAGGCCATGCCCGCCGATTAGAACTGGTGACGGATACCGGCGCCGACGAAGGTCGACTTCAGGTCGTCGGCAAACAGCACGTGCTTGGCATACGAACCGACGGCGTACACATTGGTGCGCTTGGACAGAGCGTAGGAGTAGCCCAGGCTGTAAACCTGTTGCTTGTTGCCCGAATCGCCCGTCGTGTCGTCACGCAGGTCGGCCATGGTCCAGCCGGCCAGAACCTTGCCGTTGGCGCCAACCGGAGCGCTCAGACCCAGCGAGTAGGAGTTGACCTTCAGGCCATCGGCGGCAGCCATGGAGAAAGACTTGGCAAGATCGCTGTACAAAGCGGAAGGAGCGGAGAACCAGCCGTTGCGGGTCTGACCGAAACCAGCGTGCACCTTCACGACTTCGAAGTCATAGCTGGCGCCGATGTTCCAGGAACGAACGTTGACACCGGTATCGCCCTTGACGTTGGAGCCGGTTTCAGCCGACTTGAACTGGTCATAGGTCAGAGCAGCGGCGATGGGGCCGTTTGCGTAGCGCAGGCCAGTGGTCCAGGCGCGAACGTTAGGCTCGTCGCTGCTGCTGGTCTTGAACTGCTGGCTGCCGTTGGCGTTGAACGAGTAGCCCAAGCCGAACTGGAAGCCCGCGAAGTTCGGGGTTTGATACATGACCATGTTGTCGTAGCGCTGGCTGGCGGCGGCGCCGAAAGCCGTGCCGACTTGAGCCTGGCTCCAGTCGGTGCCGAAGGGGCTGGCCACGCCTGCGAAGTACTTGGTGGCGATGTTGGTTTGACGGCCGAAGTCAAGTTGACCCCATGCGTCGGACAGCAGGCCAACCGTGGATTGACGGCCGAACAGCTTGTCGGACTGCGAAGTCACGCCGGTGCCGAGGTCGAAGCCGTTTTCCAGCACGAAGACTGCCTTGAGGCCTTCGCCCAGGTCTTCGGTGCCCTTCAGGCCCCAACGGCTGGACGATTGTCCGCCGCTGAGCATGCCGGTGCGGGTAAGCTTGTCGCCAGCAAGGGAATCGCCCTTGATTTGTTGATAGCCGATACCGCCATCGACGATACCGTACAGGGTGACCGACGTTTCCGCCTGAGCAACGCCAGCGAAGCCGGCGATCAGAGCAGCTGCGAGCAGAGTCTTTTTCATGTCAAGAAATCTCCGTAGATTTGAGTAATTGGCGGCACGGTCAGAATTTGCCACGCCGCCTATTTAACTCCACGATGGGAAGTTGTAGCTATTGCATCAAAATTCGGCCGCACTGGCTATCAAGACATTCATAAAAGCTCTTCTTTTCTTTTTTTCTGTTGGAGTGATGCAACAAAACTTGAAATCCAGCCCCCAAAACCTCGGGTTTACCCTTGGTAAAAAGAGCTGACAACTAGCGGCCGCTCTTATGAGATTTCTATCTATAATTATTCTAGGAATCTATGTTAAATATTTGTTTCAGTTAATATTTCCAATATGGATTATTGCTGGAAACAAAAGCTGCAGCATCACCTGGCAATCTTTTCAATAAGGTAAACCCTTTGTTTTTATTGGAAAAATGCTAGGGATTACACGTACTTGTTCCACCTATAACATGAGAAAAGCTCATTAATACCAGCAACCCATTCCTTGCGGCCGAATACGCCAAACGGCTCAATCCAGCTTTTCCAGCAGCGATGAAAAGACCTGGGCCGCGGGGGACAGCGGACGCTCGGCGCGCTCCAGCCTGAACAATGGCCGCCGGAGCGTCGCGGCGCCGGCCAATTCCAAGGTTTGAACCCGGCCCAGCGCCACGAGATCCTGCACCACGACCCACGGCAGCATGGCTATGCCCAGGCCGCCGGATACGGCACGCGCTATACCTTCGTTGCTGCCTATCTCGATCTGATGGGATGGTTCCAGCCCATTCTGCTTCAACAACTGCTGGGTGACCTCTCGCGTGCCCGAGCCGGGCTCGCGCACCAGCCAGATTTCGTCGTTGAGCAGCGCCGGCTGCAAAGGCCGCCTGGCCGCCAGCGGGTAATGCTCGGGACCGATGACCACCAGCTGCTCGTCGCGCCAATAGCTGGCGGTGATGTTCGGCTCGTCCACATTGCCTTCGACCAAGGCCAGATCCATGCGGCAGTCGGCCAGGCCCTGGGCAATGGAATGCGTATTCCCCACAACGACATGTAACTGAATGGCCGGGTGCAGGCGCGCGAACCGGGCCATGTAGGACGGTAGCCAATACGCCGCCACGGTCGTGCTTGCTCCCAAGGTAAGTTCACCACGGCGCAGCTCGGCGCGAGCCCGCAGATCGTCGGTGGCAGCGCGCTCGAGCGCAAAAATGCCCCGGGCATGCTCGAACAGCGCCTGGCCGCTTTCGGTAAGTTGAAGGCCGCGCGCCCGCGCACCCTGCCCCGCCCCGCGCTCTATCAGGGGCAGATCCAATTGCTGCTCCAGCTCGCGAACCGCCTTGGAAGCTGCGGGCTGGCTGATGGACAAGGCTTCGGCCCCCCGCGAGAAACTGCGGTGCAAGGCCACATGGAAAAAAATACGCGCGAGATGCAGGTTCATGAGTACATAGCATAACCAAATATTATGCATATGTGAATTATATATATTTGATTCATGTTACTCAGAGCTATAAGCTTATGCAAATACCAACTATCGAATCCCATTTTCAATCGCAATCCGCATCAAGCCATGAGTCAAACCGCCGCACTTCCCAGTCGTCCCTTAATGCCGCTCAGCCAATCCGCCTGGTGGCTCGGCCTGGTACTTACCGGAGCCATCGCCACGGGCGGCGTGCTTCTCAGCCAATCGGCCTGGGCGGAACGGTTCGGCATCAGCGCCCTGACGCTGGCCATTGTGCTGGGCATCGCGGCGGGCAATACGTTTTTCCCCAGCATTGCCGCGCATACCGCCATTGGCGTGGACTTTTCGAAAAACAAGCTGTTGCGCGCCGGCATCATTCTTTTCGGCTTTCACATCACCTTTCAGCAAATCGGCGACATCGGCTGGGCGGGCGCCCTGATCGCCGTCCTGATGATAGGGCTCACCTTCACCCTGGCCGTGCAACTGGGCACCCGGGTCTTCAAGCTGGACAGGCAAACCTCGATGCTTATCGGCGCGGGCAGTTCCATATGCGGCGCGGCGGCGGTCATGGCGGCCGAGCCTGTGGTGCGCGGCCAGGCGCACAAGGTGTCGGTGGCCGTCGCCACCGTGGTCGTGTTCGGCACCTTGTCGATGTTTCTTTACCCCCTGCTCTACGCCTTCCTGCCCCTTTCCGAGCACGCCTACGGCGTATTCGCCGGCTCCACCATCCATGAAGTCGCGCAAGTGGTTGCCGCCGGCAAGGCCGTCAGCGACACCGCGGCGGCAACCGCCGTCATCGAAAAAATGCTGCGCGTCATGATGCTGGCCCCCTTCCTGCTGATCTTGTCGGGTTTTCTGCGCGACCATTCGCAAAGCGCCGGCAATCCGGACGCCAAGCGGCAAAAAACACCCATTGCCATCCCCTGGTTCGCCGTCCTGTTCATTGTGGCCAGCGCCATAAACTCGCTGCACATTCTGCCGGCGAGCGTCGTGCAAATCATCCTCCACGTCGATACCGCCCTGCTGGCCATGGCCATGGCCGCCCTGGGCCTGCGTACCCACGCCGGCGCAATCCGCCAGGCGGGCCTGAAGCCCTTGATGCTCGCCACCAGCCTGTTCGTTTTCCTGGTCGTGGGCGGCTACGGCATCAATAGCGCCGTAATGCATTTTCTGGGCTAGCTCCGCCTGGCAAGCGCCGTCCACACCTCTTCCACGACTGCCGGAAGTGCTCCGGCAGCGCCGCGCCACACCACTCTTGCAGCGCCTTTCCCAAGCAGTCCAGCCCTTGTCAATCCTTGACAATCGAGGCGCAAGCGCCAGCCTATACTGCGGAAGTATTCAACTTCCCGGCCTCGAAACCATGAAACTGATCAACCGCTGCATTGCCGAATCCTTCGGCACCTTCTGGCTGGTTCTAGGTGGCTGCGGCAGTGCCGTCCTAGCCGCCGGCTTCCCGGAACTCGGCATAGGATTCATGGGAGTAGCGCTGGCCTTCGGCCTGACACTGCTGACCATGTGCTACACCATCGGGCATATTTCGGGCTGCCACATCAATCCGGCCGTGACCTTCGGCCTGGTCGCAGGCGGACGCTTTCCCGCCCGCGAGCTGGTGCCATATGTCGTCGCCCAGCTCATCGGAGCTATCATCGCGGGAGCCGTGCTATACAGCATCGCCAGCGGAAAAGCCGGTTTCGATGCCGCCGCCAGCGGATTCGCCTCGAACGGCTATGGGGCCCACTCTCCCGGCGGCTATGCCCTGCATTCAGCGTTCATCTGCGAGGTCGTCCTGTCGGGATTCTTCATCTTCATCATCATGGGCGCCACGGATGGCCGGTCCCCCGCAGGATTCGGCGGCATCGCCATCGGGCTGGCGCTTACTCTCATACACCTCATCAGCATCCCGGTAACCAACACCTCGGTCAACCCGGCCCGCTCGACCGGTGTCGCGCTGTTCCAGGGAGGCTGGGCCATCGAACAGTTATGGCTGTTCTGGCTGGCGCCCATCATAGGCGCCGTGATCGGCGGGCTCGTCTATCGCTGCGTGCTGCAGCAAAAACACGGCAAGACAGCGTAATCACTAGAGCTCGAGCCTGGGCAGCACGACGGTGAACGTGCTGCCTTGTCCCTTGGCGCTGGCAACCTGTATGCTCCCCCCGTGGCGCGCCACGACGGCTTGCACGAACGCCAGCCCCAGGCCGCTGCCGCCGGGGTTGCCGGGCGCGTCTTCGCCGAACCGCTTGAACGGCTTGAACAGCAAGGCCTGCTCGTCGGGGCTCATGCCCCGGCCCCGATCCTCGACCGTCACGCGCCAGCCTTCCTGCCCGGCGGACAAACGACACCGAACCGTCGAGCCAGGCGGGCTGTACTTGACGGCGTTATCGATCAGGTTACCGAAGGCGCGTGCCAGCATGGCCGGATCGGCGTGGACATATGCTTGGTCCGCATCGGCCTCGAACAAAATCCGACTATCCCGCTGCCGCGCCAAAGGCCAGTGTTCGTCGCAAACGGCGGCCAGCATATCGGCCAGGTTCTGCTCGCGATAATCCATTTCCTTGGACTCCGCACGCGCCAAATGCACGAAGCCGTCCACCAGGTTCAAGGTTTTGTTTGCGTAGAGCGCAATGCGCTCCAGGGTTTCATGCTCGGGCACAGGCGTTTGCGTGCTGGTTTGCAGCTCGATCAGAGCCAGAATGGAGTTCTGGGGAGATCGCATATCGTGCGAGATGAAACGCAAGGTCTGCTCGCGCTGCCGAGCGGCCTGGCTCAGCGAGGCAATTGCCTGGCGCAGCGCAACGACACGCGCCGACAGCGACTCGCCGGATCGCGCCGCCATGTCATCGGGCAGCGCAAGCATCGCCCCCTCGTCGCGCAGCTTGGCCAGCTCGCGGTCGAAATACTGCAACGCCGCTTCCTGGCTGCGCCAGCTCCATACGGGATAGATCAAGGCCACGCCTATCAGGCCCGCCGCCGGAGGAATCCAGAAATGCGCATACTGCAAGAGCAGCCAGCTTCCCGCGACGATAAACAGCAGCATGGCAGCCGAAATGAACAGAGACCGGCGCGGAGAAAGCCTTTCCAACATCACGCATACGAGCAGCACAGGCAGTACAGCGATCAGGGCGTTGGACCAACGGCCGAAAGAATCGATCCAGCCGTCCTCCAGCGCATCCCGCAAGCCGTTGGCAAGAATCTCCACCCCGGCCATCGGTTCTCCCGTACGGATGGACAAAGGGGTCGGCATCAAATCGCCCAACCCCGACGCCCAGGATCCAACCAATACGTATTTGTCGCGAAAAGCGGCTTGCGGCACCTCTCCGTCGAGCACCTTTGCATAAGGGTATAAGGCAAAGCCGTCGGGCCCGCCGGAATAGGAAAGCAAACGGGAGGCCCCGCCGCTTTGCCGCAAAGACGAAGCCAGGGCATGGTCGCCTCCCGCCTCGAGCATGGCCAATACAAAATGATCCAGCGGCTTGCCGGACTGGGTTTCCCCACGCAGCATAAGCCTGCGGATGACGCCATCGCCGTCAAAATACGCGCTGATGTCGCCAAGCCGCCTGGCGGACTCGGCCAGCACCGGCAAAGGCCTGCCGGTGCGATGGGTCTTGCCGTCGTGGACGAGCGGCAGCACGACGTGCCCCTGTTCCGCGATCGCCCGCGCAAGTGTCCGGTCATCGTCTGGATACGCCGGGTTGTCGTCATTGAAAACGATGTCCAGCCCCACCGCCTTCGCTTCTTTCAGGCGGGCCAGCAACTGCGCGTGAACCGCGCGTCGCCAGGGCCAATACCCGATTTCCTCGATGCTGCCATCGTCGATGGCCACGATGACGATGTCGTCGCTTGCCGGCTTGTTCGCCGCGAAACTCAGAACTCGGTCGTAAAAAACGTGATCGAGCTTGGCAATGCCCAGATGGGCGCCAAAGCCGCCCAACGCGAAAGTGAGCAGCATGAGCGCCAGGCTGACGATCAACCACTCTGCGCGAATACGCCGTTCAAGCTCGCCCCAGGCCACCCGCTTGCGTTTTTCGGGGCGGCCCATGCTAATAATCGGAAACTAGTATGGGCAAGCCATATCCCGATAAAACGGGAGCGCCGCCGTATCCCTGCAACACCGGCTTGCCGGCGAAGGCCTGCCTGGCGTCGAGGCCTCCGAGACCGATATTGTCCACGGCGCGAACCAGAAGATAATACGTGCCCGGCCCGGGCGCCGCATAGTCGATGCGGTTGGAGGAAAACAATTTGCTGGACACCATTTTCGTGCCGTCCGGGTCTTCGGCCACCCGTACCAGATAACCGCTTGCCCCTTCCACCGGCGCGATGGTCATGGAACCGCCGCCATCCGCGGGCTTGGACAGCAACGGCGCCGGCAGCAGTTCCCTTACCCCCAGGCTGGCTCCGCTCGCGTCCACCGCCATACCCTGCTTCGCCTTGAGCATGACGTCGGCCCCATGCGGCGCCTCGACCCCCGCCACCCCTTGGACCACCTCGCTGCGCGCGCCCTGCGACGACGAAAAATGTACCCGGAAGCGTGTGCCCCGTACTCCTGTGACGCTTACAGGCGTGCGCACTTCGAAACGCCCCACCCCTTCATGCTTGGGCGCCACGTGGGACTCGAGCGTGCCTTGGCCGACTTCCACCTTGATATCGATCAGCCCCGTCCCCTTGAAGACCCTCAGCCGCTTCACGACCATGGTCGACGAAGCGGGAAGGCTCAGCACGCTGCCATCAGCCAGTTTCAGGGTAACGAACCCATCGGCTTGCGTGCTGACGGCCTGGCCTTCCGCCACCGACGAGGAAAGCTGCAATGGCCTGCCGTCCAGCGCAGCCTGCCCGGCCATGTAACTGACGTCCGCCGTGGAGGGAAGCTCGAGAATGAGCGAAAACGGGATTTTCAGCACTTGCCCGATTGGAAGCCGCGCCTGGTCCTGGACATGGTTGAGCGACTGCAGGGTTGTCCAGGTCGACCATCCGCTGGTGTAGCGTGTGGCAAGATCACCCAGGGTGTCTCCGGCTACGACCCGGTACAGGAAATCGTCGCCATGGGCTCCCATCGCCTGGCCGAAGGCGGAGGTGGATGACAGGCATAAAGCCGCGCTAGCCAGACATATGGAAAGAAGGTGCTGCCGAATCATGATGAAACCATTATTGTGTTTTGTCGTTGTCGATCAATGCCAGACGATAGCCAAGCGCATAGGAAGATGCCAGACTGACGCCATGCTCGGGACGCAATTCGAGTTTTTGCCGGATATTGGACAGATGCGTGTCCAGCGTGCGCGAGGTTGGCGGAATTTCGCGATTCCAGATCAAGGTGCTCAGCACATCCCTGGAAAACAGGCGCCAGGGGTTCCTGAAGAACAGCACGGCCAGGTCGAACTCTTTGGGGGCCAGCGGTATGGCTTTGCCATGCAGCCGGATGACTCCTTCCCCGGTGTCGATCTCGTAGGCTCCGACATGGAAACCCTGTTCGGTTCGCTCGGGCAGACCGCTGCGGCGCAAAAGCGCCTTCACCCTGGCCAGGAGTTCGCCCGGACGCATGGGTTTGAGCATATAGTCGTCAGCGCCCGCCTGCAGCCCAAGAACAAGATCCTCTTCCTGGATGCGATTGGTCAAGAACATGACGGGAATCTCGTAGCCAAGATGGACTCTTACCCAGCGGACAATCTCCAGGCCGCTGATATCGGGAATCTCCCAGTCGATAATCAGCAAATCGAACGGCCGGGTCTTTTGCAAAACGGCGAGCAGCGCTTCTCCTGTGGCAAATACCGTGCAGGCATGGCCTGCTGAAGTCAGCACCTGCTGAATCAGTTGTGCCTGGGCAAAATCGTCTTCCAACGAGGCGATGTTCATCGGTTGGCCTGTATTGTTTCCGAGCGTATGTCTTCAATGGGATACCCGTGCTCGTTGAGAGCAACGGTTACAAGTTTCAGTATATCCGCATTCCGCGTCCGGAAAGCCACCAAGCATCCCTCACGCTGTTTGCTCCAATAGACCTGGAGAGCTCCCCGGTTGCCCGCATCATACAAAGCCAGCACCCGCTGGGCAACCTGGTTGATGCGATTGCACTGATCCAGTATCCACGTCTCGCTCAAAAACTCGGGCATGCTGATGCACAGCTCGTACCCGATTTCCCCAAGCGTACTATTGCCCCGGATACTCATGGCTTGCGGCATCCAAACGGCGCAGCTCGGCGAAAAGTAAAACACACGACAAAATCCGCCCTTATTAGCTACAAAATGATACTGTGATTCTTATGGTCAAGGCAGACATTGTCCAGCCAAAGGACAATTCATTGACCATTCTTGACAGTGTGTCGACAGGGAGGAAAGCAATCGAAAAAGGAAGGCCCGGCGCCAACGATCCGGCCAGATCCCAAAGACGGCCATCGCGCAGACAGCCAACGCGAGTTTCGCGGCGCCCAAATGAAAAATCGCCCTGACGGGCGATTTTTTTTAACAGTTTTGTTTACTGGTGCCGACGGCGAGACTCGAACTCGCACAGCTCTCGCCACTACCCCCTCAAGATAGCGTGTCTACCAATTCCACCACGTCGGCTGTACCATACAAAACTTTTTTGCCGCGCCGCCAACTTGTTTAATAAAGCCAGCGCCACAGCAAAGAGCGATATTCTAGCATGAATTTTGCAAGGCATTTCAGCCACCTGCTTTAATTCAAGCCACACCTTCCGCCAGTCCGTATCGGCTACACCGCGGCGGGAAGACGCTTGGCACCGCCCGCATTGCCGCCGTCAATACAGGCAAACGCGAGGGCCGTTTTACTTGGAAGCAGGAGCGCTGCCAGCGGCTTCGGCAGGCTTGGAAGCGGAAGCCTTTGCGGCCTGCTCGTCCGAAGGCGAAGACACCGACGGCACCGAGGGAACAGCGCTGGAAGCGCCTGCGGCCGGCTTGTCAGCCGCGGGTGCCGGTGCGCTGCCCGGGACGGAAGGCACGGCGGAGCCCTGGGGGGCTACGGGCGCGGGCGCGGCGGGCTGCTCTTTGAAGCCCTGCATGATGCCGCCGTCGAGGATCGAATTGGCCGTATGGTGGGAAACATAGGCCAACCCGATGGTCGAGGCGAAAAAGATGATGGCGGCCCACTTGGTGGTGCGGGAAAGGAAGTTGGCCGCGCCGCTGGCGCCAAACAGGCTGCCGGCCGAACCACTGCCGAACGAAGAGCCCATGTCGGCGCCCTGGCCCTGCTGCAACAGCACAAGCACGATGATACTTATCGAGGAAATAACCTGGATCGCCAGCAGAACAGATGTCAACCAATGCATTTAAAAACTCCGAAGCCTATGCGGCCGCTATACGTAAGAACTCTTCCGCCACCAACGAGGCGCCGCCGACCAGGGCGCCATCGATATCGGGCATGGCAAAAAGGCTGGCCGCATTGGCCGCCTTGACGCTGCCGCCATACAACACGCGCACGCCGGGAACGCCCAGCGCCGACAACAAGGCGCGTATGCCTGCGTGGACTTCCTGGGCCTGATCCGGCGTGGCGGTACGCCCGGTGCCGATGGCCCACACAGGCTCGTAAGCCAGCACGATCTGGCCGACAGCCTGGGCGCCCAGCGCCAGCACCGGCGCCAACTGGCGGGCAATGACTTCGTCGGTGCGGCCCGCCTCTTGTTCGTCGAGGGTTTCACCCACGCACACCACGGGGACCAGGCCGGCCGCCAATGCCGCGGCCGCCTTGTCGGCCACCAACTGGTCGGTTTCGCCATGCAGCGCACGGCGCTCGGAATGGCCAGCCAGCACCCAGCGGCAGGCAAAATCGCCGAGCATGGCGCCGGACACTTCGCCCGTATAGGCGCCCTGCGCATGCACGCTAAGATCCTGGGCGCCCCACGAAATGGCGCTACCCTGCAGAATGCTCTGAACCTGGGCGAGATACGGGAACGGCGAGCATACCGCCACCTCGCAATTGCCCACGGAATCTACGCCGGCGCGCAATCCGGCCAGCAGCGCGGCATTGCCGGCAAGATTGCCATGCATTTTCCAGTTGCCCATGACAAGACGCCTGCGCGGCCCGGAAACCCCCGATTCGGAAACACCCATTTAAAATTTTGCCTCAAACCTGTATTTTACAAGCCCGCCCGGCTCCAGGCCGGAAAACGGAATAACCGGGCATTGTAGCGTGTTAAAGGGCAAATCGCCTAATGCGAGACGAGGCAAAGGCCACCCGCAAGACGAAGGTCTCGCCCAAGGGGGGTGGCTGCGCCGCCCGCGCCGCTTTTGAGCGCCGCCCCGCGGCAAATCGCGGGGCCAACGCGGCTGCCGCGGCAACAGCCCCGGAAGAGGCTACAGGGTCAGGATGAGTTTTCCGATCTGCTCGCCCGCTTCCATCATGGCGTGCGCATCGCATGCCCGCGCCAAAGGGAAGGTGGCATGGACGATGGGCTTGATCTTGCCGGCTTCGAGCAAAGGCCAGACATGCTGCTTGAGCGAACGGGATATCTCCCCCTTGAATTCGACGGGGCGCGGGCGCAGTGTGGAGCCGGTAACCGTGAGGCGGCGGCGCATGACCTGGCTGAAATCGACCTCGCCCTTGGGGCCGCCCAGCAAAGCGATGATGACGACGCGGCCATCGTCGGCCAGGCACTTGAGGTCCCGGTTCACGTAGTCGCCGGCAACCATGTCCAGAATCACGTTCACGCCCTTGCCAGCGGTCAGCGCCTTGATTTCCTCGACATAGTCCTGACTGCGGTAATTGATGCCTTTGACCGCTCCCAATTGCTCGACGGCGCGCGCACGCTCGTCACTGCCCACGGTGGCGTACACCGTGTTTCCCATGGCCGTGGCCAGTTGGACGGCTGTCGTGCCGATGCCGCTGGCGCCGCCATGCACCAAAAGCGCCTCGCCTTTCGCCAGCCGGCCGCGATCGAAGACATTGCTCCAGACGGTGTAGTAGGTTTCCGGCAATCCCGCCGCCTCGATGTCGGACAAGCCCTTGGGAATCGGCAGGCACTGCAGGGCCGGAGCAACGCAATACTCGGCATAGCCTCCGCCGGCCACCAGCGCGCACACCTTGTCTCCCACGGCCAGGCCTGCGGCCGCGGCGTCGCCGCCGACGATTTCGCCGGCGATTTCAAGACCGGGCAAATCGGAGGCGCCCGGCGGAGGCGGATAATTGCCGGCGCGCTGGAAGGTGTCGGGTCGGTTCACGCCCGCCGCCGTCACCTTGATCAGCACTTCTCCCGCCGCCGGCTGCGGCATGGGCCGCTCGACCAGCTTCAGTACCTCGGGCCCACCGGGGCTGGAAATTTCCACTGCTTTCATCATGGCTCCTGGCTACATGGTTTTGCAAAACCCCTATTATTACCCACGCGAAGCCCGGCCGGGTTCCCCCAGGATCAAACTGACCATCGCCTCGATCGAAGCGTCATCCACGTCGTCTTCTTTCGGGCGCAGATGATAGTGAATGGCGTATCCGTCCAGAGCCATGATGAGAATCTGCGCGATGCGGGTTCCGTGGAATATTTTCAGGCGGCTGGGCGAAAGCATGGATTCGAGCAAGGCGGTGATCCGCTCTTCCAGCCAATTGACCAAGGTGGGCCGGTATTGGTCCACCGGCAAGGCTGACGACAGCGCCTGCATGATGTTGTTGACGAACCCGTTTTCTTCGGACGGAATATCGCGCCAAAGCGCGCGGATCAGGGTTCGAAGCTTGCCGCGGGAATCGGGGACTTGCGCGATGTCGGCCTCGAGGCGGGCGATTCTTGCGCGCATCCAGGGCTCGTAGAGGGTGTACAGGATGTCCAGCTTGGAGTCGAAATAAACGTAAAGATTGGCCTTCGAGACACCCGCCGCCTTGCTGATGGCCGTCAGTGCGGTCGCCGAATAGCCCTGGGCCGAAAACAGCTCGAAGGCCGCAGCCAGGATTGCATCGCGAACCTCGGTTTTTTTTATCTGGGCCATACATATTCCGCCAAGCCGGCAATGAGACGGACACGAGGCTCAAGCCCTCGATGTGTTTTTCCGTTCAATAACACCACCCCCGTTAGTGCGCCACAAACCGTAACGCAACCTGTTTCCGAAAGTGTAAACCTTCCTGCCGGGTAATAGTCGTGTTACCATCTTGCGCTCGGAAGGTTGGCAGAGTGGTCGAATGCACCGGTCTTGTTAAATCGAGCGTTGTTGTGGAAACACATCAAATGTAAGGAGTCAAATTCGGAGAAGCCCCTGGTGCGCTATTTAGGCGCCGAGGTAACGCCGAGCGAAGCCCGGTTCGCCGGGAACGTGTAGAGACTTGACGGCTCCCGCCTAAAGTGTTGAATCACCATGGTGAAGACAAAGTCCAGACCACAAACAAGCATCGAGCTTGGTAACGAAAGCTATAGTGGTACGGAAAACCGGCAGGGGTTCACGCCCCTCCAGGGTTCGAATCCCTGACCTTCCGCCATTTCACGCGCCCCCATGCGCCCAAAGCCCCCTTCATAATCCCCTTCCCGTCTCCACCGGCGTTTCCACTCGAAGCACGACGCGCATACAATTTGCGGTAACTTGCTTACTTAAGGTCACAAAACACTATGTGCGGGATTGCCGGATTCGTCGACACAAGCCCAAGACCTGGATGTTTCAACCCCCTGCCGGGCATGGTCAACGCCATCACCCATCGCGGCCCGGACGAATCAGGCATGTGGCACGACGAAGCATCGGGCGTGGCCCTGGGACACCGCCGCTTGTCCATCCTCGAGCTTTCCGCCGCCGGCAGCCAGCCCATGCACTCGGCGGACAAGCGCCATGTCCTGGTTTTCAATGGCGAAATCTACAACCATCTCGACCTGCGCGAACAACTGCGAGAGCACGGCAAGGCGCCCATATGGAACGGCCATTCCGACACCGAGACGCTGCTTGCATGCATCAGCGCCTGGGGGCTGGAACGCACGCTCAAAGCCGCGGTGGGCATGTTCGCCATCGCCTTGTGGGATCGCCATCGCCAAACGCTTTCGCTGGCCCGCGACCGCATGGGGGAAAAACCGCTGTATTGGGGCTGGCAAGGCGCGACCCTGTTGTTCGGCTCGGAGCTCAAGTCCCTGAAGGCCCACCCGGCCTGTACTGCGCGCGTAGACCGCAATGCCCTGGCGCTTTATCTGCGCCACGGCTACATTGTTGCGCCCCACAGCATCTACGAAGGCATCGGCAAGCTGCCGCCGGGCCATTACATCGACATCCCCTTCCGCGACCAATCCTCGGCCAGGGCGGCGCGCAGCCAGCCGTACTGGCGCATGAACCACGCGGTGCAGGCCGGTCTGGCCGATCCGCTGGCATGCGGCGACGAAGAAGCCGCCGACGCGCTGGAGCAGCAACTCATGCTTGGCGTGCGCGGCCAGATGCTGGCCGACGTGCCGCTCGGGGCTTTCCTGAGCGGCGGCGTCGACAGCAGCCTGATCGTGGCCCTGATGCAGGCGCAAAGCGGCAAGCCGGTGCGCACCTTCACCATGGGGTTCAACGACGAACGCTATGATGAAGCTCCCTATGCCCGCGCCGTGGCACAGCATCTGGGCACCCAGCACAGCGACATGGTGGTCACCCCCGAAGAGGCTCTGGCCGTCATTCCCGACCTGCCCAATATCTACGACGAACCGTTCGCGGACAGCTCGCAGATTCCCACCTACATGGTCAGTCGCCTGGCCAAGCAGCACGTCACGGTGGCTTTGAGCGGCGATGCCGGCGACGAACTGTTCGGCGGCTACAACACCTATCGGCTGGCGCCGCAAACATGGCATCGCATCCAGCAGTTGCCTCCGACCCTGCGCCATGCCGCGGCCGCCCTGCTGGGCGGGTGCGCCTCCTCGTCCGCGATAGAAGGTCTTCTGGCCGGCCTGAGGCCCCTCATGCCGGCCCGCCTGCGCCGTTCGGCCAATACCGGCAAAATGGACAAGTTTGCCGACCTTCTACGCGCCAATGGGCAAGAAGACTTCTATCGGCGGATGATCAGCCACTGGCGTTCTCCCGAAACCGTGGTGATCGGCGCAACGGAGCCCTCCACGCCGCTGAACGATGCCAAAGCCTGGCCTGGGCAGGGCCTGCCCTTCGAACAATGGCTGATGGCGATGGACGCCCAAACCTATCTGCCCGCCGACATCCTGGTCAAGGTGGATCGCGCCGCCATGGCCAACAGCCTGGAAACACGCGTGCCCCTGCTGGATCACCGCGTCATCGAACTGGCCTGGCGCCTGCCGCTGGACATGAAGATCCGCCATGGCAAGGGCAAGTGGCTGCTGCGCCAGGTATTGTTCCGCCATGTGCCCGCCGAACTGATCGAACGCCCCAAGAAGGGATTTTCCATTCCCCTGGCAACCTGGCTGCGCGGCCCTTTGCGCCAATGGGCCGAAAACCTGCTGGACGAGACCCGACTGCGGCGCGAAGGCTATTTCGACCCCATGCCCATACGCCAGGCATGGAAGCAGCATCTTGGCGGCCGGCGCGACTGCTCGACCCGCCTGTGGTGCATCCTGATGTTCCAGGCCTGGCTGGAAACGCAATAGGCGGCAAGCCTGCAACGCTCCGAACCGCCTCGCGAACACCAAGGGAAGACCTTGGCTTTCAGCAAAGATTTGCCGTTCATGCAATAATTTCGGGCTCGCGTCCATGGCGGAATTGGTAGACGCAAGAGACTTAAAATCTCTCGATCATTGATCGTGCCGGTTCGATTCCGGCTGGACGCACCAGCGATTCAAAAAAAACAGCCCGGATCAAATCCGGGCTGTTTGCGTTTCAGGCCGCCTGACCGGGCGGGTCAGGCAGGCGCCGTACCGCGCTTATTCAGCGGGCGCATCCGATGTTGCCGCGACAGGCCCGGTGGGGCCGCCTTGGGCTTCGATGCCGCCGATGGCCTTCATGGACAGGCGCAGACGGCCCTTGTCGTCGGCTTCGATGACCTTGATGCGCACAACCTGGCCGACCTTCAGGACATCGTTGATGTTGTTGATGCGGTAGTTGGCGATTTCGGAAATGTGCAGCAAGCCGTCGCGGCCGGGCAGAACCTGGACGATGGCGCCGAAATCCAGCAAACGCAGCACGGGGCCTTCGTATTCCTGGCCAACTTCCACGTCGGCGGTCAGCTCCTTGATGCGGCGCTCGGCTTCGCGCGCGCGGTCGAGATCGGCGCTGGCGATGGTGATGGTGCCGTCGTCGCCGATATCGATCTGCGTGCCGGTTTCTTCGGTCAGCGCGCGGATGGTGGCGCCGCCCTTGCCGATGACGTCGCGGATCTTCTCGGGGTTGATCTTGACAGTCAGCATGCGCGGCGCGAACTCGGACAGCTCGGTGCGCGAGCCGTCAAGGGCTTCGCGCATCTTGCTCAGGATGTGCAGGCGGCCTTCGCGGGCCTGGGCCAGCGCCACCTGCATGATTTCCTTGGTGATGCCCTGGATCTTGATATCCATCTGCAAGGCGGTGATGCCCTGCTCGGTGCCCGCCACCTTGAAGTCCATGTCGCCCAGGTGATCTTCGTCGCCCAGAATGTCGGTAAGAACCGCGAACTTGCCGCCGTCCTTAATGAGGCCCATGGCCACGCCGGCCACGTGGTCCTTGATGGGAACGCCGGCGTCCATCATGGCCAGGGAGCCGCCACATACCGAAGCCATCGACGACGAGCCGTTGGATTCGGTGATTTCCGACACCACGCGAATGGTGTACTGGAAGTCCTGGGGATCGGGCAGCAACGCGATAAGCGCACGCTTGGCCAGGCGGCCGTGGCCGATTTCGCGGCGCTTGGGCACGCCGAAGCGGCCGGTTTCGCCGGTGGCGAACGGAGGCATGTTGTAGTGCAGCATGAAGCGGTCGCGCGACTCGCCCATGATGGAGTCGATGATCTGCTCGTCCTGGCGAGTGCCCAGCGTGGCCACAACCAGGGCTTGGGTTTCGCCGCGGGTAAACAGGGCGCTGCCGTGCGCGCGGGGCAGCACGCCCAGGCGGACGCTGATGGGACGCACCGTGCGCGTGTCGCGGCCGTCGATGCGGGGTTCGCCGTTAAGGATCTGGCTGCGCACGATCTTGGCTTCGATGTCGAACAGGATGTTCTCGACCTCGACGCTGTCGGGTGCGGGCTCGCCCTTGGCTTCGGCATGCGCCAGCAGCGCTTCCTTGACTTCGGCATAGGCTTCGCGCAGCTTGGCCGTGCGGGCCTGCTTTTCGCGGATTTGATAAACCGCCTGCAGCTTTTCCTGGGCCGCCGAGGTAACAGCGGTAATCAGCGCCTCGTTCTTGGCAGCGGGCTGCCAGTCCCATTCGGGCTTGCCGGCTTCGGCCACCAGGTCGTGAATGGCGTTGATGACGGCTTGCATTTGCTCGTGGCCGAACACCACGCCGCCGAGCATGACGTCTTCGGACAACTGCTGGGCTTCGGATTCCACCATCAGCACGGCGGCTTCAGTGCCGGCAACCACGAGGTTCAGCTTGGACTCCTGCAACTGGCTGGTTGTGGGGTTGACCACGTACTGGCCGTCGACATAGCCCACGCGCGCAGCGCCAATGGGACCGTCGAACGGAATACCCGAGATGGCCAGGGCCGCCGAAGCGCCGATCATGGCGGCGATATCGGGGTCGATCTCGGGATTGACCGACATGGTGTGGATGATGACCTGCACGTCGTTGTAGAAGCCCTCGGGGAACAGGGGGCGCAACGGACGGTCGATGAGGCGGGAGGTCAGGGTTTCTTTTTCGGAGGGCTTGCCTTCGCGCTTGAAGAAGCCGCCGGGGATGCGGCCCGCAGCGTAGGTCTTTTCGACGTAGTCTACCGTCAGGGGAAAGAAATCCTGGCCGGGCTTGGCTTTTTTGGCCGCCACGACGGTAGCCAGAATGACGGTGTCTTCTATCGACACCAGCACAGCGCCCGAGGCCTGGCGAGCAATCTCGCCGGTTTCAAGCACTACCGTATGCTGACCGTACTGAAACGATTTGGTCACTTTATTAAACATTACGGACTATCCTTACAATAAAAAAACCGTGTACGCCGCGATTTTGCCTCGCGGTGTCCACGGTTGCACATAGTGGGGAGCCAGCCCCGGGTATCACTTACGCAGACCGAGCTTTTCGATCAGGGAGCGGTACGAATCGGGATTGCGGCCCTTCAGGTAATCGAGCAGTTTGCGGCGGCGGCTGACCATGCGCAGCAAGCCGCGGCGCGAATGGTGATCTTTCATGTGAGCCTTGAAGTGATCGGTCAGCTCGTTGATGCGCGCCGTCAGCAGCGCTACTTGTACTTCGGGGGAGCCGGTATCGCCTTGAGCGCGCTGGAATTGCGCAACGATATCGGATTTTTTGATGTCAGCTACAGACATGATTCTAGCCTCGTTAACATGCGCCAGAGCCGAGGTGCCCTGGCGTGAGATGAATGACAATAAACAATAGTGTTGCAACCTGGGCCCGCCCGCGCGAATTTACCGTAGTAAACTCATTGCTTATCGCGCAGCAAGCACCAAGATTTGGCATTATAGCGGATTGGCCAAAAATTGTTGCAAACACCCACCGGCCCCATCCCGTAGCAAAGCGAGACCAACATGAAGACCGCGGCATTTCGCAACAGCCTGCGCACCGGCGCGGCCGGCGTGGCCTTGTGCCTGCTGAGCGCCTGCGCAAACATGGCCCAGACGCCTCCGGGAACACCCATCAGCCAGGTCGAGGCCAAATTCGGCCAGCCTGATTACTCCTGCCCCCTGCCCGACGGCGGGCAACGCATGATATGGACCATGCAGCCATTCGGCCAGCATGCCTGGGGCACCAATGTCGGCGCCGACGGACGCACCGACAAGATCGTGCCCCTGCTTACCGATCAGCACTTCGAAGTGCTGCGCCAGGGTACCTGGACGCCGCAGCAGGTATTGTGCGAATTCGGCCCGCCCGCCGAGAAAGACGGGGTCGGCCTGCCGGGGGAAATAAAAATCGTCTGGAGCTACCGCTATAAGCAAAGCGGCGTCTGGAACTCGCTGATGTACGTGTATTTCGGCGTGGACGGCTCGCACGTTACGCGCTTTCATCCCGGCCCCGACCCCATGTACGAGGAACGGCGTTTCCCGTTCTTTTGACCTGCGTTTGGCCGGTGCAGAGCCGGCCCCTCAAACCGCCACGCTTTATTGCGCAGGAGGATTCCTGTTGTCGCCGGGTTCGCCGTCGGCGCCCGGCAGAGTGTGGGGAACGTAGGGCGTCGCCTGGCTTGCCTCGGCGGAACTGCCTTCCTGGCGCATCTGCGTAAGCTTGCGAGCACGCCGCCAGCGCCAGAACATCAGCACCCAGCCCGACAGCCCGTACACAACGAACAAGCCGAACAGCACCAACGGGGGGTCGCTGGAAACGAAGACGAACACGGCCACCAGCACCAGCATGACCCAGAACGGCACGCTGCGGCCCAGGGCGAACGTCTTGCCGCTATAGAAAGGCGCATTCGAGACCATGCAGACGCCCGCATAGACCGTGAGCACGAACGCCACCCAGGCGATGCTGCGGTCTCCCAGCTGGAACTTATTGTCGACCGCCAGCCATACGAAGCCTGCGACCAAGGCCGCCGCCGCTGGACTGGGCAGGCCCTGGAAAAAACGCTTGTCGATGATGCCGATGTTGGCATTGAAGCGCGCCAGGCGCAGCGCCGCGCCCACCACGTAGATGAAGGCCGCCAGCCAGCCCCAGCGGCCCAGCCCCTGCAGGGACCATTCGTACATGACCAGCGCCGGCGCTATGCCGAACGAGGTCATGTCGGACAGCGAGTCGTACTGTTCGCCGAAGGCCGATTGCGTATTGGTGAGGCGGGCCACCCGCCCGTCCATGCCGTCGAACACCATGGCCAGGAAAATGGCGATGGCCGCCATTTCGAAGCGTCCGTTCATGGCCTGCACCACGGCATAAAAACCCGCAAACAGGTTGGCCGTGGTGAAAGCGTTCGGCAGCAGGTAAATGCTGCGCCGGCGCTTGTTTTCGTCCATGTGGAAATTGGGCATGCGACCTCCGTTTACAAGGTGGCGGCTTGCGCCGGCAATTCGGCCAATACAGTACTGGTTGCGCTGACCTTGTCGCCAATGGCCACGCGCGGCCGCGAGCCCGGGGGCAGGTATACGTCGACCCGGGAACCGAAGCGGATGAAGCCATAACGCTGCCCCGCGAACAGCTGTTCACCGGGCCCGGTGTAGCACAGGATGCGCTTGGCCACCAGGCCAGCCACCTGCACCGCCGTGACGATGTGCCCCTGCGCGGTGCGCAGCACGGTGGCATTGCGCTCGTTTTCGAGCGAAGCCTTGTCCAGCGCGGCGTTGAAGAATTTTCCGGGGAAGTACTCGACCGACTGCACCGTGCCGTTGACGGGGGCGCGGTTTGAATGCACATTGAAAACGTTCATGAACACGCTGATCTTGAGCGCGTCGCGGTCGGCATAGGTGTCCCGCACTTCCTCGACGGCGACGATGCGGCCGTCGGCGGGGCTAAGGACGTTCAGTTCGCCATCGGGCGCGGTGCGCGACGGGTCGCGAAAAAACTGCAGTACAAACACCGACAACAGCCAGAATGGAACGGAGGCCCACCCCGACCAGAAGCTGACCAGGATGGAAATCAGCACGATGCCGGCCAGGAAAGGCCAGCCTTCGCGTGCGATAAGAGGATGGGGGTAGGAAGGTTTATTCATCGTAAGACGAAGAATAACCGAAATAGCCTCTGGTTTTCTTGCCTTCGCCATGTTTTCACCGCCCCGATCCGCCCATTTTCGCGGTATCGCCGGAAGTTATTCCGCCCGCCCGCCCCGGCAGGAGCCCGGGCGGCAAAGCGCCCGCCGGACCCGCGCCAGATCAATATTGATACGTCAGCGAAACGCGGAAATTGCGGCCCGGCTGAGTATAGCTGTCGATGGGGTTGGCAAAGCCGCTGGACCCGGGCGTCGGCACGTCCAGCGCGTTCCAGTACTTCCTGTCGAACACGTTGTAGACACCCGCCTGGAGACGAAGGCCCTTGACCGCCTGCGGCTTCCACCAGGCCGTCAGGTCCAGCAAGCCATAGCCCGGCGCCTTGAAGTCCGCGTACTTTTGCGTGGAGGTCGGTTCGGGATACTCGACTTCCGTGCGGCGCTTGGCCAGGGTGACGATGCTTTCCGCGCCCCACTGGTCGGCCCGGTAGCCGAGGGCCAGGATGAGCTTGAGCGGCGCGACGGAATTCAGGTAGGTATCGGTGTCCTGGTCCTTGCCGTTGGCCCACGCCAGGGATCCCCATGTATACCAGTTGCTGTTGAAAGCCCATTGTCCGCTGAGCTCCGCGCCATAAATGCGCACCCGCGCCCGGTTGGTGTAGTAGTAGACGGTGTTGTAGCCGTCCACGTCCCAGCTCGGATCACGTCCGGCGGCGCCTTTCGCGTAGATGACACGGTCGATGTAGTTCTTGTAGCGCGTATCGTAGACGCTCAACCGGCCGCCCCGCTCCTGGTCGCCTACGTCGACGCCCAACTCCCAGCCATGGCTGGTTTCGGGCTTCAGGTCGGGGTTGCCCAACACGATGTATTCGCCCGCCGACTTGCCGCCGAAGCTCAAGTAAAGCTGGCTGGTGTTCGGCGCCTTGAAGCCGTAGCCGTAGCGGCCGTAGAAACTCAACCCCTCTTTCGGCGTGTAGCGCCCAAGCAGCGACGGCGAGAGTTTCGAGTCGCTGTTCTCGGCAAGCGGTTTGCTGGAATTCAGATTCTTGGAATACCACCCGCCCGATTGCGGCTTCTGCTGATAGGAATCGAACCGCAGGGCCGGGGTCAGCGCGAATCGCCCATTCCCCCAGGAAAATTCATCCTGCACCCACGCCGCCCAGGTATTGCCCTTGACCTTGGGCATATCGGCCTGGTTGGTGCGAAGATGGGAGCATCCGGCGGCGGGGCACGAATCGTAGCCCCGGGAAAGCTGTTCAGTGTCGTTGCCCGCCCATTCCCCGCCTATCGACCAGTGCTGGCGCACCGCGCCGTCGAAATACCCGCCCCATTCCGTGACCAGACCCACCGTGGACTCCTCGATGGAATTGCGGCGACCATAGGCGCCCGCGGCCGATCCGGGAGTGCGGACGGCATCCATGCCTTCTTCAAGCTCCAGCTTCTGCCAATAGAGCTTGAGGTCGCCATGCGCCAACGCCGCGCGATTCGCCGTGGACTGGTACGAGTAGCCCAGCACCACGCGGTCGCGGTCCCTCTTGTTGTGAGACGTGTTCTGCCCTTCGTAGTAACGGGTGCCCGTGCCCTGCTCACGCATATTGTCGATGTCGGTCGTTTTCCGGAAGACTTCGCCGCTGAGGCTGAGCATATGCCCGGCGCCCAGATCCTGCTCGAGCTTGATCAGCATGTTCTTCTGCGTATAGTCGGCGGGGTTGGCTTTTTCACGGTCGGGGCCGTAGCCGCCCTGCTCGCCCATGTTCTTCAGTTCATGGCCCTTGCGTTCGCCCGCCTGCACCAGCCAGCGCGTGCCCGCGCCGAAACGGCCGGCCAGGGCCGCATCGCCGCCAAAACTGTTGTCGGCGCTGTTGTAGCCGCTTTTTAGCAGGGCGCCGAAATCCTTGCCCGGCGCCAGCAGGTCGCCCGGCGACAAGGTGCGCAGGTCGAGGTAGCCGATCAGGGATCCGGACTGCGCCGAGCCGGGCCCGCGCACCAGATCGATGGCCGAGAGACTGTTGAACGGAATCGTTTCGAGCCCGCCCTCTGCCGACCGGGAACCGTCGTCCAGCCACGGCAGGCGGATTCCGTCGACCCGGGTAACCACGCGGTCGCCGTCCATGCCGCGGATATTGATGCTGTTGTTCTGGGTATTGACGTTCACCCCCGGTTCGCCGCGCTTGGAAAAGTCCTCCCAGCTTTCGATGGCGCGATCATCCATCTGCTGCCGGGTGATGACGGTACTGCCTTCGGGCAGCTCGGTTTCAAGCTTCTGGCCCTGCACCACCAAAGGCGCCAATGCATGCACCTTGCCCCCGTCCGTCGCGGCAATCGCGCCGCCTCCCGCCGATTGCGCGCCTGCCTGGACAACCACCACAGACAGGAACACCCCGCCCCACCATCCCAACGATTTCACCGTCATTTTTATATTCCAAAATAGATCGAACACAGAACTGCAACAAAACTTACCTGAAGCTGAAATTCAATGATCGCAAATGATAACAATTTCTATTTGTGTTATCAATTGAAAATGGAGATGCACGGCAAAAAAAGCGCCCAAAACGAGCGCCCAATAAAAAAACCCACCTTGCGGTGGGTTTTTCCCAAACGAACCGGACGGGCCAAAGGCCCGCCGAAGATCAGTTCTTGGATTGGTCGACCAGCTTGTTGGCGGCGATCCAGGGCATCATGGCGCGCAGCTTGCCGCCGACGACCTCGATCTGCGACTCGGCGTTGATGCGGCGGCGCGAGGTGATGCTGGGAGCGCCGGCGGCGTTTTCCAGGATGAAGCTCTTGGCGTATTCGCCCGTCTGGATGTCGGTGAGGACCTGGCGCATGACCTTCTTGGTCTCGCTGGTCACGATGCGCGGGCCGGTCACGTACTCGCCATATTCCGCGTTGTTGGAAATGGAGTAGTTCATGTTGGCGATGCCGCCTTCGTAGATCAGGTCGACGATGAGCTTGAGTTCGTGCAGGCACTCGAAGTAGGCCATTTCGGGTGCATAGCCGGCTTCAACCAGGGTTTCGAAGCCCGCCTTGATGAGCTCGACCGTACCGCCGCACAGGACGGCCTGTTCGCCGAACAGGTCGGTTTCGGTTTCTTCGCGGAAATTGGTTTCGATGATGCCGGCACGGCCGCCGCCGTTGGCCATGGCGTAGGACAGCGCCAGTTCGCGCGCCTGGCCGCTGACGTCCTGATGGACGGCGATCAGGTGCGGTACGCCGCCACCCTGGCGATACGTGCCGCGCACGGTATGGCCGGGAGCCTTGGGAGCGATCATGATGACGTCGATGTCGGCGCGCGGCTGAACCTGACCGTAGTGCACGCTGAAGCCGTGGGCGAACGCCAGGGCGGCGCCGGCCTTGAGGTTGGCATGAACGTGGTTGCGGTAGACTTCGGCGATGTTCTCGTCGGGCAGAAGGATCATGACCAGGTCGGCGTCCTTGACGGCGTCGGCCACTTCCTTGACCTTCAGGCCGGCGTTTTCGGCCTTGCTCCAGGAGGCGCCGCCCTTGCGCAGGCCCACCACCACGTTGACGCCGGATTCATGCAGGTTGAGCGCATGGGCGTGGCCTTGCGAGCCGTAGCCGATGATGGCGACGGTCTTGCCCTTGACCAACGAGAGGTCACAATCTTTGTCGTAGAAAACTTTCATTTATAGAGCTCCAAAACTAATCAGTAATTCGATATGAGCCGGCGCCGTGCCGGCCGTCATTCATGAGTGGACATCTGGCATGCAAGCCGCCGCAAGATTTCCGGATTGCCATTACAACTTCAAAACGCGTTCGCCCCGCCCTATGCCGGAAACCCCCGTGCGGACGGTTTCAAGTATGGCGCTGCGATCCAGTGCCCCGATAAAGGCCTCGATTTTAGCCTGATTGCCGGTAAGCTCGATGGTGTAGGCCTTGTCGGTGACGTCGATGATGCGGCCGCGAAAAATATCGGCCATGCGCTTCATTTCGTCGCGCTCTTTGCCCACCGCCCTGACCTTGATCATCATGAGCTCCCGCTCGATATGGGCGCCCTCGGACAGATCCACCACCTTGACGACGTCGATGAGACGGTTCAAATGCTTGGTGATCTGCTCGATGACGTCGTCGGAGCCTTCCGTAACCACGGTCATGCGCGACAGCGTCGCATCCTCGGTGGGAGCCACCGTAAGGGTCTCGATGTTGTAGCCGCGGGCCGAAAACAGGCCGACCACTCGCGACAAGGCACCGGGTTCGTTTTCCAGCAGAACAGAAATTATGTGTTTCATTTTCGTCATCCCCACGCCTTACAGATCTTCGGAACCAAGCAACATCTCGGTAAGCCCTTTGCCGGCCTTCACCATGGGCCAGACGTTCTCGGACTGGTCGGTGATGAAGTCCAGGAACACCAGGCGATCCTTGTGCTTGCCGAAGGCTTCGCGGATGGCGGGTTCGACATCGGCAGGCTTGTCGATGAGCAGGCCGATGTGGCCGTAGCTCTCGACCAGCTTCACGAAGTCGGGCAAGGCATCGACGTAGGATTCCGAGTAGCGCGAACCGTAGTCGATTTGCTGCCACTGGCGCACCATGCCCAGGTACCGGTTGTTCAGGCAGAGGATCTTGGGCGTCAGGTGGTATTGCTTGCAGGTGGAGAGCTCCTGGATGTTCATCTGGATGGAGCCTTCGCCGGTGATGACGGCAACCTGGGAGTCGGGATTGGCCATTTGCACGCCCATGGCATAGGGCAGACCCACGCCCATGGTGCCGAGCCCGCCGGAATTGATCCAGCGGCGTGGCTCGTCGAAACGATAGTACTGCGCGGCCCACATCTGGTGCTGGCCGACGTCGGAGGTAATGAAAGCGTCGCCGCCCGTGACTTCCCACAGTTTTTCAATGACGAACTGAGGCTTGATCAGGGTGTCGGAGTGCTCGTACTTGAGGCATTCCTTGCCGCGCCAGGCATCGATCTGCTGCCACCACTTGGCCAGCTTCTCGGGATCGGCCGGCGTTTCGGCCAGCGATTGCGTGTACAGGGTGTTGAGCTCCTGCAGCACGTCCTTGACATTGCCCACGATGGGAACATCCACCCGCACGCGCTTGGAAATCGACGAAGGGTCGATATCGATATGGATGATCTTGCGCTGGTTCTGGGCGAAATGCTTGGGATTGCCGATGACGCGATCGTCGAAGCGGGCGCCCACGGCGATCAGGACATCGCAGTTCTGCATGGCCAGATTGGCTTCGTAGGTGCCGTGCATGCCGGGCATGCCCATGAAGCGATCGCTGCTGGCCGGGTAGGCGCCCAGGCCCATCAGCGTGTTGGTGCACGGCGCGCCGACCAGGTCGACCAGCTGGCGCAGTTCGTCCGACGCGTCGGACAGCACCACGCCGCCGCCCGAATAGATCATGGGCCGTTCGGCCGCGCGCAGCATCTGCACCGCTTTCTTGATCTGGCCCTGATGGCCCTTGACGACGGGCGCGTACGACCGCATGCTCACCTCGCCGCGGGCCGGCGTGAACTTGCAGGTGGCGATGGAAATGTCCTTGGGGATGTCGACCAGAACCGGGCCGGGACGGCCGGATGTGGCGATGTAAAAGGCGCGGCGCATGGTTTCCGCCAGATCCTTGACATCGCGCACCAGAAAATTATGCTTGACGCAGGGGCGGGTAATGCCCACGGCATCGCACTCCTGGAAGGCGTCCTCGCCGATGGACGTGCTGGGCACCTGGCCGCTGATGACGACCATCGGAATGGAATCCATATACGCCGTGGCGATGCCGGTGACGGCATTGGTCAGGCCCGGCCCGCTGGTAACCAGCGCCACGCCGACCTTGTTGGACGAACGCGAATAGGCGTCGGCCGCATGCACGGCGGCCTGCTCGTGGCGCACCAGGATATGCTTGAATTTGTCTTGTTTGTAGATGGCGTCGTAGATGTAAAGCACCGCGCCGCCGGGATAGCCGAAAACGTGATCGACACCCTGCTCGGCCAGGCACTGGACGACTATTTCGGAGCCATTGAGTTCCATGTTGTATTCCTTTCGTAACCGGTACGGACATTCCGGCTGGCCCCAACAGGCCCGAGCTGCACCGGCTGCAACAACATGACCCGGCGTTTCGTGGTTCACGGAACCACTCCACCCGGACACCTTGCCGCCCCGGCACGCACTCGCCGAAACGCAGTACGAGCGTTCATCATGAACGCGGGAGGTAGAAACGGACGCTGCGGCATCACACGCTTGTGGCACGGCGGGCAGCAAGTAGTAGAAGGCGCAAATAGCCGGGCGGATAAGCCCGGCAAACGATCCTTGAAAAGACTGGCCGTAGATAATCCGACCGATCAATCGTATACTTTACCGCGTTGCACAATCAGAATCAAATCAAGGGAACCCCTGGCCGCCCCTAACGTAAGGCAATCGATGGCATTCCTGACCTCGCGCTTCCCCCAGCTACAGCGTTTCTTCTACAGCCATTACTTTTTCGGCGGCTTGCGCCAGGCTGTCGGGGTGTTGCTGCCGGCGATCGTCCTGATCAGCCTCTTCCAGCTGTACAGCGCGGGCATGGTCGCCTCCATCGGCGCAGCCTGCGTGGCCGTCATCGACCAGCCGGGCGGCCCGCGGCGCAACAGCATCAACCTGATGCTCGTGGCGATCCTGCTGGGAACACTGACGGCAACGGCAACCGGCCTTGCGACGGCGCATGCCGCCCTCGTCTGGATCACCGTTCCCGTCCTGTGCTTCGTATTTTCCATGCTGACGGTATACGGCAAGCAAGGCGGCCTGATGGCCTTTGCCTGCCTGCTCGTCATGACGCTGACGCTGCGCACGCCCATGGCGCCGCACGCGGTCCTGGTCTATGCCGTCTCGTCCTTCCTGGGCGGCCTGTTCTACTTTCTATACAGCTGCCTGGCCCATCGCCTGCTGTGGCACCGCGAAGAGCAGCAGGCGCTTTCGGTCGCCCTGTTCGCCACCGCCGATTACCTGGCGGCGCGCGCGCGTTTCTACGACGTCAACACCGACCTGGAAGCCTGTTACCGCGACCTCATCCGCACCCAGGCGGACATGACCGAACAACACCAGGCCGCCCGCAATACCGTGCTGCGTGAACAGCCCACCGGGCGCAAACGCTCGGACACCCGCCGCTATACGGCGCTGAACATATTCATCGACATGGTTTCCATGCTCGACTCGCTGGTCGCCACGCATACTGACTACGCCACGCTGCGCCGCAACCTGCCTGACAGCGATGTCCTGATTTTCGCCCGGGACACCTTGTTCAAGCTGTCCGACAACATCAACAAGATCGCGCTGAACGTTTCGCGCAACCAGAAAACCCTGGAACGCAACAGCGCCAAGGCAGAGCTGCGCGCCATCGAGTTCGAGCTGGATCAATACCGCAAGAACGGGTTCGCCCAGGCCGAACCAGAAGTCTACGCCCTGCTGGTGCAGATTCTGCGCCGCCTGCGCAATTGCACGAACATCGTCGAGCGCATGGCGGAACACACGCGCAAGGCCGATGCCTCGGAACTGGTCGACCTGCGGCTGGAAAAGGCGCTGAACCGCTTCCTGTCGCGCAGCGAAATACGCCTGGGCATGATCACCAGCAACCTGCGGCTGGACTCCCCGCACTTCCGCTATGCCGCGCGCGTGGCCATCGCCAGCCTCCTGGCCCTGGCTACCTCGGCCGCGCTGTCGTATTTCGTGGCCCGCGAAGGGGACGGCCACGCGACCAGCTCGCACGGCTACTGGATCATCCTGACCATCATCATCATCCTCAAGCCGGGCTATGCGCTGACGCGCCAGCGCAACGGCTGGCGCCTGATGGGCACCCTGATCGGCTGCGTGCTCACACTGCTGCTGTTCAACCTCAACCACAACCCCGACATCGATTTCGCGGTGCTGGTTGCCGCATGCGTCCTGGGCTACAGCCTGATCCAGGTCAACTACATGACCGCCGCCGTCTTCAACACCATCTATATCCTGCTGGTGTTCCACTTGATAACTCCGGGATCCAGCTTCGTCATCGGCGAACGGCTGGTGGACACGGTAATCGGCTGCATTCTGGCGCTGCTGTGCAGCTATATCCTGCCTTGGTGGGAATACGGCTTCATGGAGTCCCTGGCCAAGGCGGCCCGCAACGCCAGCCAGCGCTTCCTGGCAAGCGGACTGCACTATGCAGCGCTGAGCCGCCGGCTTGAGCAAGCCAGGGACATGCCTGCGGCAGAGCGGGAAAAGCTGACCGCCGAACAGCACGAGGCCGAGCTTGCCTGGAGGCTGGCCCGCAAGAGCAGCTATATTTCCTTTGGAAACTACGCCTCGGCGTTCTACCGGATGATGGCCGAACCCGTCAGCCGGCAAAAACACGTGCCCGAGCTGAACCACCTGCTGATCCAGTTCCATGTGCTGTCGTCGCAAATCAGCGCGGCCATTCCCCTGCTGGCCACCCTGCCCGAAGTCCCGCCAGGCGTGCGGCAATCACTCGACGCCATCGATGCGCTATTGCGCGACCAGGACGCCACGCCCCCTGCCTCCATCGAGACCGAGGGCGACCTGGCCACCCTGGCCTACCCCCTGCGGCAAATGGTCAAGGCCGCGCAGCTTATCCGCCAGGAAATGCGCGGCCTGGAACCGCCGCTGCCCATGCCCAGGCTGGGCCGCATCAAGCCGGAAAAATCCGCCGCGCAATAGGGAAAAGGCAGCACGCCACAAAGGCTGGAACGATGTCCGGCCCTGTTCATTGCCGCCGGCCTGCGCCGGCTCTGCCCGAACTACGCCTGCTTGCGCCTGAACACCAGCTTCAGGTCGGTGGAAGCCTCTGGCGCATAGGCGTAGCCTTCGGAATCGAAGCCCTGCAGCGCCTGGATGCGGCTGGTCTTGTGCTGGATGACATAGCGCGCCATGAGGCCGCGAGCACGCTTGGCATGGAAGCTGATTACTTTCCATGCGCCGTTCTTGTAGTCCTGGAAGACGCACTGCACCACCTTGGCTTTCAGCACACCAAGATCGACCGATTTGAAATACTCTTCGGAAGCCAGGTTCAACACGATGGGGCTCTTCTCGCCTTCTAAGCGCTGATTCAGGTAATCGGCGATCCGGCTTCCCCAGTACTCGTACAGATTCTTGCCGCGTTCGGTGGCCAGGCGGGTGCCCATTTCCAGGCGATACGGTTGCATGAGATCCAGCGGACGCAGCGCGCCGTACAGACCGCTGAGCATGACGATGTGTTCCTGCGCCCATTCAAGCTGCTTGTCCGACAAGGACGGCGCCTCCAGGCCTTCGTAGACGTCGCCATTGAAAGCCAGGATGGCCTGGCGGGAATTGGTCTGGTCGAAGCGAGGAACCCATGCCGCGTAGCGCTCGACATTCAGCTTGGCCAGCGTATCGCTCAGGCTCATCAGGCCGGCCACTTCGCTGGCCGACTTTTTTTTCAGCACCTTGATGAGCCTGGCCGCTTCATCGACGAACAAAGGCTGCGTATGCAGCGCGGATCGCACCGGGGTGTCGTAATCCAGCTTTTTTGCCGGGGACAATAGCAACAGCATGATTCATCCTTTCATGATCGGTGGCCTTGAATCCGCCACAAACAAGCACAGCGGCCGGCGGAACCAACGAAGAGCCTTTTCGGCGAACGCCGCCAGTATATGACGAACCGGCCGCACGCCGGTTCCGTTCGATTTCCAAGTCATCCTGGCTGTTTCCCCAGTGATTATCGCAGTGTTTTAAGAGCCGTGGCCAAGGGCAAATAGAGGGTGAGAGGATGTTGCTCAATGACGGTAAAACCGTAGCGAATATAAAAGCTCTTGGCTTTGTCATGCTTGGCATCGACAACCAAAGCGAAAACGCCGGTTTGTTGACCAACCAATACACAACGCTTGATCGAGTCCATCAATAGCAGCAAACCTAAACCGCTGCCGTGTGCGCGACGATCCACAGCCAAGCGCCCCAGCAAAATTGCGGGCACCGGATGCAGAGGCAACTGTCGCGCATCGTTGGCAGAAACGGCTTCGCGGGCGATCTGGCAGTTGCTTAGAGTGTAATAGCCAATAACGTCTGCTGGCGCCGCATCGTCTATCAGAACAAAGGTTCGTGACATCCTTTGTGTTTGATGTTTGGCGGCTTTCGTTTGCAGGAACTCGTTTAATTCTGCTTCCCCACAGTCGAAAGCCTTTCGGTTGTGTTCCGATTTATTCAGGCTTTCAACGATTAACGCCATTGGATACCCGCCTCATCATACCTTTGCATTGCTTGCAGCAACGCTTTTGTAGGCTGAGGTGGATGAGCCAAGGTGTCGAGAATTTTTTGATATCCGGGGCCACTGGTTGTGATCGTAGTGGCCTCTGCCTCGGCAATGACCTTACGGGCATGCCTCAAGGCTGGCGCCAATACGAATTGACTGAGTTTTACGCCCTCTATTTCAGCGGCGCGCACTAAAAGCCCCTTTTCATCAGGAGGAAGACGCACTTCCAGTCGTTCGGTCGCATTCATCTGAATTTCTCCTATTATCCCGTACATTGTACGGGATCCATGGAATTCAGGGTAGTGTATGGCCTAGCCGCTAAACTCGCAACAAAAAACCCGCAAAGCGTTGAGCTGTGCGGGTTCCGTCAAATCTGAATGGCGGACAGGGTGAGATTCGAACTCACGATACGGGAGAACCGTATACCGGATTTCGAGTCCGGCGCATTCGACCACTCTGCCACCTGTCCGTTTTTCAATAGGTCGTCTGCTAATGAAGTCCGCTATTCTACCAAGGAATTCCTTCCCTTGCACAATCGCTTCGCGACGAGCCTGGAAAGGCCGCCGCGCTCGTCAACGGGGCCGGGTCTGGTTTATTCTTGTAGTCGGGGTTGAGTAATCAATACGGCGCACGCCGCTTGGCGGGCGCGGTCTGAAACAAGGAACATCATGCTTACAGGAAAACGTGCGGTTATTACAGGTTCCACCAGCGGCATCGGCATGGGCATTGCCCGCGAGCTGGCGGCCAACGGGGCCGATGTGGTCATCAACGGGTTCGGCGACGCTGAAGCCATCGAGAAAGAGCGGGTCAATATCGAGCTGGAATACGCGGTCAAGGCGCATTACATCAATGCCGACCTCACCAATGCCAAGGCAACGCGCGACTTCATCGAGCAGGCGGTCAAGGCGCTGGGCGGCATCGACATCCTGGTCAACAATGCCGGCATCCAGCACACCGACCTGATCGAGGATTTCCCCATCGATCGCTGGGACATGATCATAGCCCTCAACCTTTCGGCGGTCTTCCACGGCACGGCGGCAGCGCTGCCCCACATGAAAAAGCAGGGCTGGGGACGCATCATCAATATCGCCTCGGCGCATGGCCTGGTCGCCTCGGCCAACAAGTCCGCCTATGTGGCGGCCAAGCACGGCGTGGTGGGCCTTACCAAGGTCACGGCGCTGGAAAACACCGGCAACGGCGTGACTGCCAACGCGATCTGTCCCGGCTGGGTGCGCACGCCCTTGGTCGAGCAGCAAATCCAGGCCATCGCCGCCGAGCAGAAGATCAGCATCGACGAGGCGGCCAAATCCCTGCTGGCTGAAAAACAGCCCTCGCTACAGTTCGTCACGCCCAAGCAGTTGGGGGGCGCCGCGGTTTTCCTGGCCTCGGACGCGGCCGAGCAGATGACCGGCACGACTTTGTCGATAGACGGCGGCTGGACTGCGCGCTAAACGGCACTCCCGAACGGGCGGCAAGCCGATCGCACCGCTATTTCCCTGGGCAGAAATATCGAAATATTCGAACACACAGAGTTCGTACATCGACCCTCTGCGCCAGGTGCTCGTTAATCAGTTGGGGATCACGGATCCTACAAAACCGGAGCAAGCGGAAACGGTGCTGATCGCGGTACGGATATACAAACATGAGCGCCATCGTCTGTCGAGGCAGCAATTGCCCTCTCACGCCAAGTAATTTTGTCCTATCATTATCGGGAACCCCGCAAGACAAACCAATAACACTCGATCCAATGCCAAATTCCACTCCAGAACCCCAAGCCATAGTCGGCCCGGCGACGCGCAGTGCGATATTCATCGTTGCCACGCTCAAGCCGGATGCCGCTGCTGCCGAGGCCGCGCGTGCCTGGTGCGGCGATGTCGCCGCGCTCGTGCGCTCGGTCGGCAAGCGCGTGCCCGACGGCAATTTGTCCTGTGTCTGCGGCTTTGGCTCCGCCGCGTGGGACAGGCTGTTCGGCGACCCGCGCCCCGCAGGGCTGCATCCGTTTCGCGAGGTCGGGTCGGGCGACCGGGTCGCGGTCGCCACGCCCGGCGACATTCTGCTGCACATCCGCGCCGACCACATGGATCTTTGCTTCGAGCTTGCCACACAACTCGTGGGCCGGCTGGGCGATGCGATTGCCGTGGTGGACGAGGTTCACGGCTTTCGCTATTTCGATCAGCGCAGCATCGTGGGCTTTGTCGACGGCACCGAAAACCCCACGGGCCGCGCGGCCTTCGACTCCACCCTCATCGGCGACGAAGACCCGGCGTTCGCGGGGGGCAGCTATGTGATCGTGCAAAAATATCTGCACGACATGGCCGGCTGGAATGCGCTGCCCGTCGAAACGCAAGAGGGCATCATCGGCCGCACCAAGCTGTCCGACATCGAACTCGACGAAGCCGTCAAGCCGTCCTCGTCGCACAGCTCGCTGACCACGCTGGTCGAGAACGGCCGGGAAATCCAGATCCTGCGCGACAACATGCCCTTCGGCCGCCCCGGCTCCGGAGAATTCGGCACGTACTTCATCGGCTACGCAAGCTCGCCCGCACCCATCGAGCAAATGCTCGAGAACATGTTCGTCGGCAAGCCTCCCGGCAACTACGACCGCCTGCTCGACTTCAGCCGGGCCACCACCGGCGGCCTCTTTTTCGTCCCGTCGGCCGACTTGCTGGAAGCCCTGGCGGAACGCAATCCGCAAGCCGCCGCCCCACCCAATCCATCTTCGCCCAGTGAACCTGGCAATCCCGGATCGCTGAACATCGGCTCTCTTAAAGGAATCCCGCAACATGAATAATCTGCACCGTGATCTCGCCCCGATCTCCAGCTCCGCCTGGTCGCAAATTGAAGAAGAAGTGGCGCGCACCTTCAAGCGTTCGGTCGCGGGCCGACGCGTGGTGGACGTCAAGGAGCCTGGCGGAACCGTTCTGGCCAGCGTAGGCACCGGTCACCGGCGCGCCATCGCAGCGCCGCAGGACGGCGTCAATGCAAAGCTGCGCGAAATCAAGGCCATCGTCGAACTCACTGTTCCCTTCGAGCTGCAGCGCGACGCCATCGACGACGTCGAACGCGGCGCGAACGATTCAGACTGGCAACCGGCGAAAGACGCGGCGAAAAAGCTCGCCTATGCCGAAGACCGTGCAATTTTCGACGGCTACAAGGCAGCAGGCATCACGGGTATCCGCGAAGGCTCGTCGAATCCCCAGGTCAAGCTGCCGGCCGACGTCACCAGCTATCCGGCCGCCATCAGCAACGCGCTCGAACAACTGCGGCTGGCCGGCGTGGACGGCCCGTATTCGGTGCTGCTGGGCGCCGACGCCTATACGGCGCTCAGCGAAACCAACGACCAGGGCTACCCCGTCATGGAGCACATCAAGCGCATCGTCAACGGCGAGATCATCTGGGCGCCGGCCATCGACGGCGGCTGCGTGCTGTCGACGCGCGGCGGCGACTTCGAACTGCATCTCGGCCAGGACCTGTCCATTGGCTACCAAAGCCACACCGACAAGGTAGTGCGCCTTTACCTGTACGAAACCCTGACATTCCTGATGCTGACCAGCGAAGCCTCGGTATCGGCGGTACTCTCCCACTAAATACCGCGCCCGCTTCTCAGCATCAAGCCGCGCCAAGAACAAGCCCCCGTCATACCGGGGGCTTGTTCTTCATGCCTGCCGTTTTTTCCGATGGCTCACATATCAGAGCGTATTATTATTTTGAGCGCATTATTTTTTTCCCAAATCCAGTTCATTCGGCGCTATAGTTGACGCGAGCGTCCAGACAAGAACCGGGCCGATACGTCGGACCCGGCCGCGGGACGCCACTCTAAAGAGGAGACGACACGCATGAAGAACACGCCGCACGCCGTCGCCAGCCATGGCGACCGCCGGAGCTTCCCGGCCAGTTCCCTGGACTGGCCGTCACCCATGCCATGGAAGGGCTTTGCACAGTGGAATCCATGACGCTGTAGCCGCCCATGCAGCAACCCTGCAGCACCCGTCCCACCATCACCATGCCCGCCGCCGCTTCCCCGGCGCGCTCCGTGTTACGCGTCGCATGCGGCCTGGCAGTTTCCTTCCGTCCCGGCCGGCCTGCGTTTCCCGAAGCAGGCGCCCCCCCTTCCACCATCACACAGAGGATCGACTCGTGACCGGACAACCCGCGCCTGCTTCACCAACCGCCAACACCGACTCCCGCGGCAAACCCATCCTGGTGGCCGACAAAGTCGGCAGGCATTTCGATACGGCCGAAGGCTCGGTCATTGCCGTCGACGATATTTCGTTCTCCGTCAATGAAAACGAGTTCGTGTCGGTCATCGGCCCCTCGGGCTGCGGCAAATCCACCTTGTTCAATCTCATTGGCGGATTGCTGCCGATGGGCGAAGGCAGCATCCGCATCGAGGGGGAACCCATCAATGGGCCCCACCCGGCGATTGGCATGGTGTTCCAGGAGGACGCCACCTTCCCCTGGCGCACCGTGCTCGAGAACGTGGCGTTCCCGCTGGAGCTCCAAGGCGTGCCCAAGGACGAGCGCCTTGAGAAAGCGCAACAGTTCGTGCGCCTGGTAGGCCTGGCCGGCTTCGAACGTCGCTACCCCACCGAGCTTTCAGGCGGCATGCGCCAGCGGGTGTCGATTGCTCGAACCCTGGCCCACGAGCCGAAACTGCTGTTGATGGACGAGCCGTTTGCGGCGCTGGATGAACAAACCCGGCTGCTGCTGGGCGACAAAGTCCTGCAAATACAGCAGGAACTCCGGCAAACGGTGCTGCTGATCACCCACAACATCACTGAAGCGGTGCAGCTTTCCGACCGCGTTCTCATCATGACCTACCGGCCCGGCCGCATCAAGCGCATCGTGCCCATCGACCTGCCCCGCCCCCGCACCTCCGAAATGCTGAGCAGCGACGTGTTCGGCCGGTACGTCGCGGAAATCTGGGCGGACCTGCGCGAAGAGGCCAGCCGCGGCATGCTGGAAACCGAGAGCCACTCGCGGCAAGGAGCCTGAAATGCCGCGACACCGCGCGTTACGCAGCCGATACGGCCCCGAACTGACCGGCGTCCTGGTACTGCTGCTGCTTGTCGTCGTTATTGAAATACTGGTGCGCACCGCCGTCATCAATCCCTACCTGATGCCCAGACCGTCCGAAGTGCTGCTGGCCTTCCGGCGCATCATCCTGGAAGAAAACGTCCTGCACCGCTTCCTGGTCACGGCCGGAGAGGCCGGCACGGCGGCGCTGCTGGTCGCGCTTATCGGCATTCCCTTCGGCACCTTGCTGCAAGGCCGGCTGCTCTTGCGCAAATCCATAGAGACCTGGGTCGCCGCGCTGGCCGCGGCACCCATTGTGCTGGCCTACCCGCTGTTCCTGGTGATTTTCGGGCGCAGCCCCTGGACCATCATCGCCATCGGCGTGCTTTCCGGACTGCCGCCCGTCGTCCTGCTTACCATTGAAGGCCTGGATGCCATTCCGCGCGCCCTTATCGCCACCGGACGCAGCTTCCGCCTGACGCACTGGCAGTTGTTCTGGAAGATCATGTTTCCCGCCGCCCTGCCAAGCATTTTCTCGGGCCTGCGCATCGGCCTCATCTTCGCGCTGATCAATGTGGTGGGCGTCGAGTTCCTGATCAACTACGGCGGGCTCGGCCCGCTTATCAATGAACTGGCCGAGCGCTACGACCTTCCGGGCACGTATGCGGCAATATGCTTCGTCGTCCTCGTCAGCGTCGTCGTTTTCGTAATTATGGAAAGGATAGAAAAATGGCTGCGTCCGGGCTCGTGAAACCTTCATCCGCCCTCGCCTTGCGCCGCAATGTCATGATGCTGCGCCTGGGGCTGATCGTCGTCATCCTGGCGGCCTGGCAGTTGCTGGCGATGTCGGGCCTGCTGTACCAGGACGTCGTGCCCGGCCTGCCCGCCGTGGCGGCCGCCCTGTACCACCTGGTCATCGACCCCGAGTTCTACAGCAACCTGTGGGCCACCGCCGGCGAAATCGTCCTGGCCACGATATTGGGCGGTGCAACCGGACTGGCGGGCGGCATGCTGCTGGGAGGCAGCCGCTATCTGCAGCGGGCCTTCGAGCGCTATCTCTACTATCTGGGTCCGACGCCCAAGATCATTTTCTTCCCGCTGATGATCCTGTGGTTCGGCGTGGGCCCCGGCTCGAAGGTGGCGCTGGGCGTGCTGTCCAGCTTTTTCCCGGTGGCGCTGGCCGTCGCCACGGGCATGCGCCGGATTCCGCCGATACTGGTACGGGTCGGCCGCAGCCTGCGCGCCACGCCGCTGCAAATGATCACCCGCATCTACCTGCCGGCCATGCGCGAACCCATCGTCAACGGCATGCGCCTGGGCTTCGGCGTATCCGTCATCATGGTGCTGCTGGCCGAAACCAAGCTCTCGAACCAGGGCCTGGGGTTCCTGGTCATCCAGCATTACCAGCGTTTCGACATGCCGGGCATGTACGCCCTGCTGATCGCCATTTTTGCCATCGCTGTCGCAGTCAACAGCTTGTTCAGCCGGCTTGCCGGAAAAAAACGATCCCGCAGAGCTTGACGCGGCATCACCTTCAAACAGGAGACAAACGATGAAAAAAGCAGTGCACCACCTTCTGGCCGGCATCGCACTGGCCGCATCCTTCGCCGCATGCGCCCCCGCCACGGCGGCCGACACACTGAAAATCGCCATGGGCCAGCGCGGCAACTGGGACACCGCCATCGCGCACCTGGGCACCGAAGCCGGCATCTTCAAGAAGCACGGCATCGTCCTGGACATGCTGTATACCCAGGGCAGCGGCGAAACCATGCAGGCCGTCATTTCGAACAGCGTCGATATCGGCTCGGCCACCGGCACCACCAGCGTCATGGCCGCCTTCGTCAAGGGCGCGCCCATTCGCATCATCGGTTCGGAAGCGACCGGCGCGGCGGACTTCTGGTATGTACGCTCGGACTCGCCGTTGAAGACCATCAAGGACGCCACCCCCGAGACGACCATCGCCTATTCCACCCACGGCTCGTCGACCAATAGCGTGGCGCTTGGCTTCCTGAAGGCCTACAACCTGAAATCCAAGCTCGTGGCAACGGGCAGCCCCTCGTCCACCTTCACCCAGGTCATGAGCGGCCAGGTCAACGTGGGCTGGTCCGCACCGCCCTTTGGCTTCCAGGCCCTGAAGGAAAACAAGATCCGCATCGTCGCCCGCGCCAACGACATCCAGGAAATTCACAACGAGTCGATCCGCACGCTGGTCGCCAATGCCTCCGTGCTGGAGAAAAAGCGCGATGCGCTCGATCGCTTCATGGCGGCCTACCGGGAAACCATAGACTGGATGTACTCCAGCGACGACGCGCTGGCCGCCTACGCCAAATTCGCCAAGGTCGATATGGACACCGCCCGCAAGGTACGGGATGAGTTCTTCCCCAAGAGCCTGGTCGACCCCGACAAGATCTCGGGCGTGGATCTGCTGATGGCCGACGGCATCGCCTTCAAGGTGCTGAGCAAGCCACTGACTCCTGAGCAGCTCAAGACCCTGATCCAGATCCCGCCGCGCAAATAAACGGCGCGGCATTGTCGGGCTCAAAGGCCGACATCGCGAAAAGCCGGAAACCACAGGTCGCAAAATCCTGTCTTCCGGCTTTGTGTTTATTCGGATTGCCATTTCGCGGCGACGACTGGGAAACACACGGCTATTCATCGCCTTGACTAGCCGCCCTGTTGTTCGCCGTCCACCACCCCGACTTTACGATCAGCTAGGCCATGCGCTCTAGCAAAGCAGGCTGAAGCGGAAGCGGCATCGTGGATTTGCGCAGCGCCCCCGAAATCAGTACCCATACGCAACCCAGCATGCCCCCTAACAGCAGGCCTAGTACAACGATTAGCCCCCTCTTGGGCGAATCCCGGTTGAGAGGCAGGGTTGGCGGCAACCGATAGCTGTAGCTATATGCCGGTTCCGGCTGACGTTTGAGCATAGGCACCAACAATTGCAGTTCCCGCTTTACCTCATAATATCGCGGCGGAAAGATCAAGGGCGACTCCTGAGCGGTACGTAGTTCAGCAGACAGATATTTCTCACCCAGCATGAAAAGGCGATTCACATTGCGCAACTCGATCACGGTATTGCCCGTAATACTCTGGCCGCCCGCATAATCTTTCAGGCCTGCGCTATGCGCTGTCGCAAGCGCCGCCCGCAGATCAGCAATATGATTGTCGCGCTCGCTTCTTTGCTTGAACTCCAGGTCAGCCAATTCGGCCTGGCGCATCAGGACGCTAGCCTGCAGTCGGTCGGCAAACTCTTTATCAATCAATTCCAGGACCTGCTTGTTTACGGCTTCAATATAGTCGGTAAGAAGCTGCCTGGCATCTGTTGCGCGATTTGCCGTAAAAGACAAGGTATAGCCGGGGAAAATATCGTTCTTGCCGGGAGCTTTGACGGTCAGGTCATTGCCCGCCATGCGCTGCAGCATACGACCTGCGCTGGCAGCATCCATATCCTGAGCCAGCTTTTTATAGTACGCACTCCCTTGAATGAAATCTTGTCTGACGCCTTCAGCGACGCTGAGCTCAATGAAAACATTGAATAATTTGCCGGCAAACGCAGATACATCGACCACACCCCCACCTGTAATGCGAGCAAAGGCGCGGCGTTGCTCCAGATAGGCTTTGAACTGCTCTACCCTGGGAGCCCGGACATAAGCCATCGACGTCCATTTTTCAGTTGCCGTCATCGCATAGACCAACGCTATTGCCGCACCCAACAACGTAATCGCCGCTATTGTCCACTTTCTATGCCAAAGAAGGCGGAGCAGTTCGATCAAATCAATCTCGTCTTCGCTGCGCCATGGCGAGTGCTGCTCTACCGGCTTGCTTATATCGTTCACATCTCGTCCTGTTTTTTACGCTGCCACGCGTCGCATTCCTTGCAACAAAAATTAAGCCTCGGGCCTGTGAAAGCAGCGCCGACATCAAGCGTTGCCGATGAGTTTTGCCAAAGCCCCGCGCTTCGCTTGTGGCCCATAAAAAGTTTGGCTGCTCCTGACGACGCCCATGACAAGTATTCAAAGACACATCAGCTCAAGAACTGTTAAGTATTTTACAACAACCAAATGGTTTTCAAATGTAAGCGAGGCTATAGCAAACTTCGTCCATGCCGAATCTGGACGAAAAACAAGCTTTTGCCATCCGCCTGAAACAGGCGCTCAAGCGCAGCCACAAGAAAGTGGAGACGGCGGCGGAGCTTGCTCTGCAATTCAACCTGCGTCATTCCGGAGAGTCCGTCACGGCGCAAGCCGCCCAGAAATGGCTGACGGGGAAAAGCCGCCCCACCATGGACAAAATAGAGACCCTGGCAGGCTGGCTGAATGTTTCGGCCCAATGGTTGCGCTACGGCATCGGCGAAAAGCTCCTGGCGCCACCCTTGGCGCTTCGATCGCGTGAACCGGAGCGAGGCTCCCCGACATTGACTCCGGAGGAAATCGCCTTGTTGCTGCGCATCCGCAGCCTGCCCGAACATCGCCGGTATCTGGTGGCCGAGATCATCGAGCAATTCGCCCTGGAGCAGGAAATCTGGCCGCGCTAGCTCGTCCGCAACGTGCATGGCGCGCCACAAAACGCAAACAAATGTAAGTGACCAGCCCAGGCCCCGTTCATTTGTTGCGTTTGGATGCTTTTGCGAGGGGTGTATTTACGTTTGCTCCCGGAATCTCGGAGACAATGGCATTGTCAGTTTTCATTCAAACAGGTGTAAACATGAAACGTCTACTTATTGCAGGGGCTGCTGCCTTGGCGCTACTTGGATCAAGCGCTGCGATGGCCCGTGTCGACGTCGGCATTTCTATCGGCGTACCGGGCGTCATCATTGGCGGCCCTGGGTACTATGCTCCGCCACCGCCCGTCTACGTGGCTCCGCCGCCGGTGGTCTATGCCCCACCACCTGTCGTGGTCGTGCCGCGCCACCGGTACTATGAGCCTGTGCGCGTCTATGGCCCCCGCTACTACCGCGAAGGCTTCCGCGAATACCGTGGCCCCCGCCATGACTGGCGGCGTGACCATCACCATCGTTGACCGACCCAATCTCCTTGGGATGAGCAGCAACTTGAAGGCCGTTTTCACGGCCTTTTTTTTTGCCGCCTGGCCGCCCCCAAGGCAAAAAACTCCCCCTTTGGGGGGACAGCGAGACGCGCTAGCGGCGAAGCGAAGGGGGCGAGTTTTGCCGCCGGGCCGCCCCAAGGCAAAAAGCTCCCCCTCGGGGGGGCAGCAAGCAGGCTTTAGCCGGAGCGGCGTGGGGGCCTTCCACCGCGGAAAGGGCCGATTCCGATACGGGATCAGGCTTTCAGGAGCTGCAAACCGCCCATATAGGGGCGCAGAACCTCGGGCACGACGATGCTGCCGTCTTCCTGTTGGTAGTTTTCCAACACCGCCACCAAGGCGCGGCCCACGGCCAGGCCCGAGCCATTGAGCGTATGCAGGTATTCCGGCTTGCCCTTTTCGGGGCGGTAGCGGGCCTGCATGCGGCGGGCCTGGAAGGCTTCGCAATTGGAGACCGAGGAAATCTCGCGCCATGTATTCTGGGCGGGCAGCCATACCTCCAGATCGTAGGTCTTGGAAGAACCGAAACCCATGTCGCCGCCGCACAGCAACACCACGCGATAGGCAATACCCAGGCGCTGCAGCACCGTCTCGGCGTGCACCACCATTTCTTCCAGCACCTGGTATGACGCGTCGGGATGCACGATTTGCACCATTTCGACCTTGTCGAACTGATGCTGGCGGATCATGCCGCGCACGTCCCTCCCGCCGCTGCCCGCTTCGGAACGGAAGCACGGCGTGTGGGCGGTAAGCCGTATGGGCAGGTCGGACTGGGCCACGATGGTGTCGCGCATGGAGCCGGCCAGGCTGATTTCCGCCGTGGAGATCAAATACAAATCCTCGCGCGGCACGGGGTTTCCCTGGTCGTCCAGAACCGGCTCGTCATCGCCGCCCTTGGTCACCCAGAACATATCGTCCTTGAACTTGGGCAGTTGACCCGTGCCGAACAGGGTGGAGCCGTTGACGATATACGGCGTGTAGCACTCTTGATAGCCGTGCTCGCCGGTTTGCAGATCCAGCATGAACTGGGCCAGCGCGCGATGCAGCCGGGCAATGGGCCCGCGCAGCATCATGAAGCGCGAGCCCGAAAGCTTGCGCGCCGTTTCGAAGTCCAGGCCGACGGGTTCGCCCAGGGCCACATGGTCCTTGGGTTCGAAGCCAAAAGGCCGGGGGTTGCCCTGCGCATCGGTCGCCATGCCCGGCGGCAGCCAGCGCCGCACTTCGACGTTGTCGTCGCTGGACGCGCCGTCGGGCACGCTTTCGTGCGGCAAGTTGGGGATGGTCATGAGCCAGGCATTGAGTTCGCCCTGGACTTCGGCCAGGTCGTGCTCCAGTTCTTTGAGGCGGGCCGGGATGGCCTGCGACTCGGCCATCTCGGCCGTGGCGTCCTCGCCCTTGGATTTGAGTTGGCCGATCAGCTTGGAAATGGCGTTGCGGCGGGCTTGCAGGGTTTCGGTTTCAACCTGCAAAGCCTTGCGGCGGGCTTCGAGCTGGCCGAACCTTTCGGTGTCGAACGCGATGTTCCGGCGCGCCAGCGCTTTCACAACGGTCGTAATGTCTTTACGCAACTGATTGGGGTCTAACATAATCCACCAAAAAAATTAAGATAAAAATTCAACGGGCGCCGCACGGACACCGCTTTGCACAGGTTCACCGCCCCGACCCGAATCGCGCAGCCACGCAGGGCGTTATCAGGACTTACTCTGCTTGTCCAGATCGCGAAGAAAAGCCAGTTTGTCCGCGATTTTACCTTCCAGACCGCGATCTGTCGGACGGTAGAACCTGGCGCGCAAACCATCGGGGAAATAGTTCTCGCCAGCGGCATAGCCGTGGGGCTCGTCATGCGCGTACCGGTACGCCTTGCCATGGCCCAATTCCTTCATGAGCTTGGTCGGCGCATTGCGCAAATGCATGGGTACGGGCGCACTGCCATGTTCCTGCGCATACGACTTGGCCGCCTTGTAGGCGTTGTACACGGCGTTGGATTTGGCCGCGCACGCCAAATACACTACCGCCTGCGCCAGGGCCAGCTCGCCTTCGGGAGAGCCCAGGCGCTCGTAGATGTCGGCGCCGTTCAAGGCCAGCTCGGTGGCGCGCGGGTCGGCCAGGCCGATATCTTCGACCGCCATGCGCACGATGCGGCGCGACAGGTAGCGGGGGTCGGCGCCGCCGTCCAGCATGCGCGCAAACCAGTACAGCGAGGCGTCGGGATCCGAGCCGCGCACCGCTTTGTGCAAGGCGCTGATCTGATCGTAGAAGGCGTCGCCGCCTTTGTCGAAACGCCGCAGGTTTTGCGACAGGGAAGTTTCCAGCCATTCGGAATCGATGAGTTCGCGCTGCGCGTTGCGGGCCGACTCGGCCACTACCTCCACGGCATTGATCAGGCGGCGCGCATCGCCGTCGGCCCAGGCCGCCAACTGCGCCTGCGCATCGGCGTCGAAGTTCAAAGGCGCTGCTTCGGGCGCGGCGTTGAGTATGGCCATTGCCCGGCCGATCAAGGCCTGCAGGTCTTGCTGTGCAATGGATTCCAGCACGTACACGCGGGCGCGCGACAGCAAGGCCGAATTGACTTCGAACGAAGGATTCTCGGTGGTCGCGCCGATGAACGTGAACAGCCCGCTTTCCACATACGGCAGAAAAGCGTCTTGCTGCGCCTTGTTGAAGCGGTGCACCTCGTCGACGAACAGGATGGTGCGGCGGCCCTGCCCTTGCGCCACCTGGGCGGCAACGACCGCATCGCGAATGTCCTTCACCCCGCCCAGCACCGCCGAAATGGCCAGGAACTGCGCGTCGAACCCATCGGCCATCAGGCGCGCCAGCGTGGTCTTTCCCACGCCCGGCGGCCCCCAGAAGATCATGGAATGCGGGCGGCCCGAATCGAAAGCCACGCGCAAAGGCTTGCCCGGCCCCAGCAAATGGGCCTGGCCGACCACCTCGTCCAGGGTTCTGGGCCGCAGGCGTTCCGCCAGCGGGGTATGGGCCAGCGTGGCGGCGGAATTGGCGAAGAGATCCTGGGACTTCTGCACAATGGCCTATTTCATCTTGACGACATCCACCCCCTTGGGCGGCACGAACTTGAATTCGCCGGCCGGCAAAGACGGATTGGCCTTGATGCCGTCCAGGTCGATGCGGGTGGTCTGTCCGAAGGAATCGAGCAGCACGAGGCGGGCGGGCAGGTCGTTGCGAAAGCCGATGTCGACATAGGAAAAACCGGCATCGGCGCTGCGCGGCTTGGCGCGCAGCCATTGCAAGCCGTCGTTGTCGGGCAAGGCGCTGACATTGAAGGAGTCTTCCAGCGCCCCCGAGCCGAACAGGACCGCGGCGGGCGAAGAGCCTATGGACTTGTCGACGGGACGCTCCGTGACCTGGGCCAGGTCGGGATCGTATTGATATACCGTAGTGCCGTCCGACACCACGAGCTGCTCGTAGGGCTTCTTGACTGCCCACTTGAACTTGCCCGGACGCTGGAACGAAAACTGCCCCGACTGCGCCGGCTTGCCCCGGCCGTCGCGAACCAGGGTCTGCTGGGTAAAGCTGCCGGTGGCCGATGCGACCTTGGCGATGAACTGGTGCAGTTGCGCCGGCGCATCGGCCGACCACGCAACGACGGGGCTGACCGCCAGCAAGGCGGCGGCCGCATAATGCTTAATCCGCACTGGATGATTCTCCGGCTGGAACGAGGATTTCACGATTGCCGTTGGACTGCATGGCCGACACCAGGCCGGCCTGCTCCATTTGCTCGAGCAGCCGCGCCGCGCGGTTGTAGCCGATGCGCAAATGGCGCTGCACCGACGAAATGGAGGCGCGGCGGTTTTTCAGGATGACTTCGACGGCCTGGTCGTACAAGGGGTCGGACTCGGCATCGGCGAAGCCGGTCACGCTGCCCACGCCATCGCCGGTTTCGCCTTCCAGCGCGCCCTCGAGCAGCCCTTCCACGTAATTGGGTTCACCCTGCTCTTTCAGGCATTCGACCACGCGATGGACTTCGTCGTCGCTGACGAAGGCGCCATGCACCCGCACCGGCAGGCCGGTGCCCGGAGGCATGTACAGCATGTCGCCCTGGCCCAGCAGGGTTTCAGCCCCCATCTGGTCCAGGATGGTGCGCGAATCGATCTTGGACGACACCTGGAAGGCGATGCGGGTGGGAATATTGGCCTTGATCAGCCCGGTGATGACATCGACGCTGGGCCGCTGCGTGGCCAGGATGAGGTGTATGCCCGCGGCCCGCGCCTTTTGAGCAAGACGGGCGATGAGCTCTTCGATTTTCTTGCCCACCACCATCATCAGGTCGGCGAGCTCGTCGATGACCACAACGATGGTGGGCAGCGTGGCGAGGGGCTCGGGCGCGTCGGGCGTCAGCGAGAACGGGTTCGGGATGGGTTCTTCGCGCTTGATGGCTTCGCGTATCTTGGTGTTGTAGCCCGCCAGGTTGCGCACCCCCATCTTGCTCATCAGGCGGTAGCGCTTTTCCATTTCGCCGACGCACCAGTTGAGCGCATTGGCCGCATGCCGCATGTCGGTGACCACCGGGGCCAGCAAATGCGGAATGCCTTCGTAGATGCTCATTTCGAGCATCTTTGGGTCGATGAGGATGAGGCGGGTTTGCGAGGCGTCGGCCTTGTACAGCAAGGACAGGATCATGGCGTTGATGCCGACCGACTTGCCCGAACCCGTGGTGCCGGCCACCAGCAGGTGCGGCATTTTGGCCAGGTCGGCCACCACGGGGTTGCCCGCGATGTCCTTGCCCAGAGCCATGGTGACGGACGAGGCGCTTGCGTAATAGGTTTGCGAACCGATGATTTCGGACAGCTTGACCATTTGGCGCTTGGGATTGGGCAGTTCCAGCCCCATGAGGTTCTTGCCGGGAATGGTCTCGACCACGCGTATGCTGACCAGGCTTAGCGCCCGAGCCAGGTCCTTGGCGAGATTGACGATCTGGCTGCCCTTGACGCCCGTGGCCGGCTCGATTTCGTAGCGCGTGATGACCGGGCCGGCCTGGGCCGCCACCACGGTTACCTTGACGCCGAAATCCGACAGTTTTTTCTCGATGAGCCGGGAGGTGAATTCGATGGTTTCGGGCGTAACGGTTTCCTGCCTCTCGGTGACAGGATCCAGAAGGCTGACCTCGGGCAGGTCGCCGGAGCCGCCCGCCGCCGCGGGCGACGGCGCGAACAGGGTTTGCTGCTTTTCTTTTTCGACGCGCACGGACTTGGGCACCGAAACGACAGAGGGCTCGATGCGCACGGGCTGTTCGTGCACCAGTTGTTCCTGTATGGCCACCACGCTTTCGTCGCGCTCGGCCTTTTTTACCTGCCCCACGCGGCGGTCTTCACGGGCCGCCTTGAGCTCGAACACGCGCTTGACGGATTTTTCGATGAAGAGGCCCACCCGTTCGAACAGATGCAGCCACGAGAACCCCAGGAACAGGCTGGCGCCCACGGCGATGAACACCAGCAGCAACAAGGTGCAGCCGGTAACGCCCACGCCTTGCGACAAGGCCGCCGACAGCAATTTGCCCAGCTCGCCGCCCGCGCCGCTGGGCAGGCTGGCGCCCAGCGCCTGCAATTGCTGGGCCTCGATGCCCATGGCGCCCAGGAACAACAATACGAAGCCTATGCCCACTTCCCAGCGGATGCGCGGCAAGACTTCCAGCTTGAGATTGGGCAGCAAGGAATTGGTAAGGCGGTAAAACCCGACGGCCACGCGCTGCGCCAGCAGCGCCACCCATAGCCACGAGGAGTAGCCGAACAGGAACAGCAGCAGGTCGGACACATAGGCCCCGAGCATGCCGCCGCCGTTCTGGGCGCCCACCGTATGCACGGAATGCGACCAGCCGGGGTCGGACGGCGACCAGGTAGCCAGCACCAGACCCAGCCACGCGGCCAGGGCCGCGAACAGGATCCAGCGCGCTTCGCGGACCAACCCCGACAAGCGGGTTTGCAGCGCCGAAGGGCCATTGCGCACATTGCGCGAGGAGCGGGAGGATGCAGCAGGTAATCTAGCCATGGACTCATTATAATTGCCTAAGTGAATTTTTCGGATTTTCTGTAATGACCACACCCAAACACGCCAAAGTCCTCATTCTGGGCTCGGGCCCAGCCGGCTATACGGCCGCCGTCTACGCCGCCCGCGCCAACCTGAAGCCCGTGCTCATCACAGGGCTGGAACAAGGCGGGCAGCTCATGACCACCACCGATGTCGACAACTGGCCCGCCGACGCCCAAGGCGTCCAGGGCCCCGACCTGATGCAGCGTTTCCAGGCCCATGCCGAGCGCTTCGAAACCGAACTCGTGTTCGACCACATCGCCAGCGTCGACCTCTCCAAACGCCCGTTCACGCTTACCGGCGACACGGGCAGCCTCTATACCTGCGACGCCCTCATCATCGCCACGGGCGCCTCGGCCCAATACCTGGGCCTGCCCTCGGAACAGGCCTTCATGGGCAAGGGGGTCTCGGGCTGCGCCACCTGCGATGGCTTCTTCTATAAAAAACAAGATGTTATCGTTGTCGGCGGCGGCAATACCGCTGTCGAGGAAGCCCTGTACCTTTCCAATATCTGCGCCACGGTCACCCTGGTGCACCGGCGCGACAAATTCCGCGCCGAGCCCATCCTGGTGGACAAGCTCATGGAAAAGGTCGACCACGGCAACATGAGGCTCAAGCTGTTCCGCGAGCTCGACGAAGTCCTGGGCGATGCCTCGGGCGTCACCGGAGTGCGCCTGCGCAACAGCAAAACCGGCGAAACCGAAGAACTCGCCGTCACCGGCGCCTTCATCGCCATCGGCCACAAGCCCAATACGGGGCTTTTCGAAGGCCAGCTCAATATGGAAAACGGCTACATCATCACCCAGGGCGGCCTGAACGGCATGGCCACGCAAACCTCGGTGCCGGGCGTCTTCGCCGCGGGCGATGTGCAGGACCACGTCTATCGCCAAGCCATCACCAGCGCCGGCACGGGCTGCATGGCCGCGCTGGATGCACAGCGATGGTTGGAGAATGCGGCCTGAAAAACCCGGCCTGGCCGACCTGAAGCGGCTGCGCAACGAACAACGGGAAACCGAAGCCCCCAAGGCCGCAGTCCGGACAAAACCGGGGCTGGCCTCGACGCGCCCCGCAACCTCATCTCGCCGTGGTTCCGCCGGCGGCACAGCGCCTGCGGGCCCGGCGGCGGATGTCAAGCGGCAGGCTGCCTCGCGCACCGGGCCCGACGATCACGGCCAAGAGGCCGCCCACCCGCCAGCAACGGCACTCGACGAGGAAGACCGGGCCCTTTTCCGGCAGGCGGTCAAAACCGTCCAGCCGCTCAAGAGCGCCCGGCGGGCCAGCCTCCCAGCGCGCACGCAAGCCGCGGATCTGCTGCGCCAACGCCGCGAGCACGCCATGGGGCACGAAACGGCCAGTCTTTCGGCCGTTTCGGATCACTATGCTCCAGCGCGCCTGAAGCACGACGACACCAGCTTTTTACAGGCGGGCCACGGCCCGGATCTGATCAAAGGCCTGAAGCGCGGCAAATGGCCGATCGAAGCCAGCCTGGATTTGCACGGATCCACCCTGGACGAAGCCCGCGGGCGCCTGGAACAGTTTCTGCAATCGTGCCTGACCCACCGCATAAAATGCGTGCGCATCGTGCACGGCAAAGGCTTCGGCTCGAAAGACGGCGCCTCGGTGCTGAAGCAAACCGTGCGGCGCTGGCTTTCGCAAATGCGGGACGTCAAAGCCTATACAGAGTGTGGAGAGCAGGATGGCGGCGCCGGCGCCATACAGGCGCTATTGAAAGTAGATGCGCCCCAGGCCGACCAGTAGGTGGCGAAAACCATCGGCCTGCCAAATGCATGATGAATACGATGCCGGAACAGTGGCGGCCGGCGATGCATAGACAGCGATGGCAAGGGCTGAATCGGCAATGCCCACAATGACAAAGGCCGGCGAGAGTATCGCCGGCCTTTGTGCCTTTATATTTTTTATGGGATGTGCTGCTTTTTTTGTATGCCGTTTAACCGGCCTGCCCCTATGGAGCTATGTCTCCTCACCTGCATGAACGGCAGTTTGCACCAATTATCGGCAGTTGACACTTAGGGAATGCACCTAGACTGTGCAAATTCTTGTGCAAAGCCCCTGGATACGCCACATTCACGCGCCCCAATCCTGCACAAATCCACGCTGGGAAAATCTCAAAAACTAGATTTTCGCTTGACTGCCCGTCAACCAAGCCCGCCCGGCAACCCACACGCCCGGATCACCCCCGGCCCTCACCCAGCAGATTCGCGCCCTTGACGGCTCCCGGCACCCATGCAAGAAACACCACGACCGCCCAGAAAATCATGGAAGCGCCCGCGCTCCATTGCTCGTCCGGCAAATATACGCTGCAAAGCTGCTGCGGCGCGCCCTGATAGATAAGACCCACGGCAATGGTCATCCAGCACCAGTTGAACAGGAAGAAAGCCTGGATGACCAGCCCCGCCTTGCGCCAGGAAGCCCCCAGGAGCAGGCCGGCCAGAATCAGCGACGCTACCTTGATCGTGCCGACCACCGGATCCAGCACCGCCAGATCCAATGCGGCGGGCACCATCCAGAAGGCGGTGACCAGCGCGGTGAGCACCATGGCGGCCAGGCCCTTGGCGTTCCAGGGCTGCATCCAGGAGCTCAGGCGCGGCCCCGCCGCGCAGGCGCTCAGCCAGCCCACCGCAAACAGCAAGGGAAGCTCAATGCCCATGTGCCGCGCCATATGCGCTTCGAACCAGGGCCGGAACACGGCCAGCACCGCCAGCAACACGCCCGGCAACCATGCCGGGACGCGGCGAACCAGCCTGCCCACGTCAGCGCTCCGCCGAACGCAGGTAATCGACAAGCGCAAGGTCGGGCCTGTCGGTATCGTAGGCGCGGGCCAAGCGCCCCTGCTCGTTGATGACAAACAAGGCCGAATTATGGGAGTACCCGCCCAACCCATCGGGAATCACCACGATGCCGAACAACTTCAGCAAAGCCGGCAGATCCTGGGTGTTGCGCACCGTGGCGGTCCGCCACAAAGCCGTGTCGGCCCCCACCGAGCGCGCATGTTCGGCCATGACCTGCGGCGTGTCGTTCGAAGGGTCGAAGCTGAGCGTCAGCAATCGAACCTTGTCCCGCAACCCCAGGCTGGTGATTTCGTGCTGAAGAAACGCCAGCCCGGAAGCACTGGTGCGGCAGACTGTCTGGCAGCGCATGTACGCCAGGCTGACGAACGTGGTGTATGGCGAAGGCTTGGCGTAGTCAGCCAGCGACATTGGCTGTCCAGATTGATCCACCAGCGCCAGGGAAGGCAGCGCGCGCGGCGAGCGTTCGAGATCGATGCGGCGCACCCCGTCGGACGTCACGGCGGCAAAGCCGCGCGTCACGAAGCTGAACGCGGTGAACCCCAGCAACAGAATCAGCACAACCGCCGCCGACGTGGCCAGGGCGCCGTGCCTCATGATTTCTCGTCCGCCGGCTTGGCCTGCCCGCCAACGGCCGCCTCGATGTCCTTGACGTTGGGCCAGGGCTCGGTGCGCTTGGCGGTCAGCGCGCGCGACTGCTTGACCAGATCGGCATCGACCGCAGGGCTGGCATTGCCCCACTCCTTGCGGATATAGCTGAGCACGGCGGCGATCTCGGCGTCTCCGAACTGCGAACCGAAGGCCGGCATGGAACCGTTATAGGTGGCGCCGGACACCTCGATGGGGCCATGCAGGCCATGAAGCACGATCTGCGTCAGCACGTGCGGGTCGCCCTTCACGAACGACGACCCGGCCAGCGGCGGGAAAACGCCGGGCAGCCCTTGCCCCGTGGCCTGGTGACAGGCCTGGCAGGTGCCGGTGAAGATCTGGCGGCCGTCGACCACCCCACCCTTGCCGCCGGCGCTGCTGACCAGGGCGGACGGGATGCGGTGGTCGCCCATCGAGGCGACACCGCTTGGATTGGACGTGAAAATATAATAGACGGCCCAAATGATGAGGCCGATGATCAGGCCGATAATGACACGCGGGATCGGATTGTAGAGCTCGCTGGGATCGGCGTGTTCCGACTTACGGGTTTGCTTTGGCACCATCTGCTTTGCCCTTTTCATCTGATTCCCCTTGTTTCGTATTGGCGGCCGGTTGTCCGCCCTGTTCAAGTTTCTTGTCCTGTTTCAGCCGTTCGGGCGGCAGGCGGCTTTCGGCATATTTAAGCTGCTCGGGCGTCAAGGCGTCGTAGGTGTGGTTGAGGCTTAGCAGATACGCCACCAGATCCATGGCTTCGGGCCGGGCCACCACGACGCGCCCCTCGGGCGCCGTTCCCGGAGGTAACGACACGACCCTTTCATCCTTGGATACATCGCCGGGCTTCTTGATTTCGAACAGGAAGGGAAAGGCCGGCATGATGCTGCCCGGTACATAGGCGCGCGGCTGGAACAGATGGCCCAGCTGCCAGTCGGCGCTTGGCTGGCGCGCCCCGATGTTGAACAGATCGGGGCCCGTGCGCGACGTGCCCAGCAGCACAGGCTGGTCGTAGTAATAGTCGCCCGCCACCGAAGGCCGGCCCCATCCGCGGGCGGAATCGGCAACACCCGCCCCCGTCGAGCTGGGCTGCTGGGTATGGCAGGCTATGCAGCCGTTCGACATATACACCTGGCGCCCGCGCAATTGCTGGCTGGTGTAGGGCTTCAACCCCTCGGGGGGAGGAACGTTCTTCAATTGCAAGAAGGGCAGGACGACGAGAGCCGCCGTCGCAAGCGACAGGGTGACCATTCCGCCGGCCAATAGCTTGGTTTCGTTTTCCATAATCGTTACGCCGCTTTTTGTTGAGGGGCGGCAATCGCCGAGGACAATGGTGTGGTGCTGACCCGCAGTGTCATGAGAGCCATGTGGTACACGAAGATCAAGTGCCCCAGGGTCATGAGCGCACCGCCGATGGAGCGCCCTTCCAGCCAGGGTATGGTGACCGCCACCGCCTGCATGAACGGAACATTGGGATCCTGCATGTCCAGGCCTTGCAGGATGCCGCCGATGCTAAGCGTCACGGCATAGGTTGCAAACCCTGCCACCACCAGCCAGAAGTGCCAGGAAATAAGCGCAGGCTTGGGCCATGGAATGTTCAGCACCCGGGGCATGGCAAAGTAGATGCCGCCGAAGATCACCATGGACACGAAGCCATACAGGCCGATGTGCGCATGGGCCACGGTGAAGTGGGTAAAGTGGGTTACGGCATTGACCGTGCGTAACGCTTCGAACGAGCCTTGGATCGACGAAACGGTATACATGGTCGCGCCGAAGAAAATGAACCGCAGCACGGGCGAGTACCTGAGCGCGTTGAAATGCCCTTTCAAGGTCAGGTGCTGGTTCACGGAGAACGCAATCACCGGAATGAGCATCATCATGCTTTGCACGATGGATAGCGTGGCCAGCCATTCGGGAATGGGGCCGCCGATGAGGTGGTGGGCGCCGACCTGGCCATAAAAGAAAGCCAGCGTCCAGAAGCCCAGCAGCGAAAGATTGTACGAACGCACCGGACGTCCAATGACCTTGGGGAGGAAGTAATAGATGCAGGCCAGCGAGATGGGGGTATAGAACAGGCCCAGCACGTTGTGCCCGAACCACCAGTTCATGGTGCCCTGCTCGACGCCGAAATGCACGCCCGGAACCTTGGCCACGATGTACAGGGTGGGAAACCAGAACAGCGCCGCCCCCATGTACCAGACCGACACGTATAGATGGTGCACCCTGCGCCGGCCTATCATGAGCGCCATGGGCAGGCCGATGAGCATGCCGCCGACGGCGAACAGCCCGCCGATCTGCCAGGGGATTTCAAGCCATTCCATCCCCGCGTTGATGCCCACGGCCAGGCCGCCAAGCCCGGCTATGAGCCCCGCGTTCCAGATGACCACCCCCAGGATGACCAGGCGCGCCCCGCGCAAAGGCGTTTGCAGCAAGCGCGGCAGCAGCCACACCGCCAGTCCCAAAGTGCCCATGGGCGCCCAGCCGTAGGCCACCGCGTTCAAGTGTATGGTGCGCAAGCGCCCGAAGGTGAGCCAGGCATAGTCGGTCAGGAAATCGGGCCAGTGCAGCTTGAGCGAGCTGATGAGGCCGGCGAACGAGGCGATGACCAGCCACAGCGCCGCACAGGCGAACATGAGGTACACGGGATACGCCGTTGAGCGGTCGGCCTCTTCGCGCGCCGACAGCTCGATGGGGGAAACCCCCTCTTCGGAATCGCTATCGGGCCCATGCTCGTCGGTGACCTTCTGCAATTGCTGTTTCTGCTCGGTGTCCGCCGACGGCTCTTCGATCTGCCCGATCTCGCCGGAGGTGAAAATGGCCCGGGCGCCCGAAGACGTAGCGTCGAACATTCCCTTTCGCAAGGACCAGATAAAAAAGAACAAACCAACTATGGACAATATAAACGTGGCCAGCAATATTGCGGTCGGGTTCATATAAAAACTCCCTTTCTTAGGCGTGGCTTCTTGGAGAGCACAATTGACAGCGATTATAAATTTGGATTGGGGTAAACCCCATAATCACCCCACGCCCGGTACAGATATAGGCGGATTCCGGGCGTTACAAAAGCCCGGAGGAAGCAACTGGCGTAGGCGTGGCTGGTGTTTGACGGCGAAAAAGCCTGGCGGGGAGAAAGTCGATAAGCAACAGAGCGGCCATATACGTCCTCTTTTTGTAACAGCGGCCACTGAATAATAAAAATAATAAGCCGCCTGCAACAAGAGAATAGGCCAAACAGAATCGAGATTCAATCCATGGCGCATGGGCCGGCAATGCTTGCGGGCCGGAGCGTGGACGGCGAAAACGCCACGCTCCCGGGGCTGGCCAACGCCCCAAGGGTCTAGGCCGCGTTGCGGCCGCGCGGCCTGGCCAGCCCGCGTATGCTCAGACCGTTGTCGGCATTGAAAATGGAGCCGGTGATATGGCCGGCCTCGGTGTTCGAGGCAAGAAATGCATAAAGCGCCCCGTACACCCCCGCGTCGGGGATGGCGGGCAAGGGCAGGATCGCAGCCGTGCCATCCAGTATGGACTCCTGGTTGCCCTGGCCCAGCGAGCCGATGCCCTTCAGGGAGGTCGGCGCAACCCCCGGCGCAACGCCATTGACGCGTATATCCGGCGCCAGTTCGTAGGCCAATTGACGCACCAGGCCCGCCACGGCATGCTTGGCCGCCGTATACAGAACCCCGCCCCCCGAAGGGGCGAAGCTGGCATACGACGCCGTCAGGATTACCGAGCCGCGCGATTCCAGCAAGGCATCGAGCGCTGCGCGCACGCCCAGGATGTAGCCTTTGACGTTGATGGACATCAATTCATCGAACGCCCGCGACAGTTCTTCGCCGCCCAGGGACTCGAGCGATGCGCCGTGGTCATAGATACCGGCATTGCCGACGAACACGTCCAGACGGCCGAAGGCATCGATCGCCGCCTTGACCGCACCGCAATTGTCCTGCCACGACGACACGTCGGCCGTCAGCGGCAGCACCGCATCCCCGTGCAATGCCTTGAGCGCGTCGACGCCCTGGCTGGACACATCCAGGGCCGCCACCTTGGCGCCCTCCTCCACGTAGCGGCCGACTATGCCTCTGCCAATGCCGCCGCCCGCGCCGGTTACCAGCGCTACTTTACCTTCGAGTCGTTTCACACTCTTCTCCGTATACCATCAAGAATCAGCACCGACGAGCCACGAAGAATGCATCGTGAAGCGCATCCATGACCCGCCCTCCCTTATGCATGGTGCCCACCGGGTCGATCTTCAGGTCCGGCAGCTCCCGCCCAAGCGTTTCGAGCAGCTCCGTCCGCGGCGAATAGCCGCAGGCCAGAACGACGGTGCTTGCGGGGACGAGTTCGTCGTTTCCTTGCGCATTGCGCACCCGCACACCCTGGCGCTCGACCGACAGGGCTTTTGTTCCGGTTCGCACCGATACCTTGTACTTGTCCAGTTGAGCCGGCATGCCGATGACATCGGTAAAAACATAGCCATTGGCCAGAACGCCTTCCTGCTGTTCGAGCAAGGTCACGTCGCCGCGGCCGGCCGCCCCCAGCAGCAAGGCAGTATCGCATCCCGCCAGCCCCGCGCCAATGATCACGACCGGGCCGGCCAGGCTCGACGGGTCAACCACTTCATGGGCCTTGACAACCTTCGCCTCGCCGTCGATATCGCCGTCAAATTCGACAGGCGCCGTCCCCGTCGCCAGCAATACGCGATCGAACCCCCCGTCACGCAGCAGCGCCGCATCGGCGCGAGCGGCAACGACCCGTATCTTGCGGCTTGTCACCTGGTGCACCAGATAGTCCCTCAGGGCGCGAAGATCCCTTTTCAGCTCGGATCGCACGGCGGCATTCAATTGCCCTCCCAGAGGCTTGTCGTCGAACAAGGTCACGGCATGGCCGCGATCGGCAAGCACGAGGGCCGCATTCATTCCAGCCGGGCCCGCGCCCACCACGGCGATCGACTGTGGATCGTCCGAGGGTTCCACCGCGTAGCGGTACTCTTCCCCCATGGACGGGTTGACCGTGCAGCCCGCGCTTCGGCCATCGTTCAGGCCGCGATGCAAACAGCCGTCGTTGCATCGAATACAGGGAACGATGTCTTGCACGCGCCCTTCGCGCGCCTTGCGAGCCCAATCGGGATCCGCCAGCATAGGCCTTCCCAGCGATACGAAATCCGCGCTGCCCGAGCTGACGATATCGGCCGCGACATCCGGCGCGACGATCGAGCCAGAGCCGATGACCGGGATGGAAAGCGCGGCCTTGATCTGCTCCCAGCCCCATCGATGCAAGGCTCGCGGCATATACCAGGGACTGACCTCATACTCCATTCCGGCATGATGGCCGCCCGAGGCGTGGATGACGTCGACGCCCAGCGTTTCCAGCCTGCGGCATAACTCCACGGTCTCGGCAATGGGAATCCCGTCCGCTTCATAGTCGCTGACGGACAGGCGTACGCTCAGCGGAAAGTCCGCGGGAATCTTCTTGCGGATGTCGGCCACGATTTCCCTCAGCAGCCGGCTGCGGTTATCGAACGATCCACCATACTCATCCGTCCTGCGATTGGTATGCGGCGACAGAAAGTTGGTGATCAAATAGCCATGGCCCGCATGCACTTCCACGATATCGAAGCGCGCCTGGACGGCGCGCACAGCGGCATCGCCGAAAGCCGAGACCACCCCGCGTATTTCCTCGAGCGTCATGGGCTGGGGCCTGACCCCATACTGGCGCTCGATTTCATCCCACGATACGTCGGAAGCGCTTTTGATCGGCGCCGTCGCCAGGAATTTCTGCCTTCCGCAATGCGCCAACTGGATACCCACCTTGGCCCCGGCGGCGTGCACCTCGTCGGCCAGCCAACCGAGGCCGGCAATGTGTTCCTTTCTGCTGATGCCCAATTGATTGTGTATGGATTTCGCGGCGTCGTCGTCCACATAGCTGTATTCCAGCAGCACCAGGCCTATTCCGCCTTCGGCCAGCCGCTTGTAGTGGTTCACCGTGCGCTGTGAAACCGTTCCATCGGGATTGGACAGTGCCGACGATTGCGGCGACTTGACGATACGATTCTTGACGACCAGCTTGCCTATTCTTCCCTCTTGAAACAAAACACCCAGATCGGCCATGGTACTACCCTCCTTCCAGTTGATAACAGCCATCGGCTTGCGTCCCGAAAGCCTGCTTTTTGATGCTGCTTGCTCTTTTTTTACGCGATGTGCTTCTTCCCCGGCGGCCGCTGCCCCTAGGCCTCCGGTCGGCTTTCGGAATTTTCGAGCATTATTTATACAATTTTGCATGCATTTAAAAAGACAAAAAAATAATGGATGCCCCCTGCAACCCTGTTCGTTCCAAATACTCCGAGCCGCCTCGATACGCCGCTCATCCAATCTTGCCAAAGTCCTATCCGCCTACCTCAGCGTTCGTAGTAAACGTTGGAAGTCTTCATGGGCGGCAGGTTGTCAACGGCCCCGCCGACCCAGCTCAGCTTGGCCGGACGATCGGGGACGCCTTTCTCGTTGCACGCAAAATGGATCCCCAGCCCCTGAGCCGCCAGCCGCAGCGCTTTGGGAACATAGTCGGGATCCGCATCCAGCAGCAGCCCCAGGGCGGCATCAAGCAAATGGAACTCCAGGATGTGCTTGGCAAGCTCGCCGTCCTGCTCAACCAGCGCCTCGAGCAGCAGGCGGTCTGTGTCGCAGAACTCGTCGGGCGCGCGCGGCCGGCTGAAATAAGTGCGCTGATGGCGCGTGATCTTGACGTAGATGGTTTCGATCATCTCGCGGATGTATTCCGGATAATGGATCAGGGCCACGTCGTGGAAGGCATGATGGGCATCCTGGAAATCTTTGGTTCGATGCGCCGAGTCCTGCATGCGCCGCAACGCATCGGCCATTTTCTTCAAGTCGCCGCTTGTGAGTTCGCCGGCTATGGCCGCCACGATGGGCGGCTCGATGAGCACACGCATCACGTACCACTGCTCGGTTTCTTCGAACGTAACCGGGGACACTTCCATTCCGCGGTTCGTGGCGGCAACCGCCAGGCCGCTTTCCTGCAAGCGGTTCAGGGCCTCGCGCAAAGGTGTGCGGCTGACATCCAGCTCGTTGGCCAACTCGCTTTGAGACAGCTTGCGCCCCGGAAGATAGACTCCGTTGATGATCCGGTCAGCCAAAACCCGATAGATTTCGTCAACCGAGTGCCCTCGTTTTTCTGCCACACGTTGCTCCAAATATTACGACTCGGGGTCAAACTCCGACTGAAGGACTTGCGCATTGAAGCGCGCCAGCGATGCCGGGCTTTGCCGGGCGATGATTTCGAGCTGCATGGCATCCAGGTAAACGACATTGCCTGTTTTGGGGATGCTGACTTCCAGCCTTTCGCCGTTGCGCGTCCAGACCTTGCGCACCCAAGCGCCGGTGAACTCGTTCGCGATGGAGAATTTCTCGGCCACTTCGACGACTCCGTCGGGCATTTCGCTGTTTTTCATGAGCCTTCCTTGTCAACCCCGCTTCCATTCCTTCAAATGACGACGGGCTCCGTAGTATAAACATCGGGCTGAACCGAGTCTAAGACAGGCAAATTCTGCCTGATTTGCGCGACCTTCGCCATATCCAGCTCCAGTACCTTGACGGCGAAATCCGTCTCACCCAGATCGGCCATGACTTCGCCCCAGGGCGTAACCGCCAGGGCGTGGCCATATGTGGCAAACCCAGCTTCGACGGAATCGGTCGAAGCCATCGTAGCCGACGCCACGACATATGCAGCATTTTCAATGGCTCGGGCGCGAACCAATACGTCCCAGTGGGCCCGGCCCGTCGTCTGGGTAAAAGCAGCCGGGATGAGCAGTATCTGTGCGCCGGCCAGAGCCAATTGGCGATACAGCTCCGGAAAGCGGATATCGAAGCAAATGCTCAGCCCGACCTTGATACCCTTGACCTGGGCGATGACCAGTTGCCGGCCAGGCGCCTCGACATCGGAAGCGCGGAAAGACGTGCCAGCCACCACAGCGTTGAACAAATGCACTTTGTCGTAGGCCCCCTGTATGCTGCCATCGGCATCGATCACCAGCGCCGTGTTCTGCAGCAAGGGACGATTGGACTTTTGCTTGAAGCCTCCCAACACCACCACCGCGCGGGCCCCGCGCGCCGCAGCGCGAATCGCCTGGATCTCGGGGCCATCGATGGCTACCGCGGCCGCACGCATCTCTTGATTGCTGCCGATGCACAAGGCATTTTCAGGAATGACGACAAGCTCGGCGCCCTGGGCACCCGCCTCCTGGATGGCTTTCAGAACCCATTGCAGATTAGCCGCCACATTACGGGTAGGCTGCAACTGCACTAGTCCCACTCGCAAGCTATTGCCGGTATTCATTGAATCAGACATGCGCCACCCTCTGTGCATCGACATTCATGTTCAGTACCGTCCAGCCGCCGCCCGATGCCTGCAAAGGCTCGTAGGCATAGACATCGGCTTTCAGGCCTGGCCCCAGGGCTCCCAGCACAATCAGCCAGTTCAGGAACTCGTACTGGCCGTGATCCAGCAGGGGATAGGGTTCCAGGTTGGCCAGGTCGAGCCCTCGGCCATGCTTGAGCATATCCAGGATATAGCCATCGAACGAGGTATCGACTGCGCCGAACTTGCCTGGATCCAGCCAATGCGACAGCCCTCCGGTTGCCAGCAGTGCCACTCGCTTGCCCGAACCGGCAATGGCCTTGCGCAAGGCCTGGCCGAAAGCCCGCGCGCCGAACGGCGAATACGAGCGGTGCGGCTGCGTCACGATGGGCACGACCGGAATGTCCTTGCTGGGCAGCGCAAGCCTCAGCGGCACGATGAGGCCGTGATCCAGATTGACGACGGGCGCCGCCTCGACCTCGAGATTTTCCGCCCTCGCCCCTGCCACAATCTGTTCAGCGAACTGCGCGTCACCCTTCAATTGGAGATCGAGATCGGCACGCTTGAAGAACTCCATGGATCCCGCATGTTCCGACCCCACGCCGACAACGAAAGCGCCGGTCTGAAAACTCTGGAAATGGCAATCGGTGGTCGCGACGATCACATCCGGCCTGGCGGCTTCGAGCGCGGACTTCAAGCGGGCATACGCCTGTTCAAGCCGCGCTATCGCCTCGGGCGGATCGATTTCGGGCCGCGCCAGAAGATCCGGCACATGCGAACAGCCGCCGGCAAACACGATATTGTCGAGGACATCGGGAACCTCGGTCGACATGCGCCCGTCGAACACGAACTTGTCGCTGCTGGAACTATCCGACAAGTTGTCCTGGAACCAGCGGCTGACCAAAATGGTGATGCCATCGTTCACGCCCGCCGAACGCAGCAAATTGCGTTCGCCACGAAAAATGACATCGGCCCAATGCGCATCGAGCCCCAGGCCGGCGCCGACTCCGGACGGATCGGCCTTGAAGCTTGCGAGCAGGTCGGCGGACTGGCCCAGCTTGAGAATCGCCGATTCGAGTATTTTCTTGTCCATCAGGAATTTCCGTGAAACAAAACCGTTAATTGGCCGCTTCGGCCATCAGCCGCTGCAACTCGCCCTTTCGCACCACGGCCCGGCCATCGACCGAAACGGTGCAGCCACGCATAGGTATGTCGAGGTGGGCGGGAGTCTCGCGCGAAGCAAAGCGGTTCGACCCGGTGGACCACATGAAATTGCCCGATACCGAACGCAACTCCTGCCCATACAGGCTGCGGGGATCGTAGACTTCGAGCGCGGCCCAGCTGGCGGCCGGGTGCAGGCCCCAGCCGGCGTGCGACAAGGCATATACCTCGGGATCGTTCCAGCGTTCGAAATAGTCGCGCAACAGGAACGCGTCGGCGCCATCGCCCTCGATGCTGCGGATATAGCCATCCACCACCTTCAAGGTAATGGGGTCGCGCACGTACTTCTGCAGGGGCACGATGACATCGCCCGCCTGCAGCACGATCGTGCCCTGCCCGCTGCGATCGCGCGGAAAGCAGGCAATGAAGCCGCTTGGCCAGTGATCCCAACGGCCCGGCTCGTCGACAAACCCCCATTGGCGCGTAATGGGCAGGTCGCCGCCGGAAATATCCAGCGTCAGATCGGTGCCCGCATCGCTGCCGACATGCAGGACACTGCCTTGCTTGAGTATCTCGGCCGCCGCATTGACCTGCTCGCGCAAGTCATCGTTGCCCATGAGACGCTGCAGGACATCGGCGGGCTCGGCGACGAACAGCATGCGCTTGCCTTTGCCCGTGATATTGGTTCTGACATTGGAGTGGATCAGTCCGCCCACGGTAACGTCGATGACCAGATCGCAATGGCCGGCTGCCGCCAGCAAGGCGGGCACCTCGCGTCCGTCCGAGGTGTAAGGCGGCAAGGTGGGGTTCGACAAGCTGGATGCGCCCAGCACCAACGACCCGGCGCCCAGGGCGCGTGCCGCGGCGACAGCGGCTTCGACGTACTCGGCCTTCTTGCCGACTTCGGAGATGACCGCAACAGTCTGCGTCGCATCAAGCCCGCAAAGTTTGTACTGTTCGGTAAAAAGTTCCAGCAAAGACATCGTCATAAAAAATACCTCCGAATTTGAATCCATTCACCAAGGCAGCCTGAGCTGCCATGCTGAAACAAAAATTACGCCGGTCCTAGACCGAACGCGTGGCACCGCCGTCTACCTGCAAGGTTGCTCCGGTCACAAAAGCTGCAACCGGCGATACCAGATAAGCCACCGCATTGGCGATTTCCTCTGGCGACCCCCAGCGACCCAGCGGAATCTGCTGGACGATCTCGCTGATTTCTTCCTCCTGGGACGTTCCGTTCTTGCCGGCTTTCATCCGGACAATGTCGTACATACGGTCGGTGCCGGTCGCGCCGGGCTGAACCTGATTCACGCGAATGCCGTGCGACGCCAGCTCCAGGGCCATTTGCTTCGCCAAGGTCGACAACGCCGACCTCATGGAGGCGGACAACGAACCGCCAAACGACGGCTGCTTGACCCAGGTCGAAGTCAGAAAGGCAACACTGCCGCTTTTTTGCTCGACCATTTGCCGGGAAGCGGCCAGAGCCAGTTGCACCACCGGCCGCACCAGAATGTCGTAAGCATCCGCCCAATCCTGCGGCGTGGTGTCGAGAAACGGCTTGATCCGGGGGCCCGGCGTATTCAAGACGGCTATGTCGAGGCGGCCGAATTTCGACACGATGCTTTCAACCAGACGCCCGGTATCCTCGGCATTGCCCAAGTCGAGATCAAATGGCACCAGGCGGCCGGAACCCTGCACAGCAGCCAACTGGCCCACAACCTGCCCGGCATTGCGGGAGCACACCGCCACGGTCGCCCCTTCGGCGGCCAGGCGCTGGCTGACCGCCAGGCCGATTCCCTTGCTTGCCGCCGTTACCACGGCAACCTTCCCATTCAACTGCAAATCCATTTCCAACCTCGTTAAATAAAAACTGAACCGCTCGCGGCCGAATCGTTCCCGCAGCCGATTTACTCCGACAATACGGAAATCGCCTTTTCGGGGCATTCACTCACGGCTTCGCGCGCCTTGGCTTCGTCGCCGGCGGGCACGGTGCCGTCGGTAAGCAGCTCGGCGTAGCCGAACTCGCCCATGCTGAATACCGAAGGACAGACCTCGGCGCAGCGGCCATAGCCCGAGCATTTGGTCGCGTCAAAATGTACTTTCATGGTTTTCTCCAATGCAAAATCAATTGCTCAACTCGCGATCAGGCGTGCTCTTGCTGCGCTTTCTCGCTGGAAATTCCAGCCGCAACCTCGCGCGGGAAATGAGCCACGAGGCTGCGTCCCAATGCGGCGGCGCCATCCAGGAAGGCGCATGCGCCCTTGCCCGGCAAAATCTTTCCCCAACGGATCAAGTTCTCCCTGTCGGCATCATTGGCGCCGTGCTGGTTGAAGGTTTGAATGGTCTTGGCAATCGCGTGGGTGCCCTTGATGCACACACCGCACTGCTGCGCCGACTCGCCCACATACCAGCTGGATACCTTGGCGGCGAAAGCCACCGGATCGTCATGCTCGCCCAACACCGTGATGGCGCCACAGCCCCAACCGCTTTCGGCCTCGCGGCAAGCCCCGAACTCGCACGAAATGGCCGAACCGCCAGGTCCCGTCATTCCGCCGAACCAGCCGCCCAGGGCAAAGCCCCTGGGCTGGGAGACAAAGCCGCCGCCCACCGTTTCAAAAAGATTTCCAACCGACACACCGAACGGTATCTCGTATACGCCCGGCTTGCGGCAGGCGCCGGCCAGCGTCACCAAGGCCGTGCCCGGCGAATCGGCCGTACCCTGTTCGCGATAGCGCTGCCCGCCGTGGCGCGCTATCCAGGCCGCATGCGCCAGGGTTTCCACGTTCGAAACCAGCGTCGGCAAATCGGCGACTCCCCGCTCGAACGGGCGCGGCGGCTTGGACAGCGGCAAAGCCGGCCCGCCGTTGATGGCGCGGCAAACCGAGGTCTCCTCCCCAGCCACGTAGGTGGGCTCCACCATGAAGATTTCGGGCGCGGGCCCGGTGTTCAACATGCCCGCGTCCCGGAGTTCACGCAAGGCGAGTTCAACGGCCGCCTGGGTTTCAGGATGCGATAAATACACAATGGCGCGCTGCGCGCCGCAGACCCTGGCCGCCAACAGCAGGCCGTCCAGAACCAGATGCGGCCTATGCGTCAACAGCCAGCGATCCTTGAACGAGCTGGGCTCGCCTTCCTCTCCGTTCGCCACCACCACTTTGGCGCCCGAAGCCATGGCAACGCCCTGCCATTTGATATGCGCGGAAAAACCCGCCCCCCCGCGGCCGCGCAAGCCCGATATGGCCAACTCGCCCAGAACCTCGACACCTTCCGGATGGCGATACGTACCGGCGTCGATCTCCGCAGCCAGGCTCATGGGGCCGTCAATGGCCTGCGGCAGCACCAGACGGGGCTCCAGCCCCGGATAGACTCCTGCATCGATCATGCTACAGCTCCCGTCTTTCGCGCTGCGACAGCCTGCAAGGCATCGTCCAGCGACAGGACGTCGCCGTATTTGGCGTCGATATCGAACAGGCTGGCCTCGTGAGGCTCGACCGCCCGGTCGCCCACGCAGTCGCGCACGACGAACGCCGGCCAGCCCAGCATGCATGCGTCGACGGCTGTGGCTCGTACGCAGCCGGAAGTGGTCGCGCCACAGATGATGACACTATCGACGCCCTTCGCCGTCAAGAAGGAATTCAGGTCGGTGCCCGTAAACGACGAAGCCGCGCGCTTGACAATGACCACCTCGTCCTCGCGCCGCCCCAATCGCGGGTCGACGTCGACCCAGCGGCTACCGTCAAGCAGCCCCTTCATGGCCGGCATTTTCTTGAGCCAGACGTTATCGGCAAGCATGGCTTCCGAAAATGCAATCGTCGTGAAGACGACAGGGCATCGCGCTTCGCGGGCAGCGGCCAGCAGGCTGGACGTGGCCAGCACCGCATCGTCCAGATTCGATCCGGCGGGAAACGCCTCGTCGGTAAACCCATTGATCAAGTCGACGACGACCACGGCCGGCCGGACGCCGAGTCGCAGCCTGCCCCCCAGCCCCTTCCCGGCGTATTCGGCGGCGATACGCGCCCGCCATCCTTGACCGGCTATTTGCTCGTTCACGTAGACACTCACTTTTCAAGCGCTTCCGCGGCGGACGGGGCTTTCGCATCGGCGTCCTTTCTGAGCGCCGTCGAACGCCCCGCGTCCATTTCGAACGACGGCCATTCGCCCGGAGCCGCTTTCATCATGTCCGCGTAAAAGCGGTACATATTCCGCTGCACGCCTTCTTCGTAACGGGTTCGATAAACCTCGCCGGGGCCCGGCCAGTTCTCGCGCACGGGTTCCGCAATACCGATTCCGGGCGTGCCCATCTTGTAATTGAGCTTGAAACCCAGCTTGTCGATGGCCACGGAATTGCCCGAACGGCTGATCGTCGTCCAGGGCTCCGTGTCGTCCATTTCGAACACGCCGCTTAGGGAGAAGGTGCCAAGGCCCGCCGTGTAGGCACGCTCTTTCTGCTCTGGAGTCATGTTCTTGTAGCCGAAGAACCAGTTCCAGAACTCGACCTTGCCCGGCCCCTTGGGCTGGAAAAGCCGCACGGTGAGCGCAGCAGTTGGAGCATGCTTGGAGCCGTCCTCGGTTACCGGCAGGGCCAGAATGGCGCAATTGGGGAACACATTTCCAACAAAAACCCTGGCGCGCCGCGCCACTTCCAACTGCTCGGCGGAGATTCGCGCGGTATTGAAGCTGGCCGCCAACGCTTCCGGAAACCCCAGGAACTTGGGGCCGGGTTCGTCCACGCTGTTGGCCATGGAAAAGCTCAGGGAATGCCCCGGAGAGGCCTGGATGTGATAGCCCTTCATGTTCTCGGCGAACGAGACCGGGAAAGAGCCGATTTCGAATACCGAACGGTGCAGCGTGCCCAGATGGTAATCATCGCCTGCGAAATTCTCGGAACCCGACTTCCAATCCGCGTCGAATACGAAACGCTGCGGCGGCCCAAGCACCTCGACGCCGTGCTCGTTCAGACCGAACAGCAAATCAAGATACCAGGCCATACCGCCCAGGTACTCGCGCAATGGCGGCGCCGAGGCGTCCAGGCTGGCGTAGATCAGGCCATGCAGCAACTCGACCCGCGGAGCGTGGGCCAGCCCGTTATCCTCCTTGGCCGTGCCTTCCAGCGCGTTCTTCCACAAGGGCGCACCCACCAGAGCGCCTTTGGTGTTGTAGGTCCAGCCATGGTACGGGCAGCGAAAATGCGAGGTATTGCCCGACGTGGAGCGGCACACCTGTACGCCTCGATGCCGACAGGCGTCGAGCATGACATTGATCTTGCCATCTTCGTCGCGCACCACGATGAAATCGTCCTCGCCTATTTTGCGCACGACGTAATCGCCGGGGGCGGGTATCTCGGAGTCATGCGCCAAGAACACCCAGCAACGGCCAAAGACTTTGTTCAGCTCTTCCTTGTACAGATCATCGTTGCCGAAAATTGCCGCCGGCACGCTGCCGTAGCCTACGCCCTTGTCAAGTTCATCGATCAAGCGTTCAGCGTTGCTCTTTGAAGCCTCTGAGTTGGAATTCATGGACATATCGTTTTGCTCCGGAATATTCAAAAAAAGAAGGCCAGGTTGTGCGCGGGAATGGCCGTGTGATCCAGATAGATCACCCGCTTGAGCAGCCTCCAGTCGCCGTTTTCAATGCCCAGCACATCGTGGCGCTCTCCCGAATAAATATTCGGCACGACATTCTCCTGACGGGTGCGGAAAACCAGAACGTTGCTGCGCACGCTGACCCTATCGCCCTGGCGTTCGCCCACCCGGATATTGGAAACGTGATGGCGGACTCGCGAAGGCGGATCCTCCGCCCAGGCCAGGCCCGTTTCGTTGCGCCGGACTTTTGCGTCCAGCGAGCCGTAGCGCTCGTCCAGATGAAACGCCTTGTCGACGAAACCCAGTCCCCTGGCCCGCTCCACGGTAGTGCGCAAGGGCATCTGGTAAACGATGTCCTTGCTGACCATCGTCTCCATCCATTGGCGCTCTTCGAGCAGATCCAGCAGTTCGACTTCGCGGTTCAGCCAATTGACGATCTCCAGGTAAAAACCAGGATCCTTGGTCAAGGCTTCGTTCATAATCGGTTCGTTCATATTCATCTCGTTTCCCCATCCTCACCTGAAAATTCTTTATTTCTTTGAAAATGCCATGGCGAATATCAGCATAGCGCCGACAATCATGGTCTGGGCATAAGCGCCGACCTGCATCAGATTCATGCCGTTCTGCACGAATACAATCAGGAACGTGCCTGCCACCACCGCCAGAGTCCGCCCCACACCGCCGGTCAGCGCGGCGCCCGCTATCACACAGGCGGCGATCGACTCCAGCGGAAACGACACCCCGATGCTCGACTCGCCGGTATTCAGGCGTGCCGTGAGCAGGACGCCCGATAACGCCGACAACATGCCGGACAGCACGAAGGCAATGACCGTGACGCGTGCGGTGCGCACCCCAGAGAGCATGGCGGCACGCATATTGCCGCCAATGGCATAAAGATGGCGCCCGTAGCGGGTCCACTCCAGCAATACATAGACCAGCGCAATCGAACCGATCATGACCACTACCGGCACGGGTATGCCCAGAAGCGTGCCGTAGCCGAAGACTTCGCCGAACTCGGGCGGCAAGCCGTCGATGGGCACGCCGCCGCTCAGGAACAAGGCAATGCCAAACACCACGGAAGACATGCCCAGGGTCATCATGAAAGAAGGAATACGCAAAACAGCGGCACCTATTCCATTGATCAGCCCCACCAGGCCGCCGACCACGACCGCCGCAAAAGCGCCTGCGCAAATCGCCCAGGCCGGCGAACCCGCCCCGTCCTGATACAGGCCGCTCATTGTCATGGCCCCCACAATGGAGGACAGCGCCACGATGGTTCCAACCGAAAGATCGATGCCGCCACCCACCAGAACGATCAATTGCGCCAGGGTAACCAGCAACAAATACACCGCCTGACGCGACACGTTCAATTGATTGTTCAGGCTGAAGAAGTCGGGCGCCATGATGGCGAATACCAGCAAGGCGAACACAAACAATGCCGGCAGCACCAAGGCGTAACGATTCTGGCGCAGCCACCCGACCGGGGAGATGGCAGTCGCCTTTGGGATCACGGAATTTGCGGACATTGTCGTACTTGAAGGTGAAATAGCCATGAGATGGATCACTCGAAAAACTGTTCAAGAATAAGGTGCTGCTCGTAGCCGGCCCGGTCGAACTGCGCCACCAGGCGGCCATTGCGCATGACCAGCAGACGGTTCGACAGGCCCAGCAACTCGGGCAGATCGGACGAAATCAACAAAACGGCCGCTCCGGATGCGCTGAGTTCGGCGATATAGCGATACACAGCAGCCCGGGCGCCGACATCGACGCCCACGGTGGGTTCGTCAAATATGTAAACATCGATCTCCTGCCCCAGGCCTTTGGCCAGCAATACCTTTTGCTGGTTGCCGCCCGAAAAATTCTCCACGGCTTCGCCAAGCCGTCCAGCAGGAAAATCCACCTTTGACGACAGGCGGCGCGAAGTCTCCGCCTCCGCCTTGCGGCGCAACAGCCGGCTTCGGCCGGGCCCAAAGGCCAATGAGGACAACAGCATGTTTTCGCTGGCCGGCCGCATCATCGACAGGCCGTCACGCTTGCGGTCGGGCGGGCTGTACCACACACCCGCCTCGATGGCCTGAGCCGGGTGCCGGAAGCACATGGCCTTGCCATCGACGGCAATACTGCCGCGCGTCGCTTCCAGCAAACCGAAACAGGCCTGGCCGAGTTCGCTCTTTCCGCAGCCCACCAGGCCGCCCACGCCGACAATTTCGCCCGCGCGCACTTCCAGATTGATGTCGTCCAGTTCTTTTCCCACAGTGGACAGGCCGCGGATTTCCAGACGCACCGCCCCCAGTTCCGTCCTGGGCGCCGGGTACAGATCCGCCAGGGTGCGGCCGCTCATCAATTCGATAAGATGCGACTCGTCGGTGCCGGCTGGAACGGTGGCCACCCATGCGCCGTCCCGCAAAACCGTGACCACATCGCCCAGCTCGGCGATTTCCTCCATCCGGTGCGTAATATAGATAATGGCCGTGCCTTGCTCTTTCAGCTTTGCCAGCAAGGCGAACAAAGCCTGGGTATCGTGCGTGGTCAATGACGCGGTCGGCTCATCCAGTATCAACACCTTCGGCACGCAGCGCAGCGCCTTGCAGATTTCAACCATCTGCTGCTTGCCGCGCGACAATCCGCCCACCAGCGCGTTTTCGTCCAGATCGAAGCCCAGCCGCTCGATCAGCGCCCGGGCTTCGCGGCGCATGAGCGCCTTGCCGAGAATGCCGCCCCAGGCCATGGCTTCGTCTCCCAGGGCGATATTGTCGGCAACGGTAAGATTCGGCACCAGGGAGAACTCCTGGAATACGGCGCGCACGCCATGGCTGCGCGCTTCGTTCACCGAACGAAAGCAGCCAGTATGCATGCCAATGGCAAGCGTGCCCGCCGTAGGCTGGTTGGCCCCGGCCAGCAGGGAAATCAACGTCGATTTCCCTGCCCCGTTTTCACCGAAAAACACATGGACGGCGCCGGGCATGATTTCCAGGCTGATGTCTTTCAATGCCCAATGCGTGCCGTAGCGCTTGCCGAGCCCGCGCAGGGACATCGCGCTTCCGGCATGGGTGTCGCGACGTGATTCAAACGGCTCGTCCGGCTGCAAACGCTGCGCGGAAGGCGTAGGACTCGACGATACGGCTTGCATAAGGCCTCCTACTCGACCTTGAACACCGGCTTGAAGCCTCGGGGAGCCATGGAGATTCCCGCATCCAGCGTCTTGATGTTGGATTGGTCGTAGAAGCCGACCACCGGCGTGGCAGGGGAAATGACCTCTTTTTTCTCCAGGGCCCGCACCGCCTGGTCAATGGCTATGCGCCCGATCGTGACGACTGCCTCCACCCCCGAAGCTTCGATGGTCTTGGCCCTGATGCCTTGGTATACGCCAGGCGTCAGGTACAAGGACACCAGCTTGACGTCCTTGCGGCCGTGGGCCCGCAATACCGGCACGCCCGCCTCTGCCGTAACCGCGGTCCCGACGATGTAGTCCAGCTGCTTGTGGACCTGCAAAGCATCTTCGATGAGGCGCGCCTGCACTTCCTTGCCGATATCGCCATACTTGGTCTCGACGATGTCGATGGCGCCGCCCTTCACTCCCGCCAGGAAACCTTTGTTGAACAACTCGACGAAGCCGGCCCCGGCGGGACCGGGAAACCAGGCGACCTTGACGGGCGCCGTACCCGCCGGATGGCGTTTAGCCAGATACTGCCCGGCGTTGTAGCCTTCGCCGTACGGCGAAGCCAAGGTGCGCGCGCTGACATCTTTAAACGAAACACCATTCATGACGTCGATGACGACAATATTCTTTTTTCTGACTTGCTCCAGTGCGTTGTTCAGGCCGTCGTAGGAAACCGCCCCCACCAGAACCGCATTGGCGCCGCCCGCAACACAGTTCTCGATCTGGGAAATTTGATTGGCCAGGTGTTCGTAGCCGCCGGCGTCCATGACTTGCAGCTTCACCCCCAGGCGTTTGGCTTCCTCCACCATGCCATAGTCCGCGCCAAGCCAGAAGGAGTCCTTCAAATGCGGATACGCCGCACAGATTTTCCATGGCTGGGCGGCCTTGGCCACAGGCCGATAGTCCACAATCGACTCCTTGCCATCGGCCGCCACGGATTTCACCTTGACGGGAAACCAGTCGGCCGCGTGGCTGGCGCCGCCGAAGGACAGCGCGCCTACAGCAATCAGCGCATTGCATAATGCACGGCATTTCATCGTTGTTCTCCTCTTCTTTGGTTTAAGGACACAAAATTGCATGCAATTATGTGCGCAATTGGATTATGCCGAATAGCAGTTACTGAAGATACTCGGGACTTTCCCTAGTCCGTGAATCAGCCAGGCAGCAGGCTGCGTTGGGCATGACGCTCGGCCTGCTCCTGCTCGTCCAGCACGCTGACCGACAGATGAACCTCGTCGTGCATGGCAACGCGCACCACGTCCTGCCCCCATGGCACATGCGCCTGGGGACCAAGCTGCCGGGCCCCCGCATCCGTCAGCGCCCGTGCCGATTTTTCCGCGTCGTCAACCTCGACACGCAGGGCGAATCCATGGCCATAGCGCCTCCCGACCTCATGATCGTCAACGAACTCCCATTGCTCGTCGGAAAACAGCTCTATGGCGGCCGGACACACGGCCAGCAGCGCACCTCTCTGCCCTCCCGGATGCTCCCAGACATCCACCGCCTTCAGGCCCAGCCCCTTGTCGTACATGGCCATCGCGGCATCCAGGTCGGAGACGCGAAGGCAGATCCTCAACTCGCGGAACGCCCGCCGCTGCCCGCCTGGATGGTTCTCGGGCCGGCTGACGAGGCAATATAGATTGCCGTCCGGCGCGTAAAAATGCGTCCATGCCGTTCCCCAATTCTCGCCGGCGACACCACGATGAATCTCTCCGACAAACTCTACGCCCTTGTCTTCCATTTCCTTGCGAGCAGCATCGACATCCGCGACCAGAAAACCGGCTACAGGATGGGCGAAGTGGCTGTGCTCTTCGTCGCTGGGTTTGAATACCTCGAACGCATCGCCATTCGGCAAGCCGAATACCACGGCATTCTGCTGCTCCATGGCAACGCCCAGGCCAAGCACATTCGCCGCAAAGTCACGCATGCGCGCGTATTCCCCGGTTCTGGATCCCAGCCAGGCTATTCCCAGTATTTCCATATCACGCTCCTTTAGTTCGTGCGCGCCGGCAAGGCCTTGCACTCCGGTTTATCAATCCATCCATCCATCCATCATTTATTTGCATAAATAATTGCATGCAATAATAGCCACCAGGCCCAAGGCATGCATCGGGGTTAATACGGAAAATAGCGGCGAACCAGCCTTCGCCGCGCACGGACACCACCGCGAAATGAAAAAGGCCGGCAAGGTAAGCCGGCCTTCAACTGGTACTGCTTCTGATCAATGCAAGTCGAAATCCACGCGGGTGGCGGGCCCGCCGTCGTCGCTGCCGGCATCGGTCTTGGGGGCCACGATGAAGATCCGGTCTGTCAGGTTCTCGGCGGCCGCCATGATCTGTTCATACACAGCCTGCGCGCGCGCCTGGGCGAGTTTGTCCAGAGCCTGCTTGCCCAGCGGAGCGGAGGCAAGCAGCAGGGCCTTCATCTGTTCGGGGGGAATCGACTTGGCGAAGCCGATGGCGTTGCGCGGCTTGTCCTTGATCTTGGCATCGCTATAGACATCCTCCAGATACTTGGCGCGGTCGGCGTCGGTCAGCGACATGCCCGCCGCTTCGGACTTCTTCACGCCAGCCGCCTTGGCCTTGAGCTTGCGAATCTGGCCGTCCAGCCATGCCTGGCGCAGCCCTGCCTCGTCGGCTTGCGGATCGGCGCGGCCGGTGATGTCCATTTTCAAAGCGGGACGATCGGAAAGCGCCTTGACCAGGGTGGCGATACTGGACCTGGCCTTGTCGTCGAGCGCGGCGCTGCCCGGCAGGAAGTCGATGTGCGACAGGTCCGCCCCGCTGCCGAAGGCCGAGGCCAGCAGTTTGAAGGGCGCCGTCACCGCCTTGGTCAGCGTGTTCACGATCACTTGTATGATGATGCCGCCGATCGAAAACTCAGGGTCGTCCAGCGAACCGGAGATAGGCAGGTTGATGTCGATGTTGCCGCTGGCGTCCTTCAACAGGGAGACGGCCAGCAGCACCGGCAGCTTGACCGCATCGGCGCTGCCGGACGGCTTGCCGAAGGTGAGCTGGTTGAGCAGCACTTTGTTGCTGGCCTGCAGGGCACGGTCCTTGATCTGGTATTGCAGGTCGACGGACAGCTTGCCGCGCTCGATGGCGTAGCCCACGTATTTGGACGAATACGTCGTGAACCGGGGCAGATCCACGCCCTTGGCGGTGGCCTTGAGGTCCAGCGCCAGGTAGCGCGAGAAAGGCTGCACTGTGCCGGAAACCGAGAAGGGAGCCGTGCGGTAGACGCGGCCGGCGACACTGACCTTGGCCGGCGTGGGCTTGGCCGACGATACCGCGGTCAGCGTGCCGTCGATGGAGGACAACTCGGCGCGGTAGTTGGGCCGCACGAAATGGTCGTTGAACGTCATGCGGCCGCGCTTGAGCTTGACACTGTTGATCGAGATGTCGGGTCCGGCGTCGGCGCGCCGGGCCGTCTGCCTCTTTTCCGTGGCACGGGCGCGGCGGGTTTGCGTGTCCTGGGTGATGGAGCCGGCGGCCTCGCCCTTGCTCACCAGGACGTCCGCCACGTTCAGGTGGGCGTTGCTGTTGAGCAGAATGTTGCCGTAGAAGTCATCCAGCAGGATGTCGCCCAAGCCCAGCTGGAGTTTCGGGCCTTGCATGGCGATATGCATATTGCTCAGGCCAAGGTGCTTCCAGTTGAGGAATGGCGCCTTGTTCACTCGGTCCTGGAGATCGAGGTCATTGACCTGGACAGCTCCGCGCCAGTCCGCCCGCATGGGCTTGCCCTCGCCAGCCAGGGCGAATTCCGCGTTGCCGCGCGCGCCCACGGACAGGCTGCGCACCGTGGCGTTCAAGCTGGAGGCGATGTACGGGGCGAGTGACGCGGTGTCGAATTTGGCGAGGTCAACCGAGGTCTTCAACGACAAGGGTTGCGTCGTAAGGGAGCCCTTGAGCGCCAGCGTGCCTTTTTTCTGGATGCCGTCGGCCTGGAGCGTGAAGGTCGTCGGCTCGGCGTCCAGGGCCAAACGATCGGCTTTCAGCGCCAGTGATCCCACGGATAGGTCCACGCCCGGCTTGACGGATTCGTCGCGAGCGGCGAATTGCGTCAGGCCGAGCGTCACGTTGCGGGCTTGAACCGCCGTGCCCGCGACCTCGACGTTGCCCTCCAGGCTCAATTGCCCTTTTTGTATGGTTATGGGCGCAAAATGATGCACCGCCGCCGCAAGCGGGGCCAACCCGAACTGATGGAGCTGAACCTGCGCCTTGACCGAGAGCGGCTGAAGGACGACAGGCGCCTGTACCCGCAAAGAACTGCCATCCGATGGGTTATCCATGTTCAGTTGCGCAAGCATGGGCTGGCCCGCGCTTTGCGGCAACGCGATATGCTGGATTTCGGCGCTCAGCCCTTTAAGCGGGTAGTCCAGGCCGACGGGATCATCACGCAAGTGCACCTCGCCGGCTTCGAGCCTGACGGTGTCGATGGAAATTTTCCAGGCCGGTGAGGCAGGCTTGGCGGGCGTGGAGCCAGGTGCGGTTTCCGACGTGGGCTTGGATGCGGGCGTCGGCGCGGGTGTTGGTACAGATTCGGATGCAGCCTCGGACGCGGGAACGGATGCCATTGCAGATGCGGATGTCGCTTCTGATTTGACCTCGGATGCGGGTGCCGGTTCGGGTTTGGCCTCGGATGCAGATTTGGCCGGAGCCTGGCCGGCCGCCTCGGCTTCTTTCGCGGCGGGCCGGGATTCAGCGGCCTGCGTCTGCGCTGCGCCGGGGGCCTTGGGTGCCGGGCCGCCCAGTTTGGCGAAGCCGGCGGCCACGCGCTGCCAGTTCAGTTGCTGGGCATCGCGGTGCGCTTCCACCTGCGGTTTTTCCAGGGTAATCGCGCCTATGGAAATCGTGCGTGCGCCCAGATCCGCGGACAGGCCCTGGAACTTCAGGCTGTCCCAGGCCAGCAGCGGCGCTCCGGAGGATTCGGCCACGTCCAGCTGGCGCAAACCCAGGTCGCCTTGCACGCGGATGCGCGGCGCGGCGTCCTGCGGCTGTTCGAACAACACCTTCAGCCTGGAATCGAGCAAGGCGCTCTTGAGGCGGACGGGCAAAGGCACGGGCCAGAAATCCGCCCATTTGTCCAGCGCCAGCCCGTCCAGCGTCACGTCCAGCGTGGACGTGCGCACGGTATCGAAAGGCAAGGCGGTGCCGGTGAGGTCGAACGGGCTGCCGTTGATGCGCATGCGCACCTCGGGCTGCACGTCGATCTTGGTCGCGTAGCCGAGTGTCGAAATAAAGGGGATGCCCAGCTTGAGGTCGGCGATAGTCTGCTTGCGGCCGGTGACGCGGTCGTCGAGGTCGATGCCGCCGCCGGTCAGCAGCAGGTTGTTCAGGGAAAAGCGCGGCAGGCCCTTTGCCTCCGGCTCGGGCTTCGGCTGATCGGCCGACATCTTCGCCAGCCGTTCGACAATGTCGGAAAAGTTGAAATGCGTGGCATCCTTACGCACCAACGAGACCTGGGGCTTATCGATATGGATGCGGTCGAGGATGGGCGCGAACAGAAGGATGGAGCGCCAGGCCACCCGCAGATCGATTTCGCCGATCGCCAGAAGAGGCTTTGCCCCGGGCTCGTCGATGGCAAGGTTCTGGGCGCTCAGCGCCAGCGTAAGGGGGTTGAAGCGGATTTCGCCGACTTCCACCCGGCGGCCCAGCAATTCGGCAACGTTGTGAGTGAACGCGTAGCGCACGGCCTTCGGCACGAGCCAGGCCGACAGGGCCGCCAGGACAAGCAGCGCGGCCGCACAGCCCGCCAGTATCTTGACGGTTCGCCGGCTAAGCTTAAGAACAGGCATCTGCAATGGCATCGTACGCGCTCCCGGCTGTTGTCATGCCCACGGGGCTGGTTTCCCGAGGTCGGCAAATATTTAAGCAGCATAATAGCAAATCCAACCCCATGCCCGATTGGCCGCCGACACCCTCATAAGGACCTGGCCGGACAGCAAAAAGCCCTGTTCTCGCTAGAGAACAGGGCTTTTCTGAGCCTTGAACGGTCAGGCCAACTTTTACATATTGTCAATCATGACCTGGCCGAAGCCCGAGCACGATACCTGCGTCGCGCCTTCGAGCAGGCGGGCGAAGTCGTAGGTGACCTTTTTCGACAGGATGGATTTTTCCATACTGCTGATGATGAGATCGGCCGCTTCGGTCCAGCCCATGTGGCGCAGCATCATTTCGGCGGACAGGATTTCGGAACCGGGGTTCACGTAGTCTTTGCCGGCGTACTTGGGAGCCGTGCCGTGGGTGGCTTCGAACATGGCCACGGAGTCGGACAGGTTGGCGCCCGGAGCGATGCCGATGCCGCCGACTTGCGCCGCCAAGGCGTCGGACACGTAGTCGCCGTTCAGGTTGAGCGTGGCGATGACGGAGTACTCGGCCGGACGCAACAGGATTTGCTGCAGGAAGGCGTCGGCAATGACGTCCTTGACGACGATGTCGCGGCCCGTCTTGGGGTTCTTGAATTTGCACCACGGGCCGCCGTCGATGAGCTGGGCGCCGAATTCCTTCAGGGCCAGTTCGTAGCCCCAGTCGCGGAAGCTGCCTTCGGTGAACTTCATGATGTTGCCCTTGTGCACCAGGGTGACCGAGGGCTTGTCGTTGTCGATGGCGTACTGGATGGCCTTGCGGACCAGGCGCTGCGTGCCTTCGCGCGAAACGGGCTTGACGCCGATGCCCGAGGTGGCCGGGAAGCGGATCTTGTTGACGCCCAGCTTGCTTTGCAGGAAATCGATGAGCAGCTTGGCCTTTTCGGACTCGGCTTCGAATTCGATGCCGGCGTAGATGTCTTCGGAGTTTTCGCGGAAGATGACCATGTCGGTCTTTTCAGGCTCGCGAACGGGCGAAGGAACACCCTTGAAGTAGCGCACCGGGCGCAGGCAGACGTACAGGTCGAGCTGCTGGCGCAGGGCCACGTTCAGCGAACGGATGCCGCCGCCGACGGGGGTCGTGAGGGGGCCCTTGATGGAAACCACGTAGTCCTTGACGGCCTCGAGGGTTTCTTCGGGCAGCCAGACGTCGGGGCCGTAGATTTTGGTGGATTTTTCGCCGGCGTAGACTTCCATCCAGTGGATCTTGCGCTTGCCGCCGTAGGCCTTGGCAACGGCTGCGTCGACAACCTTGAGCATGACCGGGGTAATATCGGCACCTGTGCCATCGCCTTCGATGTACGGCAGGATGGGCTCGTCGGGAACGTTGATCGAAAAATCGGCGTTAACCGTGATTTTTTGGCCCGAGGTCGGGACCTTGATATGCTGATAAGCCATGGATGCTCCAGTTGCTCCATTAATAATAAGAAAAGCGGTACCGTATATGCGAACGACCCGAACGGTTGCAGCGCGTGCAAACCGCTTCGGTCTTTCGGAAAAGACCGTCATTATAAACGTAGTCTTATATAAGACCAGTGTACCGCAGATTTTCCCGCCATTTTAACGGCTAACGATGGGCAATGCGCGGCGCGGGTAAAATGGTTTCTTTACAGGTTTTATGCATGGCCATGTTCAATCCGTCCCGCGAGCAGGTTCGCGCCTTTTTCAGCGAAGCCTGGCGCAAACATCGTTCCCGTGAAGTCCTGACGCCGCTCGAGACCATGGCGGCCGACTGGGTTTTGCAGCACCCCGAATACCACGAAGTCCTGCAGGACCCCGACGCCGCCGGACTCGACTACACCGTCGAACAGGGCCGGACCAACCCCTTCCTGCATTTATCCATGCACCTGGCCATCTCGGAGCAGCTTCAGGTCGACCAGCCGCCCGGCATTCGCGCGCTGCACCAGCAGCTGCTGGCCACGCACGACCCGCATCAGGCCGCGCACGAAATCATGGAATGCCTGGGGGAAGTGGTGTGGGAGGCCCAGCGCCTGGGCACGGCCTTCAGCAACGAAGGCTATCTGGAACTGATCAAGCGGCGCGTTTCCCGCCGCTAATGAAAAAGAAAAAGGAAAAAGGCCCCCACGCCGCGCTGCTACGCAGCTTGCTGCCCCCCAAGGGGGTGCTTTTTGTCTTGGGGCGGCCCGGCGACAAAAAAGGCCTTCGCGTGAAGGCCTTTTTCATTGAGCCGCCATGCTGCGCAAAAGCCGCTATTCCGTGAGGAAGTGCAAACGGCCCAATCGGCGGCTGCGGCTTGCTTGACCGCCGGGGCGGCCAACCATTGGCGCGGCCCGGCAATGCCAAAGCGCGATTACTTGTGGACCGACAAGGGCCCGGGCAAGGACGACAGCCAGCCGGCGATGTTGGCGACGTCGGCTTCGCTTAGCTGCGCGGCCATGGCGCCCATGATGGCGTTCTTGCGCACGTTGGCGGATGCGGGTGCGCCCGACTGGCCGCGCTTGTAGGCCTTGAGGGCGTGGGCGATGTAGTCTTCGTGCTGGCCCGCCAGGACGGGATAAGCCGGCATGATGGGGGTTTTGGCGTCGGCGCCGTGGCAACTGGCACAGGTGTACTTCTGGAAAGCAGCTTGGCCGGCGGCAAGATCGGCAGCGTGCGCGGCGGTACCGGCAACCACGAACAGGGAACCCACGACGGCGAGAGTCAGTTTCTTCATATCGGCTCCCGATTATTTAAGGCTGGAATAGTAAGCGGCGATGTCGGCCATGTCTTGATCGGACAATGACCTGGCAATGGCTTCCATAGTGGGGAAGGTGCGTGCGCCGCTGGCATATTCCTTGAGGGCCGCAACCAGGTAATCGGCGTTCTGCCCGGCGATCATGGGTACGTGGTACACCTCGGGAAAGCTGGCTTTGTAGCCCTGGATGCCGTGGCACCCGATACACATGGAAATCTTGTCGACTGCGGCTTTTGCATTGCCCACCGGGGCTTTGTCGGCCGCCTGGGCCTGGCCGACGAACCCACAGGAAGCAGCCGTGAAGGCCAGCGCAGACAATGCGCGCGTCAGGTTAATTCGCAACTTCATAATAGCTCTTGTTTGGCGGTAAATAAAAGCCGGCCCCTCTCCTGCTGAACCGACGAACCTGACGGATTGTACGATAATTGTCATTGTGTACGCTATGTATCCCTACCAACGTTGTAAATATACGGACTTGACCATGACTTCAGCAGCCCCGGCCCCCTCTTCCGAACGCTTCTCGGGAACCGAGCGCTACGTTGCCACCGACGACCTGAAAATGGCCGTCAATGCGGCGCTTTCCCTGCAACGCCCGCTGCTCATCAAGGGCGAACCCGGCACCGGCAAGACCATGCTGGCCGAGGAAGTGGCCGCCGCCCTGGGGCGCCCATTGCTGCAATGGCATATCAAGTCCACCACCAAGGCGCACCAGGGCCTGTACGAATACGATGCCGTCTCCCGGCTGCGCGACTCGCAACTGGGCGACGAAAAGGTGCGCGACATCGGCAACTACATCGTCAAGGGGGTTCTGTGGCAAGCGTTCGAGGCCGACGAGCCGGTGGTGGTGCTGATCGACGAAATCGACAAGGCCGACATCGAGTTCCCCAACGACCTGCTGCGCGAGCTGGACCGCATGGAGTTCCATGTGTACGAAACCCGGCAGACCATAAAGGCCCGCCACCGCCCTCTTATCATCATCACGTCCAACAACGAAAAAGAGCTGCCCGACGCCTTCCTGCGGCGCTGCTTTTTCCATTACATCAATTTCCCCGACCGGGACACCATGCAGAGCATCGTGGCGGTTCACTACCCTTCCATCCGCCAGGACGTGCTTAGCAGCGCCCTGGACACTTTCTTTGCGCTGCGCGATGCGCCGGGCCTCAAGAAAAAGCCGTCGACCTCGGAGTTCCTGGACTGGCTGCGCCTGCTGCTGAACGAGGCCGTGCCTGCGGCCAGTATCGCCAGCACCGCGGGCGATCTGCCGCTCATGGCCGGCGCCCTGCTCAAGAACGAGCAAGACCTGACGCTGCTGCGCCGCCTCGCCGCCATGACGCGCGCCGGCCGCCGCTAGGGCCAAGCCCCGATCGCCCTCAAGGAAAAGCAATGCTGAAAACCCAAGGATTTCATCGCCCTCCCGCGCCTGTTACCCTGGAAGGCCACGGTGTCAAGCTCGTGCCTCTGGGCCCCGAACACGCGGCGGACCTGGAAGCGGCCGCCGCCGACGGCAAGCTCTGGCAATTGCGCGTCACCTCGGTGCCCGAGCCCGGCGCAGCCGCCGCCTACATCGAAACCGCCCTGAAAGGCCAGCAAGAGGGCAATATGCTGCCCTTCGCCATCGTCGAGCAAGGCAGCGGGCAGGTCATCGGCACCACCCGCTACTACGACTTCGTCCCCGCCATCGCCCGGCTGGAAATCGGCCACACCTGGTATGCCAGGCGCTGGCAGCGCACCCATGTGAACACCGCCAGCAAGCTGCTGTTGCTGCGCCACGCTTTCGAACACCTGGGCGCCCAGGTCGTATGCTGGCGCACCGACAAGTTCAACTTCGCCTCGCAGCGGGCCATCGAACGCCTGGGAGCCCATAAAGACGGTGTCCTGCGCCATCACATGCTGCGCCGCGACGGCACAGTGCGCGACACCGTCATGTACAGCCTGCTCGCGGGCGAATGGCCGGAAGTCGAAAAGCACCTGGAATACCGGCTGAACCTGCACCATGCTGGCTGACTTCTTCTATCACCTGCGCGCCCGCAAGCTGCCTGTTTCGGTGCAGGAATACCTGACGCTGCTCGAGGCGCTGCAAGCCCGCATCATGCCGCCGACGGTCCATGACTTCTACTACCTGGCGCGCATGACGCTGGTCAAGGACGAAACCCTGTTCGACCGCTACGACCAGGCCTTCGGCGAGTTCTACCGCACGCTCGAAGCCGCCCTGCCGGCCGACGAGGAAATCCCGCTGGACTGGCTGCTCAAGGATTTTCAGAAACAACTCAGCCCCGAGGAAAAGGCCGCGATCGAAAAACACGGCTGGGACAAGCTGATGGAATTGTTCAAGAAAACCCTGGAGGAGCAGGACGAGCGCCACGCCGGAGGCAATAAGTGGATAGGCACCGGCGGCAGCTCGGCCTTCGGCCACGGCGGCTATCACCCGGAAGGCATACGGGTGGGCGGGCCTTCGGCGGGCAACCGCACGGCCGTCAAGGTCTGGGAAAACCGCGAATACCGCGATTACGACGACCAGCAGGAGCTGGGCACGCGCAACTTCAAGATGGCGCTGCGCCGGCTGCGCCACTTCGCGCGCGAAGGCGCCGACCTCGAGCTGGACCTGGACCACACCATCCGCAGCACAGCCCGCAACGCGGGGTTCCTGGACCTGAAAATGGTTCCCGAGCGCCACAATACCGTCAAGGTGCTGATGCTGCTGGACGTGGGCGGCAGCATGGACGACCATGTGCAGCGCATCCAGGAGCTGTTTTCGGCGGCGCGCAGCGAATTCAAGAACCTGGAGGTCTATTACTTCCACAACTGCCCCTACGAATCGCTGTGGCAGAACAATCGGCGCCGCTCGACCGAGCGCATCGAAACCTGGGACATACTGCGCAAGTACAACGAGGACTGGCGCCTGATCATCGTGGGCGACGCCACCATGAGCCCTTACGAAATACTCCAGCCGGGAGGCTCGGTCGAACACAACAACCGTGAAACCGGGGCGGCATGGCTGCAGCGCCTGCTCGACAACTGGCCCAGATCGGTCTGGCTGAACCCCGAGCCCGAGGGCTATTGGGAATATCGCCAGTCCATTGCCCTTATCAAGAACATCATGCACGATCGCATGTACGGCATGACCGTGGCCGGCCTGAAGCTGGCCATGGAAAAGCTCTCCAAATAACCTTTGCCCCACCACCCGCCAGGAACAACCCTATGCCTTTGCCCTTAGCACGAATCCTGAACGCCGCCGCCATCCTGCTCCTGGGCGCCTTCATGGCGGCCGCCAACGCGCTGGAGCTGCCCGCCGGCGTCACACAAGGCCCGTCCATCGAGGGCACGACGCAATACACGCTGAAGAACGGGCTGGTCGTGCTGCTTACGCCCGACGACTCCAAGCCCACCACCATCGTCAACATGACCTATCTGGTGGGATCCAGGCAGGAAGGCCGGGGCGAAACCGGCATGGCCCACCTGCTGGAACACATGCTGTTCCGCGGCTCGCCCACATTGCGCGACCCCTGGGCCGAATTTTCCAAGCGCGGACTGAGGGCCAACGGCTCCACTAACGAAGACCGCACCAACTATTTCGCCAGCTTCGCCGCCGATTCCGGGACGCTCAAGTGGTACATCGACTGGCAGGCCGATGCCATGGTCAATTCCCTGATCAGCCGCAAGGACCTGGACTCGGAAATGACGGTGGTGCGCAACGAGATGGAGTCCGGCGAAAACAACCCGTTCGAAGTGCTGATGCAAAAAATGCAGGCCGCCGCCTACATGTGGCACGGCTACGGCAAGGACACCATCGGCGCGCGTTCGGACGTGGAAAACGTGGATATCGAGCAACTGCGCAAGTTCTATCACTTGTATTACCAGCCCGACAACGCCGTGCTCATCGTATCCGGCAAATTCGATCCGGCCGCCACGCTGGGCGTCATCGCCCAGGCTTTCGGCAAGATTCCCAAGCCGCAGCGGGTACTGCCGCCCGAATACACGGTCGAGCCCGTCCAGGACGGCGAACGCAAGGTCGTCGTCCGCCGCCACGGCGGCAATCCCCTGGTCGCCGCGCTGTTCCACATACCCCAGGCGGGCAGCCCCGACTACGTGCCTTTCGACCTGGGCGTCGACATGATCAGCGACACGCCCTCGGGGCGGCTGTACCATGCCCTGGTGGAAAAAAAGCTGGCCACCAGCGTGTTCGGATTCGCCCGAGCCATGAAGCAGCCGGGCTACGCCTTGTTCGGGGCGAAGCTGGATTCCGGCATGGATCCCGAAAAAGCGCTGCAGGCGCTCGACGCCGCGCTGGCCGGCATTGCCCGGCAGCCGTTTACCCAGGCCGAGCTGGATCGGGCAAAAAGCAAGTGGAACACGGCCTGGTCCCAAACCTACGCCGACCCCGCCAGTCTGACCGGCGTGCTTTCGGCCGCCGTGGCGGCCGGCGACTGGCGCCTGTTCTTCGCGCAGCACGACCAAGTGGAAAAAACCACGCTGGCCCAAGTGCAAAAAGTCATCCAGGACTACCTGGTTGCCAGCAACCGCAACGACGGCCTGTATATTCCCACCGACAAGCCCGTGCGGGCTCCCCTGCCCGAGCCGGTCGACCTGGCCGCCGAGCTGGCGAACTTCCAGGGCAAGGCCGCGCCCGACGCCGTGGCCGCCTTCGACCCCACTCCGGCCAACATCGACGCGCACACGCTGCGTACCCCGCTATCCCTGCCCAACGGGCAGGTGCAACTGGCCCTGCTGCCCAAGCCCACCCGCGGCAACCGGGTGGAAGCCAGCCTGGTCATCCAGTTCAGCAACCTCGAGGGGCTCAAGGGGCAGCGCACCAACGCCGCCGCAACCGCCGAACTGCTGGATCGCGGCACCCCCGACCTGTCGCGCCAGGACATTCAGGACAAGCTCGATGCGCTGCAGGCCCAGTTGGACTTCAGCGGGCAGGCCGGCGTGGTGGTGGCCGACATGTCCACGACCCGCGACAACCTGCCGCAACTGGTCGAGCTGACGCTGCACATTCTGCGCAATGCTGATTTCCCCGAAAAAGAGGTGGCGGAATTCAAGAGGCAGGTCAGCGCCTCGATCGAAAGCTCGATGACCAATCCACAGGCCTTGGCCGCGCGTGCCCTGGATCGCCACGACAACCCCTGGGCACGCGACGACGTGCGGTATACGCCCAGCTTCGACGAGTCCCTGAAAAACATCGCGGCGCTTACCCGCGACGACCTGGTCAAGTTCCACAACGACTTCTACGGCGCCGGCACCATACGCTTCTCGGCGGTGGGCGCCTTCGAACCCGATGCCGTCAAGAAAGCATTGAGTACAGGACTCGCGGGCTGGAAAAAGGCCGCCCCCTACACGCGCATACCCGACCCCTACCGCGCCGTGCCGGCGAAAACGTTCGACATCAATACGCCGGATAAGGCCAATGCGGTCTATATGGCGCAACTGCCCGTGAAAATACAGGACACCGACCCGCGCTACGCGGCCTTGTCCGTCGCCAACTACCTGCTGGGCGGGTCGCAAACCTCGCGCCTGTGGAATCGGGTGCGGGTGCAGGACGGGCTGTCGTATACCGTCAGCAGCGGCTTCGATGCGTCTTCCTTCGAGCCTTCCGGCAGCTGGTCTTTATACGCGATTTACGCGCCGGAAAACCGCGCGCGCCTGCTCAAGGCCATGAAGGAAGAACTGGCTGGCGCGCTGCGCGACGGCTTCACCGACGCCGAGGTAAAGGCCGGGGTCGAGGCCATGCTGAAGCTGCGCCGGCTGGCGCGCACCCGCGACGGCGTGCTGGCCGCGGCATGGATCAACTACCTGCAACTGGGCCGCGACTTTACCTGGTCGCAGCGAATCGACGACGAACTGGAAAAGCTGACCGCGAAGGACGTGAACGCCGCACTGCGCGAAACCTTGAAGCCCGAACTGTTCAGTGTGGCGATCGCCGGAGACCAAAGCAAGGAAAAGACCAAAGCCGCAAAACCAGCGCCAAAGGCCGACACCAAGAACATGGACTAAACGTTAAAACAGATCATGGATCTTCATGAGGGGCTCAAAATGCGACAAGAATTTGCCATTGGCTCGGCGTTGCATTTCGCCCCACTCCCGCCGCTGTAGCAACTGCCCAGGCTTGAAACCATCGAAGACAAGGCCACAAGCCGGCGGCTAGACTTGGGCCTTGCAGGCCTCCAGCCTCTGGAACTGGATCTGGCTGTCGCCCAGCAGGCGCTGGGCCAGTCGCGTAATGGCTTCGGGCGCCGTCGAGGTATAAAAAGAGACGCCCGGCCCGAGATCACTGCGGAATTCGGGATGGCGGGCCAGGTAGGCGACCAGGCTTTGCGCGGTTATTTTCGGCTGCGAAAAAATTTCCACGCCATCGGGCAAGGCCTCGGCAAAAAGAGCTTCGATCAAGGGGTAATGCGTGCAGCCCAGCAGGGCTGCGCTCAGGTGAGCCCCTTCGAGACGATGCCGCAACAGCGCCACATAGCGCCGGACGGCGCGACGCAGCGCGGGCAAAGGGGCGCCCGCCTCGATCAGCTTTACAAGGCTCGGGCAGGCTTGCTGAACGACGTTTATCTCGGGCGCGCGCTTGGCCGTTTCGTCGACGAATATCCGGCTGTTCACCGTGTAGCGCGTAGCGAAGACCGCCACCGTCTTGCCCGCAACGCCGCGCCTACCGGTATCGCAAGCAGCCATCCAGGGAACGCCCGTCAGCGCCTCGACCATGGGAACCACGACGCCGATCACCCGCTTGTCGGGATAGTGCACCGGCAGCCAGGTCTGCTGGAGCCGGCGCAGCCCCGTTGCCGCCGCCGTATTGCAGGCCAGCACGACCAGCGAACAGCCCATGGCAAAAAGCTGGGTCAGCGACGACAAGGTAAGCGCGTAGATCGAATCGGCGTCCCGGTCGCCGTAGGGCGCGTTGCCATGGTCGCCGTAATAAATGAAGCGCTGATCGGGCAGCGACGCGCGAAGTTCCTTCAGCACCGCAAGGCCGCCACTGCCAGAATCGAAAACCCCTATCACCGCATCCTCGTCGGTAAAAATCACTCAAGTCGCGGTATTTCACTCGATCTGCGCGGATGAATCAAGCTCAGGATCGAGGCCCGGGCTGCCGGAGCCAGCCCGGGCGGCAAGCCGGCAATCAGCTAAAAAAACTTTTCACCCGGTCGGTCCAGGACTCGCTTTTGGGCGAGTGTTTTTCGCCGCCCTGGCTGAGCGAGGTTTCGAACTGGCGCAGAATCTTCTTTTGCTCGTCGGTGAGGCGCACCGGCGTTTCCACGGAAACGTGGCAGTAGAGGTCACCGGGATAGCTGGAGCGCACGCCGCGTATGCCCTTGCCGCGCAGGCGGAAGGTCTTGCCGGTTTGCGTGCCCTCGGGAATGGTGATTTCGCCCTTGCCGCTAAGCGTGGGTACTTCCAGCTCGCCGCCCAGGGCCGCGGTGGTGAAGGGAATGGTCAGCTCGCAATGCAGGTCTTCGCCGTCGCGCTGGAAAATGCCATGCGGTTTCAGGTGGATTTCCACATACAGGTCGCCCGAAGGGCCGCCGTTGACACCCGGTTCGCCGTTGCCGGTGGAGCGGATGCGCATGCCGTCGTCGATGCCTGCGGGAATCTTGACCTGCAGGGTCTTGTTCTTGCGGATGCGGCCCACGCCGTCGCAGGCGGTGCAGGGGTCGGTGATTTCCTTGCCCGAACCATGGCAAGTGGGGCAGGTCTGCTGAACGCTGAAGAATCCCTGCTGCATGCGCACGGCGCCGCTGCCGCCGCAGGTATGGCAGGTCTTGGGCTGGGTTCCGGGCTTGGCGCCCGAACCGTGGCAGGTATCGCAGTTCTCCCAGCTGGGCACGCGGATTTCGGTGTCGAAGCCGCTGGCGGCCTGCTCCAGGCTGATTTCCAGCGTGTACTTGAGGTCGGCGCCCCGGTATACCTGGGGCCCTCCCCCGCCGCGGCGGCCGCCGCCGAAGATCTCGCCGAAGATATCGCCGAAGGCATCGGAGAAACCGGCGCCGCCCATGCCGCCGCCGGCGGCATTGGGATCGACCCCGGCATGGCCGAACCGGTCGTAGGCGGCGCGTTTATCTTCGTCGCACAGTATTTCGTAGGCCTCTTTGACCTCTTTGAATTTTTCTTCCGCTTCCTTGCTGTCCGGATTGCGATCCGGATGGTATTTCATGGCCAGCTTGCGGTAGGCCTTTTTGATCTCTGCTTCGGTGGCGTTCTTGCCAACGCCCAGAACTTCATAAAAATCGCGTTTTGCCATGATTTCGATAGCGCCGCGGGCGCCTTCTTGCTCTTCACATCAAAAAAATGCGCCCGATTTCCAGCCAAACACCGGAAATCGGGCTCTGAACCATCAGGGCATAGCCTTACTGGTCGCGCTTTACTTCTTTAAAGTCGGCATCGACGACGTTGTCGTCGGCTGGCTCGGATGCCGCCTGGCCGCCCTGCTGCGCCGCGGCCTGAGCCTGCATGTCGGCGTACATTTTCTCGCCGAGCTTTTGCGACGCGGTGGACAGCGCCTCGATCTTGGCGTCGATGGCAGCCTTGTCGCCGTCCTTGAGGGTGTCCTCGAGGTCTTTGATGGCCGCTTCGATGGACTCTTTCTCGGAGGCCTCGAGCTTGTCGCCGTACTCTTCCAGCGACTTGCGCGTGGAATGAACCAGTCCGTCGGCCTGGTTGCGGGTTTGCGCCAGCTCGGCCACGCGATGATCGTCCTCGGCGTTGGCCTCGGCGTCCTTGACCATGCGTTCGATCTCTTCATCGGTCAGACCGGAATTGGCCTTGATGGTGATCTTGTTTTCCTTGCCCGTGCCTTTGTCCTTGGCCGACACATGCAAAATGCCGTTGGCGTCGATATCGAAAGTGACTTCGATTTGCGGCGTCCCGCGCACTGCCGGAGGAATGCCTTCCAGGTTGAACTCGCCCAGCGCCTTGTTGCCCGCGGCGATTTCGCGTTCGCCCTGGAACACCTTGATGGTCACGGCAGGCTGGTTGTCGTCGGCCGTGGAGAACACCTGCGAGAACCGGGTGGGAATCGTGGTGTTCTTCTGGATCATCTTGGTCATGACGCCGCCCAGGGTTTCGATACCCAGGGACAAGGGGGTCACGTCCAGCAGCAGCACGTCCTTGCGGTCGCCCGCCAGCACGGAACCCTGGATGGCGGCGCCCGCGGCGACAGCCTCGTCGGGGTTGACGTCTTTGCGGGGCTCGCGGCCGAACAGTTCCTTGACCTGCTCCTGCACCTTGGGCATGCGGGTCATGCCGCCGACCAGGATGACGTCGTCGACCTCGGAAACCTTGATGCCGGCGTCCTTGATGGCGATGCGGCAAGGCTCGATGGTGCGCTCGATGAGTTCTTCGACCAGCGCTTCCAGCTTGGCGCGCGTGATCTTCAGGTTCAGGTGCTTGGGGCCCGAGGCATCGGCCGTGATGTACGGCAGGTTGATCTCGGTTTGCTGGGCAGAGGACAGCTCGATCTTGGCCTTTTCAGCGGATTCCTTCAGGCGCTGCAGGGCCAGCACGTCTTTCGACAGATCGACGCCGCTTTCCTTCTTGAACTCGGTGATGATGTAGTCGATGATGCGCTGGTCGAAGTCTTCGCCGCCCAGGAAGGTGTCGCCGTTGGTCGACAGAACCTCGAACTGCTTTTCGCCATCGACGTCGGCGATTTCGATGATGGAAATATCGAAGGTGCCGCCGCCCAGGTCATACACGGCGATCTTGCGGTCGCCCTTTTCGGCCTTGTCCATGCCAAAGGCCAGCGCCGCCGCGGTGGGCTCGTTGATGATGCGCTTGACGTCCAGCCCGGCGATGCGCCCTGCGTCCTTGGTGGCCTGGCGCTGGCTGTCGTTGAAGTAGGCCGGAACCGTGATGACGGCCTCGGTGACTTCTTCGCCCAGGTAATCCTCGGCGGTTTTCTTCATTTTGCGCAGCACGTCGGCCGACACTTGGGGAGGCGCCAGCTTCTTGCCTTGCGCTTCGACCCAGGCGTCGCCGTTGTCGGCCTTGAAGATTTTGTAAGGCATCAAATGGATGTCTTTTTGCACGGCCTTTTCGTCGAACTTGCGGCCGATGAGGCGCTTGACCGCGTACAGCGTGTTCGCGGGGTTGGTGACGGCCTGGCGCTTGGCGGGAGCCCCGACCAGCACTTCGCCGTCCCCCATGTAGGCGACGATGGAAGGCGTCGTGCGCGCGCCTTCGGAGTTTTCAATAATCTTGACCTTGCCGCCTTCCAGGACGGAAACACAGCTGTTCGTGGTGCCAAGGTCAATACCGATAATTTTGCTCATGATCTGCAACCCTGAAAAATATTCTTGAATGATGAAATACGAGATGTTCTACAAGTGGGGGCTGGCACAGCCTTTTCAAGCCCGTTTTTCCCCGTGTTTTATGTTTTATGGTGCACTGCACTCTACTGGGCAGGCTGGCCGGACGAAACCGTGACCAGGGCCGGCCGCAGCACGCGCTCGGCGATGGTGTAGCCTTTCTGCAAGGTCTGGACCACCGCGCCCTCGGCCTGTTCGGACGGAATGGACGAAATGGCCTGATGCACGTGGGGGTCGAATTTGTCGCCGGGTTCGGGCGCGACCTCCTTGAGCAGATTGCGCTCGAAAGCCCCGACCAGTTGCTTGAGGGTGGCTTCCACGCCCGCGCGCCAGGCCTCGGCGGTCTGGTCGGCCTGGGCCAGGGCGGCTTCGAGGCTGTCCTTGACGGGCACCAGGCTTTCGGCGAACGACTCCGTGCCGAACTTGCGGGCCTTGGCCACGTCTTCCTGGGCGCGCCGGCGAACGTTTTCGACCTCGGCCTTGGCGCGCAGCAGTTCCTCGTAGTATTGGGCAACCTGGGCTTCGGCGTTCTTCAGCAAGACAGCCAGATCCTCCGGCTGCTCGATATCGGACTCCACGATTTCGGGCTCGTTGATCTCGAGCTTCTCGGACGTGTCCGTTGCTGGGTTTTCTTTTTTGGAATCAAAGGGTTGATCCGTTGACGACATGGGGGAACTCCGCTACGAAATAAACTTGATTGTATGAAAGTGGGGACGTTTTCCCCAACTTCAAGCCCTGAACCGGCCCTGATCGCCCCGTCTGCAAGCAGGGCCTGCCCATCCGGACTATCCTCGGCCCGCCAGCCAGCCTTCAATATGGCGCCGGATGAGCCGGGCAAGACCCTCGGCCCACTGCGCATCGCCGTTCAGGCAGGGAATGTAGCGGAACTGCTTGCCGCCACTGCCCAGGAAGGCGTCTCGGCACTGCATCTGGATTTCCTCCAGAGTTTCGAGGCAGTCGGCCAGGAAGCCGGGGCACAGTACGTCGACCTGGGCAATGCCCTGCCTGGCCCACTGCTGCAGGGTCGGCATGGTGTAGGGTTCGAGCCAGCGCTGGGCGCCAAAACGGCTTTGAAACGCCACGTGCACGAGCTGCCCGTCTTCGCCAAGATGCTGGCGCAAGGCCTGGGCGGTCTCCATGCAATCGCGGTGATAGGGATCGCCCTGCTCCACGGTAACACGGGGAAGGCCATGGAAACTGAGCAGCAGGCGCTGCGGCTTGCCGCGCTCCTGCCAGAATTGCCGCAGCTGGCGGGCCAGCGCCTCGATATAGGCCGGCTCGGTGTTGTAGCGCTTGACGAAACGCAGTTCCGGCTGGTTGCGCACGCGCGCCAGGCAGGCCATGACCGCGTCCACGGCGGTGGCCGTCGTGCTGGCCGCGTATTGTGGATACATGGGCAGGACAAGAATGCGCTCGCACCCCCGGCCGCGCAAGCGCGCCAGCGCATCGGCGATGGAAGGGTTGCCGTAGCGCATGCCGGCTTCGACCACGGCATCGATCCCCGTCCCGACCAGCGCCGCCTGCACCGCCCGGGCCTGGGCAAGGCTGTACACCAGCAGGGGCGACCCCTGCTCCAGCCAGATTTCCCTATAGCGCGGCGCCAGCTTGCGCGGCCGCAAGGGCAGCACCGCCCCGCGCAATATGGGCTGCCAAAGCCACTGCGGCATTTCGATGACGCGGGGATCGGACAGGAATTCGCCCAGGTATTTGCGGATCGAGCCCGCCGTCGCCTCGTCGGGCGTGCCCAGATTGATCATGAGAACGCCAATCGGCCCGGCCAGGCGGATGGGAGGGGTAGCCTCGAGGGCATGCGGATCGGACGGCTCGGGGAGAAATCGGGACACGGAAATTCCTGGCAAAAGCAAAGCCGCGGCAATGCCGGCGGCGAAAACGGGCTGGCAATGAAGCGGGATCAGGTTTGATTATGGCTTAACGCATTGGACAGCAGGCGGGAGGTGATGTCGACGATGGGGATGACGCGCTCGTAGGACATGCGGGTCGGACCGATGACGCCCAAGGTGCCCACCACCTTGCCATTGACGCCATAAGGCGCGGTGATGACCGAGACATCCTCCATGGGCACCAATTGCGAATCGCCGCCAATGTAGATTTGCACCCCCTGGGCCCGGCTGGATACGTCCAGCAGCTGCAGCAGGTCGGTTTTTTTCTCGAACAGCGAGAACATGCGGCGCAGGCGATCCATGTCGGAGGCGATTTCGGAGATGTCGAGCAGCTTGCTTTCGCCCGAGATGACCACGGATTCGTCGGTGTCGACCTTGGCCGTGCCGGCCTCGACCGCCGCCTGCATCAGGCGGGAAATATCGGCCTGCAGGGAAGACAGTTCGTCGGCGATGGCCACCCGCACTTCTTCGAAGGACATGCCGGCGAAATGGTGGTTGAAGAAATTGCTGGCTTCCAGCAGTTCCTGCTCGAGGTAGTCGCGCTGCACGAACAGGATGCGGTTCTGCACGTCGCCGTCGGGCGTGACGATGATGAGCAGCACCCGTTTTTCGGACAAGCGGATGAACTCGATCTGGCGGAACACCTGGGCGCGCTTGGGCGCCAGCACGACGCCGGCGAACTGGCTCAGGTTGGACAAAAGCGTCGCGGCGGCGCTGACCGCCCGGCTGGGCTCGGCGGCCGGCAGCATTTCGCGGATCTCGCTGGGCTGAAGGACTTCGAAGCGCTGGACCGCCAGCAGCCTGTCGACGAACATGCGATAGCCGCGCGGCGTGGGAACACGCCCGGCCGAGGCATGGGGACTATGGATAAGCCCGAGCTCTTCGAGGTCGGCCATGACGTTGCGTATGGTGGCCGGCGAAAGGTCGAATACTTTCGACAGCGTGCGCGAACCCACGGGCTGCCCGTCGGCGATATAACGTTCTATCAGGGCTTTTAAAAGCGCTTTGGCTCGATCATCCATATTCGTATATTACGCAATTCGGCGGCAAACAGGGTGTTTTACGTACAGCCACAACCCCCCGGGGGAACATATAATCAATTTATCCTAAATATCCTAAAAAAAACTCGACAAGGTATTCCCACATGCATTTTAAAACTGTCGCACTTATCGGCAGGCACCAGGATACGGGTCTGGATGCCCCCTTGCGCAGTCTGGCCGAAACCATACGGGCGGCGGGATGCAAGGTACTGATCGAAGCCGAAACGGCGCAGAACACCGGCCTTGCCGAATACCCCGTCGCCAGCTACGAAGAAATCGGCCGGCAGGCCGACCTGGCCGTCATCATGGGGGGCGACGGCACCATGCTGGGCGCCAGCCGCATGCTCGCGCCCAGCAAAGTACCGCTTATCGGCATCAACCATGGCCGGCTGGGCTTCATCACCGACATCCCCCTGCACGACGCCACCAACGTGCTGGCCAGCGTCATTCACGGCAATTTCGAGGTCGAAGAACGCATCCTGCTCGAAGGACGGATCGTACGCGGCGACCAGACCCTGTTCTCGGGCATCGCCCTGAACGACGTCGTCATCAACCGTGCGGGACGGGGCGGCATGATCGAACTGCGCGTCGAGCTCGACGGCTCGTTCATGTACAGCCAGCGCGCCGACGGCCTCATCATCGCCACCCCCACCGGATCCACCGCCTATGCCCTTTCGGCCAACGGCCCCATCCTACACCCCCGGCTCAACGGCATACTGCTGGTACCCGTCGCGCCGCAAGCGCTGTCGAACCGGCCCATCGCCATTCCCGACAGCGGGCTGCTAAGCATGACCATCACCGCGCTGGGCCGCGTCGAATCCGGCGCCAGCGTGCACTTCGACATGCAAACCTGGTCCGACTGCCAGCCCGGCGACCGCATCGACGTGCGCCGGGCCCAGCATACCGTCCAGTTCATCCACCCCATCGGCTACAGCTTCTTTTCCACCCTGCGGCGCAAGCTGCAATGGAATCGCATGCCGCAACTGTCGGACGAAACCGAATAAGCCATGCTGCGCACCCTGCACATCCGTGACTTCGTCATTGTCGACCAGGCGGAAATCCCCTTCGAGGCGGGCTTTACCGTCTTCTCGGGCGAGACCGGCGCCGGCAAGTCCATACTCATCGATGCGCTGTCGCTGGCGCTGGGCGCGCGCGGCGATGCCGGATCCATACGCGAAGGCGCCAGCCGGGCCGACATCAGCGCCGTTTTCCAGGCCCCCGAAAGCCTGAGCGGCTGGCTTGCCGAACAAGAGCTGGACTCCGACGACGTCCTGGTGCTTCGGCGCGTCATCGACCAGCAGGGACGCAGCAAGGCCTTCATCAACGGCCTGCCGGTCACGCTGGGCCAACTGCGCGAACTGGGAGAACACCTGGTCGACATCCACGGCCAGCACGCCCACCAAAGCCTGCTCAAGGCATCGAGCCAGCGCGAACTGCTCGACGCCCAGGGCGGCCACACCGCGCTTGCCCGGCAGGTGCAACAAGCCTGGCAGCACTGGCAGCAGGCCGACAAGGCGCTGGCATTGGCCCAGCGCAACGAAGCCACGCTCCAGGAAGAACGCGAGCAGCTCGAACGCCAGGCCTCCGAGCTCGACAGCCTGGGCCTGCAGGAAGGCGAATGGGAAAAGCTCAGCAACGACCATAGCCGCCTGGCCCACGCCCAATCCCTGCTCGAAGGCGCAACGCAGGCGCTGGCCGCGCTCGACAACGACGAGGGTTCGGCGCAATCGTATCTGAACGCCGCCGCGCACCAAATCTCGCAACTGCTGCGCCACGATACCCGGCTGGACAGCATCGGCCAGGCCATCGAATCGGCCCGCATCGCGGCCGCCGAGGCCGCCTCCGACCTCAACAGCTACCTCGACAAGCTCGACCTCGACCCCGAACGCCTGGCGCAAGCCGAGCAGCGCCTGTCCAGCATCTTCGATGCCGCGCGCAAATTCCGTGTCGAGCCGGGCGAGCTTCCCGAACTGCACCAGAAACTGCTGCGGCAGCTTGGCGAAAACAGCGCCGCCGCAAACATCGACGCGCTGCGGGAAACCGCCGCGCAAGCCCAGGCAGACTACCGCAAGCTTGCCCAGCAGCTTGGCAAGGCCCGCCAGAAAACCGCGGCAAAGCTGTCGGGGCTGGTCACCGAAGCCATGCAAACCCTGGCCATGCAGGGCGGCAGCTTCAAGATCGAGCTAACCCCCTCGCCCGCCTCGGCCCAGGGCGACGAAAGCGTCGAGTTCCTGGTGGCCGGCCATGGCGGAACACGCCCAAGGCCCTTGGCCAAGGTGGCCTCGGGCGGCGAGCTGGCGCGGATTTCACTGGCGCTGTCGGTCATTGCCAGCCAGGCGGCGCGCGTGCCCACGCTGATTTTCGACGAAGTGGACACCGGGGTGGGAGGCGCCGTGGCGGAAGTCGTCGGCCGTCTGCTCAAAGAGCTGGGCCAGCGCCACCAAGTGCTATGCGTTACGCACCTGCCTCAGGTTGCCGCGCGCGGGACGCATCATTACGAAGTGCGCAAGACAACCGCCAAGGGCATTACGTTGTCGCAAATCGAAGCCCTGGACGAACAGGGCCGCATCGACGAGGTGGCCCGCATGCTTGGCGGGCTGACCATAACCGACACCACCCGCAGGCACGCCAGGGAAATGCTGGCCGCTTAGAAGCACGAACGGCGGGCGGCGGAAACCGCCCGGGCCGGCAGGCGCCTTAGCGCATTTTGGTGTGGCAGTCGCCGCAAATGCCGTACAGCATCATGGTGTGGCTTTCAAGCACGAAGCCTTGATCCTTGGCGATTTTATGTTGGCGCTTTTCGATGTCGTGGTCGGTAAATTCGACCACCTTGCCGCAATTGGTGCAGATCAGGTGGTCGTGGTGGTCGCCGTCGTTGAGTTCGAACACGGCCTTGCCGCCATCGAACTGGCTGCGCACTAGGATACCCGCCTGTTCGAACTGAGTGAGCACCCTGTAGACGGTGGCCAGGCCAATGTCTACGTCTTCGTTGATGAGCGCGCGGTAGACATCTTCGGCGCTTTGATGGCGATGATCGGCTTTACGAAAAATGTCCAGGATTTTCAGGCGCGGAAACGTTGCCTTCAAACCCATGTTCTTCAGTTCATTTTGTTCGTTCATGGATAAAATAGTCTCTGGCGGAAGGTGGACAGCTGAGGCGCCGGGCAACAACCCCGGCGCCCGGTTCATTCTAACGCTATTATGCGTTTATTCTTAAACCATTATGATAACGGTTTTATCCTACCTCATATAACAGGGGCGCTTCGTGCTGACTACCGCAACATCACTCTTATTCAAGCTGCGCACCGGCGCGGCAGTTGGCGCATTGGCCATCGTCCTGTCGGCCTGCGGGGGCACGAAATGGGGCTTTCCGTACAAAACAGACATGCAGCAGGGCAACTGGATCACCTCCGAACAAGTCGCCCGGCTCGAAAAAGGCATGACGCGCGAGCAAGTGCGCTTCGTGCTCGGCACCCCTGTGCTGCAAGACATTTTCCGTACCAACCGCTGGGACTACACCTACTACAACAAGCCGGGCTACGGCAAAGCCGAAGAGCGCAAGTTCACAGTATGGTTCAAAGGCGACGTCCTGGATCACTGGGAAGGCGACCAGCAACCCGACCGCCAGCCTTTCCAGAAAACCGATAACGGCGCCAAGCCCGCGCCCTCTTCCGATACGGACAGCGCCAAGGAGCAGGCCGCCTCGGCCACGAAAAGCGCCGCTGCGGCAAGCGCGCCGGCAGCCGATGCGGCCGCGCCCAATGCCGCCGGCACCACCACGGAAACCCACGCCGTCCCAAGCTCGGAAACAAGCAATGATGCAAGCCGCGACAAGGCCGCAAGCACGTCGACGCTGTCCGGCGAAGGCACGGGCCTTAGAATCAACGCCCCCGGCAGCGACACGCTGACGCTGCCGAACGAATCCTCCCCCCAACCCTTGCGCTAGAGGAAACAATGCGTATTGCCATAGCTGGAGCCGACGGCCGCATGGGCCGCATGCTGATCGAAGCCGTTCTCAACGCCGCCGACCTGAGCCTTACTGTCGCGCTCGATCGCGCCGGGTCCCCCTGCCTTGGTCAAGATGCGGGCGCCTTCCTGGGCCAGGACACCGGCGTCCTCATTACCGACAATCTCGACGAGCTCGCCAAGGCCGACTGCCTTATCGATTTCACCCGCCCCGAAGGCACGCTGGCTCATCTGGAAGCCTGCATCAAGCATGGCGTCAAATGCGTCATCGGCACAACCGGTTTCAACGAGCAAGGCAAGCAGGCCATCCAGGCGGCCAGCCATAAAGTTGCCATCGTCTTCGCCCCCAACATGAGCGTGGGCGTCAACGCCACCCTGAAGCTGCTCGACCTCGCGGCCAAGCTGCTCAACAACGGCTACGACGTCGAAGTCTTCGAAGCCCACCATCGCAACAAGGTGGATGCCCCCTCCGGCACCGCCCTGATCATGGGCGAAACCGTGGCCAACGCCTGGGGCGAAAAGCTGGACGACATTGCCGACTGGGCCCGCCACGGCGAAACCGGCGCCCGCGAAACCGGCCATATCGGCTTTTCGGTGGTGCGCGGCGGCGACATCGTGGGCGACCATACCGTTTATTTCTGCGGCACCGGCGAACGCATCGAAATCACCCACCGCTCGACCAGCCGAGCCACCTACGCCCAGGGCAGCCTGCGCGCCGCCCGCTACCTGGCCCGCAAAGAATTCGGCCTGTTCGACATGCAGGACGTGCTGTCCGCCCAACTGTAAATCCTGGCCCGGCACATGGGCGGCTTCCGCCGCCCGCACCCCTGAAATCCTAGGAAACGTTCACCGGCTCTTGCTCCAGCAAGACGCCGAAACGCTTCTGCACGTCGGCGCGAATGGCCTCGGCCAGCGCGGCAATGTCCCGCGAGCTGGCGCCGCCGTGATTCACCAGCACCAGCGCCTGCCGGTCGTGGACACCCATCGGCCCCATGCGGCGGCCTTTCCAGCCTGCCTGGTCGATCAGCCAGCCCGCGGCCAGCTTGTAGCTGCCGTCATCCTGGGGGTAGGCCACCAGTTGTTCGTACTGCCTGCGCAATGCCTCGTAGCGCTCGGCGCCGACAATGGGGTTCTTGAAAAAACTGCCCGCATTGCCCAACACCGCAGGATCGGGCAGCTTGCGCCGGCGCACTTCGCAGACCGCCTCGAAGATCTGCCGGGCCTCGACGGCCTTGCCTGCCGCCAGCAGAACCGGATGCCGGGCAAGGTCGGGATAGCCCAGAACCGGCCGCCATGGCCGGGGCAAGCGAAAACGCACCGCCACGATCAGCCAGCGCCCGGCGGGTTCATGCTTGAAAAAGCTGTCGCGATATGAAAAACGGCATTCGTCGCGGGACAGCTCCCGCAAACGGCCTTCCTGCAGGTTCCAGGCCACCACGCTGTGCAGCCGCTGATCCAGCTCGACCCCGTACGCGCCAATGTTCTGCACCGGCGCCGCGCCCACCGTGCCCGGAATCAAGGCCAGGTTTTCAAGGCCCGGCCAACCGTTCTCCATGCACAGCGCGACAAAGTCGTGCCAGCACTCCCCTGCCTGCGCCTCGACGACGAGCTCGGTGCTGGATTCCTCCACCACCCGGATACCGCGCGACTCCACCTTGAGGACCAGCGACTCCAGCCGAGGTGCCAGCACCACATTGCTGCCGCCGCCCAGCACGAACACAGCGCCATGCTCCGCCGCCAGCCGCGACAACTCCGGCAATTCGTCGGCATGCCGATAGCGCACCAGCGCCGACGCGCCCGAACGCAGGCCCAGCGTATTGCAGGAAGTCAGATCTTGAGAGATTACGTGCAGCAAAACGTTGCCCAAAAGGAAAATGAAATTATGCTATACTTTTCGTCTTTGCTGAATGCAGCTTTATTTTTTGGCGCGGGTTAGGTGATAAACCCGGGTAATACACCCGGCAAGCAATCAAAACCTGATTTGCACGGCCAAAAAATTTACTATATACTGCGAAGCTTCTTCGGAATACGGCACTTAAAACAGCGCCAAATATCCCAAGAAAAAATGCAGCAAAATGCGGGAGTAGCTCAGTTGGTAGAGCGCAACCTTGCCAAGGTTGAGGTCGCGAGTTCGAGACTCGTCTCCCGCTCCAAATTCTAAAAAAAGCCCAAACTTCGGTTTGGGCTTTTTTGCGTTCAGGCGTTCTTCAATGCCGTGCTCAAGCCTGTCCGACTCGACAAGAGGCTGGCCGCCACCCTCAAGGAACATAAACAACGCATGACCAACATCTACTGGCAACATTGGCATTCGCTACATCGATCGCAAAAACGAGTCTAATAGAATACCAGTGCCCCCGTTAATGATGAGGAGCCGCCGAGCTGTCTGCCGTAGATAGCGTTTTCCAGCCTGCGTTGTAGACGAGTATTCCCAGGGTGGTTCAGGATCCAGCTGGGGAGGCGGCAACAGGATTCATTCGAAATTGGATGATTAGAGGAGAAACCGTGAAAGTCTACGAAGCCATTGCCCGGGGATTGTCGGACCTGGGTTGTACGGAACTGTTTGGAGTGCTCGGGGACGGTTGTGTATACGTCATCGACAGTTTTCGCCGTGATTGCAACGGGCACTATGTGGCGGCGGTGCATGAAGGCAGCGCCGTGTTGATGGCTCAGGGTTGGGCGCGCGTGGCAGGCAAGGTTGGCGTGGCTGCGGTCACCCACGGCCCCGGGTTGGCGAACACCGTCACGGCCCTGGTCGAAGGCGTCAAGGCAGGCACTTCCATGGTGCTGCTCGCCGGCGATACCCCGGTGATCGACCGTGAGCACGCCCAGAACATAAACCAGCGGGAGCTGGTTGCCGCGACCGGCGCAGGTTTCGAGCAGCTGCGCAGCCCGGAGACCGTGGCCGAGGATCTGGCGCGCGCGTTTTACCGCGCCCACAGCGAGCATCGGCCGATCGTGTTCAACATGCCGGTGGAGTTCCAGTGGCAGGAAGTCGAATACCAGAAACCCTACCTGCGCCTGCCCGAGACGCGCAGCGCCATTGCCAGCAGCCAGGACATGGATGACGCCATCGGCATCATCGCCTCGTCGCACCTGCCGGTCGTTATCGCCGGGCGCGGGGTGAGCGGCCCGGAAGCCGAGGCTGCAGTATTGCGTTTTGCGCGCCGCATCGAGGCGCCAGTGGCAACCTCGTTGCGCGGGAAAGGCCTGTTTGCCGATGATCCCTTCCACCTCGGCATCTCCGGAACCGTGAGCCACGACGTAGCACTCGACGTCATTGGCCGCAGCGACTGCCTGATCGTGTTTGGCGCCAGCCTGAACAAATACACGTCGGGCGAGCGCGGCTTGACCCGCAACAAACGCATTATCCAGATCAACCCGGTAGCGGGTGAAATCGGACGCTGCACGCCAGTGACCGTCGGTATGGTCGGCGATCCTGGCTTGACGGCCGACGCCATGGTCAAGTGGCTGGATGAAGCCGAGATTCCCGGCTCCGGCGCGCGCAGCGACCATCTGCTCGAGGAACTCCAGGCTTATCACGGTCAGGCGCAAAAGAAACTCGTGCGTCCGACGCCTGCCGGAACCGTCGACCTTTACGAGGTGGCCTTTGCACTGGAAGAGGCACTGCCCAAGGATCGTGTGTTCCTCACCGGATCCGGGCGTTTCATGTTCGCGTTCTGGAACGTGATTTCAGTGCCGAATCCGCGCTCTTATGTCGACGGCAACGGCTTCTCGTCCATCGGCCTCGGCGCGGCCACCTCCATGGGCGCCGCCAAGGCGGCCGGAGACCGGCCTACCCTGCTCGTTACCGGTGACGGCGGCTTCATGCTCAGCGGCGTGAGCGAACTGGCCACCGCCGTGGCCGAGCAGCTGGATCTAGTGGTCGTCATCGCCAACGATGGCAGCTACGGCGCCGAGCACATTGCCCTGACCATGCACGACATGGATCCGAACATTTCGCTGCTGCCGTCGCGCGACTTCGCGCGCATCGCAGAGGCTTTCGGCTGCCAGGCGCAGACCGTGACCAGCAGCGCCGAACTGCAGGCCGCAATGGGCGCCCTGGCCAAGCGCGACCGCAAGCGCCCATTGCTGATCGACGTCAAGATCGACCCCGCGTCCGTATATGGCGGAACCGCCATTGCGCGCCCCTGACTTGACGACCAACAGCACGGAGCAAAGAAGGCAGCCGGAGTACGCTACTATTAACGCCCGACTTCACTGAAGAGAGGCGCGCATGATCGGAGCCATCGCCGGGCTGCTGTTGATGCAGCTCATCGGCACCTTGCTGGTGCAGTTTCTGCATATCCCTCTACCGGGGCCGGTGATCGGAATGCTGCTGCTCTTCGCCTATCTGCTCTGGCGCGGCAGTGCGCCGACGGCGCTGGTACGCACGACGAAACCGATTCTGGAAAATCTCTCGCTGCTCTTCGTACCCGCAGGGGTGGGAATCATTGCCCACTGGCGCGAGGCAGCGGATCAGGTATGGCAGATCGGGCTGGTGCTCGTGGCAGCCGCGGCGATCACCCTGTTGACTACAGCCTGGACACTGCACTTGCTGCTCAGGCGTCACGGCGCGCGGACGCTGGAGGAATAGACCATGCAGCTCGCGGCGATCTGGGTCTATCTGGCCAGCCAGCCCCTTCTCTGGCTGGCGCTGACGGTCGGCGTGTACTGGCTCGCCAAGCGGCTCTACGACACGGCACACGGATTCGCGCTGCTCAATCCCGTACTGGTATCGATCGTGGTCATCGTGGGGCTGCTTCTGGTCACGCATACCGGATACGACCAGTATTTCAACGGCGCGCAGTTCATCCACTTCCTGCTCGGGCCCGCAACGGTGGCGCTGGCGGTGCCGCTGATCGGCCAGTTGCCCGCACTCAAGCGCAATTTCATACCGATTTCCATCGCCCTGCTGGTGGGCGCGCTCACGGGCATTCTTTCCACGGTGGTGCTGTGCCGGCTCCTGGGCATGGACGGACAAACGATGCTATCGCTGTTGCCACGCTCCATCACCACACCGATCGCCATGGGTGTTTCAGACCAGATCGGCGGCAGCGCGGAGTTGACGGTGGTTTTCGTCGTCATGACCGGCGTGCTGGGCGCGGCGTTTGGCGTGCCGCTCCTGGGGCGTCTGGCACGGCGCGATCCAATCGCCAGCGGCTTTGCGCTCGGCGTGACCTCGCACGGCATCGGCACCGCGCGCGCCTTCGAATACAGCCAGACCGCCGGGGCGTTCGCTGGCTTGGGCATGGGGCTGAACGGCGCGCTGACAGCCATGCTGATCCCCCTTATCGTGTGGATTCTGGGGTTGTAGAGCTTTCTTTCCGCCAAGCTTGCGCTTGGGAACTTGCCAATCGGCAGACGCAAAAAGCCTCTGCTTTCGACATCGTGACAGACGAGGACGACATCGCCGCGCGAGTTCTCAGCGAACGCGATCGCTGGCACGCAGCATAGTGTGCACACCCTCAAAGTCCCAAGAACTTGAACGGCTGGGCCGGCTTGAACTGGCCGTTGGCCATGCCGGAGTAAATATGCGTTTGGTCGGGGCCCAAGTCCAGCTTCAAGACCTTCCCCGTCTTTTCTGAAAAGTCCAGTTTTTCCAGGTCGACCCATAAGACATTCGGCGTCAATGCCGATTCGAAAAAATACCGTTTGCGCTTCTGGTCGGCGACGGTGCGCCAGCGCGTCGAGGAAATATTGGGCTGGTCGGGGGTGGTCAGGCCATAGGGAACCGAAACATTGCGGATCACAGAAAAAACGCTGGCGATCGATTCGACCTCGCTCGTGCTTTTCGGAATGGCGTTCACATAGAACATGGCGCGCGCATAGCGGTCGGCGGCGCGGTTCGTGCCGGGCAGCATGACGGTCCCGCCGATCTGCTTCCAGTACTCCTCCATGGCCAACTGTTTTTCAAAGATCGGCGAGTTGGTCATTACCTGATAGTCGCGGCTGTGATGAATGACCTGCTTGCCGTCGATGTATTCAATGATCGCACTGTCGCCCGATGCATCCGAAAGCGAAAGATGCAGGGTGGCAAGCCGCTTTTCGCCCGGCACGTTATCGGTCACCAGGGTAAAGGGCTGCTTCTGCAACGCATCCACCGCGGCCTGGACGGTGGCAAAGTTATCAAGCACGTACTGCGCCCAGGCGGCAATCGACAAGCCAGGGGCCGTGCCGTCGTACTCCGGATACGAGGACTCCACCAGCCAGAGCACGTTGGCGACCAGGCCGGCTTCGTTCATGCCGTCCGTGGTGGAAATATCGTAGCCGGAAGCGATTACGCTGCCGTATTTGGAGACCCATCGAACCGAGTTCGGCCCCGCCTCGCCGGAACGGTGCATGCCGCGCGGGAACACCCACAGATTCGTCCCGACATCCGTTTTCCAGTCCATGGAACGCGCTGTAATGACCTCGTCACCCGCGCCATGGTAGACAAAGCGGGTGCAGGCCTGCGCCGAAGCGGCGAGCATGCTGGCGCAAGCCAATACGGCGGTACAAAACGCCGCGACGGAATAAGTTTTCAGGAGCATACGACCATCCAGATAAGCGTGATGACAGTGCTTCGAATCCAGCATGTAGCCGCAGTATACGCAAACGATTCAACCCGGCAAAGCCAAGGCGGGATCAGCCGGCATCGAGCCCGCAGGCAAGATTGGCCGGGATGGCCACGTCCATCATCTTCGGATCCGGCAGGTCGAGGTTGTTCATGATCTCGATATACTGCTCGCGGGTCTTGCCGGCCAGACGGGGATTGAAGCGGCGCTCCTCGCCGATGCTGGATGACGTCCATCCTTTGTAGTCGTGCGCAGGATACAGGGTCGTATCGTCGGGCAAGGCAAACAAGGTTCGGGTGATGGAGTCCCAGGACTTGCCGGGATCGCCGTTCTGGAAGTCCGTGCGGCCGGTGCCGCGGATCATCAGCACATCGCCGCTGAACACGGCAACGGGAGCATCGGGCGCAAGCACGAAACTGAACGATTCGCTGGTATGCCCCGGCGTGTACAGCGCCTGCAGCCTGATGCCGTCCGTATCGAGAACTTCTCCATCGGTCACCCGGCACGAGACGCAATCCGCCTTGGTGTACTCGCCCATGATGGACAGGCAGCCGGTTCGTTCGCGCAGGTCGCCAAGCCCGGTTATGTGATCGGCGTGCGTATGGGTATCGATGGCCTTTACAAGGCGCAGGCCAAGCTGTTCGATGGCGGTCAGGTATTGGGCTACCTGCTCTTTCACCGGATCGATGATCACTGCCTCGCGCCCCCGCGAGCTGGCGATCAAGTAGGTATAGGTGCTTGAAGCATGATCGAAAAATTGGCGAAACAGCATATTCCCCCCACAGAGAATTCTGCCTCATATAGATTCTTTAGGCATGAACTTATAATAAAATTTGCTATGGCAGGCCGCAAGTCCGGGCAGCTTGAATGTCATCGGATGTGCCTGCGGAAGCCGGGCGCCAGGCGGGGCGGAAAATATGGTGGCGGATCTACCCCGCCCCCACTCGAAAAATACGAGAACAATGAACAGCGCATTAGTCTTATTGATCATCGTCGCAGCATGGTGGGTGCTGTGTCAACGTTACCAACGCATGCATATTGCCCTGCTCGGGCGCCATTTAAGCAGCCTGCAGCTCGAGCGGCATATGGAAACCCTCACTCAAGGCTATACCCGCGCCATCCACGAGGCGGATGAAGCGCGGCAGATCCAGGTCCTGGAAACCTTCGCCCAAACCGAGCGCGCGGTGGCAGCACAGGTGCAATCGCTGGCCGACACCATGCAAAAGGAAAGCGCGCAGGCAACCTGCATGGGGGCGCTTTCGTTCTGCGTGCCTTATGCCGAGTATTTCCTTCCCGCTCTGACGCGGGATTTCCGCAGCCTGCTGCGCATCCACGCCACCGGCCTGCGCCATGTGGTGGACAACGAAGGCCAATGGAATGCCAAAGACCGCGCCTATCAGCTCTCGGCCGAACTGTACCTGTTGCAGCACAGCTGCCATTGGTACTGCAAGTCCCGCAATGTGGCCGACGCGCGGCTGATGCTGCGGCACCAGGTCAAGTATCAAAAAGTGCTGGAATCCGTCTCTGCCGCCACCCGCTCGGCTTACACGCAGTGGCTGCGAAACGCCCATAAGCAATAAACCGGCCACGAAACATGGCCAAAGGCGCCATGACGAGGCATGCAACGGGGTATGGTATATAGTGCGCTGAACGACCTGCTGCGTTACTTTGTCGCTTTACCCATCAATTTCTTGTCAATCCGATCCAGGAGAACAACTATGGACGACACGACCCCGCGCATGACCAATCTGTTTCTTCAGCTCGGACTCGACGCCGACCCGGCGGCCATTGCGCAGTTCATCGCTACCCACCAGTTGCCAGCCGACGTCGGGCTGGCGGACGCGCCATATTGGAACAACGCCCAGCGGCAATTCCTGACCGAGGAAATCAAGGAAGATGCAGAATGGGCGATCGTGGTAGACCAACTTAACGAGTCCCTACACGAAGATGCCGTCAAGGCCGGCACGAGCCATAAATAATAAGAAGGCTTACCCTTGTTCCGCGAACGCGGACGACTTTTTGCTCAAAGCCACCGCAAGCGCCACGACCGCCAGGGCCAGCGGCACGAAGGACACCCAAAGCACCATGTCCCACCCATAAGCGCTAAGCAAGCCTCCCGAAGAGAAAGACCCCAGGGCCATCAAGCCGAAGACGATGAAATCGTTGAGGGACTGAACCCGTGTCTTTTCCTCCGGCCGGTGGCATTCCAGAACCAGCGCCGAAGCGCCAAGGAATCCGAAGTTCCAGCCCAACCCAAGCAGGATCAGCGTTGCCCAGAAATGCGCAATGTCGATGCCCGCCAGCCCCACGGCAGCGGAAAGCCCGGTCAGCAGCAGGCCCACGGTCGCTACTCGCCCCGCCCCGAAGCGCTTGATCAAGCTGCCCGTAAAAAAGCTTGGCCCGAACATGGCGATGACATGCCATTGCAGCCCCACGTTAGCGGACTCCTGCGAGTGGCCGCACATGTGCATCGCCAGCGGCGCTGCCGTCATAAGGAAGTTCATCAGCAAATAAGCAACCGCGCCGCTGATGACCGCGGCAATGAAGCGCGGCTGCCGCGCAATCATCGCAAGCGGCCGGCCTCCCGCCAGATCTGCCGGGCTGGGCATGGGCAGGCGAACGCCCAGCAGAATGAACGCCGACACCGCGGCGACGGCGCCTTGTGCCAGAAACGTGGCGGCGAACATATAGGGCGGCCATAGATTCATCGTCCAGGTCACAAGCTGGGGACCCACGACCCCTGCCACGACACCTCCGGCCATGACCAGCGATAATGCGCGCGCTCGCCGGTCCGGTGCTACGCCATCGGCCGCCGCAAAGCGGAAGGACAGCACCACGGCCGCGTAGGCTCCACCAAAGAACGTCGCCAGGCAAAACAGCCAGAACCAGCCCATGACAACGGCAAGCATGGCCACCAGCCCGGCCAGCACACCGGCCCCGGTTCCGGCCAGGAAGGCGGTTCGCCGTCCGTGCCGCCTGGCAACCGCCCCCGCGGGCAAGGTGCACACCGCCATCCCCACCACGAAAATCGAAATAGGCAGGGTGGCCAGCATGGGCGAGGGAGCCAGCATGTCGCCGACAATGGCGCCGGTGGCATAGACCACCACCGAGTTCGCGCCGGCCAGCGCCTGCGCAATGGAAAGTCGCCAGATGTTTCCGCTCTGGATTTTTACGGGCAGCTCGTCCGAAGCGTCGCCCATCGTACCTATATTGTTTTCTGCCATGAGTGTCAAAGTAATTTGAAAAGCCCTTCGTAAAAGGCAGGATAGCTCACATTCAAGGTCGGTGGCTCATAGCAAGATGTCCGATCTTGAGATAAATGGTTGCGCCGGCATTGCCCGCAACGAAGCCGGGATAATGGCCGGGCGGCAGCCGAATCCAGCTGCCGCAGTCATACCGCTGCTCGCCTTCGCTCAAGCTGCCTTCGACTACCAGCATTTCCGCGCCGTCCACGAAGCCATTGAAAACAAGGGAGCCAGGCGTCAGGCGCTCCATGGAAACCTGCTCGCCCGGCCCCTCGAATAACGGGCAGGATTCGCGCCCATGCTCTGCCACCCAAAGAGAGGAATCCCGGGTATTGATGCGCACGCTGCGGCGCTCGCTTTCGGACATTTGCCGGAGCTTGACGAAGATGACAGCCCCCTCCTCGCTGAAGGGTTGGTGGCTGGAGTCTGGTGGGCTGCGCATATACCAGCCTGCCGGATAATGCGCATCTCCTTCTGAGAAGGTACCTGCCAGCACGAGAATTTCTTCGCCACCCGGATGATGGTGGCGCGGGAAATAAGAGCCCGGCTCATAGCGGACAATGCTGGTCGCCCGGGCTTTTTCACCACCCACCCGATCCAGCATGACACGTTCAACACCCGACTGCGGCGAGCGCACCCACTGGTACTGGGACGGCGCCACGACGGCGCGAAGCGAAAAATCGGCATTGATAAGCATGGGCTCGTTTGAACTGGCGAGGGAATCCTTGCTATTTTAGTTGAGCCGGTACCGCCCAACGTCGACCGCCCGCCGGGCATTATTTACCGCAAGTTCCTGTCGCAATGGCAAGGTATTTACATTTTGATCCTGCATCGTCGACGGCATCACGATATACTGTTTATTTATACAGTAATTTGCAAACACCATGCAGCCAACCCCAATCAAAGGCAGGGGCAGCGTTTCGAACAAAACGTCCCGTTTCGAGCAGCTTCAGCGCGCATCGTTCGATGACGAATGGGATAACGCCGACCTGGAAACCATGCCCAAGCCGGCTACGACGGTTTCCATGGAGAAAGCCAAATCCATCATCGCCCGCAACGATTCGCCGGATATTCCTTTCGACCAGTCCATCAATCCATACAGGGGGTGCGAACACGGCTGCATATACTGCTACGCGCGTCCCACTCATGCGTATCTAAACCACTCGCCCGGACTGGATTTCGAAACCCGGCTCTACGCCAAGGGCAATGCGGCCGACTTGCTGCGCAAGGAATTGTCCAACCCATCCTACACGCCCAAGCTAATCGCCCTGGGCGCGAACACCGACCCCTATCAGCCGATAGAGCGGCGGCTGCGGATCACGGCTTCGATTTTGGCGGTCATGGAAGAATTCAACCATCCCGTCGCCATTACCACCAAGTCGGCATCCGTGACCCAGGACATCGAAGTGCTGGCCCGAATGGCCGGCAAGAATCTGGTTCGCGTCTTCATGTCGGTGGGATCGTTGGACAGAACCATCGCCAGAACGCTGGAGCCGCGCGCCAGCACGCCGGGCGCGCGGCTGGAAGCCATCCGGGTGCTGAGCGAAGCCGGCATTCCCACGGGCGTGATGGTCGCGCCCGTCATTCCCTTCCTTACCGACCACGATATGGAAAAGATTCTTTTCACCGCGAAAGACGTGGGGGCGAAAAGCGCCGCGTACGTCTTGTTGCGGCTGCCTTCGGAAATTGCCGACCTGTTTCGCGAATGGCTGGCCGCGCACTACCCCTTGAAGGAGGCCCATGTCATGAACCTGGTCAAGCAGATGCGTGGCAGCAAAGTCTACGACTCCGATTTCAGAACCAGGATGAAAGGAACCGGCGTATTTGCCGATCTTCTCGAGCAGCGTTTCAAGAAGGCCTGCTCCAAAGCGGGGCTGAACCAGGCCCGGCATCCATTGAACACCGCTCTTTTTTCCCGCCCGCCCGAGGAACACCCTCAACTGACGCTGTTTTAGCGTCTTGTCGGCATTTGACGACAAGACCGGCGCGTCACTCAATGTCTCAACAATTCAGACGCCATGAAGTGGATCTCGCGACGCCGCCAGCCACATGTTGATGGTTCAGCCTCCAATTTCACGACAAGAAACCGATCCGGCAACAAGCGAACCTTCGCATCATAAAATAGCCGAAATTGTGGAGAGCCACCTATGCAGATGATCCAATGCACGGAAGAGCGGCACGCCGCCGCCATTCTGGAAATACTCAACCACGCCATCGCTCATTCGACCGCCCTGTACGACTACAGGCCCCGTCCCGCCTCCACCATGAAGGACTGGTTCGAAACCAAGCGCCGCAACGCCTTTCCCGTGCTTGGCTTCGAAGACGAACACGGCAAGCTGCTGGGGTTCGCTACATACGGCACCTTCCGCGCCTGGCCCGCCTACAAATACAGCGTCGAGCACTCCATCTACGTTCATCATGAGTGCCGGGGCATGGGCCTGGGCAGGCGGCTTCTGGCCAGCCTGATCGAAGAAGCCGGCGCCCGGGACGTGCATACGATGGTGGGCGGCATAGACGCCGCCAATGAAGCCAGCATCGCCCTGCACCAACACCTTGGCTTCCAGCCCGCGGGCACGATCAAAGAGGCCGGGTACAAATTCGGCCGCTGGCTGGATCTGGTTTTCTACCAGAAAATCCTGAGCTCACCGTCGCATCCGACTGAAGACTAGCGCTGCGCGCCGTCGGGAAAATTATCGATTGCCTTTCAAATGTAAGTAGATGCTGCCAGGTTGATCAAGTTCAAGATGTCAGCGTATCATGGGCACGACGCTGGATCACCGAAAAAGGAAACGCTGCGGCCTTCCCATGCTTGCCGCGCTTTTCATGCCCAAGCCTCTTCAGCAACAGGAAGCTTTCTATGGTCTGCCTGCATTGCATTTCAAGCGCGGCCGCCGTCCCCGGCGGTATTTCGGAGAATCGCCCATGAGCCACTTCGTCGACCGCCTCAAATACTTCTCGACTTCCAGGCCCCAGTTTTCCGAAGGCCATGGCATGACGATCCAGGAAGACCGCAAATGGGAGGACGCTTACCGCAAGCGCTGGCAGCACGACAAAATCGTGCGCTCCACCCACGGCGTCAACTGCACCGGGTCCTGTTCCTGGAAAATCTACGTCAAAAGCGGAATCGTCACCTGGGAAACGCAGCAAACCGACTACCCCCGCACCCGCCCCGACATGCCCAACCACGAGCCCCGCGGCTGTTCGCGCGGCGCCTCGTACTCGTGGTACCTGTACAGTGCCAATCGCCTCAAGTACCCACTGGTGCGTAGCGCGCTGCTGCGGCTGTGGCGCGAAAAACGCCGCACGCTTTCCCCGGTGGACGCCTGGGCCGCCATCGTCGGCGACGCTCAGGCGCGGGCCTCGTACACGCAGCGCCGCGGCCTGGGCGGCTTCGTGCGCTCCGACTGGAACGAAGTCAACGAACTCATCGCCGCGGCCAACATCCATACCATCCAGCGCCATGGCCCCGACCGCGTCGTCGGCTTCTCGCCCATCCCGGCGATGTCCATGATCTCCTACGCCGCGGGCAGCCGCTATCTGTCGCTCATAGGCGGCGTCAACCTCAGTTTCTACGACTGGTATTGCGACCTGCCGCCGGCTTCGCCGCAAACCTGGGGCGAGCAGACCGACGTACCCGAATCGGCCGACTGGTACAACTCCACGTTCATCATGATGTGGGGCTCGAACGTCCCGCAAACCCGCACGCCCGACGCGCACTTCATGACCGAATCGCGCTACCGCGGCACCAAAGTCGTTTCCATCTTTCCGGACTACGCCGAGGGCGCCAAGTTCGGCGATCTATGGCTGCACCCCAAGCAGGGCACCGACTCCGCGCTCGGCCTGGCCATGGGCCACGTCGTTCTCAAGGAATTCCACGTTCCGGGCAAGTGCGACTACTTCATGGATTATTGCCGGCGGTTTACCGACATGCCCATGCTGGTGCGCGTGGTCAAGCAGGGCGACCACTACGTTCCCGAACGCCTGCTGCGCGCGGATGAATTCGAGGACGCGCTCGACCAGAAAAACAACGCCGCATGGAAAACCGTCGTCTTCGACGAATCCAGCGGCAAGCCGGTGGCGCCCGTGGGCTCCATCGGATTCCGCTGGGGCCAGAAGGAAGGCGGCGACGCGGGCAAGTGGAACCTCAAGCAGGAAGACGCGCAGGGCAACGCCATCCGCCCCCTGCTGTCGCTGGTCAACGGCCACGACGCCGTCATCGACGTTGCCTTCCCGTATTTCGGCAATGTGGAGCAGACCCATTTCACGCACACCGGCCACGCCAGCGTATTGCCGCGCCGCATCGGCGTGCGCAAGGTCGCAACACGCAACGGCGAGACGCTGGTCGCCACCGTATACGACTTGTTCATCGCCAACTACGGGGTTGATCAAGGCCTTGGCGGCCCCAACGTCGCCGCCAGCTTCGACGACGACGTGCCCTACACGCCCGCCTGGCAAGAGCGAATCACCGGCGTCAACCGCCACGAAGCCATCGCGGTGGCGCGCGAGTTCGCCGACAACGCCCTCAAGACCGAGGGCAAGTCCATGGTCATCGTGGGTGCGGGCCTGAACCACTGGTTCAATATGGACATGAGCTACCGCGCCATCATCAACCTGCTCGTCATGTGCGGCTGCGTCGGCAAATCGGGCGGCGGCTGGTCGCACTACGTGGGCCAGGAAAAGCTGCGGCCGCAAACGGGCTGGCTGCCACTGGCCTTCGCCACCGACTGGCACCGCCCGCCGCGCTTCATGAACAGCACGTCGTTCTTCTATGCCCATACCGGCCAGTGGCGCTACGAAACCCTGAAAATCTCCTCGCTGCTGTCGCCGCTGGCCGAAAACGGCCAGTACGCCGACAGCCCCATCGACTACAACGTCGCAGCGGAGCGCATGGGCTGGCTGCCGTCGGCGCCGCAGCTCAAGACCAATCCGCTGGAACTGGGCCGAGCCGCCGCCGGCAAGGATGCCGCGCAGTTCATCGCCGAGGGGCTCAAGGACGGCTCCATCGAAATGTCCTGCACCGACCCCGATGCCCCCGAAAACCATCCCAGGAATATGTTCGTGTGGCGCTCCAACCTGTTGGGGTCGTCCGGCAAGGGCCACGAATACTTCCTCAAGCACCTGCTCGGCGCCGAGCACGGCGTGCAGGGCAAAGACCTGGGAGCCAGCGCGCAGGGCCTGCCGCGCGAAGTGAAGTGGCGCGACCCCGCCCCTCAGGGCAAACTCGACCTGCTGGTCACGCTCGATTTCCGCATGTCGACCACCTGTCTGTACTCCGACATCGTGCTGCCCACCGCCACCTGGTATGAAAAGGACGACATGAATACGTCCGACATGCATCCCTTCATCCATCCCTTGTCGGCCGCCGTCGACCCGGCCTGGCAATCGAAAAGCGACTGGGAAATCTACAAGGGCATTGCCGAAACGTTTTCCCGGCTGGCCGAGGGCCGCCTGGGGGTCGAGCGCGACATCGTGCTGTCGCCGCTGCAGCACGACAGCCAGGGCGAAATCGCCCAGGACGATGCCGCCGACTGGGGCAAGGGCCAATGCGAACCGATACCGGGCAAAACCATGGCCAGCGTTGCCCTCGTAGAGCGGGACTACCCCAACACCTACAAGAAGTTCACCTCGGTGGGGCCGCTGCTGGATTCGCTGGGCAATGGCGGCAAGGGCATCAACTGGGACACCACCGAGGAAATCGAATTTCTTCGCAATCTGAACCGCAGCGTCGCGCAGGAAGGCGTGTCGCAGGGACGCCCGCAAATCCTCACCGCCCTGGACGCGGCCGAAGTCGTGCTTTCGCTGGCCCCCGAAACCAATGGCTCGGTCGCCGTCAAGGCATGGCAGGCGGTTTCGGAACGCACCGGCCTCGATCATGCCCATCTGGCCCGTGCCCGTGAAGACGAGAAAGTCCGTTTCCGCGACATACAGGCTCAGCCGCGCAAGATCATTACCTCACCCACCTGGAGCGGCATCGAATCGGAACACGTTTCCTACAACGCCAGCTACGTCAATGTGCACGAGCTCGTGCCGTGGCGCACGCTTTCGGGGCGCCAGCAACTGTACCAGGACCATCTCTGGATGCGCGAGTTCGGCGAATCCTTGTGCGTGTACAAGCCGCCGCTCGACACCCGCAGCACGCAGGGCATGCAGGGCAGCCGCTCGAACGGCAACCCGGAAATCGCGCTGAACTTCCTCACACCGCACCAGAAATGGGGCATCCACAGCACCTATACCGACAACCTCCTGATGCTTACGCTATCGCGCGGCGGCCCCATTGTCTGGATGTCCGAAACCGACGCCGCCAAGATAGGCGTGGCCGACAACGACTGGATCGAAGCCTTCAACGTGAACGGGGCACTGACCGCCCGAGCGGTCGTCAGCCAGCGCATTCCCGCCGGCGCCGTCATGATGTACCACGCACAGGAAAAGATCATCAACACGCCGGGCTCGGAAGTTACCGGGGTGCGCGGCATCCACAACTCCGTCACCCGCATCATCCCCAAGCCCACGCACATGATAGGCGGCTACGTGCAGCTTTCCTACGGCTTCAATTACTACGGCACCGTCGGCTCGAACCGCGACGAGTTCGTCATCATCCGCAAGATGAACGTCGTGGACTGGAAGGACGAATCGACGCCGGCCTCGGTGCTGTCGGCACAGGCCGCCGCCCGGCACGCCCACACTCTGGAGCATGGCGCGCCGACACTGGCCATGGTGGATAACGAAGCGGAGGGCAAGCAATGAAGATCCGCGCACAGATCGGCATGGTCATGAACCTGGACAAGTGCATAGGCTGCCACACCTGTTCCGTCACCTGTAAAAACGTCTGGACCTCGCGCGAAGGCATGGAGTACGCCTGGTTCAACAATGTCGAAACCAAACCCGGCATCGGCTATCCCAAGGATTGGGAAAACCAGAAACGCTGGAAAGGCGGCTGGAAGCGCAAGGCCAGCGGCAAGATCGAGCTTGCGGCGGGCAGCAAATGGCGCGTGCTGTCGAATATCTTCGGCAACCCCAACCTGCCGGAAATCGACGACTACTACGAGCCGTTCACCTTCGACTACGCGCACCTGCACGATGCTCCCGACGTCAAGGTCGGGCCGGTGGCCCGCCCCCGGTCGCTCATTACGGGCGAACGCATGGAGAAAATCGAGTGGGGACCCAACTGGGAGGAAATCCTCGGCGGCGAATTCGAAAAGCGCAAGGCCGACTATAACTTCGACCAGGTCCAGACCGACATCTACGGCGAATTCGAAAACACTTTCATGATGTACCTGCCGCGCCTGTGCGAGCACTGCCTGAACCCGGCTTGTGTGGCGTCCTGTCCTTCGGGCGCCATCTACAAGCGCGAAGAAGACGGCATCGTCCTGATCGACCAGGACAAATGCCGCGGCTGGCGGATGTGCGTGTCGGGCTGCCCCTACAAGAAAATCTACTACAACTGGCAAAGCGGCAAATCGGAAAAATGCATCTTCTGCTATCCGCGCATCGAAGTCGGCCAGCCGACCGTCTGTTCGGAAACCTGTGTGGGGCGCATTCGCTACCTGGGCGTGCTGCTGTACGACGCCGACCGCATCAAGGAAGCGGCGTCGGTCGAAGACCCGCAAGATCTTTACGAAGCGCAGCTCTCGGTCTTCCTGGACCCGAACGATCCGCAAGTGTGCGCCCAGGCCGAACGCGACGGGGTTCCGGCCAACTGGCTCGAGGCGGCGCGGCGCTCGCCAGTCTACAAGATGGCGATGGACTGGAAAATCGCCTTCCCGCTGCATCCGGAATACCGCACCCTGCCCATGGTCTGGTATGTTCCGCCGCTGTCGCCCATCAATGCCGCCGCCAGCGACGGCCGGCTCGGCATGCAGGGCCTGCTGCCCGACGTCGACGCCCTGAGGATTCCTCTGCGCTATCTTGCCAACCTGCTCACGGCCGGGCGCGAAGAGCCGGTGCGGCTTGCACTGAAACGCATGCTGGCGATGCGCGCCTTCATGCGCGAGCGCCATGTCGAACGGCGCGACAACCCTGCATTGCTGGACGAAGTGGCCCTGAGCACCGCGCAAGTCGACGAAATGTACCGCTACCTGGCCATTGCCAACTACGAGGATCGATTCGTCATTCCCACCACCCACCGCGAATACGCCGAGGACGCCTTCGACCTGCGCGCCTCCTGCGGCTTTTCGTTCGGCAACGGCTGTTCGGACGGCACGACCGAGACCAGCCTGTTCGGCGGGCGCAAGGGCATCGGCAAGGAACGCAAGGTCATCCCCATACGGGCGGCAGGAGAATAAATGGAAACCCACGAACCGGTTCTCAGTGTCCTGAGCGCCCTGCTCGATTATCCCGACCAGCCGCTGCTTGACGCCATTCCCGAAATCCGCGGCATACTGAACGGCCACCGGAAACTGCCGCGCGCCACGCGCGCGGGCCTCGACGGCCTGATCGCCCACCTCGAGGCCACGCCGCTCATCGAGCTGCAGGAAGCCTATGTCGAAGCGTTCGACCGAGGCCGCGCAACCTCGTTGTACCTTTTCGAACACGTGCACGGCGAATCGCGCGAACGCGGACAGGCCATGATCGATCTGCTGGCCATGTACGAGGCCGGCGGGCTGTACCTGTCCGCCGGAGAACTGCCCGATTACCTGCCCGTCTTTCTGGAGTTCCTGGCGCACGAGCCGCCCGAGCGGGCGCGTTCGCTGCTGGGCGAGGTGGCCGACATCAACCGGGCGATTGCGGAGCAGCTGGCCAAGCGCGGCGCGCCCTATTTTGCGGCCGTTGCCGCCCTGCTGCCGCTGGCGGGCGAACCGCCGCTGGCGCTGGACGGACAAGCCGTGGACGAAAGCCCGCCCATCGACACCGAAGCGCTGGACAAGGAATGGCAGGACGAGCCGGTCAGTTTCCTTAATGCCCAAAGCCCTGTTTCCGCACAGCCCATCCGGTTCTACGACAAGCGGCCGCCGGGATAGCTTCGGGGCTGGTCGTGGCCCAGCCCGCAGCGGCTCTCAGGAATCAGCGTTTCCAGGAGAAACTTCATGGATCAGAACGTCGTGAATACATTGCTGTTTGGCATATACCCTTATGTTTGCCTGACCATTCTGCTGCTTGGCAGCCTCATCCGCTTCGACCGCGAACAATACACCTGGAAAAGCGATTCGTCGCAACTGCTCAGGCGCAAGCTGCTGCGCCTGGGAAGCAACCTGTTCCATTTCGGCATTCTCATCGTCGTCGCCGGGCACTTCGTGGGCTTTCTGGCGCCGCACTGGATGGTCTCGCCCTTTTTGAACGCCTCGCAACACCAGATGCTGGCCATGGCGGCGGGCGGCGCCGCAGGCATCGTGGCCATTGTCGGCCTGAGCATCCTGGCCTACCGCCGGCTTTCCGACCCACGCATCCGCATCAACAGCGCCAGGGCGGATATCGTGGTTCTGGCAGTGCTTTGGGTGCAATTGGCACTGGGCCTGCTGACCATTCCCATGTCCATGTCCCACATGGACGGCGTCATGTTCGAAACCCTGAGCGATTACGTCAAGGGCATCGTCACCCTCCAGCCGGAAGCGGGTCTGCTCCTTGCGGTGCCGCTCGTCTACAAAGTCCACATCGCGCTGGGATTCACCATATTCCTGATCTCCCCGTTCACGCGGCTGGTGCACATCTGGAGCGGCGTATCCACCGTCGGATACCTGGCTCGCCCGCAACAAATCGTGCGTAAACGCTGAACCAAGGAAACCCATGGCAGGAACTACTCTCGAAACACAGGACAACATGTCCAGGGCAAACGAGCTCAGCGTCAACGGCATCGTCATCGGCGCTGCTGAAATCCGTGCCGAAGCGGCATCGCATGCGGGCGACGCCGATCCCGACCTCGCCGCACGGCGCGCGCTGGTGGTGCGCGAGCTCCTGACCCAGCGGGCACGCGCCACGGGATTGCTGGCCGCGGACGCCGAAATCGACGACGACGTCATCGATCAGTTGCTGGCCATGGAATGCGCCACCCCCCTGCCTTCGGAAGACGAGTGCCGGCGCTACTACACCGCCAATACCGCAAAATTCAGCAGCCCCGACATCGTCTTCGCACGCCATATTCTTTTCGCTCTGCCCCCCGGCGCGGCCATGGCCTCCATACGCGCCCGCGCCGAACATAGCCTGCGCGAGCTCAGGCGGCATCCCGACCGCTTCGAGGCGCTGGCCGCGAGCCAGTCCAACTGTCCCTCGGGCCAGGTCGGCGGCAACCTGGGCCAGTTGTCCCGGGGCGAAAGCGTGCCCGAATTCGAAGCCGCCGTGTTCGGCGCAACGCATACGGGTGTTCTGCCGGATCTGGTCAAGACACGCTACGGCTTCCACATCGTTCAGGTGGAACGCCGAATCGACGGAGAGCCGCTGCCCTTCGAAAGCGTGCACAAAAGCATCGAACGCTTTCTTTGCGAATATGTGCGGCATAAATCGATTCAGCAATACCTGACGCTGCTGGCGTCGGAGGCCGAATTGCACGGTATCGCGCTGGACGTGCGTGCCGGGCCGCTGTTGCAGTAGTGCGCCGAAGCGGCGTTTGCCCCCGTATTCGCAAGCCAGCGCGGCATGGCCGCACACACACGTAACCGAACCGGAGTCGCTATGGTCATGCAAAAGAAGCCCATGCTGGTATTGCTGGTCACCACCCTGGCATTCATGGTCTGCTTTGTCGTCTGGATGATGTTTGGTGTAATAGGCATCGAATTGCGCAAGGAGCTGGGGTTGAACAGTTCCGAATTCGGCCTGCTGACGGCCACGCCGGTTCTGACTGGCGCGCTGCTGCGCCTGCCTTTAGGCGTCTGGACGGACAGGTTCGGCGGCCGCCTGGTCATGACCGTGCTGCTTGTCGCCTGCGCCATTCCCGTATTTCTTGTGTCGTACGCCGCCGCCCTATGGCATTTCCTGCTCATCGGGCTTTGCCTGGGCGCCGTAGGCGCCTCGTTCGCCGTTGGCACGCCCTATGTCGCCCGGCTTTTCCCCCCCGAAAAGCGCGGCTTCGCCATGGGGTTCTTCGGCGCGGGCACGGTCGGCGCCGCCGTCAACCTGTTCATCACGCCATCGCTCCAGGACATCTACGGCTGGCGCGCCGTCCCCAAGATATACGCCGTCGCTCTCATGGTCACCGCCGTAGTGTTCTGGCTGGGCTCCTCGCCCGACCCCAGCGCGGGCAAGGCCGCAAATTCGCTGCGCCAGCAATTCACCGTGCTGAGGGACGCCAAAGTATGGAAATACTGCCAGTATTACTCCATCTGCTTTGGCGGCTTCACCGCCCTGTCGCTGTGGATACCGCAATACATGATGCAGGAATTCAACTATTCGGTCACCCTGGCCGCCGCCCTGGCAGCGGGCTTTTCGCTGCCGGGCTCGGTGCTGCGGGCGTTGGGCGGCGGCCTGGCCGACCGCTACGGAGCGCACAAGGTAACCTGGTGGGGGCTGTGGGTTGCGTGGGTATGCCTGTTCCTGCTGTCGTATCCCGACACGACCTTCGTGGTGAAAACCATCAACGGCCCGGCCAGTTTCCACATTCATCTTGGCGTGTACGTCTTCACTGCGCTGCTGTTCATCCTGGGCACGGTGTTCGCTTTCGGCATGGCCTCGACCTTCAAGTACGTTGCCGACGACTTCCCCGAGCAAATGGGGGTCGTGACCGGCATTGTCGGCCTGGCGGGCGGCGTGGGCGGATTCCTGCTGCCGATTCTATTCGGGATAGCCCTGGACTTGACGGGCGTGCGATCCAGTTGCTTCATGCTGCTGTACGGAATCGTCTGGGTATCGTTGATTCTGCTGTACCAATCGAATGTGCGGCGTATTTCGATCACCGGCCAGTACGACAATGCCTGAAGCCCGCCTCGCCATAATCCATGATATTCGCGGCGCCGCGCGTGCATGCACGTCAATCTAAAACGGATCATCCATGAATATAACAAGCCTCGACGACCTGATCGTTGCAGCCCGGGCCCAGCCCGAGCCGCAACGGCTGCTTTTCGTATTCACCAAAGTCGAGCTGCCTGACGACTGCACTCCCGCGCAACGCGCTTCGTTCGAAGCCGGTTCCGGAGGGGCCTTGACGCCGCTGGCCTGTCTGGACAAGCCTCCCGAGGAAATCGGGTCGTTTGCGGAACTGCTCGAAGAGTCCAGGCAACACATCCCCGACTGGGCCATCGTCTTTGTCGCGGCCATCTCGGGCAGAAACGGGCAAGCCCCCGCCACCGAAGACGCCGAAGCACCTTTGAACAAGATGGTGGACATGATCAAGACGGGCCTGATCGGATCGCTCATCCCCTTCGATGCGCGGGGCGAAACCGTATTGATCGGGCCTTGAGCGGCTGGCGACGCGTTTCGAGCCGGCACACGCCACCCCCGATAAACTGCCGCCGGCACGGCGGCAGGACTGCGCCACGGCGAACAAGCCATGATCATCGAGCCTCGCCGCGTGGCTCCGCAATCGCACGCGCAATGGCCATGGCCTGCTTGCCACTCGCAACGCCGACCACCATCTCTCCCTGCGTCAACGGCTTGCCGATGCGAGGCGCCGCCACCAAATCGTTGTCGATGGTAAGCACTAGCAGCTTGCCCGGGAAACGACGGCTTAGCGCCTGGAGCTTGCGAGCGCCCTCCTGGGTAAAGCCAAAGCGGACAAAGGCCCTGCCCTGTTGCGTCTGGATAGGCTCGACGCTGGAAAGATCGGCGCGGCTCAACACGGGCTGCGGCAATACCCAGATCGAGCCGCCGGACAGGCGAAGCTCGCTAAGCCCCTTGGCCTCTTTAGCTTGCGCCAGCCGAAAGAATACCTCCGCTCGATGCCGAGGCTGTCGCGCGCCCGGCTGCCGCACGGTATTTTCGGCATTGCCCTCTGTCGCGGCACGCTGTGCAGGCCCGGCGGCCTGGCAACCGGCCAATGCCACGGCCATAGCCGCCAGGACGGGAATGCAATGTGCATACTTCATATAGATCCTTCCATAAGGCAACATCATTCAGTGGGGACGCCCGCTGCGCCGATACTTTCAGTTCAACTGCGAAACACATGCTTCGGGCTTCCAGAAGAAGCTCCGGGCATGCTTATCCTTGTCGAAAAGAATCTTGTACTGGCAGGTCTTTTCGCCCCGAGACGTGCGGAAATGGAATAGATAATCCCATTCGCGCACCCCGGCCAGGCCTTCGCCAAAATGCGGGCGGCCCAGCAGGTTGTACAACTGATCCTTGCTCATGCCCGGTTCGATCAGGCGCAAGGCATCGACCTTGGGATACGAACCCGCCTCGAAGCTCGCGCTTGCCGGATCGGGCCAGACGGGTTCGCTCGTCGTGCCTTGGTCGCTGACCTGGCTGAGATTGCCGCAAGCGGCAAGCGCCACAGCCAGCAGGATGCCGCCTGAGCGCAGAACAATGGTTTGCAATGACTTCAACATCTGATTTTTTCCTTGGGTAGCCGAACCCGCCGGCCGTGCGCCAGCGGGCCGCGCAAACAATGACGGTCTGACAATTACCACTGATAGCCGACGCCGACCGCGCCGCCGTAGTCGCCGCGCGAGGAGCCGGCGAAGCTTCCCTTGACGATCTACTTGCCGTTGTCGGAGACCGTCGACAGGCCCATGGCGTAGCCGCTTTCTCCACGCCATGTACCGCTCGCGAGGCTGAACATGCTCTTGCCCGGCAAATAAGCCTGCGGCAGGCCTGACATGGCAAGCGCCGCGGCCACGCCCGCGCTGGCCCGGTTGTCGACTTGACTCACCCTGCCATCCAGACGATTGATGCTGTTGGCCACACTGCCCGCTACCTTGTTCAACTGGCCGACGTTGACCGCATCGCTGTCGGCCTTGCCATCGGCCAGGTTGGTGATCTGCTTGCCGCCCATGTCGATGCCGTTCTGGTTGATCGTCGGGCCGTTCTCGATTGCCAGCTCCTTGGTCGTCACCTTGTTGCTGGTCACGGTGTCGACTTTGATGTTCTTGGCCATGCTCACCGTGATATTGGCGTTGTCGCGGGTGATCTCGACATTGTCGCCATTGATGAACTGCACGGTATCGCCCGGGCCGACCTTGCTCGCCGCATCGCCATTGGCCTGCACATTCCAGCCCATGTTGGCGACGTTGCTTACATCGTCGATATTCGCCTGCACGCCATTGAGCGCATCATTGACGTTGTTGTAAGTGCTGCCGCCTACATTCAGCTCGGTCACCAGCTTGCCGTCGACGAACGTCGAGCCACCGCCCATGCCTTCGGCAATACTGTTGCCCATGTCGTGGATCTGGCTGCCGTTGACGGCATCCGTGCTGTTCGCGGAAATGTCGCCGCGCGCCACATTGGTGATGCCGGTGCCGCCCGTGCGGCCTCCATCCGAGGAAACGTCGCCCGCCATCGTCACCTTGCCGTAGTTGACGGTATTGTCGGGATTCAAGTCGTACTTGACCGCGCGGTCGGCCAGGTCCTGCGTGGCGCCCTGCACCAGCTTGAGCTGCTCTTCGGTGGCCGCGCGGCCCGCCGTGGCAAAGCCGGGCGCCGTCAATGCCGTATTGGACAGGCCGACGATGTCGTTGGTGGCCGACGAGATCACAATCGTGCCCGCCCGCATGCCGGTATTGGTCAGTGCCACGTTTGCGCCGACACGCACGCCGTCCGTATCCATGACGGCATCGCCGGTCGTGACGCTGTCGAAGGTCGCGTCCTTGGCCAGCTCGATGCTGATGCCATCCGCCGTGGTGCGTGTGACGACATTCTCGCCGCTGGTCGCGGAGGCGAGGGTGGAGCCCGCCATGCCGCCGCGTATGGCCAGAGTCTGGCCCAGGTCGCGATGCACGTCGCCACCCGCGTTGGCCGAGAAGTTCATTCCTGCGCCGGTTACGTTCTGGACGGCATTGTTCAGGTCCCCCGCATTCACCGCGTTCAGCGCATTGCCGGCATCGGTGTAGTCGCCCGCACTGGCCACGTTGGTGATCTGCGTCCCGCCCGTCGTTTCGATGCGCCCGGTGTCCGCATCCTTCGTCGCGCCGCCCGGCGTACCCGCCATCGTCACACGGTCATAGTTGACGGTATTGTCCGGATTGAGGTCATACTTGACCGCGCGATCGCTCAATCCGCCCGTCTGCTCCTGCACCAGCTTGAGCTGCTCTTCAGTGGCGGCGCGGCCTTGCGTGGCGAAGTCCGCGGCGTCCAGGTCCCGGTTGGCAAGACCGGTGATGTCGCCGGCACTGCCGTTGATGACGATCGTCTTGGCGCCGCTGCCAACAACGATGCCGCCCGCGCCGACCTGGGTGACAAGCGCTCCGTGGACGACGCTCAGGCCGGAGTCGCTCATCAGGCTGTTGCCGGTTCTGACGCTGCCGGCCGCGCCCAGGTCGATATTCTTGTTCAGTGCGACATTGATGGCGCCGTTGTCATCAACACCCGCTTGCACAACCGTAATGTTGCCGTCGCCATTGAACATGACGTCGCCGCCAGGGCCTATATTGGCCGTCGTGGATCCTGCGCCGTTGGCCGCCAGGTTCCAGCCCGCGTTGGCCGCCGTGTTCACCGACTTGATGGCATCGTGGATGGTATTTTCGCCCGTGTCACCAATGTTGGTGAAGGTGATGGCGCCGTTGTTGTTGACCGCATTGCCGCCGAAGATATTGGTGACGTTGCCCGCCAGGCTGTACAACTGGCTGCCGTTGACTGCCTCGGTGCTGGCGGCGTTCACCGCTCCGGCAGCCACGCCGCTGATCTTGCCGGTATTGCCGGCATTGACGACGACATTGCCGAATTTGGGCGAGTCGGCCATCTGGATGTTGATCGCGCCGCTGGCGGGATCGGTCACCGTCTTGACATTGGCGCCGCTGAAAGCGCCAGCCGTGGGTGTCGCACCGCCCCTGATGGCCAGCACCTGGCCCAGGTCGCGATGCACTTGCCCTCCCTCGTTGCCGGAATAGTTCGTGCCCCGCTCCGTCAGCAGCGTGTCCAGCGCCTTGAGCTGCAGCACGTTGACCGCGTCGGTGTCGTCCTGCCCTCCCGCCAGGTTGGTGATGCGCCGTTCGATGGTGCCATTGGTGGCATTGGACGAGCTGGAATCATGGCTGCCCACGGATACCACGCCCGATTTGGCATCGTCATGCGCCACGTTGGAATACGCCGAGGTGGTGGACACATAGACGTTGCGGGTGGTGGAATCCACGCCCAGGGCCACGGAGTTCTTGGCCAAGGCCTGGGAACGCGTGCCGATGGCTATGGTGTCCAGGTTGTTCGGCACGTCCTCGGGCGACGGATCGGCAATGCCCGACACAGCGCCGCTGCCCACGGCGATGGCGTTGGAGGCGTAGCCCCGCGCGCCCGTTCCGGAGGCAATGGCATTCTCGCCCGATGCCTGGGCGTCCGTGCCGCTGGCGTAGGCGTTGGAGGCTGTGGCGCGCGAACCGCTGCCGATGGCCATCGCATCCACGCCGGAAGATTCGGCATCGTAGCCCTGCGCCACACTGCGCAGATTGGAAGCCAGCGCGCTGCGCCCCATGGCCATGCCGTCATCGGCGGTCGCTTCGGCGCCGGTACCGATGACCACCGCATTATCGACCGTATCCAGCGGCGTCTTCAGGTCGGCCTGCGCTCCCGTGCCGATGACGATGGAGTTTTCACCGCGGCTGACGGCCTGCTGGCCTACGGCTACGCCACCCGTTCCATAGGCCAGGCTGTTGTTGCCCAGCACGCTGGCGTTCGCGCCTATGGCCTGGGCCAGTGTGCCGATGGCGACGGAATTGCTTTGCTCCGCACTGGCCTGCAGGCCCAACGCCAGGCTGGCATCGCCCACCGCCGCAGCCTCGGGACCTATGGCAATGGCATCGTTGCCGGACGCTCCGGTATTGTCGCGGTTGCCGGGCCGGCTGGTCTTGACGCTGAAATACTTGGACTTGCCATCCGCCACCGCGCTATTCAACTGGCGCACGTTCACCGCATCCATGGGATCGCTGCCGTCCGCCACATTGGCCAACACCGTGCCGCCGCTCCCGCCCTGCAGGGTGACTTTGCCATTGCCGGCGCCGCTGTCGTAGCGGACGAAGGAAGGATCGGCCGGCGTGATCGTGCTGCCAGGCGACGTGATGGAGCTTAGCGCATCGTTGATGGAAGCATAATAGTCGTCGCCGATCTTGATCGGGCCTTTTCCGGCATCCGGACCCACCAGCCTGCCGTTCTCCACCTTGACTCCGCCGCCGATAATGGCGGCCACATCCGTCTGCGCTGCATTCAACTGGCGCACGTTCACGGCATCATAGCCCTGCGAACCATCGGCCACATTGGTGACGCGGCGCTGCAGGCCGGCATTGCCGACGGACACGACATTGTTGGGAGCCGCGCTGCCTGTGATATAACCCAAGGCGGTCGATGCCGGCTGGTAGGCTTCCGAGCGCGCACCCAACGCCACGCTGTCGCCCTCTGTAATGGCGTTGCGCCCGATGGCCACGCCCCAGCCCGTGGTCGACTGGGCCTCCACCCCGATGGCTACCGAGCCTTCGCTGACACCGTCGGCCCCGTAGCCGATGGCCACCGCATTGGTGCCGGCATTGGTGTTGGAGCCTATGGCCGTCGAATGTTCGCGCGCGACGGCCGAGCCATTGCCATAGTTGGCTTTGTAGCCTATGGCTACGCTTTCGTCTCCATCGAGGTCGGTGCCGGCCAAGGCGCCCAGAGCAATGTTGTAGTCTCCATCTACATTGGAACCCGCGCCGAACCCGATGGCCGTCGTCTGATTGCCCACCACGCCCTGCCCCGAATTGGTACCAATGGCGATATGGGACGTGCGGTCGCCGCCGCTATTGCCGAAGGTGCCGGCGCCCGCGCCGCTGCCAAGTGCAATGCTGTTGGCCGTCGCAGCCAGGGCGCCGTCGCCGACGGCCACTGCACCGTCAGCAGTCGCGGCGGCATTGCGCCCAAAGGCCGATGCGCTGGCGCCCGTGGCCAGGGCGCCGCTGCCCACGGCGGCCGCATCGGCGGCGCCAGCGAGCGCCCCGCTACCCACCGCCAACGCACCGCTGCTGTAATTGCCCTCCACCGTCGCCTGGGTCCCCAGGGCCAACGCATTCTGGACATCCTTGGAGTTGACCGTGGCGCCATCGCCCAGGGCGATATTGCTGTTGCCTTGGGCCGCGCTGTTGCGTCCGATGGCAATGGAGGCAACGCCATCCACCTCATCGTCCGTCCCGACTTTTGCGTCCTGCCCCAATGCGATGGCCGCCTCGGCGCTGGCCGTGGTGGCCGCGCCATGGCCCGCGGCAAAGCTGCCCTTGCCAGCCGACTCCGCCTCGGGCCCGATGGCGATGGATTCGCTTCCGGCCGCCGTGGAGTCGTCCAACGCGGAATTGGCGTGGAAATACTTGACGCCCTGGCCTTGCGAGTAGAGCTTCTGTTCCAGCGTGTACATTTGCCCGCCGGTTATGGCGTCCTTGCTTCCCGACGCGATATTGCCGTCGGCCAGGTTCGTGATGCGGGTACCGGAGCCGCCGCCCTGCAGCGTGATCAGATTTTTGGCAGCGGCGTCGTCATAGCGCACAGAGGCATTGGCTGCTGTCTGCAGGCTCGATATCTGCGTGGCATGGGTGTCGACCGTCGTGCTCAACGCACCGATATTGCTGGTCAAGGCGCCGACAGATGTGTTCAAAGCGCCGACATTGGTGGTCAAGCTGCCGACATCGGTGGTCAAGGCGCCCACGGAGGCATTCAGCCCTGTAACCGTAGCGGTGACCGTGACCAGGTCCTCATTGGTCTGCCACAACTGCCCGGTGGTGACGGCGTTCGTGCCGTTCGAAACCAGCGTGCTGGTCGTCAGCCCGCTGATGGTGCCGCCATCCTGGAAGTCGATGGTTCCGGCGCCATTGCTGAACTGAATACCGTTGCCATCGGCATGCACGGGAGAAACGCTGTCATCGATGCTCACGTCGGCAAATGCCGGCGCCCCCATACTTGACAGTATCGCTCCCGCCAGCACGGCAGCCGCCAAAGACAGCAGGCCGGACAGCCTGGCGCGCGACGAGACGCTGCCTACGGAAGTCCTCGCGCTTTTGCCGCGTGCATGCGCAAGCTCTGAAACCGCGACGAACGTTCGTGTCCGCTCATTCCAAACCGTTTTGTATACCCGATTCACAATACTCTCCACCCAATACAAGAACCGCCTCGCGCAAACACCGCGCCTGTTATGCAAGCGCACGATTACAAGAGGCGAAGATTCATCAACCGGCATCTGGATTGCCGCTTCGATACTTTGCAGAATCAGGAGGAGGTCAGCATTTACTTTTGAAGCAGAAACTTTTAGTTTTTTGCTGAATGGGTATCGCAACTGTCAAGGATTGAAAAATCGCATGGATGAACCACATCGATCACCTTGCGCGAGGCTAAAGATAGGTACGGCCAACATCACCCGGCACGATGGAGGCGGTTCAGCGCGGGGGAATGGCTCGCCCCCTGAGGCCGGAGCCCGCGGGCTCGATACCCCCCGAGTTTCGTCGGAACGCCGAAGGAGCCTGGCCGGAATATTCCTTGAACGCGGTGGAGAAATTCGCAGCGCTGGAGAATCCCAGTTCCTCCGCAATGGAAATGATGCTCAACGCCGAGTGGGACAGCAAATACTCCGCGCGGCGCATGCGCTTCAAACGTATGAAACCCGGCACCGTCATGCCCAGGCATTGCTCGAATGCGCGGGTGAGTCGGCGTTCGGAGACGCCAAGCTCCCGCGCAAGATCAGACGCACGGGGCGGCATGGAAAGCCGCTGGAAAATAATGCGCCGGGCCGCCACGACCAAGGCGGATTCGCCATTCGTATGGGAATCACGGCCGGCGTTCATCGGCGCAGGCGGAAACACCCGCGTTCGCTGAATATGCCCGGCGGTTTTCGCGATAGGTCTCGACGGCGCGAAAGAATACGCGGCGGGCGGCCGCACAAGTTGGCCCTCGCCGGCCTCGTGTCGCACGCCGGCGCGCAAATCGGCTTCGTCGACGCCCTCGGCCAGAGTCCGTTGCCGCGCCAATTCCAGATGGATATTGACACGCTCGACAACCTCTTCGGCCAGATAGGGCTTGACGATGTAATCGACCCCTCCGTTGCGCAACCCCTCCAGCCGATCGGTAAGATCGGCGCCGGACGAAAGAAACAGTATGGGAATATGCGCCGTCACCGGGTTCGCCTTCAACAGCCGGGCCAGTGCAAAGCCGTCCATCTTCGGCATGTATACATCAAGCAGGATCAGGTCGGGCAGGTTCGCCAAGGCGCGGGCGTATCCTTGCGCCCCGTCAAAAGCAACCGTGATGCGGTATCCGCGATGCCGCAGCTTTTCAAACAACATCCGGAGCTGCTCGGAATCATCGTCTACAGCCAATATATGAGCACGGAACGGAGCACAAGTATTCATAAATCGACAAACTCATTTAGCTACGCCATCGACGATAACGAGCGTAAATATGATTGTCTATATATCTACCTGAATATTTCCAATGCTTGACAAAATGAGGGGCTGGCAAATGAAGAGCCGGCCGAGCCTAGCTGACATCCTCGTGAACCTCGCGCACGCCGGGGGTTGCCTTCAGACGCTCGCGTATGGCCGAATATTGCGTCGGCGACACTTTGGTCAGTGTAATGTGAACCTCGTCCAGCGCTTTGTCGCTGTCGCTCGGCTGCACGACGAACTGCTTGATCCGGCTTCCGCCCGAGCCCAGGGTCGATGACAGCACATGCAAGTTCAACGCCCCATGCTCCACCACCAGTTGCATGCGGCGCTCTTGCTTGGCGGCGATGTAGCGCTGCTCCAGCGGCTTGATACCGGCCAGGATGATCAGGATGATGATGGTCGAGGCAATGGACGCCACGTACATCCCTCCGCCGACGGCCAGGCCGATTGCGGCAACCGACCAAAGGCTGGCCGCGGTGGTGAGCCCGCGGATGACCTCGCCGCGCAGCAAAATAGAGCCCGCCCCAAGAAAACCGATGCCCGACACCACCTGCGCGGCCATGCGCGAGGGGTCGAGCGTCACATTGCCCTGGCCAAGGATGTCCGCAAAGCCAAAGGCCGAGACGATCATGATCAGCGTGGACCCCACGCACACCAGCATATGGGTCCGCAGCCCCGCCGCCCACGACAGCCGCTCGCGCTCGAAACCGATCACGCTGCCAAGCGCCGCGCCAAGCAATAGGCGGCCGACGAGTTCTGTATCACTGAGCATATTTTTCCTTTGGCGAGCCCGGCATGACGCATTGGAGCTGAATGCTCGAGCTAAGTACGGCCATGCCCGCAATGTCTCTGATGCAATCAGTCGTTTCGTGAAACGGCTTATATTTTGACACAGTGGGATATGCTGGCAAGGTCTTTCATATTCACGACAAATTAATTTTTTATCGATGAAATTATTGACCAGCGATAAAAAATTATATAAAGTCTGGATATCGCCCACGGACCTGGAAATGGCATGCGCCTCAAGGAAGTCACCATCGTCTTCAACTACCGAAGCCCGTTTTGCGCATTGATAGTCGAAGACATATTCCAGCTTGCGCAACGCTACTCGGTCGACGTGAAATGGCGAATCTCGCGCGAAGTGCCGCGCCCTTCCAGCCTTCCCGTCACGAAAGAGAACCCGCGCTTCGCCTACAACCGCCAGGACTGCGCCCGAAGGGCGGCCTGGCAAGGGCTCGCGTGGCATCCGCCGGAGTGGCGCCTGACGGATGTCGACGCGGCCTCCGTCATTGGACACTGGCTGCTGACCCAAAACTCCCCATGCTTTCAGGAATTCACCATCCGCTGCAGCCAGGCGTACTGGTGCCATGGCTTGAATACCAGCGACCGGCTCGTGGTGGAACGCATCGCTCTTGAAGCGGGACTCGATCCGGCCGATCTACGGCAAATATGGAGCGAAGAACATCGGCTCCGGGCGGAGCTCGACGCCAATGCCAACTGGTGCTCCGGCAACGGCGTGCTGGGCGTGCCGTACTTCATCGTCGACGACCAGCGCTTCTGGGGCTCCGACCGGTTCGGAGCCTTGGAGTACTACCTTGCCGACCAGCATGCAGGCCCCGCTCCCTGCGGGCTCGATGACGGTCTGCTGTTCGCGGATCGTTGCGTGCCCACGATTCCCATACAAGGAAAAACAGCCAAGGCCGCCGTCAATCGCGTCTTCTGCGTCGAATGGGAAGCCCCGGCAAGCCCAAGGCGGGCAGAAGCGGCTCCCGATCCCGAGCCCCTGTTGTTTTTCATGAAACCGTCCAGCGCGGTGGCGCTCGACGGCGCAGCCGTCCCCTACCCTTCGCGGGCCTGCGGCCTACAGGGCGAGCTGAAGCTCGTGGCCGTGCTGCGCGACCCTTTATTCAATGCCACGGAAGCCGAAGCGGCGCGGGCCATCTTCGGCTACGCGGCGGGGCTCGACATGGCCAGGCCCGTCCTGCAGTTGCGCGCCATGGAAAAAGGCGGCCCTTGGGAGGCGGCGCGGGTTTTCGACAGTTCCGCCATCGTTGGACCCATCCACCCATACGACGACTCGATCAGTGCAAAGGGCGAAGAAATCCTCTTGACCATCGACGGGGAAACCGCATGCTCAGGCTCGGCTGAAGACGTGCTCTCGTCCATGCCCAGAATACTCAGCGAACTCTCCCGACACCTCCAGCTTCAACCGGGAGATCTCGTATATGCCGGCCGTACTGGCGCCAGCCGCCCGCTGCGGCCGGGCATGACGCTGCACGGCAAGATCGGGCGCCTGGGATCCGTGGAGTGCTCCATCGGCGAAGAACAAGGCGCCGAACCACCCGCAACACCACAAGCGCACAGCATCTCCCAAAGGCTGCAAGCAAGCGGGCATTGAACGATCAACGACAAACAATAGCGACAACATTCGACAAGAGGCAGAGGAACTGAAAATGAACAGCCGTTTGAAAACAGAATATCCGGTGATTGTGGCCGGAGGCGGGATCGGAGGGCTCAGTGTGGCGCTGGGCCTGGCGCGCAGCGGTTTCCAGGTACAGGTGTTCGAGCAGGCTTCGGAATTTCGCGAAGTGGGCGCCGGCATCCAGCTTGCGCCGAATGGGATGAGGGCGTTGCACCGCCTGGGGCTGACGGACAAGATCAATGTATGGACATCGCTGCCGCCAGCCATAGAGCTGCGGGACGCCCTGGACGGCAGCAGGTTCGCGCGCCTGGACCTGGGCCAGGACTTCATCAAGCGCTTCGGACACCCGTACGCCGTCATTCACCGCGCGGATCTGCTCTCCACGATTTTCGCGGCATGCGAAGAACATCCGAACATCCGGCTGGAGCGAAACGCCGAAGTCGCGGACTTCGACCAGGACGACAGCTCGGTAACGGTATCGTTAGCGGATGGCCGCGCCATCAAGGGCCACGCGCTGGTGGGGGCGGACGGATTGCGGTCGGTGATCCGGCAGAAAATCATCGGGGATGGGCGAAACAAGACATCCAGACTGGTCTGCTACCGGTCCGTCGTGCCTCGTTCCGCAATCCCGGACTCTTTGTGGAATCCGGACGTCGTCATGTGGAGCGGGCCGAACGCGGATTTCGTGCATTATCCGCTGCGGCGCGGAGAACTTTACAATCTGGTCGCCACCTTTCTTTCCGACGAAGAGTTCGACGTCACCGATATTGCCGGACGGCCGGACGAGGTCCATGGCAGCTTCCAGGGCCACCTTCCTGAAGTCCACGAACTGCTGCAGAAGATCGACATGGGCCGCCGCTGGCTGGTAGGAGGACGCGAACCCGTCAAGAACTGGTCCGAAGGCAGGGTCACCTTGATCGGCGACGCCGCGCATCCCATGTACCAATATGCCGCGCAGGGCGCCTGCCAGGCCCTGGAAGACTCCGTATGCCTGGCCGAAAGAATGAAGGCGGCCCCTGAAGATCCCGCCGCAGCCTTCCAGGCTTATTATTCCGCGCGGTACGTGCACACCGCGCGGGTGCAGCTCACCGCCAAGCACCTCAGGGAATTGGCTCAGTTCGGCGGCGCGCTCGCGGATCTGCGCGCCCAGCTCTTCGCGGAACGCTGGGCCACCCAGGACAAGAGCTACGACACGCTGACCTGGCTATGGGGAGAAGCCACGACCGAACAAAGCCTGCTTTGCCTGGACGAGGCAGCGTAGTCTCCAACCGGCGCGGGAGGCCGCAACGCATCGGGCCCCCCCGCGCCATCGTTCCCGGTCAACGTTTGATCAGCGCCAGGGCCTTGCCGAAAAGCAGGCTGCCAGGATCGGCAAGCTCATCGACGATTTCAAAGTGATTGCGGCCTCTTGCCACATACCGCTCCAGTCCACGGCATTGCGGGTCGAATACTTGCGCACAGAGATCCGACTGGCGATTGAACTCCGCGGACTCCAGCTCGCCGCTGGCGACAAGCAAAGGAGAGTCGATGCGCAGCTCACGGCGCACGGGACTTTGCTTTTGTGCCTGCTCCTCATCGAGATTCAAGTTCATTTTCTGCGAAGTGAACAGCAGCGGCGCAAGATCGAAAATACCCGAAACCAGCAACGCGCTCTTGAACAGATTGCCTGAAAGGCCGTTCGCGACGGATGTCCAGTCCGTCGTCAGCATCATCGCCGAGAGATGGGCCCCCGCCGAATGGCCGCCGATATGCAGATTGTCCCGGTCCAGCCCCAATGCCGCACCGTTATTCCATATCCAGGCGACGGCGCGCTGAACCTGCGCCGCGATCTGGGCAAGAGACACCGTGGGGCACAAGTCATAGCTCAAGGCCAGGAACGAGACTTCGTTGGCAACGAACGGTTCGGCCAGAAAACTATAAACGGACTTGTCGCCTTTCTGCCAATACCCGCCATGGATGAACACCAGCGTGGGCGCGTGCCCGGCATCGCCGGCGGGGAAAAAATCCAGCTTCGAGCGCGGGCCCGAATCGTAGCCGATATCGAGCTCGCATGCCGCAACGCTCCGGTATGCCTCGCTACGCTCCGCCCAGGGCGGCAGATACTTCACTTGCGGCTGTAGCTGATCGAGCCGGTACTGCCTCTCCATTTCTTCGAGAAATGCCTTCGTTCCCAGAGGCGCTCCGCCTTGCGGAATTTCATGATCCATATTCTTCCCTTACGTTTGCATGCCGGGCTAGACGCCCAAAAACCGCTGCCGCAGCGAGCCGTCGGCCAGCAGGGCCGGCGACGTTCCGCTCCACATGATCCTTCCCTTCTCCAGGATGTAGTGCCTGTCGGCCAGGCGGGCAAGCGCGTCGACATTCTTGTCGATGATGAGGATGGACTGGCCGGCGTTCCGCAGGGTTTGCAGAACCCGCCAGATTTCATTCCTTATCAGCGGAGCGAGCCCCTCGGTGGCTTCGTCCAGCACAAGCAGCGAAGGGTTGGTCATCAGGGCGCGCCCCACGGCCAGCATCTGCTGCTCGCCGCCCGACAGCAGTCCCGCCATGCTGTGCAGGCGGGGCACAAGCCCCGGAAACAGCGCCAGGACGCTTTCCAAGACCCAGGTTCCGTCGCCTTCCCGCGCGGACGCCGTGGCGAGCAGATTCTCCTGGACCGTCAGATTGGGAAAGACCTGGCGCCCCTCGGGCACCAGCCCGAGCCCCGCCCGGGCAACCTCGTAGGGCTGGCTGCCGAAGATCGACTTCCCGTTGAAAACGATTGCTCCCCCGCACGGCCTCACGATTCCCATGAGCGACGAGACCGTCGTGGTCTTGCCCATGCCGTTGCGGCCCAGCAGGGTCACGACCTCGCCGCGCTGGATCTCGAAGTCGATGCCGAAAAGCACCTGGCTCTCGCCATAGCCGGCCTGAAGATTCGACACCTTGAGCATCAGGCATTCTCCTCTTCGCCCAGATAAGCCTGACGCACGGCCGGATTGCTCCGTATCTCGTCCGCCGCGCCGGTGGCGATGATCCGGCCATGAACCAGAACGGTAATCCGATCCGCCAGCGCGAACACGGCGTCCATGTCGTGCTCGACCAGCACTATCGTTACATTGCCCTTCAACGTGGAAAGAAAAGAGACCATTCTTTTCGAATCCTCGGGCCCCATCCCGGCCATGGGCTCGTCCAGAAGCAACAGCCTGGGCTCCGTGGAAAGCGCCATCGCCAGCTCCAGCGCACGCTTCTCGCCATGGGCCAGCGCCGAGACCAGCCATTCCGCCTTTTCGTGCAACCCGACCTTGCGCAAGGCTGCGCGGGCCGGCCCGCGCAGTTCTTCTTCCGAATCGGCGGCTTTATAAAAATGGAAGCTGTGGCCGGCATGCGCCTGCACAGCCAAGGCCACATTATCCAAGACCGTGAATCCGGAAAAAACACTGGTGATCTGGAAAGTCCGGGCCAGCCCGCAAGCGGCCCGCTGGAAAGCCTTCAAGCGCGTGAAGTCGCGCCCATCGAAGAAAATCCCGCCGTCATCGGGCCGCAGTTCGCCAGACAGTTGGGAAATCAAGGTTGTCTTCCCCGCGCCATTGGGCCCGATGATCGCATGGACCTCGCCTTCGGCCACTGCCAGGTCCACGTGGTCGGTGACCACCATGCCGCCGTAGCTCTTGCTCAGGCCCGAGGTTCGCAAGATCGTCTTCGGACTGTTCGCGGGATCCGCAATGGCCGGCATCGAAAAAACTTCAGACATGAGACGCAACCCCCTTCTTGCCCAAAGCCATGCGAAGCCGGTCTTTGATGCATGGTGGCGCCGACGCCCCTTGCGCGCCGCCCGGCCCGTCGCGGAATATTCCGAGGATGCCCCGTTTGGCAAACAGTACGACCAGGATCAGGAAAGGCCCCATGAGCGCCTGCCAATGCTCCGTGGCATTGGAAAGCCAATGCTCCAGCAGCAGGTAGGCGGTCGCCCCCACCACGGGGCCGAACAGCGATCCCATGCCTCCAAGAATCACCATGATCATGATTTCGCCCGAGCGCGTCCAGTGCATGGCCGAGGGCGAAATGAACAGCAGTTGATTGGCCAGCAAGGCGCCGGCCAGGCCGCATACGGAGCCGGCGATCACGAAGGCCGTCAGCTTGTAGCGGAATACAGGGTAGCCAAGAGCCGTCATCCTGCGCTCATTGGCCTTTGCCCCTCGTATGACCATGCCGAAGCGCGATTTGACGATGCGGCGGAAGGCCCATAGAACAACCAGGAGCACGGCAAACGAAACGTAGTACAGCACGATGGGCTTGCTGAAGTCGAGCCCCGGAAACTCACTGGGCTGCATGATGTTGAGACCGTCGTCCCCTCCGTAGGTGTCGATGCTGATGGCGAGGAAATACAGCATTTGCGCGAATGCAAGCGTAATCATGATGAAATGGATGCCGGTCGTTCTAAGAGAGACCAGCCCGATCAGCAGCGCCAGCAGCGCGCAGACCAGGATCGCCGCCGCGAAGTGGATGAACCCGTCCGTTACGCCGTGGTAGCTGAGGATGCCTACGGTGTAGGCGCCTATTCCCAGATAGGCGGCATGGCCGAAACTGACCATGCCGCCATAGCCCAGGATGAGGTCCAGGCTTACCGCCGCAATGCTGAAGACGAGAATGCGCGTGACGATATCCATGTAGAAGGGTTGGTCGAAGACACGCGACAGCACCGGGACGGACGCCAGCGCCAAAAGAAATACAACGATGAATAGGTTTTTTGCTTTCATGCACTCACCTGGTTCGGGGCGGGAACAATCCCTGCGGGCGGGCGAACAGGATCGCCGCCATGAGCAGGTAGATCAGCATCGAGGCGATCGCCGGGCCTGCGCTATTGGCCGCGGAGTCCGACACCAGGCTTCCCAGCGCGGGCTTCAGCAACGAGCGCCCCAGCGTATCGACCACGCCGATTCCGAGCGATGCGATGAGCGCGCCTTTGATGGAGCCGATCCCTCCGATCACGATCGCCACCAGCACCAGGATCAGGAAGTTGTCGCCCATGCCGGACTCCACCGAAAATATCGGGCCGGCCATCAGCCCCGCCAAAGCGGCCAGCACCGCTCCCAGGCCGAAGACCATCGTGTACAGCCACTTGATATTGACGCCCAGCGCATTGACCATTGTCCGGTTGCTTGCGCCCGCCCTGATCAACATGCCCAGTTTGGTTCTGGTGATGACGAAATGCAGCAGAAGCGCCACCAGCAGGCCGGCCACGATGATGGTCAGCCGGTAAGTGGGATAGCTCAGGTCGGGAAGGATCCGAGTCTGCCCGGCCAGGTAGGCGGGCAGGTTCACGCTCAGGGCTGAGCGGCCCCAGATCATGCGGCATCCCTCGTTGAACAGCAGGATCAGGCCGAAGGTCGCCAGCACCTGATCCAGATGATCCCGTTCGGAAAGTGTCCTGAATATGACCAGCTCGATGAGCACGCCGATGACGAACGCCGCAGCGAGCGCGGCCAGCACCGATAGCGCGACCGAACCGGTCGATGCCAGCGACCATGCGAATACATAGGCGCCGATCATGTAAAGCGAACCGTGCGCCAGGTTGATGAGGTTCATGATTCCGAACACCAGGGTCAGGCCGGCCGCCATCAAGAAGAGCATCACCCCGTACTGGATCCCGTTCAACAACTGCACGAACAGCAGACTACCCATATCCATATTGCGTTTCCCACGATAGATTTTCGCCGCCGCGTTCTGCGGGAAGGAGACCGGGACTTCCCAGCCTCTTCCCGCCCCCCTCCATCCGGGCCCGCGCCGGCGAGCCAGCCCGGGCCAGCCTTTGCCATGCGCTATTTCATCGCGCACTGGTCGTAGTAGTGATCCTTGTGCGCCTGGAATACCGTGGCTATCGTCTTGCGCACCAGATTGCCCTGCTCGTCCTTGACCACCTGGAACAAATAGAAATTCTGAATGGGGAAATGGTTGGTGTTGTAGTGGAACGGTCCGCGCACGGAATCGAAATCCGCCTTTTCCATGGCTGCTATCATTCCCTTCTTGTCCTTGACATTGCCATGCACGGCCTTTACCGCGCTGTTGATCAGGTTGATCGCGTCATAGCTTTGGGCCGCATAGTACGAAGGGATGTAGCCGTATTTCTTGCGGAACGCATCGACGAACTTACGGTTGGCGGGGAAATCCAGGTCGTAGTTCCAGAACCCCGCCTCGTAGTTTCCGACGGCCGCGTCGCCGATTGCCGGAAGCGTGGTTTCATCGGCGCCGAACACGGAGTACAGCGGAATGTCGCGCAGGCCGGCCTGCGCGTACTGCTTGAAGAACTGGATGCCCATTCCGCCGGAATAGAACACGAAGACAGCCTTGGGCTTCGCCGCCTTGAGCTGGCTCAGCTCGGCCTGGTAGTCGGCCTGCCCGAAAGTCGTGTAGACCTCGTTGATGATCCTGCCCTTGAAATAGCGCTTGAATCCGGCCACCATATCCTTGCCGGCCGCGTAATTGGGAGCCATGACGTAGACATCCGTTATCTTCTTGTCGTTCATGTACTTGCCCATGGCCTCCGGGGTCTGATCGTTCTGCCACGAAGTCGTGAAGAAGTTGGGGGCGCACATCTTGCCCGCGATCTGGCTTGGCCCCGCATTCGCGCTGACGAGGATATTGCCCGACTTGATCACGGGCTGGTAGACGGCCAGCAGCGTGCTCGACAAGATGACGCCGGTGACGAAGTCGACCTTGTCCTGCTTGAGCATTTGCTCGGCAAGCTGGCGGCCGACGTCCGGCTTGTATTGCGCATCGCCATAGATGATCTCGGCATCGACTCCCCCCAGTTTGCCGCCGAGGTTTTCCAGGGCCAGATCGGCCCCGTCCTTCATATGCTTGCCGACAATGCCGCTGGGGCCGGACGTGGTCGTGATGAAACCAACCTTGATCTTGGCGCCGGCCAGTGTGGGCGCTACGCATAGGCAAGACGCGAGTAGCGCCGCGATAAAGCTCGTTTTCATTGTGTCTCCTTTTTCCTGTTTGCTTCGGCTTGAAGCCCGCGCCGCGGGTTGCCTCGCGACCGGACCGTCGTCATTCGGCACTGGACGCGCTATTGGGCGCCGGCTCCGACAAAACCCATGGCCTTGATCTCCACTTTCAACGCGGGGATCGCAAGGCCCTTCACCTCCACCAGCGTGCAGCACGGAAAATCGCCGGTGAAGTATTCCCTGCGGGCGCGCCAGACCTCCTCCCGCTCTCGTATGTCGGTCACGAAGATATTGAGCTCGATGATGTCGTTCATCTTCGCGCCCGCCGCCAGCGTCAGATCGTGGATTTTCTGGAATGTGGCTTTAGCCTGTTCATACATGCTTTCGCCGCCCATCACATTGCCTTCCAGGTCATGCGCCGTCATGCCCGAAATAAAGAACTGATTGCCAAAGATTTTTGCGTTGGTCCACGCCCCCGGCTTTGGCTCTTTGACGGTAGGGGCCTTAACGCTTTGCATCTTCATTACATCTCCTTGAAAAATTCTGGAATACCGCGCCATGCGCGTCGAAACCGGAAAAAAACCGCTCAAGCCCGGAAGCTTGAGAGCACGGCCTGGTGGCCGCCGTTCTCCTCAAAGGACTCGCTGCGGAACAAGCCAAGGGCCTGCATCACCGGCTTGTCCGTCGCGGAAAACAAATAAGCCTCGCCGCTGCCGGCCGCATGCTCGTGCCAGGACCATGGGGGCACGACGAAGACATCGCCGCGCGCCCAAGGGAATGTCACGCCATCGATGACCGTCGCCCCCTCGCCGCCGATGACGAAATACACGGTACTGGAGGTCGAGCGCCGCGCCGCGGTGCGCATCCCGCCGCGCAGCAACTGCGCCCGGCAGGAAAGCGTCGGAAGCGTCGGCCCCGAGGTCAGGGGATTCACATATTCAAGAAGCACGCCTTCGTGCCTGTCCTCGGCTTCCCGGCCCATGGAATGCAGCGCTTCCCGCATTTGCGTCCAGGGATAGCGCAGAACAGGGTGGGCTTCCGGATAGGGAAAATCCTTCGGCGGGCGGAACAGGCCCAGGCGCTCATTGGAAAAGCCGTCCGGACGATCGGGCGCCACCTGGCCTTCGCCGGGCTGGAACATGCTTGCCTGCAGCAAATTGACCAGGGGGAAATCCAGCACATCGAGCCAGACGATGTCGTGCGCGGTTTCGTTGGCATGTTCATGCCACATGCCCGACGGCGTCAGGAGGAGGTCGTTTTCCTCCATCATGAGACGTTCGCCCTGGACCTTGGTGTAGACCGCCCCGCCATGGCTGCGGGCCGCGAACCGTATGGCGCCGGCGGCATGGCGGTGGGCGGGCGCCCGCTCGCCGGCGCGCACAAGCTGGAAGGCGGTGGCTATGGTGTGGCTGGCGCTATATGAAAACCCGAGATCGGGATTGACGTGCTCCATGGATCGCCGCTCCGCCCCCCGGTCGGGGGTGATCAGTTCTCCGGACCGCATGAGCAGCGGGATGACTTCATCCCACTTCCACAGCCAGGGCCGGTAGCCGACCCGCGGGGATTTTGAAATGAAAGACGAAATGTACTTCCAGGTCGGCGCCATGTTGGCCGCCTCCAGGTCCTCGTGCAACCGTTCAAGCGAATCCGCAGATGCATTCGTCGCGCATGCCATGCCTGTCTCCTCTCCATGCAAATTTATCGATGTATATATTTTTTATCGATAAAAATTTAGTTATATAATGCTACGAGCTAATTTATATGTAGTCAATAGCTTTATCGATAAAAAATAGAAATTTTGCTTTGGCATATCGGGGATCAATCATGTTCGAACACTCCCAACTCCTCGCGCTTCCCACCGAAACACCGAATCCGGCAGGCAATGGCGACTTGGCCGGTATCGCCTGGCAGCGTATTCGCGCCGACATCATCGCGGGAAAGCTGGCGCCCAATACGCGCCTGCGCATCGCCCTGCTGCGAACCGCCTACGGCATCGGCGCCACGCCGCTCAGGGAAGCCTTGTCCCGCCTGGTTTCGGAAAGGCTGGTCGTCAGCATGGACAGGCGGGGTTTCGCCGTCGCTCCGATTTCATTGAAAGAGCTGCGCGACCTGACCGATCTGCGCAAGCTGCTGGAAAAGGAAGCGCTGCGGCAATCCTTGAAGAACGGCGACGAGCAATGGGAGGCGGATGTCGTCTCGGCGGTCTACAAGCTTGGCCGGCTGCACGAGCGCATCCAGGGTGGGGATTTATCAGCGATCGATGGCTGGGAGCTTTTGAATCAGGAATTCCACGAAGCCCTGGTTTCGGCCTGCGATGCCCCGTGCCTTCTGCATTTTCGGCGCACGGTCTACCTGTACCTGCAACGTTATCGGCAAATCTGCCTGTCGCTGACCTCGCCGACGCGCAACGTGCACAATGAACATGTCGCCATGCAGAAGGCGGCCATCGCCCGCAACTACGAACTCCTTTGCGAGCTGACCGACGAGCATCTGGAACGCACTTACCAGCGGATCGCCGAAAACGGGTCGCTGGCGTCGACGGAAAGCGGCAAAAAGCCCGAATGAACGGATTTCGCCCTCGCGTCCATCGCCAGGGCATAAAATGAAGTCCAGCATACAGCAGAGCCGGCACTGTCGGGATGGCATCAAACCGCATCCGGCCCCGCATGCCTCTTCGACCCACCGGCAGTCCTTTCTTCCTGGAGACAAACGTGCCAAGCTTATTGCCCAATGTCGACCCCGACGGCTTGCTGGAGTATTCGGTGGTTTACACCGACCGCGCCATCAATCATATGTCCAGCGCCTTTCAGGACGTCATGCGGGGCATCTCGCGCATCCTGAAGCAAGTCTACAGCGCCGAGGCGGCCATCATCGTTCCGGGCAGCGGCACGTTCGGCATGGAGGCGGTGGCGCGGCAGTTCGCCACCAACAAGAAATGCCTGGTCATCCGCAACGGCTGGTTCAGCTTCCGCTGGAGCCAGATCTTCGACATGGGCGGCATTCCCGCCAGCACCACCGTGCTCAAGGCGCGCCCGGTGGCCGACGGCCCGCAGGCCGCCTTCGGGCCGCCGCCGCTGCACGAGGTGCTTGCCGCGATCAAGTCCGAAAAACCCGACATGGTGTTCGCGCCCCATGTCGAGACCGCGTCCGGCATCCTCCTGCCAGACGACTATATCCGCGCGGTAGCCGAAGCGGTGCACGAGCACGGCGGCCTATTCGTGCTGGACTGCATTGCCTCCGGCACCATCTGGGTGGACATGAAGGAAACCGGTGTGGACGTGCTGATCAGCGCGCCGCAAAAAGGCTGGAGCGGTCCGGCATGCTGCGCCCTGGTCATGCTTGGCGCTGAGGCCCGCAAGCAAATCGACGCCACGACGAGCACCAGCTTTGCCTGCGACCTGCGCAAATGGCTGCAGATCATGCAGGCTTACGAGCAAGGCGGCCATGCCTACCACGCCACCATGCCCACCGACGCCCTCACCGCCTTATATAAAATCATGCTCGACATGGAAGCCGAAGGCTTCGGCAAGCTGCGCGACGCCCAGCAGGAGCTGGGCGCCAAGGTGCGCGCGATGCTGGTCAAACGAGGGTTCAAAAGCGTGGCCGCCGAAGGCTTCCAGGCTCCGGGGGTGGTGGTCAGCTACACCAGCGACGACGGCATACACTCCACCAGGAAATTCGCGCAAGCGGGCGTGCAGGCCGCCGCCGGCGTACCGCTGCAATGCGACGAGCCCGAGGGCTTCAAGACCTTCCGCATCGGGCTGTTCGGCCTGGACAAGCTTCATCACATTGAACGAACCGTGGATTATCTGGCAAAAGCGATCAGCAAAATCGCCTAGTGCCCTGTCTGGTCCAAATCGAGCAAGCTCTGGCCAAAACACGCCGGCCCGCCAATTCAGGTATTCTCTTTGCTTCATCAAAAAGGAGCACGACTCATGACCCAAGCCACCGCACGCCACATCCTGGTATCCACCGAAGAACAATGCAACGAACTGAAAACCGCCATTGAAAACGGCGCCGACTTTGCGCAAGTCGCCAAAGAGCACTCCAGCTGCCCCTCCAGTCGCGACGGCGGCAACCTGGGCTCGTTCGGCCCCGGCCAGATGGTCAAGGAATTCGACACCGTCGTATTCAGCGCGCCGGTCAACGTCGTGCAGGGCCCGGTCAAAACCCAGTTCGGCTACCATCTGGTCGAAGTCACCAGCCGCCAGGACTGATCCGGCCTACCCAAGCGGCGGCCATACGGCCGCCGCACGCCCTAACGCGCTCAGTGGCTTTCCGGAGCGTGTTGCCTACCGCGCTCTTCCGCAAGGGCGATGGTCAAGCGCTGCACCTTCTTCTTCAATTGATCGCGCTCTTCGGTAAGCGTGCCGACCAGCTGCATCAGGCGGTGAATCTCGATTTGATCGGGCGTGGCGTCGCCAGGCAAGGGCTCGAGCCGAGGCTTCGGCGGCATTCTGGCCTCGCGCACCTGCCGCGCCGCCTCGCGCAGTTCCTTCTTGCCTCCGGCCACGGCCGCCACCTGCTTTTCGCTGGGCAAGGAAGCGACCGCGGCCGCGGCATTGATGGAGATCACGCCCGACTTTACCGCGCCGACCAATTCAGGCGCCGCCGTCTTCTGGATTTTTTCAATCTGCCCCAGCGTGGCGCTGCTGATGCGGGCTGCTCGCGCAACAGCTTCGCGCGTCCAGGGCGGTTCTGGCTGAGTGCTGCTTTCGGCAGCCGATTCAACGCCGGCGAGCTCGGCGGATGGCGCTTTCGCTCGAGCCTGGGCCTGGCGCGCAGCCATGATTTCCTTTTTGCGCAATGCAAGCACGCCTCGCTGGAAGTCCGAGACGCTGCGCCTCCCCAAGTGATTGTCGATCATCCACACATGCACGTCCTCCATCGAGCGGAAAGACGTGTTCTGAACCGTATTGAACGCAATTCCATGTTTCCGGCAAATGGCATAGCGATTGTGCCCATCCACCAAAAGGTCGCCCCACAGCACCAGCGCATCGCGGCACCCCTCCGACAACAGACTGCTTTCCAAGGCCGCGAACTCGTCCTCGGTCAGCGGATCGATATAGGAGCGCAGGTCGTCGTTGATGATGATGGTCATGTCGGGAAGAAAATAGAACGATGGCGCTGACAGTGTAATAGGCAAAGGCACGCCCCAGGCAAGCGGGCGGGACGCAAAGGCTAAAGCCTGCTTGCGGCCTGCTCCGAGCCAAGGCCAGCGCTCAATGCTCGAACCGCGCGCATTGTCGAAGCGCAAGCCCTTGCCGCTTCAGCGCCCTTGACCCGGAAATGCTCGAGGAAGAACTGCTGGTGTTCTTGCCCCGCATGGAAATGATGCGGCGTCAACACCGCTGAAATCACCGGGACGCCGGTGGCCAGTTGAACATCCATCAGCCCCGATATGACGGCCTGGGCGACGAATTCATGGCGGTAGATACCGCCATCCACGACCAGGCCGGCGGCCACGACGGCCATATACCGCCCGCTGCCCGCCAGCAGCTTCGCATGCAGCGGGATCTCGAAAGCGCCGGCGACCTCGAAAAAGTCGATCTCGGACTCCGCATGGCCCAAGCCGGCCATCTCGAGAATGAAAGACACGCGGCACTGATCGACGATGTCGCGATGCCAGGCGGCCTGAACAAAAGCAATGCGTCCGGCGGACTGGGCCGGGACAGTTGTAAACGTTGTTTTTTGCAGCATTGAACCACTCCTGTTTTCAATAGAAAAAACAGGGCATGCAGAATAGATGGGAACCGGCAAGGCGGAGAAACCCCGCGCCACGATCGGACTTCGAAAACCCGGCGACGCAGCCGGCCATGAAACGGAAGGCTCCGTCCACGCACCGCGCCCGCCGGCTTTGGCAAAGCTCGTGCAGTATCCCGCTCTCTCTTTATCCGGACTATGACCGTCGGTTCCGGAATCGCACCGGATCTGCTGACCCTGCTGGCAAGCCGCACACACGGCTCTTCCTGCAAGCGCTCGCGGACTAGGCGCATTGCACGCCATTACCGCCGGTGGGGAATTGCACCCCGCCCTGAGAACGTATGCGGCGCTATGGCATCATTGCGTAAAGCGCCGCGCAGTGAATTTATCACAATCGCCGGCCGAGCACCAAAACGCCCAAGGTCCTTGGCGGCGCCAGGCCAAAATAGAGGCCAGCCCACGGTCAATAGGCGGAAATGGCTCTTTTAGTGTAGAATGGCGGGCTTAGCTTGTTGGGCTAATTACAGTCCAGCCAAGTATCGGCGCAATGGCAGAGTGGTTATGCAGCGGATTGCAAATCCGTGTACCCCGGTTCGATTCCGAGTTGCGCCTCCAATACTCATGCGGGTTTCCAAGGAATTGGAAACCCGCTTTTCTTTTGTACTATCGAGAAGGTATCAACGCCCGGACTTCAGCTTGAGCCCGCTGCTCTAGAAGCCCGCCGGCCCTGGACAAAGAAATCTTCAATCGCAAGCAAGCATTCGACTCCTAAGCTATTCTCCTCTTGGCAATCCAAACTCAAAGAACAAACAAAATTGCTTATAAAAATAAGCAATTTTGTTTATTATTACTCTGTATTCAATAGAAACGCATTGAAGCCTATATGCACTATCCCGCTCAATTTGAGGCCGCTCCCGAAGGCGGCTTTGTTGTGACGTTCCGGGATATTCCCGAAGCGATCACCCAGGGCGACACAGAAGCCGATGCCTTGGAAATGGCCGCCGATGCGCTGCTGACGTCAATGGATTTCTACTTCGAGGGCCACCGGCCAGTACCGCCGGCATCAGCGCCACGCAAGAGCGAACGCATGGTATCTTTGCCCGCCAGCGTCAGCGCCAAGGTTCTGCTACTTAATGAAATGCTGGCCCAAGGTGTGACGCCAACAGAGCTTGCTCGCCGTATGGGGGTCCGCCCCCAGGAAGTGACTCGCATCATGGATCTGAGGCACGCGACAAAAATTGATACGATCGAAAAGGCCTTGGCGGCCCTCGATCATCAGTTGTGCTTATCGCTCGCATAAACGACAACACAAATTTCACGCTGTATTACGCACTAAAAGCGATTGTTGAAACTTTCTGAACCAAGTCGCGCCCAGGGATGGCCTTGCGGCTTCAACGCCCAGGCAGCATCCGCCGCAAGGTGTTGTCGCGCATCACAAAATGATGCCCCAGGGCTGCCAGCACATGCAGGCCTATCAGGTAATAGCCGATAGTGCCTATCGTCTCGTGAATTTCCTTCAGCGATTTGTACAGCGCCTTGTCGGTGCCGATCAGCATGGGCAACTGCCAGCCGAAAAAATGCACCGGGCTGCCTTTTGCGCTGATGGCAACCCATCCCAGCACTGGCATGCCGAGCATGAAGGCATACAGCGCAAAATGCATGATGCCCGCAAAAACCTTCTGCCAGCGCGGTATGGGAGGCGCGATGAGCGGGGCCGGGCCGCTTGAAAAACGAGCCCAGATGCGCACCACCACCAGCACGAGAACGCACAGGCCAAGCCCGAAGTGCCAGTTCAGCATCGCCGCCCGCAAGGCGCTGCCCTTGGGCTGGTAGCCATGCAGATTGATCGCCACATAGACCGCGACCAGGAAAAGAAACATTATCCAATGCAGGCCGATCGGCAGCGAGCCGTAGCGGCTGGTTGTGTTTTTGCAGCTCATGAATGTCCTCCAGCGTTACCGTCATTAAACCTGAAACTCACCGCGTTCAGGCAAGCTGTTCGTTTTCATCCTTGTAACAGACCAGGAAATCGATCAAGTCCCTGGCGAATACGGGCAGGGTGTCGGGATCCCGGGTGCATATCTGCAAGTCGCGCAATGCCCAGGCATCGCTCAGGCGCACCAGCCTTATGGCCATGCTCCTGGCATGCCTCAAGGCGGCCGACTCGGGAAGTATGCCTATGCCGATGCCCGACTCGGTCATGCGGCAAAGCGTCTCGAAATCGCTTACCTGGATGCGCGTCTGCAAGGTGGTGCGAAGCTCGCGGGCGGCGTGGGCGAGAAAGAAATGGATGGCGCTGCTTTCATGCAAGCCAATGAAGTCGTACTCCAGCGCCTGGCTGAAGCCGACCGATTCCTGCTTGGCCAAAGGATGGTCGGGCGCGGCAACCAGCACCAGCCGGTCGCTTTTATACGGCCTGACGTGCAGGCCCTCGGTGTTTTCGCTGGCCGCCACGATACCTATGTCGCAGGTGCCCTCGCCGACCGCGCGCACGATGTCGCCGCTGAGGCGTTCGCGCAGCTCGATATTGACATTGGGATGCATGACGAGGAATTCCCGCAGCACCACAGGCAGGAACTCCGTCATGGCCGTGGTGTTGGCCAGGATGCGGACCTGCCCCTTGACGCCGGGCGCGTATTGCTGCAAATCGCCGCGCAGGGTTTCCAACTGGTTCAATACCAGCCTGGCGTGGCGCAACAGGGTCTGCCCCGCCGGCCTGAGCGTGATGCCGCTGTTGTCGCGGTTGATCAGCGCAATGCCCAGGGACTGCTCCAGGTTCTTGACCCGGACGCTGACGGCCGGCAACGACATGTGCGCGCGGGCGGCGGCGCGGGTCAGGCTGCTTTCTTCAGCGATATACACGAACAACTGAAGATCCGTAAGGTCGAAATGGTATGCCATGGGTCAAGAAGGCAGCTCGCGATTCGGTTCGCCGGAAAGACGGCCACGGTTGTGGGTTAAGCCAGGCTTAACCCGCTATTTGTGAAATATGAATTGTACATAGGCGCAAGATACGCCATTCTTGCCAGATCGAAGATTCCAGCATCCGCCCCCCTGGCAAAAGGCGGCCGGCGATGCCAGGGGATGAAACCGCCTGGCGGCGGGGAAACCAGCCGCCGCCAATGGAAATGCCATGACGATAGACATACAACACCTGAAACAATGGGAAGGCAAGACCGAGTCCTGCGACGACCTGATCTCCCCCAATCCCATTGCGGCCCTGGCGGCCACCCTGGGCAACGAGGCCCGGATGCAGGCCTCGGCCGGCGAACTGCCCCCGTTGTGGCACTGGATGTACTGCTTGTCCCTCGCCCCGCGGCAGCAGCTGGATTCGGACGGACATCCCGTGCGCGGCGGCTTCCTGCCGCCCGTGCCCTTGCCCCGCAGAATGTGGGCCGGCGGCCGCCTCACGTTTCTGCGCCCGCTGCGCGTCGGCGAGGCCATCGAACGAACCTCACGCGTCGTCAACGTGACCGCCAAGGAAGGACGTTCGGGCAGCCTGGTCTTCCTGCTGGTTCGCCACGAACTCGGCAACTCCGAAGGGCCCGCCATCGTCGAGGAACAGGACATCGTCTACCGGGAGCGGCCATCCGGCCTTGCTCCGGCTGCCAAGCCTGCCCCAGCGCCCACGCAGAGCCTGTGGGAGGAGCGGATACATCCGGACGAAGTGCTGTTGTTCCGCTATTCGGCGCTTACCTTCAACGGACACCGCATTCACTACAGCCGCAACTATGCGACCCAGGAAGAAGGCTACCCAGGCCTGGTGGTGCACGGACCTCTTATCGCCACGCTGCTGCTCGACCTGCTGGCTCGGCGCATGCCGCTGGCGCGGGTGGCGTCGTTCAGCTTCCGCGCCGTCCATCCCCTGTTCGACACGGGCGATTTCTACCTATGCGGCTCCCCTTCGGAAGACGGGCGCACCGTCGAGCTGTGGGCCCGCGACGAGAACGGCCTCCTGGCCATGCAGGCGCAAGCCGTGCTGGCGGCCGCATCACCGATCAATCCTTGACCTCCCGCCTGCCATGGACGGTCGCCCCCAACCACGAGAATCCCGATGCAAACTTTATCCGACAACTACCAGGACATCCGCGAAGCGGTGCGAGACCTCTGTTCGAACTACCCCGACGAGTATTTCCGCGAAATCGACGAACAACGCGGCTATCCCGAGGCATTCGTCGACGCGCTGACCAAGGCTGGCTGGCTGGCCGCCATGATCCCGCAGGAATACGGCGGGTCGGGACTGGGCCTGACCGAGGCTTCCGTGATCATGGAGGAAATCAATCGCTCGGGCGGCAACTCGGGCGCCTGCCATGGACAGATGTACAACATGGGGACCGTGCTGCGGCACGGCTCGGAACGGCAGAAGCAGGAGTACCTGCCGCAGATCGCCAGCGGCGACCTGCGGCTGCAAACCATGGCCGTTACCGAGCCCAGCACCGGCACGGACACGACCAAGCTGAAGACCACGGCCGTCAAGAAAGGCGATCGCTATGTCGTGAACGGCCAGAAAGTGTGGATCTCGCGCATCCAGCACTCGGACCTGATGATATTGCTGGCGCGCACCACGCCGCTGGCCGAGGTCAGGAAAAAATCGGAAGGCATGTCGATTTTCCTGGTCGACCTGCGCACCGCGCTGGGCAACGGCCTGACCGTGCGCCCCATCATGAACATGGTTAACCATGAAACCAACGAAGTCTTCTTCGACAATCTGGAAATTCCCGAGGAAAACCTGATCGGCGAGGAAGGCCAGGGCTTCAAGTACATCCTGGACGGCCTGAATGCCGAACGCACGCTGATTGCCGCCGAATGCATCGGGGACGGCTACTGGTTCGTCGACCGGGCCGTCAACTATGCCAATGAGCGCGTCGTCTTCGATCGCCCCATAGGCCGGAACCAGGGCGTGCAGTTTCCCATTGCCAAGTCCTTCGTGAACATCGAAGCCGCCAACCTCATGCGATACAAGGCCTGCGAACTGTTCGACGCCGGCCTGCCCTGCGGCGCCCAGGCCAATATGGCCAAGATGCTGGCGGCCGACGCCTCCTGGGAGGCGGCCAACGCCTGCCTGCAATTCCACGGCGGCTTCGGCTTCGCCTGCGAATACGACATCGAACGCAAGTTCCGCGAAACCCGCCTGTACCAGGTCGCGCCCATCTCGACCAATCTCATCCTGTCATACGTGGCCGAGCACATGCTCGGGCTGCCGCGATCGTTCTAACCCTGGAGCTCAATCAATGCGCCCTCTTGACGGAATAACCGTGGTAACGCTCGAACACGCAGTCGCCGCGCCGCTGGCAACGCGCCAGCTGGCCGACCTGGGCGCGCGCGTCATCAAGATCGAACGCCCGGGCCAGGGCGACTTCGCGCGCGCCTACGACACCCGGGTGGACGGCATGTCCTCGTACTTCGTATGGATCAACCGTTCGAAGGAAAGCATCACCCTCGACCTGAAAAAGCCCGAGGCGGTCGAAGTGCTGCAAAAGCTGGTCGGCAAGGCCGACGTGCTGGTGCAGAACCTGTCCCCCGGCGCCGCCGCCCGGCTGGGCCTGTCCGCGCAGGCGCTGCGCCCCGCACACCCCGGCCTGATCGTCTGCGACATATCGGGCTATGGCTCGGACGGCCCCTACAGCAATAAAAAAGCCTACGACATCCTGATCCAGGCCGAAGCCGGGCTGCTGTCGGTAACGGGCTCCCCGGAAGAGCCGGCCCGGACGGGCTTTTCGGCGGCCGACGTCGCGGCCGGATCCTACGCCTACAGCAATATCCTGGCGGCCCTGCTGCTGCGCATGCGCACCGGCCAGGGCAGCCACATCGATCTTTCCATGCTCGAGGCTCTGGGCGAGTGGATGTCCAATCCGCTGTACTACTCATACAAGGGCAACACACCCCCGCCCCGCGCCGCAGCCAGCCACCCCAGCATCTACCCCTACGGGCCCTTCCGTACCGGCGACGGAAAAACGGTGATCCTGGGCGTGCAGAACGAACGCGAATGGGCGTTGTTCTGCTCGGACGTTCTGCAGCAGCCGCAACTGGCGCTGGATCCCCGGTTCGCCTCGAACGTCGAACGCAACGCGCACCGCGGCGCCCTGCGCGAGATCATCGAGGACACCTTCGCCCCCCTGTCGGCCGCGCAGGTCATAGAACGCCTGGACCGCGCCAAGATCGGCAACGCCCGCATGAACACCATGAACGAAGTCTGGGAACACCCGCAGCTCAAGGCTCGCGACCGCTGGACGGAGGTCGATTCCCCCGTCGGCGCCATCCCGGCGCTGAAGCCGCCGGGAGTGAACGACGGCTTCGACTACCGCGTCGACGCCATCCCCGCGCTTGGGCAACACACCCACGCCATCCTGCAGGAGCTGGGCTACACCGGCGACGCCATCGCGGCGCTGCGCGAAGCCCAGGCCATTTGAAAGAGAATCATATGCAGAACCCTCAAAGCCCAAGCGCCATACTGGCGGAATTCGCCGCCCGACTGTCCTTCGACCAGATCCCCGAGGCGGTCGTGCGCCGCACCGAAGACCTGCTGCTGGACTGGTACGGCTCGGCACTGGCCGGCAAAGGCGCCCGGCCCGTGGAGTCCATAGAGCGCTTTGCCGTTGCGATGGGACCCGGACAAGGCGCCTCCGACGTCCTGATCTCCCGCCGCCGCAGCACGCCCTATTTCGCCGCCATGGTCAACGCCGCCTCGTCGCATTTCGCCGAGCAGGACGATGTACACAACGGCTCGGTATTTCACCCGGCAACCGTGGTGTTCCCCGCCGCCCTCGCCGTGGCCCAGGCCCTGGGACGCTCGGGCCGCGACCTGCTGACAGCGGCCGTGGCCGGATACGAGGCGGGCATCCGCATCGGTGAGTTCCTGGGCCGGTCCCACTACAAGGTGTTCCACACCACAGGCACCGCTGGCACCATTGCAGCAGCCGTCGCCACGGCTCGCCTGCTCGACGCCACGCCCGAGCAAATGCTGCATGCCATCGGCTCGGCGGGCACCCAGGCGGCCGGCCTGTGGGAATTCCTGCACGACGCCGCCGACTCCAAGCAACTGCACACGGCGCATGCCTGCGCCAGCGGCCTGGCCGCCGCCTACCTCGCCAAAGACGGCTTTACCGGGGCCAGACAAATACTGGAAGGCGCGCAAGGCATGGCAGCGGGAATGTCCAGCGATGCGGTTCCGGGCAAACTGACCGACCGCCTGTCCGAGCGCTGGGCGCTGGCTGAAACCTCTTTTAAATACCATGCCTCCTGCCGGCACACCCACCCGGCCGCAGACGCCTTGCTATTGCTGATGCAGCAGCAAGACCTGCAGGCCGACGACATTGCGCACGTCACCGCGCACGTCCACCAGGGCGCCATCGACGTCCTCGGCCCGGTCGTCGAGCCCGTTACCGTGCATCAGGCCAAGTTCTCGATGGGAACGGTGCTGGGCCTCATCGCCATCTTCCAGCATGCCGGCGTCAATGAATTCGAATCGTCGTTCAACGATCCGCGCGTGGCCGCGTTCAACAAGAGGGTCAGCATGGCGCTGGACGAGGAAGTCGATCGAGCCTATCCCGCGCGCTGGCTTGGCAAGGTGAGCGTGCGCACCACCGACGGCCGCGTGTTCACAGCCCGCGTGGACGAACCCAAGGGCGACCCCGGCAATACCCTGACGCGCGCCGAGCTGGAAGAAAAAGCGCTGCGGCTCGCCCGCTTCTCGGGCGCCGCGGACGAAGCGCAAATGCACCGGGCTTTCCGTAATATCTGGGATGTGGCCAATGCGCCTATCATCGGCAGCTGGATTGCGTGATCCACTCATTGACTCATCACATCGTTCCGCCCATGCAAACAAAACCCGCCAGCTCTTATCTCTTCGTACCGGGAACCCGCCCCGACCGCTATGCCAAGGCGTTCGACAGTGGCGCCGACGCGGTCATCCTCGACCTGGAAGACGCCGTGGCGCCGCAGGACAAACAGTCCGCCCGCGACAGCGTCGCCCAGCATCTTGCCGCCCTGCCGCCGGCATTGGTCCGGATCAACGGCATCGAAACCGAGTGGTTCCGCGACGACCTGCAGATGTGCCGAATCGCCGGTGCGGCGGGAATCGTCCTGCCCAAGGCCGAGCAGGTCGGCGACATCGAGTTCATCGTCAAGCAGCTCGGCGGCGCCCCCCTCCTGCCGATGATCGAATCGGCCAAGGGCATGTGGAATGCCCATGCCATGGCGCAGTGCGAAGGCGTGCAGCGGCTGATGTTCGGCTCCTTCGATTTCCAGCTCGACATGGGAATCCCGGACGATAACGAAGCCCTGCTGTATTACCGCTCCCAGTTGGTTCTGGTGTCGCGGGTCGCGGGCATTCAAAGCCCGGTCGACGGCGTCACCGCATCGCTGCAGGATCCCGCGGTGCTGCGCGCCGATGCGCGGCGCGCCAAAAGCCTCGGGTTCGGCGCCAAGCTGTGCATACATCCGCGGCAGGTCGACATCGTCAACGACATCTTCAGGCCCTCGGAACAGGAAATACAGTGGGCGAAGCGCATCGTCGAGGCCGCCGCTTCGGCTCACGGAGCGGCCATCGCCGTCGACGGCAAGATGGTCGACAAGCCTGTACTGCTGCGCGCGCAGGCCATTCTCGCCCGCGCTACCTGACGGACGAAGCCGGCGCGGGGCCGCCTCCGACGCCGTATCGACATTGTCTCGCTCGACCTCGGCCTGACCTCCAGGGCTTGCGCTTTGGCGTGCAGTCATTTACTATTGCATTACAGTGAAATTTCACTGTGATTTTACAAACCGAAATCAGGAGACATCCCATGTCGAAGAAAACCCGCGTCATCAGCCCCAATGTCGCAGAAGCTGCGCCCGGCCTTTGGTCCAACTGCCTCAAAGTGGACGACACCTTGTATCTTTCCGGGCTCACCTCGCGCGCCAACGACGGCGAAACCATCCTCGGCAGCGACGAATACGAACAAGCCAAGGTGATTTTCGGCAAAATCAAGAACCTGGTCGAAGCCGGCGGCGGCAAAATGGACGATGTCGTCACCATGACTATCTTCGTCACCAATATCAAGGGCAACCAGGGCGTCTGGAAAGCCCGCAAGGAATTCTTCACCGGAGACTTCCCGGCATGCGCCCTCATCGAAGTCAAAGGATTGGCCAAGCCCGAAATCCTGCTGGAAATCCAGGCTCAGGCCCGCATAGGCTGCAGCGCCTGAACCGGCATGCCGGTTCAGCCGGACACAGCGCGCGGCCACGCCGCATTGGCCCAGCCACGCCGTCGAATCTGGCCGGCCCGAATGGCTGCGGGCCGCGTCGGCGCCCCGCAGCCGTGCTACAGTGCGAACGACAAAGTCAAAAACGTCCCGCCGGTTTCTTCAGTTTCGTACAGAAAGCCCCTGTCCTATGCCCACCGCGCCCTCAACGCCACGTAACTCCAGGAAAAAAAAGCCGGCAATCACCGTGCCTCTGGCGGACAAAGCCTATATAGCCATCAAGAAAATGATCCTGACGCACCAGTTGACGCCGGGCGAACATATCAACGTGGCGATCCTGTGCGAAACCTTGTCCCTGGGCCGCAGCCCCATTCATCTGGCCATACACCGGCTCGATCGCGAGGGCCTGGTGGAGATCCTGCCGCGCAAGGGCATTTTGGTAAAGGCCGAGACGCTGGACGGCTTTCTGGACCTCATTGCCTCTCGTCAACTGGTGGAGCCTTACCTAACCGGCCTGGCCGTCGAGCACTCGACGCCGGAGCTGCTGTCCAAGCTGAAACAGCTTATCGAAGCCGGCAAGGAACGGCACCGGAACAACGACCGCTACGGCGCCATGGAAATCGACCGGCTGTTCCATCAAACCTTGTACGAAGCTGCCAACAACAAGCTGCTGGCGAACTTTGCCGCCCAGTTGCTGGACCGATCGGTTCGCCTGTGGTTTCGTCCCTTGACGGATCGCAGCGAACCCGCGAACACCGACGAACTGGAACGCCTGTACGCCGAAATCGAACGCGGCGACAAAAAGGCCGCGATCCAGCGCATGCAGGAGCATATCGGCTCGATCCAGCAAAAATACCTGGGTTAGGCGAAAACGGCAGCCGCAACCCCGATGCGCGGCCCGATACCCAACCACGCATTTCCCGCCAGGGACTCAACGGTTCAGTCCGGCTTCGCCAGGAAGCCGCCGATCGTTTCATCGGTATGGAACACCGGCTTCTCGTGATAGTGGGGCCCGTCGTAGATTTCGATGAGCACGCTACGCTCATGAGCCAGTGTGGGGCCGTGCGGATGCCCCACCGGGTTCATGTAGAACGAACCGGGCCTCAGGCGCAAGCCCACATCCGTATATTCGTAGTCGCCCTCCAGGCAGTACATGAACTGGTTGGAAGCATGCGTGTGCTTGACTGGAATATGGCCGCCCTTCTCGAACTCGAGCAGCGCAATGCTGGCGCTGGTGTCGGGGTTCTTCCATAGAAAATACTGGCGCAGCCCGAAGTCCGGAAAGAGCACCCACTTTTCGGGGTCGAGCTCGGTAGAGTGGATCAGAAGCTCGAGCGTCTTCATTGTATTCATATCGGCCGTCATTCCACGAACTCCGCCAATGACGGGCGCCCCGCCTTCACCCAGCGCTCGTATTCCTTGAGGCTTTCGGGCGTGGCGGGGAACATTTCCATGAGCGACCGGCCATTTTCAATATGCAGGGCGGCGAAGACTTCGTACTCCTCGGCGGCCCCGGCCTCCTCGGCCACCTCGTCGACCAAATGGCGCGGAATCACCACCACGCCATCGGCATCGCCCACGATGATGTCGCCGGGATAAATGGCCACGCCGGCGCAGCCGACCGGCTTGTTCAGCTCGAGCGCATGCATCGCGATGGGCGTCGCTGGCGAAGCCCCCTGCCGTTGATAGGCCGGCAGCCCCGTGCCTTTTATGCCGCTGGTATCGCGATAGCCGCCATCCGTGACCACGCCGGCGACACCGCGCTTCTTCAGTCGGCTGGCCATCATGTCGCCCATGGACGAAACGCGCGTATTGCCGAACGCATCGATGACCAGCACGCTGCCTGCCGGGCATTCCTCCATGGCGACGCGGTGCTTATTCTCAAGGCTGCCATAGTTCGTCAGGCTGTCTATGTCCTCGCGGGCGGGAATGAACCGCAAGGTATAGGCCGGACCGACCATGCGGGGCTGGTCCGGCGACAACGGCGACAGCCCCAGCATGCACGTATTGCGAAAGCCTCGCTTGAGCAAGGCATTCGCGATATTGGCCGTACTGGCCAACATGAGCGCCTGCCGGGTTTGCGGGGAAAGACCATCGACCTTGGAAGCGTCATCCGCCCCGGCCAGGTTTTGCACACTGATGTTTATCGAGTTCATAGTAGTCATTACATAGTTAGCGATGAAATCGCGGGAAGATCGGCGGCTCGGGCCTGAACGATCCGCCCGGGCTTGAAATTCCAATGCCGGGCCTATCGGGCCGTCTCCTTCATTACCGGATTGCGCAAGACGCCAATGCCCTGCACCTCGACCTCGACCGTGTCGCCATGCTTCATGAACAAAGGCGGATCGCGCCGCAGCCCCACTCCGCCCGGCGTTCCCGTGACGATCACGTCGCCCGGCTCCAGCGTGGTAAAGGTCGAGATATGGCTGATCAGCTCGGGCATCGAGAACGTCAGCATGTCAGTGGTGGTGCGTTGCATCTCGACGCCGTTCAGGCGTGTGACCAGGCTGGTCGGGACCGCGGGCGGCAACTCGTCCGCGGTGACCATCCATGGGCCGAAGGCTCCGGTGGCCGGGAAATTCTTGCCAGGCGCCCATTGCGACGTGGCCAGTTGCCAATCGCGCACCGAGCCGTCGTTGTAGCAAGACATGCCCGCAATATGGGAATAGGCCTGGTCTTGCGGAATACGGCGCCCGCCTTTGCCGATGACGATGGCGATCTCGCCCTCGAAATCGAATTGATCCGACTCGATGGGACACACCAGGGGCCGTCCGTGCCCCGTCTGGGACTCCGCCACGCGGGTGAAAACCACGGGGACGGCGGTGTCCGGGCGGTTCCCCTCGACCCGGTGCGCCTTGTAATTGAGCCCGGCGCAGAAAATGCGCGGCGGATTCGGGATGACCGGCAGGAACGTGACCTCGTCGACCCGGTAATCGGCCGGAGCACCCGCCACAAGGCCTTCGAAACGATCCAGCCAACCGCCCCTCAGAGCGAACAGCAGATCAGGGCAATTGTCCCGCAGCCGCACCCCAAGATCGAAAATCCGCTCGCCCTCGACCAGACCGAAGGTGGCGCGATGCTGAACAAAAAACGACATAAGCTTCATTGAATACCCCTCAAACTCCCAGGCAATGGAAAAACGTCAGGTTCTCGCCGATGTCCCAAGCGCGAACGCCAGGGCGCGCTTGGCCGCGACGCCCACCAGGCTGGCCCGATAGGATGCGCTGGCATGGATGTCGGAATTGAGCCCCTCCGGCGACTGCGCGCAATCGGTCAGCGCCGCTGGCCCGAACTCCAGGCCCAGCCGGCGTTCGAACTCGCGCTGGCGGAACACGCAGGGTCCCGCCCCGTTGACCGCCACCCTCACCCCGCCCGGCTCCGTCCGGGCAATGAAGCAGCCGGCCACCACGAAGCCCGAAGCCGGATTGGGTATCTTGCAATAGCCCGCCTGCAACGGGATCGGGAAGCGTATCTGCATCAGCAGCTCGCCGGCCTCCAGCGCGGTGCTGAACAGGCCGGTGAAGAAATCGTCGGCGGCAATGGTGCGGCGATTGGTGCGCAGCTCGGCGCCAAGCCCCAGCACCGCCGCAGGATAGTCGGCGGCGGGATCGTTGTTGGACACGGAACCGCCCATGGTGCCCATGTGGCGAACCTGCGAATCGGCAATGCCACCGGCCAGGAACGCCAGCGCGGGAATGGCTTTTTTGATGCCCGCATGCGCCGCCACTTCCGCATGCCGCGTCATGGCGCCGACCACAATATGCGTGCTGCCCGCCTCGATGCCGTACAACTCGGGTATGCCCTGCAGATCGACCAGCACGGTGGGGCTTGCCAATCGTTGCTTCAAGGTGGGAATCAAGGTCTGCCCGCCCGACAGCGGACGGGCATTGGGGTCGCCAAGCAGGATTTTCGCTGCCTCGTCGATGCTGCCCGGACGTACATAGCTGAAGTCGTACATGTTCAGGCCTCGCCGATGGGTATCTGGGACGGGACGGCGTCGGCACACGAATGAATCGCATCGACGATGTTCTGATAGCCCGTGCAGCGGCACAGGTTTCCCTCGAGCTCGTGACGTATCGTCGCCTCGTCGCCCGCGCAGCCGCGCCGCAGGATATCGACGCCCTGCATCACCATGCCGGGCGTGCAGTAGCCGCACTGCAGGGCGTGATGCTCGCGAAAAGCCTCCTGCAGGGGATGCATATGGGCCGCGGTGCCCAGGCCTTCTATGGTCGTCACTTCGCGGCCATCGGCCATGACGGCCAGCACCGTGCAGGACTTCACGCTACGGCCATCCAGGTGAACGGTGCAGCAGCCGCATTGCGTCGTGTCGCAACCCACGTGCGCGCCTTTTTGCGAGCAGTGCTCGCGCAGGTAATGCACAAGCAGCGTCCTGGCCTCGACTTCATGCGAATGCACGATGCCATTGACGGTGATGGTAACTATGGAACGGGACATCAACACACCCTCCCTATCGCGTTGCCAGATAGGCGGCCAATAGCGCGATCACCGTTACGGTAAACGCCCAGGTCCAGGCCGGCATCTGCACGGTAACCATGGCGCGACCGCCGCCGGCCGGAGCCTGCTCGGCCGCCTCGCGGGCCGCCACCGGGGCAACCGCGGGCGTGGCTCCCGCCTGCGCACCGGTCGGCGCCTCCGCCCGCGGCTCGGCCGGAGCGGTCAGGCGCTGGGTCAGCCGATCGAAAAACTGGGTGGCCATGCGGGCGGCGGTTGCATCGATCAGCCGCGAACCGATTTGAGCCAGGCGCCCGCCTATCTTGGCCTGCGCCTTGTAAGTCAGATTGGTGCTTTGCTCCGAGAGCTCGGCCAGTTCGACCTCGGCGCTTCCCTTGGCGAAACCCGCCACCCCGCCGTCGCCCTCGAAATCCAGCGTGTAGCGGGCGGGAGCCTGCACATCCTGGAATCTCAGTTTTCCGGAGAATCGGGCCTTCACCGGCCCGATGGCAGCCACGACCACCGCCTTGTAGCTGCCATCGCCCTGATCCACGACCGACTCGCAGCCCGGTATCGCCGCCTTCAGGGTTTCCGGATCCATCAGCGCCGTCCAGACACGCTCTCGCGCCAAGGGCAGGCTTTGCTCTCCAGTAAGGTTCATTTAAACAGTCTCCATTTTCAATTCTTGTCTTGCGGCGCAGCGTCGCCATGAGAGCCTTGCCCGGCGTTCCCGCTCTGGGCAATGGCCTGCCAGACCTTCAGGGGGGTCAGCGGCATGTCCAGATGCCGCACGCCATATGGGTGCAACGCATCGATCACGGCGGAAACGATGGCGGGCGGCAGCCCGACCGTACCGGTTTCCGCGCCGCCCTTGACGCCCAGCGGATTGGTCTTGGTGGGCACCGGGCGCAACGCGGTGATGAAGCGTGGAAAATCCTTGGCCTTCGGCATGGCGTAGTCGGTGAAGGATCCAGTAATGAGCTGGCCATCGTCCGCATGCACAACCTGCTCTTTCAGGGCCTGGCCAGCCGCCTGGGCGATGCCGCCGTGGATCTGGCCTTCCAGCAACAGCGGGTTGACGACATTGCCTACATCGTCGACCGCCACCACAGTGTCCAGCGCGACCATGCCCGTGTCGGGGTCGACCTCGACCTCGGCGATGTAGCACCCGTTGGGATAGTTTTGGGGATTGGCCGAAAAATACCCCCTGCCTTCAAGCCCGTTCCATAATTCGGCGGGCAGAGGCTTGGGAGCCCCCCAGGCATAGGTGGCCCGCGCCACGCGGTCCAGGGTGACCATCTTGCCGTCGCGATGCCTGTAGACGCCGCCCTCGAAATCCAGGTCGTCCTCCTGGCAATCGAGCAGAATGGCCGCAACGCTGCGTCCCCGCGCAATGATCTGCCGGCAGGCGGCCAACAGCGCCGAACCGCCCACGGTCATGCTGCGCGAGCCGAAACTGCCCCGGCCATTGGCGACCTTGTCGGTATCCCCCTGAACGTAGCGGATACGGTCTATCGGCACAGCCAGCCACTCGTGCACCATCTGCGAAAAACTGGTTTCATGCCCCTGCCCGTAGGAAAACGTGCCTGCCAATATCGTCACGCCGCCAGTGGCGTCGAACCGGACTTCCATGCGGTCGCTGATGGTGGCGCACACTTCGATATAGACGGACAGGCCACGGCCCCGCAGCAGCCCTTTTTCTTCGCTTTGCTTCTTGCGCGCCTCGAAACCGTTCCACTGATCCAGTTCGAGCGCCGCATCCATGACGGCTTCGAACTCGCCGCAATCGTAGGTCTCGTTGATGGCCGTGCGATAAGGCATCTGGTCGGGCCGGATGAAGTTGCGCCGGCGGATTTCCACGGGATCCAGGCCCAGTTCCGCGGCCGCGATGTCCAGCATCCGCTCTACCACCATCGTGGATTCGGGACGGCCCGCGCCCCGATACGTGGTGAGCGTACGGCTATGCGTGAATATGCCGTTGATTTCCACATGCATGGCGGGAAAGGCATACACGCCTGAAAGCATGCGGGCTCCGACCAGAGGTGGATGGGCGGTGGACGGCCCGAGCTGGCAGCCCAGGTCGTGATTCAGGATAACGCGCATTCCCAGCACCGTGCCGTCCTTGAGCAGGGCCAGCTGGGCATCGGCGATCTGATCGCGGCCGTTGAAGTCGGAAAGAAAGGCCTCGCTGCGGTCGCAGACCCACTTGACCGGCCGGCCGACGCGCCGCGCCGCCCACAGCACCAGGATTTCCTCGGGATACAGCCCTCCCTTGGTGCCGAACCCTCCGCCCACATCGCCCGCCACGACATGCACCCGATGCGCGGGCACCCGGAATATGTGCTCGGCAAGCAGCAGCCGGATGCGGTGCGGATTGGACGTCGAGGTTCGCAATTGGTATTGCTGGTTGGCTTCGTGATAACTGCCCAAATAGGTGCGGGGCTCCAGCGGATTGCCCGCCATGCGCTGATTGACGATGCGCGCCTTGACGACGTGCTCGGCACGCGCAAACGCGGCATCGGTCTTCGCCGCATCGCCAAGCTCGTGCTGGAAGCAACGGTTGCCGGCGGCGTCCGGCCATACCAGCGGCGCGCCGTCGGCAATGGCGGCGGCTACCGTGGGCGCGGCCGGCAGCACCTCGTAGTCGACCTTGATGCGCTCGGCGGCGTCCATGGCGATTTCCAGGGTCTGCGCAACAATGAATGCCACGCCCGAACCGATCGCCAGCACCCGGCCATCGGACAAAGGCGGAAATGGCGTGCGGTGATACGTCTTGCCCGTTATGGACGGCGGAATGCTCACGCAGGGCATCTCGCCAAGGCCGTCGGCCTTGTAGTCCTCGGCCGTCAGCACCGCGTACACACCGGGCACGTCGAGTGCAGGGGCGACATCGATATCGCGTATCAGCGCATGGGCCACGGGCGAACGCAGCACATAGCCGCGCGCCTGGTCGGGAAGGTTGAAGTCGTCGGCATAAGCGCCTTGCCCGGTCAGCAGGCGTGGATCCTCCAGGCGCGGCATGGAAGCCCCGATGCCTTGCGATACGGCGGCCAGGGGTTCAGATTTCATGGCGCCCGCCTTTTCGACCGATATGTGCAAATGAATTCTTCACGGCAAATTTCCATTCTCTTCAAGCTTGCGTGGCGCCGCCCATGGCCATGGAATCAGACCCGGCCAGCCTGGCATAGCGGCCGCCGTGAAACAGCAGTGGGCCCTCGTCGCGCGATCGATGCTCGAGGCTCTTGACCTCGCCCACGAACAAAGTGTGATCGCCGCAGGCATAGACATGCCGCAGCTCGGCGGCGATCTTGACCTTGGCCTGCGCCAGGACAGGCGCGCCGCTCAGCGATTCGAACTCGGGTTGCCGCCCCTCGGCCGGCTTGCCGGCAAAATGGTTGCTGCACCATTCCTGGTGCTCGCTGAGCATGCTGACTCCGAAGCGGCCTCCCTGCGCTATCTTGGAGTGCATCCGCGCATTGCAGGCCACCGACACGATGATCAGGGGAGGCTCCAGCGAGCCCGACATGAATGCATTGGCCGTCATGCCGTGCGTATGGCCGTCGATGCTCGTGGCGATCACCACGACCCCCGTGGCGAACTGGCCCATGGCATTGCGAAAATCCCGCGCGTCGAAGCCGGGCGCATCGCCGCCCCTGTCCACGTTGATTCCGATATCCGATGTTCGCATTCCATTCTCCTTGAAAAACCCGCCGCCGCTGCCACCCGATTCCAGTCCCGTGGAAGCGGCGTGCACGTCATCTTCGCGACGCGGCCCGCTACTCGAAAAACTCCGGCGTGGGATCCATCCCCCACTGGGTGGTCTCGTCGGCGCGCCCTGCGAACTTGCCGGGCTGGAACTCCCGATCGACGGCATCGCCGTCGGTGTAGTGCTCGACCCGGAAGCCGAAGGGATCCCGCCAGTAATCGAATATCTGGCTGCCGATCAGGTGGCGGCCGACACCGACATCGAGGCGATAGCCCCGCGAGGCCAGGTAATCGTGCGCTCCCATGACTGCATCCAGATCCTGCAGCTCGAACGAGCAGTGATGCACGCCGGTTTCCTCCGCTTGGACGATGAGCATGGAGTGGTGGTCGACCAGCTCCGGACCCTTGTCGCAGCGCAGGAACGTGCCGATCACCGTGCTCTCGTCACCCGGAATGCACATATAGTCGGAGGGCAGCAACTGGAAACGCTTCTGGAACCAGGCGACGGATTCGTCGTGATTGCTGACTCGCAGGACGAAGTGCCCCAGGCGCAGCACCAGGCCCGGCTCGCGCTTGGGCCGCAGCGACTGGTTATGGCGCTGCTTGTCCCTGCCGCTGTTGAAGGGATGGGGATCCCGGACGGGCAAGGGGCTGGCGGCCTCCTGGCCCCATACGGCGTCGATGGCGACGCCGTCGGGCGTAGTCATGCGCACTCTCCAGCCGCCGCCTGGGGCATCGATGGCCTCCACCGGCGATGACCCTTCCAGCCCGGCCAGGGCATCGAGCTCGGCGCGCGAGCCGACCAGCAGGCCGCCTCCCAGGAAGCGATTGTCGGCGCCCAGTCGGGTGACGTGCAGGTATGGCGCCGTGTCCGCGCCACGCATGTAAAGAACGTCGGGTTCCTTCCTGGCCGTGACCAGGCCGAAATCCCGCATGAAGGACTCCATGAGATCCAGGTCGGTGGCCTGGTAAACCACATAGGCGATCCCTTGTGCTTTAGTCATTGATTGCTCCGCAAACATGTGATCCATGGGACTCGCGCTTAACGGCGCAGGACGCTCACGTCGTCCGGATTGACCAGATCCGGCACCGTCCAGCCGTCCAGATCGTATTCGTTCATGCAGGTCTCGACGAAGCTCTTCATGTTGGCCATGTCGCCGCTGCCTTGCGCATCGAACAGGTTCGCCATGCGGGTGACGTCGTTGGAACCCAGGTAATTGATTTCGTACAGCTCGTGGCGGGCGCCGAATTCGGTGCCGATGGTGTCCCAAAGCAGCTTCATGGTCTTGACGCGCTCCACCGCGTCGATGTCTCCGGTGCCGCGCACGTATTGGTCGAGATAGCCGCGGATTTCCGGCGCCTTGAAGTCGTCGGCGTGCGAGTTCAGGTAAATGAGGCCGCTGGCGACGCTGGTCTCGATGATGTTCTTGATCGCAGGGAATGCAATTTGCGACAGTACGCGGTAGGCGGTCGCAAACCGCGCATCGGGCTGCACCATGCCGTTCCAGGCAATATCGCTTTTCGCCATGGCGTCCGACATGGCCCACATGGAGTTGCGCCAGGCAAGCACCTCGCCCAGGCGCGACTGAACACCATGGAAGGAAACGCTGCCGGTGATTTCCAGGGCCTTGCACAACAAGCCGCAAATGAAATCCAGCTTCACGGCCAGGCGGGTGCAGCCATGCATGGAGGCCCGGCTGTTGAAGCCGGAGTCGGGTGCAAAGCGGTTGGCCTGATCGACATCGCCATGCATGAACACGTCTTCCCAAGGGACGAACACATTGTCCAGAACCAGGATGGCGTCGTTCTCGTCCAGGCGGCTGGAAAGCGGGTAGTCGAAGGGGCTGCCCAGCACGGCCGCGCGGTATTCATTGGAAATGCGCGAGATCATCTTGACCCCGGGCGCCCCGGTGGGCACCATGAATACCGGCGCGAACCGCGGATCCTTGATGGGCACCTGCCCTGCGTGGGCGACAAACGTATAGTGCGTAAGCGCAGAAGCCGTCGCCACGACCTTGGCGCCGCTCACGTAAATGCCCGCGTCGGTTTCCTTGACGACGCGGATGAACACGTCGGAGGTATCGGCGCTGGGCTTGTTGCGGTCGACCGGCGGATTCATGATGGCGTGATTGATGTACCAGGTGCGCTCCTGGGCCTTTTTGTACCAGCGCAACGCATTTTGCTCGTAGCCCCGGTAGAACGCCGAATTGGCGCCCAGCGTCCCCAGGAAGGAGCCCTTGTAATCGGGCGAACGCCCCATCCATCCATAAGACACGCGCTGTATTTCGGCGATCGCGTCGCGCTGCGCCACTTGCTCCGCAACGGTATGCGGCGCGCGGAAAAAGCGATGGGTAAAACCACCCGAGTCGTTGGCCGTCGTCAGGATGTCGCGCTTCGACTCGTCGTGCAGCGCATCGTAGATGCGCGCCACCATGCGGGCGGAATTGCGGAATGCGGGGTGCTCGGTGATTTTTTCGACCCGCTTCCCGTAGATCCAGACCTCGCGGCCGTCATCCAGGCTGTCCAGGTACTCCTTGCCGGTAAAGGGCACATTCTTTACGCCGGAAATCACTTCAGGGCTATTCATGGATTCAGTCTCCTAAGATATTTGTAGGTTGGCCGCGCCGTTCTTGCGCCCGGCAAGCCAGTAGTCATAAACAAGATTCATTTTCTGGAAAGCGCCATCGCAAAGATCAGGATCGCGCCGATCGCCATCGTCGAAGCATAGGCGCCGACCTGCATGAGGTTCAAGCCGTTCTGCACCAGCATGATCAGTACCGTTCCCAGCACGACGTTGAATGTGCGGCCCACGCCCCCCGCCAGGCTGACGCCGGCGATGACGCAGGCGGCAATCGATTCCAGCGGCAGGCTCGAGCCTATATTCGACTCACCGGTGTCCAGGCGCGCCGTCAACAGCAATCCCGTGATGGCGGCGAATACGCCGGCAATGACGAAGGCCAGGATGATCACCCGTTCGCAACGAACCCCCGAAAGCTGGGCGGCGCGCAGGTTTCCGCCCACCGCGTACAGGTGGCGGCCAAAGCGCGTCCACTCCAGCAGGAAGTAAACGCACACGATCAAGGCAATGGTCACCAGGGTGGGGATGGGAATGCCCGCAATCTCGCCAAAGCCGAATGTCTCGCCGAACTGGGTCGGAATGCCGTAGACGGGCACGCCGCCGCCGATGAAAAGCGCCACGCCGAACACGACCGAGGACATGCCCAGCGTCATCATGAACGGCGGGATGCGCATGATGGCCGAGCCCACGCCGTTGATGAGGCCGACGCAAGCTCCGATCGCGGCGCCAGCCAGGATGCCCAGGCCAATGGCAAGCCATGGGTAGTCAGGCATGGCGGCGAACGTGCCGGCCATGACCATCGCCCCCACCACCGACACCAGCGCGGCAATGACGCCCACTGAAAGGTCCAGTCCTCCGACGATCAGCACCACCAGTTGCCCCAGCGAAACAATCATCAGGTAAACGGATTGGCGCGCAACGTTGGTAAGGTTGTCGGCGCTGAGGAATCCCGGCGCCCCCAGCGAAAACAGGATCAGCGCGGCGACGAACAGCACCGGCAGCACCAGCGCCTGGCGGTAATAAAGCAGGAACTTGACCGCAGGCCTGAGCCTGCCCTGACGGTCGGGAATCTGGACTGCCGCCAGGGGCTTGGAAATGTCCGAGGTAGCCATAAGAAGTCTCACTAAAAAAATTTTTCCAGAACGCGATGTTCTTCGTAATCACCGCGTTGAAACTCATCGACGATGCGCCCGCCATTCATGACCAAAACACGATGAGACAAGCCGAACAGCTCGGATAGATCCGACGACACCAGCAAGATTGCGGCGCCGGCCTTGAGCAGATTCGCCATATATTGGTAAATGGCCGGGCGGGCGCCCACGTCGACGCCCACGGTGGGCTCGTCGAAGACATACACGCCGATATTCTGGGCCAGGCCCTTGGCGAGCAATACTTTTTGCTGGTTGCCACCCGAAAAGTTGCTGACGGACTCGCCCAGCCTGGCTTGCGGAAACATGACGCTGCGGGACAATTCGCCAAGCAACTGGTTCTCCTGGCGGGGCTTGAGCCACCGGCCCGCAATGCGCCCCCAGGCAAGACCCGACAAGCTCATGTTCTCCCGAGCCGAACGGCCCATCGCCAGGCCATCGTTCTTGCGATCGGAAGGGCTGTACCAAAGTCCCTTGGCAATGGCATGCGCCGGGTGCGAGAAACGCACGGGCTCGCCATCCAGGCGGATCTCGCCCGCCTTGACTTTGCGCAGGCCGAAACAGGCTTGCCCCAGCTCGCTCTTGCCGCAGCCGACCAGGCCGGCCACACCGACGATTTCGCCGGCCCGGACTTCCAGATTGATGTCCGTTACCGTCGTCACGCCCAGCTCCGGCGCAAGGCTGAGATTGCGCAGCGTCAGGCGGCTGTCTCCTGTGGGCTCTGGCAGTTCCGGGTAGATGTCGGACAATGCCCTGCCCGTCATCAATTGAATCAGCTCGCTCTCGGGAGTGTCCGCCGGAACCGTGGCAATGAGGTTCCCGTCCCGCAACACCGACACCTCATCGCCCAGCAAGGGGATTTCGTGCATGCGGTGCGTAATGTAGATGATGGCGCAGCCGTCGTCCCGCAGGCGCCGGACCAGCGCGAACAGCGCCTTGGCGTCATGCTCGGACAAGGAGGCGGTGGGCTCGTCCAGGATCAGCACGGCGGGCGGGCGGCGCAGCGCCTTGCAGATCTCCACCATTTGCTGCTTGCCCCGGGCCAATGTACAGACATGATCGCCCGGCGCCAGGTCGAAGCCCAGGTCGGAAATCAGCGCCCGGGCGGACTGGGTGGCCTCGGCCTTGGAAAGCACCCCCAGCGTGGAGGCCGGCTCCTCGCCGAGCACGATGTTCTCGGCGACGGTCAGCTGCGGAACGAGCGAGAACTCCTGAAATACCGCGCGGATGCCGTGCGACCTGGCGTCGGCCACGCTGCGGAAGGCGCCGGCATGGCCGCCTATTTCAACCCGGCCTTTGGTGGGCTGGTTGGCGCCCGCCAGCATGGAGATGAACGTCGATTTCCCCGAGCCGTTCTCGCCGAAGAGCACATGCACCCGGCCCGGCAGGATGTCGAGGTCGACCCGGTTGAGCGCGACGTTCGTCCCATAATGCTTGGTCAAGCCCCGCACCCTCAGCAAAGCCTCGGGCGCGGGATGCAGATCGGCGGCATTCATTTGCGCAATCTCCCGCAACGCGGCTACTTGGCGCCGTTGAAGCTGAAGATCGGCTTGAAGCTGGGAGGAGCCAGGACTTCAAGAGGATCGATTTCCTTGACCGTGGCGGGCGTATACACCTTGCCCAGCGTATTGACCGTGGTCACGGGCTCGCGGTTCTTGCCCTCTTCGAGTATGCGCACGGCGGTGTCGATCTGCATGCGCGAGGTCAGCACCACGGGCGCGACACCCGCCGCCTCGATCCGGTTGCTCTTCAAGGCCTGGTACACACCCGGGGTCAGGTATACGGAAACCAGCTTTACCTTTTTATCCAGCTTTTGCGCCCGCAGCAAGGGAATGGCGGCCTCGACCATGACGGCCGTTCCCACCACGTAGTCCAGGTCCTTGTGAGTTTGAAGCATGTCCTCCACCAGGCGGCCCTGCACCTCTTTGCCCACGTCGCCATACTTGGTCTCGTCGACAACCACCGCGCTGTCCTTGATTCCTTCGTGGAACCCTGCGTTGAAGGCCTCGACGAAACCCGCGCCGGCAGGCCCCGGCAGCCAGCCCACATGAACGGTGGGCGTGCCCTTGGGATGCTTCTTCGCCAGGTACTGGCCTGCGCGCATCGCCTCGTCGTGAGGATTGGTCAGCACGCGGGCCGATACGTCTTTGGACGTTACGCCATTGATGGCGTCGACGACGACAATATTCTTTTCCTTGAGGCTGCGCAACAGGTTATCCATGCCATCCGCCGCAATGGCCACCATCACCACCGCATTGGCGCCGCCGGCGACGCAATCCTCGATCTGCGAGATTTGATTGCTCAATTGCGTATAGCCGCCCGCGTCCAGGACCTGTACGCTCACTCCCAGGCGTTTGGCCTCTTCGACGGCACCGTAATCGGACGCCAGGAAGAACGGGTCCTTCATATGGGGGTAGGAAACGCAAATTTTCCAGTTGCGGCTGGCCTTCTTGGTTTGCGCCTGATATTCGACTTGCGTGGTCTTGCCGTCCGCCGTGGTCAGGTTCACGGGTTGCGGGAACCAGTCGGCGGCCTGGGCGGACGCGGTGATTGCCAAAACAGCCATGGCGGCGGCACTGCGCGCCACGATGCGACGAGTAATCATGATTAGGTCCTTTTGTCTCGCGTAGTTATGGATGGCGGTTGCGCCATTTCGTCTTGTCTTTTTAACGACGTGAGACATGGTAGACATTGGCCTGACATAAGGTCAATTGAAATTTAAAGGCGTTTCACATAACATTTAGCTCATATCCATGATTACCCTGGGGCACCGTCACCATGTCCAGATCCGATTGGTATATCCGCGCAAACCTCAAGCTCAGGCATCTGCAATTGCTCGTCGCGCTGGACGAGATGCGCAGCGTCAGCAGGGTGGCGGCGGCGCTTTCGCTGACCCAGCCGGCAGTCTCCAAAATGCTGTCGTCGCTCGAGTCGGGCATGGGCCTGCGGATTTTCGAACGCACGCCCGCCGGGCTGGCGCCCACGGAACACGGGGTATGCCTTATTCGCCACGCCCACGATATCCTGGCGCGCCTCAACATGGTCCAGTCCGATCTGCGCGACATCAGCGAAGTGCCGGTCATACGGGTATCGCTGGGGGTCATGCCGGCCGCCGCGCTGAAGCTCGGGCCGCAGCTCATCGAACTGCTGGAATCACAGACCCAGGACGTCGCCGTGTCCGTGCAGGAAGGCACAATGGAAAGCCTGCTGCCCGCGCTGCGCGCCGGTTCCATCGACTTCCTCGTGGGGGTGTTGCCCAATCGGCCGCTGGGGGCCGAATTCAGCTACGAAGTGTTTTACGAAGACCCCTTCGTCATCTCCGTCCGCTGCGGGCACCCGCTGGCCCGGAAGGATTCGGTCGACTGGAGCGACCTGCAGGGCCTTCCCATGATCCTGCCGCCGCAAGGGGCGCTTACCCGCGAATTGATCATCAGCATCCTGGCAAACCACCAAATCAACATTCCGCGGCGCATCATCGAATCGGTGTCCATGATGACCATCGTGGGGGTCTTGCAGAACCGCGACATCTTCGGCCTGCTGCCGCTGGAAATGGCGCAGTACTTCGCGGCCCTGGGCGTGCTGTCCATCCTGCCCCTGCCCGTGCCTGACGCCCATCGCAACGTCGGCATCATGTGGCGCACCGACGTGCAATCCAGCACGACCCACAATCGCGTGCTCCAGATATTCCGCGGCGCCTACCCGAAAACGGCAAGCTCCTAGACACGCCCCTAGTCAAACCCCGGCCTGACTGGTTATAGTGTTGGTTGCACTGCAACATAGACAAACGGGCCACGGCGGCATCGGGCCTACCAGGAGACTTTGTGGATCACTCAGCACCCGGCGCCGCGGCGTCCTCTTCCCTGCGCAACGATATCCGCCTGCTTGGCAAGACCTTGGGCGAAGTCATCAAGGAATGCGACGGCAAGGCCGTCTACGAAATCATCGAAAAGCTTCGTCAGGCGGCCGTGAAGTTTCGCCGCGAGGGGGATGCGGCATCGGGAAAAATCCTGGAGCGTCAAATCGTTCGGCTGGCCAGCCACAAGGCCAACTCGGTCGCTCGGGCGTTCAGCTATTTCCTGCAATTGTCCAACATCGCCGAAGACCGCGACCAGAACCGGCGCCAGCGCAAGCACGAGCTGACCAGCGGCGAGCCGGCGCACGGCAGCCTGCAGCACGCCCTGACCTTCCTGAAGGCCCAGGGCATTGGCGGACACAAGGTTAGGCGCTACCTGGAAAGCGCCTGCATCATGCCGGTGCTTACCGCGCACCCCACCGAAGTCCAGCGCAAAAGCACCCTGGACCTGCACCGCGAGATCGCCGCCCTGCTGGCCCACGAACAGGACACCCTGACGCCTTCGGAAAGGCGCGCGCTGCAGAAACGGCTGACGGGCCTGGTCGCCATGCTGTGGCAGACGCGCATGCTGCGCCAGCAAAGGCTGACGGTCATCGACGAAATCGACAATGCGCTCACCTACTACACCAGCACCTTCCTGACAGCCATTCCCCGGCTCTACCAGGACTTGTCGAATCAGTTGCAAGGCCCGGCCCGCAACATTTTCGACGAGAGCGGCGAGCCGCTGCCGCCATTCCTGCGCATGGGCAACTGGATAGGCGGCGACCGGGACGGCAATCCCAACGTCAATGCGACGACACTGGAGCAAGCGCTGCTGCGCCAGTCCACACTGGTGCTGCGCCACTACCTGCACGAAGTCAAGCAACTGGGAACCGAGGTTTCCATCTCCCAGTCGCTGAGTCCGGTAAGCCCCGCGCTGCGGGAGCTTGCCCAGGAAAGCCAGGACCCCTCCCCCCACCGGCTGGACGAACCGTACCGCCGCGCCTTCATCCATATCTATGCCAGGCTGGCCGCCACGTCCATCGCGCTGACCGGCCATTCGCAGGCGCTTTGGCCGACCTACGAGGCCCCGCCCTACGCGGATCCCCAGGAGTTCGAGCACGACCTGCAAATCGTGCTCGACTCGCTCGGCAAGCACCACGGCTCGCTCATCGCGCCGCTGCGGCTCGACAGCCTGCGCCAGGCCGCCAGCGTATTCGGCTTCCACCTGGCCACGGTCGATCTGCGCCAGAGCTCGGACGTCCACGAACGCGTGTTGACCGAGCTGTTCAAGGCGGCCTGCGTCATGCGCAACAACAAGGTCGTCGACTACGCCGCCTTGTCCGAGGAAGAGCGCATCAGCCTGCTGCGCAGCGAAATCCGCCAGGCCAGGCCCCTGGTGTCGCCGTGGATATCCTATTCGGCCGAAACCGAAAAAGAACTGGCCATATTGCGCATGGCGGCGGCTTGCCGCAAGAAATATGGCGACATGGCCATCAAGCAGGCCATCGTTTCGCACACCGAAACGCTCAGCGACCTGCTCGAAGTGCTGGTGCTGCAGCAGGAAACCGGACTCATCGCGCCGGCCTGGAACCAGGCTTCCGACAACAGCGAAGGCGGACTGATGGTGGTGCCCTTGTTCGAAACCATACCCGACCTGGAGCGCAGCGCCGGCATCATGGCGCAATGGCTGGACCTGCCCGAAGTCAAGGCCCGTGTGCGCCACGCGCAAGACGGCGTGCAGGAAGTCATGCTGGGGTATTCCGACAGCAACAAGGACGGCGGCTATCTGACCTCGAACTGGTCCCTCTACCAGGCCGAGCGCCAACTGGTCCAGGTATTCCTGAAACGCAAGACGCGCCTGCGGCTGTTCCATGGCCGGGGCGGATCGGTGGGCCGCGGCGGCGGATCGAGCTTCGACGCCATCCTTGCCCAGCCGCCGGGCACCGTCAACGGCCAGATACGGCTGACCGAGCAAGGCGAAGTCATACAGGCCAAGTACAAGAACGCCGAAGTCGGGCGCTACCACCTGGAAATGTTCGTCGCGGCGACGCTCGAGGCCAGCCTGGCGCCCAAGCTGGCGGCGGCGCAAACCGAAGACGAGAACATGGCCCGGTTCGGTTCGGCGCTGGACTTCATGTCGGCCACGGCCCAGCAGGCCTATCGCGATCTGGTCTACGCCACGCCGGGCTTCAACGACTACTTCTTCGCCTCGACGCCCATACTTGAAATCGCCGGGCTGAACATCGGCTCACGGCCCTCGTCGCGCAAGGCCAGCCAGAAGATCGAAGACCTGCGCGCCATTCCATGGGGGTTCTCGTGGGCGCAGTGCCGCCTCTTGCTGACCGGCTGGTACGGTATGGGAACCGCCCTGTATCGCTACGTCGAACATGGCCACGAGAACGGGCCGGCGACAGCCGCGGCGCGCCTGGCCATGCTGAGGAAGATGGCGCGCGACTGGCCTTTCTTCAGGACGCTGCTGTCGAACATGGAACAGGTGCTGGCCAAGACCGACCTGGGCATCGCCCGGCAGTACGCCGGCCTGGTGGCGGACGCCGCCTTGCGCAACCATGTGTTCGGACGCATCGAGGCCGAATTCCTGCTGACCAGGGAAATGTTCACGCGGGTCGCCCAGCGCGAATTGCTGGCCGAAGACCCTCTGCTGGCCAATGCCCTGAGCGAACGTTTCGCCTACATCGACCCACTCAACCACCTGCAGGTCGAACTGCTGAAGCGCCATCGGCAGGAAGGAGAAAAGGCGCCGCGCCGCGACGACAAGGAAAGCCAGATCCAGCGGGCCATACACATGACGATCAACGGCATCGCCGCCGGACTGCGCAATTCGGGCTGAAGGCGGCAGTGGATCTTGCACCGGAAAGGCATGCGCCGGCAAGGGATCGGCAACCGATCTGCCGGCTGCGAGCTAGCTGCCGCCCCGGCCCCGCTGCTCGGCCCCGTACGGCGGCAACTCAGCTTCGAACCGCGATCAGCGGTCGCGGCTTGGCTGCGGCGCTCCGGCCTTGCCTGCTTCCCGCTGGGCCGAGTCGCTCAAACGGCGCGAGTCGTTTTGGCCATCGGGATCGCTTGAACGATGAGGATCGTTCTGGCGGCTTGGATCATCCGGCCGGCTAGGGTCGTTTTGGCGACTGGGGTCGCCAGGCTGTTGACCAGGCGCCTGGCGCGAAGGCTTCTGCCCCGGATCGTCCACCGGGCGATTGCCGGGATTCTGCACTTGCGGATTTTGATTTTGATCGGTGCTCATATAACACTCCTAGATTGAAATACCTTGGAAAACACTCAAGGCAGCTCAATCCTACAAATGCATCGTCGCCGCGCACAGATGGAAACTCTTCATTTTTGCTAGTGCTTTTACACCGGACTCAAAGCGGGCATTGCATTGGCCTCGCGCGCCCCTCCTGGGGCGTTTGTCAAAAGCATACAACGTGTAAATTTACTTTTTAAAAAGACCGGATCTTGGCGGGCAGGCTATTCTTAGCGAGCCTCAACATGTCATAAGCGCAATCCCTTACGGAGCCGTATATGAGTACCGAGCCCATCGCCCCAACCACAAATCGCCAGCATCTGCAGCAGATCATCAGCGGCCTGATCGAAGGCGTCATGCTGATCGAGCCCGACAAGTCCATCGCCTGGGCCAACCAGACGGCGCTTGACATGCACGGCGTACAAACGCTGGAGGAACTGGGTAAAACGGCCGACGGCTACGGCGAGAAATTCATGCTCAAGTATAGAAACAACCACCGGTTGTCCTGCGCGCAATATCCCATCGAGCGCGTACTTTCAGGAGATGAGTTCGCCGATGTAGTGGTGGAAGTCACGCGAGCGGACGATGCCGATTTTCGTCGAATACACCAGGTAAGCGGCCTGATATTGAACGACGAGGCAAAAAATCCGGAAGCGGCTGTGCTGGTCATGCACGACGTCACCGAACGCTACAACGCAGAAGAACGCTTCGAAAAAACGTTCAACGCCAATCCGGCCCCCGCCTTGATATGCTGTCTGGCCGATTTACGCTACGTCAGGGTCAACCAGGGGTTCCTGGACATGACAGGCTATCGCCGCGAGAAGGTCATAGGCAGATCCGTTTACGAAATCGATGTCCTGGCTTATGCCGACAAAAAGGATGAGGCTATCGCCAGCCTGAACGAAGGCAAGACCATTCCGCAAATGGAGGCCAAGCTCAAACTGCCGGGCGGAAAGGAAAAATCTGTCATCGTCGCCGGCCAGCCCATGGAAGAGGGAGACAGGGATTGCATGCTGTTCACCTTCATCGACCTGGATCCGAGAAAACAGGTGGAAAATGAATTGCGGGGAATGCAGGAACGTTTTTCAAAAGCCTTCCGGCTTGCTCCCGTTCCCATGTTCTTGAGTACGCTCGAAAAGTTTCACTTGCTGGAAGTGAATGACGCATTCCTGAACACCACCGGCTATTCGGCTGAAGAAACCTTGAACCATGACTCGGCCGACCTCTCGATATGGGCGGATGCCAGGGAATACCAAAAACTCGAAGCCTTGCTGATCAAGACCAACAGCGTCCGCAACCATGAAATCCAGTTGCAGACCAAGGAAGGCACGCTGCTGGACTGCCTGGCTTCAGCCGAGACCGTCAGCATCCAGGAAAAGCCGTGCGTGCTGTTCGTCATCCAGAACATCACCGAGCGCAGGCAGTCCGAAGTGGAACTTATCGCGGCAATCGAAACAGTCATGCAGGACACATCGTGGTTCAGCCGCACTGTCATCGAAAAGCTGGCGCAGATCCGGCGACCGCAAGGCAGGCAGGACAACGCGCTGGAGCTGGCCGACTTGACGCCGCGTGAGCATGATGTCCTGGGGCTGATGTGCCAGGGACAAAGCGACGAAGAAATCGGCGCGACACTCCATCTGGCGCGCAATACCGTGCGCAACCATGTGGCCACGATCTACAGCAAGATCGATGTGCACAGGCGCAGCGCAGCGATTGTATGGGCACGAGAGCGTGGCATTATCGGCTACGAGGAATTCTCTCACGGCAAGAAAAACCGTACGAAATAAAACGTCCAAAAATACTAGTGCTCCTAGTACTGGCTGGTCTTTCTGCAGGTGCGGTCCATGGATAAAGTGCAGATATCCGCAGCCGTTGGGGGCATCGGCATTCCGTCAAGCGCCTGTCACACGGCCTGTGGATTTCATCCGTACTCGATCAAGAAAGGAACGAACATGGACAACGACCGCATCAAGGGCGCAGGCAAGGAAGTCAAGGGCACGATCAAGGAAGCCGTGGGCAAGGTCACGGGGAATCGCGCAACGGAAACCGAAGGCAAAGTGGACAAGGCCGTGGGCAAAGTCCAGCGAAAGATCGGCGAAGCCAAAGACGACATACGCAACGCCCGCGACAAAACATAATCATTGCAACCATCCGGCGGGCGCCAAGGCCGCCGCCTCCATGCATACACGCTAAGTCGGTGCGTGAGACATGGATTGCCGGTCATCGGCCGGGCAGGTCTGCGCGCCCTCGCAGAGCCGGCGGTTCCTGGCCGCGCTCCGGGCGGGATCGATGATGAAGCAGCCCAGCAGGCCGAACACCACGAGCAGCGCGCCAGCGAACATATAGCTGTTTGCGTAGCCGGCGGCCACGTTCGCCTTGCCCGCCGCGCCGACCAGCCAGCCCGTCACCGTGGGCGCGATCAAGCCCGCCGTCGTGCCCACCGAACTGTTGATGGCCAGCAGGCCGGCGCGCTGCCGAAGCGGCGCGAACTCGCCGATAATGGCGGGCCCGATGCAGAACACGATATTGGGCAAGGCGCAGCCTATGGCCAGGAACACGATTTTTGCGACTGGCCCAAAGTCCAGCAGCATAGCGGCGAAAAGGCTGACACCGCCCAGCGCGATGAGGCCGCTCATGAGCACGGCACGGGACAAGCGCGAGGGCACGCCCTTCTTGACGAGCAGATGCTGCGACAACCACGAGCCGCCAAGCTGGAACGGAATATTGGCGCCCACGATCACGGCGATCAGCCATCCCATGTCCACCGTGACGTATCCCAGCCCTTGCTCGAGATAAGGCGGCAGCCAGGTCAGGCCCACGGTCAATATCCAGAACGCGGCGAACGTGGCAAGCACGGTGCCTATCAGCGACGGATCCAGCAGCAGGCGCGAATACGGAATACGCGGGCCGTCCTCGTCGAAGCCGGCAACCGCCGTGCCCGCCGGCCGGGAAGCCGGCTCGCCATGCCCGCCCTCTTTACCGATAAAGGCCCACAACACGCACCAGGCCAGGCCCAGCACGCCGCAGGCGATGAACGCCGCATGCCAGGAATAGCGGGCGATCAGATGGGCCAGCAGCGGCGCCGCAATGATCACCCCCACCGGCGCCCCCTGCGACAGCATGGCCGTCGGCAGCGTGCGCCGGTCGTCGGGAAACCACTTGTAGACGGCATGTACCGCGACGGGATAGGCGGGCCCTTCCGCCGCGCCAAGCAACATGCGCGACATGACGAGGATCGGCACCGTCGGCCAGAACACCACCGGAAACTGGGTCAACGCCCAGACGGCGGCCAGGCCCAGCAGGATGTATTTCGACTTGATGCGATTGGCCAGGAAGCCGAACGCAATGCCCGAAATTGAATACAGCAGGAAGAACGAGCTGGCGATGTAGCCGAACTCCTGCGGCGTAATGCCCACGTCCTTCATCAACGGCACCCCGACAATGCCCAGAACCGCCTTGTCGGCAAAGTTCACCACCATGAATACAAACAGCAGGGCCACTACTGCGTACTTTCTGAATTCGGATCTCACCTTGTCTACTCCAGGGTCTGTTTATTATTCACGACCGCTGCTTCCGTGGCGTCGCCATGCGCGCCGGCGGATACGGCCGGTGTTTTTATCTGTGCCAACACATCTTGACTGTGTCGGCACATTTTGAAGAACCTGAAAAAATACCTCCAATGACTTTTTACCGGCGGGACATAACCATCCACTTATGAGGGTTGCTGGAAGATTCCGGACATGACTGCGCGCAGCCAGCGGTTGCCGGGCTCGCGGGCATGGCGTTCGTGCCAGTGCTGCATGACCTGATAGCTGACCGCCTCGAACGGCAGGGGAAGCACCTTGATGTCCCAGCCTTTCTGCAGGAACAGCCCCAGGCGTTCCGGCACGATGACCAGATAGTCCGTGTTCTCGATATTGGCGGTGATGCCGGCGAAATTCGGCACGCGCACGGCCACGGTGCGCTGGACATTGTTCGTCTGGAGCATCCGGTCGATAAGCTCGTCGCTGGTTCCCGACGAACTCACCACCATATGCAGTTCTTCCTGGAACTGGCGCAGGCTGAGTGTCGGGCCGATGCGGGCATGCCCCGAACGCGCAATGCAGACAAAGCGCTCGTCCAGCAGCTTTTGCTGGTAGAAGCCGGCATCCAGCCTGGTCATGAAGCCCACGGCCAGATCCACCTCGCCGGATTCCAGCAATTTGGGCGTGTGTTCGGAAACCGTCGTGATTTCGATCCGGATGGATGGCGCATCGCGCTTGATGACTTCCAGCAAGGCGGGCAATGCCGTCACCTGGCCGATATCGCTCATGCAGACGCGGAACGTGCGCTCGGAAGTGGCCGGATCGAACCGCGCGCGGTAGTCCAGCGTGGTATGCAGCAGGGCCAATGTTTGCGTCACGTACGGCTTCAGGTCCTCGGCCAGGGAGGTGGGCGCCATGCCGCCGGAGGTGCGCACGAACAGCGGATCGTTGAAGTGCTCGCGCAGCCTGCGCAGGCTCATGCTGACCGCAGGCTGGCCTATGCCCAGCGATTCGGCGGCCTGCGAAATATTACCCGTCTTGTAGATGCCGTCGAAAACGGCCAGCAGCTTCAAGTCGATATTGTCCATATCCCACCAAGACGATAAAAATCAAAATAATTGATAACAATTATCATACATGATGTCTAGACTGATAGTTAAGCCCTTCCTATACTTGCTCCATCGTTCGCGCCTCGCCCAAGTCCCCTTCAGGTTCCGACACCATAGGAAGGCATGGGCCGGCGCGCATCATCATCCCAAAATCGCCGCTCAAAGACCGCGGCCCCGCATTCGGAGTCCCATCATGAAAATCTGTAGATTCGGCAACAATCAACTCGGTCTCGTCGAGGGCTCCCTCGTCCGCGACGTCAGCGCCGCCCTGGACGTCCTGCCGGCTCACCGCTATCCCCTGCCCGGCCACGATCCCCTCATCGCCGACCTGGACAAGGTTCGCGCCCGCATCGAGGCCATCAAGGATAAGGCCCCCACGCTGCCGCTGGATCAAGCCCATCTGCTCTCGCCGGTGGCCAATCCCGGCAAGATCATCGCCGCGCCGGTCAACTACGTAAAGCACCTGCAGGAAGTCCTGGACGACCGCAACCTGCATCACGACAACCAGATCAACCACATCCAGCGCGCCGGCCTGTTCCTCAAGGCCCCGAGCTCGCTGGTGGGCGAGCATGCCGGCGTGGCTCTGCGCAAGCTGGATCGGCGCAACGACCACGAAGTCGAACTGGCCGTGGTGATCGGCAAGCAGGGCAACAACATCCGCCGCGAAGACGCGCTGAACTACGTGGCCGGCTACTGCATAGGCCTGGACATCACCATCCGCGGCCCCGAAGAACGCAGCCTGCGCAAATCGCCAGACAGCTACACGGTGCTTGGCCCGTGGCTGGTCACGGCCGACGAACTGCCCGACGCCTCGAACCTGGAGCTTTCCCTGAAAGTCAACGACGAACAGCGCCAAAAATCCAATACCGCCGACCTGATCCTGGGCGTGCCCGAGCTCATTGAATTCGCATCGTCCTTCTATACTCTGCAGCCCGGCGACGTCATCATCACCGGTACGCCGGAAGGCGTGGGCCCGCTGGTTCCGGGCGACGTCATGCATGCCTCGATAGAACGCATCGGCTCGCTGGACGTCAAGGTTCGCGCCGCCGCCTGAATCCCGGCAACCAGTACGCGGAGAGCGCCATGAGTCACGCCACATCCCCCGAAACGCCAGAACTGGAAGCAGCCCGGCGCGAGTTTTACGAGCGCTTGGATCGCCACGATGTCGCGCCGCTGTGGGCCGCCATGGCCAGGCTGGTCACCGCCGAGCCGCGCCCGGAATATGTTCCGGCCTGCTGGAACTACCCCAGGATGCGCGCGCTGCTCATGGAGGCCGGCGGCCTCATCACGGCGCGCGAGGCCGAGCGCCGCGTCCTGGTTCTGGAAAATCCCAACCTGCGGGGCATTTCGCAGATCACGCAAAGCCTGTACGCCGGCCTGCAGCTCATCATGCCTGGCGAGATCGCTCCCAGCCACCGCCACGCGGCCGCGGCCCTGCGCCTCGTCATCGAAGGCCACGGCGCCTACACCGCCGTCGACGGAGAGCGCATCACCATGCACCCGGGCGATTTCATCATCACGCCATCGTGGACTTTCCACGACCACGGCAATCCCGGCGACGAGCCCGTGATCTGGCTGGACGGACTGGACGTGCCCATCGTGAACATGTTCACGACCAGCTTCTTCGAAAGCTACCCCCAGGAAACCCAGGCCATCGAGCGGCCGGAAGGCGATGCGCAGGCGCGCTACGGCGCCGCCCTGCTACCGCTGGAATACACGCCCTCCAGCCTTTCGTCGCCGCTGTTCGTCTACCCCTACAGCCGCAGCCGGGAAGTCCTGGATCGTCTGTATCGCAACGGCCCGCTCGACGCCCACCACGGCGTCAAGCTGCAATACACGAATCCCGCCACCGGGGGTTCGCCCATGCCCACCATTGCCGCCTACACGCAATTCCTGCCTTCGGGCTTCAAGAGCGAACCCTACCGGTCCACGGACGGCACCGTCTACTGCGTCGTGGAGGGCCACGGCAGCAGCCGCATCGGCGACCAGACCATTCCATGGGGGCCGCACGACGTCTTCGTCGTGCCGTCGTGGTGCCAGGTCCAGCACGAACCAGCCGAAGACTCGGTGCTGTTCAGCTTCTCCGACCGCCCCGCCCAAAAGGCGCTGGGTCTATGGCGGGAAAGCCGCGGCTAGCCGGCCACGCCGTATTCCACCCCGAAAAGAAACCGGCCGGATTTCGAGTTGCGCTTGAAGTCCGGCTCCAGTGACGGCCGGATGCATCCTCGCAACGGCAATCAGGAGACCCCGGAATGATCGACATAGATGTCAAGGACTTCCAGATTCTGGATGAAATCTATCGAACGAAAAGCGTGTCGATAGCCGTGGAAAAAATCGGCCTTGGGCAACCGTCGATCAGCATACGGCTGGGAAAATTGCGTGACCACTTCAACGACCCGCTATTCGTCCGCACCTCCAACGGCATGCAGCCCACTCCTCGTCTCGAAGCCATGATTCCCGCCATTCGGGATGCGCTGGCATTGTGCGCCGGCAACGCCGGAATGCCGCAACCCTTCGATCCTGCCACCGCCAACCATGTGTTCAGGATATGCATGACCGATGTCGGGCAAACCGTCATTCTGCCCAAGCTTCTCGCCTACTTGAGAAAGACGGCGCCCGGCGTGCGGATTGAAACGGTAAATCTGGACGAGAACGCCGCGCGCCTGCTGGAATCGGGAGACGTCGACATAGCGATGGGGTTCACCGTGGACATTCCCGCCCCGTTCTACCAGCAAAGGCTTTTCGAAGAAGGCTTCATCTGCATGGCCAGCCAGCACCATCCCCGACTGAACGACCAGATGCGTCTGGAAGACTTTCTGGACGAACGACACATAGAGGTAGTGCTGCCGCGCGGCACCGGCCACTGGATACTGAACAAGGCTTTAGAAGAACAAGGCATTACCCGCAATGTCGTCATCCGCGTTCCCTCGTTTCTTGGCGTCGCCGGCATCGTTGCGCACTCCGACCTCGTCGCCATTGTCCCGGCGCACCTGGGCAGCATCCTGGCCGGCGAAGGCCAGACAAAACTACTTACCGCGCCCATCAAGCTCCCCACCTACCCGGTCAAGCAATACTGGCACGAACGATACCACCGCGACCCGGCCAATCAATGGTTGCGCAATACCGTAGCGACCCTGTTCATCCAATGACTCCGACCTCCCGCATCCGCCAATCCTCCCAGGCTGCCGGGTCGCTTTCATTGTTTTATTGTTCAGCGCAATTCCCCATATTAACCGGGCTGCATTGTCACAATAAAACTCAAAATCTACCATTGCTCTCATGCAATACCCATCACCTTACATACGCCAGACAGACGCATTGCCCTTGCACATTCTTGTCGAGAGGCAAGGCCTGGTCACTGGCATTTCCTTACTTGTAAATCATTAAAGGACAGCAGCAACCATGAGCAACAACGAATACACCTTCTTGATCGTAGGCGGCGGCATAGGCGGTGTCGCCGCCGCGCTGTCACTGGCAAAGCAAGGGCATCGGATCCATCTGTTCGAGCAGGCCAGCGAATTCAAGGAAATCGGTGCCGGCATCCAGCTCGGCCCCAACGCCTTCTATCTGTTCGATCAACTGGGCCTGACCGAACGCATCAGCGCCCTCGCGGCCTTCCCGGAAGACCTGGTCGTCATGGACAGCATCTCGGGCGACGAGGTCACGGTCATTCCCGCCGCAACGCTCATCCGCAAGCGCTTCGGTCACCCCTATGGGCTGATCCATCGTGCCGATCTGCACGCCGTGCTGCTGGACGAATGCCAGCACTACCCGCAGATATCCATGCACTCCGGCTGCAAGATGACGGACTTCGAAGACCAGGGCGGCCGCGTCGTCGTGCACACGGAAGCGGGCGAGACCTATACCGGCGATGCCCTGATCGGCGCCGACGGCCTGTGGTCGACCGTGCGCGCGAAAATCGTGGGCGACGGCAAGCCCCGCGTTTCGGGGCACATCGCCTACCGCGCCGTCCTGCCCATCGAGGAAGTGCCCAAAGCCAACCAGCGCAATGCCATGACGCTATGGGCCGGCCCCAAAAACCACCTGGTGCACTACCCGCTGCGCGGCGGCAAGCTGTTCAATCTGGTCGCCGTCTTCCATAGCGACCGCTATGAGGAAGGCTGGGATTCGTACGGCGATACCGAAGAGCTCATGCTGCGGTTCCAGGGCGTCGTGCCCGAGGTCAAGCAGATGCTGGACAAGATCGAATCGTGGCGCATGTGGGTATTGTGCGACCGCGAACCTATCAAAGATTGGAGCAAGGGACGGGTTACCCTGCTGGGCGATGCGGCTCATCCCATGCTGCAATATCTTGCCCAAGGCGCCTGCATGGCCATGGAAGACGCCTTCTGCCTGGCCAGCAAAGTGCAGCACTCGGATGGGGACCTGGCTGCGGCATTCCTGGTCTACCAGGAAGCACGCTACCTGCGCACCGCTCGCGCACAGCTCACGGCGCGACTATACGGCAATGTCTATCACGCGGCCGGAGCCACCCGCGACCTGCGCAACGCCTTCCTGCGCAGCCGCACGGCGGAACAGTTCTGCGAAGGCAATGCCTGGCTTTACGACGAAAAGGAATTCGCGCAAAGCCTGAACTGACGCCAAAGCAGGAAGCGCTTCAATAGTAGACGCGGTCGCGGGCTCAGCTCCCGCTCTGCGCCTTCTGTTTACAAAAAAAAACGCCGACGTAAATCGGCGTGTTTTTTGTTGCCTTCGCTATCCGGGCGCCACAGGGTGACGCAAAGGGATAGCGTTTATCGGTTTTCCCGGGTCTTACACAAGAACGGAACCAGGAATCAGATCAATCGGCGAAACGACTGTTGCCGGATTCTCAGCCTCCGCCTTCACCCATCGATCCAATAATCGCCGGGCTCGCAAAGGGGCTTCGTCCAGTTTGATCGCCACATGGGGAACCGGGATCTTCAACATCTCGATTTGTCGTTGTTGCTGTTCCAGTACCCCCTTGTCCTCATCGAAAGTCGCCACGACCGCTTTGCGTATGGTTTCGGTAAGCTCATTGTCGTCGAGCCGGTAGTTCCGGGTATTGGCCCAGAAATAATGCGTCGACGTCTCCGTCTCCGGTGTCAACAGATGCAGCACATGGCTGATGGAGGCATTGGCCCGATCCACGCCTACCGGACACACGGCGGCAACGGTAATATTGATGCCCGACACAAAATTGATCGCCGTCTGCCAGCGGTCGATAAGTCCGCGGTAATCCAGAATCATGGCGAAGAAAGGTGGCGCCTCTATACCGGGCATTTCACGATGCGCACTCACAACGCAATCGCCTTCCGTCGTTACAGCAATAGGATAATTGGCGATGCTCTGCTCTTCGCCATTGCCTATGGTTTGGTGATGCACATAGGTTTCATGGCTGAGATCAAGCAAATTGTCGTTCATCAGCCTGAAATCCGCGCGAACATTATGGTAGCCTCGCGACGATACCCACTGCGGGTCGTCGTGCCAGTGCAGGTCGGGAATCAAGGCGGGATCCGCCAAATCAGCATTGCCAGGCCAGATCCAGACAAATCCATGTCGGGCAATCAGCGGGTATGTCTTGACGGCTGCCGCCGCCGGTATCTGCTTTTGCCCTGGGATATCCACGCATCGCCCGTCCCGCGCAAAGCTCATGCCATGATAGCCGCACTGAATGGCATCATCGATACGCTTGCCGCAAGACAAAGGCATCAAGCGATGGGGACAGACATCGTAAAGCGCCGTATAGTCGCCCGAGGAAGTCCGGAACATGACGACCGGCTCGTCGAGCAGGCGGCGTGCCACAAAAGGCTGTTCGAACTCATGCTCGAACGCTGCGATATACCAAACATTTTTAAGCCACATGTCTCCACTCCTTTTTACCACTGCCGCAACAACTGGTGTTGTCTTTAAATTATGAAGGCGCCGTCAGAAAATCGCCGTCAGCGTGTGTATTTTCAAGGCAGGAAATTCAATCTCACTTACGCAGCATACGTTTTACTTCCGGCCAACTCTGAGCGCCAAATTCCCTCAAATCATTGGTAAGATCCTCGGGACACCACTTGATAAGCGCCGAATGGAACGACGGCCGGCTCTTTACCGTTTCGAACCATTGCGTAACACGCGGCCTGGATTTTTCCCACATGTCCGACATGCTCATCATTGCAAGACGATTGACATAGGGAACCATCCCGATATCGGCCAAAGAAAACGTGTCGCCGGCCAACCATCTGCGCTCCGCGAGAGTTTCTTCCATTTTTTGCAAGTATCCGTCGTATATCCGAAACTTCACATCGATGCCGGGCGCGTCAAACCCTTTGTTCACCAATTCTTTCTTGCGATCATGCCATTCCGGCGTAACGGAAAGAGACGGTGTGCTGGCTAAAAACCGTTGCAAATCATCGGGAGGAAGGCGCCGCACAATATGGCGATGGCATGATGCAAATGTGATTTCACCGCAGATCGGATGTATCACCTCATCCACCGCTTTCGTCCATAACCGCATCTGAACTTTCTCGAACGCACTGACGGGCTTGAGCGGTATATCGGGAAAAACCTCGTCAAGATACTCGCATATCAAAGTCGATTCAGTAACTATCTTTCCATTGTGCTTAAGGGCGGGAACCAATGCCTTGGGATTGATTTTCAAATAATCCTTTGAAAACTGATCGCCCTTTAGAACATCGACATAATGCCCTTGCCATTCGAGGCCCTTCTCGTCCAATGCTAGACGCACCTTCGCGGCGCAAACCGAAGATCCATGATGATAAAGTTCAAGCATTCTCGTCCTTTCAGGTTCCGCAACCCATGCCGTTTCCCCGCACCACTTCAGTGCTAATAAAGTCAGCCCCCGAGAGCATGGCGTTGCTTGGTTGTCGCGACTACTCAAAATACTAGGCTGGCGCCAGGAAAGCCACAATATGGCCAATTCAATAGCAGTCATTGATGACTGCAATAATGGCCGGCCATGACCAACACCATCTTGCCCATCAAAAAACGCGCTATTGGCTGGAACAATGTTATGTATTGTCCGTATTGCATTGATACAGCCTTCCATCCACTTTAAATTGAATTGAAGGCAATGCAGTTCAACATAAGACCATGATGGAGACAAAATGAATAAAACACGCATTCTTGCCACATTGGGTGCCGTGCTGTTTTGCACGGCACCCTACGCGCAAAGCACCAAACCGACAGTGAAGATCGGCGTGATAGCGTCCATGTCGGGCATGTACGAAGTTGGCGGAAGACAGCTTCAGAACGGAATCAACACCTATCTGGCGCAGAACGGCGGAAAACTGGCCGGGCACGACACGAAAATCATCTATCGTGATACCGCCGGAGCAAACCCCGAAGTGGCCAAACGGGTAGCGCAGGAACTTATAACCCGGGACAAAGTGGATATCCTGACAGGGTTCGACTTTACCCCCGGAGCCATGGCGGTGGCTCCTCTTGCCACCCAGGCGAAGATCCCCATGGTGCTTATGAACGCGGCCACTTCAATCATTCCCACAAAATCGCCATACATCGTACGCACGTCGTTCACACCCGCGCAAACGGCCTATCCGTTGGGCGAATGGGCCGCCAAGCAGGGGATAAAAACGGTCTACATGGTTTTGGCCGACTTTGCGCCAGCCACAGAAGCAGCGACATGGTTCAAGAAATCGTTCGAGCATGCAGGCGGCAAAATAAGCGGTGAAGTAGCCGTTCCCCTGACTAATGTGGATTTCGCCCCATACCTGCAAAAAGCCAAGGACGAGAAGCCCGACGCGGTCTTCGCCTTCTTTCCTGTTGGCGAGCCGGTCATTCTTTTCTATAAAGCCTACAAAGAACGTGGCTTGGCCAAAGCAGGCATCAAACTGATTTCCCCGGAGGGCTGGGTGGATCAGGATGTTCTCGATGCTTCCGGTGATGCCGCACTGGGGGCGATATCCACGGGCTTTTATACGCTTTCGCACAACAGCCAGAAAAACAAAGACTTCCGCAACACTTATCAAACCGTATCCGGCGGAAAAATGGAGCCCAACTACCTGGCAGTGGGCGCTTATGACGGCATGGCCGTCATCGCGGCGGCAATAAAAAAGGTGGGCTTGCCGGCCGATCGTAGCCAACTCGTGGATGCCATGAAAGGACTGACCTTGGAAAGCCCCCGAGGGCCCATGACCATTGACCCGGAAACGCGGGATGTCATCAATACCGTCTATTTACGAAAGATCGAGAAAGTAGGCGACAAGGTCACCGCCGTCGAATTCGATAAATTCGACGCGGTCAAGGATCCAGCAAAAGCACATCCCTGAAGCGTTAACGCGCTCCTTCCTGCCACACAATAAAAAATGCACGCAAAGCGTGCATTTTTTAGCGGCGCCGATCTGGCTATACGGCGATAAGATGGATGCGCCGCGGGCCATTCGGGCCTTTGCGGCAATCGTCAGGATTCGCTCGAATCCTTGTCGTCTTCTTTTTCAGCGGCTTCACGGCGCGGCGCTTCTTTGTTCCGCCTTTCGGGAGCCACCCAATTCAGGGGCTCGACGACGAATGGCGTTTTCTTTTGAGTCGGTTTTTTCGACAAAGACATGCGTTCTCCTTAAAGCTTGCAGGCTGGCACCGCGCCCCCTGCTCATTCTTCTTTAGGGTAGCGCATTGTAGCCAAAAAGTCCAATTTTGGTGACATCTTCGCGCTAAATCGTGCATTACGTAACCAATTTTGATCTTTCAATGGTTGCATCCCGCTGATATCCGACCGCTTCCGGGTTGGCTGCCCGATCCAGGCCTTCACCAGGCCTGTCGCATGAGCGCGAAACACCCGGCGAGTTAAGATGCATAAGTTGCCAACTACTACTTTCACGACCATGGACGATCAAGTCGCGGCGGCGATGTCGCGCTGGCCGGATGTGCCCAGCGCCTACGGCTGGCTGTCGCTGAACCAGCAGGGACAATGGCGCCTGCACCCGCAAGGCGACGGCTGGGCCGTAACATGCGAAGGCGCGCCGCTGCCCGGCGCAAACACCAGCCTGCCGCCGGGCGAGGCCATTACCAGCTCGCGGATCCTCGCGTTCATCAATCGCAACTACACCCACGACGCGCAAGGCCGCTGGTATTTCCAGAACGGCCCGCAGCGCGTGTTCGTGCGGCTGGACGCCGCACCCCTCATCCTGAGCCTGGCCGGCCCCGGTCCCGTCCTGCAAACCCATACGGGGCTGGACGTGGAACAAATACACTCCTGGTGGGTCGATGACGAAGGCAGGCTGTACGCAGACACCGAGCATGGACCGGGCCTCGTCGCGGGGCGCGACTCCATGGCGGTTTTCGACGCGCTGCGCGCCACGGACGGCCGGGCGCTGCTGGAGCTTCTGGAGCAAGGCGAGCCCGACAGCCCGGTCATGATCACAGCCTACGGGACACAGGCCGCCCGCCCCGCCAAACCGGCGCCCCTGGCGTTTCGTCCCGCCCAGGACATCCCTCGGATTCTGGCCTTTTCACGCTTCCCCGTCGCTGGCGGCGAATAAAAGAATAAAACGTGCCAATTGCCTATAGAATAACGCCATGACCATGCCAGCCCCCTCCTTCTATTTCCCGGCACCACGAACGCAAAAATTCTGCAGCCAATGCGGCTCGTCACTGACCCAGCGCATTCCGGCCGACGACAGCCGCATACGCGATGTCTGCGACAACTGCGGCGCCATCCACTACCAGAATCCCCGCAACGTCGTGGGCGTGCTGCCGGTGCTGGGCGATAAAGTGCTGCTTTGCCGGCGGGCCATCCACCCGCGCTACGACAAATGGACGCTGCCCGCTGGCTTCATGGAGCTGGGCGAAACCACCGCCCAGGGCGCCGAGCGCGAAACCCAGGAAGAAGCCGGCGCGCAGATCGAGTTGGGGCCGTTGTATACCGTCATCGACGTGCCCTATGCCAATCAGGTGCACTTCTTCTTTCTGGCCAAGGTGCTCAGCACCGAGCTCAACCCCGGCCCCGAAAGCCTGGAAGCGGGATTTTTCTCGAAGTCGGAAATCCCCTGGGACGACCTGGCCTTCCGCACCGTCAGCACCACGCTCGAACACTATTTCAACGACCAGCCCAGCGGCCGGTTTCCCATGCGCCACTACGACATTCCCTGGCCCGTCGCGCACTAGGGCCTGATTGGAGCGACAGCGTGAAGACCCTGGCCTGGCTCGAAGGCGATGTTCCGCTTCCGCCTCCTGATCAGGCCTTCGACGACGGCCTGCTTGCCGCGGGCGGCGAGTTGACGCTGACGCGCCTGACCGAGGCTTATTCCAAAGGCATTTTCCCCTGGTACAACGAAGGCGATCCCGTGCTTTGGTGGAGCCCGCACCCGCGCATGGTGCTGCGCTGCGCCGACTTCAAGACCTCGCACTCCCTGCAAAAAAAACTGCGCCAGCTGGCCCGCCACGAACAGGAAGCCGGTGCCCGCATCCAGATCCGCCTGAACACCGCCTTTCCCCAGGTCATGCAGGCCTGCGCCGAACCCCGGCTGCATCAGAACGGCACCTGGATATCCCGGGAAATCCAGGAAGCCTATTTCCAGTGGCACAAGGCGGGGCGCGTCCACAGCATTGAAACCTGGATCGACGGCGAGCTGGCCGGAGGCCTGTATGGCGTGAGCCTGGGGCGATTCTTTTTCGGCGAATCCATGTTCAGCCGGGCCAGCGACGCCTCCAAGCTGGCGCTGGCCTATCTGGTGGCCTATCTGGCCAGGCACGGCGTCGCGCACATCGACTGCCAGCAGCAAACCCGGCATCTGGCCAGCCTGGGCGCGGCCCCCTTGCCCCGCGCCCAGTTCCTGGCCCTGCTGGAACAGGCGCTGCGCCACGCCGCGCCCCCATGGGGGCAGGGTCAGCTGCTGCAATCGGGCGAGCTTGCGCCGGCGAATGCAAAACCGTCATAATTGAAGCGCGATGCACAAGCGGGCAAGACCATGAGCCACCCAACCGACCTTAAATTCAAGACTCTGCAGTTTTATTCGACTGCGTCTTACCCGTGCAGCTACCTGGAAAACCACGAGGCCCGTTCGCAGGTCGCGGCCCCCTCGCATCTCATCGATACGCACACCTACTCGCAGCTTGTCGAACAGGGCTTCCGGCGCAGCGGGCTGTTTACCTACCGCCCCCATTGCGACACCTGCCAGGCCTGCAAACCCATCCGGGTCGAGGTCGACGCATTCGTCCCCACGCGCAGCCAGCGCAAGGCATGGAACCGGCATAAAAGCCTGACAGCGCAAAACCGTCCGCTCATCTTCAACCCCGAGCACTTCGAGCTGTACAGCCGCTACGTCACGGCGCGCCATCCGGGCGCCGGCATGGACGACGACTGCCAGAACCAGTACACGCAATTCCTGCTTTCCAGCCGCGTCAATTCCACCCTCATCGAATTCCGTACCCCCGAGGGGCAGTTGCAAATGGTGTCGCTCATCGACATCCTCGACTCGGGCCTGTCGGCGGTATATACCTTTTTCGACCCCGGCGTCGCGGGCAGCCTGGGCACCTACGGCATCCTGTGGCAAATAGACCGCTGCAAGGCCATGAACCTGCCCTGGCTGTACTTGGGGTACTGGATCCAGGAAAGCCGTAAAATGGCATATAAATCGCAATTCGAGCCGCATCAAATCCTGCTGAACGGCCAGTGGATCTCTTCTTAAAATAATGTCCCTGTTATTCCATTCCTATTCGCTGGCGCGTTCGGCGCTATTTTCCCTGGACGCCGAAACCGCTCACGAACTCACGCTATCGTCATTGCAAAAGGCCTACGACTGCCGCCTTACCCGCAAACTGCTGTCCGCCAGCCCGGCGCTGCCCACCACGCTGATGGGGCTGACGCTGCGCAACCCGGTGGGGCTTGCGGCCGGGCTGGACAAGAACGGCGCCCACGTCGACGCCCTGGGGCAACTGGGCTTCGGCTTCATCGAGGTGGGCACCGTAACACCCAAGCCCCAGACCGGCAATCCCAAGCCGCGCCTGTTCCGCCTGCCGCGGGCCAGCGCGCTGATCAACCGCATGGGATTCAACAATACTGGCCTGGATGCCTTCGTGCAGAACGTGCAGGCCAGCGAATGGCGCCAGCAAGGCGGCACGCTGGGGCTGAACATCGGCAAGAACGCCGCCACGCCCATCGAGCGCGCAGTGGACGATTACCTGTCCTGCCTGGACGGCGTGTACCCGCACGCCGACTACATCACCATCAATATTTCGTCGCCCAATACGCAAAACCTGCGTACCCTGCAGCGCAACCAAGAGCTCGCCAGCCTGCTGGGACCGCTGCAGGAACGACGCCGGGCCCTGGCCGACCAGCACGGCCGGCACGTGCCCATGGCGGTGAAGATCGCCCCCGACCTTACCCACGACCAGATCGACATCATCGCCAGCGCCCTGCATCATTTTGAAATCGACGGCGTCATCGCCACCAACACCACCCTGTCGCGCGAACGCGTCCAGGGCCTGCCCCATGCGGCGGAACCCGGCGGGCTTTCGGGGCCGCCGGTGCACGAACTGTCGCTGGCCGTCATCGAACGGCTGCGCCATCAACTGGGGGCCGACTACGCCATCATCGGCGTCGGCGGCATCTCGAACGGCCGGCAAGCCCAGGAAAAAATCGCCGCCGGCGCCAACGCCGTGCAGCTCTACACCGGGCTAATCTATCGCGGTCCCGTGCTCATCGGCGAATGCGTCCGGGCCATCGCCCAAAAACGCTGAGCTTTTCAGGCCTGCGCCGCCTCAACAGGCATAAAAAAATTCCCCGGGGAGCTTGTCCTTCGGGGAATTTTTTCGTCTTGACGGGCGACGGGCCCGTGCGGCATGTTTGCCCGCCTCGTAAAGATCGTGAGGCGGGCTCTGCGCCGCAGGCAAACCTTGCTTACGAAGCGCGGCGAGTGCGCGTGGCGGCCTTGTTCGACGCTTCGGCGACATCGGAAGCAGCCTTGAACGTGGCGTTCGTGGCGGCGGCGATGTTCGACTCGGCGGCTTCCTTGGCTTGCTTGGAAGCCTTGGCAACCGATTCGTAGGCGCTGGTGGCGGTGGCCAGCGACGACTTCAGCAGGGCCACGGCGCTTTCCGAACCGGTGGGCGCGTTCTTGGCGAACTGCTCGATGGCTTCCGAAACCTGCTGTTGACCGTTGGCGATCTGCTCTTCAGCCAGCTTGGACAGATCGGCTTGCACGCCCGACACGATGTCGTAGACATGCTTGCTGTAAGCCACGGCCTTTTCGGCATTGGGTTGGGTCAGGGCCGAAGCAAAGGCCAGGGCTTCCTGGGGATCCTTGACTTCGATGGCTTCCTGGGACTTCTGGGCAACTTCGTCAAGAGTGGCCTTGAGGACCTTCAGGTTCAGGTCGACCAGCTTTTCGAAGCCGCCGAAAAAAGTGCCTTGAACGGCGAGGAGCTTGTCCAGCGACGCTTTTTGGCTGGCAATAACTTGTTGGGGGATAGCGCTCATTTCATTTCCTTCATGTAGGGCAGGCTTGTGGCCGGCTGAAAAATCGAACCGAATCGGGCTCAAAGAATATCGACAGAAGGCTAAGCAAATTACAGCCATTGCGTGAAAACCTTCATTGCTGCATCGCAACAATTGAAATTGTACCCGAATCGATTTCGATGTCAACCTATTTTTATTGCAACGCAACAAAAATATTACCGAAAAGGAAATTTCAATCAAAACAAGAGGCTAGAAATCCTGAAATAGCAGGGAGATCGATTGCGGAAAGCAAAAATGCTGCGAGTTTCCATGGCGCCGGAGCGGACTCGGCTGGGCCGGTATTTCATGCCATGGGCGCCGCCACACCGGGGATGCATCGTGGCCCGGAGGAAAACGAATGGCGGATGAACAGCGCAACCGGTCAGGCCTTGCCCTCGTAGCCTAGGGTTTCGGAAATCTTCGCGGCAGTGTCCTGCAGCAGGGAAATCCATTCGTCACGCATGCGCTCGGCCGGCGCCGAAATGGACAGGCCCGCTTGCAATTTGCCGGTGTCGTCGTACACGCCAGCGGCTATGCAGCGCACGCCCAGCTCCAGTTCTTCGTTGTCGCGCGAATAGCCGTGGCGGCGCACGAGAGCCAGGTCGCGCTCGAGCTGATCGGCCTGTGTGATGCTGTTGCGCGTGGTGCCGGCCAGTCCGGTGCGCATGATGTAGGCCTTGACCTGGCGCGGGTCGCTGACCGACAGGAAGAGCTTGCCGGTGGAAGTCAGGTGCAAGGGCGCGCGGCCGCCGATGGCGCGCACCACCTGCATGCCCGACCGCTCGCTCCAGGAACGCTCCACATACACGATTTCGTCGCCCTGCTGGATGGCCAGGTTGATCGTCTGGCCCGTGATTTTGTGCAGCTCGCGCATATAGTCCTGCGCAGCCTCACGGACATTCAACCGCCCCTTCACCAGCGAACCCAGCTCCAGCAGGCGCATGCCCAATTGGTACAGGCCGCTGTCGACGCGCTCGACATAGCGCCCGACGACCAGGTCGTTGAGAATGCGGTGGGTGGTGGACGTATGCAGGCCGGTGGCCGCCGCCAGGTTCTTCAAGGCGACGGGTTCGCTTTGCCGGGCCAGCACGTCGAGCAGCAACATGGCGCGTTCGAGCACCTGGATGGTAATGGCGGAACCATTGAATGGCGTCGTGGCCGGCATTGCCGGCTGGAATGCGGTAGTTCGGGACATGGCAAAAAATGGCGCAATGCAACAATCCCATAATATGAAAAAACACTACCGCCGGCAAGTATTATTTTTGCGGCGGCGTCAGCCTGCCTCCCATTCTTTCGACCTCGCCGCGCAAATACGCCAAGGCCTGGGCCGCCGCTTCGGGCTCGCCCTTGACGCCCAGGTCGATATGGGGGGTGGGCACGTCGCCCATGCTGGGCAGACTGAAAGCCTTGACGCCGGGCCATTTGCGCTCGAGCTCTTCCATGGCGGGGGTAATGCGCGACTCGGGCAGGCTGAATACCAGGAACGAGTGCTCGACGCGGGTCGTGCGGTGATGCCACTGCTTGTAGCGGGTATCCAGCGTCCATTCCATCATGGGCCAGGCCATCACGGGAAAGCCAGGCATGAACGTATGGTTGCGGATGTAAAAACCCGGGATCTTGTTATAGGGGTTGGGCACGATCTCGGCCCCGACGGGGAAGACCCCCATGTTCAGTCGCTGCTGGTTTTCGGGCAACGACATGTCGGCACTGCCCTGCCCCCGGCGGGCGTTGTCCGCGCAGCGCTCGGCGATAAGACGTTCGGCCTCGGGGTGAAGCGCCAGGCCTACCCCCAGCGCCTGCGCCGCCGCCTGACGGGTGCGATCATCGGGCGTGGCGCCGATGCCGCCGCAGCTGAACACGATATCGTCGCTGGAGAAGCTGCGCGACAGGACCGAAGCGATTTCATCCTGGTCGTCGGAAACGAACTCGGCTCCGCCCAGTTGCATGCCGCGCTGGGAAAGCAGTTCGACCATCTTGGCGAAATGCTTGTCCTGGCGTCTTCCGGAAAGGATTTCGTCGCCGATGATGAGCAAGCGTACACGGGGAGGAACGAGTGAAGTCATGGAATCCTGTATTTCTAAGGGGTTTCGTGGCGCAACTGGCGTAGCGCCTCGAGGCTGAAGTGCGCAAAGACCAGCGCCGAAAATACCGGCAGGATCAGCCATGCCGGCGGGAACAGATTGATGAGCGAGAGAATCAGGCCCATGGCCCAGTACTTGCGGTTATGGCGGCGCCACAGGTATCGGCGTTCCTGGCCGGTGGCGTGCTCGACCAGCGCATCCACTCGCAGCATGCGCGAGAAGGCGAAAGCCCACCAGAAGACCGGCAGGACGACGGGCAAAGGAGGAATCAGCCACAAAGGCATGGTGACAAGCCAGCCCGCCACGAAAATGCAGGTCACCCACAGCGCGTTCCAGCCTCCCACCACCGTGGCGTGTTCGCCCCGGCGCGCCACCCCCTGGTATTCGCGGGCGTCGAGATGCCGCAAGACCAGGGGCATGACGAATATGGCCGCGATGACCAGCCCCAGGATGCCCGACAGCGGCAGCAATATGCCGGCGGCCAACAAGGGAATGAGGTACAGCTTGATGGAAAACAGGCCGATGCCCAGCATCCATTGATCGACGCTGTTGACGATGCCCCAATCCATGGCCTGGGTATTGAGCCAGTGCGTGAGCGGCGACCAGAAGGCCCACAGCAATATAATGGCTCCCATCAGCGCAATGAGAAAAGGCATGAACACCAGCAGCAGCATTTTGGGATGGCACTGCGAAACCAGGGCTCGCCTGAACGCCAGCCCCACGGCCGCCAGGCCTGTGACCGGAGCCGGCCCCGCCGGACGCACCGCAATGTCGAAATCGCTCATGGATCACGCCTGAAAATACACATGCAACTATGATAATCAAACCTCGCCTACTTTGCTTCGATGCCTACATTCAATCCCTTGCTTGATCTTCCGGCGCTGCGCTCGCGGCTTGCCGGGCACGAAGGCCTGCTGGTCGTCTGCTACTGCGCCGAATGGTGCGACACCTGCAGGCAATACCAACCCGGTTTCGAGGCGCTGGCCGGCCAGTTTCCCGGCCATACATTCATCTGGGTGGATATCGAAGAAAATCCCGAGCTCCTGGGCGACGACGACGTCGAGAACTTTCCGACGCTGCTCGTCCAAAGCGCAGGCGCGAACCTGTTCTACGGACCCATGCTGCCCTACCCCGGCCATCTGGAAAAACTGCTGACCCGCCTGGGCGAAGATTCGCCGGCGATAGTCGGCGGGCCGCCATTGCTGCGGCCTTTGCTGGAAGATATGTAGACTGCGCGGCGGCGGGTTCGGGGCAATGCCCCGGAGCCCGAACGGCCCGCAAGGCTTGTGCTGCCGCTGGCCGGTTCAGGCACCGAAGCCGGTAGCGAACCAGCCGCACCGCACACCGGGCAGCTTGCCGGCGCGGTCTGTCAGCGGCTGCCGCCCAGCAGAATGCCCACCGATTTGCGGCTGGCCTGCCCGGCCGGCTTGCGGCTGGACGGCTGAACCGCTGGCGTCGAGGACGAGGGCGACGGCACGTAGGGCTTCAGGAAGAACTCGTCGATGGGCTTTCGGCTGGAACCGTTGTCGCGGGAATACGCGTTGCCGCGCGCGCCGCGCTCGCGGCCATGGCCCACGTGGGAATGCACATTGGCGCGGGGCGGCAGCGACAGCGTGCCGCGCGGGATCTTGGCCTTGATGAGCTTTTCGATGTCGAGCAGGAAGCGCTCTTCTTCCAGCGTGAACAAGGCAATGGCTTCGCCGCTGGCGCCGGCCCGGCCGGTACGGCCGATGCGGTGCACATAGTCTTCGGCGTTGTAGGGAAGGTCGTAATTGATGACGCAAGGCACGCCGGCCACGTCCAGGCCCCGCGCCGCCACGTCGGTGGCGACCAGGACCTCGAGCTCGCCCGCCTTGAAGGCTTCCAGCGCCTTCATGCGGTCTTGCTGGCTTTTATCGCCATGGATCGACTCGGCCTTGACGCCGTCCTGCACCAACTGGCGGGCCAGGCGGCTGGTGCCGATCTTGGTGTTGGAAAAAACGATGACCTGGTTCAGCCCGCGCGACTTGACCAGTTGCACCACCGCCGCGCGCTTGTCGGCGCCGGACAACTGGTAGGCGATCTGGGTGACCGTGTCGGCCGTGGCATTGCGCGCCGCCACTTCGATTTCGACCGGAAGCTTGAGGCTGCTGCGTCCCAGCTTGCGGATCTCGTTGCTGAAGGTGGCGGAGAACAGCAGGGTCTGGCGGCTGGCCGGCAGCAGCCGCACGATGCGCTCGAGATCGGGCAGAAAGCCCATGTCGAGCATGCGGTCGGCTTCGTCCAGCACCAGCACGTCCACTTGGCCCAGATTGACGTTTTTCTGCTCGATATGGTCGAGCAAACGGCCTGGCGTGGCGATAAGCACCTCGCAGCCGCGGCGCAGGGCATCGCGTTGCGGGCTGATGTCGACCCCGCCGAACACCACGGCGGATCGCAGCGGCACGAACTGGCTGTACTGGATCACGCTGTCGGACACCTGGTCGGCCAACTCGCGCGTAGGAGTCAGGATAAGGGCGCGCACCGGATGGCGGGCGGGCGAAGCGCTGGTATTGGCATGCCGCATGAGGCGATGCAGGATGGGCAGCGTGAAAGCGGCGGTCTTGCCGGTTCCCGTTTGCGCGGCCCCCATGACATCACGCCCCTGGATGACGACAGGAATAGCCTGGGCCTGGATGGGTGTGGGGGTGGTATAGCCGGTGGCGGCAACGGCCTGCAAAAGACCAGGATGCAGGCCAAAGTCGGAAAAAGTGGCGGCGGGTGTGTCGGAAGTTGTGGTAGGTTCTGTCATTGAAAATGGATGGCGCCTGAGGCCAGGAAACCCCGGCCAGGCTTTGATAACCCTATTATTTTAGCGCAGCGGCACCCAAGTTTGATAATCGGCCATCCGGGCAAGCCCTTAGTGTCGTTAATTTTCCACGAATGCCGCGTCAGCGGCGCAGCGTGGGGGCATTCTTTTGCCGCCGGGCCGTCCCAAGGCAAAAGCGCCCCCATGGGGGGCAGCAAGCCGCGCTAGCGGCGCAGCGTGGGGGCCTTTCATCTCCCGCCCGCCTGTTCAGCCCAGGAGCCACGCCGCCGCGTTCAGTATCCAGTAGGCAATCATGCCGCCGACGATGACGAGAATGCTGTTGCGGGTACGCCAGAACATCATGACGGCCACTATGGCGGCCAGAACCGGAATGCCGACGAATGCGGCCAACCCGCCCTCCCAGGGCAACAATTCAGGCACCACGATGCCGGTCAGGGCCGCCGCCGGAGCGTAGCGCAGGGCGCGCCGCACGCCATCGGGCAAAGGCAGGTGGTCGCCGAACACGAAATAGCCGGCCCGCGTCAGAACGCTGACCAGCAGCAACAAGCCGGTGGCGGCCAGCACATACCAGTAGGAGTCCATGCCGCTACTCATCGCGCCGCCTTCTTCGAGTGAAAGTACTCGGCCGCCACGCCCGAGACGATGCCGCTCACGACCGCCGCGGCCAGCCCAAGGCGCAACGGCAGGGGCTGGCCCAGCCACGCCACGGCGCCGGCCACCAGCACGCACACGGCCATGGGCCGGGACGTCACCAGGGGCAGCGTGATGATCATGAGCGCCAGCGTGGCGGCGAAATCCAGCCCCCAGGTATCGGGCACGATCCCCCCCACGTAGATGCCCAGCAGTGACAGCGCCTGCCACGAGAACCAGCCGGGAACGATGACGCCCAGGTAATACCAGAGCTGCTCGGAAGTCCCCTTCTTGTGGGTATCGTCGCCATAGCGCGTCATGAACAGCACGAAGGAAATATCGCTGCACCAGAACCCCAGCGCCAGGCGCTTGCCCCAAGGATAGTGGCGGAAATACGGCTGCAGCGCGGCGCCGAAGATGACGAAGCGGATGTTCACCACCGCGCCGGCGGCGAAAATCAGCCACAAGGGCGCGCCGGCCACCATCAGGGGCAGGGCCGTAAGCTGGGCCGAGCCGGCATAGACCAGCAAGGTCATCAACGAGGCCATGCCCTCGGTCATGCCGGCCTTGACCATAGCGATGCCGGTCACGAAGGCCCAGATGCTCGTGGCAATGAGCGCCGGCGTCACCTCGCGCAGGCCGGTCATGAAGCTTTGCCTGGCTTTGGAGCCAGGCGCAGGCAGGAAGGAAGCGAACCGCGCCGGCAACGAAAACACCCCACGAATTGAGAAATGGAATCCAGCGCGTCCAATTACGGCCGGCAAAGGCATGCTGCACGGTGCCGCGGCGCAAAATCCGCCACGGCACGATCGGCTATTGCTATTGTATAGGCCCGCCGCTTGCTACAATGACGGCTTCTTTTTGGGAGAGCATTATGTCGATGTCCGATCGGGATGGTTTTATCTGGTATGACGGTGAACTGGTTCCCTGGCGCAATGCCACGACCCACGTTCTTACCCACTCCTTGCACTACGGCCTGGCCGTTTTCGAAGGGGTGCGCGCCTACAACACCGAACTGGGCACCGCCATATTCCGCCTCGAGGACCACACCAACCGGCTCTTCAATTCGGCGCACATCTACCAAATGCAAATCCCGTACGACCGCGAAACCATCATGCAGGCACAGTGCGAGGCCGTGCGCAAGAACGGCCTGGAATCCTGCTACATACGTCCCCTGGCCTTCTACGGCTCGGAAAAAATGGGGGTCTCCCCCAAGGGCGCCAAGGTGCACGTGGCCATCGCCGCCTGGTCGTGGGGCGCCTATTTGGGCGAAGAAGCCCTGAAACAGGGCATACGGGTAAAAATAGCCTCTTATGCGCGCCAGCACGTGAACGTCACCATGCCACGCGCCAAAGTGGCCAGCACCTATGCCAACTCCATCCTGGCCAACGCCGAGGCGCTCGACCACGGCTACGACGAAGCCATCCTGCTGGACACCGACGGCTTCGTTGCCGAAGGGTCGGGCGAAAACATCTTCATCGTCAAGGACGGCGTGCTGCATGAGCCCGAAATCGCCTCCGCGCTGACCGGCATCACGCGCAGTTCGCTGCACGCGATTGCCGCCGACCTGGGCATCAAGGTCATTACCCGGCGCCTTACCCGCGACGATCTGTACATCGCCGACGAAGCCTTCTTCACGGGCACCGCCGCCGAGGTCACGCCCATCCGCGAAATCGACCGGCGCGTCATCGGCCAGGGCAGCCGCGGCCCCGTTACCGAAAAACTGCAAAAAGCGTTTTTCGATGTGGTCAATGGCCGCAACGCCAAATACCATCACTGGCTGACCAAGGTCTGAGCCCCGGCTACAACATCTCTTTACCAGCAGGAACCGCCATGAGCCGTGCAGAACACACTCACTCCCCCCACGACGACGTCATCTTCGTCGAAGCCGCCGACCTGCCCGTCTATTGCCCGGGCCCCAAGGCGCCGCTCTGGTCCATGCACCCCAGGGTCTACATCGAGGTGGTCAAGACCGGCCGCGCGTCGTGCCCCTACTGCAGCGCCACCTACCAGCTCAAGGATGGCGAGCACGTGCATGGCCACTGAGCCGGGCTTCGGTTCGCCAGCAAGCATCAGACCCTGATCGCCGCCTCCGGCGGGCAAGCCACCCAATGCCCGCCCCTTTCCTTTCGCCGCCTTTTCCATAACATCGCCAACGGCCTGTGACCGCCCAGATAGACTCCTCCGCCTGCCCCCAGCCATTCTGGCTGCCCGGACGCCATATGCAGACCATCTACGGCGCATTGGCGGCACGCTATCACCGGATCTCATTCGTTCGCGAGCGCGTCAACACCCCCGACGGCGATTTCATCGATTTCGACTGGGCCGCGCCCGGACTGTTTTCCGACAAGACGGCGGGCAACACGCCGGCAAGCCCCGACCCCGGGCTTGCCCCCACGGCCGCGCGGCGCTGGATGCAGGACTCCGACTGGGCCGGCATTCCGGACACGCCGAACACCCCCGCCCTCATCCTGTTCCACGGGCTCGAGGGCAGCAGCAAAAGCCATTACGCGCAAGCCATCGCCCAGTATTTCCGGGCGCGCGGCTGGATCGTGGTGGTGGCGCATTTTCGCAGTTGCTCGGGCTTCATGAACCGGATGGCGCGGGCATACTATTCGGGCGACTCGGAAGACATCGGCTTCATGTTCAGTACGGCCATGGCACGCGTCCCGCACGCCAAATGGCACGCGGCGGGAGTCTCCATGGGCGGCAACGCCATGCTCAAGTACCTGGGCGAACGCCCCGAAATGGCCGGCAGGCTGGCTTCGTGCGCCGCCATATCGGTGCCGTTGGATCTGGCCGCCTCGGGAAGCAGCCTGTCCGACACCTTCGCGGGCCGCTATTTTTACACCCGCTACTTTCTTAAAAGCATGAAGCACAAGGTGTACGAAAAAGCCAGACGTTTTCCCGGCACGGTGGACATCTACAAGCTGGGCCATGTCCGCACCCTGCGCGACTTCGACGACATGTATACCGCACCCATGCACGGCTACAAGAACGCGCTGGACTACTGGACACGCGCCTCCAGCAAGCCCTGGCTCAAAGAGTTGATGATTCCCGCCCTGGTGCTCAACGCGCGCAACGACCCGTTCGTGCCCGAACCCTCGCTGCCCGGCACCGCCGACTGCTCCGATCATGTGCTGCTGCACCAGCCCGCCGAGGGGGGACACGCCGGCTTCGTGACCGGCTCGTTCCCGGGCTATCTGGGCTGGCTGCCCGCCCGCCTGGCCCGTTACTTCGAAACGCGGCTTTGACGGCCCCGAGCGGGCGCAGGCCTTGCTGCATTCCACCTTCCGGACTGCACGCCTGTTGCCTCGCGGCACGCTCCGGCAAAAAGCCGGAAGCCTTTACTTGAATCGTTCAAGCAGCTCGCGGTCGGACTTCAATTTTTGCTTGAGAGTGCGTATTTGCACGTCCAGCTCGGACTGCGTGTAGAAGTCCTTGCTCATCGACCTGGCCTGCGTCAGCAGTTCGACGGCGGTGGGCAGCGCGCCGACCTTGACGTAGTAGTCGGCCATGGCGCGGCGCGCCTCGACCTGCTGGCCCAGATTTTCGTAGCTTTGCGCCAGCAATTGATTGAAGCGGGGCTGGTCGGGCCATTGCGCGGCGCGCGCCTTGATGAACGGCACGGCCTCTTTGTCATGACCGGTCTTGTGCATGGCCTCGACCATGGCAAGCGCCACGCCCTGGTTTCCGGGCCAGCGCGCCCAGGCCTTGCGGGCTTCGTCGTAGGCCGAGTCCGCCTGGCCCCGGTCGATCTGCAGCAATACATCGAGACTGGAGATTTCAGGGGAATTGACGCCGTCCTTGCGGGCATTGTTCAAGGCCGATTGGGCCGTCGCCCAATCCTTCTCGGTCCAGGCGGCATAGGCCTGGCCGTACCAGGCCGCCGATCGGGCGACGGCCGAGCCGTCGCGGATCTCTTGCTTGAAGAAACCGGCCATGCTGCGCTGCAGGCCCGGATCGCGCGACTGCAGCGCGCGCAGCTTGGCGCGCACATACCAGTAGGAATCGCTGTCATGATGATGGACGGCGGGGATTTCGCGGATCCGGTTCTGGATATCCGACAAGCGCTGGATGGACAAAGGGTGGGTGCTGGCGAAAGAGCCTCCGCCCGCCCCTTCATTGAGCCGCGAGGCATTCATCAACTGGCTGAACATTTCGGCCATGCCGTTGGGGTCGAAGCCCGCCTTGCGCAGCATGTCGAACCCCACACGATCGGCTTCCTGCTCGGCCTGCCTGGAAAAGCCCAGTTGCCGGTCGACGGCGGCCGCCTGGCCGAAGGCCGCCACGCCCATGGCCAGGTCGCCGCTGCCGGCCAGCGCGGCCAGCAGGGCCGCCGCCACCGAGGCGATCATGATGTGACCTGTTTGCGACTGCTGCGTCATGCCGCGCGCAATATGGCGCTGCAGGATATGCCCAATTTCGTGCGCCACCACCGAAGCCAGTTCGGACTCGTCCTTGGAGGACACCACCAGGCCGCTATTGACGCCGATATAGCCGCCCGGCAGGGCGAAGGCGTTGATCTGGGGATCGCGCACGGCAAAGACGGTAATGGGCTGCGACGGCCCCGGCGCGGGCGCGGCCGCCGCCAGCTTGCGGCCCAGCGCGGTCAGGTATTGGTTGACGTCGGGATCGTTGATGTAGGTGGGGTCGCGCCGGCCCTGTTCCATGATGGCCTCGCCCAGCGTGTGCTCGAGCGACGGGGAAAGCTCGGCGCCCGACGCCGCCCCCATGCTGGGAATGCCCATGGGCTGGGCATGGGCCGCGCCCAGCCCGAACGCCATCGCCGCCAGCGTAGCGCGCAGCGCAGCCGCCGGCATCCATGCGATACGACGCCGCATGCCGGCCACGGCTATGCTCCCGCTGCCGCGGCCTGACCCTTGGCCTGGGCGTGCAAGGTTTTTTGGGGCAAGCGCCCCTTGCCCGACAGGCGCATCAGGGTAGCCAGCGCGAACAGCAAGCCGAACACTTCGATGAAGCCGGCCAGTACCCACATGGTAAGGCCGCCTATGGACTGGTCGGTGACCGCGGACATGCCGGGTATGGCCCGGCCGCACAAATCGAAGACGGGGTAGATGTCGTGCTCGGTGAACGTGATGATGGCTCCAACCACCATTTGCGGCACCATCGTGATGACCGGCGAGATGATCCGCGCCCCCGGCGCCATGACCGCGGGCGGACTGGGACGACGGTCGAGGATGAGGTTCCAGTACATGAAGCCGCTGATCACCACAGACCAGTTCATCAAACGGTACAGGCGCCAGTCGAGCATGGAATAGAACTGCACGCTGGGAACCAGCCACACCAGCACCAGGAACACGAACAGGAAAGGCACCAGGAACTTGTTGGTCAACACCCCGGTTGCCAAACGGCCGGCGGGGCTGGCGCAAAACCGGCGCAGCCAGCGCCTTGCCTCGACCGGCAGCCCGGCGCGCAGCACCTGCCCCGAGTAAGCGCCCATGATAAGCAACGGCCCAAGATGGTGCAGCACCAGATGCTGGATGCGATGAGCGAAGAACAGGCGCTCGGCATAATAGTCGACGCGGGTGTGCAGGGACAGGTATAAAAAGATAAACCCCGTCCAGAACAGCGCCTGGCGCGCAACGCCGACGCGATGCACCCGGGTGCCGCGCAGGAACAACGCGCCGGCCACGACGAACATCAACACCAAGGATGGAGAAAATTCCCAGGGTGTTAGCCAGCCGATCAAATCCATTGGTACGAATCCAGAAAAAGCAGATTAGGCAGATTGCAGCTAGTTTAAAACAATACCCCGAACACCGCCGCCCGCGCGCCGGGTGCTTGCCTCTCGAGGGGAAATTGCCCCGCCGCCCCGGCGGTTTGACGCCATGCAGGTCTTAAAGGACGAAGCCATCCAGCCAGCCCATGGCTATGTAGATATGCATGATCGCCAGCGAAATGCCGAAGATGACGACCGCCGACCCCACCAGCGTCACCAGGATGGCGACCAGGATCGGCCCCCAACGCGTCGCCGTGCGCCGCCCCGATCCAGGGTTGTAGCGGGCATCGAACTTCTCGTCCGGCTTGAGGGAGAAGATCAGCGACTCGATGAAGCCCTCGGTAAGAGGAATGAAAAGCAGCAGGAACGGCGGGTTGTCCCACCACACCGGAGAACGTGCCGCCAGGACGATGAGCACGCAGGACACCGCCGTGAACAGCCAGGCCCAGCGGCGCCGCAAATACCACCAATGGCCACCCACCACACCCAGCAATGCCGCCAGCACGGCCACGGCGAGCTTGCCCCGATGCGGGACAGGCCCGCCCTGCGTGGCCGCCTCGGCACCCAGGGCCGTCGCGCCCGCCGAAATATCCGTAGAGTTCATGAGGAATGCTTCTATGAAGAAATACCGCAATCGTGAAAAAACCGGGCCGCAGTGCGGCGGCGGAGCCGTTCGCGCTTGCCGCGAGGCGCGCGGTGCCGCGCCAAAAAACCTACAATTGCAAGCATTGTAGTTGAGCGGGCCAATCCATGGATAATCCAGAATTCGATATTGCCATAACCGGGGCCGGCCCCGTGGGGAGCGCCCTGGCCCTGTTGCTGGCGCGCCATGCCCCCGACCCGGGGCGAATAGCGCTTATCGGCAAGCATTTCCAGGACGATACCGAGGCCGGCGGCCTCCCCGTGCCCGACAACTCGCCCGACCCGCGTTCCCTGGCGATGAATCATGGCAGCCGCATGCTGCTGGAACAATTGAACGCCTGGCCGAACAAGGCGGCCAGCATCGAAACCGTGCACGTCTCGCAGCGCGGCCGCCTGGGCCGCACGCTGATCCGCCACGACGAGATGGGCGTACCGCGCCTGGGCAGCGTCGTCGCCTACCCCGATCTTGTCGCCGTGTTGCATGAAGCGCTCGCCGCCAGCGGCGTCACACTTATCGAAGCGCCGTATGTGCGCACCCTGGCCGCCAGGCAGGCTCACCTGAACGCCGCGGGGCGGGACATCGTCAGCGCGCTGGCGGTGCAGGCCGACGGCCACCAGCCCGACGGACTGCAGCGAGAATACAACCAGCATGCCGTCCTTGCCACGGTGCGCGCCAGCCAGCCCATGGCGCGCTGGGCCTACGAGCGCTTTACCGACCAGGGGCCCCTGGCCCTGCTGCCGCACCCCCAGGGCGGCGATCTGTACGGCGTGGTCTGGTGCTGCGCGCCGGATCATGCCGAAGCGCTGCGCCGCCTGGACGATGCCGCATTCAGCGCGGCGCTTACCGCCACGTTCGGCGATCGGCTGGGCGCCCTTTCCAGCCTGGGCCTGCGCCATATTTTTCCGCTTTCGCTGCATGCCGGGCCGCTGCTGGTCAACGCCTGCACCATCGCCATCGGCAATGCCGCGCAAACCCTGCACCCCGTTGCCGGACAGGGGCTGAACCTCGGGCTGCGCGACGCCGTCCAATTGTCGCAAGCCCTGGCGCCATGGCTATGCCGGCCCCGGCAGGACCCCCGGCCGGTACTGGAGGACTTCGCCCGGCGCCGGCGGCACGACCGCTGGCTGACCGCCGGGGTCACCGATTTCCTTCCGCGTGTCTTTTCCACCCGCAACCTCCTGGTCGAGCATGCCAGCGGAGCCAGCCTGCTGGCCCTGGACCTGCTGCCGGCGCTGCGCAAGCCCTTGGCCCGCCACCTTCTGCAAGGACTACGCACGTAGGTTTGCCCCCACGCTGCGCCGCTCGCGCGGCTCGCTGCCCCCCAAGGGGGCCCTTTCGCCTTGGGACGGCCCGGCGGCGAAAGAGAATACCGCGTGGCCGGCACAACTTGTCGGGGGCGGTTAAAATCGCCGGATGCGCATCGGTTCCTGGCAACTCCCCAATCCCGTCTTCGTCGCCCCCATGGCCGGGGTGACCGACCGCCCGTACCGGCAGTTATGCAAGCGCCTGGGCGCGGGCTACGCGGTTTCGGAAATGGCCGCCAGCAACCCCCAGCTATGGAATAGCGTCAAGACCTCGCGCCGGCTCGACCACTCCGGCGAAATCGACCCCATCGCCGTGCAGATCGCCGGAGCCGACCCGGACATGATGGCCGAGGCCGCGGTCTTCAACATCGAGAAGGGCGCCCGCATCATCGACATCAACATGGGCTGCCCGGTAAAAAAGGTGTGCAATGTCGCATCGGGCTCGGCGCTGCTGCGCGACGAGGACAAGATCGCAAGAATCCTGGCCCGCGTGGTGCAGGCCTGCCGCCCCTACGAGGTTCCCGTCACCCTCAAGACCCGCACGGGCTGGGATGCGCAATCGCGCAACGCCGTCCGCATCGCCACCCTGGCCGAAAGCCTGGGCATCGCCGCCCTGACCCTGCACGGCCGCACGCGCGCCGACCTGTACCAGGGCAAAGCCGAATACAATACGATCAAAGAGGTCAAGCAAGCCGTCGGCATACCCGTAATCGCCAATGGGGATATCGATAGTCCCGCAAAAGCTCAATACGTATTAAAGTACACGGGGGCCGACGCCGTCATGATCGGCCGGGCCGCGCAGGGCCGCCCCTGGATATTCCGCGAGATCGCCCATTTCCTCGAAACAGGCACATACCTGGCTCCGCCCACCTACGGCGAGCTGCGTGTGCACCTGCTCGAGCACCTGGAAGATCACTACCGTTTCTACGGCGAATTCACCGGCGTACGATCGGCGCGCAAGCATATTGGCTGGTACCTGGGCGGCCTGCCCGACAACAAAACGCTTATGGACTGCATCAACACGACAACCAGCACGGCGGACCAGACACGCGCCCTCGAGCAGTGGTTCGACCGCCACGCACCTTCGACGCCGGCCGGGCCGCAGGCTGCGCAAGCACTGGCTGCCTGAACATCCGTGCATTAAAGCTTAAAGCATTAGAAAAACCATCGAACACCCACTATGAGCAATACCAACCTTCTGGAACAGTCCGTACGCGACAACCTTGAGCGCTACTTCAACGACCTGGGCGACTCGCAGCCGCACGACATCCTTTCCATGGTCGTCCACTGCGTCGAGCGCCCCGTGCTGGAGGTCGCACTGGAAAAAGCCAAGGGCAACCAGTCCAAGGCCGCCGAAATGCTGGGCATCACCCGCAGCACCCTGCGCAAGAAGCTCCAGGCCCACAATATTCAACCCTGATTCCTTCCCTATCTTCCCACCACAACATGAAAACCCACACCGCTTTGCTTTCGGTTTCGGATAAAACCGGTATTGTCGAATTTGCCCAGGCGCTCGCCCAGCGCGGCGTACGCCTGCTGTCCACCGGAGGCACAGCCAAGCTGCTGGCCCAAGCCGGCCTGTCCGTCACCGAAGTCGCCGAGCACACCGGCTCGCCCGAAATCCTGGACGGCCGCGTCAAGACCCTGCACCCGCGCATCCACGGCGGCCTGCTGGCCCGCCGCGACAGCGCCGAACACCTGGCCACGCTGAAAGAACAAGCCATCGAACCCATCGACCTGCTGGTGGTCAACCTGTACCCCTTCCGCGAAACCGTCGCCAAGCCCGGCTGCACATTTGCCGATGCCGTCGAAAACATCGACATCGGCGGGCCGGCCATGCTGCGCGCCGCCGCCAAGAACCACGGCACGCCGGAAGGCGGCGTCACCTGCGTCATCGACCCGGCCGACTACCCGCGCGTGCTGGCCGATATGGACGGGCCCCTGGGCCAGCCCTCGTACGCCCTGCGCCTGGAACTGGCCACCAAGGTTTATGCGCACACGGCCGCCTACGACGGTGCCATTGCCGCCTACCTCAGCAGCCTGGCCACGGCCGAACCCCAGCAGGATGCTGTCCCGGAACGCTCGCCCTGGCCGCGCACCCTCACGGTGCAGGTGCAGCAGCACCAGGCTTTGCGCTACGGCGAAAACCCGCACCAGGCCGCCGCCTTCTATGTCGACCAGCCTCTGGGCGCCGGCCAACTGGGCAGCTACCGGCAACTGCAGGGCAAAGAGCTTTCCTACAACAACATCGCCGACGCCGATGCCGCCTGGGAATGCGCGCGCAGCTTCGACGTCTGCGCCTGCGTCATCGTCAAGCACGCCAACCCCTGCGGCGTGGCCGTGGGCGACACCCCGCTGCTGGCCTACCAGCAAGCCTTCAAGACCGACCCGACCTCGGCCTTCGGCGGCATCATCGCCTTCAACCGTCCGGTCGACGCCGCAACCGCCCAGGCCATCACATCGCAACAGTTCGTCGAGGTCTTGCTGGCTCCCGCCTATTCGCCCGAAGCCCTGGCCATTTTCACTGCCAAGAAAAACGTGCGCGTGCTCGAAATCCCTCCGGGCGAAGCCCACAACGCCTTCGACATCAAGCGCGTCGGCGGCGGGTGGCTGGTGCAGAATCCGGACGACCACCAGGTCGCGCCGGCCGACTTCAAGGTCGTCACCAAAAAAGCCCCCACCGAACAGCAAATGCGCGACCTCATGTTCGCCTGGAAGGTCGCCAAGTACGTCAAGTCCAATGCCATCATCTTCGTGGCCGACGGCATGACCGTCGGCGTGGGCGCGGGGCAAATGAGCCGCATCGACTCGGCGCGCATCGCCTCCATCAAGGCGGAGAACGCCGGGCTGAGCCTGGCCGGCTCGGCGGTGGCCTCCGACGCCTTCTTCCCCTTCCGCGACGGCCTGGACGTGGTTGCCGAAGCGGGCGCCGCCTGCGTCATCCAGCCGGGCGGCAGCATCCGCGACGACGAAGTCATAGCGGCCGCCAACGAGCGCGGCATCGCCATGGTCTTCACCGGCGCCCGGCACTTCAGGCACTAGGCGCCAATGCGTATCCTGGGAGTGGATCCGGGCTTGCGGCGCACTGGCTTCGGCGTCGTGGACGCCCAGGGCATGCGCCTGCAGTATGTCACCAGCGGCACCATCGTCGTGCCGTCCGACCTTCCCCTGGCCGAGCGCCTGAAAGTCATACTGGACAATATCCGCGAGGTCGTGGAAACGACTTCGCCCACGGTGTCCGCGCTGGAAAAAGTCTTCGTCAACGCCAACCCCAGCTCCACCCTGCTGCTGGGCCAGGCGCGCGGCGCCGCCATGTGCGCGCTGGCCGACAGCCGGCTGCAGGTTCACGAATACACAGCGCTGCAGATCAAGAAATCGGTGGTCGGCAACGGCCATGCGGCCAAAGAGCAGGTGCAGCGCATGGTGCAGCATTTGCTGAGCCTGGACGGCCTGCCCGCCGCCGACTCGGCCGACGCGCTGGCCTGCGCCATATGCCACGCGCACGTGGGCCCCATGGTCGACCGCCTGGCCCAACGCGGCCAATTGCCAGGCACCAAGAGCGTGCGCCTGCGCGGCGGACGCCTGACTCGTTAGGCCCTGTTAACACATATTAAGGACGTTCCGATGATAGGACGCATTACCGGCACCCTGCTGGAAAAAACGCCCCCGACCGTATGCATCGACGTCGGCGGCGTGGGCTATGAAATCGACGTGCCCATGAGCACGCTTTACAATCTGCCCGAAGCCGGCGCCAAGGCCACTCTGTTCACCCATCTTGCGGTGCGCGAAGACGCCCACATCCTGTACGGTTTTTCCACCGCCCAGGAACGCGCCACCTTCCGCGCCCTGATCAAGGTTACGGGCATCGGCGCGCGCACGGCGCTGGCCGTGCTGTCGGGCATGACGACCGAAGAGCTGGCCAGCGCGGTCACCCAGCAAGAAACCGGCCGCCTTACCCGCGTGCCCGGCATCGGCAAGAAGACGGCCGAACGGCTGCTGCTGGAACTGCGCGGCAAGCTCGGCGCCGACCTGGGCACGGCAAGCGGCGGCCCGCCCTCGGGCCGGGACGACATCCTGAACGCCCTGCTGTCGCTGGGCTATTCGCAAAGCGAGTCGCAGGCGGCTCTGAAAGGCCTGCCGGAAGGCGTCGAGGTGTCGGAAGGCATACGCCTGGCGCTGAAGTCCCTGTCGCGGGGTTGATGGTGTACGATTGCCCTAACGTTTCCTGCCGCAGCCGATAGCCATGGCCATACACTCCGACCCCCTGTCCAGCGTCGCCGCTGGCGCTTCCCGCCTTGTCGCCCCGCAAAGCATTTCGCCCAACGAGGACTCGGTGGAACGCGCCCTGCGTCCGCGCATGCTCGACGACTACGTCGGCCAGAACCGGGTGCGCGAGCAACTGGAAATCTTCATCGCCGCGGCGAAGATGCGCCAGGAATCGCTCGATCACGTTTTGCTGTTCGGCCCGCCGGGCCTGGGCAAGACCACGCTGGCCCATATCGTGGCGCACGAAATGGGCGTGCAATTGCGCCAGACCTCGGGCCCCGTCCTGGAGCGTCCGGGCGATCTGGCCGCCTTGCTGACCAATCTGGAAAAAAACGACGTCCTGTTCATCGATGAAATCCACCGCCTGTCGCCCGTGGTCGAGGAAATCCTCTACCCGGCGCTCGAGGACTTTCAAATCGACATCCTCATCGGTGAAGGCCCCGCCGCGCGCAGCGTCAAGATCGACCTGCAGCCGTTCACCCTGGTGGGCGCCACCACGCGCGCCGGCATGCTTACCAATCCGCTGCGCGACCGCTTCGGCATCGTGTCGCGGCTGGAGTTCTACAACACCGGCGACCTTACCCGCATCGTGACGCGCAGCGCGCATCTGCTCAATGTCGACATCACGCAGGACGGCGCCGCCGAAATCGCGCGCCGGGCTCGCGGCACGCCGCGCATCGCCAACCGCCTGCTGCGCCGCGTGCGCGACTATGCCGACGTCAAGAACAGCGGGGTCATCAACGTCGAGACCGCAAACGCCGCCCTGTCCATGCTGGAAGTCGACCCGCAGGGCCTGGACCTCATGGATCGCAAGCTGCTCGAAGCCATCGTCCACAAGTTCGACGGCGGCCCGGTTGGCGTGGACAGCCTGGCGGCCGCCATCGGCGAAGAGCGCGACACCATCGAAGACGTCATCGAGCCCTATCTCATCCAGCACGGCTATTTGCAGCGTACCCCGCGCGGACGCATGGCCACGCAAACCACCTGGCGCCACCTGGGCCTGTCCGCCCCCAAGGCCAGCGGCACAGGCGACCTTTTCGAATGACGCCCGATCCGCTTCGCCCCGTCCGGGGCTGTTCATTGCACGCTTTCGATCCGCAAAAACGCTAGCCCGCCAGCGCCATGCGCACGCAGCGCAGCAGATCCTCGCCGTAGGCTTCCAGCTTGCGCACGCCCACCCCGCTGATCATGCCCAGATCCTCGATGGATTGCGGGCAACGCTCGGCGACGTCGCGCAGCGTGGCGTCGTGGAAAATGACGTAGGCGGGAACGCCATGGCTTCGCGCCACCTCGGCCCGCCAGGCGCGCAAGGCTTCGAAACGCAGCTGGGCTTCGGGCGAGAGCACGACGTCGGCGGCCTTGCCGCGCGGCGAGCGGGACGCCGCGCGCGCCTTCTTTTCCGGCTCGCGGCGAAACATCAAGGTGGTTTCACCCCGCAGCACCGCGCGGCTGCCGTCGGTAAGGGCCAAAGTGCCATAGCCCTCGTGATCCACCGCCAACAGGCTTTGCGCCAGCAATTGCCGCAATACGCCCCGCCAGGCCTGCTCGGAAAGGTCGGCTCCGACGCCAAAGACGGTCAGGCTTTCGTGCCCGTACTGCTTGACGCGGTCGGTGAGCTTGCCGCGCAGGATGTCGATGAGATGGCCCGCGCCGTAGCGCTGCCCGCGTTCGCGCCACAAGCGATACACGGCGGAAAGAATCTTCTGCGCGGCCACCGTGCCGTCCCAGGCTTCGGGCGGCTCCAGGCAGGTGTCGCAATTGCCGCAAGGCTCGATGCTCTGGTCGAAATAGGCCAGCAGCCGCTGGCGCCGGCAGTTCACGGTTTCGCACAAGCCCAGCATGGCATCCAACTGCGTGCCCAGGCGCCGGCGGAACACGTCGTCGCCGGGGGACTCGTCGATCATGCGCCGCTGCTGCACGACATCCTGCAGCCCATAGGCCAGCCAGGCCGTCGCGGGTTCGCCGTCGCGGCCGGCTCGGCCGGTTTCCTGGTAATAGCCCTCGACCGATTTGGGCAGGTCGATATGCGCCACGAATCGCACGTCGGGCTTGTCGATGCCCATGCCGAAGGCAATCGTCGCCACCATGACCAGGCCGTCCTCACGTAGAAAGCGGGACTGGTTGGCCGCGCGCACGCTTGCGCTGAGCCCCGCGTGGTAAGGCAGAGCCTTGATGCCATGGCTGCACAGGAATGCCGCCGTGTCCTCGACCCGCGAACGCGACAGGCAATACACAATGCCGCAATCGCCCGTGTGTTCGGCCTGGACGAACTGCAACAATTGACGCTTGACGTCGTTTTTCTCGACGATGCGGTAGCAGATATTGGGACGGTCGAAGCTGGCCACGAAATGCCGGGCGTCCGTCAGGTTCAGGCGCTGCGCGATCTCGCGCCGCGTGACCGTGGTGGCCGTCGCGGTCAGCGCAATGCGCGGCACCTGCGGCCAGCGTTCGGAAAGTATGGAAAGCTCCAGGTATTCCGGGCGAAAATCGTGGCCCCACTGCGATACGCAGTGCGCCTCGTCGATGGCGAAGAGGGCGATATTGCCTTGCGAAAGCATGTCCAGGCAGCGGTCGGCAAGCAGGCGCTCGGGCGCCACGTACAGCAAATCCAGTTGGCCGGCCAGAAAGGCTTGCTCCACCTCGCGCGCCGTGCGCCAGTCCTGGGTGGAGTTGAGGAAGGCGGCGCGCACGCCAAGCTCGAGCAAGGCGTCGACCTGATCCTGCATCAGGGCGATGAGCGGCGAAACCACCACGCCGCAGCCTTTTCGGGCCAGAGCGGGTATCTGGTAGCACAAAGACTTGCCGCCGCCCGTGGGCATCAGCACCAGGGCATCCCCCCCGTGCACCAGATGTTCGATGATGGCATGCTGATCGCCGCGAAACGAATCGTAGCCAAAAACCTGCTGCAGAATATCAAGAGGGGAAGTCGAGGATGAGGGCATTCGGCAAACGTAAATAAACGGGCCACCACGGCAAAGCCCGCGCATACCCTGAAAACTCAAAGGGCCATTTTAGCCCCTTGGCTGCCCGTATCAAGCCGGCGCGCCCATAACGTTCGAAGCCGGCGCCAACCCAGCAAAAGGCGTCCGTACGCCCCTGGCTACGAACTCAACTAGAACACCGGGACGGCGAAGTTCACGCCCACGTCGTAGTCGCCGGTGATCAATTCGCGGTCGGCCTTCAGCGAGACCCGCAGATTGGGGCTGTACCAGAACTGCTGGGTCAGGCCGAACTGGCGCTTGAGGTAGCCCGTCGCCGAGGACACCTGCTCGAACGAGCCGTTCAAATCGCCCCAGCGTCCCAGCTTCAGGGTGGCCGACCAGCGATGGCGGTTGCGTCCCGCATCGAGCGACGCATCGCGATAGCTGGCCAGGTCGGAAAAGCCGTTGCTGCTTTCATCGTGAACCCAGCCCAGGCTCAGCGAGTCCAGCACGTCGGCCCGATAGCCGACACGATAGCGCCAGCCGTCGTTCAGGTCGCGCGACGCCTTGGCCACCGCCAGTTGCCAGGCGCCCCAGCCCCGCGTCGCATACTTGCCGCCGATGCCGCTTACGGCCAGGCCCTGCGTCCATTGGGTTTGCGTCTCCAGCGACAACCGTTGGCTCACGCCGTATTGCAGCACGCCCTCGCCGGCCCGGGGCCCGTATGTGAGCCCTCCCGGCTTGCCGGGGTCGCCCGAGTAATCCAGGGCGCCTATGCGGACGGAATATTGCCAACTGCCCTCCTTGGCGCTGCCCAGGCTGGACTGAGTGAGCGCGACGCCGCCCAGGCGGGCCTTGTCGTCCAGCACCGAGCCGTTTGACCAGTCGTTGCCCAGCACCAGGTTGGTGCCGTCGGAACGCGAGTAGCGCCAGTTGTCGGCGCCCAGCGTCCAGGTGTCCGTCTTGCCCGCCCCCATGATCGATACCTGCCTGGAGGCGCCAGACGCGCCCTGAGGCTGGATACCGGTCTTGCCGGCGCCGGCCCGCAGCAAGGACGACGACAAGTTGCGCGAGTAAGCGGGATCGATCTGCAGGATCGCCTCGGGCGGCGGCAACAAGGACTTGCCGGTTCCCGGGGCATCGACTTCGTCCGAAACCTCGACAGGCAAAAGCGCAGGCAGGGGCTCCGGCGGATCGAGACTGATCTGGGTGACGGCGTGCGGCTGGGCGGGCGCGAGCTCCTGCAAGGCGGAGCTGAAGGAAGCGTCCTGATCCGGCGCGGCATAGCGCTGCGCCTGCGCAACGCCGCCGGCCAGGACAGCGGCCACGCAAAAACACATGGAACGAAAAGGCAAAGACATAGACACGACTAACTTTTGAAGCAATCGGCCTTCGGCGCGGGCTGCGCCGGAAAGCCAAAGACCAATCCTAGGATTTTCTGGAAGAAGTATCAAGCAGGGCTTCGCCGCTTTGGTCCAGCGACTTCTTGAGCGCCGAATACTTTTCCAGCAACGACGATTTGTAGACCACGCCCAGCAGCACCGCTTCGTCGCCGCGGCTGACGACCGGCAGGCGCTCGCCCTGGAACTTGACGAACTGATCCTGGGCCTCGTCCAGGCCCATGTCCGGATGCAAGGGCTTTACGAAGTCCAGCCGCAGGACGTCGCCGGCCTTGGTTTCCTGCACGTCGCCCTGCACCAGCAGCATGCTTGTCAGATCCTGCTGGGCTATCACGCCCTGAAAGACATTGCCCTCGTTCACCACATAGAGGTACTTGACGGGGTACTCCAGGAACATCTGCGCCGCATCCTTGAGCGGCGCCGTGGTTGGTATGACGGTCTGGGCCGGCCGCACCAGTTCGGCCAACTGCGTATTGCGCAGGCGCCGGCGCAGGACGATATCCCGTTCGCGGGCCAGCGTCACGTTGTACATGGCCACTTCGGCAATGGTGCGCGACATGAAATAGGCCAGCACGCAGGCCAGCATCAGCGGGACGACGACCTGGTAGCTGAGCGTCATCTCGAAAATCATGAGTATGGCCATGAGCGGCGCGCCAGTCGCCGCTCCCAGGAAGGCCCCCATGCCCACCAGGGTGAACAGGTGGGGGGAAATCGCCAGCCCCGGCCAGACCAGCAGCACCGCCTGGCCGAACAAGGAGCCGAATGCCGCGCCCACGAAAATGGTGGGCGTGAACACGCCGCCCACCGCGCCGGAACCCACGGTGAACATGGTGGCGGCCACCTTGCACACCAGCACCAATGCAACGGCCTGCCAGGCCCAGGGATCGTGCAGCAGCGACACGATGACGCTGTAGCCATTGCCGGCCATCTTCGGCATGAACACCAGCAGGCCGCCCAGGAACAATCCGCCCAGGCCTAGCCGCAGCGACAGCGGCAGCTTCAAGCTGCGAAACCCCTTGCGGGCCAGGTCGAGCAGCCGGAGGAACTGCGGCGCCGCGGCGCCCGACACCAGGCCAAGCGCCACGAACGGCAGGATGTGATCGACGCTCAGCGCCGCGCCACTGTCGGCGACCGGATAGGTAAGATGGTAGTGCCCCGTCCAGCGCATGGTGATGTGCGATGCGGCGGCGGCGATAAGCAAGGGCCCGACGCTTTGTATGGCCATGGTGCCCAGCACGATCTCGGCGATGAACAGCGCACCGGCAATGGGTGAGCCGTACGCGGCGGCCACGCCGGCCGCCGCGCCGCAGGCAACCAGCAGGCGCAGGCGGGCCGTGTCGAAATACGCGAAGCGGCCGATGGCCGACGCGCATAGCGACGCCAGGTGCACCATGGCGCCCTCGCGCCCGATGGAGCCGCCCGAAGCCACCGACGACAGCGAGGACAACGACCGAAGCAGGCCTTGCCGTATGGAAAGACGGCCATCGCCGATGGCGACGGCCTCCATGTAGTCGGAATTGCTGCCCGCTTTTATTTTGGCGGCCCACTGCAAAAGCAGGCCGGCGACGACGCCGCCCAGCACCGGGAATACGATCCGGCCATACCAGGGCAAACTGCCGATGACCCCCGAAATGGAGCCCGACCCGCCGGTGCACAAGCGCTGCACCAGAAAAATACCTTGGTGGAACAGGACAGTGGCCAGCGCCCCCAGCACACCCACGACGGCGGCCCACAGCAGCATGGCGGGCGATGCCGACAGCCACTCCCAGCGCTTGAGTCGGTCGCGCGTTGCGCTCAGCACATCATTCATTCACGCTCCATATGCCGTGGATGACGGGAATCCGTAAAAATGGCAAGGCCGCATGGCCGGCCGGACGCCGAACCGGAGTATTCGAATCAACCAAGCAGTCCATAGGTATTTCAGTTTATTTCGCACGGCTTGCAAGCCGAAGCATCGATAGGCACACTTGCATCATGGACGACATTCTGATCAAAGTGCTGGTTGTCGACGACGACCCCGCCCTGCGGCAATTATTGGCCGATTATCTTAACCGACACGGCTATGATACGCTTTTGGCGCCCGACGCCCGCGACCTCGAATCCCGCATCCAGCGCTTCAGCCCCGACCTCGTCGTCCTCGACCGCATGTTGCCCGAAGGCGATGGCGCCGATGCCTGCCGGCGACTGCGCCAGCTTGGCGAAGACATTCCCATCATCCTGCTGACCGGGCGGGACGAAACCGTGGACCGGGTCATCGGTCTGGAAGCGGGCGCCGACGACTACCTGGGCAAGCCCTTCGACCCACGCGAACTGCTGGCGCGCATTACGTCGGTCCTGCGCCGCAAAAAGGGCGCTTCCGCCCTCGTCAAGGAAAAACCCGTGGCTTTCGGGCCGTTCATCTTCGACCCGGCCACCCGCCAGTTGTCCAAAAACGGCGAACTCATCAAGCTCACCGGCGGCGAGGTCAATCTGCTGGAGGCGCTGGTCAACAACGCCGGCAAGCCGCTTTCACGCGACCGCCTGCTGGCGCTGGCGCGCGACGACGACGAAGGCGAACGCAACGACCGCGCCATCGACATCGCCATCCTGCGCCTGCGGCGGGCCATCGAAGACGACCCCAAGCAGCCGCGCTGGATACAAACCGTCTGGGGCGTCGGCTACCGATTTTCCCCATAACGGCCGGCCATGCGGTTTCTTAATTTCCTGCGCTCCCTCCACGCCCGGCTGATCCTGCTGACACTGGGCACGATACTGCTGGTGCAGGCGGCCACGCTGGCCACCGTCAACTACTATCGCCAAAAGGTCACCCAGGGCGTCACCGTCGATGTCGTGGCCACCACCATACGCACCGTGCGCGCCGCCCTGGCCCAGATTCCTCCCGACGAGCGCGCGGGGTTCGTGCGCCAGGCTTCCCATAACGAATGGCATCTATGGTCGCGCGAAATCGGCCTGCGCCGCCAGGAAATGCGCCCGCCACCGCCCCATGGCGAACCGCCCGATTCGCCCGAGCCCCCCAGGCTGGGCGAATTCCGCGAGTTCCGCAGGGGTAGACCCGACCGGCCGCCTCCTCCGCCGCCCATGCCGTCCAATATGCGGCAGGACCTCAAGCAGTTTGTGGATGCACTGAACGAAAAGCTCGACGACGGCACCCGCGTCGGCCTGTCGCGCGGGCGCGTGCCGCGGCTGTACATTTCATTGATCCCCGACGACCCGCCCTTCGCCGGCGCCGCCGCGGCCGGCGACGACGATGCGCGGGACAACCGCGAGTGGCTGGTGATTCCGCTCGATCGCATCGCCCCCCCGGACCCCATGCCGATCACTCTGGTCTGGCTGGCGGGCATGGGCCTGCTGCTGCTGATCTCCGCCGCATTCTCCTGGCACATCACCCGGCCGATTACACGCCTGGTGGCCGCGGCCGACCAGCTCGCGGCCGGCCAGCCGCAGCGCGTCGTGCCATCGGGCCCATCCGAAACCCGCATCCTGGGCGAACGCTTCAATGCCATGCTCGATGCCCTGGCCGAATCGAACGCCGTGCGGCACACCCTGCTGGCGGGACTGCCGCACGACCTGAAAGGACCGCTGTCGCGCATGTGGCTGCGCATCGAGATGATCGACGACTCGGCCTTCAAGGACGGTATACGACACGACATCCAGGACATGCAGCGCATGGTCGACCAATTCATCGGCTTCGTGCGCGGCACCGACCCCAACACCTACCGCTTCGCCGCCATGGACATGGCGGCGTGGCTGGACGAGCAAGTGGAAGCCTGGAAAAGCGCCGGCAGCCAGGTCGAGCTGCGGGAAACGGTGAGCGCCCCGCTCATGGTCAAGGCCGATCGCCTGGCGCTGGGCCGGCTGCTGGACAACCTCGTCACCAATGCCATGAACTATGCCGCGCCGCCCGTCGAAATCACCCTGGGCGCCGACAGCGGCAACGCCGTCCTGACCATCTCGGATCATGGCAAAGGCATTCCCGAGGCGCGCCGCGCCGAAGCGCTGCGGCCGTTTTCGCGCCTGGACGACGCGCGAACGCGCACCGGTTCGGTCGGCCTGGGCCTGGCGCTGGCCAATGCCATCGCCCGGGCTCATGGCGGCGCCCTGACCCTGGGCGAAGCCCCCTGGGGCGGCCTGAAGATCACCATCACGCTGCCGCTGGAGGAAGGCCCGGAATCCGCAACCTAGTGTGTGCTGTTTGGCTGGTTCGCCAGCCCCCACGGACTGTTTGTGCCTGGCGCGGCACAGGCTAACCTTTGAACTTGGGCGGGGAAGGCGGCTTGGACAAGCCGAACATGCGCCAGTAGACCCAAAGGTTGAAGATCAGCACGACCGGCAGGGCCACGACCGCCGCCGCCAGAATTAGCCGCAGCGAGCCCACCGAGGCGGCGGCGTCCCAGATGGTGATGTCGTCCAGCACCAGGTAGGGGAAAAAGCTGTAGCCCATCCCCCCCAGTGTTATCAGGAAGATCAGCAAGGTCATGGCAAAAGGCAGCGCGGTATTGCGGTAGCTGCTGTTGATCATGCGCTGCAGGCACATCTCGATGGTAACGAAGCAGGCCAGCAACAGCCCCCACAAGCCCACGACCAGCGGCCATTGCGGGCCGTCGCTCCATTTCAGGAACACCCCGCTGTTGGCGAACGCCAGCACCACGGAAACCCCGACCGAGCCCGCGGCGGTCCAGCGCACGACATGCCGGCCCCACATGACGGCGCGCACGCGCAGTTCGCCGCGCACGCGCATGATGAGCCACGACGCCCCCAGCAGGCAGTAGGCCAGCAGCGCGCACACGCCCAGAAACGCCGAGAACCACATATAGCCGAGATCGGTCTGGTAGGACACCACCAATTGGCCCAATAGCACACCGTGCGCCACGGCGGTGATGAGCGACCCCACGGCAAAACCCTTCAGCCAGCGCCCCTGCATTTCGATGGGAGAGCGCAAGCGCAGCTCGAACGACACCGAACGCAGCAACACGCCCAGGGCCAGCAACGCCAGGGGCAGATACAGCTGCCCCATGATGCTGCCCCAGGCGTGCGGAAACGCGGCCACGAACAGGCCCATGCCCAGGAACAGCCAGAACTCGTTGGCGTCGCGCCATGGACTCAGCAGCGACAGCATGCGCGGACGCAGCTCGCGCGGCGCGAACAGCACCAGGCAGCCCACGCCGATATCGAAGCCGTCCAGCACCGTGCCGGCCACGATGGTGGCGAACAGCAGGCCCATGAAGACCAGGGGCATCCAGAAGGAAGGATCCTGGGCGTTGATTCCCAACAGACTGACCAGGGTATCTATCATGCCCGCCCCCTGCGCCGCGCGATCGGCACCACGCCGTAGCGCACGATGTGCGTCAGCAATTGGAAAAAGCCGTACAGCAGCACGGCATAGACCAGCACATACGCCGCCAGGCCCGCCATCAGCACATTGGGGCTGGTATCGCCGACGATCTCGGCCAGCGTGATGGCGCCGTTGACCGCGTACGGCGCCAGGCCGAACAGCATATGGCACATGATGGCCAGACCCAGCACCCAGCCCGAAAACGTCATGCCCGCGACAATCCGGCGCCATGTTTCCGACAGCACGCCCGGATCGTACTGCCTTTTGCGCAGGCGCCAGAACGTGCCCCAGGCCAGAACGGCCATGGCCAGCCAGGCCGCAAGCACCAGGCGGAACGACCAGAAAGTCAGCGCCACGGGGGGAGCCATGCCTGAAATCCGGTCCAGCCCGATGGGCACGCCCTTGTCGTCATGCGACAGCCAGCGGCCTCCGGCGTGATGCCACAGCAGGGCGGCGCGGTTGACGCCGCGGGCCTGGTCGGGCCATGCCGCCAACACCAGATCGGGCTGCACGCCGCTATGCCAATAGGCGGCCGTGGCCGCCGCCTTGCCCGGCTGGTGCAGCGCGACTTGCTGCCCGTAGCCGGCCACGGCGACCGCCAGCGCCACTACGCCCGCCATGGCCGCGAACAGCCCGGTGCGGAACGCCAGATGCTCGCCTTCCACCAGGGGATGGCGAAAGGCCTGGCGCACGCTGACCCCCATGAGCAGAAAAGCCGCGGTCAGCGCCGCAACGACCAGCAGCAGGCCGAACATCCACCCCGCGAAGGGATTGAGGACAATATCGCCCCACTCCACCGCCGCATACTGCCCATCCACCAGCAAGGCGCCGGCGGGAGCCTGCATCCAGGCCAGCAGCACCGTGAGCCAGCCGGCGGCGGCGGTTACGCCCACGGCAACCATCAGGACGAGAACCGTATGGATGCGTTCGGACACATAGCGCTGCCCGAACAGCATGGCCCCCAGGAAGCAGGACTTGAAGATGAAGGTGGTGAGGATGGCGCCGGCCAGCAAAGGCCCCGCGACGTCGCCGATCTTGTCCATGAGGGCCGGCCACAGGCTGCCGACCTGAATCAGGACGGGCATGCTGGATGCCAGCGTGAGGATGACCGCCAGGGCGAACACCCGCACCCAGAATCGATACGCATCCGTCCATCCCGCGCGCGCGCTGAATGAAGCGCCGATCTTGAAGAACAGCAGAACCCAGGCCAACCCGATTTCGATCGCCAAGAAGATCGAAAAGAAGCCGAGGCTCAAGAAGAACTGCGTCTGGGATAGCCAGAGGTTCAAGTTTGTCATAATGAACGCTAGTGTCCTGTTTGACTAATTCGAATACTTATCTTCGGCGCCTGAACTCGCCATGCGGTGTTGCAAATCCGCGCGATAGCTACGGCTATCGCTGTGGTTTGCGCCTTGCCTGACGAGCCCATGCATCCGAATATAAATACACGAACCAATCAAACAGGACACAGTTTAGCCAGTTTGGAGGCCGGCCTGGAATCCCGCACAGGGCAAATGGCGCCGAACGTGGCAAAATGCTTATTTCACTGGATACTTCCGTCTTTTTCCAACCCCCGTATGACTTCCTCTTCTTCGACAGCCCCGGCGTCCAATTTTCTGCGCACCATAATTGAACAGGATCTGGCCAACGGCGCCTATGCCGGCAAACGCTGGTCGGGCAGGCCCGGCCCGGCTTCGGTGCAACAGCAGGGCGGCCTGGACGCCGCCAGAATCCGCACGCGCTTTCCACCGGAACCCAATGGCTACCTGCATATCGGCCACGCCAAAAGCATTTGCCTGAATTTCGGGCTGGCCCGCGACTTCCAGGGCGCCTGCCATCTGCGCTTCGACGACACCAACCCGGAAAAAGAAGACGACGAATACGTCAACGCCATTATCGACACGGTCAAGTGGCTGGGTTTTACCTGGGAAAGCCAGGACGAGAGCAATCTTTACTACGCCAGCGACTACTTCGACTATATGTACGGCTTCGCGCAGGCGCTCATCCGATCGGGCAACGCCTACGTCGACGAACAAACCGCCGACCAGATGCGCGCCACCCGCGGCACGCTCACGGAGAAAGGCACGAACTCGCCCTGGCGCGACCGCCCCGCCGAGGAATCCCTGGCTCTGCTGCAGGAAATGCGCGACGGCAAGCACCCGGACGGCAGCCTGGTCCTGCGCGCCAAGATCGACATGGCATCGCCCAACATGAACCTGCGCGACCCCGCGCTGTACCGCATCCGGCATGCGCACCACCACCGCACCGGCAACAAGTGGTGCATCTACCCCATGTACACCTGGGCCCATCCCGTCGAGGACGCGCTGGAGGGCATCACCCACAGCGTCTGCACGCTGGAGTTCGAAGACCAGCGCCCCTTCTACGACTGGATACTCAACAAGCTGGCCGACCTGGGCGAGCTGGCACGCCCCCTGCCGCATCAATACGAATTCGCCCGTCTCAACCTCAGCTATGTCGTCACCAGCAAGCGCAAGCTGCTGGAGCTGGTGCGCGAAGGCTACGTCAACGGCTGGGACGACCCCCGCCTGCCCACATTGGCCGGACTGCGCCGGCGCGGCTACACGCCGGAATCCATCCGCCTGTTCTGCGAGCGGCTGGGCGTGTCCAAGGCCGATTCGCGCATCGACTACAGCGTGCTCGAACAAGCCCTGCGCGACGACCTCGACCCCAAGGCGGACCGCCGCGTGGCCGTGCTCGACCCGCTCAAGCTGGTCGTCACCAACTACCCCGAAGGCCAGTCCGAGCTTTGCCACGCGCCCCGCAACCCGCACAACCCCGAAGCCGGCCAGCGCGAGTTTCCCTTTTCGCGCGAGCTATGGATAGAACGCGACGATTTCCGCGAAGATCCGCCCAAGAAATACTTCCGGCTGTTCCCTGGCAACATGGTGCGCCTCAAGTACGGCTACGTCGTCAAATGCACCGGCTGCGTCAAGAACGACGATGGTGAAATCACCGAAGTGCATGTCGAATACCTGCCCGACACAAAAAGCGGAACCCCGGGCGCCGACGCCGTCAAGGTCAAGGGCGCCATTACCTGGGTCAGCGCGGCGCACGCCGTCCAGGCCGAGATCCGCCTGTACGACCGGCTGTTCGCCGACCCGCACCCGGACGCCGGCGACAAGAACTTCCTGGACGCCCTGAACCCCGACTCCTTCCAGGCCGTGCAAGGCTGGATCGAGCCCGGCACCCACGCCGACCCCGACTCCTGCTGGCAATTCGAGCGGCTGGGCTATTTCGTCGCCGACCGCATCGACTCCACCCGGGAAAAGCCCGTCATCAATCGCGCGGTCACCCTCAAAGACTCCTGGATTTGAAGCCCGAACGCCTTTCGTCCCACGCCGCAACGCAAAACACTCGGCTTTGCCCCGACTTTCTGGTATTTTGTCGAGGCAAAGCTCCCTGATAAAGACATATCGTGAGTAATTCCTCTTCGCCCAAAGAACAACCCGCGCTCGACTTCAAAAGCGCCACGCTGTATGCCGTGCGCATTGTCCTGCACGACCACGACCTGGAAGCGCTGATCGCCACGCTGGACCAGCGCATGCGCGACGCCGGCTCGTTCTTTGAAAACGAGCCCGTGGTCGTCGATGCCTCGGGCCTCGAAGAAACCGTCGACTGGAAAGCCCTGCTGCAAGCGCTGCGCGGGCACGCCCTGCACCCCATCGGGGTCGTGGCCTCCGGCGCGAACCTCGAGGCCGCACGGGCCAGCGGGCTGGCGCTGGTCGACCTGTCGGCGGCTCCAGTGCGGCCGGCCAGCACTCCCGCTCCCGACAAAGAAGTGCCTGTCGTCGCGCCGTCGGCGCCTCCCGCGCAGGGGGCCCAAGATGCCGCCCCCGCCGTGGCGCCCGCCGCCATGATCATCAACCGCCAGCTGCGCTCGGGCCAGCGCATCTATGCCCGCAATACCGACCTCATCGTCATCGGCGTGGTCGGCCAGGGGGCGGAAGTCATCGCGGACGGCAACATCCATGTGTACGGCCCCTTGCGCGGCAAGGCCATGGCGGGCGCGCGCGGCGACACCAGCGCCCGCATCTTCACCACGCAGTTGAACCCCGAACTGCTGGCCATCGCCGGCGTTTATCGCGTCATCGAGACCCAACTGGACAAAAACCTGCACAACCAGCCCGCCATCGTCCAGCTCGACGGCGACACGCTGCGCATCGCCAGCCTTGCCAAGGACACCCATTGAACGACGAAGCCACAGGCCGGCGGCAAAACACGCGCGCTGCATGGCGCAACCGCCGGCCCGGGGTCGGCAGGATAAGTTTTGTTGCCAACCCAATAACTGTTTAACGGCCGTTCACGGCCAATTCCATGCATTTTTGCATTACGATTACGTGATTTAATAAAACCAAAGACTAAAGGGATTCAATCGACATGGCGCGAATTGTTGTAGTGACTTCCGGTAAAGGCGGGGTGGGCAAGACAACCACCAGCGCCAGCTTTTCCTCGGGACTGGCAATGCGTGGATTCAAGACGGTGGTCATCGACTTCGACGTCGGACTGCGCAATCTGGACTTGATCATGGGCTGCGAGCGCCGGGTCGTCTACGATTTCGTCAATGTCATCCAGGGCGAAGCCACCCTGAACCAGGCCCTGATCCGCGACAAGCAGCTCGAGAACCTGTACGTGCTGCCCGCCTCGCAAACCCGCGACAAGGACGCCCTTACCAAAGAGGGGGTCGAAAAAACCCTCAACGACCTCAAGGAAATGGGCTTCGAATACATTGTCTGCGACTCGCCCGCCGGCATCGAGACCGGGGCGCTCATGGCCTCGTACTTTGCCGACGACGCCATCGTCGTCACCAACCCCGAGGTCTCATCGGTGCGCGACTCCGACCGCATCCTGGGCATACTTTCGGCCAAGTCCCACCGCGCGGTCAACAACGACGAGCCCATCAAGGAATACTTGCTGCTTACCCGCTACAACGCCAAGCGCGTCGCCGACGGCGAAATGCTTTCGCTGCAAGACATCGAAGACATCCTGCGCATCAAGCTGATCGGCGTCATCCCCGAGTCCGAAGACGTGCTGCAGGCTTCCAACCAGGGCATTCCCGCCATCCATCTGCGCGACAGCGACGTCTCGGCGGCGTACCAGGACGTCGTGGCCCGCTACCTGGGCGAGGAGAAACCGCTGCGTTTCGTCGATTACGAAAAGCCCGGCCTGTTCAAACGCCTGTTCGGAGGGAAATGACATGTCCTTCCTCTCTTTTCTTCTCGGCGAGAAAAAAACCTCGGCCAGCGTCGCCAAAGACCGCCTGCAGCTCATCCTCATCAATGAACGCGGCGACGGCGTCGCTCCCGACTATCTTCCCCGCCTGCAAAAAGAGCTGGTCGAGGTCATATCCCGCTACGTCAAAATCAACCCCAACGACATCAAGGTCAACCTCGAACGCCAGGATTCCCTGGAAATCCTCGAGGTCAAGATCGAAATGCCGCAGGCCGAAGCCCGCTCTTCATAAAAAAAGCCTGAGTCCCGATCTGCACCGGTAAACTCAGGCCTTGGTTTTTGCGGACCAGGGGGCGGCACGAAGCGCCCCGCCGGTCGGCGCAAGCCGGGGCGGCTTATTTATTCTTGCCGACCTGGTCGCCGATTACGCCGCCGATGGCCGCGCCGCCTACCGTACCCAGCACACCGCCGCCGGTCACTACCGCGCCCGCGACACCGCCTATCCCCGCACCGGTCACGGCGCTTTTCTGGCGATGACTCATGTTGTCCCACGAGGAACACCCCGCCGCGGAAACCGCCAACAAGCCTACCGCCGCCAATTTGCCTAGATCGATGATTTTCATAGTTGAACTCCTATAGGACTATTCTTGTAACCACGATACCCGATTCGGGAATTGAGCACCAGCGGATTGCGTAGCTGGTTGTTAATTTTGTAACAAACGCGGGAAGCAGGGGCGGGACACAAGGCCCGACGACACTGGCATGTTTTGCCGTTCGCACGGCCTCTTTCCACCTTATGTTACGTTTATTTGAGCGCTTTGTAGCGTAATCGCCGGGGTTTGGCGCCTTCGTCGCCCAGGCGGCGCTTTTTATCCGCCTCATATTCCTGGTAGTTGCCGTCGAAGAACACGACCTGGGAATCCCCCTCGAAAGCCAGGATATGGGTGGCGATGCGATCCAGGAACCAGCGGTCGTGGCTGATGACCAGCACGCTGCCGGCGAATTCCAACAAGGCGTCTTCCAGCGCGCGGAGCGTTTCCACATCGAGGTCGTTGGAGGGTTCGTCGAGCAGCAGCACGTTGCCGCCGGCGATCAGGGTTTTGGCCAAGTGGAAGCGGCCGCGCTCGCCGCCCGACAGCTTGCCCACCAGCTTGTTCTGGTCGCCACCCTTGAAATTGAAGCGGCCCAGATAGGCCCTGGACGACATTTCGAACTTTCCGACCGTGATAAGGTCGGCCCCGTCGGACAGCGCATCGAACACGGTCTTTTCATCGGGCAGGGCCTCGCGCGACTGGTCGACATACGCCAGCTTGACGGTCTTGCCGATGTTTACCGCGCCCGCATCGGGCTTGTCCTGCCCCGCGATCATGCGGAACAGCGTGGATTTGCCCGCGCCGTTGGCGCCGATGATGCCCACGATGGCGCCGGCCGGTATCTTGAAGCTGAGGTTGTCGATAAGCAGGCGGTCGCCGAAGCCCTTGCTGACGTTCTCGAACTCGATGACCTCGTTGCCCAGCCTTTCGGCGACCGGCACGAAGATTTCCTGGGTCTCGTTGCGCTTCTGGTATTCGTGCGACGACAGCTCTTCGAACCGGGCCAGGCGTGCCTTGGCCTTGGCCTGGCGGCCCTTGGGATTCTGCCGCACCCATTCGAGCTCTTTCGTGATGGTGCGCTGGCGCGCCGACTCGGCGGCCTCTTCCTGTTTGAGGCGATCGTCTTTTTGCTCGAGCCAGGAACTGTAATTGCCTTTCCAGGGAATGCCGTGGCCCCGATCCAGCTCCAGTATCCACTCCGCGGCATTGTCCAGAAAATAGCGGTCGTGCGTCACCGCCACCACCGTGCCGGGGAAGCGGCGTAGGAACAATTCGAGCCATTCGACGCTTTCGGCATCCAGATGGTTGGTGGGCTCGTCCAGCAGCAGCATGTCGGGCTTGGAAAGCAGCAGCCGGCACAGCGCCACCCGGCGCTTTTCGCCGCCCGACAACTTGCCGACGACGGCATCCCAGGGCGGCAGGCGCAAGGCGTCGGCGGCAATTTCCATTTGATGCTCGATGTCGTCCGAGCCGCTGGACGCCGCCGCCGCAATGACGGCCTCGAGTTCGGCCTGTTCCGTGGCCAGTGCGTCGAAATCGGCATCGGGCTCGGAATAGGCCGCATACACCTCGTCCAGCCGCTTGCGCGCCGAGAACAGCTCTCCCAGGCCTTCCTCGACCGAGGCGCGCACCGTGTGTTCTGGGTCGAGCTGGGGTTCTTGCGGCAAATAGCCTACCTTGATACCGGGCATAGGAACGGCTTCGCCTTCGATTTCCGTGTCCACACCCGCCATGATCTTGAGCAGGGTGGATTTGCCGGCGCCGTTCAGGCCCAGCACCCCGATTTTGGCGCCCGGAAAAAACGATAGGGAGATGTCGCGCAGGATCTGCCGCTTGGGCGGCACGATCTTGCCGACCCGATTCATCGTATAAACGTATTGAGCCATAACAACCAGATAGACGAAATTAAGAATTGCAAAGGTTCCCATTGTAGGCCGGCCCGCGAAATAAAACCTCGCTCCGGGCGCGCCCCGCGGGACATGCATTAAAATCAGGCTGCAACGCCACAGTCCGACCGCGGCATCGCCGCGGCGGCCAAGGCCCCACCCTCCGCCTGAACCACCGACATGCCATCCGCCGACCCAGACCTGAATTTCACCGCCGAAGAACTCGACCTGCTCGGGCGTACCGCCGACGCGCTAAGCGCCTTCATGGGCAAGCCTGTGCTGGCCGAGGTCGTCGATGCCAGCGAAACCGGATTCGAATGGGTGATTTTCGCCATTCCCCTGGACGTCGAAGACGGCGGCGAAGACAAGGTCATCGTGCAGATCGGCGGACCCGGCGCCCGCATCGTCGGCAACAAGGGCGGGCTGGAGCCCGGCGACGACGTCTACGACTGCGAATACCTTTGGGCGGTGCAACTGTCGGACATCGAGGGAGTTCGATTCATCAAGGTGGACCAGGACGGCGATGAGGTCGCCTGGAGCGACGATTTGCGCAGCGTCCTGCCGTTCGAACTCACCGACGCGCCCCTGCCGGACGACGATGACGACGACCTGGGCGAAGACGACGATGAGGGCGACGACGACCTGAAAGATCTATTCGACGAACCACCCCATCGTACTCTGCACTGACGAAAGCCCCGGCGCCTCGAATGCCTGCCTGTGAATGGGCTGCGGCCCTTATCAGGCTCCGCGCCGATCAGGCCCTGCGCCGGTCGCGCCAGTAAAGCATGGCGCCCACGGGCCACATGAGTCCAACCAGAACACGGGCGCCAAGGCCCTTCAGGCGGCGCCCCGCCAATGGAAGCTTCGCGCCGTCGTGCTTCAGGTGCATGGCGAACCGGGTGTAACGCGCCGCCGCCTTGAAAAACTCGGCCGGCTGATAGCGAAACCATGGCAAACACTCCACCACAGTGTCCTGGGCCAGCAGCCACAGCCCCGCCGCATGTTGCGCCCCGCTGGCGCGGCCTTGGGCCGACAAGGAGTCGGCGCTGTCGTAATAGGTTCTGAACACCTGGTTCACGAACCGCGTCAGATACCCCGCGCGCGCAATGGCGCGCCATACCAGGCTCTCGGGCACGAAGCCGGCAATGTCCTCGGGAAAGGGAAACTGGCGCAGCACGTCCACGCTCATGCAGCCGAACTTCTCGCCGCCGACGCGATACTTGAACGACATGTCGATGGCGGTGGCGTCGAATTCGTCCTGCGGGAACATATCGCCGACGATGCTTCCATTCGGGCGGGCGCACAGGCCCGTAATGGCGACATAGCGGGAGCGCTCCCGCTCGGGAATGCCCTGCCAGGCGCGCGCCATGGCGTCCAGCGCATTCAGGTCAAGGCTGTCGTCGCTGTCGAGCGCCACCACCAGTTCGCCGCTGGATTCCGCCACGCCCCGGTTGAAGGCGGCCTTTTTATGCTGGTTGGTCTGCCAGATGTAGCGGATGGGAAAACGGGCCTGCTGCTGCCACGCCTGAACCACTTCCCGCGTGTTGTCGCTGGAGCCGTCGTCGATCACGACCCATTCGAAGTCCTGGAAAGTCTGCTCGGTGAGCGAGGCGTAGACCCGCGGCAGCGTATCGGCTCGGTTGTAGGTGGGGGTAAGGACGGTGAAAAGATGGCGTCGCGAACGTGGTTTGCTCGACATTTTTATGAAGATGCCTTGTTGTCGCTATTTTTTACCATGATAGCCAAAAAAAAAACCACAAGTTCGAAAACTCATGGTTTTTTTACTTAAGATACAAACTCTTAAACGCGTTTGACTTTCTCAAGCATCTTGAACACGCCTTTGGGCGATTTGATGAAAAGACGCTTGAACGCCTTGCCCAGGCAACGGCGCTCGAGGGTGTTACGGCGCGTACGTTTGATTTCTGCCACAATAATCTCCGGAACTTAAATTGGCTGGCATAAACCCCAAACGGCCGGGTAAGCCAGAACATTGAAACCTTACCTAACCCGCCATTCTACCGTAACTCGGGCTCCGGTCAAAATCGGCCCGCCGCCGCAATACGGCCAGAACAGTATTTCACAGTGTAGTCATGAGCTCTCAAATTCGCATCGTTGGCGCGCGCCAGAACAATCTCAAGAACCTCGACGTTTCCATCAACACCGGTGAACTGCTGGTGCTTACGGGGGTCTCGGGCTCCGGCAAAAGCTCGCTGGCCTTCGACACCCTGTACGCCGAAGGCCAGCGGCGCTATGTGGAAACGTTTTCGCCCTACGCGCGCCAGTTCCTCGACCGCATGGACAAGCCGCAGGTCGACCGCATCGAAGGCATCCTGCCCGCCATCGCCATCGACCAGGTCAATCCGGTGCGCAACTCGCGCAGCACCGTGGGCACCATGACCGAGCTCAACGACCACCTCAAACTGCTGTATGCCCGCATGGGCAGGCTGTATTGCCGGTGCTGCGGCGCCAGGGTGCAGCGCGACAGCGCCGAATCCATCTACCGCGAGCTGGCGCAGCGCGCACAGGCCGGCGACCCCAGGCTGGTCGTCACCTTCCCCGTCGCCGTCCCGTCCAATTTCACGGAAGGCGAAGTACGCGGCTACCTGGACCAGCAGGGCTACACCCGCATCCACCACGAAGAAACCGTCGACGCAGCGCCCGATGAAACGCCCGCGAAAAAAGGCAAGGCCAAACGCGCGGCAGGCAAACCCCAGCAGCAGCGCGTCCTGCACGTCATACAGGACCGCTTCCGCTACGGCAATGCCGAAACGCCGCGCGTCATGGAAGCGCTGGACGCCGCGCTCAAGCAGGGCGACGGGCACATCACCATCTATGCCTCGTCCGACGCGCAGTCCCCCGAAACCGCATGGCGCTTCAGCAACCGCCTGCATTGCGCGCAATGCAACATCGAATACACCGCCCCCCTGCCCAGCACCTTCTCGTTCAACTCGCCGCTGGGCGCCTGCGAATCGTGCCGGGGCTTCGGCCGCGTCATGGGCATCGACTACGGCCTGGTCATCCCCGACGAGAAAAAAACGCTGCGGGACGGCGCCATCAAGCCTTGGCAAACCAATAGCTACAAGGAATGCCAGACCGAGCTGGAAAAATACGCCGGCCCGGCGGGCATACGCCTGGACATCCCCTGGGCCCAGCTCAGCGAAGCGGAAAAACAATGGGTCATAGGCGGGACGCCCGACTGGAAGGGCGGCATGCACGCCTGGAAAACCCAGTGGTACGGCGCCCAGCGCTTCTTCGACTGGCTGGAGTCGCGCGCCTACAAAATGCATGTGCGCGTGCTGCTGTCCAAGTACCGTTCGTACACGCCCTGCCCGGCCTGCGGCGGCGCGCGGCTCAAGCCCGACGCCACGCTCTGGCGGCTGGGCGAAGTCAAGGGCAAGGCGGACGACGCCTACCCCAGGTTCATGCCCGTGCAGGCCGCCTGGAGCCGCGAGCAGCTCGACGACCTGCCCGGCCTGGGTCTGCACGACCTCATGCGCCTGCCCATCCAGCAAGTGCGCGAGTTCTTCGCCGGGCTCAGTTTCGGCAACGCGCTGGATGCCGCGCTTGAACTGCTGCTGGAAGAAGTCCGCACACGACTCAAATTCCTGTGCGACGTGGGGCTCGGCTATTTGTCCCTGGACCGGCAAAGCCGCACGCTTTCGGGCGGCGAAGTCCAGCGCATCAACCTGACCACGGCGCTGGGCACATCGCTGGTCAACACCCTGTTCGTTCTGGACGAACCTTCCATCGGCCTGCATCCGCGCGACATGCATCGCGTGGTCGAAGTCATGCACCGCCTGCGCGCCAGCGGCAACACCCTGGTGGTGGTCGAACACGATCCGCAGGTCATGGTGGCTGCCGACCGCATCATGGACATCGGCCCCGGGCCCGGCGAGCGCGGCGGACGCATCGTCTTCGACGGCACGCCCGAGCAGCTGCGCAACAGCGACACCCTGACCGGCAACTACCTGGGCGGGCGCCTGCATGTCGAGGCGCCGCGCCCCATGCCGGTCGCCGACAACACGCCCCGGCTGCTGCTGGAAGGCGTCACCGCCAACAATCTCAAGAACGTGTCGCTCTCGGTTCCGCTGGGCCGCCTGGTGTGCGTCAGCGGCGTGTCGGGATCGGGCAAATCCACCCTGATCCAGGACGTGCTGTATCCGGCCATCCTCAAGCTGCAGGGCAAGCCCACCGAGTCCCCCGGCGCCCATACGCATTTGCTGGGCATCGAGCAGATCGCCGACGTCGTCATGGTGGACCAAACCCCCATCGGCAAGACCGCGCGCTCGAATCCGGCCAGCTATGTGGGCGCTTTCGACGCCATCCGCAAACTGTTCGCCCAGGCCGGCGTCTCGCGCGAGCGGGGCTACACGGCGGGCACGTTCAGCTTCAACACCGGCGACGGCCGCTGCCCCACTTGCGGCGGCACCGGCTTCGAGCATGTGGAAATGCAATTCCTGTCCGACGTCTACCTGCGCTGCCCGGACTGCGACGGCAAGCGCTTCCGCCCCGACATCCTGGAAGTTCGCGTCGAGCACCTGGGCCGCAGCGCCTCCATCGACGAAGTCCTGGAAATGACGGTCAGCGAAGCCCTGGAGTTTTTCAGCGGCCTGCGCGACGTGCAGTACGGCCTGGCGCCGCTGGCCGACGTGGGGCTGGAGTACGTGCGGCTGGGCCAGCCCGTGCCCACGCTGTCGGGCGGCGAAGCGCAGCGCCTCAAGCTGGCCGGCCACCTGGCGGCGGCCGCCCGCAGCGGCATCTCGTCGGCGCGGGTCGCCAAAAAGGGCAGCCTGTTCCTGTTCGACGAGCCCACCACCGGCTTGCACTTCGACGACGTGGCGCGGCTGATGCGCGCCTTCCGGAAGCTGCTGGCGGCCGGCCATTCGCTGCTCATCATCGAGCACAACCTGGACGTGCTGCGCGCCGCGGACTGGATCATCGACCTGGGACCCGAAGGCGGCGACGCCGGCGGGTACATCGTCGGCCAGGGCACGCCCCAGGACCTCATGGGCAACGCGGCTTCGCACACCGGCCGCGCGCTGGCCGACTACACCACGGCCATCGTCTACGAAGATCGTTCGCGCCAGGCCGTGCTGGCGGCCGAACCCCCGGCCAGCTACGCGGACGACGCCGGCACGCCGCTGCAGTCGGCCATACAGCGGCAGCGCCAGGCGCACAGCATCGACATCGTCAATGCGCGGGAACACAATCTCAAAGGCATCAATGTCTCGATCCCGCGCGACACCTTCACCGTCATCACCGGCGTGTCGGGTTCGGGCAAATCCACCCTGGCCTTCGACATTCTTTTCAACGAAGGGCAGCGCCGCTACCTGGAGTCGCTGAACGCCTACGCGCGCGCCATCGTCCAGCCGGCCGGCAAGCCGGACGTCGACGCCATCTACGGCATCCCGCCCACCGTCGCCATCGAACAGCGCACCAGCCGCGGCGGGCGCAAGTCCACCGTGGCCACCATGACGGAAATCCACCATTTCCTGCGCTTGCTGTACGTGAAGCTGGGCACGCAAATGTGCCCCGACTGCCACGTGCCCGTGGCGCCGCAAACCGCCGACCAGATCGCGGCGCAACTATTGCGCGACTACAAGGGGCGGCACATCGGCATCCTGGCGCCGCTGGTCACCGCGCGCAAAGGCTATTACACGGACCTGGCCAAATGGGCCGGCGGCAAGGGCCACAGCCATCTGCGGGTCGACGGCGAATTCATTCCCGTGGCGCCCTGGCCTCGCCTTGACCGCTACAAGGAACACACCATCGAGCTGCCGGTCGCCGACCTGCTGGTCGATGCGCGGCAAGAGCCGCAACTGCGCGAGGCCATACGAGCCGCGCTCGAGCACGGCCACGGCAGCCTGAGCGTGCTGCTCGACCTGACCACGGACGGCGCCACGCTGGCCGACCGGCGCGAGGCCGGCGTGGCGGACAGCCCCCGGCAAATGCACTTTTCCGTGAAACGCGCCTGCCCAAGCTGCGGCACCAGCTTTCCCGAGCCCGATCCGCGCATGTTCTCGTACAACTCCAAGCACGGCTGGTGCGCCAGTTGCTTCGGCACGGGGCTGCAGCTCAAGGATTTCGACGCCGAGCAGACCGGCGAAGAAGCCGCCTGGAATGCCTGGTACGAAGGCGAAGCCGCCGTCTGCCAAAGCTGTCACGGCGAGCGGCTCAATCCGGTAGCGCGCGCCTTTCTCTGGCGCGACCGCTCCATCGCGCAACTGGCTGGCCTGTCGGTTTCCGAAGCGCAAACCTTCTTCGCCGGCCTGGTCAGCCGGGGCCGCGAAGTGGAGATCGCGCGCGACATTCTCGCCGAGATCCGCGGCCGCCTTGACTTCATGCAGGAAGTCGGGCTGGGCTACCTGGCGCTGGATCGCGCCGCGCCCACGCTTTCGGGCGGCGAAGCGCAGCGCATCCGCCTGGCCGCCCAGCTGGGCTCCAACCTGCAGGGCGTGTGCTACGTGCTGGACGAGCCCACCATCGGCCTGCATCCGCGCGACAACCAGATCCTGCTCAACGCCCTTTCCCAACTGGAGGGCAACGGCAATACCCTGGTGGTGGTCGAGCACGACGAAGACACCATACGGCGGGCCTCCCACGTCATCGACATCGGCCCCGGCGCCGGCATACGCGGCGGACGGGTCGTGGCGCAAGGCACGGTGCAGGACATCATCGAGAATCCCGCTTCCTTGACCGGCAAGTACCTGAAAAATCCCCTGCCCCACCCGCTGCAGGGCAGGCGGCCGGTCGATGCCAAAACCGCCATGCTGCGCATCCAAGGCGCGCACATGCACAATCTGCGCCATGCCGACGTGGACATTCCCATTGGACGGCTCAGTGTGGTGACCGGCGTATCGGGGTCGGGCAAATCTACCCTGGCGCGCGAAGTCCTGCTGCACAACCTTGCTCACGCCGTCAGCCAGCGCAAGGCCCCCGAATGGCTGGGCTGCGACAGCATTACCGGCTGGGAGCAGATCGACCGCGTGCTCGAAGTCGATCAGACGCCCATCGGCAAGACGCCGCGCTCCTGCCCCGCCACCTATGTGGGATTCTGGGACGATGTGCGCAAACTGTTCGCCGGCACACGCGAAGCCCGGGTGCGCGGCTGGTCCCAGGCCCGCTTCTCGTTCAACACCGGCGAGGGGCGCTGCCCGCTATGCGAAGGCCAGGGCATGCGCACCATCGAAATGAGCTTCCTGCCCGACGTGAAAGTGCCGTGCGACGCCTGCGGCGGCGAACGCTTCAACCGCGACACGCTAAGCGTGAAGTGGCTGGACAAAAGCGCCGGCGAAGTGCTCAAGATGGAGGTCGACGACGCCATCGGCTATTTCGCCTCGCATTCAAAAATATCGCGCACCCTGAAGCTCATGCAGGACGTCGGCCTGGGCTACCTCACGCTGGGCCAGCCCTCGCCCACGCTTTCGGGCGGCGAGGCGCAGCGCATCAAGCTGGTGACCGAGCTGACCAAGGCCAGGCTGACCGACGGCGTCATCACCACCGGCCGTGCCTCGCGCATTCCGCACACTTTGTACGTGCTGGACGAGCCCACGGTGGGGCTGTCGATGGCCGATGTGGAAAAGCTCATCCACGTACTGCATCGCCTGGTCGAGGCCGGCAATACCGTGGTGGTCATCGAGCACAACCTGGACGTCATCGCGGAAGCGGACTGGATCGTGGACATGGGGCCCGAGGGCGGAACGGGCGGCGGGCGCCTGGTCGCAGCCGGCTCACCCGAGCACATCATGCAGCGCCACGCCATTTCGCATACAGGAGCCGTGCTGAAGGAGTTCATGCAGGCCGAAGGCATCGCCAGCGCCAGCCACGCGGCGTAAGCACGGCCCGGCGCGGGGAATGCCACTGGCATCCAGCGGGGTTCTTGCGGATTGCATAGCCTGGGCCGGCCTTGGCCCAGGCCGTCTCAGGCGGCGAAACGGCCCGTCAACAGCCAGGTAATGGCTTCGTTGGCCGCCGCCATGCCCATGGCAGCGGTCACGGTCACCGACGAGCCGTAGCCGGCGCACGACAAGCCTTGCAAAGCCGTACCGGCGGCCTCGGCTTGCGCGGTCTCCTCCAGCCACAGATGGGGCAATTGGGCCGGCTGGTCGAACCACAGCGTGCGGACTCCCATTTTGGGCACGCGCTTGCGCACCTTGCCGGCCTGATCCGACGCCTTGGGATAGCCATGCTTGCGGCGCAGGGTATTGCGCAGCTTGGCCAGCAAGGCGTCGTTCAGCGCGCCCGACAGATCGCTGGCACGCAAACTGAGGCTGTCGGTCTTGCCGCCCGCCCCGCCGCAAACCACCACGGGCCGTTTTCTGTCTCGGCAGGCCAGGATCATGGCGGTCTTGGCGCTGATCTGGTCGGTGCAATCCACCAGCAGCGTCACGTCGGGCGCCAGCACCTGTTCCACGTTTTCGGGCGTGACGAAATCATCGACCAGGTTCAGCCTGCAAGCCGGATTGATGCCGCGCACGCGCGCGGCCATGGCCTCGACCTTGGCCTGGCCCAACGTATCGGTCAGGGCATGCAATTGCCGGTTGATGTTGGATTCGGCCACATGATCCAGGTCGACAAGGGTCAGCGCGCCAATGCCGGAACGTGCCAGCGCCTCGGCGCACCACGACCCCACCCCGCCGATGCCGGCGACGGCCACATGCGCCTGCATCAAGCGCGCCAGACCCGGCGCGCCGTACAGGCGTTCCAGGCCGCCAAAGCGGCGTTCCATATCGGCATCCATGTCCAAATCAGTCATCCTTTCCCTTGCGCCTTTCGGCATGGCCTTTTCCATTGTTCCGCAAACGACACCTCGACAGGCGATTAATATTATTATTAGATCATGCTGCCGATTCAGATTTACAGACCCGTCCCATGACCCAGCCCCCCAGCCTCGAATCGCTTATCTCCTCCAGCGGAGCCAGCTTCCGCCTGCTTACCGACAGCGAGCGCCAGGCGTCGCTGGATGCCTTCCTCAAGCCTTGGCATCCCCGCCACGATGTCTGGGTCTTCGGCTACGGCTCGCTGGTATGGCGGCCCGAATTCGACTTCCTGGAACAGCGCCATGCGCGGGTCAACGGCTATCACCGTTCGCTATGCCTGTGGTCGCGCATCAATCGCGGCACGCCCGAGCGCCCCGGCCTGGTATTCGGGCTGGACGTGGGCGGCTCCTGCCGCGGCATGGCCTACCGCATCGCCTCGCACCAGGTACAAGAAACCATGCAGGAGCTCTGGAAGCGCGAAATGCCCAGCGGGGCCTATATTCCCAAATGGCTCAACTGCCACACACGCGAAGGCGCCATCAGCGCTCTCGTCTTCACCATGGATCGCAGCAAGGACGCCTATGTGCGCGGTCTGAGCAAGGAACAACTGGTGGACATCGTGCAAGGCGCGCGAGGCACCTACGGCCCCTGCTCGGAGTACATTCTCGAAACCGCCCAGGCCCTGGAACTGGCCGGCATACGCGACCGAAAGCTGCAAACGCTGGTGGCCCAGCTGCGGGACAAGCCGCCCAGCACCGTGCAAGGCAGCCAGCCTTGACGGCATCGGGCGGGTAAAATGGCGGATGCTTGCCGGGCGGCCCCGGCGACACGGCCACCAGCCCCCACCTTCCATCACCGCGATCATCATGACCCTCGCCGACCTGCGTAAAAAGTACGAAAAAGACGTCCTGCTCGAATCATCGCTGGCCGCGACGCCGCTGGAGCAGTTTTCGAAGTGGTTCGACGAGGCCATGCAGGCCAACGTCCCCGAGCCCAACGCCATGACCCTGGCGACCGTCGACGGCAACGGCCGCCCCTCGGCGCGCATCGTGCTGCTCAAGGGCCTGGACGAGCGGGGGGTGGTGTTCTTCACCAACTACGAATCGCACAAAGGCCAAGACCTGGCCGCCAATCCGCACGCCAGCCTGCTGTTCTTCTGGCAGCCTATGGAGCGCCAGGTGAGGATCGAGGGCATCGTCGAAAAAACGTCCGGAGCCGAGTCCGACGCCTATTACGACAGCCGGCCGCTGGGCTCGCGCATCGGCGCCTGGGCCTCGCCCCAAAGCCAGCCCATCACGCGCGAAGACCTGGAAAAACGCAACCAGGAATTCACCGCCTCGCTGGGCCAGGCGCCCTCGCGCCCCCCGCACTGGGGCGGCTACCGGCTCAAGCCCGACTATGTCGAATTCTGGCAGGGCCGGCCTTCCCGCCTGCACGACCGGCTGGCCTATACGCTTGACGGCGGGCAATGGAAATTGTCCCGCCTTGCCCCTTGAACGGGCGCCACACACGCCAAAAGAGGCCGTATGGCCGCTGACATCGACTGCCTGGTGCTGGGTGCCGGCGTCGTGGGCCTGGCCGTGGCGCGCGAACTGGCGCTGGCCGGACGCGAAGTGCTGGTGGCCGAGGCCGCCGGCAGCATCGGCACGGGCATCAGCTCGCGCAACTCCGAAGTCATCCACGCGGGCATCTACTACCCGCCGGGCAGCCTGAAAGCGCGGCTTTGCGCGGAAGGGCGGCATCTGCTGTACGGCTACTGCCGCGAACGCGGGATCGCCCACGCGCGAACCGGCAAGCTGATCGTGGCCGGCAGGCCGGAGCAGATCCGGCAGTTGGACGCCATTGCGGAAAACGCCCGGCGCAACGGCGTCGACGACATCCATCGGATAAGCGGCGCCCAGGCGCGCCAGCTCGAACCCGCGCTGGCGTGCGAAGCGGCTCTGGTATCGCCCTCGACGGGCATCATCGACAGCCATGGCCTGATGCTGGCGCTGCAGGGCGATGCGCAGAACCGGGGCGCGCAATTCGCGTTCCACAGCCCTTTCCTGGATGGACAAGTGCTAGAGAACGGCGTGTTCCGGATGAATTTCGGCGGGGCCGAACCGATGGCGCTGACCGCCGCCAGCGTCGTCAACGCCACCGGCCTGCATGCGCCCAGCGTCGCCCGCAGGCTGGCCGGCCAGCCGACGCGGCATATTCCACACGCCTATTTCTGCAAAGGCAGTTATTTCACGCTGTCGTCCCGATCGCCGTTCTCCCGGCTCATCTACCCCATGCCCGACGGCGCCGGCCTGGGCATACACCTGACCCTGGATCTAGCCGGCCGGGCCAGGTTCGGCCCCGATACAGAGTGGGTGGACGGCGAGGACTATGCGCTGGATCCCAATCGCGCCAGCCTGTTCTACGCCGCCATACGCCGCTACTGGCCGGATCTGCCTGACAACGCCCTGGAGCCGGGCTACACTGGCATACGCCCGAAGATCAGCCGCGCCGGCCAGCCGCCGGCCGACTTCGCCATCGCCGGCCCCGCCACGCACGGCGTACACAACCTCATCAACCTGTTTGGAATAGAATCACCCGGGCTGACCGCTTGCCTCGCCATTGCGCGGGCCGCGCGGCAAGCTCTTGGTTTTTGACGCACCGGCCTGTCCGGCCACCACCCTGAAAAATGAACGACTACATTCTGACCCTTTCCTGCCCAGACCGCATCGGCATCGTGCATAGCGTGACTGGATGGCTGCTGAACCTGCATGGCAATATCGTTGACGCCCAGCAGTTCGGCGACATCGAAGAAGAGCGTTTTTTCCTGCGCGTGCATTTCAAGCTGCCCCAGCCCGCCCCGGTGGAAGAACTGAATCAGAAATTCGCGCCGGTGGCCGACAAGTTCGATATGCAGGCCCGCATCTACGACGCCCATCGCAAGGCGCGCCTGCTCATTCTGGTCAGCCGCCAGGGGCACTGCCTGAACGACCTGCTGTTCCGCACGCACAGCGGCCAGCTGCCGGTGGAAATCGCGGGCATCGTCTCCAACCACAACGACTACGCCGAGCTGGCCGCTTCGTATCATGTGCCGTTCCATTACCTGCCCGTAACGCCGGAAACCCGGCCGCAGCAAGAAGCGCAGATCCTCGAGCTGATCAACAAGGAAAACGTCGATCTGGCCGTGCTGGCCCGCTACATGCAGATTCTGTCGCCCAATCTGTGCAAAGAACTGTCGGGCCGGGCCATCAATATCCACCACAGCTTTCTGCCCAGCTTCAAGGGCGCGCGCCCCTACCATCAGGCTTACGCCCGCGGCGTCAAGATCATCGGGGCCACGGCGCACTACGTCACGTCGGATCTGGACGAAGGCCCGATCATCGAGCAGGACATCGAACGGGTCAATCACGCCATGAGCGCCCACGAGCTTACCCAGGTGGGCAGCGACGTCGAGTCCCTGGTGCTGGCGCGCGCCGTGCGCAGCCACGTCGAACACCGCATCCTGCTCAACGGCAAGCGCACGGTGGTATTCCGCTAACCGCGGACAGCCCGCGTTTTCGGGGTCGACCAAGGGCGGCCGGCCGCCTTGTCGTCCCAAAGGGCCAGGTTCCCCCAAAAGGGAGCCCGAAACCCACGGCTCAAACCTTATCCGGAAAAGGATCCTGGCGGACGATGCTTTGCAGCCAGGCCTCGAATGCCAGCAGCGCCTCGCTGCGCTCGGCATGCGCGGGGTAGCTGAAAAAATACGACTCGCGCACCGACAGGCCGCGCGGGAACGGCGTAACCAACTGGCCGGCAGCCGCCAGGCCGCGAACCAGAAAGCGCGGAATCAGCGCCATGCCCAGGCCCACCTGCGCGGCGGCCAGCAACATGGTGAACAGCTCGTAGCGAGGCCCCGCGCCCACCTCGGGCCGGTACGGCCTGTCCTGCTCGCGATACCACTCGCGCCAGGCGTCGGGCCGAGACATCATGTGCAAGTGCGTGACGCGGGCCAGGGCATCGGGTTCGCTGTGGATGAACGCCGCCATCTCGGGGGTGCAGACGGGCACCAGCTCCTGCTCCTCGAACAACTTTATGCCCACCGTTCCCGGCCACATCTGCGGCGCATGGTAAATGGCGGCATCGAAGGGATGATCGTTGAACTGGAAGGGCCGGGTGCGTATGGACAGGCTGACGGCAATGTCGTTGTGGATCTTCTTGAATTCGGGCAGATGCGGCACGAGCCAGGTGGTCGCCAGGGTGGGCAGCACCGCCACGTGCAGACTGCGGCCCATGCCAGCGCCCGACATCAGGCCCAGGGTGTCTTTTTCCAGTTGCTCCAGATGGTGGCGCACCCGCGCGGCATACTGCGTTCCCGCCTCGGTCAGGACGATGCGGCGCCGGATGCGGGTGAAAAGCTGCACGCCGAGGCGCTCCTCCAGGCCGTTCACTTGCCGGAAAACAGCGCTGTGAGTCAACGACAACTCTTCCGCCGCACGCGAAAACGAACCCAGCCGCGCGGTTGCTTCGAAGGCCTGCAGTGCGCCCATATTGGGAATGCCGTGTCTCATCGCTGACTCCAAAAAAACTCGTGCAGTTTACGGAAATCGCACTATATTGTGCAATTTTATCAATTGCTTTGTGCCTTATGCTCACATATGCTTAGGGAATACTGAATTCCGCCCTCAACGCCGCCACAGCCACATTCCGTGGCGCACCCTTCGATCCAGTTTTCACGAAGTCAGATAAGACTTGATAAACACGGCGTTTTCGGCAAAAATACTTTAAACCTAAACTTATTACATCACGGAGCATCCTTATGTCCTCGGCACCCTCGTTCCACTGGGAAGACCCCCTACTCCTGGATTCGCAGCTTACTGAAGAAGAACGCATGGTGCGCGACGCCGCCCAGGCCTACGCCCAGGACAAACTGCAGCCGCGCGTGCTCGAAGCCTTCCGCCACGAGCAAACCGACGCCGGCATTTTCAAGGAAATGGGCGAGCTGGGCCTTCTGGGCCCCACCATCCCCGTCGAATACGGCGGCTCCGGGCTCAACTACGTGTGCTACGGCCTTATCGCCCGCGAAGTCGAGCGCGTGGATTCGGGCTATCGCTCGATGATGAGCGTGCAGTCCTCTCTGGTCATGGTGCCCATCAACGAGTTCGGCAGCGAAGAGCAGAAAAAGAAATACCTGCCCAAGCTGGCCAGCGGCGAATGGATAGGCTGCTTCGGCCTCACCGAACCCAACCACGGCTCCGACCCCGGCAGCATGGAAACCCGCGCGGTCAAGACCGCCAACGGCTACAAGCTCACGGGCAACAAAATGTGGATCACCAACTCGCCCATCGCCGACGTGTTCGTGGTGTGGGCCAAGTGCGTGGGCGGCGATTACGACGGCAAGATCCGCGGCTTCATCCTCGAAAAGGGCTGGAAGGGTCTGTCGGCGCCGGCTATCCATGGCAAAGTGGGCCTGCGCGCTTCCATCACGGGCGAAATCGTCATGGATGAAGTCGAAGTCGACGAGCAGCAGATGATGCCGGGCGTTTCGGGCCTCAAGGGTCCGTTCACCTGCCTGAACTCGGCGCGCTACGGCATTGCCTGGGGCGCGCTGGGCGCGGCGGAATTCTGCTGGCACACGGCTCGCCAGTACACGATGGATCGCAAGCAGTTCGGCCGTCCCCTGGCCCAGAACCAGCTCATTCAAAAGAAGCTGGCCGACATGCAAACGGAAATCACGCTGGCGCTGCAGGGCTGCCTGCGCCTGGGCCGCATGAAAGACGAAGGCACGGCGGCGGTGGAAATCACGTCCATCATGAAACGCAATTCCTGCGGCAAGTCGCTGGACATCGCACGCCTGGCGCGCGACATGCTGGGCGGCAACGGTATTTCCGACGAGTTCGGCGTGGCGCGCCACCTGGTGAACCTGGAAGTGGTGAACACGTACGAAGGCACGCACGACGTTCACGCGCTGATCCTGGGCCGCGCACAAACGGGACTGCAGGCGTTTTATTGATATTTTTTAATCGACGCCCTGCTTTTGACGCGGGGCGTTCTACATATACTCCAGCGGCAATGCAGTGGTGTATTTGATTTGCTCCATGGCAAAACTGGAGCTGACATCGGCCAACTCCGCCATGCGGATCAGCCTCTTGTAAACCTGGTCGTAGGCAGCCACATCCGGAACCACCACCCGCATCAGATAGTCGGTCTCGCCCGACATGCGATACAGTTCGACGACCTCCGGAATGGTGGCTACCGCTGCATGAAATTGTTCCAGCCAGCGGGCATCGTGACGGCTGGTACGCACGGAAACAAATACCGTGACGCCGACGTTCAACCGGCTCCCGTCGAGCAGAGCCACCCTTGCGCGGATAACGCCCTGCTCTTCGAGCTTTTGCACGCGCCGCCAGCATGCGGTGGAACTCATGCCGACGCGCTCGGCCAGCTCATTGAGCGGCAAAGAGCAGTCGGCCTGGAGCAGCTCCAGAATATGGCGATCCTGCTTATCCATTTGCCTCTCCACAAAGGAAATATTTTTCTAATTTTAGAATAAAAACAGGAAAATAATTTCTTTTTTGATCGAATAAGGCCTGAATACAGCAATAAAGCTCCGCACGCCCCGCCCTATCATATTCGTCATGAACACTGCACACGACGATACTTTCCTGATCCACGCCGGCCGGGCTCCCGCCAGTTTCGGCGGCCTGGTCAATGTTCCCGCCTGCCGGGCGTCCACCCTGCTGACGGCCTCCTACGCCGAATGGCAGCAGCGCCGCAGCGCAGGCAACCCCTACGCGCATTATGCGCGCTTCGGCACACCCACGACCCGCGCCTTCGAAGACACGCTGGCCGAGCTGGAAGGTGCGCACGGCGCATTGATTTTCCCCTCCGGCCTGGCGGCATGCACGCATGCTTTGCTGGCTTTCCTGTCGCCCGGTGACCACGTGCTGATGACCGACAACGTCTACGGCCCGACCCGGGCCTTTGCCCAGCAGGCCCTCGCCCGCCTTGCCATCGAAGTGGAGTTTTTCTCGCCGGCCGAAGCCGCTGATATCGCGCTGCGGCTACGCGGCAACACCCGCGTGGTCTACCTGGAGTCTCCCGGCTCGCAAACCTTCGAAGTCTGCGACATCCCGGCCATGGCCGCCGCCGCCCACACATGCGATGCCATCGTCATGATGGACAACACCTGGGCTACGCCGCTGTATTTCAAACCCTTCGATCACGGCGTCGACGTATCCATCCACGCGGCGACCAAGTATCTGGTCGGGCATTCCGACGCCATTCTGGGCGCAGCCACCGCCAACGCCCGCGCCTGGCCTCAACTACAGGCAAGCGCCCAGGCATTCGGGCAAACCGCGGGGCCGGACGACCTGTACCTGGCCCTGCGCGGCCTGCGCACGTTATCCGTGCGCTTGCAACGCCACCAGGAAACAGCCCTGTTATTGGCGCGGCGTCTGCAAAACCATCCCGCCGTCGCCCGGGTCTTGCATCCCGCGCTGCCCGACTCTCCAGGCCATGCGTACTGGAAGCGCGATTTTCATGGAGCCAGCGGCTTGTTCGGGGTAATCCTCAAGCCTGCACCCGACCAAGAGCACGCTCTGGCACAAGCCTTCGACAAGCTGCGGCTGTTCGGCATCGGCCTATCGTGGGGGGGATACGAAAGCCTCGCGCTTCCCGTCGACCCGCCCGCCCGAAGCGTCACGCCGTGGCGGGCGACGGGGCCATTGCTTCGCCTGCACGCGGGCCTTGAAGACCCGGAGGAGCTTTGGCGCGACCTGGCTCGCGCGCTGGCCGCCTACATGCACGCGGACGAACCGGCCCTCAGCTGAACGCCTGCGATATTTCGGGGCTTATTTCCCGGGCCCGGCGCCCAGATCGAAAAGACTGGTGGCTTCGAGCTCGAGCACCTGCTCGTCGCGCTGGTTGTACATGCGCCATGACCAGCGGACGATGCCAAGGTCGTCGCGCGATGATGAAACCCTGACGGAATCGACCGTGATTTCCAGGCGCAGCGCATCGCCTTCGCGCACCGGCAGCAGCCAGCGGATCTTGTCCACGCCCGGCGAGCCGAAGGATTCCGACCCCGCCAGCGCGCAGTCGACCGCCATGCGCATCGCCAGGCTGCAGGTTTGCCAGCCGCTGGCGATCAGCCCGCCCCAGCGTCCGGATTCGGCGCGCTCGGGGTCGGTGTGAAACCACTGGGGGTCGTACTGGCGGGCAAATGCCAGCATGGATTCCTTATCGATGACAACCGGGGGATGCTTGATGACCATCCCGATTTGAAACTCGCTGAATTTCATCGCCAGCCCAAAAGAGTATTAGTAAACCGTCAAGTTTAGCCCAATTGCCAAATTTGTAGGCACCACTACATTACGGCCTGTTACCCCTATCAAGGAGTCACGAAGCCATGAAAAATCCGCTGGCTCGGCGTTGCCCCTGCGCGGCACGGCATTGAGCCTTGCTGCGCAGGCCTGGAGCGCAGGCGACGGAAACTCCGCGCACCCAGGCCAAGCGTGAGCAGGCCACTTAGTAGGTTTCGAAGTGCAGCCGGCCTTGCGCCTTGAGCTGGGCGTGAACGTCGGGCCAGTGCTTGCCGCCGCTGGAAACCACCTCTTGCAGCGCCTCGATGACCCCCACTTCCATGCCCTTCAGGCCGCAGACGTAGATATAGGTTTCGGCATCGTCCAGCAGGTTCAGCACGTCGGCGGCGCGTTCGCGGATGAGATCCTGCACATAGCGCTTGGGCTGCTCTGGCGCGCGCGACAGGGCCAGGTTGATGTCGATGAAGTCCTTGGGCAGGTTCATGAGCGGCCCGAAATACGGCAGCTCGCGTTCGGTGCGCGCGCCGAAGAACAGCATGAGCTTGCCGTTGTATTCGCGGTTCTTGGTAAGGCGGCGGCAGCGCTCGGTCATGGCCCGCATCGGCGCCGAACCCGTGCCGGTGCAGATCATGATGATGTTCGCGTGGGCCAGGTTGGGCATGAGGAAGGTATTGCCGAAAGGCCCGATGACCTTGACGGTGTCGTTCTTTTGCAGATCGCACAGATAGTTGGAGCACACGCCATTGACGGGGTTGCCGTCGTAGTCGGTGGTTACCCGCTTTACCGTGATGGACAGGTTGTTGTACTTGGGACGCTCGCCGTCGCGCGGGCTGGCGATGGAATACTGGCGCGCATGATAGGCACGGCCGTTGGCGTCGGTGCCGGGAGGGAAGATGGCAATCGACTGCCCTTCCAGCACGGGGAACGGCAAGGTGCCGAAATCGAGCACGATGTGGTGGATGTCGCTTTCGGTGTCTTCGTCGGTAACCCGGTAGTTGCCCACCACGGTGGCCGTGGCGACATTCTTGTGGGTGTACAGGTTGACATACGGATGAACCGCCGACCATGGGGGAATGCGCGCCCCGGCTTCGGTGGAGGGAACGCCTTCCAGGCTTTCCGTGTCGTCTTCGCCGGACACCGGCGCGCGGCCGGTTTCGGTCTCGGCCGCGACATCCGTGTCGATCAGTTCGGCGGGTAGTTCTTTGGCTTCCGGCAGGACGTCCCAGCTGAACTGCTCGTCCTTGGAATAGGCCTCGCTGGTGAGCACCTGAAGCCAATTGTCGATGGCGCCAGTCGGACAGGGCGGCACGCAAGCCATGCAACTATTGCAGATTTCCGGATCGACGACGTAGTTGTTGGCATCGTGCGTGATGGCATCGATGGGGCAGGTTTCCTCGCAGGTGTTGCAACGTATGCAAATCTCGGGGTCGATCAGGTGTTGTTTCATTACGGGTGTTGCGGTAGCTGCTGTCATTTGAGGTCTCCTTGCTTCCCGGGCCGCCCGCCCGGTTTGCTTGAACGAAAAGAGGCCGCAACGAATGCGGCCTCCATCCGCTCCCCGCCAAGGCGGGAGGTAATCATAACGCGATAGTCTTAGTTGAAGCGAACATATTCGAAATCGACGGGCTGGCGGTTGATGCCGATGACCGGAGGCGCGATCCAGTTGGCGAACTTGCCCGGCTCGACCACGCGGCCCATCAACGACGCGACGAACGCACGGTCCTCGGGGGTGGGCAGCCACTCGTTTTCGTGGGCTTTCCATTGCTCGTCGGACAGCACATGGCCTTCGGGCGAAACCTTGATGCCGGCCAGCGTGCCGATCTTGCGGTTGAACGCCTTGTGCGGAACCTGCAGGCGGAAGGCGATGCCGCGTTTTTCCAGCACCTTGTTCCAGCGGCCCACGCCGCCGACGGAGTCGCGGATGAAGTCGTCGCGCAGCACTTCGTTAAGAGCGTTGAGCATGGGCACTTCGATTTCGCGCAATTGGCCGTTGGCCACTTCCAGGACGCGATAGGTTTCGTTCTTGAGCTGGTGGTCGTCGGTGCGCTTGCCTTCTTCGTAGCGGCCCTTGAGGCCCGAGCTGTAGAAGATGGCGGCGTTGGACGATTGGTCGGCGCCGAACAAGTCGATGGTGACGCTGTAATGGAAGTTCAGGTAGCGCTGGATGGTCGGCAGGTCGATGACGCCGGCTGCGCGCAAGGCGGCCGGATCTTCGGTCTTGAGCTCGTTCATGGCGTCGGCGGTGCGCTGCACCACTCGCGAAACGCCCGATTCGCCCACGAACATGTGGTGGGCTTCTTCGGTCAGCATGAACTTGGTCGTGCGGGCCAGGGGGTCGAAGCCCGATTCGGCCAGCGCGCTGAGCTGGAACTTGCCGTCGCGGTCGGTAAAGTAGGTGAACATGTAGAAGGCCAGCCAGTCCGGGGTCTTCTCGTTGAAGGCGCCCAGGATGCGGGGGCTGTCCTCGCTGCCCGAATTGCGCTGCAGCAGGGCATCGGCCTCTTCGCGGCCGTCGCGGCCGAAGTAGCGGTGCAGCAGGTAGACCATGGCCCACAGATGGCGGCCTTCTTCCACGTTGACCTGGAACAGGTTGCGCAGGTCGTACAGCGAAGGCGCGGTCAGGCCCAGGTGGCGCTGCTGCTCGACCGAGGCGGGCTCGGTGTCGCCCTGGGTGACGATGATGCGGCGCAGATTGGCGCGGTGTTCGCCAGGGGCTTCCTGCCACACGTCCTTGCCGATGTTTTCACCGAAATGCATCTTGCGCTCGCCGTCCTGCGGAGCCAGGAAAATGCCCCAGCGGTAGTCGGGCATCTTCACATGGCCGAAATGGGCCCAGCCATCGGGCTGCACGCTGACGGCCGTGCGCAGGTACACGTCCATGTTGTGCGAGCCTTCCGGGCCCATGTCCTGCCACCACTTCAGATAGTTGGGCTGCCAGTGCTCCAGCGCGCGCTGCAACGTGCGGTCGCCGGACAGGTTGACGTTGTTGGGGATTTTTTCTGAATAATTGATTCCGGACATCTCAATGACTCCTTGGGTAAATTCTGTGTGCTTGAATGGACAACGACTTATACGCGGTTCAAATCGAAATCGGCCTTCTCGCCCTTGCCGTACAGCTTGAGCGCGCCCCGCTCGCCGGAAGCGTTGGGACGGTAGAAGATCCAGTTCTGCCATGCCGTCAGGCGGCCGAACACGCGGGTCTCCATGGACTCTTTGGGGCCGAAGCGCAGGTTGGCCTCGAGGCCGGTCAGGGCGTCGGGCGACAGCGCCATGCGCTCTTCCAGGGCGATACGCACTTCGTCGTCCCAGTCCAGGCTGTCCAGGGCGAACGTGACCAGGCCGGCCTTCTCGGCCTCGACGGCATCCAGCGGCTTGCCGGCCGCGGCGCGCACGGCTTCGATGGCGGGAACTTCTTCGTAGAAACGGCGCTGGATGCGGCTTTGGCCGTTGACGATGGGGTAGCTGCCGAAATTCATCTCGTTGGCCACGATCTGCGCGGGCTGGTCGGCGTCGGGATCGTCGAGCATGTAGGCGCGGTCGCAAGCCAGGGCCACTTCGAGCAGCGTGCCGACGAAGCATGAACCGGACTCGATCAGGGCGAACAAGGAACGCGATGTGACGTCCAGGCGGGCCAGCGTGCGGCGCAGCATGCCGACCGTTTCACGCACGAACCAGTTGTCGCCGAATTTTTGCAGCGTGGCGTCGGCGGCCAGCACTTTGGCGGCATCGCCTTCCGTCTTGAACACCCAGGTGCCGATGACCAGTTCGTTGGTGCGCATCTGCAGGATGGCGTCGTCCAGTTCGCGGGCCATTTGCAGCGGCCACCAGGCATCGCCCTGGGCCAGGATGGCTTCGACGCTGTCAGGCACGTCGGTTTCGGGCGCGCGGATGGTCCAGGTGGCCAGGCGGCGCTCGCGGTCGATCTGCACGTCCACGTATTTGTAGCTCAGGCTGTTTTCGCCGTCGGTGCGCTTGACCGGGGTCAGAGCGACGCCCTTACCATCGGCGGGACGGTCGCTGCCAGCGGCCAGCTCGAGCGCGCGCTTCTTGACGCCTTCGGCAAACTGGGCCGGCTTGATCAGGTCGTCGACCAGGCGCCAGTCCTTGGCGCGCTGCCCGCGCACGCCTTCGACCAAGGTGCAGAAAATATCGGCGTGATCGTGGCGCACTTTGCGCTTGTCGGTGACGCGGGTGAGGCCGCCGGTGCCGGGCAGCACGCCCAGCAGGGGAACTTCGGGCAGCGACACGGCCGAGGAGCGGTCGTCGATGAGCAGAAGCTCGTCGCAGGCCAATGCCAGCTCGTAGCCGCCGCCGGCGCAGGCGCCGTTGATGGCGGCCACGAACTTCAGGCCGCTGTAGCGGCTGGAGTCTTCGATGCCGTTGCGGGTTTCGTTGGTGAACTTGCAGAAATTGACTTTCCACGAATGGCTGGACAGGCCCAGCATGAAAATATTGGCGCCGGAACAGAAGATACGGTCTTTCAGGCTGGTGACGACCACTGTGCGGACTTCGGGGTGCTCGAAGCGGATGCGCTGGAGCGCGTCGTGCAATTCGATGTCGACGCCCAGGTCGTAGGAATTGAGCTTGAGCTTGTACCCGGGACGCAGGCCGCCGTCTTCCGCCACATCCATGGCAAGCGTGGCGACGGCGCCGTCAAAGGAAAGAGACCAGTGCTTGTATTGGCTGGGCTCGGTGCGGAATTCGACACGAGAAACGGCTTGATTCATGAGAGGGCTCCAAAATTTTCAAAACCTGAACAATAGTGCATCTGCCTGATGGTGATGCATAATACTGCATCAAAAATACGCCGTCAACATGAAAATGCATTTTGATGCATTTTTTGCCGATGCTGCCTGGCCGTATGCACGAAGAGATGGATATTGCCGCGGCTTTTCCTTGGCGATGCCGCTCACCGTCTGTACTGTATTTACACCTGGACCTGCCCGGCAACCTGCCGGATATGGTTGCTGAGTTCGTCCACGCACGCCGTAAGGCTGCGATGGCTGGTGGAACATACGTAATCGGCCTTGGAATAGAACGCTTCCCGGCTGGCGAGAATGCGCTTGAGGTCGGCCATGGCCTCGTTGTTGCCGGCCATGGGCCGGAAATCGCCTTGCGCCATGACCCGCGCCATATGGTCTTCGGGCGTGGCCTTGACCCATATGGTGTAGCAATGGGCCAGCATGACGTTCATGGTGGCGGGCTCGGAGACCAGGCCGCCGGGCGTGGCCAGCACCATTTCGGGGTAAAGCTGCAGGGCCTCTTCGAGCGCGCGCCGCTCGTAGCGGCGATACGCGGTGGGGCCGTAGAGGCTGTGGATTTCAAGAATGCCGCAACCGGCGACCCGCTCGATCTCGCTGCTCAGCTCGACGAACGGATAGCCGATTTCGGCGGCCAGCAGGCGGCCCAGCGTGGACTTGCCGGCGCCGCGCAAGCCCACCAGCGCGATCTGGCGAAGCTTGTTGCGGCCGCCCGCGGCGGCGCCTCCGCCTTCGAACAGGCCCGCCAGGGTTTCACGCGCCAGTTGCAGTTCCTGTTCGGAGCGATCGCCCAGCAGTTCGCGGATGAGCAGCCATTCGGGACTGGAGGTGGTGATGTCCCCCACCAGTTCGGCCAGCACGCAATTGAATGCCTGGGCGATTTGCAGCAGCACCAATATGGACACATTGCCCACGCCGCGCTCGAGATTGGCGAGATGCCGCTCGGAGACGCTGGCCGCGCGGGCCAGCTCTTTGCGCGTCATGCCGCGCCGCGCGCGAAGGCGGCGCACACGCTCGCCCAGCGAGATGAGATAAGGATCCCGATCGGGGCTTGCGGTGACTGCCGCCAACGCGGCATTGGTATCTAGCGCTCTGTTTTCCACTAAAGAAAACCCTTAAATTCGGCCTGACATGCATTATAATGCTTGACTATCGGAAAGAAAACAACTAATTTTCAGGTTCGCTGACAAGTTTTTACTTAAACAGGTGCTACCTGCGATCCATCGTCCGGAGCGAGGCAAACGATAGCAGCATACGTCCCTCCACGCACGCGCCCGCAGAAAGGCAACCGCCGCAAACGTGCCCAAGGCATGCGCGCCGCCCCCGCCGGGCGCAAACCGGGACACAGGACAAATCGCCGTGACTATCGAAACATTTCAATCACTTATCCAAACCGTCACCCAGTTCATCAACGGCCGCCCGCTGGATAAAACGCTGCAGGCGGCGCTGAACGAGCGGTTTCCTTTTGGCGGCGCCGACTACAACCGCATATTCGAGACCTGTAAAACCGCAGAGCAAGAAGGCTGGATGTGCCAGTACGAAGGCGGCGGCGTGCGCTACGGCCGGGTCATCAAGCCGTGCGACGAACTGGACGGCTATTCGGTCGATGTCGTGCACATGCACAACATTGCAGGCCCGCACCACCGCCACCCCAATGGCGAAATCGACCTCATCATGCCCCTGGAAGGCGACGCGAAGTTCGACGGACACGCCGGCGGCTGGCTGGTCTATGGGCCGGACTCGGCGCACAGCCCCACGGTCAGCGACGGCGATGCGCTGATTCTTTATCTTTTGCCCCAGGGGAAAATCGAATTCACCCGGCCCGCGGCCAAAGCCTAGCCGCGCCACGCACGCCCCGGCCGGATGCCGCCGGCAGTCCGCAGCGGCCCGGTCGCCAGGCCTCCAACTTGATTGAACACTCGAAGCAAACACCATGACAAAACTCGCAAACTACACTCAGGGCCAATGGCAGGAAGGCAAAGGGCCGGGCTCGACGCTCTATGACCCGGTGCTGGGCACGGAGCTGGCAACCGTCAGCGCCGACGGACTCGACATGGCGGCCTGCTACGACTGGGCCCGCAAGCACGGCGGAACCGCCCTGCGCGCCCTGAGCTACGCTGAACGCGCCGACCTGCTCAAGCAGATCGTCCAGGTCTTGCAAAACAATCGCGACAAGTACTACGACATTTCCCTGCAAAACTCAGGGACGGTTCAAAACGACACGGCCGTGGACGTCGACGGGGCCGTCTACACCCTCTCCTACTACGCCAAGCTCGGCGGCAAGATTACCGGACGGCATCTGCGCCTGGACGGAGAACCCGAGTCCCTGGCCCGCGACAACGTCTTCGCCAGCCAGCACATCCACGTGCCCTCGCGCGGCGTGGCCCTGCTCATAAATGCCTTCAATTTCCCCGCCTGGGGGCTTTGGGAAAAAGCCGCGCCGGCCCTGCTGTCGGGCGTTCCCATCGTCGTCAAGCCGGCCAGCGCCACGGCATGGCTGACCCACGAAATGGTCAAGGACGTCATCGAGGCCGGCATCCTGCCCGATGGCGCCCTGAACATCGTTTGCGGCCGGCCCGAAGGCATGCTCGAGGCCTTGAACGGCCTGGACATGGTTTCGTTCACCGGCTCGGCCGACACCGCCGCCACGCTGCGCGGCCATCCGCGCCTGCTGCATGACGGCGTGCGCTTCAACGCCGAAACCGACAGCGTCAACAGCGCCATCCTGGGCACCGACAAAGACGACGCCGCCGCCGACCTTCTGGTGCGCGAAGTCGTACGCGAGCTCACCATCAAGTCCGGCCAGAAATGCACGGCCATACGCCGCATCTTCGTGCCCGAGGCCCGCTACGAATCCGTGGCCGGCGCCATCGCCGCCAAGCTCAAGACGATTACCGTCGGCGATCCGCGCAACCCCGACGTCCGCATGGGCAGCCTGGTCAGCCTGCAGCAGCAAAAAGCCATCGTCTCCGGCATCGAGCAGCTTGCCGCCCACAGCGACGTGCTGTTCGACGGCCGCAAGGAAACCACCATCCAGGCCCAGGCCGGCAACGCCTGCGTCGCCCCCATGCTGTTCGGCGTAAAGAACCCCGACACGCACAAGCTGGTTCACGAGGTCGAGGTGTTCGGCCCGGTCGCCACCCTCATACCCTACCGCGATGCCGAACACGCCTTCGAACTGGCCCGCCGCGGCATGGGCTCGCTGGTAGCCTCCGTATACAGCGACGATCCCGAGTTCATGGCCCTGGCCGCTGCCCGCCTGGCCGAAAGCCACGGCCGCGTCCATCTCGTCGACTCCGCCGTCGCCAAAGCGCAAACGGGGCACGGCAACGCCATGCCGCAATCCAACCACGGCGGCCCCGGGCGCGCCGGCGGCGGCGAAGAACTGGGGGGCCTGCGCGCGCTCAAGTTCTATCACCGCACAGCGGCCGTACAAGGTTCGCCCGACATTCTTGACCGCCTTGCCGGCGCATAAAAAAACAATGGCCCCCGAGGGGGGCGCTTTTTGCCTTGGGAGCGGCCCGGCGGCAAACAAAGCCGCACGACCCATCGTTCCTCATCTGGAGACTTACATGCAAACCTGTCCCGCAGTACTTAATTACGCGGCCTATCTAACCGGGATCAACGCTGGACGCGCCGGCAAGCTGGCCTACATCGACGACCAGCGCACCCTGACCTATGCCGAGCTGGCACAGCGCGTGGCGCAGTTCGCAGGTTTGCTGCAAAAGCTGGGTGTGCGGCGCGAAGAGCGCGTCCTGCTGCTGATGCACGACACGGTGGACTGGCCCGTCGTCTTCCTGGGCGCCCTGCACGCGGGCGTGGTTCCGGTCGCCATCAACACGCTGCTCACGCCCGAGGACTACGCCTACATCATGGAGCACAGCCGCTGCCAGGCGGCGTTCATCTCGGCGCCCCTGATCGGCAATCTGCAGGCGGGACTGGCCCTTGCCAAGCACGAAGTCAAGAATATCGTCGTGTCGCAGCCCACCGAGCCCCTGCCGCAAGGCATGCAGGAATTCGAAGCCCTGCTTGCCCAGGCCGCGCCGGTTCCGGCCGCCGCCACCCTGGCCGATGAAATCGCCTTCTGGCTTTACTCGTCGGGCTCGACCGGCCAGCCCAAGGGCGTCGTGCACACCCACGGCAACCTCTGGTACACCGCCGAACTCTACGGCAAGCCCGTGCTGGGCGTCAGGGAAGACGACATCGTCTTCTCGGCCGCCAAGCTGTTTTTCGCCTACGGCCTGGGCAACGGGCTGACCTTCCCGCTCTCGGCCGGCGCCACCACCGTGCTCATGGGCGAACGCCCCACGCCGGCTGCGGTTTTCAAACGGCTCACGCAGCACAAGCCCACGGTCTACTGCGGGGTTCCCACGCTGTACGCCAGCATGCTGGCCTCGCCCGACCTGCCGTCCAAAGACCAGGTGGCGATCCGCGTCTGCGCCTCCGCCGGCGAAGCTCTGCCCAAGGATCTGGGCGACCGCTTCACCCAGCACTTCGGCTGCGAAATCCTGGACGGTATCGGCTCCACCGAAATGCTGCACATCTTCCTCTCCAACCAGTCCGGCAGCGTGCGCTACGGCACCACGGGCACGCCCGTGCCCGGCTACGAAGTCGAACTGCGCGACGAGCACGGCGAGCCGGTTCCCGCCGGCACCATCGGCGACCTGTACATCAAAGGCCCCAGCGCGGCGCTCATGTACTGGAACAACCGGGCCAAGTCGCGCGACACCTTCCTCGGCACCTGGCTGAAAAGCGGCGACAAATACGTGTGCGACGCCGATGGCTACTACACCTACGCCGGCCGCAGCGACGACATGATCAAGGTCAGCGGCCAGTACGTCTCGCCGGTCGAAGTCGAGAACATCCTCATCCAGCACGAAGCCGTGCTGGAAGCCGCCGTCATCGGCGCCGCCGACGCCAACGGCCTCGTCAAGACCACGGCCTATGTCGTGCTGCGCTCGGGCAATACGCCCAGCGCCGGCATCCAGACGGAGCTGCAAGCCTTCGTCAAGTCGCAACTGGCGCCCTTCAAGTATCCGCGCACCATACACTTCATCGAAGAGCTGCCAAAAACCGCCACCGGCAAGATCCAGCGCTTTCGCCTGCGCATGCTGGACAAAGGCTGAACGATATGCAGCAAGCTCAGACCATCGCGGCAAGGCTGGTTCCCGTCCACGTGTCGGGGCGCGACATGGATATCGAATGCCAGTTCATCTCCGAGGAAAAAACCGGCGCAGATCTGCTGATCTTCCTGCACGAAGGACTGGGCTCGGTCAATATGTGGAAGGACTGGCCCGCGCAACTGTGCGCGGCCCTGGACTGCCGGGGCCTGGTTTTTTCACGCTACGGCTACGGCGCCAGCACGCCCAGGCCCAAGGAAGAAAGATGGCCGGTCACCTATATGCATGCACAGGCGCAGCACGCCCTGCCGGCGCTGCTGGAAGCCCTGGGCATGCAGGACGAGCGGCCCATACTCCTGGGCCATAGCGACGGCGCCTCGATCGCGCTGCTGTACGCCGCCATGTATCCGGACAAGCCCAAGGCCATCATCGTCGAGGCCCCGCATATCTTCGTCGAGGACATCACCGTCGAAAGCATCGCGAAGGCGCGCGTGGCCTACCTCAACACCGACCTGCCCGAAAAGCTGAAGCGCTATCACCAGGACCCCGATTCGGCCTTCTGGGGCTGGAACGACGTCTGGCTGGATCCCGAATTCCGCGCCTGGAACATCGAATCCTTCCTGGGCAGCATCCGCTGCCCGGTGCTGGCCATCCAGGGCAAGGACGACGAATACGGAACCCTGGAGCAAATCCAAGGGATTAAACGGATTGCAACACATACTAGGCTATGTATTATTGACGACTGCCGTCACTCGCCGCACCGGGATCAATCCCAAGCGGTCATCGACGCGGTGGCCGGCTTCGTCAAAAGCCTATAACAATTCCAAACCGCGCCAATGCGCATCCCATGCAGTACCCATTTGATAAAACCAAGGAGTAGACACATGAAACACGTATTTTCCGGCGCCGCCCTCGCAACGGCGCTCGTCCTGAGCGCGGGCACGGCATCCGCCACCGTCAAGATCGGCTTCATGCTGCCCTACAGCGGCACGTACGCCAAGCTGGGCCAGGCCATCGAAAACGGGTTCAAGCTGTACGTCAAGGAACAAGGCGGCAAGCTGGCCGGCCAGGACATCGAATACTTCAAGGTCGACGACGAGTCCAACCCGTCCAAGGGTCCTGAAAACGCCAATCGCCTCATCAAGCGCGACCACGTCGACATCCTCGTGGGCACCGTGCACTCGGGCGTGGCCATGGCTCTGGCCAAGGCCGCCAAAGATTCCGACACCACCCTCATCATCCCCAACGCCGGCGCCGACGCCATCACCGGCCCACTGTGCAGCAAGAACATCTTCCGCAGCTCGTTCTCCAACTGGCAGCCCGGCTACGCCATGGGCGGCGTCGCGGCCAAGAAGGGCTACAAGACAGCCGTAACCATTACCTGGAACTACGCGGCCGGCAAAGAATCCACCGACGGCTTCAAAGAGTCCTTCGAAAAGAACGGCGGCAAGGTCGTCAAGCACCTCACCCTGCCTTTCCCCAACGTGGAATTCCAGCCGCTGCTGACCGAAATCGCGGCCATCAAGCCTGATGTGGTCTTCACCTTCTTCGCCGGCGGCGGCGCGGTCAAGTTCGTCAAGGACTACGCCGCATCCGGCCTGCGCAAGACCGTGCCCCTGCTCGCCAGCGGCTTCCTCACCGACGGCATCCTCGAAGCCGAGGGCGACGCCGCCCAGGGCCTGCTCACCACGCTGCACTATGCCGACGGCCTGAACACGCCGCGCGACAACGCCTTCCGCGCCGACTACACCAAAAACTTCCCCGAGCTGCCGCCCGACGTCTACGCCGTCCAGGGCTACGATGCGGCGCAAATCCTGGCTGCCGGCCTGAACGCCGTCAAGGGCGACGTCACCAAGAAGACAGCCATGCGCGCAGCCATGAGCGGCGCCACCATCGACAGCCCGCGCGGCACCTTCAAGCTGTCCAAGGCCGGCAACCCCATCCAGGACTTCTACCTGCGTGAAGCCAAGGGCGACAAGAACGTGTCCATCGGCATCGCCGTCAAGGCCCTGGCCGACCCGGCACGCGGCTGCAAGCTGTAATCCCGGGAAGGACATATCGTGGACCCGGTCATTTTTCTGATCCAGTGCCTCAACGCCGTGCAATACGGGCTGCTGCTGTTCCTGGTTGCCAGCGGGCTGACGCTCATCTTCGGCATCATGGGCATCATCAACCTGGCGCATGGCAGTTTCTATATGATCGGGGCCTATATGGCCTTCGCCCTGCAGCCACTCGTCGCCCAGTACCTGGGCGGCGGGTTCGTCGTCACCATCCTGGCCTGCATCGTCCTGGCGGCGGTGCTGGGCTATTTCCTGGAATGGGCGTTCTACAGTTTTCTCTACACCCGCGACCACCTGCAGCAAGTGCTCATGACCTATGGGCTCATCCTGGTGTTCGAAGAACTTCGCAGCCTCATCATCGACAACGACGTGCACGGCGTCGCGCCGCCCAGCTGGCTGGCGGGCTCCATGCCTCTTAGCGACGTCATGACCTACCCCATCTACCGCCTGTTCATCTCGGTGGTGTGTATTCTGGTGGCCGGGCTGCTGTACTGGGTGCTCAGCCGCACCCGGCTGGGCATGATGATCCGCGCCGGCGCCAGCAACCGCGAAATGATCAATTCGCTGGGCATCAACATCAATCGCCTCTTTCGCATCGTCTTCGCCATGGGCGTCGCGCTGGCCGCGCTGGCGGGAGCCATTGCCGCGCCGGTTTCCTCGGTCTACCCGGGCATGGGCAATGCCATTCTCATCATCTGCTTCGTAGTCGTGGTCATCGGCGGCATCGGCTCCATCAAGGGCGCATTCCTTGCCGCCATGCTGGTCGGCTTCGTCGACACCTTCGGGCAAATCTTCTTTCCCGCCGCCGCGGGCGTCATGGTCTACCTGCTCATGGCGGTAATACTATTGTTCAAGCCCGAAGGGCTTTTCAAGCAAGGCTAAGTATGCAATTTTCTCTACGCGCGGCCCTGCTGCTGGTGCTTGTGTGCCTGGTTGCCTTACTGCCCATGGTCGCCAATGACTACTATATCGGCCTGACCATCAAGATCATGATCTATTCGCTGTTCGCCCTGAGCCTGCAATTGCTGGTGGGCGGCACGGGGCTGGTCAGCCTGGGGCACGCCGCCTTTTTCGGCATCTCGGCGTATACGGCCACATTGCTGTCGCCCGAATCGGGGGCCGGCAATTTCTTCATTCTCCTGCCCTGCGCCGTCGTGGCCTCCATGATCTTCGCGGCCATAACGGGCATCCTGTCGCTGCGCACCAAGGGCATCTACTTCATCATGGTCACGCTGGCGTTCGCGCAGATGGCGTACTACATTTTCCACGACACCAAGATCGGCGGCGGCACGGACGGCATCTATATGTATTTCCGCCCCGAATGGCGCATCGGCGACACGGTTCTGCTCGACATCAGCAAGCCCTACCCCTTCTACCTGTTCACGCTGGCCTGCCTGCTGCTGGTATGGGGCTTTCTTGCCGTGCTCATGCGCTCACGCTTCGGCGCCGCCCTCACCGGCATCCGCGTCAACGAGCAGCGCATGCGCGCCGCGGGCTACACCACGCTGGGCTACAAGCTGGTCGCCTACGTCATCGCCGGCGGCCTGGGCGGCATTGCCGGCGTGCTGTATGCCGTCAAGGACGGCTTCGTCAATCCCGAACTGCTGGCATGGGAACAATCGGGCCTGGTCCTGCTCATGGTGATCCTGGGCGGTTCGGGCAGGCTTTGGGGCGCCATCGTCGGCGCGGCTGGGCTTACCCTGCTGCAAGAGCTCTTTCAGTCGGAAGCCCTGCTCGGCGACCTGGCCACGCACTGGCATCTGCCCTTCGGCCTGGCCATCATCGCGCTGGTCGCCCTGATGCCCAAGGGCATCACCGGCCTTCCCGAACAATTCCGCGCATTGCGCAGCAAGCGCACGGCAACGCCAGCGGCTCCGGCCCGATCCTAGGCGGCAAGCATGACTCAAATACTCCTATCCGCAAAGAACATCACACGCCGTTTCGGCGGCCTCACGGCCATCGACAACGTGTCCATCGACCTGCCCCTGGGTTTTGTACACGCCGTCATCGGCACCAATGGCGCGGGCAAGTCCACCCTGGTCAGCATTCTGTCCGGCGAACTCGCCCCCAACGAGGGCACCATCTTCATGAACGACGCCAACATCACGGCGTGGTCGCAGCCCCGGCGGGCGCGCGCGGGCCTGGGACGCAGCTATCAGCGCACCACCATCTTCCCCAGCCTCACCGTCCACGAGAACTGCCGGCTGACCGCGCAGGCCAACCGGCAAAAATTCTGGAACTGGACCAGCGCGGCCAAGCACTGCGCCTTCAGCAACGAAGCGGCCGACCGGGCCCTCGAGCTTGCGGGGCTGGCCAACGAAAGCAAGCGCGTCGCGGGCCTGCTGTCGCACGGCGGCAAGCGCCAGCTCGAAATCGCCATGGGCCTGTCCACGCATCCCAAAATCCTGCTGCTGGACGAACCACTGGCGGGCATGGGCCCCGAAGAAACCGAACGCATGCTGGGCCTGCTCGACTCCCTTAAATCCGACCTGGCCATTTTGCTGGTCGAACACGATATGGATGCCGTCTTCAAAATTTCCGACATCATCACGGTCATGGTAAACGGCGGCGTCATCGCCCACGGCAATCCCGACAGCATACGCAACGACCCCCAGGTTCAAACAGCCTACCTCGGAGACGACGAATGAGCGCGTTGATCCAGGCTCAAGGGCTGCACACCTATTACGGCGAAAGCCATATCCTGCACGGCGTCGACCTGCGGATCGAGGCGGGCGAATCCATCGGCCTGCTGGGCCGCAACGGCATGGGCAAAAGCACGCTCATCCGCACCATACTGGGCCATGTCGCGCCAGCCAGCGGCAACATCAGCGTGCGCGGTAAGAACTGCACGCGCGCGGCGCCCTACCAGGTCTCCAGGCTGGGTATCGCCTACGTTCCCGAAGGTCGCGGCATATTCCCCAATCTCAACGTCCGCGAGAACCTGCTGGTCGCGGCCAGGCCCGGCTTCGAGGGTCGCAACGACTGGACCTACGAGCGCGTGCTGCAAACCTTTCCGCGCCTGACCGAAAGGCTGGCCCACGGCGGGCAGCAGCTATCGGGCGGCGAACAGCAAATGCTGGCCATCGGCCGCGCCCTCATGACCAACCCCGACGTGCTCATTCTCGATGAAGCCACCGAGGGCCTGGCGCCGCTGATCATCGCCGAGATCTGGCGCATCATCGGCACCATCCGCGAAACAGGCGTCTCCACGCTAATCGTCGACCGCAACTACCGCAAGGTGCTGGCGCACACCGACCGCTGCGTCGTCCTGGAAAAAGGCAATGTCGTCGAAGAAAAAGACAGCGCGTCGCTGTCGCAGCAAACCGATCTGCTGACCCGCTACTTGGGTGTCTAGCCCAGGCCAAAGCTCAAAGAAAGGCGGCGGCGGCGCGGCCGATACGGTCGTTCACCGCCAGCCAGGCCGCATCCGCGGGGGGCTGCTCGACCAGAATGCGGGCATAGCCCCCGCCATCCAGGTCGCGCAGCAACGCGTACAGCGCGCTGGCGTAGACATCGGGGCTGGACGAGGCCGCAAGCCAGTCCACACCGGGCCAGGCCGGCAAATCCTGAGTGTCGAACACCACGGCGGCAATGCGTTCGCCCTGCCCCGCGCCCCGCTCCGCTTCATCGAGCAGGCGTTGGCGCGGCAATAGCAGAAGCGGCGTGCGCGGCGCATAGTGGGCCTTCAACGAACCCGATACGCGAGGCGCCGCGGCGTCGGGGCTGGCGATTTCAGCGCCCAGTACTTCGGCCAGCTGCGCCGCCGAAACATGGCCGGGCCGCAGCAGCACCGGGCCGATTCCCTGCTCGATGCGCGATAGATCCAGAATCGTCGATTCGATGCCGACCTCGGATTGCCCGCCTTCCAGCACCATCAGGCGCTCGGGGAAAAGCTCGGGAAACTCCGCGCGCACGTGCTCGGCGCGGGTGGGGGAAACCTGGCCGAACTTGTTGGCCGAGGGCGCGGCAACCCCCCCCTGCCCGCCCGGCTTGCGGCGCGAGAACTCTTGCAGCAAGGCCTGGGCGACCGAATGCGACGGGCAGCGCAGCCCTATGCTGTCCTGCCCTCCGCTGACGGCATCGGGGATACGCGAAGCGCGTGGCAGAATCAGCGTGAGCGGGCCGGGCCAGAAAGCCTCGATCAAGGCTCGGGCCTGCGGGGGAACCGAGCGTGCCCAGTAATCCACGCTGCTCTGCGGGGCCAGATGAACGATGACGGGATGATTGGCGGGCCGGCCCTTGGCGGCGTAAATGCGGGCAATAGCCTCGGGATTCTCGGCATCGCCGCCAAGCCCGTAGACCGTTTCGGTGGGAAACGCCACCAGACCGCCCGCCAGCAACTGCTCGGCCGCCCGCCGCAGTTCATGCCCGGAGGGTGTATCGTGGAAATCCGCCATGGTCAGAACCGGATGCCCAGGGTGGCGGCAACCCGCGCAGCAGCCTCCCGCGCCTCGTCCAGCGACGCGCCCAGCACGTTCACATGGCCCATCTTGCGGCCGCGGCGCGCCTCGACCTTGCCATACAAATGCAATTTGGCGGCGGGCTCGGCCAACACCGCCGGCCAATCCGGTTCGCACAGCGCGTCCGCCGCGTCGAACCAGACATCGCCCAGGACGTTGAGCATGACGCAGGCGCATAGATTATCGGTGGCGCCCAGCGGCAGGCCCGCCATGGCGCGGGCTTGCTGTTCGAACTGGCTGCTGACGCACGCGTTCATGGTGTAATGGCCGCTATTGTGCGGCCGGGGCGCGATTTCGTTGGCGAGCAGGCGGCCGTCGCGCAGCACGAAAAACTCCACGCACAGCACGCCGCAATAATCCAGGCCTTCGGCGATGCGCAGCGCCGCGTTCGTGGCCTGCTCGTACAACGGCTGGTGTTCGGCGGCCACCTGGGCCGGCACCGCCGACACCGCCAGGATGCCGTCGCGATGCTCGTTGGTGGCGGGCGCATAGACCACCGTCTTGCCATCCAGGCCGCGCGCCATGACGATGGAAATCTCGAAATCCAGGGGCATCAGCGCTTCGAGCACGCAGGCCGCGCCCTTGAAGCCGGCAAAAGCCTGCAGGGCTTCCTCGCGCGTGCCGACCCGGACCTGCCCCTTGCCATCGTAGCCCAGGCGCGCCGCCTTGAGTATGCCCGGGAACAGCGTCTCGGGGGCCGCCGCGAGATCGTCCGCGGCAAGTATGGGGGCATGTGGCGCCACCGGGACGCCCATGCTGTGGATGAAGGCTTTTTCACGGATGCGGTCCTGCACGATGGCCACCGCATCGGCCGCCGGACACACCCGGCTGTTTTGCGCCAGGCGTTCCAGGCTTTGCGCCGGCACGTTCTCGAACTCGGTGGTTACCGCGCGGCAAAGGGCGGAAAGACGATCCAGCGCCTGCACGTCGTCATAATCGGCCCGAATGTGCAGGTCGGCGGCGACCCCGGCCGGACACGGCGCAGCCGGCTCGAGCACCGCCACCTTGTAGCCCAGGCTTTGCGCCGCATGGCAGAACATACGCCCCAATTGCCCGCCCCCCACGATGCCCAGCCAGTCTCCTGGCGCAATCGAATACGAGCTTGCGGGTTGGTTCATAGGTAATCCGGAATAATCAATGGTAATGGCCGCCGGCTGCGCGACGCGCAGCCTGGACGGCGGCAGGCCGCGCAGGCCTGAACTAAATATTAACGTGCGGCGGAATCACCATGCCGCGCGCGGCCTCGGTCTGGCGGGCGCGAAATGCTTCCAGTTTAGCGCGCAGCGCCGCGTCGGTCGTGGCCAGGCAGGCAATGGCGTGCAGCGCGGCATTGGCCGCGCCGGCTTCGCCGATGGCGAACGTGGCCACCGGCACGCCCTTGGGCATCTGCACGATGGACAGCAGCGAATCCTCGCCACGCAGGTATTTGGAAGGAACCGGAACCCCGTACACGGGAACCGGCGTCAGCGCAGCCATCATGCCCGGCAAGTGCGCCGCGCCGCCCGCGCCGGCGATAATCGCCCGCAAGCCGCGGCCTGCCGCCGCAGCGCCGTAATCGGCCATGTCGTGCGGCATGCGATGCGCCGAGATGACACGCAGTTCGTGCGGCACCTCGAACTCTTCGAGCATGGCGGCGGCGTTCTTCATGATGTCCCAGTCGCTGGACGAGCCCATGATAATGCCTACCACGGGCGTCGCGCCGTCTTGCGTGTCGATGGATGTCATGCGGCCTCCGTCAGCTTGTCAGGCGGGTCACGGCTTCACGATACTTGGCCGCGGTTTTTTCCAGGACGCTGGCGGGCAAGCGCGGCGCCGGCGGGGTTTTGTCCCAGACCTGGGTTTCCAGCCAGTCGCGCACGAACTGCTTGTCGAACGACGGCGGGCTGATGCCCTCGGCATACTCGGAAGCGGGCCAGAAACGCGAGGAGTCCGGGGTCAGGACTTCGTCCATGAGGTGCAACTGGCCTTGCTCGTCGAGCCCGAACTCGAACTTGGTATCGGCGATGATGATGCCCTTGGTCGCGGCAAACTCCGAAGCTTCGATGTAAAGCTGCAAGGTGATGGCGCGTATGCGTTCGGCCATTTCCTGGCCGACTTCGCGCACCACGTGGGCAAAGTCCACGTTCTCGTCGTGCGAGCCGAACTCGGCCTTGGCGGCCGGCGTGAAGATGGGTTCGGGCAGGCGGCTGGCCTGGCGCAAGCCGGCCGGCAAGGCTACGCCGCACACCGCGCCGCTGGCCTGGTAGTCTTTCCAGCCCGAGCCGATGAGATAGCCGCGCGCCACGGCCTCTACCAATACGGGCTTCAGGCGCTTGACCACCATGGCGCGCCCCTTGACCTGATCGCGCTCGTCGGCGGCGACAACGTCGCACGGGTCGATGCCTGTGGAATGATTGGGCACGACATGGGCCAGTTTTTCAAGCCAGAACTCGGTAAGCTCGGTCAGTACCTGGCCTTTGCCCGGAATGGGGTCGTCCAGAATGACGTCGAACGCGGAAATACGGTCGGACGCTACGATAAGCAGCTTGTCGTCGCCGACGGCATACATATCGCGCACCTTGCCGCGCCCCAGCAAGGGCAGGGACTTGATGCCTGATTCATGCAGGGCAGCAGGCATTTATTGCACCACCTGCTTGAGTTCGCCCGCCGCGTATTTTTGAGCCATGTCGCCAAGCGGCACCGGCTTGATCTTGCTGGCATTGCCGGCTGTGCCGAACTGTTCGTAGCGCTGCTTGCAGACTTCCTTGGCCGCCAGGCGGGCCGGCTTGAGGTATTCGCGCGGGTCGAACTTGGACGGGTTTTCGGCCATGAAGCGGCGGATGGCCCCGGTCATGGCCAGGCGGATGTCGGTGTCGATATTGACTTTGCGCACGCCGAACTTGATGGCTTCCTGGATTTCCTCGACGGGCACGCCGTAGGTTTCCTTCATGTCGCCGCCGAACTGGCGGATCTCGGCCAGCAGCTCCTGAGGCACGCTGGAGCTGCCATGCATGACCAGATGGGTGTTGGGCAGGCGCTGGTGGATTTCCTTGATGCGGGAAATCGAAAGGATGTCGCCGGTGGGCTTGCGCGAGAACTTGTAGGCGCCATGGCTGGTGCCGATGGCGATGGCCAGGGCGTCGAGCTGGGTCTGGCGCACGAAATCGGCGGCCTGTTCAGGATCGGTAAGCAGCTGGTCCATGGTGAGCTTGCCGTCGGCGCCGTGGCCGTCTTCCTTGTCGCCCTGCATGGTTTCGAGCGACCCCAGGCAGCCCAGCTCGCCTTCGACGGTCACGCCCAGCTTATGGGCCATGCCGACGACCTTGCGGGTGACGTCGAGGTTGTATTCGTACTCGGCGATGGTCTTGCCGTCTTCCTTTAGCGAGCCGTCCATCATCACACTGCTGAAGCCCAGGTCGATGGCGCCCTGGCAGATGGCGGGCGACTGACCGTGATCCTGGTGCATGACGACCGGCAGGTGCGGATAGGTATCGACGGCGGCCTGGATGAGCAGCTTAAGAAAGCCCTCGCCCGCGTATTTGCGCGCGCCGGCCGACGCCTGCATGATGACCGGGCTGTCGGTCTCGGCCGCAGCTTCCATGATGGCCTGCACCTGCTCGAGGTTGTTGACGTTGAACGCGGGAATGCCATAGCCATTTTCAGCTGCATGGTCGAGCAACTGGCGCATAGAAACAAGGGCCATGAGTGGGCCTCCAGGAAGCAATGATTAATAAGGAGTAGCTAATTGGTTATAGCTAACATTTTACCTGAACGTACGATGAATTCCTGATACAAAACGTTCAGGCTAGCTGGCGCTGCGAATGGCCGACTTGGGCCGGAAGGCCTTGACGATTTCGTCGCGGGTTTCAATGTATGGGCCGCCGATAAGGTCGATGCAATACGGTACGGCGGCGAAAACCCCCGGCACCAGCGGCTTGCCTTCGGCGTCCTTCAGGCCTTCCAGGGTTTCGCGTATGGCTTTGGGCTGGCCGGGCAAATTGATGATGAGCGCGGCGTGGTCCGGGGTTTCGCGGATGACCGCCACCTGCCTCGACAAAATAGCCGTGGGCACGAACTTCAGGCTGATCTGGCGCATCTGCTCGCCGAACCCCGGCATTTCCTTGGTGGCAACCGCCAGCGTGGCCTCGGGTGTCACGTCGCGCCGCGCCGGCCCCGTGCCTCCGGTGGTCAGCACCAGGTCGCAGCCGACTTCGTCGACCAGCTCGGCCAGGGCCGCCGAAATGGCTTGCGCCTCGTCGGGGATGAGCCGCGTGGCGAATTGCGGCGCGTTAACCAAGGCCCCGTTCAGCCACTCCTGCAGGGCCGGGATGCCCTGGTCTTCGTAAACGCCGCTGGAAGCCCGGTCGGAAACCGACACCAGGCCGACCAGCAAATCGTCGGGATGACGACGAAGCAAACGGGACGATTCAGTCATGATTGTTAATTCCTAAAACCCAAAGCACGCACTTTGCTTTCGGAAAGCTCCAGCTTCACGCTGGAGCTTTTCCGCCCCTATTTCCAAAACCGCAGGCTTCGAAGAGGCGCCCTCGCATGATCTTCATTCCGAAAGGATGAGGCCTATACACGCCAGCCGGCCTAGCCCTCGGCGCGCTGCTGCAGGATTTCGACGGCGGGCAGGGTCTTGCCCTCGAGGAACTCCAGGAAGGCGCCGCCGCCGGTCGAGATATAGCCGACCTTGTCGGCGACATTGTATTTGGCGATGGCCGCCAGGGTGTCGCCGCCCCCCGCAATGGAAAACGCCGGCGATTTGGCGATAGCCTGGGCGATGACCTTGGTGCCGTTGGCGAAGGCGTCGAATTCGAACACGCCGACCGGACCATTCCAGACTATGGTGCCGGCTTTTTCCAGGATGCCGGCCAGTTGCGCGGCGGTCTGCGGGCCGATGTCCAGAATCATGTCGTCGCCGGCCACGTCCGACGCGGGCTTGATGGTGGCCGGAGCATCGGCGCCGAACGACTTGGCGCACACGACATCGACGGGAATCGGCACGCCGGCCCCGCGCTGTTGCATGACGTCGATGACGGCCGCGGCCTGATCGACCTGGTCGGGCTCGGCCAGCGACTTGCCGATGCCCAGGCCCTTGGCCAGCATGAAGGTGTTGGCAATGCCGCCGCCCACCACGAGCTGGTCGACCTTGTCGGCCAGCGCGCGCAAGATGGACAGCTTGGTCGACACCTTGGAGCCGGCCACGATGGCCACCATGGGACGCTTGGGTTCTTCCAGGGCGCGGCCCAGGGCATCGAGCTCGGCCTCCAGCAAGGGGCCCGCGCATGCCACCGGCGCATAGCGGGCGATGCCGTGCGTGGTGGCCTCGGCGCGATGCGCCGTGCCGAACGCGTCGTTCACATACACATCACACAGCGCGGCCATCTTGCGCGACAGCGCATCGTCGTCTTTTTTCTCGCCCACGTTGCAGCGGCAGTTTTCCAGCAGCACGACCTGTCCGGGTTCGACGGAAAAACCTCCATCGACCCAGTTCTTGACCACCGGCACGGGCTGGCCCAGCAATTGCGAAAGCCGGGCGGCCACCGGCGCCAAGGTATCGGCGTCGGCCACCGTGCCCTCGGTGGGACGGCCCAGATGGGAAGTGACCATTACGGCGGCGCCGGCGTCCAGCGCCATGCGTATGGCCGGCACCGATGCGCGAATGCGCGTGTCTTCGGAGATCCGGCCGGTATCGTCGAACGGAACGTTCAGGTCGGAGCGGATGAAAACGCGTTTGCCGGCCAAGGCATCGGCCTTGGCCAGGGCGGTAAGGGTTTTGACTGTGGACATAATGGGAAGATAGCAGCGCAATGGCAAAGATGGCGGAATGAAGCAAGGGCGGGATACCCCGCCCTTGGCTTGTACAAGACTGGAATTACTTGGCGGACATCAGCGCCACGGTGGTATCCAGCATGCGATTGGAGAAGCCCCACTCGTTGTCGTACCACGAGCATACCTTGACCAGATTGCCCGACACCTTGGTAAGGCCGGCGTCCACGGTGCTGGACACCGTGGTGTGGTTGTAGTCGGACGACACCAGAGGCTCTTCGCTGTAGTCGAGGATGCCTTTCAGGGCGCCCGCGCTGGCGGCTTGCTTGAGAATGCCGTTGACTTCTTCCACCGAGGTTTCGCGGCTTGCCACGAAGGTCAGGTCGACGATGGAAACGTTGATGGTAGGCACGCGCATGGCATAGCCGTCGAGCTTGCCGTTGAGCTCGGGCAGCACCAGGCCGACGGCCGAGGCTGCGCCGGTCTTGGTGGGGATCATGTTTTGCGTGGCCGACCGCGCGCGGCGCAGGTCGGAGTGATACACGTCGGTAAGCACCTGGTCGTTGGTGTAGGCGTGGATGGTGGTCATCAAGCCATTGAGCAGGCCCAGTTTTTCATGCAGGGGCTGAACCAGCGGGGCCAGGCAGTTGGTCGTGCACGAAGCATTGGAGATGACGGTGTCGCTGGCCTTGAGCACATTGTGGTTGACGCCGTACACAACCGTGGCGTCGACGTCCTTGCCGCCAGGGGCCGAGATAATGACCTTCTTGGCGCCGCCCTTCAGGTGCGCGCCGGCCTTTTCCTTGCTGGTGAAGAAGCCCGTGCACTCGAGCACGACGTCGACGCCCAGCTCGCCCCACGGCAATTCGGCCGGGTTGCGATTGGCGAGGACGCGAATGCGGTCGCCGTTGACCACCATGTAGTCGCCATCGACCTCGACCGTGCCCGGGAACTTGCCGTGCGCCGTATCGTAGCGGGTGAGATGGACATTGGTCTTGGGGTCGCCCAGGTCGTTGATGGCCACGATTTCAATATCGTGCTTCTTGCCATCTTCGTAGTGAGCGCGCAGGACGTTGCGTCCGATACGGCCATAGCCGTTGATTGCTACGCGAATTGCCATGATTACTCTCCTGTTTTACAAAATCTGTTCGACGGCTTGCGCCACACGCTCGGCGGTCAGTCCGAAATGCTTGAATAGGACGCCGGCCGGGGCGGACTCGCCGTAAGTGTCGATGCCCACCACCGCGCCATCCAGGCCGACATACTTGTACCAGCCCCCTGTTGCGCCGGCTTCGACCGCGACACGCGGCAGGCCCTTGGGCAGCACCGATTCGCGCCATTGCGCGTCCTGGGCGTCGAAGATGTTGGTGCACGGCATGGAAACCACGCGCACGGCAATGCCGCGCCCGGCAAGTTGTTCCTGGGCCGCCAGGGCCAGGCTGACTTCGGAGCCGGTGGCGATGATGACGGCCTTGGCGTTCGCGGCGTCGCGCAGCACATAGCCGCCGCGGGCGATCGCCGCGATGGCGGTTTCGTCGCGGGCGACAAAGGGCAGGTTCTGGCGCGACAGCAGCAAGGCGCTTGGCCCGCCGTCATGCACCTGCATGCCCAGGCTGGCCGGGCGCTGCACCGCCTGCTGCCAGGCCACCGCGGTTTCGGTGGTGTCGCAGGGACGCCAGACGTGCAGGTTGGGAATGAGGCGCAGGCTGGCCGCGTGCTCGATGGACTGGTGCGTGGGGCCGTCCTCGCCAAGCCCGATGGAGTCGTGCGTGAACACGTGGACGACGCGCTGCTTCATGAGCGCCGCCATGCGGATGGCGTTGCGCGAGTAGTCGGAAAAAGTCAGGAAGGTGCCGCCGAAAGGCAGGTAGCCGCCATGCAGCGCGATGCCGTTCATGATGGCCGCCATGCCGAATTCACGCACGCCGTAATTGATGTGGCGCCCGAACTGCACGCCGCCGTCGCCGGCCCGCAAAGGCGCCACGCCCTTCCAGTCGGTGAAGTTGGAGCCGGTAAGGTCGGCCGAACCGCCCAGGAGCTCGGGCAGCAGCTCGGCAAAAGCGGTAATGGCGAATTGCGAGGCCTTGCGGCTTGCCACGGTTTCGGCCTTGCCGGCCGTGGCGGCAATGAAGGCGGCTGCGCTCTTGGTGAAATCGGCCGGCAGTTCGCCCTGCATGCGGCGTGTGAATTCGGCGGCCTGTTCGGGGTACGCCTGGGCATAGGATTTGAAGCTTTCCTGCCACTCGGCCTGCCACAGCTTGCCCTTGATGCGGGCGTCCCAGCGCTGGTAGATGTGTTGGGGAATTTCGAACGGCGCGCTGGTCCAGCCCAGCGCGGCGCGCGTGGCGGCGATTTCGTCGGCGCCCAGGGGCGAGCCGTGCACTTTTTCGGTGCCGGCGGCATGAGGCGCGCCCTTGCCGATGACGGTGCGGCAGCAGATGAGCGTGGGGCCCTTGTGCCCGGCGGCGGCATCCCTGGCCTGCTGGATGGCCTGATCCACTGCCGCCACATTATGGCCGTCGACGTTGCGCACCACGTTCCAGCCATAGGCCTCGAAGCGCGCGGGGGTGTCGTCGGCGAACCAGTTCTTGACCTCGCCGTCGATGGAAATGCCGTTGTCGTCGTAGAAAACAATAAGCTTGGAAAGCTTGAGCGTGCCGGCCAAAGAGCAGGCCTCGTGCGAAATGCCTTCCATCAGGCAACCATCGCCCACGAAGGCGTAGGTGAAGTGGTCGACAATGCCGTGGCCTTCGCGATTGAACTCGCGTGCCAGCAGGGCCTCGGCCAGCGCCATGCCGACGGCATTGGCCAGGCCCTGGCCCAGCGGGCCGGTGGTGGTTTCGACGCCCGGGGTGATGCCGACCTCGGGGTGGCCCGGTGTGCGCGAATGCAACTGCCGAAAATTCTTGAGTTCCTCGATAGGCAAATCGTAGCCGCTAAGATGCAGCAAGGCATACAGCAGCATCGACCCATGGCCGTTCGACAAGACGAAGCGGTCGCGGTTGGCCCAGGCAGGATCGGCGGGATTGTGCCGCAAATGACGCGTCCACAGCGCTTCGGCAATATCGGCCATGCCCATGGGGGCTCCGGGATGCCCCGAATTGGCTTGTTGAACCGCATCCATGGCAAGTGCGCGGATGGCATTGGCCAAGGATGAATCTTGGACGGGCGATAGGCTCATTGAAAACTCACAAAGGGGGCTGAAAGCACGCCGCCGGCGTAAACCCCGACAATAAGGATTGCAAAGCCCTAGATTTTACCACCTGAGCTGACATTCCCCTGTCACCAGGGCAAGCCTCTGCAAAACGGGCCAAAACCCTTACACTACTTCCACCCTGACATCCAGACCCGCATATGGCCGCACCTCGCTTCTTCTGCCCTGTTCCATTGCATGCCGACCAGCTCATCGAATTGCCGCAGGAACTCGCCCATCACGCCTTGCGCGTGCTGCGCCTGAAGCCCGGCTCGGCCATCGTGCTGTTCGACGGCCTGGGCGGCCAGTACCCGGCTCAATTGATCGCCGAAGGCAAAAAAGGCTATGCCCGGACCGGTGCCCACCAGGCCGTCGAAGCGGAACTGCCGGGCGAAATCCGCCTGGTGCAAGGCCTGCCTTCGGGCGACAAAATGGACTGGGTCGTGGAAAAAGCCGTGGAACTGGGCGCCGTCCGGATAAGCCCTATCGCCGCCCAGCGCAGCGTGCTGCAGTTGAACGCCGAGCGCCTGGCCAAGCGCCTGCTCCATTGGCGGCGCATTGCGCAATCGGCCAGCGAACAGTGCGGCCGCAACCGCATCATGGCCGTCGACGCGCCGGTTTCGCTGCGGGAGTATCTGGCCCAGGCCAACCACGCGGAACAGCTGACCTTGCTGTGCCAGCCCGAGGCGCCGCAAACCCTGGAAGCCGCGCTATCGGCAAGCCAAGGCCCCATCGCCCTGCTGGTGGGGCCCGAAGGCGGCTGGTCCGACGAGGAACAGGCCGAGGCCGCCCGCCAGCCGATCCTGCCGGTTCGGTTCGGCAACCGTGTTCTACGCACGGAGACCGCCGGGCTGGCGCTGATTTCGGCCGTATCCGCCCTGAAACGCTGGATCTGACCAGCCAGGCCGCCCTATTTCGACTACTGCCTATTCGGCTTCGCCGCCCGAGTATGGCGTTGGCGCCACTCCGGGTTCGGGGTCGGGATGCTTGCCGGCGTGCTCGACGGCAAAGGCAAAGCAGCGCCCATTGTTCCTGGCGAATTCGGCCACGTCCTCGCAAACGCTGACGATGGCCTGCGCATCGTCGGCCAGGGCGGGATCGCCGGAGTGCAGGTTATGAAACCACAGGAACAACCCGCCTTTCTGGTCGAGCACGGTGTCGCAAAGGCAGTCGTACAAAGCGTCGAGATCGCTGCCGAAGAACTCGGGGTAGTCGATGGCCTTGACGATGGCCCGGAGAACCGCCGAGCGGCTGCGCGCGCGATCGCACTCGACGCTGAAAGCCGTCATGCCCAATTCCTGAGCATGCTCAAAGGCCTCGTCCTTGTGAGTCCGGGAAGCATCCAGTAAACCGCCTTTCTGCATTTTTTTTTGCAACGCCTGTGCCTGGGTCATTATTGCGTCTCCTTGAAAAACGCTTTGACTTCTTCCGTACGTTTCATGCTGTCGGTTCTTCCCAACTGAATCAATGCCTGTGTGTAACTGGCTTCAAACAATAAATACGATACCAGCGCCCCTCCTGTTTCAGTGCCCGAACCCGACGATACACCGAGAACGCGAAAAAGTGTACGGGCCGCCCGGGGCATTTCGTCCAGATGCTCGAGAGCCAGTTCGTCCAGCGAGCGGCTGGGCGTGATGGCGAACGTGGTGATCGGCCGTAGCGACTGGGACTGCATGGTATCCGAAGGCAGCAAATATAAAAGCTCGTTGATGCGTTCGAGCCGCTCTACATCCATAGACAGCCCATCCAGGAAAATGTTCGATAAAGCGTTGCCGCTGATTTGCGCCAGGCTGGGATAAGGAGAATCCAGCCGGCGCGACTCGGCATGCGTATCGTCCCGATGCCCGGTGCCGATGACGAACACCTTGGTGGCCCCCAGGTGGATGGCCGGGCTGAGCGGCGCCAATTGCCGCATGGATCCGTCGCCGCACCACTCGCAGGCCCCTTGCACCAGAAGGGCCTGCGCCGGAAAGACGAAGGGAATGGCGCTGGACGCCAGCAGGTGGTCGACGCCGATGCGGCTGGGAATCGCGCGCCGGAGCGAGCGCGTCCAGGGCAGCAGCGGCGTATTGGACTGGTAGAAGATAAGATGCTCGCCGCTGATGTAGGCCGCTGCGGTGATAGCCAGCGCCTCCAGGCAGCCGCGCTCCAGGTTCTGGCCCAGCCGGCCGAAATCCAGCGACTTGCTCAATAGCTCGCTCAGAGGCTGGTTGTCGAGCAGGGAATGCGGCTGCTGGCCCCGGCGCGTGGGCAGCGCCCAGCCCAGCGCCAGCATGCTCAGCCACTGCAGGCCGTTCCGGAACAACGAGGCGGGATCGGCCCGGTACACCATGTCGGTGTGGATGTTTTCCCATAGATAACGCAGCCGCTCGGCGGCCTCGTGCGGAGCATTGGCACGGCAGGCCAGCGCCGCCGCGTTGATGGCGCCGGCAGAGGTGCCGCAGATAATGGGGAATGGATTGGGAAAGCCATGGCTGTGCTGCGGGTCGAGGATATCCAGCACCCCCGACAGCACGCCGACCTGATAGGCGGCCCGCGCTCCGCCTCCTGTAAGGATCAGGCCTATCGACGGCTTCCGGGCGTCCATAGGCCCTAGGAGTTGTTGCGCGGCATATTGGCGTCAAGCACGGTCAGCGCGGCCATGTTCACGATGCGCCGTACGGTGGAGCTTGAAGTCAGGATATGCACGGGCGCATTCAGGCCAAGCAGGAAGGGGCCGACCGCCACATTGCCGCCCGCCCCCGTCTTGAGCAGGTTGTAGGCGATATTGCCGGCGTCCACGTTGGGGCAGATGAGCAGGTTGGCCGCGCCCTTGAGCGTGGTGGAGGGCAGGATGCGTTCGCGCAGGGCTTCGTCGAGCGCGCAATCGCCGTGCATCTCGCCGTCGACCTCGAGCTCGGGAGCCTGGGCGCGGATGAGACGCAGCGCCTCGCGCATCTTGGGGCCCGACGACGAACTGTCGGTGCCGAAATTGGAGCGCGACAGCAAGGCGATCTTGGGTTCGATATTCAGACGGCGCATTTCAGCGGCCGCCTGGATGGTGATTTCGGCGATTTCCTCGGCGGAGGGATTGTCGTTGACGTGGGTATCGGCCAGGGCGATGGTGCGCTCGGCCAGCAGCAGGATGTTCATGGCGCCGTATGTCTTGACGCCCGGGGCCTTGCCCAGCACCTGGTCGACAAAGCGCAGATGATCCTGATAGGCGCCGACGGTGCCGCATATCATGCCGTCGGCATCGCCCAGATGCACCATCATGGCGCCGATCAGCGTAAGGCGCCGGCGCATTTCGACGCGCGCCATTTCCTTGCTGATGCCCCGGCGGCACATGATTTCCCAGTACGTGGTCCAGTACTGATGGAAACGCTCGTCGTAGTCGGGATTGGTGACGTCCACGTCCTCGTCGAGGCGGATGCGCAGGCCGAACTTCTTGATGCGATCGGCCAGCACCGAAGGCCGGCCGATGAGGATGGGCCGGGCGAGTTTTTCGTCGACGACGATCTGCACCGCCCGCAGGACGCGCTCGTCCTCGCCTTCGCTGAACACGATGCGCGACTTGCCGCCCTCGCGAACCATGGACTTGGCGGTGGAGAACAGGGGCTTCATGAACGAACCCGAGCGGTACATGAACTGCTGCAGTTCTTCGGCGTAGGCGCCGAAATCCTTGAGCGGGCGGGTGGCCACGCCGTCGTCCATGGCCGCGCGCGCCACGGCGGGCGCAATGCGCACGATGAGGCGCGGATCGAAGGGCTTGGGAATGAGGTATTCAGGCCCGAACGACACGCCGTAGGTGCCGTAGGCGGCGGCAACCACGTCGTTCTGCTCTTCCTGGGCCAATTGCGAGATGGCATTGACGGCCGCCTTTTCCATGCCACGGGTGATGGTGGTGGCGCCGACGTCGAGCGCGCCGCGGAAAATGTACGGGAAGCACAGGACGTTGTTGACCTGGTTGGGGTAGTCGGAACGCCCCGTCGCCATGATGATGTCGTCGCGCACCGCGTGGGCGTCTTCGGGCAGGATCTCGGGCGACGGATTGGCCAGGGCCAGGATGACCGGCCGGGCGGCCATGGTTGCAACCATTTCGGGCTTCAGCACGCCGCCGGCCGACAGGCCCAGGAAGACATCGGCGCCATCGACGATTTCGGCCAGCTTGCGGGCCGGCGTGTCTTGCGCGAAACGCGATTTTTCGGGGTCCATGAGCACGGTGCGGCCCTTGTACACCACGCCCTCGATGTCGGACACCCAGATGTGCTCGATGGGCAGGCCCAGGTCGACCAGCAGGTCCAGACAGGCCAGCGCGGCCGCGCCCGCCCCCGATACCGCCAGCTTGACGGACTTGATGTCCTTGCCGGCCACCTTCAGCCCGCTGAGGAAAGCCGATGCCACGCAAATGGCCGTGCCGTGCTGGTCATCGTGAAAGACGGGAATCTTCAGGCGTTCGCGCAGCTTGCGTTCAACCGTGAAGCATTCAGGCGCCTTGATATCTTCCAGGTTGATGCCGCCAAAGGTCGGCTCGAGGCCGGCGATGATGTCAACCAGCTTGTCGGGATCGGTCTCGTTGATTTCGATGTCGAAAACGTCCAGCCCGGAGAACTTCTTGAACAGGACGGCCTTGCCCTCCATGACAGGCTTGGAAGCCAGCGGGCCGATATTGCCCAGGCCCAGCACCGCCGTGCCGTTGGTGATGACGCCGACCAGGTTGCCCCGGCCGGTGAAGCGGAATGCATTTTGCGGATCGCTGACGATTTCTTCGCACGCCGCGGCCACCCCCGGCGAATAGGCCAGCGCCAGATCCCGTTGATTGGAAAGCTGCTTGGTTGGCGTGACCGCAATTTTTCCGGGGCGCCCCGACTCGTGATACTCGAGCGCGGCTTTGCGAAGATTCTCGTCCATGGTGACTTCTACAGTAAGAAAGTGAAATAGGTAGTCATTCTATCTCGTCGTGTCCTTCCGGTCATGGGAATACGGCAAGAATCAAAGATCCTGCCCGGGGTGCGGGAAAACGTCGCTCGGATCGAACAGCGCCTTGACCCGGACGTCCAGCTCGATGGCCTGCGCCCACAACACGTCGTGAGGCGCCTGGCGGCCCAGCGAAAAACCCATGGGATCCGGAGCGGCCGCCTCGGACAGCGCCGCTTCGTCCAGCACGACCCATTCCAGCCAGCCCAGGTCGCCGCCATGGCCCAGCAGCAGGTGCGAGAGATTGACGGTATGGCCCGGTTGCGGCATCAGCGCATCCAGGCGGTAGCGCGCCGACCAATGCGGCTCCTGGCGGCAGGCCTGGGCCTCGGTGGAGCCCGTCAGCGTGAAAAGCCCGGAAACCAGTGTTTGCAGCGCCAGGCCGTCCAGCGGCTGGCGATTGTGCTCGCCGAAGGGCCCCAGCGTGGCCTGGGTGCCGTCGGCCAGCAGGACGCAGGCATGCGCAACGCCCGACCGATGCGTGGCGCCCGATTCCCAGGCCTGCAACGAGCGGTCGGCCAACCACGCCGCCACCGTCAGATAGCCGGGCAGTCCGGCAAACTCCTTGAGCCCGGCCGCTTCCAGGTCTCCAAGCAGGCAGCCCGGCTGCACGAACCACTTCGAGGCATCGTTGGGCAGACGCTGGCATTGCGTCAGATGGCTTCCCAGCTCTACCCACAGCACGGATTGATGCGACTGGCTGGCGGCCTGGTTGACGCCGTCCAGCGCCAGCACCACGCCATGTTCGGCGCACAGCGCGCGCGCATGGTGCAGGTCGGCGGCATTCAACGGGGTAAGCCGGGCGCTGCCGACTCCGTCGGACAGGCCGTAATCGAGGAAACTGCCCGCCACCCGGCGCTGCAGGCCCTGGCAGAAGGCCGCCCACGGGCTTTTCGACGTGCGGCGCCCCATGAGGAACGCGCGGCGAGAGGAAAACTGCATGACCACCATCCATTAAGACCAACGATACCGGCGCGCGGCAAAGGCTATGCCAATACGCCACAGTGCATGCCCTGCCGGCAACAAAACACGGAAGCGGCGCCGCAACGGCTCTACAATGCATGTTTCGTTGCAACATTGCCAACCCTGCCTATGTCCCGCCTTGCTTCACGCACCGATCATGTGGTGCCATTCTACGCTGTGGAAGTCTTCAAACAAGCCAACCAGCTCAACGCGCTGGGGCGCGACGTCATCAGCCTGGGAATCGGCGAACCCGATTTCACGGCGCCCCCGCAAGTGGTCGAGACCCTGGCCCGCGCGGCAAAGGCCAGCCTCAGCGGCTATACCTCGCCGGCCGGTCTGGCCGTGTTGCGCGAAGCCATCGCACTCTACTACAAAGACCATTTTTCCGCCCAGGTCGATCCGGAGCGGGTCATCATCACCAGCGGCGCATCAGGCGCCCTGCTGCTGGCCACCATGGCCCTGATCAACCCCGGCGACGAGATCCTGATGCCGGACCCCTCGTACCCCGCCAACCAGAACTTCATCCTGGGCGCGGGCGGCATTCCCCGCCTCATTCCCTGCTCGGCCGAACAGCGCTTCCAGCTTTCCGCCCGGCACATCCGCGAGCATTGGGGGCCGGCCACCCGCGGCGTGCTCATCGCCTCGCCCAGCAACCCAACCGGCACCACCATCGCCTACGAAGACCTGAAGGAACTGGTGGCCGAGGTGCGGCAGCGCGGCGGTTTCATCATCATGGATGAAATCTACCTGGGCCTGTACTACGGCGACGTCCCGCGCAGCGCGCTGACCATCGACGACGACATCGTCATCATCAACAGCTTTTCCAAGTACTTCCACATGACGGGATGGCGGCTGGGATGGCTGATCGCGCCGGCCGACATGATCCCGGCCATCGAAAAACTGGCCGCCAGCCTGGCCATCTGCGCCCCGACCCTGGCCCAGCATGCGGCGGTGTCCTGCTTCGAACCCGACGTCATGCGCATCTACGAAAACCGGCGCCTGTCGTTCAAGCAGCGGCGCGACTACCTGCTGCCGGAATTCGAGCGCCTGGGCCTGCATGTGCCGGTGGCGCCCGACGGCGCTTTCTACATCTACGCCGACATCAGCCGCTATAGCGGCGACAGCGACGCGTTTTCCCATCAGTTGCTGCACGAAGCCAGCGTGGCGGCGGTGCCGGGGCGCGACTTCGGACCGGCCCATGCCCGCCACACCATGCGCTTCTCGTACGCCACCGGCCTGGATCGGCTGCAGGAAGCCGTAAGCCGGATGGAAGGTTTTCTGGCGAAGCTGGCCTAGGGGCGGGCCAGCGCGGGCGGCGACACCGGCTCCCGATCCGCGCCCTTCCACGCACGCGGCAAGCCACATAAGCCGGCCGGGCGAAAGCTATCAGCGCAGCGGAATGCCCGACGCCAGGGCGATGCGCCGGCGCTCGGCCAGCACTTTGTTGCCGTAGCCGTTGTCGTCGGCCCCCGAAGCGCCCACGTAGCAGGCCAGGCCGGCCTGGACCGAGCCGCGCCGCTTGATGCAATCGGCCAGGATCTGCGAGCCGACGCGGATATTGACGATGGGATTGATGGCCGCATCGGCCGCATTGCCATAACGCGCGAACTTGTCCTTGTGCACGTCGGCCATGACCTGCATCAGCCCCTGGGCGCCCACATGGCTTTCCGCATAAGGGTTGTAGCGCGACTCGATGGCGATGACGGCCAGCAGCAGCTGCGGATCGAGGTTCAGTTCCTTGCCTACGGAAAACGCGGTTTTCACCAGCACGCCGGCCACGCTGCGCGCGATTTTGTACTTGCGGGCGATATAGCTGCGCAGGGCCTGCGCCTGAGCTCGCGTAACGCCCGGAATCTGCAAGACCTCGTTGCCGCGCGGCAAAATCGGCGCCAGGCCGCGCCGGCTTGGCGAGGCGGTTGCGCCCACGGCTGCCTTGACCCCCTCGCCCGCCGCGGCGGCGGCCTGCATCCCCGATGCCCCGGACTCCGTCTCGTTCCCGGCGGCCCCCCCCGGCGAAAGCGGCTCCTGCGGAACCCCCGCCAGATCCTGGTCGTAGCTGGTCAGCGCGTCATCGTCCTGCAGCGACACAGGACGCAGGCTGGCCAGAAGCGCCTCGTGCATCTGCCTGGACTGTTCGCGCAGCGACGGCACGGTAACGCCCAGAACAATCGTGACCAGCGCGGCGATGCCCAGGTAAACGGCCGCCACATGCACGACCTCGCCCAACTGGTGCCGGGCGGTGCGCAAGGAACGCTTGATCAGATTTTCCGAACTCCTGTCGGCCATTAATGCATACCCAATTAAAATAACGATAGTCGATGTTAACCTTAGACAGCCTTTTACACGAAAAACCCGGCTGGGGCCTGCCGACCCTCATCAACGCGGTCTCCCTGACAAGGGCCAGGTTCTGATGCGCGGCTCGGCCAGCCCAGGCACCGTGTGGGCATTCGGATCCACCCAACGCACACTAAGCGAGCTTTCCTTGAAATACCGTGACCTGCGAGACTTTCTCGCCCAGCTCGAAAGCCAGGGCGAGGTAAAGCGCCTTGCCGCCCCCGTATCGACGCGCCTTGAAATGACCGAGATCAGCGACCGGGTGCTGCGCGCCGGCGGCCCCGCCTTGCTGTTCGAGGGAGCCACCCACAACGGCGCCGCCGCTGCCATGCCGGTTCTGACCAACCTCTTCGGCACACCCAGGCGCGTCGCCATGGGCATGGGCGCCGACGACGTCGGCGCCCTGCGCGATATCGGCGAACTGCTGGCAACCTTGCGGGAACCCGAAGCGCCGCATGGGCTTCGCGATGCCTTCGCCAAGGTTTCCATGCTGAAATCAGCCTTGTGGGACATGAGCCCGAAGTCCATCAAAAGCCCGGCCTGCCAGGAAATCGTCCTGGAGGGCGACGACGTCGACCTCGGCGCCCTGCCCTTGCAATACTGCTGGCCGGGCGATGTCGCCCCCCTGCTTACCTGGGGCCTGGTCATTACGCGGGGGCCCAATGCCCGCCGCCAGAACCTGGGCATTTACCGCCAGCAGCTCATCGGGCGCAACAAGCTCATCATGCGCTGGCTGTCGCACCGGGGCGGCGCGCTCGATTTCCGCGATTACGCCCTGGCCAACCCGGGGCAGCCGTTTCCCATTGCCGTCGCGCTGGGCGCCGACCCCGCCACCATTCTGGGCGCCGTCACCCCCGTGCCCGACAGCCTGTCCGAATACCAGTTCGCCGGCCTGCTGCGCGGTTCGCGCACCCAGGTCGCCAAGGCCCTGGGCAGCACGCTGTCTGTGCCCGCCAGCGCCGAGATCGTGCTCGAAGGCCATATTCTTCCGGACGGCGACCCGCGGGCGCAGGCGCCGGCCATTCCAGAAGGTTCGCCGGGCCCCGCCAGCCGCGACTACGAAATGGCGCTGGAAGGGCCCTACGGCGACCATACCGGCTATTACAACGAACAAGACTGGTTTCCTGTGTTTACGGTCGACCGCATCACCATGCGCCGCAACCCCCTGTACCACAGCACCTATACCGGCAAGCCACCCGACGAGCCCGCCGTCCTCGGGGTGGCGCTGAACGAGGTCTTCGTTCCCCTGCTCAAGCGGCAACTACCCGAGATCGTGGATTTCTACCTGCCCCCCGAGGGCTGCAGCTACCGCATGGCGGTCGTTTCCATGCGCAAGCAATACGCCGGCCATGCCAAGCGCGTCATGTTCGGGCTATGGAGCATTCTGCGCCAGTTCATGTACACCAAATTCATCGTGGTCGTCGACCATGACGTGGACCCGCGCAACTGGCAGGAGGTGGTCTGGGCCATGACGACCCGCATGGACCCGGTGCGCGACACCGTGCTGGTGGAAAACACGCCCATCGACTACCTGGATTTTGCCTCGCCCGTGTCGGGCCTGGGCGGCAAGATGGGCATGGACGCCACCAATAAATGGCCCGGCGAGACCCAGCGCGAATGGGGCACGCCCATACACATGGATCCACAAGTCAAAGCCAAGGTCGACACCATGTGGGGCGAGCTGGGACTATGACGGCAGTTGAACAGGCCGGCACCGGCAGGCCATAAGCGCCCCCGGCTGTGCGCAACAAGCGGCGTTGCAGCGCCCGGGCGGCTTTCTGCCGGCCGCGTTCCTAAGAGCCCGCGGAACTGTCGTCGGGCCGGTTCAAATGGCGCGAAAGCTGCCAGCCCACCAGCAGGCCCGCCGCCACCTTGACCCAGCGCAGGCGCGAACGCCGGCCGCCAAGAATGGCCGAGACCCCCGACAGCAAAAAGGGATAGCGGCGCACGAAGCTCAGGCCGCTTAGCGCCCAATCAACAGGCCGGCTGCCGGCGAAAGCCGGCAAAGCCTCCCTGAAAAGGGTTTTGGGCGCCAGCGATGCCTTCAGCTCGTGGACGCTGCGCGCCAGATTATGCCTTTCGATGGCGGCGCGGGCCCGCAGCAACTCGATGCGGGCTGCGCGCTCTTCGCCGTTCAGCGCCTTTTTCATAGGCCGTCCTTGCGCGGTCGGTTCTCGCTGGTTTGCAGCGAATCGCCCAGGCGCTCGATAAGGCTCATGTCGCGCTTGAGCTCGTTGAGCGTCACGGCGAACGGCATGGGTTCGAACAACAGGGCACGCCGCACGGCCCAGAAAAAGCCCAGGCCCGCCGCCGCATACAAAAGGGCCAGCACGCCCAGCGCAATGTAGCGCTGCTCGGTCGGCCAGAAGTACAAGGCCACGGCAATGGAAAACACCAGCAGCGCCAGCGCAAGAAACAGCAGCGCGGCAAAAGCCATGCCCAATACCTTGACGAGGCGGACCTTTTGCTCGGAGGCCTCCAGGGAAAACAGCTCGAGCCGCGTGCGCACCACGGCCAGGAGCGTGGCCGCGGTATCGCCGACCGATTGCCTGAGCGCCATGGAAGGCCCGGCTATCGGCGGCTGATGAGCATGCCCACCAGCAGGCCCGTCAACCCTGCCACCCCGATGGCCTGCCAGGGATTGTCGTGCACGTAGTCGTCGGTGACGCGGGCGGCGCGGCGGCCTTTCGCCATCAGGGCGTCCTGCGTGTCGTACAACGCCTCACGCGTGCGGCGCAGCGACTTCATGGCGCGCTCGCGCAGTTCGCTGGCCTTCTCGCCGGTTGCATCGGCGGCTTCGCGCAGCAGCTTTTCGGCGTCGTCCAGGCTTTCCTTGACGTTTTCGATGAATTCATCTTCGTTGGCTTGCGTGTCGATTTTTGCCATTTTGCATCCCCTTTTAAAGGAAGTTGACCGTAAATTACCCGGTTGCCGGATAAGCTCATACTAGCTGATTCACATGAAAAAGTTTTGCTGCAAATCAAGGCATTACTGAATTCGCGTTACCTCCACGGTGGAGCTGACTCCATTTTGCACGCTTTCCTGCTTCATCACCATGTTCAGCGCGGGGCAGAACCAGTCGGTGACCGCCGACGTCATGGCGGGAATCGGCAGGACCAGGCCGTTGAACGAAGCGCGGGTGGCTTCGATGACGCGCGTATAGCTTATGGGCCAGCAGGCCTGGCTGCCGGACGCCGTCTGTATGGTCTTGCGGGCCCCGACCGTTTTCTCGCCGGTTCTGACGACGATGGGGTCGGCCTGCACGGCCTTGCGGTCGACGTTGATCTGGAACTTCAGGGCGGGAAAAGTCTGGCCCTGCCTGGAAACCGGCGTGCCATAGGCGAACAGGCCGAGCATGCGCAGGTCGAACTTGCCATTGACGGGAGAACGGCTTCCGTCGGCCTCGCGGCGCTCGAAGCTGGCCTTGCCGTTGCGCACGGTCAGCCAATAATCCAGCTTGGACGTGCTGGGCGGCATGCCCATGAGGCCTATGGACGTATCGCCCACGACGCGGGCCTCGCAATTGTCGGCGCCCTGCTTGCTGACGTTGGAAAACGCCAGGTTCGCCGCCATGGCCAACGCCCCCGAACCGCTCAGCTGCGCCTGGCCGCCGTCATGCATGAAGGGCGCGCTGCAAATGCCCGCCGTGGCGGGCGCCGCCAGAACCATGGATAAGAGCAAGGCCCCCACACTTGCCGCCAGGCGGCTGCCCGGCGCCATGCTTGCCGCGAACATTGCAATCTTACCCATTCATACCCATCCAGGAACAATCGAGAAATTTCATCGTAGTCCGCCGGGACGCGATGCGCCACACAAAACTTTAGAAAGTATGAGCAAACGTGAAGCCGGGCCGCCGGGCCGCTCCAGCCAGTTGGCCCTGCCCTACTCGACCTTCTGGCGCGTGCCGAAGATCCGGTCGCCCGCATCGCCCAGACCCGGAACGATGTATCCGTTTTCATCCAGATGGCTGTCGATGGAAGCCGTATAGATGTGCACGTCGGGGTGCTTTTCCTGGACGGCCTGGATGCCGGGAGGCGCGGCAACCAGCACCAGCGCCCGGATATTGCGGCTGCCGGCCTTCTTGAGCATGTCGATGGCTGCCACCATGGAACCGCCGGTCGCCAGCATGGGGTCGATGATGAGGGCCAGCCGCTGGTCCAGCCCACCCACCAGGCGTTCCAGGTAGGTATGCGCCTGCAGCGTTTCTTCGTTGCGGGCAATGCCCACGGCGCTGACCTTGGCGCCCGGCACCAGCATGAGAACGCCGTCCAGCATGCCGATGCCGGCCCGCAAGATGGGCACGACCGTCACTTTCTTGCCAGCCAGTTTCTCGACTTCGATGTCGCCGCACCAGCCCTGGATATGGTAGGGCTCCAGGGGCAGGTCCTTGGTCGCTTCGTACGTCAGCAAGGCCGCGACCTCCTGGGCCATTTCGCGGAAATTCTTGGTGCTCAGGTCGCCCCGGCGCATCAGGCCCAGCTTGTGGCGGATGAGCGGGTGGCGGATTTCGTGTATGGGCATGGCATAGTCCTGCTTATGGGGTGTTGTTATGCGCGCACGGCCGTTCGCATGCACAGTGCGCAGCCGAATAGTCTACAGGGAAGCCCGGGACGAATCCCTCCGGCCGCCCGCTCCGCGCTAGCGCTCGGCCAGCCAGGTGATCAGCGCGTCGTCGAAGGGCCGGATGGCCGCCGAGCGTTCGTCGTTGACCAGGCTGACCACAATATAACGCTTGCCGCTGGCGCCCAGCACATAGCCGGCCAGCGCGCGGCTATCGCGCAGCGTGCCGGTTTTCAGATGCGCCATGCCCCGCACGTCGTCGCCGCGCAGGCGGCGCCTGACCGTGCCGTCCACGCCCGAAATCGCCAGCGACGAGACGAACTCGGGCATCAGGGAGGAATGCCAGGCCACGTCCAGCATGCCCGCCAGCCCCTGCGCGGTCAGGCGGGAGCCGCGCGCCAGCCCCGCCCCGTTCACAATGGTCCAGCCCCCGGTATCGACTCCCTGGGCACGCAACAAGGCCATGGCGGCGCTTGCGCCGGTCTGCGGCGTCGCGCCAGCCCCGTTCTTCTCGGCTCCCAGGGTCAGCAGCAGAGTGCGGGCCATGACGTTGTTGCTTTGCTTGTTGATCTGGCGGATGGTGTCGGCCAGGGTTTCCGAGTCGTGCCAGGCCACGATCTGCGCCGAGGCGGGAACCTTGCCCGGGACAATGCCCTTGCCCAATGTGCCGCCAAGCTCCTTCCACAGCATCTGGAACAAGGCCGAGAAATTATCCGGCTGCGACAAGGCCAGGCGGTACACGCTGAACTCGCCGCAGGATCCGGCCGCGGTGCCGCTGACCTGGATGGTGACGTCGCTGCCCGTATGCACGACGTTGGTGCCTACCGAGGGCGAGCCCGGGCAGCGGGCATTGCTCCAGGCGATGTCGCCGCTGACCTTCACGCCCGCCAAGGGCGGATCGATGATGGGTATCCACTTGCGGGCCGAGGTATCGGGCTCGAACAACAGGCGCACCGCGCCCAGGTTCACCATCATGGCGTCGGGGCTGGCGTTGTACGGCCGGTCGGGAGCATCGTCGAACTCGCCCGGATCGGTGGCCACGGCGCCGAACATGGTCCGGTCGACCACCACCTCGGGCAGATTCTTGATGCCGCGCAAGCGCAGCTCGCGCAGCAGGGACCAAAGATCGGCCATGGTCAGGAAGGGGTCGCCCCCCGCCTTCAGGTACAGCGGGCCGCGCAGCGAGCCCTGCGCATCCACGCTGGCCCCGTTGCGGGCGTACATGGCGGTGCGCCAGCGGTATTCCGGCCCCAGGCCGGAAAGCCCCGACCAGGTGGTTACCATTTTCATGACGGAAGCCGGATTGCGCGGCTCCGCCGGATTGATGGACACCAGCCTGGGCCCGCCGATTTCCTGCACCACCAGCGACATGGAGCTTTCGGGCAGATGGGCCGCCTGGAACGCCTTTTGCAGTTCGGCGGGCAGGCCCTGCGCCGCCGCCGAAGCCATGTGCAGCGCCGCCGCGCATGCCGCCCCCAGCAGCAAACTGCGCAGCCCGCGCCCCATCTTGCCAAACGCCCTATCGCCCCGCCTGCATGAAACCATTTCGACACCGACTCCGCTGTTGACCGCCAAACCCGACAATAGCCGGACACCGCCTCTCGTGCGCCTGGCGTTCCCCGCCAGGGCTCGACCCCGCCCGGAAAACGGCTCTGGCGCATCCGCCCATCGCCCTCCTTGGCAAACCATGAGCATACCGAAAGACGCCTGCTTTGCGGAGGGCGTCAAGCAAAAATTCACGATGACGGCTTAAAATACCGCCAAACCCTCTCCATCCCGGCCGCGCCCGTGGCGCCCGCCCAACCCAAGATCACCGCGTGAACCCTTCGCTCCTGCTGTCCCAGTTCGACTACCACCTGCCCCCCGAGCTCATCGCCCAGTCGCCTCCCGCCCAGCGTGGCGCCAGCCGTCTGCTGCACCTGGACGGCCAGGGAGAGCCGCACGACAAGATGTTCGCGGAGCTGCCCAGCCTGTTGAACCCCGGGGACCTACTGGTGTTCAACGACACGCGGGTCATCAAGGCGCGCCTGCACGGCCAGAAGGACAGCGGCGGCAAGGTCGAGATTCTGATCGAACGCATTACGCAGCCCCATACGGCGCTGGCCCACGTGCGCGCCAGCAAATCGCCCAAGGCCGGCTCCCGCATACGCGTGGCGGATGCCTTCGAGGCCACGGTCCTGGGCCGCGAAGGCGAGCTGTTCGAGCTGGAGTTTCCCGGCCGCGTCCTGGACCTGCTGGACGAGCACGGCTCGACGCCCCTGCCGCCTTATATTACGCACGAGGCGGGGCAGGAAGACGACGAGCGCTACCAAACCATTTACGCACACCAGCCCGGCGCCGTCGCCGCGCCGACGGCGGGGCTGCATTTCGACCAGGCCATGCTGGACACGCTGTCGGCCCGAGGCATCCGGCAAACCTTCGTGACCCTGCACGTGGGCGCCGGCACCTTCCAGCCGGTGCGAGTGGAAAACCTGGACGAGCACCACATGCATTCGGAACGCTATTCAGTGTCGGCCGAGACCCTGGACCTCATCCGCGCCACGCGCGCGGCCGGCCGGCGCGTAGTGGCCGTAGGCACGACCAGCGTGCGCGCCCTCGAGGCCGCGGCCCAGCAGCCCGACCAGACCGGCCCGCTCGAGGGCGATACCCGCCTCTTCATTACGCCGGGTTATAAATTCGCCTACGTCGACGCGCTGATCACCAACTTCCACCTGCCCAAGTCCACGCTGCTCATGCTGGTTTCGGCGCTGGCCGGCATGGAACCTATACGACGCGCCTACGCGCATGCCATTCAATCCAGGTATCGCTTCTTCAGCTACGGCGATGCCATGTTCATAGAACCTTCCCGCCCATGACCGGACTGCAATTCGAACTCCTGGCCACCGACGGCGCGGCCCGCCGCGGCCGCGTCACGCTCAACCACGGCGTGGTGGAAACCCCCATCTTCATGCCTGTGGGCACCTATGGCAGCGTCAAGGCCATGCTGCCGCACGAGCTAAAAGAAATAGGCGCGCAGATCATCCTGGGCAACACCTTCCACCTGTGGCTGCGTCCCGGCACCGAGGTCATGGAAAAGCACGGCGGCCTGCACGGCTTCATGCAGTGGGACAAGCCCATACTGACCGATTCGGGCGGCTTCCAGGTCTTCAGCCTGAACGGCCTGCGCAAAATCACCGAGGAAGGCGTGAAGTTCGCTTCGCCCATCGACGGCGCGCGGCTCTTCCTGACGCCCGAGGAATCCATGCGCATCCAGCGCGCGCTCAATTCCGACATTGCCATGGTGTTCGACGAATGCACGCCCTACGCCATCGACGGCCGCCCGGCCACCGCCGACGAGGCCGCCCGCTCGATGCGCATGTCGCTGCGCTGGGCGCGGCGCTCGCGCGAGGCGTTCGACCAACTGGGCAACCCTAACGCCCTGTTCGGCATCGTCCAGGGCGGCATGTTCGAGAACCTGCGCGACGAATCCCTGGCCGGCCTGACCGATATCGGCTTCCATGGGTACGCCATAGGCGGGCTGTCGGTGGGCGAGCCCAAAGAGGAAATGATGCGGGTCCTGGCCCACGTGGCCCCGCGCCTGCCCGCCAACGCGCCGCGCTACCTGATGGGGGTGGGCACGCCCGAGGATCTGGTCGAGGGCGTGAGCCGGGGCGTGGACATGTTCGACTGCGTCATGCCCACCCGCAATGCCCGCAACGGCTGGCTGTTCACCCGCTACGGCGACATCAAGATACGCAATGCGCGCTACCGCGACGACACCCGCCCGCTGGATCCCTCCTGCTCGTGCCATACCTGCCTGAACTTCTCGCGCGCCTACCTGCATCACCTGCAACGCGCCAACGAAATCACGGGATCCCGGCTGAATACCTTGCATAATCTGCATTTTTACCTGACGATCATGGGCGAAATGCGCGAGGCCATCGCCGCGGGCTCGTTCGAGCAGTGGCGGGCCCGTTTCCACGCGGACCGGGCCCGCGGCATCGAATAGGCAAGATATCGCTACAATAGACGATTCATTCAAAAAAATACCAGGAGTTGTGAATGTCCCTGATCAATACCCTTGAGCTCGTTACGGCCCAAGCCGCAGCCGCTGGAGAAGGCAATGCTTTGATGGGCATGCTGCCCATCATCCTGATGTTCGTCATCTTGTACTTCCTGATGATCCGCCCTCAGATGAAGCGCCAGAAAGACCACAAGAACATGGTTGCCGCGCTGTCCAAGGGCGACGAAATCATTACGTCCGGCGGCATGCTGGGCAAGGTCACCAAAGTCAGCGACAACTACATCACCGCCGAAGTCAGCACGCTGGCCGACAAGCCCGTCGAAGTCATCCTGCAGCGCACAGCCGTCACGTCGGTTTTGCCCAAGGGCACGATCAAGGCGCTGTAATCCAGCCGCAATACGCACCCCAGCCTTGCCTGGGGTTGTTTTTGCCTTCACCGTTGACCGATAATGAACCGTTACCCTCTCTGGAAATACATCACCGTACTCGTAGCCGTGATCATCGGCCTGATGTATACGCTGCCCAATTTTTTTGGTGAATCCCCGGCTGTGCAGATCGCCGGCGCAAAAACCGCCGTCAAGGTCGACAACCAGACCCTGGCCAGGGTGGAAACCATACTGCGCGATGCCAAAATCGAAACAACGGGCGCCTATTTCGAGATGAACGGCCCGGTCGGCACGGTGCGGGTGCGTTTCGCCACGCCCGACACCCAGCTCAAGGCCAAGGATGTCATCGAAAAAGCCCTCAACCCCGATCCTTCCGATCCCAGCTACACGGTCGCGCTGAACCTGCTGTCCGCCTCCCCCGACTGGCTGTCCGCGCTTGGGGCCAACCCCATGTACCTGGGCCTGGACCTGCGCGGCGGCGTGCACTTCCTGCTGCAGGTCGACATGCACGGCGCCCTCACCACGCGCTACGATTCTCTGGCCAATGACGTGCGCTCGACCTTGCGGGAAGCCAAGGTGCCGGTTTCGGGGGTGGAGCGCAGCGACCTGTCCGTCGTTGCCAACTTCGACAGCGCCGACGCGCGCGACAACGCTGCGTCCGAACTGCGCCGCAGCATGCCCGACATGGTGTTCACGCCCGGCAGCAGCGGCAAGACCTTCAGCCTGAAGGGCACGTTGACCGAATCGGCCATCACCCAGGTTCAGGGCAACGCCATCAAGCAGAACATCACCACGCTGCACAACCGGATCAACGAGCTGGGCGTGGCCGACCCCATCATTCAGCAGCAAGGCGGCGACCGCATCGTGGTTCAGCTGCCCGGCGTGCAGGACATCGCCAAGGCCAAGGAAATCCTCGGCCGCACGGCCACGCTTGAAATCCGCATGGTCGACGATTCGCCCACGGCCAGGGCCGCTCTGGCGGCGGGCACGGTGCCGTTCGGCCTGGAACGCTACAACGACGCCGAGGGCCGGCCCCTGCTGCTGCGCCGCCAGGTCATCCTTACCGGTGAAAACCTGCAGGACGCCCAGCCGGGACGCGACCAGCAAACCCAGCAGCCGTCGGTCAACCTGACTCTCGACGCCAAGGGCGCCCGCATTTTCCGCGACGTGACGCGCGACAACATCAACAAGCGCATGGCCATCCTGCTGTTCGAGAACGGCAAGGGCCAGGTCGTCACGGCGCCGGTCATCCGCAGCGAAATCGCCGGCGGCCACGTGCAGATCTCGGGCAACATGAGCGCCCAGGAAGCGGCCGACGTCGCCCTGCTGCTGCGTGCCGGTTCGCTGGCCGCGCCCATGAACATCATCGAAGAGCGCACCATCGGCCCAAGCCTGGGCGCCGAGAACATCAACAAGGGTTTCGACTCCACGCTGTACGGCTTCCTGGCCATTGCGGTGTTCATCATTCTTTACTACCGCCTCTTCGGCGTGTTCTCGACGCTGGGCCTGGCCTTCAACCTGCTGTTGCTGCTGGCGGTATTGTCCATGCTGCAAGCCACGCTGACGCTGCCGGGCATAGCGGCCATTGCGCTTACCCTGGGTATGGCCATCGACTCCAACGTGCTCATCAACGAACGCATCCGAGAAGAGCTACGGGCGGGGCTGTCGCCGCAACAGGCCATACATCTGGGCTTCGACCGGGCATGGGGCACGATTCTGGACTCCAACCTCACCACTCTCATCGTCGGTCTGTCGCTGCTGGCCTTCGGCACCGGCCCGATCCGCGGGTTCGCGGTGGTTCACTGCATCGGGATTCTTACGTCGATGTTCTCGTCGGTGGTCGGTGTGCGTGCACTGGTCAATCTGTGGTACGGCAGCCGGCGCAAGCTCAAAACCCTTTCCATCGGCCAGATCTGGAAACCGAACCAAGACTAAGCGTAGCCGTGGCGCCCGACGGCGCCGCGGCTCTTACACAGCAGGCAAGAGCGAAACATGGAATTTTTTCGAATCCACCGCACCATCCCCTTCATGCGCCATGCGCTGGTGCTCAACCTGATCAGCCTGATCACCTTTCTTCTGGCTGTCTTCTTCATTGCGACGCGCGGCTTCCATCTGTCGATCGAATTCACGGGCGGCACGCTCATGGAGGTGCACTATTCGCAGCCGGCGCAGGTCGACGAGATCCGCTCGGCGGTAACGTCGCTGGGCTACACGGACTTCCAGGTACAGAACTTCGGCACGTCGCAGGACGTGCTCATCCGCCTGCCGGTGCATACGGGGGAAACTTCGGCGGCGCAAAGCGATACGGTGCTCAAGGCGCTCAAGTCCAAATCCGCCGACGTGGAATTGCGCCGGGTGGAGTTCGTGGGGCCGCAGGTGGGGCAGGAACTGGTGAGCAACGGGCTGATGGCGCTGCTGTGCGTGGTGGTGGGCATCATGATCTACCTGGGCATACGGTTCGAATGGAAGTTCGCGGTGTCAGGGGTCATTGCCAACCTTCACGACGTGGTGATCATCCTGGGCTTCTTTGCGTTTTTCCAATGGGAGTTTTCGCTGGCGGTGCTGGCGGGGGTGCTGGCGGTGCTGGGCTATTCGGTGAACGAGTCGGTGGTCATCATGGACCGGATCCGCGAGAACTTCCGCAAGCAGCGCAAGAGCTCGGTGCGCGAGGTAATCAACAGCGCCATCACGCAAACGATTTCGCGTACGATCATCACACACGGTTCGACGCAGATGATGGTGCTGTCGATGTTCTTCTTCGGGGGGCCGACGTTGCATTACTTTGCGCTAGCGCTGACGATCGGTATCTGGTTCGGTATTTATTCGTCGGTATTCGTTGCGGCGGCGCTGGCGATGTGGCTAGGCGTGAAGCGCGAGGACATGCTGAAGGCAGTCAAGAAGGAAGACGACCCGGCGTCGGAACTGCTGGGCTGATTTTTTCTTGTTTGAGTTTGAAAGCCGAGATCTTGCTGGTCTCGGCTTTTTTGTTTTGGAGGTTCCGTCTCATTCGCGTCGGGCTGATTTAGGTCTGTATTCGAAGGGGGCTCTTAAAACGTGGGGCCGGGGCCAGAGGATAGCCCTCCTCGGTCACCGCCGAGTTGATGTGAACTGTGTTCAAAAAGGTCTATTAAGACGTGGCGCCGGGGCCAAGGCGGGGTTTTCCTCCTCGTGACTGGTTCGGCGCCTGCGCGCCGAACACCGCATCGCCTCGCTCGTCCGCCCCTTCGGGCTCCCTTCGCTTCCGGCTCGCTCAGCCCCGCAAGTCGGAAAACCCCGCCTTGACCCCGACACCACTGTGTTTGCTTGGCTTGAAAGTTTGCTGCGCAGTGAGGGCTGGTGTTTTGATGATGTGTTGTGTTTCGTGAATACGGCCGCGTTGACGGTTTTCGGCTGGCCGAAGAAGGCATCGCTGCGCCTGGCTCCGTCAGGCCCCTGCGGGCCTGACGGAGCCTTTGGCTTGCTTGAGATGAATATAGGGGCAGGGTAGCCGTACTAATGGGTGGTAAGTTACAGTTGAGATCACAACTACCGACTTCGGTCAAGAGTGAAAACATTAGGTGCGAGATTGGACACGGAAAAAAACTGTACATTTAGGCATGATCACTTGCTATCTTGATTCTCAAGACTACTCGGCACTCACGGATCCAAAGCTAGACGCTCCTGATCGCCGTCAAATCAAGGCTACGTTGCTCCACTTGGCACACACGAAACAAGTGCGTTTTGCGTTTTCAGCCGCAGCGGTGTGTGAGTCGGTTTCTCTGACCGCAGAGGCTACACACCTAGCCGAACTGAAAGCCGAGTTGCTTAGTGAGCTGTGTGGTCCGAACGCACTGGTTTCGTTTGATCGACTGGTAGAAGCCGAAGTAAACGCACTGGCTTGCAGATCTGGCCCGCCAACAGACATGTTCGATCCGAATGGTAGGTGGTTCCCAGAGATTTTGCTTGATGATGATCCGCAGCAATATTGGGAGAGAATTCGTCAAATAGCAGAGGAAGAGATGAGGGGCATGGGGCTTTCGCGTCAGCAACGCCGAGCCCAGTCACGAGCACTTGTCAAAAATGGCAAGCCGCGCTCGGCGCTACGTGTACATTTGACTCAGCAAGAGCCAGGTTCCCTATTGGCAGAATTGCTAAAAAAATATCCTATGCGCCCCGAATACGCGGAAGTAATGGAAAGGTATGCGCTGGGTCGAGCATCAGAGAAGGACTTTTCCGAGGCTTTAATGAACAGTCTCACGGATCCACGTTGGATGATGAAGTGGTTCACAACGCAACATTCGATATCAAGCCCAATTGCAAATATGGTTCGTAAACCAGGACGAGAACTCGGTCAAGCAATGCGATCGTTGGCGGAGGTTTCTAGGCAGTGGGTTACGGCTCTACGAAATGCCGACCTTGACGCAAACCCAACTGGCAAACATGGCTTGATTACGTCGCGTTGGGATAAGTTGGTAGGGCAACAACTTATTGCGATAATACGACGAATGGCTAGTATGACAGGTATTAAACTGGATGAGTTCGAAGTGGGAGATGTCGGCACATACTGCCCTGGGGTATCCACAGGCGTTAGGTCTATGTACTCATCTCTCTGGGAGAATGTAGGTGGAGGGCGAAAAGAAGAACCCAGCGATAGTCAGCCAGTAGACGCGATGCACGCATTCTACGCGCCGTATGTCACAGTTTTTAGGGCCGATCGATTTATGGCGCCGCATATCCAGCGGCAGGTACGAAACGTTGGGACAATTGTAGTTCCGCGGCTTTCGCAACTAGTGGGTACGCTTGAGAAGCAACTTTTTTAATTGGCTGTCCAAAATGGGTCGGATTTGGCCATCTGTCTTTAGCTACAATCGGCCACAAGCCGTCACTGATCACCCAATCTGGATAACGGCCATCCGGGCGAGGCGGTATGCTCTCTGCCTATGTGCCAGACGGGTCGCATCAGCCCACTAATCTGTCGGCTGCTGCTATTTCTGTCTTGTTATCTTGTCTGACGCGTGGTTCCCGCATCTAAACAGTGGCTTGCAGGACAAGTTATCTGACATTCCAATGTTATGCGGCAGAACTGTCGCCCTAAAACAAAGTTGTGCCTCGTAGAATGCCATCCAATCCACTCAACGTTCATATCGATCTAGCTGCGCTGGCAGGCAACTTCTTTCGTCGCCTCCAGCATCAACTTGACGTAACCAAGGTTCTCCAGGTCGGCTGCGAAATCGTAACCGCAGAGCAAGTGGCGGAGCAAAAAGAGTTTGGAGCGTTTGTGCCGGCCGCTGGGGCGCAGCTCAAGCATGAAGATGCCAGGGCCGAGGCCCAGGATTGGCTCCTACGCGGATTCCTTAGAGACGCAATTGAGGCAACAGGCCTCTTTCTGGATGAGTGCCTCCAAGTCTGCGAAGTCTTCCCACTAGCGGCTAAGGGAACGGCGAAGGCTGCCGACGCTCACCGGGTCTTCAACGATCTTCCGCGAACGAATCACAAACTTCACTTTCCGCAAAAACTTGAGAAGCTTGAGCGACAGTTCGGGGTGACCACCCGCTTCAATGCGAACGTCCTGAGTCTTAACAAGGCTCGCACATGTGTTGTGCACCGGCTTGGGTTGGTATCGCCACTTGATGTTGACGATACCGGAACTCTGAAGGTTACCTTCCAGCACGCGAAGTTCGTTGCACGAGGCCAAGAGACTGGCCAAGAACTTGTCATCGATCGACCAGGCATCGTGACTACGGAAGACTCAATGCTGGAACTACATTTCGTCGATAGCGAGCGTCAATTTCAGGTTGGCGATCGAGTCCGTCTACAGGCGCACGAGTTGTACGACACGATCATCACCTTATGGCGATTCGGCCTCACGGCAGCACAGGCACTGGAAGCCTATGGCAGGTCACTCGGAATACAATTCCAGCAACCAGCGAGCGAGGCCTAACACTTTGCTCAACCGCACCCGCGACGGCACGCCGCTTTCGGGCATCATTTCATTCTGGCCCTGTGGAGTCCTGCCGTCGCGGGCCGGTTAGCTCAAACGTTATGCATAGAGGTGACTCAGTGAGGTGCACGCTCGAATCCGTCAAGAGAACGCTCCGCGACCGTCATACCATCGGCACGCTCGTAGACGAAGGCGATCTCGCGAAAAGATTGAACGGGATTTCCGTGCCCACTTGGTGTCGCGCCAGGGCGAAAGCGAACCTATAGACGACTTGGATCTCTCGCGATCCTTACTGTCGCAAGCCGCACCGTTACCGAAGTCTGTGACAGAGAAAAAGGTTCGGCTCACGATTAGGGTTTCGGGCTCACCGTATGCCGCGTCGCATGCGGTATGCACGGCGTTCAACTTCGAATTCGGTGAGACTCTTGGCGTCCCAATCAAGATTGAGCAATCTGCGGGATTTGCGTCGGCTGACCTCGCAGACCTCTTCATTCACTCGAAAATCGCACTAGAGATGCTACCGCTCACGAAAGGTGACTGACTTGATGCCTGTGTCTGTCTTCACTTTTCCGACTCCGAGCTAGAGCATCTAAAAGCACGCTTTCGGCCGAGAACTGATTACTCCAACTCCATGCTGATAACATCCGCAATGGTACGCGCCGCCTTGGGGGAACCGATTCACTATCCGACCGACTCAGTAGTCACTGCGGAGCTGTCAAAGCTGGTGCGCCTTCAGAAAGGAACGGGGATGATGCATAACAGGTCGTTCGATGCGGACACGAGGCACCCTGCCGGCGAGTGCAGGTCAACTCCAACGTTGAACGACAGCTTTCGCTAAAGCTCAACGGCGGCAACGGGTCGAAATGCCGCCTTTCATAACTGATTATTTTCTACCAGAAGAACTAACTGGGTAACGTCAAAATTTGGCTTTATAACGAAATCGAATCGACTTGTAAGCTGTGAGTACTCATGGATTAGCATAGCCCTCGCTCGCTTGCTAAAAAATCGGCTAGTGCGGAACTATATTGCTCCACTACAATTTTTTTAATAGTGTTATTTATGTTCAACAAATCAACTTTAGCATTGCTCTTCAAGCACTTTGACAAGACAGTCTGCCTAAAGTGGTCCACGATCGGTGTTTTTGTGGGTATCCTTGGCTGGATATGGGGCCAGTCAAAGATTCCTACAACGATACTCAAGTTCGCATCCGGCTTTGGGTGGATGCTTATTGCTCCGATGCTTGTAGCAAGCATTCTTTTCTTAGTAGCATACTTTTCAAAAGGACGAAAGAGCCATCTTGCCTATGGGGACTTTCAAAACGCAGTTGCCTGGGCCCATCCGAAACTATTACGAGCGATATCAGTTTTTCTTGGTCTCATGTTGAGTGCGGCGGTTTGCTGGGCCGTGACGGATAGTATCTACGCGTTAAAGACAGTGCTTCTAAGTGCTTTACTTAATGGCGTATTGCTCTGGATCTGGGCAGCGCTATTGGTAACCGCTGATGAGCTATCAAAGCGTTTTGCTTTAGCCAACTTATAATTTGATGCTATCGTTGCCTAACATAGCAGTTGAGTGAATTTACGCAAAATTCCCCACTTCTATATTTGAGTGGCGATGCGTACTCATTGCTACTGACAGCTTCGGGCTGCGGATAGCGGCCACTCATAGTGAATTAAATCCAGACTAGTTACTGTTGATCCAGTCCTGTGTATCTCGGACGAACCAGGGAAGATTCAACCTCTCCCCCTCACCCGCCCGTATGGTCAAGCGCTGGCCCGAGGGCCCAGAAGTGTTATTCGTATTCTGTGCCGTGGAAGATGGTCGAGATCGGTAGGCCAGATCGGTTTGCTGAGGTGGGTTATTTGCGCAAGCGGAAATCGACGCGCATGCGACGGCGGCAAGGACTGGCCGTAGTAATAAGTATAGGGTCTTCATGATGTTCTGGTTCCCGCGGGCGGCACGGGCCTGGGTGCCGGGCAATCAAGGCCTCTTTTCATAGCTTACTCGCAATACGCAGCCGCCGTCAGCGCTTCGCGTTCTTCAGCACTCATCTCCACAACCACCGGACTCGGTCATTACCGATGCGAAGCAATTGCAGCCCCCCCGCTGATTGACAAGAAGCATGCCCGTACCGGAGCGGCGGATAAATGCCTGCATCGACGTTCTGGCAATTATCGATTACATGCCGGACAATAAGCTCTGATGCCGCGCCGTCGTGGCCCCCCCCCACGCAATACTCCTCAACCTCTCTACCGCAAGGCCACACCATGACTACAGGAACTGTTACCCTCCACCGCGTCTTGAACGCGCCGCCCGAGCGGGTTTATCGGGCTTTTCTGGAAGCCGATGCGCTGGCGAAGTGGCTGCCGCCCTACGGGTTCACCTGCGTGGTTCATCAGATGGATGCGCGGGTTGGCGGGACGCACCGAATGTCGTTCCGCAATTTCGGCACGGGCAATGGCCACTCGTTCGGCGGGGAGTATCTGGAATTGGTGCCGTTCGAGAAAATCCGCTATACGGATCGGTTCGACGATCCGCATCTGCTTGGGGAGATGCAGGTCACGGTTTCGCTGCGGGAGCTGTTGTGCGGAACGGAACTCAGCATTATTCAAGAAGGTATCCCCGAGACTATTCCTGTGGAGATGTGTTATCTGGGCTGGCAGGAATCGCTGGCTCAACTGGCAAAGCTCGTGGAGCCGACTATTCCGGATTGATCAGCGCCGTGATCGGGGTGGCGGGAAGGCGGAACTGACAGGCGAAGGCAGACCAGGCGTCTACGCGCTAACATGGCGCCAAAGTCATTAAAAGAAGCCTCATGAACGACAAATCCAATACTCCCGCCCCCGCAACCGCGGTTGATTCCGACGCTTCGACCGCCGAAAAACCCGTTGCCCATCGGGGCTGGATTCTGGCGGCGCTGATGCTGACCATGACTCTGGCCGCCATGGACATTACCATCGTGGCCACGGCCGTTCCGCAGATCGTGGGCGATCTGGGCGGCTTCAATCTGTTCAGCTGGCTGTTCTCCATTTATCTGCTGGCACAGACGGTCACCATTCCCATCTACGGCAAGCTGGCCGACATGTATGGGCGCAAGCCGGTGCTGATAGGCGGCACCATTCTTTTTCTGGCGGGCTCGGCGCTGTGCGGCTTGGCCTGGGGCATGGTTCCGCTGATCGTGTTCCGCTGCCTGCAGGGCCTGGGCGCGGGGTCCATCATGGCCACGGTCAATACGCTGGCGGGCGATCTGTATTCGCTGGAGGAACGGGCCCGCATCCAGGGCTGGCTTTCCAGCGTGTGGGGCATCGCGGCCATTGCGGGGCCGACGCTGGGCGGGGCGTTTGCGGAATACGCGACCTGGCACTGGGTCTTTCTGATCAATCTGCCCATCGGGCTGGTGGCCTTGTTCCTTATCGCGCGTTATCTGCACGAGCATGCGCCGGCGCGGCGCCATGCGGTCGATTACGCGGGAGCCATTCTGATGATGCTGTCGGGAGCGACGGTGGTGTTCGGCATGCTCCAGGGCGGCAATGCCTGGGCCTGGTTTTCGCCGCCCAGCCTTATCACCTTCGGACTGGCGGTGGTTCTAATTGCCGCGACCATTGTGCGTGAACGGCGGGCGCCGGAACCGATCATGCCCGGTTGGATTTGGCGCCGCCGCGTGCTGCTGGGCTCGAACCTGGGCGCGGCGGGCATGGGCCTGGTGATGATGGCGCCCAGCACCTACCTGCCGGTGTTTGCGCAGTCGGTCCTCAAGCTTGGGGCGATTTGGGCCGGCCTGGTGCTGGCCAGCATGAGCATAGGCTGGGTTCTGGCTTCGTCATGGTCGGGCAAGCTCTATCTGCGCATCGGCTTTCGCGATACGGCTCTCATAGGGGCCGTCCTGATGATGGCGGGAGTCCTGGGCTTCGTCGTGCTGCCCCCCTCTCCGTCAGCCTGGCTCGTCGTCGCGGTTCAGGTGCTGCTGGGCGCGGGTTTCGGGCTGGTGTCCACACCGTTGCTGGTGGGCGTGCAGTCCATCGTGCCCTGGAACCAGCGCGGCGTGGTCACCAGTGCGAACATGTGGTCGCGCTATCTGGGGCAAAGCCTGGGCGCGGCAATCGTGGGGGCTATCTTCAACGCCACGATGCAGTCCAGCATCGAGAACGCGCCGGCGGAACTGGCCGGAACCCTGCCTCCCGTGGACAACGTCGTCGGGGCATTGCAGTCCAACACTCTGGGAACCACGGGCCACGAATACCTGCTGTCGGCCTTCGACACTGCCACGCACCACGTGTATAACGGCATGGCTCTTGCCGCAGCCGCAACCGTGCTGCTGATCTTGTTCGTGACACCGCGCCATCCTGGCGTGGACGCGGGCGCATCGGCGACAGCACCCAACCGTTGAATGAATGGACGACCAGGGTTTCGCCGCTAATCACGACCGCGAGGCCGGGAGCGTCTGTGCCGGTAAGCGAAGTTGGAGCAAGCGACCTGAGCGCACCGGTGCAGACGCTCCCCGGCCGCTCAAAAACTCAAAAACAACCGCCGCAATAACAAGGATCCAGGGCGGATACGCCTCAAAGGCTGGCCCAATCGTCATGACAGGCTTCTCATCCGTGCCTGCATGGCTTCGGCCAATGCAAACGCTTGAATCGAAAATGCCCTAGCTGGCGTAGGCGGCGGCCACGTCGCTCTTGAGCTTGTCGAGCGCGGTCTTCGAGAAATAGCGCCCCTTAAGGATGACGCCAGAGATCTTGCCAAGGTTATCGACACCGTCGATCGGGTTGGCATCCAACAGGACGAGGTCGGCGTTCTTGCCCACCTCCACCGTACCCATGCTGGCTTGGCGCTTCAGGAATTCGGCGGGATTCAGCGTTGTCGTCTGCAGCACCTCGAGCGGTGACAGGCCCGCCGCGGCCAGTTCGTGGAACTCCTGCTGCAGGCTGAAGCCCGGAACGACCCAGGCGCCGCCGACGTCCGAACCAGCGAGCATTTTCACGCCGTTGCGCTTCATCAGCAGTGTGACGCGCTTTTGCAGCTCGTAGTAATCATGCAGGGTCTCAACCGCGGTGACCGGCATGGTCGAGAACTGATCGGCAGTCTGCTGCCAGAGTGCAAGCCTGGACTTTGCCACGTACACAAGATCCGGGGCCTGTGTATAGACGGGATCGTCGCCCCAGTCCTGAGTGCGCAGCCGAATGAGCGTCGGCGTCTGCCAGGTGTTGTTGCGCACGAAGGTCTGGCTCAGCGACTTGCACAATGCTTCGTCATAGGTGTCCAGGACGCGCTGGTAGAACGGCGCGTTCTGGGCGCCGTCGTAGGCCCTGGGGTTGAGGATGAAGTTGCTTAGGCTAAAAGGCGGCGGCGGAGGGGGAACCGGCTTGAAGCTTTGCACCAGGAAATCCGCGCGAATGCTCTGGGCCTGTGTGGAGCAGTCCATGATCAGCCCAATGCCCGCGCCAAGGTGGTCCACCGACGGGATGCCGCGGTTGCTCGCATCGAAAGCGCTTTCGGCCGGATCCAGGTGTTCCTCGACGCCATCGAAGATGACTTCGGGCGCGTCGATGCGGCCTGCCGCGCTGTCGGCGTTCACTTGCTTGCCACGCGCTATATTGGCGTCGGTCGTACTCTCCTCGCGAAACGCCGTGATTCCGTTGGCGATCAGCAGGGGGAAGAACGTAGGCTGCAAGTCGGCGGTCTCCACCACGTGCGCGTGCATGTCGACGAAGCCCGGCACGACGTACTTACCCAAAGCGTCCACCACTTGCGCGGTGCCGGCCGTGAGCACCGGATCGCTGGTGATCGTCTTAATCTTCCCGCCATCCACGACAATGGTTTTTCCGAGCATAAGGGAACCGTCGCGCGTATCGACGATCGTCGCGTTGCGGATCACGACGCCCTGTGTCACTTCGGCCCAATCGCCGCCGCCATCGTTACATGCCGCCAACAGCGATCCTACCGCGACGGCGCAAAGAACGCCGAGAAGCCGCTTTCTGATCTTGATGTTCACACATGCCCCGTCTTGGCTTATTTTCTTGATGCTCATCCTTGCCTCCTTTTGAATTTTTGATCCAGCATCCGTCTGTGCTCCGCCGGGCAGCAAGAGGCCCCCGAGATAGCCACCACGTCCATCTCGGGGGCCTCTTGCTGCAAGCCGAACTATAGGTGCTGCACCATTGCTTGAGGAGATGGCATTTCCGTCGGAATGATACGTTCATGGCATCAATTTGGCTGGATTTCAGGGTTTCCTGATATCAGCGACAAGTACCGGCTGATAGCCGGGCCGCACAGCCCACTTCACCACCCGAAGAATCCGGCGCACAACCCCATCCAGAGTGCAATCGCAAAACACCCCGCGTCATCCGCAAAATGCTCTTGAACCTAGGGAAATCCATAGCTTAAATCATATTAACTATTATAGTAATCTGATTTTAAATAAAAAAAATACTTTCATTTTTACAATATAGCAGCATGCCACTCATGAAAGAATCCGCATTCGATTCAGTTGCTTACCGCTTTCTCGCCGGACTTGGCGCGCGGGGTATTTCCACCGTCCTAGCCAATGCCGGGACCGATTTTGCTCCGCTGATCGAGGCTCGGGCCCTGGGCCGGCTCCGTGGCGCAACCATGCCGCGCTTCGTCAATGTTCCTCACGAACAAACGGCCGTATCCATTGCGCATGGAGCTCACTTGGTCGACGAGCTACCGCAGGTGGTCGGCGTCCACCATACGGTGGGCACGGCAAATACCGTTTCGGCGGTCATGACGGCCTCCCGCGAGCGCATCCCATTGATACTATTCGCCGGCCGAGCACCCTCGACCGAACACGGAAGCATCGGCTCACGCGATGTTGTCGTGCACTGGGGCACCGATACTTTCGACCAAGGGGGCATGCTGCGGGAGTACACAAAATGGGATCACGAGCTGCGTGAAGGCCAATGCGTCGAGGACATTCTCGACCGCGCCATCGACATCGCCATGACCGCCCCGCGCGGCCCCGTCTATCTCACGTTGCCGCGCGAGGTTCTCGCCGCCCAACCCGCCGCGGCCGCCCCGGCTGGCCGCCCCAGAACCGGGGCGACCGGCGCGCACCCGGCCAAAGCGGCCATAGATCAATTGGCTGATTGGCTGATAGCGGCGCAGCACCCATTGATCATCACGTCGTCGGCAGGCCGCGACGCCGCGGCGCCGGAAGCGCTGGCGGCCCTGGCTGAAGCCGCCGCGGTGCCGGTCATAGAACACTACCCAAGGGTGGTCAACCTGCCCGGCACGCATCCCTTCCACGCCGGTTTCAACCCGGCCAGCTTGATGGCCGACGCGGACCTGATCATCGTGCTCGACTGCGAAGTGCCCTGGCTGCCCCGCGAATCCAAGCCTCCCGCAAACGCAAAGATCGTGCACATCGGAACAGACCCTCTGTACAAGCGCATCCCGGTTCGCTCTTTCCCCGTCGATGCCGCTATCGTCAGCGAGACCGGCGCCGCGCTTACCGCATTGCAAGAGGCGCTGAAGCAGCGATGCGCATCCGACACGCCAGCCATGGCGCAGCGCCGCGAGCTGGCCCGGCAGCGCAAGCGCCTTCAATATTGCACCGTGCGAAACAAGCGCCAAGACGCGGCCGAAGGCACGGCCATCGATCTTCCATGGCTCAGTGTATGCCTACGTGACATTGTCGATAGCCATACCATTGTGCTCAATGAGTACGGCCTGGATCTGAGCCTGATGGAATTCGCGGATACCGGGTCGTTCTTCAGCGCTGGAATCTCGGGCGCTCTCGGTTGGACGATGGGCGCGGCGCTTGGCGTGCAAATGGCTGCGCCGCACAAGACCGCCATTGCGGTGGTCGGCGATGGGTCTTACATTTTCGGCAACCCCGTTTCCTGCCACTACCTCGCCCAGGCAGAGCACTTGCCCATTCTAACCATCGTCGTCAACAACGGAGGCTACGCCGCGGTGCGCCGCGCCGTCGAGGTCGTATATCCATCGGGCATCGCCCTGCAAGAACCAGCGATGCCATTGGCCAGCTTCCATCCTCAGCCCGATTACGAGGGCGTGGCGGCCGCATGCGGCGCCCACGCGGAACGAGTCGAATCACGCAGCCAGCTGCCCGAACGGCTGCGCGCGGCATTGCACATCGTACGCACTCAACGCAGGCAAGTCCTGCTCAACGTAATCTGCCAACCCTGAATCCACAAGGAGCCGCCATGTCCGCAATCGTACGTCACCACAAGAACACCCGCATGAGCCAGATCGTCATCCACAATGGAGTTGCCTATCTGTCGGGGCAGGTATGCCCGGACTTTCTGCAAAGCAGCCCTCCCATCGAGGAGCAGACTCGCAGCGTGCTCGCATGCATCGAAAAACTGCTGGCCGAGGCGGGGACCGTCAAGTCGAAGCTCTTGACGGCGCAGATATGGCTGGCCGACGTTTCCGAGTTCGACAGAATGAACGCCGTCTGGGAAGCCTGGATCGATCCCGAAAACCCACCCGCCCGCGCCACCTGCGGCGTCACACTGGGGCATCCCAATGTGCGTGTGGAAATCACTGTCAGCGCCGCGGTTTGAGCTGATCTTCCATCCCTCTTTCGACCTACTGGAGAAAGCACATGCATGCCATCAAATGGATCCTGCTGTTTGCAACGCTCATCGGCTTTGTTCCGGCCGCATCGACCCAGTCGCTTCCCACCATCAAAGTCGCCTTCAACGTGCCCGGCGACGAGGCCAAGCTGCTGATGCGCGCGCATCCCGAATACTTCCCCGCCATCGGCCGCGACTACCAAATCAACTGGATGCAGTTGCAAGGAACAGCCACGGTGTCGCAGGCATTGATTGCGGGCACAGCGGATTGCGGCGTCAACGCGCCGCTGACTCTCGCCCAGGCCATCACGGGCGCGGGGCTGAAACCAATACTCATCGGCGCGATCATCGGCGAATCGCCGCAATCCTTCACCAGCTATTGGGCGGTCAAGGAGGACTCCCCGATACGAACAGTAAAAGACCTGAAAGGCAAAACAGTGGCGGTGAACACCATCGGCTCGCAACTGGATGCATTTACACGCATATGGCTGAAGCAGAACGGCCTTGACCCCAAACACGATGTAAATATCGCCGAAGTCCCGTTTCCCCTGAGCGAAGCAGCTCTGCGCCAGGGAAGGGTGGACGCGATCGTCCTGGTGCAGCCTTTTGCCACAAGGGCGGAAAAAACCGGCGGACTGCGCAAGCTGGGCGCGTTGCGCGACGTACAGCCCAATCTGCTGAATCTGGTCGAAGCATGCCGCCAGGATTTCGTCGACGCCCATCCAAAGGTCGCGGCACAATATGCCCGGGACTTTGCCGCGGCTTCCAAGCGCTTCTCGCAGGATCACGCCGCCTCCATCGCTCTCCTGTCGGACATCCTGAAAATGCCCAAGCCCGCCCTGGAAAGCTTCATGTTCACGTCTCACGATTACCAGCGCTATCCCGACGGAGCCGTCGACGTCCAGGTCGTGCAGAAAAGCTTCGACCTCTTCTACGACAATGGATTGCTGGCGAAAAAACTCGACGCGAACGCGTATATCCGCCCCGGAATCTCGCTGGTCGCCCATCAGGACTCGAAATGACCAGCGCCCGCCTCCAAGCCTCCCAGGACGCGGTGCTTGAGCTGGACGGCATCGGCAAGCGCTTCGACAGCCCCGCATCCACGTTCGTTGCCCTGGACGGCATCGACATGCAGGTACAGCCAGGAGAATTCGTATCCATACTGGGCCCCAGCGGCTGCGGCAAGAGCACACTGCTGTACATGATAGGGGGGTTCATCCCTCCAAGCTCGGGTGCCATCCGCGCGGCGGGAGCGCCGGTTACCGGCCCCGGACGTGATCGCGGCATCGTATTCCAGGACGCGGCCTTGTTTCCATGGCTGACCGTCGCCGCCAATATCGGCTACGGCTTGCGTGAAGGCGGCATGAATCGCGGCGACGTAGCCCGAACCGTCGCCTCCATGCTGTCGCTCGTGCACCTGGACGGCTTCGCCGATTTCTACCCAGGCCAGCTATCCGGAGGAATGCGTCAACGCGTGGCGATCGCGCGCACATTAGCCTATGACCCAGCCATCCTGCTCATGGACGAACCGTTCGGCGCACTTGACGCATATACGCGCACAGTGCTGCAGGACGAGCTGCTCTCCATTCAGGACCACCAAAAAAAGACCGTCGTCTTTGTAACGCACAGCGTGGACGAAGCCGTCTATCTTTCGGATCGTGTGGTGGTGCTGAACCGTTCTCCAGGGCGGATCCACGATGAGGTTCGGATAAATCTGCCGCGCCCGCGAATCCGGCAGGAACTGCTCCGGTGCGATGCCTATCAAGAGCACGTGATATCGCTGGGCAAAACCATGATGCACATGCACTCCCATGAGTAGCTCCGCCAAGCGCCATCCGCGGAAAACACGGGCGCTGTACTATCTGGCCACCCTGGCCGCCCTGCTGCTCATTTGGCAATGCCTGGCCAACGCGGTTCAGGCCGACTATCTGCCGGGCCCGGTCAAGGTGCTGCCCCGGCTCGTAGAGCTCATGAGCGAGGCCACGCTATGGAGCGCGCTGGCATCGAGCTTGTTGCGCCTGGCCATCAGCTTCATCCTGGCGCTGGCCGGAGGTGTCGCGCTGGGCCTGGCCATCGGCCGGATTCCAGTGCTGCGCGCCTTGGTCGACCCCATCCTTTCGCTGAGCTACCCCATTCCCAAGGCTGCAATATTGCCCATCGTAATGCTCTGGTTCGGCGCTGGAGACGTCTCCCAGATCTTCGTCATCGCCACAACCGCAACGCTGCCCGTGATCTACCACACGGCGGACGGCGCAAGCCGCGTCAACGAACAACTGCTATGGGCTTCCGCCTCGATGGGCAGCAAGCCGTTGACGCGTCTTTGGCGCATAGTCCTGCCGGCCACGTTGCCGGAAATCGCCGCTGGCAGCCGCACGGCCATCGTCATGGGCTTGATCGTAATGGTAACGGCCGAGATGATCTCTCGCACGAACGGCATAGGCAGCCTGCTCTTCGTGCATTTCGATATGGGGCAAAACACAGACATGTACGCCCTGATCCTCCTGCTCGGCATAGTGGGGCTTGCCCTGGACAATCTACTCGACTGGCCGTTTCGCCGCCTGACGCAATGGACAACGAAACGATGAACGCGCCTACAACCTCCCCGCCGCGCTGGCTCAGCCTGGTTCCCATCCTCGGCCTGCTGATTGCCTGGGAAGCTTTTTGCCGGCTCGGGTCCATTTCGCCGGGCGTGCTTCCTCCCCCTTCGTCGGTGGCGATGCACGCCGCGGCGTTCTTTACAGATCCACATTCCCTGGTCCAACTCGGCATCACCATGCGGCGGCTGGCGGCTGGCCTGGTTCTGGCCGTGATCCTGGGAGTCATGCTCGGCATTTGCGCATCGCTGTTTCGCTGGACCACCGAGGTGCTCGAAATCCTGATCGGCATTTTGGCGCCGCTGCCCAAAATCGCCATTTATCCTGCCTTGCTGCTGACCCTGGGTTTTGGGGACGCTTCGAAAATCGCCCTGGTCTCGATAGACGCCATGTTTCCCATCACGATCGCCACCTTCCAGGCGGTACGGTTGATAGACAAAAAGCTGCTATGGTCGGCCGCCGCCATGGGAACCTCGCGAATCCATATTCTGCACAAGGTCGTGCTGCCGGCCTGCCTGCCATCCATCATTACCGGCGTACGCGTGGGCTCGGTTATCAGCTGCATCGTCGTGCTGCTGGCGGAAATGCTGGCATCCACCGACGGCCTCGGGCACATGCTGGTAACGGCCTCGCGCAGTTTTCGCACGGCGGACATGTTCGTCCCCATCGTCATCATGTCGCTCATCGGCTTTTCACTGGACAAGGCGCTCGGACGCGGCGCGCGCGCCGCCGCGCACCGCTGAAACAGCCCACAACTCATGGCACAATGCAGGCATGAAGACCGTCGAGCCGACTGAACCCCCCGTCAAAAAACGCCGAACGCGAAAAAAGGAACTTCCGTTTTCCGTACCCGCCTACCCTCGGCCAGACGAGCAACTGGTCGAGAAGATGAGCGCGCAAATCTTCAACGGACATTTCTTCGACGAATACCTCGCCGCGCTATTGGCTCGCGCGAGCGCGGCCGTCTCCGCCGAGTTCAACGAAGACGTGACCCGAACGGGACTGCCGATACTTCATTGGCGCGTATTGGCCACTCTGTACGACGCGAACGAAATGCCCATGTCGAAAATCGCCGAGCTGACGCTGATTCCCCTGCCCACACTGACCCGACTGGTTCGGCGCCTGGAATTGGCTGGCAACGTACGTCTCGATAAAGATCCTCAAGACCGGCGCACGACACGCGTTCACATCGAGCCAGCGGGCCGAGAAAAGGTTGGAGGCCTGGTCGCCATGGCCAAGGAACGCCAGCGTGTCCTGCTCGAAGGCGTCGAAAACGCCGAAGCCCTGAAAACATCATTGCGCCACTTGATCGCATTCTGCGCCGCCCGCCGCCGCAGGCATAAAGTCATTACCTAATCCATCAAGCCGGCGCCTTGCCGCCACGCCAATCCCCCGCAAACCCGCGTGCCGGCTACCGGCTCGCTCAGGCTCAAACACGCCCATATACCCAAAACGCATATGTAAATACCCTTATATTCGTTTTGTATTTAACCCATCATCTATAGAATAAATCCCCATATAACCCGCTACACAAGAGAACCCGTCAATGAGCCGCCTCGCTATACAAACCATCGAAACAGCCCCTGCCGAAGCCAAAGAACGCCTCGAAAACGTCAAGAAAAGCAACGGTTTCATCCCCAACCTCATTGGCGTGCTCGCCAATGCCCCCACCGCCCTGGAAACCTACCAGGTAGTCGGCGCCATCAACGGCCGCAACTCCCTTTCGGCCGCCGAGCGCGAAGTCGTCCAGATCACCGCCGCCGCCAATAACGGCTGCGGCTTCTGCGTGGCCGGCCACACCGCCATCGCCCGCAAAAAGCTGGCCATGCCCGAAGACATCATCGAAGCGCTGCGCGGCACCAAGGCGCTCAGCGACCCCAAGCTCAACCAACTGGCCCGTTTCACGCTGGCCGTCATGGAGTCCAAGGGCCAGGTCGCCGACGACGAGCTCAACGATTTCCTGGCCGCCGGCTACAACCAGCAGCAGGCCCTTGAGGTCGTCCTGGGCGTCAGCCTGGCCACGCTGTGCAATTACGCCAACAACCTGGCCAAAACGCCCATCAACCCCGAACTCCAGCCTTTCGCCTGACCTTTCCCGTCAGGCCGCCCTCAAACGAAACGCCCCTTCGGGGGCGGCGAGACGAGGGGATTTTTGTTACCGCATCACAAGGACCACAGCCGTGAGCCAAGCCGATTCCGCCACCCCATTCTTTCAGGCCATTGCCGAGCAGATCCGAACCGAACTGGCTCCGATCACCCAGGCCATTGACCAGAAAGGCCTGTACCCCGGCGATTTCATGCATCACCTGGGGGCTTTGGGCGGGTTCGGCGCTGCGCTGTCCGCCTCGGAAGGCGGCTCCGGCCTGAGCCTGGCGGAACAAATCGAAATCACGACGCAAGTCGGGCGCGAATGCGGCTCCACCGCCTTCCTGGTGTGGTGCCAGTCCAGTTGCGGCTGGTACCTGAAGCATTCGCCCAACACCCCGGTGCGCGAGCGCTATCTGGAACAGGTGGCACGAGGCGAGCTGCTGGCCGGCACGGGCATGTCCAATGCCGTCAAGCACTTGGCCGGCATCGAGAAAATCCATCTGCGCGCGCAGCGCGAAGACGGCGGCTACGTTGTCAATGGCTCGCTGCCCTGGGTTTCCAATGTCGGCGACGGCCATCTGGCCATCGTGGCGGCTTCGGTCGAGGACGGCGGCTACATCATGTTTGCCGTTCCCAGCACCTCGGAAGGCCTGGAAACCAGGGCGTGCCTGGAGTTCTCGGGCCTGGAGGGAACCCAGACCCTGAACCTGCGGTTCCGCAACGTCCATGTCCCGGACGAAGACGTCCTGGCGCATCCCGAACAGTTCGCCGCCTACGTCAAGCGCATCAAGCCCGGCTTCGTGCTCGGCCAAACAGGCATGGGCTTCGGCATTGTCGAAGGCTGCCTGGCCATCATGCGCGAAAGCAATGCCAGCACCGGCCACGTCAACATCTTCCTCGACGACCAGGAAGCCGATCTTGCCGCGCAATTGGCCGCCTTGAAGACGCAGGCGGCGGTTCTGGCCCGCCAGGCCCAGGCAGGCGGCACCCCCATCCTGCCCGTGCTGAAGCTGCGCGCCGCCGTCAGCGAACTGACGCTGAAGGCCGCCAACTCCGCCGTCCTGCATGCCGGCGCCAAAGGCTACCTCATGCTGCACCCGGCGCAGCGGCGCCTGCGCGAAGCGGTGTTCGTGGCCATCGTCACCCCGGCGCTGAAGCACCTGCGCAAGGAAATCCACGACATCGAACAGGCCGCCCACGAGCAGCACGACGCGGGCCTCCCGGCGCAAAGCACACGCTACTCATTGTTTGCCAACCAATAAATATCCATACAGGTAAGAATTTTCCATGACGACACCGACGCCCACGGGCGACAACATCGTCCTGGGCGCGCAAGGCATCGAATTACGCTATTCGCGCCCGAACCAGCCGCCCAACACCGTGTTGCGCGATTTCTCGCTGCAACTGGCCAAGGGCGAAATCGTCGCCCTGCTCGGCCCCAGCGGGGTCGGCAAGTCGTCCCTGCTGCGCGTACTGGCGGGCCTGCAAACCGCCAGCGAAGGCACAGTGCACGTGCATGGCGAACGCCTGCACGGCCCTCACCCCCGCCTGAGCTTCGTTTTCCAGGACGCCGCCCTGCTGCCGTGGCTGAACCTGCAGGAAAACGTTGGTTTCGGCCTGGACTTCAAGCACCAGCCCGTCATTTCCAAGGCCGAAAAGCAGGCCCGGATCAACGCGGCCATTGCCGACGTCGACCTGCTGGGTGCGCAAGAACGCTATCCCTCGGAATTGTCGGGCGGCATGGCGCAGCGCACCGCGCTGGCCCGCAGCCTAGCCCGCCAGCCTGAAATCCTGCTGCTGGACGAACCCTTCAGCGCCCTGGACGAGATCACCCGCGCGGACATGCAAACCCTGCTCCTGCGCATCACGTCCAAATACGACACCTCGGCCATCCTGGTTACGCACGACATCGACGAAGCGCTGACCGTGGCCGACCGCATCCTGCTGATCGGCCACGCCCCCGGGCGCCTGATCGGCGAATGGCGCGTCGAGGACGCTCATCCGCGCGACACCACCACTCCAGAAATCACCGGCATCCGCGTCCAGATCATGCAAGCCCTGCGCGACGCCCGGAATGCCGCGCATCATACCGAACAACCCGCACGCCAGCAGGCCCTGAATTCCTAGGAAGACCAACATGACCAAATCCGCAGACTCCTTCGGCTCCGTGAAAGCCCGCCGGCAATTCCTGAAGCTGTCCACCATGTTCACCGCCATGGGCGCCCTGCCGCTGCTGCAAATGCATAATGCGGCGCGTGCCGCCGAGCCCGACGCGCCGCTGCGCATCGGCTACCTGCCCATCACCGACGCCACGCCGCTGCTGGTGGCCCACCACAACAACCTGTTCCAGAACCAGGGCCTCAACGTCGACAAACCCCGCATGTTCCGCAGCTGGGCGCAACTGGTCGAGGCGTTTCTTTCGGGCCAGGTCAACGCCGTGCACCTGCTGTCCCCCATGACGGTCTGGGCCCGCTACGGCAGCCAGTCCAAGGCCAAGGTCGTCGCCTGGAACCACATGTCGGGCTCCGCGCTGACCGTGCTGCCGCACATCAACGACCTGCAGGACCTGGGCGGCACGACCGTCGCCATCCCGTTCTGGTATTCGCTGCACAACATCGTGCTGCAGCACCTGTTCCAGAGCAAGGGCATCGAAGCCATCAGCGACGGCACGCCCACGGCCAAGCAGGTCAAGCTGGTCGTCATGGCCCCCTCCGACATGGTGCCGGCGCTGGCCAACAAGCAAATCTCGGGCTACATCGTGGCCGAGCCGTTCAACGCCTCGGCCGAGGTTCTCAAGATCGGCAAGATCCTGCGCTTTACCGGCGACGTCTGGAAAGACCACGCCTGCTGTGTCGTGCTGATGCACGAACAAGATTTGGAACAGCGCCCCGAATGGAGCCAGAAGGTCGTGAACGGCATCGTCCAGGCCCAGGCCTGGATCCTGGATCACCGCAAGGAAACCGCCCACATCCTGTCCAAGGAAAACGCCCAGCACTACACGCCACACTCCTACGAGTCCCTGGCGCGGGTTCTGGAGCCCGAGCTCATGAACACCGCCCTGTACGAATCGACCGGCGCCATCGTGCACGATGGCTGGAAGGAAAAGCGCATCGACTTCCAGCCCTACCCCTTCCCCAGCTACACCGAAGAGCTCATCCGCAAGCTCAAGACCACGCTGGTGCTGGGCAAGAACGATTTCCTGGGCAAGCTCGATCCCGCTTTCGTCGCCGGCGACCTGGTGGACGACCGCTACGTCAAGAAGGCGATCCAGAGCGTGGGCGGCATGGCCAAGTTCGGCCTGCCCGAGTCTTACGAACGCAAGGAAACCATTAGCAGCACCTAACCCGGACGGCGGGCGCCGCCGCCCGCCGCCCAACGAAGCACTATCATGAACAGAAGTTTAAGAACCGCGAATTTGAGTTCCAGGCTGGCGCTGAGCGTCGCAGGCCTGGTCGCCCTGGTCGTGCTGTGGGGAATCGGAACGTACTGGCTCAAGGGCAGCATCGAAATGGCCCGCCTGCTGAGCCCCAGCCCCACCTTCCACAGCCTGTACCATCTGCTGGCCGACAACCAGCTCACCATGCACACCATGATGAGCATGAAGCGCGTCCTGGTCGGCCTGGGGCTGGCCCTGGTCATGGGCATCCCCATCGGGCTGGCCATCGGCTCGTCCCGCGCGCTGGAAAACAGCACCAGCAGCGCCTTCCAGTTCCTGCGCATGATTTCCCCGCTGTCGTGGATGCCCATTGCCGTCATGGTCTTCGGCATCGGCGACGCGCCCATCTACTTCCTGCTTACCTTCGCCGCCATCTGGCCCATCATCCTGAACACGGCGGCGGGCGTGCGCCAGCTCAATCCCAGGTGGCTGATGCTGGCGAAAAGCCTTAGCGCCACGCGCAGCGAAGTGCTGTTCAGAATCGTACTGCCAGGCATACTGGGGCATATTCTTACCGGTGTGCGCCTGGCCATCGGCATCATCTGGATCGTGCTGGTGCCCTGCGAAATGCTGGGAGTCAGCTCGGGCCTGGGCTATTTCATTCTGGACACCCGCGACCGCCTGGCCTATTCGGAGCTCATGGCCGTCATCGTCCTGATCGGGGCGCTGGGCTATTTGCTGGACGTCATCGCGCAAAAGCTGTACCAATACTGGACCCACACGCCCGGCTAGTATGCCGTTCGGCTAGTTCGCACATTTAAATCCGAACGCATGGGCTAGTCAGGCAAGGCGCAAACCGCAGGATAGCCCCGCAGCCATCACAAAGCCATGCCCAGGCGCTGGCAATCCCTGCACAAACTGTCCGGGCCCGGCGCAGGCGACGCCGCCCGCGATTTCCGGCCCGACACGGTACAATTGGCGGTTTAATCCACTGCCCCCGGGATATACACCCGTCACGGCTATCTACCATGCAAGAAATCTCGATCAAGCGCGCCTCGGACGCGCCCGCCGGTTCCGGCGCGCCATCCACGTCCATCCCCAGCGTCAAGCCCGCCGGCCCCGCACGCAAACTCTTCATCAAGACCTTCGGCTGCCAGATGAACGAGTACGACTCGGAAAAAATGGCCGACGTCCTGCACGACAACCAGGGCCTGGAGCTTACCCAGAATCCCGAGGAAGCCGACGTCATTCTGTTCAACACCTGTTCGGTGCGCGAGAAGGCGCAGGAGAAAGTGTTTTCCGACCTGGGCCGCGTGCAGCACCTCAAGCAGTCCAACCCCAACCTCGTCATCGGTGTGGGCGGCTGCGTGGCCAGCCAGGAAGGCGAGGCCATCGTCAAGCGCGCGCCCTACGTCGACGTGGTGTTCGGGCCGCAAACCCTGCACCGCCTGCCCGCACTTATCGCGCAGCGCCGGCAAACCGGCCGGCCGCAGGTCGACATCAGCTTTCCCGAAATCGAGAAATTCGACGCCCTGCCCCCCGCCCGCGTCGAAGGCCCCAGCGCCTTCGTCTCGATCATGGAAGGCTGCAGCAAGTATTGCAGCTTCTGCGTGGTGCCCTACACGCGCGGCGAGGAAATCTCCCGCCCCTTCGACGACGTGCTGGTCGAAGTCGCCGACCTGGCCGACCAGGGCGTCAAGGAAGTCACCCTGCTGGGGCAGAACGTCAATGCCTATCGCGGCCCCATGGCCGGCAGCGACGAGATCGCCGACTTCGCCATGCTGCTCGAATACGTGCATGAAATCCCCGGCATCGAACGCATCCGCTACACCACCTCGCACCCCAAGGAAATGACCACGCGGCTCATCGAAGCCCACGGCGCGCTGCCCAAGCTGGTTCCCTTCCTGCACCTGCCGGTGCAGGCCGGCAGCGACCGCGTGCTGGCGGCCATGAAGCGCGGCTACACCTCGCTGGAATACAAATCCATCATTCGGCGCCTGCGCGCCGCGCGGCCCGACATGACCTTGTCGTCGGACTTCATCGTGGGCTTCCCCGGCGAAACCGAAGCCGACTTCGAAAAGACCCTGGATCTCATCCGCAGCGTCGGCTTCGACCAGTCGTTCTCCTTCGTGTATTCGCGCCGGCCCGGCACCCCCGCCGCCGACCTCGCGGACGACGTCGGCAAAGAGCAGAAACTCGACCGCCTGTACCGCTTGCAGGCCCTGATCAACGAAAACGCCACCGCCATCAGCAACGCCATGGTGGGCGGCGTACAGCGCGTGCTGGCTGAAGGCCATTCACGCCGCGACGACAGCGAGCTGATGGGCCGGACAGAAAACAACCGCATCGTCAATTTCGCCGCGCCCGCGCGGCTGATCGGGCAAATGGTCGACGTGCGCATCCTGCAGGCCAACACCAATACGCTGAAAGGCGAAGTCGTCACCAACGCCACGGATCGCGCATGAGCCAGAATCCGCGCCGCAGACTCCCCGTCGTCGTCACGCTGGAAGGCGACAATACCCACCTGGCCAATCTGTGCGGACCGCTGGACGCCAACCTGCGCCAGATTGCCGATGGCTGGAACGTCACGCTGAACCGGCGCGGCAACCGCGTCACCATCGATGGCGAACAGGCGCAGGCCGCCGGCAAGGCGCTTGAGCTGTTCCATCGCCGCGCCGTGCACAAGCCGCTGACCATCGACGACATCCAGCTCGGCCTGGTCGAGCTTGGCGCCGGCCACAGCACGCAACCCGACGCCCTCGTCCTCGAAGAACCCGAGCTGCCCGAACTGCCGCCCGTGGACGACCTGAGCGCCGGCCTGGTGCTGCGCACCCGGCGCACCGACCTGCGCCCCCGCACGCCGCGCCAGCGCGACTACCTCAACCAAATACTGAAGCACGACATCACCTTCGGCGTGGGCCCAGCCGGCACCGGCAAGACCTGGCTGGCCGTGGCCTGCGCCATCGACGCCCTGGAGCGCGAAACCGTGCAGCGCTTGGTGCTGACCCGCCCGGCCGTCGAAGCGGGCGAGCGCCTGGGCTTCCTGCCCGGCGACCTGACGCAAAAGGTCGACCCCTACCTTCGCCCCTTGTACGACGCCCTGTACGACCTGATGGGCTTCGACCGCGTGCAGCGCCTGTTCGACAAGCAGGCCATCGAAATCGCCCCGCTGGCCTATATGCGCGGGCGCACGCTGAACCACGCCTTCGTCATTCTCGACGAAGCCCAGAACACCACGCCCGAGCAAATGAAAATGTTCCTGACCCGCATCGGGTTCGGCAGCAAGGCGGTCATCAACGGCGACCCATCGCAAGTCGACCTGCCGCGCGGCCAGCCCAGCGGGCTGACGCATGCCCTGGAGGTGCTGGACTCGGTGCAGGGCATCGCCACCACACGCTTCACCAGCCGCGACGTCGTGCGCCACCCGCTGGTGGCCCGCATCGTCGAAGCCTACGAAAAAGCGGGCGACCATGACTGAGCTGTCGCTGTCCGTCCAGTACGGCGTGCCGGCGCCGCAACTGCCCCGCTGGCGCCTGCGCCGCTGGGTGCAGCGCGCCCTGGATGCCGCGCTGAACGCCGCCCCGGCCGCGAACGGCGCAAACCCTTCCGGCATCGCCGCCGCGGCGCTGACCCTGCGCTTCGTGGACGCCGAAGAAGGCCGGGAGCTGAACAGCCAGTTCAGGGCGCGCGACTATGCCACCAATGTGCTCACCTTCGAATACGGAGTCGATCCGGAAGGCACGCTGCGCGGCGACATCGTCCTATGCCTGCCCGTGCTGGAGCGCGAAGCCCGCGAACAGCGCAAAAGCCTCGAGGACCACGCCGCCCACCTGACCGTGCACGGCGTGCTGCACTCGCTGGGGCACGACCATATCGACCCTGGCGAAGCCGCCGCCATGGAGGCCCTGGAAACGAACATTCTGGCGCAAATGGGCATTGCCGACCCCTATCAGGAACACTGAACACGCCGAAGGCCGACCACATCACGGCCAAATCAGCCTTGCTCCCTGACGGTTCTGTCATGAAACCCGGCCCTGATTTGGGTTATGCTAAACCTTCCAGCAACTCGTCCTGTGGACAATGTCAGAACCTAACTCTTCTCCCGACTCTGAACCCCGACCGTCGAAAGCCACCAATAAATCCATTTTTGCCAGAATTGTCTCGCTGATCCGCCCCGAGCCGGAAGACCGCGAGGACATCAAGGCCGTACTCGAAGCGGCGCACGACAGGCAAGTCCTGGACGGCGATGCCTTCGCCATGATCTCCGGCGCGCTCGACGTCGCCAACCAGACTGCGGGCGACATCATGGTTCCGCGCTCGCGCATGGACATGCTGGACATCAGCAAGCCTCTCAAAGAACTGCTGCCGGAAATCATCGATACCGGACACTCACGCTTCCCCGTCTACGAAAACGACCGCGACAACATCGTCGGCATCCTGCTTTCCAAGGATTTGCTGCTCACCATCACCAATCCGGCCATCGACCTGCGCCCGCTGGTACGCCCCGCCGTCTTCATTCCCGAAACCAAGCGCCTCAACGTGCTGCTGCACGAATTCCGCAGCAGCCGCAACCACCTGGCCATCGTCATCAACGAGCATGGCGGCACGTCGGGCCTGGTCACCATGGAAGACGTGCTGGAACAGATCGTCGGCGACATCGAAGACGAATTCGATGAAGACGCGGCGAAAACCATCTTCAAGACCGGCTCCAACAGCTGGCGCGCCATGGGCATCACCGAAATCGAAACCTTCAACGAGGCCTTCGGCACCGATCTGCCGCACGACGACTACGACACCCTGGGAGGCTGGTTCACCGCCCAGTTCGACCATATCCCGCGCCGCGGCGACACCCTCGACCACGGGGGCCTGAGCCTGACCGTGGTGGGCGCCGACGCCAAGCGCGTGCTGTGGCTGCATATCCAGCACGGCGACCAGGCCGCCACCGCCCAGACCGAACAAACCTCCTAGACCTTGAAACCCACCGCTTCCTCCTTGCGCTACGGCCTGCAGCTGATACTGCTGGGCGCCGTGCAGGCGCTGTCGTTCGCGCCCAACCCCCTGCCGGCCCTGGTGCTGCCCTATGTGCAAATCGTCGCGCTGGCCTGCCTGGCCGCCTACGTGTTCACCGCGCGCTCTCCCGGCGCCGCCGCGTGGACAGGCTTCCTGTTCGGGCTTGGCCAGTTCTGCGTGGGGCTCTACTGGATTTTCATCAGCCTGCACCGGTTCGGCGGGCTCGCCGCTCCGCTGGCCGCCGGCGCTGTGCTGGTGCTGGCCGCCGGCGAAGCGCTGTTCTTCGCCCTGGCCGCTGCCGCCACTCAATGGCTGACCGCTTCATGGCGCCACGCCGGCGCTTCGTATGGCCGGCAATTGCTGGCGCCCGCCCTGTGGGCCTCGTGCTGGGCCGGCGCCGAATGGCTGCGCGGCACATTGCTTACCGGATTTCCATGGCTGAACACCGGGTATGCCCACGCCGACGGACCGCTTGCCGGCTGGGCGCCGCTGTTCGGCGTCTACGGCCTGGCCTGGTTCGCCGCCTTCATCGCCGCGGCCATCGCCCAACTGAAGCAGACGCGCGGCACGCCGCGTGAAGCCGCGGCAGCCACCGCCGTGGCTGCCGGCATCGCCGTGGCGCTGGCCGGCCTGGCCCTGGGGCAGCTACGCTGGTCCAGCCCCTCCGGCGCGCCCATATTGGTACGCCTGGTGCAGGGCAATGTGCCCCAGTCGGAAAAGTTCGACCCCCAGTTCATGCAGCAGGGCATCGACAGCTATATGCGCCTGGCCGCCCTGCCGCCCAAGGTGGCCGGCGACGAGCCCAAGCTCATCATCCTGCCCGAAACCGTCATGCCCCTGTTCCAGGACAGCTACCCCGAAGAACTCTGGCAGGACTGGCAAGCCATCGCGCGGGAACGCAACGCCACCATCATCATGGGCATTCCCCTGCATGAGGAAGACAACGGCGTTCCCCGCTACACCAACAGCGCCATCGCCTTCGACGCCAATACGCCGCTGCCGGAGCTGCTGTCCGGCGCACTGCCCCTGCGCTACGACAAGCACCACCTCGTACCGTTCGGCGAATTCATCCCTCCCGGGTTCCGCTGGTTCGTCGACGCCCTGCAGATCCCCCTGGGCGACTTCAACCGGGGCGCGGCACGCCAGCATCTATTCAACCTGGCCGGCCAGACCATCGCCCCCAACATCTGCTACGAAGACGTATTCGGCGAAGAAATCATCCAGTCCGTCGCCGACAGCCCCACCCAAGGGCCCGGCGCCACCATACTAATGAACCTGAGCAACCTGGCCTGGTTCGGCGACTCATGGGCGCTGCGCCAGCACCTGCGCATGTCGCGCCTGCGCGCCATGGAAACGGCGCGCCCCGTCATTCGCGCCACCAACACCGGAATGACGGCCGCCATCGACCCCGACGGCGCCGTGCGCGCCGAACTGCCCGCCAACATCGTCGGCGTGCTCGACGTGGAAGTCCAGGGCGCCCGCGGACTCACGCCCTACGTCCGCTGGGGCGACACCCCCGTGCTGGCCTGGATAGTGCTTGTCCTGCTCCTGGGCGCGGCCGTGTGCCGCCGTACGTCACGGCGCAGTTCGTAGATCGGCTCGCACGGTGACAGTTGATGGCCGGCGCCAGGTTGCGGGTTGCGGGTTGCGGGTTGCGGGTTGCGGGTTGCGGGTTGCGGGTTGCGGGTTGCGGGCAATCATTGACCATGCACCAGCCCCGTCTCACCATATTTTTTTTATAGACCGGACATTCTTACGTCGCACCGGTACAAATTTTTCGCCTCGACTTGCACACGATTAAAATTTGGTGCATAATTTCGCTTCTTTGCTAGACATGCATTGTTTTTAAGACCTAGCGTTCAGGCAGCAAACCAAACGGTCGGCTGCGTAAACAACAAGCTTTAAAAGCAATACAATGTTGTGTACATGTGGGGGTATAGCTCAGCTGGGAGAGCGCTTGCATGGCATGCAAGAGGTCAGCGGTTCGATCCCGCTTATCTCCACCACCATTACACTGGCGAAGAAGCAAGAAGGCGCATGGTTTCATGCTATACTGCGCAGCTTGTTTTTTGTCCTGTCCCCTTCGTCTAGAGGCCTAGGACACCACCCTTTCACGGTGGGTACAGGGGTTCGAATCCCCTAGGGGACGCCAGGCCGCTTTGCCGCCTGCTTATAGTTACACCGCTGCGGAGCGGTAGTTCAGTTGGTTAGAATACCGGCCTGTCACGCCGGGGGTCGCGGGTTCGAGTCCCGTCCGCTCCGCCAAAGAATTCAGGCTCTACCCCATTATCGGGGGATCAGGGCATTCATCACACTCGGTTAATCACACCATTCCACCCGCATTGAGCCAAGACTCGCAGGCGGTAATTCTCAAAATTCCTGAATCCATACGCTCGG